>ENA-ORCS01000002-ORCS01000002.1-marine-metagenome-genome-assembly--contig:-NODE-2-length-691405-cov-15.387771_pt1 | contig 691405 bp, 724 predicted proteins | sample MGYA00237781_ERZ508513 | MGnify/ENA primary metagenome ERZ508513 (study PRJEB26184, sample SAMN06268793) | marine metagenome | isolation source: Eden Landing Ponds, San Francisco, CA, USA | place... | reverse complement strand
GACGTCGACGAGATCCAGCGCCAGGGCGAGAAGTACATGGACCACGTCATGGCCTACATCGACGACGACACCGTCGAGGACGAGATTACGGGCCGCGAGCAGGAACCGGACGAGCAGTTCCTCCGCAGCGTCGAGGAACACCTGGACGTCCCCGAGGACCGCAAGGACGACTTCCGACAGGAGGTCAGCAACTGGGTGTCCCGGCGGGCACGCGAGGGCGACACCTTCAATCCCCAGGACAACGACCGCCTCCGCCGCGCCCTCGAACGGAAGCTCTGGGAGGACAAGAAGCACAACATCAACTTCTCGGCGCTGGTCTCCAGCGGGGAGATGGACGACGAGGAGCGAAACCAGTGGGTGGACGCGCTCATCGAGCGCGGGTACTCCGAGGCAGGGGCCACGGAGGTGCTCGAGTTCGCCGGCGCCGAGGTGGCAAAGAGCGAGATGGAAGACTGAGATGAGCGGCGAGGACTTCATCGAGGCGGCCGACCGCGCCCTCGACGCGACCTTTGAGGAGCCGATGGCCCTCGACACGTACGTCGAGGTGCTTCTCTCGGAGCCGGGCCTGGCGGCCCACGCGTCGAAGTACCTGCTGGACGCAATCGAGGACGCCGGCACCCGGACGGTCGTCGAGGAGGGCGAGGAGACCGAGCGGTACCGCTTCTTCGACGACCCCTGGAACGATGGCGAACACGCCATCCTCGGCAACACCGACGCGCTCAACGACTTCGTGGACGACCTCCGCTCCATCGCCGCGGGGCGGGGCAAGGAGGAGAAGATCATCTGGCTGGAGGGACCCACGGCGACGGGCAAGTCCGAACTCAAGCGCTGTCTCGTCAACGGCCTCCGGGAGTACTCGAAGTCCGAGGCCGGCCGCCGCTACACCGTCGAGTGGAACGTCGCCGGCGTCGAGGACTCCCCGGGTCTGTCCTACGGCGACCGGGACGTCGCCGACGAGGACGACTGGTACGAGAGCCCGGTTCAGGCGCGCCCATTGACGGTCTTCCCGCGGGACGTCCGCGAGGAGATCGTCGACGCACTCAACGATCGCCTCGACGACCACATCCCGATCCGACTCGAGGCCGACCTCGATCCCTTCAGCCGGGAGGCCTACGACTACCTGGAGGAGCAGTACCGCCGCGAGGGCCGCGAGGACCTCTTCTCGGCCGCGACTGACCCGCGACACCTCCGCGTCAAGAACTACGTCGTCGACGTGGGCCAGGGCATCGGCGTCCTCCACTCGGAGGACGACGGGACGCCCAAGGAGCGCCTCGTCGGCTCGTGGATGGCCGGGATGCTCCGGGAACTCGACTCCCGGGGCCGGAAGAATCCCCAGGCCTTTTCCTACGACGGCGTCCTCTCGCAGGGCAACGGCCTGCTGACCATCGTCGAAGACGCCGCCCAGCACGCCGACCTCCTCCAGAAACTGCTCAACGTCCCCGACGAGGGCCACGTCAAACTCGACAAGGGCATCGGCATGGACGTCGACACGCAGCTGGTCATCATCTCGAACCCCGACCTCGAGGACCGCCTGAACCAGCACGCCGAGACGGAGGGCGAGGATCCGCTCAAGGCGCTCAAGCGCCGCCTCGACAAGCGGGAGTTCTCGTACCTCACGAACCTCTCGCTGGAGGCCGAACTCCTGGTTCGGGAGCTGACAAACGAGACGCGCGTGTGGACGGCCGACTCCTGGACGGACCTCGAGGCACGGATCCGCCAGCCGGTCCACATCGACGTCCGCCGCGGCGAGGACGGCGTCGTCGACCGCGAACTCGCCCCACACACCATCGAGGCCGCCGCGATGTACAGCGTCGTGACGCGGCTGGACGCCGGTGACGTCCCGGGTGGGCTGGACCTCGTGGACAAGGCCCTGCTGTTCGACCGCGGCTACCTGCAGGAGGGCGACCAGCGCCTGGACGCCGACGACTTCGACTTCGGCGACGGTGCCCGCGACGGCGAACACGGGGTTCCCGTCACGTACACGCGCGACGTGATCGCCGACCTCCTGAACCGGGACTCCGACCGCTTCCACGAGGACCTGCCAGTCGAGCGCGTCATCATGCCCCGCGACGTCATCGACGCGATGGTCGACGGCCTGCGCTCGGCCCCCGTCTTCTCGAACACCGAGGCGGCGGAGTTCGAGGAGCGCGTGGTCGCGGTCAAGAACTACCTCTACGACCGCCAGGAGGCAGACGTCCTCGAGGCGATGATGCGCGAGAAACGCGTCGACGAGGCCACCGTCGAGGAGTACGTCGAACACGTCTACGCCTGGGCGACGGACGAACAGGTCGAGACCGAGCGCGGCCATGACGTGGGCCCCGACCCGCTGAAGATGAAGGTCTTCGAGATCGACCACCTCGGCCGCTTCGGCGAGGACGACTACGACGGCGACCGGCCGACCGAGGCCGTCGAGTCGTTCCGCACCGACCGGATCATCACCGCGCTGAACCGCCACGCGTGGCACCACCGCGACGACGACTTCCGCGTCACGGACGTCAACCCCAAGGAGATCCCGGTCATCGAGGCCGTCCTCGGCCAGTACGACTGGGACGACGTCCGGCGCACGTTCGAGGACTTCGACCCGCGCCAGTGGGACACCCCACCGGAGGGGACCCAGACGGCCACGCTCAAGGAATCGACCATCCGGAACCTCCAGGAGCTGTTCGACTACAGCGAGGCCTCCGCCGAACTGACCAGCCGCCACGTCATGAGCCAGGTGAGTTACAGATGGGACTGACCAGGGAGGGCAGCCGATGGGACTGAGAGAGGACCTCGAGCGGTTCCGCGAGGTCGGCGAGGAGCGCCGACAGGACCTCGCGGAGTTCATCCAGTACGGCGACCTCGGCGGGAGCCGCGCCGACGCGGTCCGGATCCCGATCAAGATCGTCGACCTGCCGGCGTTCGTCTACGACCAGCGCGACATGGGCGGCGTCGGCCAGGGCCAGGACGGGACGCCAGACGTCGGCGACCCCGTGGGTCAGCCCCAGGCCGGCGACGGCGACGAGGACGGCGACCCCGGGGAGGAGGGCGGCGAGCACGAGTACTACGAGATGGACCCCGCGGAGTTCGCCCAGGAACTGGACGAGGAACTCGGCCTCGATCTCGAACCGAAGGGCAAGCAGGTGATCGAGGAGGTTGAGGGCGACTTCACCGACGTGACCCGGACCGGGCCGTCGTCCACGCTGGACTTCGAGCGCCTGTTCAAGGAAGGGCTGAAGCGCAAGCTGGCGATGGACTTCGACCGGGAGTTCGTCCGCGAGGCACTGAAGGTCGACGGCATGGACTCGGCGAGCGTCTTCGAGTGGGCCCGCGGCGAGGGCCTGCCGGTGTCGCGGGCCTGGCTCGATGAGGCTTACGCCGACCTGACCGCCGCGGAGCAGACGACCTGGGCCAGCATGGCGGAGATGGCGGAAAACGTCGAGCGGACCGACACCGTCCAGCGGATCCGGCGCGAGGGGGTCGACCAGATTCCGTTCCGGCGCGAGGACGAGCGCTACCGCTACCCAGAGATCGAGGAGGAACGGGAGAAGAACGTCGTGGTCGTCAACATCCGCGACGTCTCGGGGAGCATGCGCCAGCAGAAGCGCGAACTCGTCGAACGGACGTTCACCCCGCTGGACTGGTACCTCCAGGGCAAGTACGACAACGCCGAGTTCGTCTACATCGCCCACGACGCGGAGGCCTGGGAGGTCGACCGCGAGGACTTCTTCGGGATTCGCTCGGGCGGCGGGACGCGCATCTCTGCGGCCTACCGACTCGCCGCCGAGCGCCTCGAGGAGGCCTACCCCTGGAGCGACTGGAACCGCTACGTCTTCGCCGCCGGCGACTCCGAGAACTCCTCGAACGACACCGAGGAGCACGTCGTCCCGCTGATGGAGTCCATTCCGGCGAACCTCCACGCGTACGTGGAGACCCAGCCCAGCGGGAACGCGATCAACGCGACCCACGCCGAGGAGGTCGAGCGCCACTTCCGGGACGCCGGGAACGTCGCGGTCGCGTACGTCTCCGGCCCCGGCGACGTCATCGACGCCATCGAGACCATCCTGCGCACGGAGGACGAGTCATGAGCCCACCGACCGACGAGATCGAGATGCAACGCGAGGCCGAGCAGCTCGAGGAACCCGTCCGCGAGGCCGCGACCCTGGCACGGACCCTCGGCCTCGACCCATACGACGTCAACTACTGGATCGTCGACCACGACGACATGAACGAACTCGTCGCCTACGGGGGCTTCCAGCACCGCTACCCCCACTGGCGGTGGGGGATGCAGTACGATCGCCAGCAAAAGCAGACCCGGTTCCTCGGCGGCAAGGCCTTCGAGATCGTCAACAACGACGTCCCGGCCCACGCCTTCCTCCAGGTCTCGAACAGTCTGGCCGACCAGAAGGCGGTCATCACCCACGTCGAGGCCCACGCGGACTTCTTCGCCAACAACGAGTGGTTCGCGATGTTCGCGGGCGGGGCGTCTCGCGGAGACGCCGACGGCGCGAGCCGCGAGGGTCGCGAGCGAGGACCCGACGCGGCGCGGATGCTGGCCCGCCACGCCGACGCCATCGAGGAGATCATGGCCGACCCCGACATCGACCGCGCGGAGGTCGAGAAGTGGATCGACCACGCGCTCTGTCTCGAGGACAACGTCGACCAGCACCGGCCGTACGAACCGATCGACCCGAACCTCGAGATCGGCGGCGACGTGGACGTGGGAGACGTCGAGGACCGGCTCGGCGACCTCGCCGTCTCCGAGGAGGTGCGCCAGCACGTCTTCGACGACGCGTGGCTCGAGACCCAGGCCGACGACGAGGAACCCACCACCCTTCCACCGGAGCCAGAGTCCGACGTGCTGGGATTCCTCCGGCGCTTCGGCAAGCAGTACGACGCCGACGCCGGGAAGGCAGTGGAGATGGCCGACTGGCAGCGCGAGGTCCTCGAGATCGTCCGCCGCGAGGCCTACTACTTCGCCGCGCAGAAGATGACGAAGGTGATGAACGAGGGGTGGGCGGCCTACCACGAGTCGCTGATGATGGCCGACGAGAACTTCGCCGACGCCGACGAGTTCCTCACCTACGCCGACCACATGGCCCGCGTGCTGGCCTCGTCCGGCCTGAACCCCTACAAGCTCGGCCTGGAGCTCTGGACCTACGTCGAGATGTCGGAGAACCGCCGGCACGTCGCCGAACAACTGCTCCGGGTCGAGGGCGTCACCTGGCGGAACTTCCACGACCGGATCGACTTCGACCACGTCCTGGACCTGCTGGAACCCGATCCACTCGTCGCCGCCATCGACGATGCGACCGTCGACCTGATGGACCCGGACGATCCGCGCATCGACGCCGAGCAACTGGCGCGAGCGCGAGCCGGCGAAATCGACGTCGATCGGTACCCCTGGAAGGTTCTGACCTACGAGGGCATGGCCGAGCGCCACTACGCGCTGGTCGAGCCCCAGCACCGCGGTGCCCTCGCGCGGATCCGCCAGCACGAACTCGAACAGCGGGCCCGCTACATGTTCGACGACGCGAAGTACGGCACGGTCGAGGCTGCCCTGGCCGACGTCGACTACACGGTCGGCTGGGACCGGATGCGGGAGGTCCGGGAGAGCCACAACGACGTAACCTTCCTCGACGAGTTCCTGACCCAGGAGTTCGTCGACGAGAACGACTACTTCACCTACGAGTACGTCCAGTCGAGCGACGACTACCGCGTCACCTCGACGGCCTACGAGGACGTCAAGAAGAAGCTGCTGCTCCAGTTCACCAACTTCGGCAAGCCCACGGTCGACGTGGTCGACGGCAACTTCCGCAACCGCAACGAACTGCTGCTGGACCACGAGTACAACGGGGTGGTCCTGGACCTGGAGCAGGCCAAACAGACCCTCGAGCGGGTCTTCGAACTCTGGGGGCGGCCGGTCCACCTCCGGACGATCACCGTCGTCTACGACGAGCACGACGTCGAGGTGGCTCGCCGCCGCGACAGCGAACCCGAGGGAACCGAAGTCGGGCGACTCCTCACCTACGACGGCATGGAGTTCGGCATCGAGGAACTCGACTGGGAGGACGTCGAGCACCTCGCGGCCGACGACGTCGACTACGACACGAAGCCCGAGGAGTGGCTGGCCTGAGGCGCCGGCCGACCGCTGGCGCCATCGACAAGGTGGGCCACCGCGAAGGGGCCTGCATGACCCACGCGACGTTCGACGTCTCCACCGACGACAGACTGACCGTGCTGGACGTGACCGATCGGGTCGCCGACGAGATTCCGGCCGACGCGACCGGGACGGCGACTGTCTTCTCGGAGCACACGACCTGTGGCATCACCGTCAACGAGGCCGAACCCAGGCTGCTGGGCGACTTCGAGACGGCACTCGCCGACCTCGTCGCCGACGAGAGCTGGGCCCACGACGAGATCGACGACAACGCCGACTCGCACGTCCGGGCGATGCTCGTCGGACCCAGCGAGACGATCCCCGTCGTCGACGGCACACTCCAGCTGGGCACCTGGCAGTCGGTCCTGCTCGTGGAGTGCGACGGTCCGCGACGCCGGACGGTCCGCGTGACGACCACCGGCTGAGGCGGGCCGGCGGCGGGCCCGCGATCGGGAGGATTTAGCCCCTGGCGAGCGAGGTGTGGGACATGAGCGAGAGGGCGGCTGCGGAGTCGGGCTGGTTCGCCGGCGTCGACGCCGGAGACGACGAGCGGGCGATCGACACCGTCGCGACCGGCGCGGCCGCGGAGCCGGCGGACTGGCCAGACCTCGCCGTCGAGGCCGGCGTCGCCGACTCGGTCGAGGACTACTACGACCGCCTCCACGAGGTGACCGTCGCGGCTGCGCGTGCCGGCGTCCACGAGCGCGAGCGCGCGGACGACCAGCAACTGATCCACGCGGTCCGGGCGCTGGACGACTGCGTCCGGACGCGCAACGAACTGGCCGAACGCGTCGCGGAGTGGGGCGGGAGCGTCGTCGACGAGGCGGGGACGGGCGTCGAGTTCGCCCGCCGGCTCGCCGAGCAGGACGGAGACGAGTCCGTCGCGGCAGAACTGTCGGGCCTCGCCGCGCGCGTGGTGGCTCTCGACGAGCAGGCCGAATCACTCCGGGGGTTCATCGAGCGGGCGACGCCGACGATCGCACCGAACCTGGCCGCACTCGCCGGGCCGGTGCTCGCCGCACGGCTCCTCTCGCAGGCCGGCGGGCTCGAGTCGATGGCGAAACTCCCCAGCGGGACCGTCCAGGTCCTGGGCGCGGAGGACGCCCTCTTCGCCCACCTCCAGGGTGGCGCCCCCTCGCCCAAGCACGGGATCATCTACACCCACGAGTACGTCCGGGGGACGGCGCCGCCGGAGCGTGGTTCGGCAGCCCGGGCCCTGGCCGGGAAGCTGACCATCGCCGCGCGCGTCGACCACTACGGCGGCGACCTGCGCCCCGACCTGGAGTCGGAACTGGCCGAGCGCATCGACCGGATCCGGGAGCGTGAGGACGCGTGAGTCTCCCGGCCGGCGTCGAGCGGCGTGACTTCGACGGCCTGACCGGGCTCGCGACGACGGGGGAGCCGATTTCCGACGAGGCGACGAGCGAGGGGTGGCGCCACTGGGACCCCCACCGGTCGAAGCTCGGGGCGATGCTCGACCGCGGGATGGACACCGGCCTCGAGGGCGGCGAGACGGTGCTGTACCTCGGCGCGGCGGCGGGGACGACGGTCAGTCACGTCGCCGACTTCGCCGGGCCCGTCTACGCCGTGGAGTTCGCCCCGCGGCCGATGCGGGACCTGCTCGCGGTCGCCGAGAATCGCGACCGCGTGTTCCCGCTCCTGAAAGACGCCCGCCGCCCCGAAACCTACGCGCACGTCGTGGAGCCGGTCGACGTTCTAATCCAGGACGTCGCCACGCGGGGCCAGGCCCGCGTGGCGCGCGAGAACCGCCGGTTCCTCGCGGACGACGGCCGGCTCCTGCTGGCCGTGAAGGCACGGAGCGAGGACGTGACGAGCGCCCCGGAAACGGTCTTCGAGGACGTACTCGCGTCGCTGGAGGCGGACTTCGACGTGCTCGAGACCGAGCGCCTCGACCCGCTCCACGAGGACCATCTGGCCGTCGTCGCCAGACCGCGCTAGCTCGGCCTCGGGCGGCCGTCGGGGTGGAGGGGAATACTTTAGCCCGGCGCGGCGCAACTCGGCGTCGATGGAGCGGGGTTCCGCAGCGAACTTCACCCGGATGGGGACGCTGGGCATCGAGGAGGAGTTCTACGTCGTCGACGACGACGGCCGGCCGGTCGCCGGCACCGACGAACTGGTCTACGAGACCGACCCGCCCGAGATCCTCGAGGGCCGCCTGGACCACGAACTGTTCAAGTTCACCATCGAGACGCAGACGCCGACCATCGAGGACCCCGCGAACGCGCGCGAGCACCTGCTCGCCGTCCGCGACGCGCTGATCGAGCACGCGTCAGCGCACGGCTACCAGATCGCCGCGGCCGGCCTCCACCCCGCCGCGAAGTGGTGGGAACTCCCCCACGCTGACAAGCCCCGGTACGCCGACCAGCTCGACCGGATCCAGTACCCTCAGCACCGCAATACGACGGCCGGCCTGCACATCCACGTCGGGGTCGACGACGCCGACAAGGCGGTCTGGATCGCAAACGAGTTGCGATGGCACCTGCCGATCCTGCTCGCCCTCTCTGCGAACTCGCCGTACTGGTGTGGACGGGACACCGGCCTCCAGTCCGCCCGGGCGGTGATCTTCGAGTCGCTGCCCAACACCGGGATGCCGACCCGCTTCGACTCGTACGCCGCCTTCGACGACTTCGAGCGCCGGATGCTCGAGACGGAGTCGATCAGGGACCGGGGCGAACTGTGGTACGACGTCCGGCCCCACTCCGAGCTCGGGACAGTCGAAGTCCGCAGTCCCGACGCCCAGCGCGACCCCGACGTCGTCATGGCGCTCGTCGACTACGTCCACGCCCTGGTCCTCGAGCTCGCCGAACGGTACGAGGACGGCGAGTCCGGATCGACCTGGCGGCGCGAGCTCCTGGCCGAACACAAGTGGCGAGCCGTCCGGTACGGCCAGTCAGCCCGGGTCCTCACTCGTGACCTCGCCGACGAACGACCGCTCGCGGACGTCGTCGCCGACGAGGCCGACAGGCTCGACCTCCCCGCGCTGCGGTCGCTCTGCGAGCGCCAGAGCGGTGCCCAACGCCAGCGTGCCCGCAGGGACGGCGGTGGTCTCGATGCGCTGTGTGCGGACCTCCTGCTGGCACACTCCTGATCCAGCGGCAAACGCGTACAATGCCTACGTGTGCGGTGCCGACCCCACGATAGCCCCCGTGCCGATGCGACCTGCCACCGACGTCCGATCTACCGATCGGACGCCCCAGTCACGGGCCACGGCTGGCCCTGCTACCTGTACTTGTTGGGGGCGTAATATAACAATCGAAGACGTTCATTTTCGATAGTGAAAACGCGGTGACTCTCGAACTCTCCTGCCGGACGCGCGCCGAGCCAAGGGTTTTTACCCGGGTACCGCTTTCGTCGTCGTAGAAACGACGCATGTCAGGGGAGGACCGACACCATCCGGACGGCGAGGGGGCCGTCGACGACGACGGAGAGGACGTCCGCGATCGACTGGAGCGCGAGGCCGACCGCGCCATCGAGGGGTTCGACGACGGAATCGTGGATCTCCTCTCGTGGGTGCTCGACACGGAAACGCGGGCCCGCATCTACGTCTTCCTCCGTCAGCACCCCGAAAGCACGAGCGACGAAGTCGCCGACGGGACCGGCCTGTATCCCAGCACCGTTCGGGAGGCGCTGGCCGAACTGCACGGTGAGGGGACGGTGGCCCGCGAGAAGCGCGAGAGCAGCGGGGCCGGCAACAACCCCTACGAGTACAGCGCGATGGCCCCGAGCGACCTGGTCGCAGACGTCGTCGAGGACGTCCAGTCGGAACTCAACACCGTCTGCAACCTCGATTGCTACCTCGGCAGTCGGGACGCCGAGGCCGAGGCGGAGTCGGAGCCGGTGACGATCACCGTCGAGGGAGCCGACGCGGCGGGGAGCGCGGACGCGACCTCCGACGACAGCGAGGGCGACGCCGACAGCTCGGGGGGCGACGCCTGATCCCGACGGGGAGCGCCAGGGGCCGACACGTTCCGAAGCCACTAAAGGTGGACGAGCCGTCCCCCGTACCATGAACGTCGCGCTGGGTGGGACGTTCGACCCGATTCATGACGGCCACCGCGCCCTCTTCGAGCGCGCGTTCGAACTCGGCGACGTGACGGTCGGCCTGACGAGCGACGACCTCGCTCCGAAGACCCGCCACGAGGACCGCTTCGTCCGTTCCTACGACGAGCGCCGGGCCGACCTGGCGACCGAACTCGCGTCCTACGCCGCCGAGTACGATCGCGAGTACGAGGTCCGGAAGCTGACCGAGCCGACGGGCATCGCCCCGGAGCCCCAGTTCGACGTCCTCGTCGTCTCGCCCGAGACAGAAACCGGGGGCAAGCGGATCAACGAAATCCGCGCCGAGCGAGGCCACGAGCCCCTCGACATCGAGGTCGTCGACCACGTCTACGCGGAGGACGGCGACATCATCTCCTCGACGCGCATCGTCGCCGGCGAGATAGACGAGCACGGGACCCTCACGCCCGACCGCGACGGTCGCCCGGCCACGCGCGAGCAGGAGTCCTGACTACCACGAGGGTGCCTCGAGACCCGCCGCCTCGAGAACGTCCTTCCACCGACTCTGGACGCTGAGTCGCGACACGCCCACGGCCTCGGCCACCTCGCCCTGCGACCGTTGGTCGCCAGCCACGAGCGCACCGACGTAGACGGCTGCCGCGAGGGTCGCACGCTTCGACCGCTCGCTGTCGGGTAGTGCCGAGAGGAAGACGTCCATCGCACGGGAGCGGGCCGCCGTGTCGAGGTCGAGTCGGTCCGCTGCGGCCTCGAGGTCCTCGCGCCACTCGGCGTTGGCTACCTCGTCGCTGGCCCTGTACACGCGGGTCCCTGAGGGATCGGGGCACATAAGGGCTCGCCCCGGAGCGGTGGTGAAGCCGGGCTTCCGAAGGCTTCTTGCACGGGCTTGCGGTAGGGGTCGAGTGCGCGCGGGTAGCCAAGCCAGGCCAACGGCGCAGCGCTTAGGACGCTGTCCCGTAGGGGTCCGCCGGTTCAAATCCGGTCCCGCGCATGAGCGACCGAAGGGAGCGAAGAGCAGTTCCGGATTTGATCCCTGGAAGTCACAGCCCGGACCCGCCGCGAAGCGGCCGCACGCCCGGACCGTCTACCTCCGGTTCGAATCCCTTCCCTCGCACGCTGTCGCGAACGGACGTGAGCGACGAGTGCGTCCAGTGGATTCGAACCCTGCCAGAGGCAGCCCGCGGAGCGACCGGAGGGCAGCGAGCGGGACCCTCTTGATCTGGTTCGAATCCGGTCCCGCGCACCACCATTTTTTACGCCTCGGGTGCGCCGCAGGCGTCGTTCGAAAGAGCGCGACGCGCTCTGTCGTGATGAGGAGAGAGCGAAGCTCTCTCGAACCACACCGCTCGGCGCACAAAACGAGGTGAAAAAAGCCGGACGCGAACGTAGTGCGCGTCCGGTGTCCTCGTGAGCGACCGCAGGGAGCGATCGAGGGCTTGGAAGTCACACGCCAGGGCAGGCGCGAAGCGCCGAGCAGGACCGTCTTCCAGCGAACCGCCTCGCGGCGTCGCCGCTCGGCGGATGCTAGTTCACAGTGATTGCCACTCTATCGAGCGGCCCCGAACGGCCGAACGACGGGAGGCCATACGCCCGGACCGACTTGCTCTAGTTCGAATCGGGTCCTGGGCATAGCGAGACCCGACCATCGGGAACGTCTCGGGACTGGCGAGCGGAGACCGTAGGCAACCGCGAGTGACTGTGCGCACGAAGTGAGCGACGACACGGAGCCTCCTGGAAGCCTGCAAGTCCCTGCGTGCGAGACGCGAACGCTATCTGTCTCGGTGGGGGGGGGGAACAGCAATCACGGAGAGCAAAAGCCGGGTCGGACGGTGGGGTTCGGATAGTCGAGTCGTCCGCTACTCCGATGGAGCCCCATCACTCGTCGACGAACTCCACGCCGGTCACCTCGAAGCGAGCGCCGCCGGTCTCGGCGTCGGTCACTTCGACCGTCCAGCCGTGGTCCTCTGCCACCTGGTCGACGATGCTGAGGCCGAGGCCGGTCCCGCTCTCCCCGGTCGAGTAGCCGTACTCGAAGACGTCGCCGTGGTCCGCGGGATCGATGCCCGGGCCGTCGTCGGCGACGTAGAACCCGTCGTCGAGGGGACCGACCTCGACGCTGACGTCGGTGGCGCGCGAGGACCCCTCTCCTGCCGCGGCGTCCGTCGAGCCGTGCTCGACTGCATTCCGGAAGAGGTTCTCGAGGAGCTGGCGAAGGCGGGAGCGGTCGGCGCGAACCGTCCCGAGCGGTCGGGTCTCGATTGTCGCCCCGGGTGCGTCGATGGTTCGCCAGGAGTCGGCCACGACCTCTTCGAGGTCCACGGGGCTGGTCTCGTCTACCGAATCGCCGTCGCGCGCGAGCTGGAGGAGGTCCTCGATCATCGCCTCCATCCGCTCGTGGGCGTCCTCGACGGCAGCGAGGTGCTCGTCGTCCCCGTCCTCCCTGGCGAGTTCGAGCCGGGAGTTGGCGACGTTCAGGGGATTGCGCAGGTCGTGGCTGACGATGCTCGCGAAGCGCTGGAGGCGCTCGTTCTGGCGCTTTCGCGCGCGGTCCATCCGGCGCTGTTCGGTGACGTCCCGGACCACGCCGATCGTCCCCCGGAAGGCGTCCTCGAAGGGGCGCAAGGCGAGGTGGAACTCGTGCACCCGCGTCTCGCCGTCGACGGTCGCCTGGTGTTCCTGCTGGATGAACGTGCGCTCCGGTCTGGCTGCGAGCATCTCCCTGACCGCCACCGTGTACGCCTCGACGATGTCCTCGTCGTAGACCCCCTCGTCGACGAGGTCGGTGAACTGTCGTCCGGACAGGTCCTCCGGGTCGACGCCGACGAGGTCCGCCCCGGCGTCGTTGACGAGCACGACGGTCCCGGACCCGTCGACGATGAAGACCCCGTCGGGGACGGTCTCGATGACGGTCTCGAACTGCTCGAGTTCGCGCTCGCGCTGCCGGCGGCGGGTCACGTCCCGATCCGAAACGAGCAGTGACACGACGTCCCCGCTCTCGTCGGTGACCGGACGGACCACGCCCTCGATGAACAGCTCGCGTCCGACGGCCGTCGTGAGGTCGGCCTCGAACTCGACGTACTCGCCGTCGGCCGCTCGACGGACCCACTCGCGGACTCGCTCCTGGAGTGCGGGATCCCCGGTGAACCAGGGCGTCTCGGAGAAGGGCGTGCCCACGAGCGACTCGACGTCGCTGTCGACGTAGTCGAGTGCGGTCTGGTTGATGTCGCGAACGGTCCCGTCGACGTCCAGGTACCCGACGAGGATGTTGGGGTCCTCGAAGACCGCGCGGAAGAGCCGCTCGGAGCGGCGCAGGTCCGCCTCGCGTTCGGTTCGCTCGGTGACGTCGCGACTGACGACGACGAACTTCGGGTCGCCGTCCAGTTCGAACTTGGCGATGTGGACCTCGACGGGGAACGTGGATCCGTCCGCTCGACGGTACTCGCCCTCGACGCTCCGCGTGTCACCCGTCTCCATCTCGGTCCAGATGCGGCGGGCCTCCGCCTCGTCGATGTCAGCGTCGAGCTCCCAGACGGCCATGCCGGTGAGCGTCGCCTGGTCGTAGCCGGTCTTCTCACAGAGCGTCGGGTTCGGGTCAAGGATCCTGCCGTCGGCGTCGTGGACGTTGATCATGTCCGGCGAGTGGTCGAACAGGGCCTGGAGGCGTGCGCTGGTCCGCTCCAGTTCTGCCTCGCGTTCGCGCTGCTCCGTGACGTCCTGGATGAAGCCCCTGATGGTCTGCTCGTCGCCCCCGCCCTCGACCGGCCCGCCGCTGATCCGGACCCACCGCTCGGTTCCGTCGGGTCGGACGATCCGACAGCGCTCGTCGAAGTTCTCGTCGTCGCGGAGGGCTGCTTCGACGACCTCGCGGAGTCGGTCGCGGTCCTCGGGGTGGACGAACTCCAGGCTGGACTCGACGGTGGGCTGGACGTCGTCCTCGACGCCGACGATCCGGCGCGCGCCGTCGCTCCAGATGGCCTCGCCGTTCGCGTCGTACTCCCAGGCGCCGAGGTCGCCGACGCGCTCGGCCTGGGTGAAGAAGTCCTCGGTCCGCTCGAGTTCGGCCTTGCGGTCGCGTTCCTCGGTGACGTCCCGGACGCTGCAGACGAGTTCGCCGTCGCTGGTCGTCGCGAGCACGTGGTCCTCGACGAAGGTGCTCCCGTCGGCCCGCAGCCCCGTCGTGGTCCCGTGCCAGTGCCCGCTCTCGTAGACCTCGCTCAGGACGTCCTCGCGGATGGACTCGACGTCCGCGTCGCGGTAGACAAGCTCCCAGCCCTCGCCGATCATCTCCTCGGGCTCGTAGCCGTAGAGGTCGGCGTAGGCCTCGTTGACGTAGGTGTAGGTGGCGTCCTCGTCCAGAATGGAGATGCCCTCCTGGGCGGCCTCGATGGCCTCGAGCTGGCGGCGGCGCTCGCGCCCGGCCCGCCAGCCCTCGACGGCGTTCTCGATGCGGTTGGCGAGGATGGCGTACTGGTCGGTGCCGGTCTCCTTCTGGAGGTAGTCGGTGACGCCCGCGGAGATGGCCTCGCTGGCGATCTCCTCGCTGCCCTTGCCGGTGTAGAGGACGAACGGGAGGTCGTCGTACTCCTCGCGGACGACCTCCAGGAACTCGACGCCGTTCCGGCCCGGCATCTCGTAGTCCGAGACCACGCAGTCGATGGCCGCCTCGGCCAGGATCGAGAGCCCCTCCTCGGCGTCGTGGGCCGTCTCGACGGTCAGCCGGTCGTTCTCGCGTTCGAGAAGGGTACTGGCGAGGTCGGTGACGTCCGGCTGGTCGTCGACGTGGAGGACGCGGATCTGTCGCGAGGATTCAGACATCGTTCGGGAAATCGTTTGTCTGCTTAAGGAACTGCTCGCACAAGAGTGTGTTTAACGCAACGTTCGCCCTTCTCGTGGACCAATGGACGAGATCCTTCGCTGGCTTGGCTGGTCCGAGATGTGTGGTAAGATCCTCCTACCAACCGCACTCGATCAGTCCGCGACGCGGTATTCGTCTCACGGCGTCGATTGGACCAACTCCTCTGCAGTCTGGTACACGGCATCTAACGACCCGGCGTCGATCCGCGAGATCCATCCCACGTTCCACTCGGCCTCACAGTACTCGCTCGCACACTCGCAGTATACCTTCCATCCCGTCGGTTCTTCCTTCAGACCATACCGAACAGTTTGACGCCCGCAGTTCCGACAGCGAGCCGTCCGGTGCTCGTAGAGCCGCACGGCATCGGTTGGCCCCGCTTTTCCGCATAAATATACGCACCCTCACTTCTTTTATGGAGGCCCCCGGTTACCAGGGTAGATGACTTACGACGGTCCGTCGATATTTCGTGCTCCCATCGGTAATTCTGCCGCACGGAAGAACTTCGAAGCGACAGTTCTGGAGGGAGTCGAGCGGGACCGAGTCGCGGACCACACAGAGACGGCCCCGAAACAGTCGCCAGTTCGGGCCTGGGGGACGAAGGAGACGGTCAAGGGTACGTGGGACGACATCGAACCCGGCGACTTCCTCATATTCTATCGAGACGGGATCTACGAGTACGCTGCGGAAGTCATCGACACCGAGGAAAACGAGAGTCTTGGGCGAGACCTCTGGCCCAACCACGAGGAGGACAAACCCTGGCTCTGCGTGATTTATCTCGAAGAGCCTGTCGAACTCGACGTGGATTCGTCCGAAATTCACGACCTCGCTGGGTACGACATCGATTACCCGATGGGGTTTTCGCCACTCAACGAGATGGGCGTCGGTGGCATTCGGGGGCGCTACGGGTCCGTCGAGGCGTTCATTTACGGTGGCGAACCGACCGGAGCCACAGACCACCCAGCACAGATCGAATTGGGAGCCGACCCCGATTTCGACCTAAGCACCGACGCGCTCGACAGCCTCTATTTCCCTGAAGAGTACACTGTCGGGACAACCGAGATTGTATCGCAGATTACCGACGCGTTGAACGCGGGCAAACACGTGATTTTCACCGGGCCACCCGGAACCGGGAAAACTGAAATCGCGAGACGGATCGCGGGGCAGATTGTCGATCGACACGAGGACGCGTTTACCGGATTCCAGACCACGACTGCGACGGCTGACTGGTCGACTTTCGAAACCGTCGGCGGGTACATGCCAACGGAGAGCGGTGGCGGGGATCTCGACTTCACACCGGGCCAGATCCTTCGGTGCTTCAAGAACGGGAACGAGCAGCGCAACGAACTGTTGATCATCGACGAGATAAACCGCTCCGACATCGACAAGTCGTTCGGCCAGCTGTTCACGCTACTTTCCGGCCAGGCCGTCCAACTCCCGTTCACGAAGGACGGCAATGATATCGAGATTCGTCCGTGGACTCGTTCCGACGGCTCTCCGGATTCTCACCAATACTACGTACCCCAGTCTTGGCGGATCTTCGCGACGATGAACAGCTACGACAAGACATCACTCTACGAGATGTCCTACGCTTTCATGCGACGGTTCGCGTTCATCTACGTCGAGGCTCCGACGCTTCCGGACTCCAAACAGGAACGCGGTCGTCTCGTAGAGGAGTACGCGGACGTGTGGGACGTCGCGGGTCACCAGGAACTGTACGAGGCAGTCGGGAACCTCTGGCACGTCATGAACGTCCGCTTCGAGGACCAACCCATCGGTCCGGCAATCATCAGAGACATACTGACCCACGTGAACGCGTCGGACTTGCCGATGGAGCAGGCCTTGACCGATGCGGTCGTAAGCTACGTGCTCCCCCAACTGGAAGGCGTTCGGCGCCGGGACCGGATTATCTCGGCGCTGGCGTCGTTGGACTCGATCCAACCGGCGAGGCTCCGTTCGGTGGCGAGCGACGTCTTGCAGGTCCAGATCGATGAATAAGGACGACCTTCTCGAACAACTCTCGCAGGACGTCCTCGCGTACGTGATGCACGGGGAGTTTCCCGAGCGTCACTTCGCACAGGAAATAGCGCCATCGGAACTCGACGACCGTTTCCACGACTACGAGATGCTGGTCCGGCTTCACTTCATTCTCAGGCCAGACGTGATGGAGTTCGTCGAGAAGCTCCCAGAGCGGCTGCGAAGCATGAAGACACAGACCTCGACGGTGTCGAAAGTGAAACGGGGCGTCGTCGATGGCCGCATCAATTGGGCCGCGACGACACGGCGTCGCCACTCGCAAAATCCGGGCGACACCTCGCTGTTCGTCTGCGACAATCGGACCGAGAACTACGACATCGACGAGAACATCGTCTTGAAACGGATTCTCGCGATCGTCAACGAAACGCTTTCCGAGTGCGAGGAGTACCTCGACCAGGACTACGAGTGGGTCAACGACCGGTGGAAGGGCCAACGGGACTTGGTGTCGACGATGCGGGATATCTTTCATCGGAACGTCCACGTGACCCGGATTCGGAGCCCGGAGGCGTACGAGCCGACCGATCGAATGGTCCAGCGAGCCACCGAGTCTCGAAAAGCAGTGTATCAGGAAGCAGCCGCTCTACTGACGACGTATCGAGCAACCCTCCGCGGTGATGCGAACGCGATCTCGGAGTTGCTCGAGATGACTGCCATTACGCCGGACGACGAAGAGACGCTCTTCGAACTGTACGTCCTCTTTAGGTACATCAGCGTGGTCGAGGGGCTGGCGAACGATCGCTTCACCCTCAATACCATCGAGCGGGGGTCCCAGGAGGTGGCCCGTCTCGACGCCGACGGCCGCTCCATCGTTCTCTACCACGACAGTGCGGCACGGGCAGAGCAACTCAGCTTCCGGTCTGACGTTTCTGAGAAAGATCCAGAACGGCTTTCTCGAACAGAGCGGATCAAGTACGAATCTGCCGAGTTGACGAGCGAGTACTTCTTCGACGAAGAGTCCAGGGAGTGGACGGGCCGGCCAGACGTGATCGTCTTGGAAGTGGAGTCGGGTGATCGTCTGGAGTACCTGATTACCGAGGTGAAGTATTCGTCTCGAAAGGAAACCGTCGAACGGGGAGTCGAGGAATTACTCGAGTACCTGGCCTTCCTCAGAGACGACGACGATATCGTGTTCGAGGAACCCGACATCTTTGGAAACGGATGGAACGGTGTGCTGGTGACTGGTGACATCGAAGGCGCACGGACACGACCACCGCAAGAACAGCGAGAGATTCGAATTTTGCAGGCGTCAGAACTCGAGTCCAATCTCAGTAGCGTCGTCGAAAACGTCGTCCGGGAGTGAAACTCCACGGACTGCCGAGTCGAAGTATTTCGGTATCCAGAGATGCTCCGATTGACGGGCATAGCGAACTGGCCTCTTCCGTCCTCAATTCCCTCATATTCAAATGAGATGCCGGGCCCAACCCGTTTCGACCCGTGACCCGAACGTTTACTTCGATTACAACTGTTACATCCGGGTGGCGATGCCGATAGACATCGACCGCTTTCACTCGGAGCCGGAGGAGACCCTCCAGGCAGGAGGGCCGACCAATGCCGAGCGCGTCCTCTCGTTCCTCGCGGCGAACGCCGACAGGGCGTTCACGCCGAAGGAGATTCACGAGGCGACGGACGTCGCCCGGGGGAGCGTCGGCGTCGTCCTCTCGCGGCTGGCCGACGACGGCCTCGTCGACCACCGCGGCGAGTACTGGGCCGTCGCAGACCCGGACGACGCGGCGACGACGCTCGCGGCGAGCGAGACGGCCCGGCTCGTCACGGAGCGCTTCGACGACGAGGACCCGGAGGAGTGGGGACCGGGCGGCTCCGAGAACGGAGCTCGAGAGTGACGGTCGCACGCGGTGACGTGCGCTGGGGGCCCGCACCGCACAAGTCCAGCCCGGCGTACCGTCCGTGGCTCGTCGTCAGTGACGACACGCATCCGTTCGCGGACGAGGAGTGCATCGTCGTTGCACTCACGACGGCCGACCATCCCGACGGACTCCTGATTCCCGGGGATGCGTGGGTCGATGGCGGCTCCGAGGTCGAGTCGCATGCATCACCGTGGTACGTAACGACGGTCAAGACGGCGACGTTCGATATGTTCCAGGGCCGCCTCGATCCAGTTCTCGTGAGCCGGGTTGCCACGCACCTCCACGACTACGTTCCGGCTTGACGGGGTACGACCACGGACGGTCACCCGGGTTCGCGTCGCCAGTCCGTCGTCCGCCAGTTCTTTCGGATCACGCACGCGCACCGACCGGCGTCCAGAGCGCGTACAGGATCGTCAGGAGGCCGACGGTCTGACTCAGGCGACTCCCGATGCCGAAGTGGGTGCCGGTGATGCCGGGGACGAACAGGTACAGGGCGAGCACGGCGACGGGAGCGGAGAACGCCAGCAGGAACCCGGCGGTGAGGTAGAGCATAGGGCGACTCCCGTTGCGGCGGTAGCCGCGGAAGGCCACGGCGGCGATGCCCAGGCCGAGCACGGCAGAGAGGACGTCCGTCGCCTGGATGAGACTGAGGACCCAGCCCGGCGGGATGGCGCCCTCCCAGAGCTGGAGCGGAAGCGCGAGCATCTACATCTCCTCGACCAGCCGCGTGAAGCGGTCGGCCATGTCCTCGCGCTGGCGGACCTCGAGGTCGATCTCGCCGTCCCGCACCGTGACGGTGATCCGGGAGAGGGTGGCCCGGTAGACCGTGCGGTGGTGGCCGCCGTCGAGGTCCGGGAGCGTCTGCGCCGAGACGAGGCCGAGGTCGCTCAGGTCGTCCAGTCGCCGGTACACCGTCGCTTTGGAGGACTCGCAGTGGTCACAGAGTGTGGTCGCTGACATGGGTTCCTGGCTGGTTCGGGCGAGGATGGTTCTCACCGTCGGGTCCGCGAGCAGGGATCCGATGGTCTCGACGTCCGGCTCCTCGCTCACGACCGAGGATGTCGCCCAGCGGCGGTATAGCCGTTTCCACCGTTGCAGTGCGTGCAACAGCGCGGCCCCCTTTTTGTGCCACCCGCGACTCCCTCCGACTGCGATGGCAGCCCGCCGCGGGAACGGGCCGGCGTCGGGTCGGCCTGTCAGTGGCCCACCGGGGTACCCCCGTCCCCGGCGCCACCGAGGCCGTGCATCCCAACGCCCTGAATCCGGTTCCCCGCGCCCGGGCCTCCATCGCCCCGCCGGCTGCCACCAACCGGTCGTCACCTGGCCGCGTCCACCATCCGGCGGGCATCCGTTCCCTCCACGCCGCCAGTCCCCGCCCGATCGCCTGCCGCCGACGTGCACGCCCAGCACGAGCGACCCAACCCATCGGTGTAGGCGATCGGCGTCCACCCACCACTGATCGACGCGTCCGCACCTGACCTGTCCCGTCCCCGAGCAGGTGGCCCGTCCGGCCACCGTCCAGCGGCCGAGCGAATCCGGTAGCCTCTGGTGGCTCCGGACCGACGAGCAGGTGTGAAAGCAGTCCAGAACGCGACCGCCGGCACGTGGCACCTCGTCGGACCGCGGGGCTGTGGGGCCGAGCCCGACGGCGAGACCGTCGAGGGAACGTGGGCCGTGGTCCGCGATACCGTCGAGCGCGAGGGGAGCAACCGCTGTGCGAACTGCCGCTGGCCGACGGGCTAGGTCACTCCACGCCCAGCTGCTTCGCGATGGTGTTGAGCTGGATCTCGTCGGTGCCCTCGACGATCCGCAACACGCGCGCCGTCGCCATGAGGTCCGCGAAGGGCTCTTCCTCGCTGACGCCGGTGGCGCCGTGGACGCCGATCACGTCGTCCGCGGCGTCGAAACAGCAGTTCGTCGCGAGGTACTTGAAGATCGACGAGGCCTCGATGGCGTCGCCGCCCCGGTCCATCTCCCAGGCGGTCCGCAGCCCCGCGGCGTCGGCCGCGAAGTTCCGGGCCCTGACTTGCGCGAGTGTGTGCGAGACGCCCTGGAAGCCGCCGATCGACCGGCCGAAGGCCTCGCGCCGATTGGCGTACTCGACGCCCCGGTCGAGCAGGAAGCGCGTGAACCCGACCGCCTCGGCACCGAGTTCGAGGCGGCCCAGCGAGAGGAAGTCCATCGCCGCCTCGAAGCCCTCGTCGACCGCGCCGAGGACCCGGCTCTCCGGGACCCGGACGTCGTCGAAGTGCAGTTCGGCCTGGTCGCCGAGCCACCCGACGGCGTTGTTCAGACTGCCGACCTCGTACTCGTCGGCCTCCACGAGAAAGCAGGTGATGCCCCCGTGTCGGCCGGCCTCCTCTTGGGGCGTCGTGCGCGCGAAGACCTGGACGAAGTCGGCGTAGGGAGCGTTCGTGATCCACTGCTTCTGGCCGGAGATGACCCACTCGTCGCCCTCGTTGCGGGCCGTCGTCGCCATGTTCGGCGAGTCAGAACCCACCCCGGGCTCCGTCTGCGCGAAGGCCGTGGTCTTCTCGCCGCGGAGGGCCGGCTCCAGGTAGCGCTCGACCTGCTCGCCCTCGGCCAGCGCGAGGAGGGGTTTGGGGCCCTCCGGTCCCGCCAAGACGGACTCGCTCAGTCCGGGGCCGTGGGTCGCCAGGTGGCGCTTCGCGCGGTACCACGTCACGGTGGAGACGGGCTCCTCGCCGTCGGGTCCGGGGAGGTTCATCGCGTAGAAGCCCGCCTCGGCGCTCTTCCGGCGGACGGTCTCCCTGGCTGCCAGCACCTCGTCGACCAGGCGACCGTCCGCCTCGTGGCGGCGGCGCGGATTCGAGTACGTCTCGCCGAGATCGGCGACGAGCGGCTCCACCTCGCGGGCGACGAACTCGTCGAGGCTGTCGAGCAGCAGCCGGGTCTCCTCGTCGACGCCGAAGTCCACGCCGCTGCCCTCGCTAGTCGCTCCCATACGTCAGGGACCTCGCGTGGCCTGTTAGCACTTGTGCCCGGCCGCGTCGATCGGGGCCCTCCGCGGCCACACCGTTATGTGCGACGTCCGCAAAGGAGCCCCATGGTCGACAGGCAGGACCTCGTCGAACTCGCCCCGCATTACCTGGCGATGCTCGTCCTGGCGTTCGCCGTCCTCACGGTAATCCGCCTCACCGTCGGCGAGGTGAACTTCTGGATCGAGACGGTCGCCGTGGTCGTGGCCCTGCTCCTGTACCGCCCCGTGGTCGCACGCCTCGGCCTCGCACCGTCGGTCTGGACCGCCCGGTGAGCCTGCGGCGTCGCCGCGCGTTCCGATCACACCCACGGGTCGCGTTCCGATCCCACCCCGGGCCGATCCCCGGCTCCCGACCGTCGAATTAAAGTAAAATTGAACTAACGCACCCACAATGAGACTCGTGCTCGTCACCGGCACGACGCGGACGGCGACGATCGACGGGATCAGCGCCGCGGGGGCCTCGCCAGATCTCGTCGCCCACACGCCCAGCGCGGACGCGGAGATCGTCGTCTACGGCGAACCCGTCGCCAGTCCCGTCACGCCGGTGAGTCCGACGGGCTGTCCGACGCCGGCGGCCGTCACGCGGGCCGTCGTCGAGCGGCTCGACCTCCCCGTGACGGTCGTCGACGCCGGCCTCGCCGAACCGACCGCCGCGCCGACGGTCACCGTGGACGCGAGCCCCGGCGGCGACCCGCGATCCGCGGCAGCGGTCCCCGACGCCGCCGACGTCTTCGAGGCTGGCCTGGCGTACGGACGGGCCCTCCCGACCGACGATCCCATCCTCCTGGGCGAGTCGGTTCCCGGCGGGACGACGACCGCCCTCGGCGTCCTGACGGCGCTGGGCGAGCGGGCGACGGTCTCCTCGTCGCTCCCGGACAACCCACTCGAACGGAAGCGTGCGGTCGTGGCCGAGGGCCTCGACGCCAGCGGTCTGACGGCGGGCGGGGCGGCCGGCGCTCCGACCGCGGCCGTGCGAGCGATGGGCGATCCCGTCCTCGCGGCCGGGGCGGGAATCGCCCGGGGTGCCCTCGAGACTGGGACGCCCCTCACCCTGGCCGGGGGAACGCAGTTACTCGCCCTCGCTGCGCTGCTCAGACACGACGGCGTCGAGTCGCCCCTCTCGCTCGCGACGACCTCGTTCCTGCTCGACGACGAGAGCGCTGCCGTCGCGGCCCTCGCGGACTCGCTCGACGTGGCCGTCCGGGCCACGGATCCCGGGTTCGACGCGGTGGATCACCCGGCGACGGACGCGTACTGCGCCGGCGAGGCGAAGGAGGGCGTCGGCATGGGCGGGGCGCTCTCGCTGGTCGCGGACGCGGACGCCGACATGGCGTCGGTCCGCGAGCGGTTCGTGGCCATCGCCGACCGACTGGACCCGAGCCAGCCGGCGGACGACCCCGCGGTGACCAGATGAACGGCGTCGTCCTCGCGGGGACGCGGTCGAGCGTCGGCAAGACGGTCGCCACCCTGGTCGCCATCGAGGCGCTCCGGGCGGCGGGCCACGACGTCCAGCCCGCGAAGGCGGGGCCGGACTTCATCGACCCGAGCCACCACGCCGCCGTCGCCGACCGGCCGTCCCGGACGCTCGACCTGTGGCTCGAGGGCGAGGACGGCCTGCGACGGACCTACCACCGCGGCGAGGCCGACGTCTGCGTCGTCGAGGGCGTGATGGGGCTGTACGACGGGGACGCCTCCAGTACGGCGATGGTCGCAGAGACCCTCTCGCTCCCGGTCGTCCTGGTCGTCGACGCGAAAGCCGGCATGGAGAGCGTCGCTGCGACGGCGCTCGGGTTCGAGGCCTACGCCCGCGAGATCGGTCGGGACGTCGACGTGGTCGGGGTGATCGCCCAGCGGGCCCACGGCGGCCGCCACGAGCGCGGCATTCGCGAGGCGCTGCCCGACGGCCTCGACTACCTGGGTCGGATTCCGCCGGACGACCGCCTCGCGATTCCCGACCGCCACCTCGGGCTCCACATGGGTGCGGAAGCATCACTTCCCCGCGAGGCCCTCGCGGACGCCGCGAGTCACCTCGACGTCGACGGACTCGTCGCCGCCGCGTCCGAGCCTGCACCCGCACCGGACGTCCGGGAGCGGAGCGACACGGAGACGACGGTCGCCGTCGCGCGGGACGCCGCCTTCGCCTTCGTCTACCCGGCGACGGCCGAGTACCTGCGTGAGCGCGGGACGGTCGAGACCTTCTCGCCGGTCGCGGGCGACCCGCTCCCCGACGCGGACGCCATCTACCTTCCCGGCGGGTATCCGGAACTCCACGCGGACGCGCTCGCGGACAGCGAGAGCCTCGCGGCCGTCACCGAGGCCGCCGCGGGCGGCGCTCCGGTTCTCGCTGAGTGTGGTGGCCTGATGGCCGTGGCCGAATCGCTAACGACGACGGACGGGGCGACCCACGAGATGGCGGGCGTCCTTCCGGCCGACGTGGAGATGTGCGACCGGTACCAGGCTCTGGACCACGTGACCCTGGCGGCGACCGGGCACGCACCGGGGCTCGACGATGGCCGTCGATTCCGTGGCCACGAGTTCCACTACTCCCGGGCGACGGTCGGCCGCGACGCGCGCTTCGCGTTCGACGTCGTCCGGGGCGAGGGCGTCGACGGCGAGCGCGACGGCCTCGTGGAGTACGCGACTGTCGGGACCTACGCCCATCGCCACCCCGAAAGCGGCGCCTTCGAGCGCCTCGTCGATCCCGCGTGAGCCCAACCCCGACTCGGCTGCCGAGCCGATATGATCAACGCTCGGGTAGTTCGGGCCCCGGCCCGAGCGGGGACGACGCACGCATGACGGCCGCACGACGACCCCGCAAGGCTTTTTCCTGTCGGATGAGATGATACGACAATGACCGAGCTGGGCGCACTCCTCGAGGACGTGGTCGACGACGCCGACGCCGTGTTTCTCTTCTCACCGAGCGGGGCGGACTACGAGCGGTTCGCCGACGCCGACGTCGAACTCGTCGTCGTCTCGCCGGACAACGCCCACGACGCGGACCTGTTCGTCGAACTCCCCCTCGAGTTCACGGACGTCGTGGGCCGGGTCCGGTTCGGCCTGGAGGGGGCCCACCAGCAGGACATCGTCGAAGACGGCGACGAGATCGTCTGCGTCACCCAGGTCTTCGGGGAGGAAGTCGACACGGTTATGCGCGTCCGTGCGCGGGAATTCGCCCACACCGGCGTCTACGACCTGTTCGTGAACTCGCGTGCGGAACCGGCCGTGATCCGCGACGTCTTCGAAGTGGCCATCGAACTCGGGAAGAAGGGCCAGAAGGGCAAACCCGTCGGGGCGCTGTTCGTCGTCGGCGACGCCGGCAAGGTGATGAACAAGTCCCGTCCGCTCAGCTACAACCCCTTCGAGAAGTCACACGTCCACGTCGGCGATCCCATCGTGAACGTGATGCTCAAGGAGTTCTCCCGCCTCGACGGTGCCTTCGTCATCTCCGACTCGGGCAAGATCGTCTCGGCATACCGGTACCTCGAACCGTCCGCCGAGGGCGTCGACATCCCCAAGGGACTCGGCGCCCGGCACATGGCCGCCGGGGCGATCACGCGGGACACCAACAGCGTGGCCATCGTCCTCTCCGAGAGCGACGGGATGGTCCGGGCGTTCAAGGCCGGCGAGTTGATACTGGAACTCGATCCGGAGGAGTACTGATGGTCGAGGTGGACTGGCCCCGCGTCGTGCGGAGCGTCTTCTCCCAGGAGACGGCGTTTGCCGTCTCGGTGGCCATCCTCGTCCTCGGCCTGGCTGTAGCCTACCTGGTCTGGCGGTGGGTCCACGGCGTCCTCGGTCGCATCGGGGTCCCGGAGTCCGTGGAGGGGACCCCCTTCGAGCGGACAGCCCAGAGCTTCGGGACGTCGACAGTCGGCATCGTCGCCCAGCTCGCCGCGCTGTTCGTCTACGTCACCATGGCGGTGATCGCCCTCCAGCTCGCCCAGCTCCTCGACGTCCAGTTCTTCTGGTCTCGGCTGACCGGCTACCTCCCGCGCCTGTTCATCGCCGCACTCGCCATCATCGTCGGTCTGATCGGGGGCGACAAGGCGAAGCTCGAGGTCAGCGACCGACTGCGTAGCGTCAAACTCCCCGAAGCCGACATCATCCCGGAGCTCGTCAAGTACAGCGTCTTCTACATCGCGGCCCTCGTCGCACTCTCGCAGGTCGGCGTCGCGACGCGAGCGCTCCTGATCCTGCTTGCGGCCTACGCCTTCGGCCTCGTGCTCCTGTCGGGGCTGGCGTTCAAGGACCTCCTCGCGGCGGCCGCCGCCGGCGTCTACGTGCTGCTCAGCGAACCGTACGCCATCGGCGACGAGGTCCAGATTGGCGACCACCGCGGCATCGTCCAGGAGGTCGACATCTTCGTGACCCACGTCGAGAGCGACAGCGAGGAGTACGTCATCCCCAACCAGCGCGTTCTCCGGACCGGCGTCGTCCGCATCCGGCAGTAATCACCTCCTACCGTTCCGACGTCGCCGTCCGCCGGTCCACTGTGTCAGAATACGGGGGACTTACTCCATAGGACGTCGATTCGCCGCGGGCCCGCAGGCCACCAGGGCGAACCAGACACCGGAGAGCGCCGCTCTGCCGTCAATTCGGGGCAGCATGTTAACGACCCTCAGAGTAGTACTATAACCCTCCAGTTTGTAGATGGAGGTGATTATGAAGAAGCAAGAGCTCATCCATCTTCACGGGCTCCTCGCCCAGGTACAGAACCACTACGAACAGGAAACCGGCCAGCCTGTAGAGCACGACGAGTACACCACACTCGGCGTCCAGCCGACCTCGATTCACCGATCGAAAACAGACCATAAAGCAGCCGTCTTCGCCCTGGCACGTGGCATCACCTCCGAGATGACCACCACCGAGACCGAGCCGGTTTCCGCCGCCGCAGACTGAACTCTTCGCTGCTTCTCCCGGTTCGCTGCCTCCCTAGTGCCCACCCACCCATCTGGATCTCTCTGCGGCCGCACGTCCTACTCGTCGATGAGTTCCTCGAACTCGGGGAGGACCTCGTCGTCCGCCCGTTCGAGTTCGTTCGTGTCGTCGCCGTCGTCGACCTCGGTGTTCTCGTCGGACGTCTCGGTCCCGTTCTCGTCCTCGTCCGGAATCTCCTCGATCTCCAGGACCTCCAGCGGAATGTTCTCCAGGCGTTGCCCGATCTCCTTGCGGGCGATGCGGGCCGCGTGCTCGTCGCGCTCGACGTTGAAGACCGTCATCTCGAGTTCGAGCGCCACGAGGCTCTCGTCGGCGGCGATGAAGGCCGTCTCGAGGGCCTCCCCGCAGTGTGGACACCGTCGCTCCCCCATGTTGATCTCGACGTAGTTGAGGTCGGGATTGAGCATCTCCCCCGTCTTGGAGATGGCAATCCTGACCGCCTCGTCGGGGGTTTCCACGTCGTAGACGGGGACGGCAGCCTCGACGACGACACGACAGTTCATACCAACCGTTTGGCTGGGCAACACTATGAAGGTTGGCCCGGGCCCGAACCCGGAATCCAGAAGGGGACGGCACTCGCTCCGTGACTCATGGACGGCGGGAGGATCGACGTCGACGCACTCCCCGGTGGCCTGGACCTCCAGGCGACCGTCGAGAGCGGGCAGTCCTATCTCTGGTGGCGCGAGGACGGCCCCACCTACGCCGACGAGACCCACGCCGGCAGCGACGCCTGGTACGTGACGACCGTCCGCGACGACGCGGGCACACCCGCTATCTGTCGGGCCCGCCAGACCGACGGCTACCTGGAGTGGACCGCCACCGCCGACGTGGAGGACCGACTGCGCCGGCGTCTCGGACTGGCCGACGACCTGCCGGCCATCCGGGAGGCGACGCCCGCCGACGACCTGCTCGCGGCCGCCTACGACGCGTTCTGGGGCCTGCGTATCGTCCGGGACCCGCCCTTCCCGACGCTCGTTACGTTCATCTGTTCGGCCCAGATGCGCGTGGCCCGGATCCACGCCATGCAGCAGGCGCTCCGCGAGCACCTGGGCTCGCCGCTCGTCCACGAGGGTGAGACCTACCACGCCTACCCGACACCCGAGCAGGTCGCCGCGTCGAGCGAAGCCGAACTCCGCGACCTCGGTCTCGGCTACCGCGCCCCCTACGTCCTCGAATCGGCACGCATGGTCGCAGCTGGCGAGGCAGACCCGGCCGCGGCACGCGACATGGCCTACGAAGACGCGCGGGACTACCTCACCCGGTTCGTCGGCGTGGGCGAGAAGGTCGCCGACTGCGTGCTGCTGTTCTCGCTGGGCTTCCTGGAGGCCGTCCCGCTCGACACCTGGATCCAGGGGGCTATCGCCGACCACTACCCCGACTGCGACCGCGATTCCTACGCCGAGACCTCACGCGCCGTCCGCGAGCGCTTCGGCCCGTACGCGGGGTACGCACAGACCTACCTCTTCCACTACCTGCGTACCGGCCGCGCCGAGGCGTGAGCCAGCACGCCTTTTGGGGCCGACGCCCAGACAGTCGCACATGGCAGCCCGCACGCGCGCACACGTGTTCGTCTCCGGACGGGTCCAGGGCGTCTTCTTCCGCGCCACGACCCGCGACCAGGCCAGCGACCGCGACGTCGACGGATGGGTCCGCAACCTCGAGGACGGCCGCGTGGAGGCGGTCTTCGAGGGCCCCGAGGACGCCGTCGAGGCGATGGTCGAGTTCTGCCACGAGGGGAGCGACGCGGCCCGCGTCGAGAACGTCGAGACCTCGTGGGAGGAGCCCCGGGACGAGGACGGCTTTCGGATCCGTCGCTGAGTCCAGGTCGACACGTACAAGCACGGTCTGGCCCGAGTACCCACCAATCGATGGATTACAGCCGTCGCGCCGTCCTCGCCGCCACGACCGGCGCACTGGCCGCGTCGCTCGCTGGCTGCACGGAGGAGGGGAGTTTCCACGCCTCGAACGCGGTCGTCATCCACCGCGAGGGCGACGACTGGTACGACTATCCCGAAGACGTGGGCGTGCGAGCCACGGTCGAAAACACCACGCCGAATCGGCAGTCCGGCGTGCTCGCAGTGACGCTCCGGCGGACCGACGGGGACGGCGAGTGGACTCGGGAGCGAACCGTCGACATCGGCCGTGGTTCGACGACTAGCCTGAACGTCGCCTTCGAGGACGTCGCCGACTCCCCGGACGCCGAGTTCGAGGCGAGCGCTACCATCCGGCCGACGAGCTGAGGGAACCCCACAGTTATTTCGGGGCCGCTCGAAGGCCCGCCCATGCTCACCGGGTCCGAGATGGGGGTCGTGGACGCGAACGCAGAAGCGCTCGGCGTCCCGCGAAAACAGCTCATGGAGTCGAGTGGCAACGCCGTCGCCAGGGCCGTCCGAGACCTCGTGGATCCCGGAGCGTCCGTCGCCGTCGTCGCTGGCCGGGGAAACAACGGCGGCGACGCCTTCGTCGCGGCGCGGTTCCTCGACGACTACGACGTGACCACGCACTTGCTCGGGAAGCCCGACGCCATCACGACCGACATCGCCCGGGAGAACTGGGACTCACTCGTCGCGGGGGACTACGCGACCGAGACCGTCGGCGACTCGACGGGACTCGACCTCGGCGACCCCGACCTGTTCGTCGACGCGATGCTCGGAACGGGCATCAGCGGCGACCTCCGGGAGCCCGAGGCGAGTGCGGCCGAGGCCATCAACGAGTCCGACGCGCCGGTCCTCGCCGTGGACGTGCCCTCGGGACTCGACGCCGAGACGGGGGACCTGGCAGCGTCGGCCGTCGAGGCCGACCACGTCGTCACGTTCCACGACACCAAGCCCGGCCTCGACGACCTCGCGGCGGAGGTGACCGTGGCGGACATCGGCATCCCCACAGCGGCCGAGACGACCGTCGAGCGTGGCGACCTCCAGCGACTCTCGCGGGACCCGCACAGCCACAAGGGCGACCACGGCGAGGTGCTCGTCGTGGGTGGCGGGCCCTACGCCGGCGCGCCGGCGTTGACGGCCCAGGCCGCCCTGCGCGCCGGGGCCGACCTCGTGCGCGTGGCGTGTCCCGCCGCCGTCGCCCACGAGGTCCAGGGGTACAGCGAGGACCTCATCGTGCGCCAGGTCGACGGGTACAAACTCGGCCCGCAGCACGTCGGTCCCATCATGGAACTGGCCGGGGAACACGACGTCCTCGTCATCGGCCCCGGCCTCGGAGCGGCCGAAGATACCCTGGAGGCGGTGGAGGGCATCCTCGACGCCTACGACGGGCCGGCCGTCGTCGACGCCGATGCGCTCCGGGTCGTCCCCCGGACGGACACCGAAGCCACGCTCCTCTGTACGCCACACCAGGGCGAACTCGTCCGGATGGGTGGGCGCACGAGCGACGAGTGGCGCGAGCGCCGGGACCTCGTCGCGGATTTCGCCGCCGACCTCGGCCACGCGCTGCTCGTCAAGGGGCCGGTCGACGTGGTCTCGGACGGGGAGACGACCCGCGTCAGCAAGACCGGCAACCCCGGCATGACGGTCGGCGGGACTGGCGACGTGCTCGCGGGCGTCTGCGGCGCCATGCTGGCGAGTCAGGACCCTGTCGACGGTGGCGGTATCGCCGCCTACGTCAACGGGCGCGCCGGTGACACCGTCGTCGACCGCGAGGGCTACGGACTGGTCGCGAGCGACCTGCTAGGGGAACTGCCGCGGACGATCTGGCAGGACGCGGAGTAACCGGGCCGTCTCAGGCCGAGGCCTCGGCCTCGACGAGGTCGCCGGCCTTCGCGCGGGACTGCTCGACGACGGCCGGCCGGGCCTCGAACTCGACGACGACCTCCTCGCCCCAGTCGACGTCCGTGACGTGGGCGTTGTCGTGGAGCCAGGAGACGACGCTCATCGTGTCCTCGGTCATCGGGAGGACGAGGCGCTCCGACTCGAAGTCGGGGAGTTCCGCGTCGATGCGCTCGCGGAGTGCGTCGACGTTCGCCCCGGTCCGCGCGCTGACGGCGATCGGGCTCGGGGCGAGGGCCGACAGAGCCTCGCGCTTCCGCTCGACTTCCGCCTCGTCGACGGCGTCGATCTTGTTCAGGACCGTGACGATCGGCGCCTCGTTGCGCTCGTAGAGGGTATCGTGGGAGGTGACGAGCTTCTCACGGATCTCCTCGACGGGCTGGCTGACGTCCACGACGAGGAGGACGAGGTCGGCCCGGTAGACGGCGTCGAGCGTCGACTTGAAGGACTCGACGAGCCAGTGGGGAAGGTCCGAGATGAACCCGACCGTGTCAGTGACGAGGACGTCGCGCCGGTCCATCTCGGCGCGCCGCGTCGTCGTCCCAAGGGTCGTGAACAGGCGATCCTCCGAGGCAGCGGTCGTGTCGACGTCCGGATGCAGGTCTTCGTTCTCGTCGACGTCGACGTCGGCGGCGAGGCGACGCAGGAGCGTGGACTTGCCGGCGTTGGTGTAGCCCGCCAGCGCGACCAGGTCGAAGCCGGCCTCGCGGCGGTGCTCGCGGCGCTTCTCGGCAGTCTGTTCCATCCGCTCGAGTTCGTCGCGGAGCCGGGCGATCTGGGCCTTGATGTCCTCCTCGCGGCTCTCGTCGTACTCCCCGAGGCCCATGAAGCCGGGCCGCTCGTCGCGCCGGGCGAGGCTGACCTTCGCCTCGGCGCGCGGGAGTTCGTACCGGAGTTCGGCCAGTTCGACCTGGAGCTGTGCCTTCTTGGTCTGGGCGCGCTGCCCGAAGATTTCGAGGATGAGGCGGAAGCGGTCGACGATGCTGACCCCTTCCGGGAGTTCGTTCCCGACGTTGAACGTCTGGTAGGGACCGAGCTGGTTGTCGAAGATCACGGCCGTAGCGTCGGTCCGGCGGACCGCCGCGGCGATCTCGGCGACCTTCCCCTCCCCGACGTGGTAGGCGGGGTCCTCCGTGCGGGTCTGGGTCACTTCTGCGGCGACCTCGTAGCCGGCCGAGCTGGCGAGGTCGGCGATCTCTTCGGTGTCGGCCGACCCCTCGTCGACCCGCTTGACGATGACGGCACGATCGGACGTGGTGTGGTGCTCCGTCACTCGGTCGAAACTACGCGGTTCCGCTATTTAAAATACGGGTCGGTCGGCAGTTCGCACTCCGGGGTCACAAGAGTCTTGTCGGCGCGCCGAGACGGGGCGGTCATGGTCGACATCGACTTCGCGAGCCTGGGATTGCAGATGGGCGGCAGCGCCCTCCTGGGCGCCATCATCGGGTTCGCGGCGAAGAAGATCGCCAAGATCATCGCGATCATCGTCGGCATCGAACTGGTCCTGTTCAAGTTCCTGGAGTCGCGGGGCGTCCTCGAGGTCAACTGGAACCGGCTGGCGAACGCCTCGGCCGAGGCGCCGAACCGCGTCGGCGACGCCGGCCGCACCCTCGTCGAGACGTTCATCTCGACGGCGGGCATCGGCGTCGGCTTCGCCGGTGGCTTCCTCGTCGGCTTCAAGAAGGCCTGAGTCGGGGCGCTGGCGGGTCGTGGCGCTACCGCCGATTGATCTCGTTTTCGTCCTGGACGATCTGGGTCTCGGCGTTGCCGCTCGAGACCTCGTTGACGAGGTCGTAGAACTCGTTTTGCATCCCGGCGGGGAACTGGACGACGCCGATCCACGAGCCGTCGGCCTGCCACTCCTCGCGCTGCAGGTCCCCGAACTCCCGGACCTGGGCCTGGCCGCTGCCCGCGTAGTCGGCGGGTAACTGGACGGCGACGGTGATCGTGTCGAACCTGATGGGGATGACCGGTCGCAACGCCTCCAGGGCCTCGTCGACCTGGTTCTCGACGGGTTCCATCGGGTCGACGGTGAAGCCCGCCTCCTCCAGGGCGGACTCGATGCGCTCGGGCGGGTGGGGCGCGTCGTCCATCTGGGGGTTGACGGCGTTCCGGGTGATGCGGTTGATCAGGTTCTTGCGCTTCTGTTCTTGCATCTCCCGCCGCTGGTCGGCGGTGATCTGGATCTCCCCGCGCTCGATGACCTCGGGGATGATCGTCATGGGGTCCGTCGTGCCGAAGACGTCCTCCAGGGCGTTCTCCGGCGGTCGGTCGCCCCGGGATGCGTTCTCGAAGACGTCCTCGGCGGCGATGACGTCCTCCAGGTCGCCGTCGAACTCCCCGCGCTTGATGGCGAGGGCGGCGTCCGGGTCCACGAGCACCTCGAAGCGCTCGCCGTGGGACTCGAGGCGGGCCGTCACCGCCTCGTCGAGCGATATCATGTTCGGCCCTTCTTCGGGGGGCGTAAAAGGTGTTGGTGGTGAGGTGATACGGGGGTCGGTCACCCGGGACGGGGCGACCGGCCGGCCTCACTCCTCGGTCTCGTCCTCGTCGTCGGCCTCGTCCGCCGTCTCGTCGGCCAGCAGGTCGAATTCCGTCAGGTAGTCCGTCTTCTCTTCGTCCGTGAGTTCCCCGAAGACCTCCGTCTCCACGTCGATGGTCGCGACGCCGATGCTCTCGGGCGAGAGTTCGTCGTCGTTGACGGAGGCGAGCGCCTCGAGCGCCAGTCGGATGCCGCCCTCGAGGTCCATCTCGTCGTCGTAGTGCTCTTCGAGGTAATCCCGGATGTCACCGCGGTCCGCGCCGACGGCGAGGGCCTTCCACTCGTATGGAGTCCCGGAGGGATCGGTCTCGTAGAGGCGCGGTTCGCCGTCGGCGATGCCGGCGATGATCAGCGCCACGCCGAAGGGACGCGCGCCACCGACCTGCGTGTACTGCTGGATGTAGTCGGTGACCTCCTTGGTCAGCGTCTCGACGCCGATGGGCTCGCCGTACCGGAGCTGGTTGATCTGGGCCCGGCGCCGGGCGAAGTCGATGAGCTGGCGGGCGTCGGCGACGTGGCCCGCGCTGGCGATGCCGATGTGATCGTCGGCCTTGTGGATCTTCTCGACGGAGGAGCGCTCCATCAGCGGCGAGCGGATGCGCTTGTCGACGGCGAGGATCACACCGTCCGTCGTGCGGACGCCGATGCTCGCCGTACCGCGCTTGACCGCCTCGCGGGCGTACTCGACCTGGTAGAGACGTCCGTCCGGCGAGAAGATCGTGATCCCGCGGTCGTACGCCTGCTGTTGGTTTTGTCCCTGCATAGTTCAAATATCGAGGGTCGTCGCCCCCGCGAACGCCTCGCCGACGCGGACGTCGACGCGCCCGTCGCGGGCCACGGCGCGCCGCTCGGCGTTCTCGAACACGACGTGTCTCTGCTCGGATTCTTCCGGTCCCCGTCCTATATACGTTTCCCTACAGGCACGCACGGTGCCGCCGACGCCGCGGACGCGCAGCCCAACGCTTTCCCCGTCGACCGCGTCCACGCACGCCACGACTGCTCGCGCGCGGTCTTCCTCGCCGCGGCGGGTCCGGACGATCGCGTATCCGTCGCCGTCCTCGACCGCGAAATCGACGATCTGACAGTCCAGCGCCGCGCTGCCAACGTCGCCGAGCAGGTTCTGGGCCGCGAACCACAGTTCTCGCTGGAAAGCCCGCCGGTCGAGGGCTGTGTCGGGCCAGGTCTCGATGTCCACCGCGAGGTATCGCCAGCGCGGCTGGAGGTGTTTCGGGAGGTGTTTCATCGGTCCGTGTCGGCCGCACCTGCCAGGCGCTCGGCCACGAGCACCCCGACCTGGTCGTGGATCAGTTCGACGGCGGTCACGGCGTAGTCCTCGTCGGTGAACGCGTCGACGAGCACTCCCACCGTGGCTGGATCGTCGACGTCGGGACTGTAGAAGGGCTCGTCCGGATCGGGCTGCCCGAAGAACATCACGTCGCCGAGGACGATCCGACGCGGGCCGAGGTCGGCGAGCACCGCGATCGCCTCGCGCTTCTCGTCGTCCGCGAGGTGGTGCATGGCGAAGTTCGACGTGATCACGTCGACTTCCTCGACGTCGGACGCCCCGAGGTTCGGCTCGCGGAACTGTCCCGCACCGAACTCGGCGTTCTCGATGCCGCGGTCGGCGGCTTTCTCGTGCGCCTCTGCGAGCATCCCCGCACTGATGTCCCGCCCGACCACGTGCTTCGCGTCGCCCGCGAGGGCCAGCGCGATGGCGCCGGTGCCGGTCCCGAGGTCGAGCACCACGTCGTCCGGGCCGGGGTCGGCGTGGTCGACCACCAGGGAGACGGCCGCTTCGTACTCGGGACCGCGGTCGCCGTCGTAGTCGGGAGCGAGTTCGTCGAACCGGCTGGCGTGATCGTCGAGGGGCTTCTTCATGGTGACGGGAGTTGGCGGTGGAGATGCATGAAGGGCGTGCATCACCGCGGTCCGGACCGGCGGTACCCCTAAGTGCGCCTCGGTCGACTGTCCGGTGTCAATGCCCTGCCCCGTCTGCGACGGCACCGAGCACACGGAGATCAACGTCCGGATGACAAAGGACAGCGACCTGAGTCAGGTGGTGGGCAGCCCGTGGGACGGCCGCAACGTGGCGCGGTGTGACGACTGTGGCGTCCTCTACGACCACCAGCTCGACGACCGCCAGGGCGACGTGGGGCAGGTAAACTGCCCCGACTGTGGCTCGCTCAACCCTGGCGACCGCGACCACTGTGAGTACTGCGACGCGGAACTCGACCAATCCGCGGCCCGATAGCCCTCACTCGTCGTCGGACTCACGCCGGACGCCCGGTTCGACGAACGCGTCGGACTGTCGCTCCCGGTTGCGCTCGGCCAGGCGGCCCCACTCGGCCAGTCCCGACGCGACCCACTCGCCGTCCATCCCGAGCACCTCGCCGAGGGCCGCCAGTTCCCGGGGCGCGCGTAGTTGGAGGTGACTCGCGGGATCCGCGCTCACGACGTAAGGTGCGTCGTACTGGTCGATCAGCTCCGCGAGTTTGCGGAGGTCGGCGATGGAGCGAACCCGCGACCCGCCCGCGTCGCGGAGGACGGGCGCCAGAGACACCTCCAGGCGGACGCCGTTCTCGACGGCGGCCTTGGCGACGACGTGGTTCACGTCGCCGTCGCCGGCCATCGGGTGGGCGAGGACGTCGACCGGCGGCTGTTCGACCGCGAAGCGGTTCATCGTCTCGGTCCCACCGTGGACGGCGACGATCTCGTGGTCCGGCCGGTGGGTGCCGAGGTACCCGCTGGCCGTCGAGCGGTCGTCGGCGCGCACCTCGACGCCGGTCACGACGTCGACGCCGTAGGTCTCGCCGATGGTCGCCGGGTCGTAGCTCGCGGGAGCGTCACCGTGGTTCCTGACGACGACGCCCGCGAAGCCGTACTCGGCGGCTGTCGTGGCCATGCGGGCCACCGTGCTCTCGCCGTCCGGACGGGCGTGGACGGCGGCGTACGGGCCGCCGGTCGCCATCACTCGTCCTCCAGGTCGGCGAACAGCTCGCGGACGTTTTCCACGGCCGCCTGCTTCTTGGCGGGGTAGGCCTCCACCTTGCCGCGGAGGGTGATCCCGTCGCCCAGCCGGACCTCGTCCCCGTAGGCGGCCTGTTTGTCGAAGGTCACGTACAGGCTCGTGTCCTCGTCGACGCGCTCGTCGAGCTGGGTCTGGAGGGTCGCGAGCTCGTCCTCGTCGAGCCGCTCGACGGCGTCGAGGACGTCGCGCACCTCGTCGGCGCGTTCGACGCGCGCCGAGAGGACGACGATCGGGTCGCCGTAGTGGCCCTCGGTCTCGGCGCGTTCGATCTCGAACTCCGCCGGGAGGAAGGTGCGCAGCGCGGACTCGACGCGGTCCTCGTCCTCCGTCGCGTACGAGAACGTGCGAAGGTCGACGTAGTGGAGGGGGACCGCGGACATCGCTGCCTTACTCCGCGCTCTCGAGGGCGTCCTCGGGAACCCCCTGTTCCTGCCCGTCCTCGAAGCTGACGGTGTAGGTGGCGTCGCCGAACATGTTCTCGACGACCTGCGTGACGGTGCCCTCCTGGCCGTCGTACTCGCTGTGCTCGTCGTGCAAGACGACTGTCTCCTCTTCCTCGAATGTCATGCACGGGTGTACCCTGCGACTCGACAAAAGTGGACTGATTCGGGGCGTGGTGGGTCGAAGACTTATTTGACCCCTGGTCCAACGGACCAGCATGTTACCACCGACGCCCGGTCTCTCGTCACTTTGCGCCCGGCTTCGACCGCACCTCGATCCACGATCGCGATGACGACCGTCGACGAACTCTGGTACCTCGCCGACGAGGCGAGCAGGCAGGCCGAACAGACGTACCACCGCCTGCTCGGCGACCACGAGGGCGTCACGGAGTTCGAAACGACAAAGCGGGTCTCCCGGGAGCGCTTTCGCACCGTTGCCCGTCGGATCCAGGACAATGGGGCGCCCTACGGGGCCCACACGCTTGCCTACCGCCCGGAGGGGAAACTGGTCCTGGTCAGGCACGACGGCGTCGACAAGTGGGTGTTGCCCGGCGGCGAGACGGAACCCGACGAGACCTTCCGGGAGGGCGCCGAGCGCGAACTGCGAGAGGAAGCGGGCCTCCGGGCGGACTACGAGGGCCTCGAACTCCTCGGGCGGGTCACATTCCACGGCGACGGCCACACGACCTGGGGCGTCCTTCCGGTCTTCGCGGGCGTCGCCGACGGCGCGGATCCCGAAGTCTGTGACCCGGACGACGAGATCTCGGCGGCGGAGTGGTTCGCGGATCTCCCACTCGACACCCGCGACAGGGCTGTACTTCAGGACTGGTTCGAAGATCGATTCCGGTAGCGCGTCTGCCCGTCCCCGTCAGTCGCCGGCCCCGTGGGACGCCCCGTCGCGGTCCTCCGCCTGCATCCGCCGGATGGCGGCCCTCGCCGTGCTGGCGTCGTACCCGAACAGGACGCCGTCGGCGTACGTCTCGGCCACCTCGGCGGCGTGAATGAGGTTGTCCACGTCCACGTCGACGGCGTACAGTTCGACCGTGAACGGCCGGTCGAGCCGATCGGCGAAGGCGCTCGCGATGACCTCCAGCCAGTAGGTCGTCCCGTAGGCGGTGTCGTACAGCGGGACGACGAACTCGTCGACGAGCGGGGTGAGGGCGTCGAGGGCCAGTCCGGAACGGCGGTGGAGGTGACCCGGGTACGGGTCGGGGTACAGCGTCAGGTAGAGGTCGCCGGGGACGCGGTCGCGGACGGCCGCGACGAAGTCCGTGATCACGGCCGCGCGCCAGGCCTCTCGATCCTCGTAGTCGCTCTCGGCGAACAGCCGGTCGCAGCGGTCACACCGACAGTAGCCCTCGCGAGGGAAGCCCACGTCGTCGAGGCGGACGTCGGGATTCGCCGCTGCGGCCGACTCGACCATCTCGAGGATGCCCTCGCGGTACCCCTCGTGGGTGGGACAGACGTAGCTCCAGTCGAAGTACGGCTGGTCGCGGGTAGCGGGGACGCCCGAGGCGTCGACGGCGCCGACGTCCGGGTTGCCCTCGACGGCGGCGTTGTCGCCGAAGGCCGAGATCATGTTGACGGCGTCCGCGACCGGCTCGACGGCCCGGCCGGTGACGTCTTTGGTCTCGTAGAACGCCCGCTCGAACTCCGCCCAGGACACCTCCGGTTCGTTTCGCGTGACGACGCCGACCATGCACTGGCCAGTGGCCGGAGGTACGTAATTCGTTCGAGAAGCGGTTGGTCGGGGAGCGATGCGTCGATCGGTTCGCGCCGCTACCGGTCCGCTACCGCGAGCTTGTACACGAGGGCCACGGCGACCAGGGCGACGACGAGCTTCAGCTTCCGGGACATCGAGTAAACGTTCGCAAGACTAGAGTAAAGCCTTTCTGGAGACGGCGACGCTACGACGGGGAACCGGGGACGACGCCTCGCCTCAGGCGATGTCCCGGCTGGTGTCGATGGAAACCTCCTCGACGAGGTCCAGTTTGATGACGTCCGAGGGGGCCCGCCCGCCGCGGAACTTCGGGACGGCGAGGCGGTTCTCGACCTCGTCGCCGGTCACGTCCGTCTTCAGGTAGAAGATGACGTCGGCGAAGTGCTCGGTGGTGTCCCGGAGCGGCGGGACGGCCCGGCCGTCGAGACAGTGGAGGATGGCGAGGCTGTCGGTGTTGAAGATGTGGTTCTGGAGGTCGTTCATGAAGCTGCGGAACCGCGACGGCGGCTCCTGTGACTCCAGGACGTCGACCGGGTCGACGATGAGGTTCGACGTCTCCGGCAGCGCACTCACCAGCTTGCCCGCGTTGTCAAGCGGGGCCTCCCCCGAGATGTGCCGGACCGTCGGATCGCCGGTCTTCGCCGGCGCGTTCTCGATGCTGTCGGAGACGGCTTCGGCCGTCCGGTCGAGCGAGAGCCAGAGCGTGCCACGGGTGGCCGTCAGTTCGTAGAGGAAGAGTTCCGCCTGGCTGGCGGGGTGTGCGGCCAGGACCACCATGCTCCCGGCTGGAAGCCCTCCGTCGAGCTTCCGGTCGAGCACGTCGATACCGGTCCGTAACCGACTGGCCATGTACTGACCCTGTATTTGCTACCGGACGTTAAACATTCCGGCCGTCCCAACCGACGGACGACCCGGCGATGGGACCCTCACCACGGGAGAGACTACTTACCACCCGAGTGCCGCGACGACGCGCTCGTAGCGCTCCCGCGTCCGGTCGTCACGCAGCGGCGGCCCGGATACCTCGGGGACCGAGACTTCTCTGGATTCAGCGATCTGCTGTCGGGTGCCGGGCGATCCGGCCGCCGACCCGTTAGCTCCACTACGCCCGGGTTCGCGGGCCCGCCGGACCGTTACCGTGGGTGGGGCATCCAGGGCCGTGGCCATCCTGGCGGTCTTGGCTGCGTCTTCACGGCTCTGGGTGTCGCTCGTCGTGACGACGACGGTGCACCCGGCCGCACGGAGTGGCGTCGCCGCGTCCGGTCCGGCCCCTGCCGGGCAGTCGATCAGGACCGGGCGATGGAGGTCGTCCAGTCGACGGAGCGCCGCGTCCGTTTCCGAACGCGTCCCTCCCGCCGCGAGGACGTCGACGCCCGGACAGGTCGAACTCGGCTGGAGGACGCGGGCGGGCCGGTGGCCTGCTGCGAGGGCCGGGAGCCCGGGTTCGCGGTCCACGCCGGCGCGGATGTGCAGGTCGGGGACGTCGACGTCGGCGTCGGCGACGACGGGCCGGTGCCCGCGACGGACGAGCGCCAGGGCCAGTCCGAGGGCCGTGGTCGTCTTGCCACAGCCGCCCTTCCCACCGGCGACCGCGACCGTCGTTCGGTCGGCGCGTGCAGGCCTGGTCATGGCGACGGTGGCCGCGGTATCGCACTTCAAACTGCGGGCGCCCGTCCGTGGCGTGGCGGGTCCGAGGGTTTCAAGAGCCGCGGGGTCGCCTCTACGAGCGATGCGGGACGACCACGTCATCAGCGCCAAACACCTCTCCCGGGCGGACGTCGAGGAGGTGCTCGACCACGCGAGCGAGATCGCCGCTGACCCGGCCGCGTTCGCGGACCGCCACGAGGGCGCGCTCCTGGGCCTGCTCTTTTTCGAGCCCAGCACGCGGACGAAGATGAGCTTCGCCGCCGCGATCAAGCGCCTCGGGGGCGACGTCGTCGACATGGGGCCGACCGAGTACTCGAGCGTCAAGAAGGGCGAGAGCCTCGCCGACACCGTCCGCGTGGTCGAGGGCTACGCCGATGCCCTCGTCTTGCGCCACCCCAGCGAGGGCTCCTCGAAGATGGCCAGCGAGTTCGTCGACGTGCCGCTGATCAACGCCGGGGACGGCGCCGGTCAGCACCCGACCCAGACGCTGCTCGACCTCTACACCATCCGCGAGAACGCCGGCCTCGACGACATCACCATCGGGATCATGGGCGATCTGAAGTACGGCCGGACCGTCCACTCGCTTGCCTACGCGCTGTCGAACTTCGGGGCCCGCCAGCACTTCATCAGTCCCGAGAGCCTCAAGCTCCCGCGGAACGTCCGCTACGATCTCCACGAGGAGGGCGCGTCGATCAAGGAACACACCGACCTCGAAGCGATCCTCCCGAACCTCGACGTGCTCTACGTCACGCGGATCCAGCGCGAACGCTTCCCCGACGAGAGCGAGTACCGCGCGGTCGCCGGCGAGTACCAGATCGACGCCGAGACGCTCGAGGCGGCCAGCGACGACCTGACAGTCATGCACCCCCTGCCGCGCGTCGACGAGATCGCCCAGGACGTCGACGGGACGCCGCAAGCGACGTACTTCCAGCAGGCGCACAACGGCGTGCCGGTCCGGATGGCCCTGCTCGACCTGCTCCTGGAGGGATCGCGATGACCGACGAGACCGAACTCCGCGTCAGCAAGATCGAGAACGGGACCGTCATCGACCACGTCCCCGGCGGACAGGCGCTGCACGTCCTCGCCATCGTCGGCATCGACGGCTCCGGCGGCGAAGAGGTCTCCATCGGCATGAACGTGCCCTCGGACCGCCTCGGCCGGAAGGACCTCGTCAAGGTCGAGGATCGCGAACTCAGCCAGTCCGAAGTCGACGTCCTCTCCCTGATCGCCCCGGCGGCGACGATCAACATCGTCCGGGACTACGACGTGATCGAGAAACACCGCGTGTCGCGGCCCGAGGAGGTCGTCGGCGTCCTCGCGTGCCCGAACCACAACTGCATCACCACCGAGGACGAACCCGTCCAGTCGCGATTCGACGTCCTCGACGACGGCGTCCGGTGTGCCTACTGCGGGACGATCGTCCGCGAGGACATCGCCGCCCACATCATCGTCTGACGCCTGCTGACAGCCCGTTTCGTCTTAGCCCGGATCCGGGAACGCTCCGGTCCAGTTCACGCCGGACGTGAGGCGCCGCCCCGTCTAGCCAGGTCTCTCGCCCGCCTCCCCGCCCTCCGCCAGGCCTCTCACCCTCCGGGTCCACGGTGGCCCGCGCGGCGTCTCCAGCATCGTGGCCGGCCTGGCGCCGATCCTGGTCGCGCTCCCGATGCTCGAGGGCGTTTCCGTCGCTGGCGTCCGCCTACACGTGCGACAATCGACGCCGGTCCGAGTTACTCCGAGGCCGAGTCGATCTCGTCGGCGATCTCCTCGACGTCCTCGAGGTCGTCCGCGTCGATGTCGGCGTCCTCGAGTGCCTCCTCGAGACCGCCGCCACCGCCGGCGCCGCCGCCCATGCCGCCCATCATGCCGGGCATGCCCATGCCGCCGCCGTCGATGGTCTCCTGGATGACCACGCGGTCGAGGTCGAGCAGGTCGATGAGCTGCTGGCCGATCTGCTGTTTCTGCATCATCCACTGCTGGTTCATCGTCAGCTGGGGGACGGCCTCGATGTACAGCGAGTCCTTCTCGACCTCGACGGTCTCGTACTCGGGTTCGGCCTCCTCGTCGGCGTCGCCCTCGTCGCCGTCCTCGTCCTCGTCGTCCTCGACGAGCTGTTCCTCCTCGACGGTGTCGGTCTGGAACCAGACGTCAAGGTCGAGGTCGAGGAACATCGATAGCAGGCCCTGGGCCTTCGCCTCGCGGTCCTCGACCTCGTCGAGGACCTCGTACTCGTACTCGACGTCCTCGCCGGCCAGCGGATGGTTGAAGTCGACGCGCGCGCGGCCGCCGATGATCGTCTCGACGAAGCCCTGCTGGCCGTCGATCTGGACCTGCGCGCCGGGGTAGCGGTCGTCCTCGGGGATCTTGTCCTTGCTGACGGTCCGGACCTGCTCGTCGTCGTACGCGCCGAAGGCCTCCTCGGCGGGCACGACGACGCTGCCCTCGTCACCGACTTCCGTGCCGATGATGTCGTCCTCGACTGACTCGAAGATGTGGCCCTGGCCGAGGACGATGGTCCGCGGCGCGAACTCCTGGTCCTCGCCGACGCCCTCTTCCTCTGCGACCTCCGCGTCGGTGGTGTCGACGAGCTGGTCGCCCTCGACGGTCCAGGCGGTGTAAGCCAGTTCGACGAAATCTCCCTCCTGGAGACCCGTTGCATCTTCGCTCGCTTCAGTCTCCGCGTCCGCCGCGGCCTCGTCGTCGGCGTCGGGCGCGTCGTCGTTGCTCATACCCTGACGGTCTGGCGTTGCACTCTTAAGCACAACGTTTCGACGACCCGAGACGCCGCACCCCCGGTGTCACCGCCTCAGGTACCGTAGTCGCTCGCCGCGAGGAGTCGCTCGAAGCGGTCGCGGTCGATGTTTCGCCCGGTGATCGGGAGCACGACCGTCTTCCCGGCCAGTTCGTCGCCGGCGTCGAGGGCGGCCGCGACGGCGGCGCCCGGCGCTCCCTCCACGACGAGGTGGTCGTCGACGAACAGCCGCGCGACGGCGTCCCGGATGGCCTCGTCGGGCACGAGCCGAAAGTCGGCGAGGTGCGCGTCGAGAATCCGGGCGGTCAGCGCGAACGGGACGCGGGTCGCGATACCCTCTGCGAAGGTCTCGGCTGCGTCCTGTGGCTCCAGCGTCCCGTTCGTCCAGGCGTGGTACATCGCCGGGGCGCCAGCCGACTGGACGCCGATCACGTCCGCGTCCGTCAGTTCGCCGACCGTCAGACAGTACGCGGCGGCGGAGGACCCGCCGCCGACGGGCGAGAAGACGACGTCGACGTCGGGACAGTCCTCGACGACCTCCAGGCCCGCCGTGCCGACGCCGGCGACCAGGGTCGGCTCGTTGGCCGAGTGGACGTACCGGTAGCCCTCGCGCGCTGCGAGGGACTCGACGTGTTCTCGTGCCTCGTCGAAGTCGGCTCCGTGGGACACCACGTCGGCGCCGAGGCGGCGCATCCCCGCTACCTTGTCGGGATTCGCGTCGTCGGGGACGGCGATGGTGACGGGCACGTCGAACCGCCGGCCCGCCCAGGCGATGGACTGGCCGTGGTTGCCGGTGCTCGCCGCGATCAGTCCCGGATCGCGAAACTCCGCGGCCAGGTCCGCGACGAGCGCGACGCCACCCCGGACCTTGAACGCTCCCGTCGGGAGCGTGTCCTCGCGCTTGAGATAGACGTCCGCGTCGAGGGCGGCCGAGAGGATCTCGCTGCGCACGAGGGGGGTCGAGGGAAGGTGGCGGTCGACTAGCTCGCGTGCGGCCTCGACGTCGGCGAGCGTGGGCGGGGCCGTGTCGTGGTACGGAAAGAGGGTGGACTCGTCCGGGGACTCGACGGGGTCGTACGCGCCCATGAGCCACCCTGGGGGAGCGCACTGAAAACGTTATCCACCGCCGCGTCACGGTGCCGTCCCCCGGTCGGAGCGGACAGTCACGGGGCGTCCCCGCCCGGCACCTCGGCTGAGGGGCTCGACGTACTGGCACGCCCTCCACATCGTCAGGGGGACGGACGTCGAGGCTCGTCGACTACTTCCCCCTCACACCAGGTTGGGGAACACGTCCCGGGCGAAGTGGACGAACAGCACCAGCAACAGCGGTGCGAGGAAGATGCCGTACCACCCGAAGACGGCGGCCCCGAGGACGTACGCGAGCATGACGAGCCCCTTGTGGTAGTCGCCGCTGGCGACGTACGACCGGACGACCGTGTCGGGCAGGAGGTCGACGACGATCAGGGTCACGACGAAGAAGACGATCGGAAACCAGAGCGGCGACCCCGGTCCCGTCTGGGTTCGCCAGAGGAGAAAGGCCGTGTAGGGAACGTAGATGATCTTCATGCCGATCGCCGGGATCAGCGTGCCGATCCCGATCAACAGGCCGAGCAGGATCGGATAGCTGATCCCGGACCCGCCTGGCGCCACCTGGTCGAGGGTGAGGAAGGTGACGACGGCGATCGCGCCGGTCGCGACGACGATGAGCAGATTCCCCGAATAGAGGGTGGTCAGGTCCCCGTCGACGTCCTCGCCGAACTGCACGACGGCCGGGTTGTCCTCGAAGCTCCTCCGGAACCAGTCGCCGATCTTGCCGTCGTCGACGAGGAGGAAGTACGCGACGGTGAGGACGACGAACAACCGCAGGAGCGAGCCCGCCACCATTCCCACGACGGCCCCGATTCGCGAGAGGTTCCCCTGGACGAGGCCGACCAGCTGGTCCTGGTCGAACGCGGACGCGCTCCCGAGGTACGGCTGGAGGGCCGACCGGACCTGCTCGAGGTCGGTCGCCTGCAGAAACTGATCCAGCTCCTGGAGGCCGACGTACGCTGCGTACGTGAAGATCAGCAGGATGGGCAGCCCGACGAGCAGGAGCGTGACCGTCGCGCTGAGGTAGCGGCGACTCGTGCGAGCGTAGAGCCACCGGTTGGCCGGCCGAGTCGCGTAGTACAGGAACAGGGCCACGGTCAGCGAGCCAACGAACGAGCTGACGACGAGAACGACGGGCGCCGCGATGACGAGGCCGACGAGGATCCAGCCGACCCGTTCCCGACCGCTCGACGGCGAGACGTGCATGGACGTCACCTCGTGGCGCAGGCGAAAACGCGCATGGCCTGCAAAACCCAGCCACCTGCCCGGGAGAGCGACGGGACGGCCCCGCGACCGCTCGCGTCCGGCGTGGGCAGATCCAAACGTACGTCCCACTCCGGTCCGTTTCCCGGGACGTGCCATGTACGAGGTCGAGGTGAAGGTCGAAGCGACCCACGAGGAGGTTCGGCCAGTACTCGACGAACTGGGTGCGGAATCCCTCGGGACGGTCCGCCAGGAGGACACGTACTACGACGCGCCACACCGGGACTTCGCCGCGACCGACGAGGCACTCCGACTCCGCCGGGAGACGGGCCCGGACGGGGACGACGGAACCACCGCACTCACCTACAAGGGCCCACTGGTCGAGACGGAATCGAAGACTCGGGAAGAGGCCGAGACGACTGTCGACGACGGGGAGGCGATGGCGGCCGCCCTCTCGGGGCTCGGTTTCGAGCCGGCCGCGACGGTCGTCAAGGACCGCGAGCGGTTCGCGCTCGCGGGATACGTCGTCACGCTCGACGCCGTCGACGGGCTCGGGGAGTTCGTCGAGGTCGAAACCGAGGTGGCCCGGGCGGACGAGGTCGAACGGGCGCGCGACGGCGCTATCGAGGTCCTCCGGTCCCTGGATCTCGACCCCGCCGACGGCATCCGAACGTCCTATCTGGGCATGCTGCTCGACGCGCAACACGGCGGCACTGTCGATGATTGTGAGTAATCTAACGCGACGGAAAAGTTTCCGAAAGTTATAGACTGGCCCCTGCGCAAGGACCGGCAATGACCGAGCGGAACATTCGCGTCGAGCCCGCCGCCGGGACACCGGTGGAGGACCAGGAGGTCGAGATCGTCGAGCGCAAGGGCCTCGGGCACCCGGACTCGATCTGTGACGGCATCGCCGAGCGCGTCTCCCGGGCGCTGGCCCAGACCTACCTCGACCGGTTCGGGACGGTCCTGCACTACAACACCGACGAGACCCAGCTCGTCGCCGGCAACGCGGCGCCGGCATTCGGCGGCGGCGAAGTCCTCGAACCCATCTACCTCCTGATCGTCGGGCGCGCGACGAAGACCTACGAGGGCGAGCGGGTTCCGGCGGAGACCATCGCGCTCGAGGCCGCGCGGGACTACCTCGAGGAGAACTTCCCGTTCCTCGACGTGGGCAACGAGGTTATCGTCGACGTGCGACTCGGCGAGGGCAGCGGCGACCTCCAGACGGTCTTCGGCGAGGAGGGGGCGGTTCCGATGGCCAACGACACGAGCTACGGGGTCGGCCACGCCCCCCTGACCGAGACCGAACGGATCGTCCGCTCCGTCGAACGGCGACTGACCGGTCCCTACAGCGACGACAACCCCGTCGTCGGCCAGGACGTGAAGGTGATGGGCAAGCGCGAGGGCGACCGGATCGAAGTGACCGTCGCCGTCGCGATGATCGACGAGCACGTCCAGGACATGGCCGAGTACCGGGACGCCGTCGACGCCGTCCGCGACTACGCCGGCGAGGTCGCCCGGGAGATCACCGACCGCGACGTGACCGTCCACGTGAACACGGCCGACGACTACGACGAGGGCTCGATCTACCTCACCGTCACGGGCACCAGCGCCGAGCAGGGCGACGACGGTTCTGTCGGACGGGGCAACCGCGCCAACGGCCTCATCACGCCCAATCGCCCGATGAGCATGGAGGCGACGAGCGGCAAGAACCCCGTCAACCACATCGGCAAGATCTACAACCTTCTGTCGACCGACGTCGCCGAGACGGTGGTCGCGGAGGTCGACGGCATCCGCCAGATCCAGGTCCGTCTCCTCAGCCAGATCGGCGAGCCCATCGATCAGCCCCACGTCGCGGACGCCCAGATCGCGACGACGGACGGCGTCGCCCTCGCAGACATCAGGGGGGAGGTCGAGGCGGCCATCGACCGCGAACTCGCCAACGTCACCGACGTCACCGAGCGGGTCGTCGCGGGCGAACTCTCCACCTTCTGAGCCGTCCCGGGCCAGGCCGACACCGCTATCCCGCCGAGACCGCAACGACTGTTCATGCATCCGCCGGGCGCCGACACCGTCGTGGTTCGCCACGGGGAGGTCGGCGTCAAGAGCCCCCAGGTCCAGCACGCCATGGAGCGCCGGCTCCGGAACAACCTCGCCGGCCTCCTCGCAGACCGCGAGATTCCGGGCGACGTGGCCGTCGAGCACGGCAGACTGTACGTCCACACCTCGACCGACGCGGTGGCGGCCGCGGCCCGGACCGCCTCGGACACCTTCGGCGTCGTTTCCGCCAGCCCCGCGACGGTCGCCGAGCCGACGATTGACGCGATTTGCAGGGCCCTCGCCGAGGCGGCCACCGAGCATTACGACGGGGGGAGTTTCGCCGTTCGGGCCCGCCGCGCCGGCGAACCCGAGGCCCACCCGTTCGCGAGCACCGACCTCGAGCGGGAGGGCGGCGCCGCCGTGTGGGAGGCAGCGGCGGAAACGGGCATGGAGCCCGAGGTCGACCTCGACTCGCCCGACGACACCTTTTACGTGGAGGCGCGCCCGGAGCGTGCCTTCGTCTTCTGCGAGAAGCGACCGGGGCCCGGCGGCCTCCCGCTGGGGAGCCAGGCCCCCCTCGTCGCCCTGCTCAGCGGCGGGATCGACTCGCCCGTCGCCGCCTGGGAGGCCATGACGCGCGGGTCACCGATCTACCCCCTCTACGTCGATCTGGGTGACTACGGCGGCCCGGACCACAGAGCCCGGGCGGCGGCCACCGTCGACGACCTCCGGACGTACGCTCCCGACCTCGCGATGCGCGTCGCGCCCGGCGGCGAGGGCATCGACCGCCTCGTCGAGACGATGGACGGCCTCCGGATGCTCTCCGTCCGCCGGTTCCTGTTTGCCATCGCGGCGGCCGTCGGCGACGACCTCGACGCCGTCGGGATCGTCACCGGCGAGGCCGTCGGCCAGAAGTCCAGCCAGACCGCCACGAACCTCCGAGTGACGTCGGCCGCGGTCGACCTGCCGGTCCACCGGCCGCTGCTGACGATGGACAAGTCGGAGATCACCGCCCGAGCCCGGGAGATCGGGACCTTCGACGACGCCACGATTCCCGCGGGCTGCAATCGGGTGGCACCGAGCCTCCCCGAGACGGCGGCCACCATCGCGGACGTCCGCGAGATGGAGCCCGACGACCTCTTCGAACTGGCCCGCGAGGCGGCGGATCGCGTCGAACGCGTCGAGTGACGTGACTCCGGCCACGGCGGGACGACGGACCTCAAACCGTGATCGTCAGGCCAGGAGCTGTCGGAGGTAGAACCAGCGCCGGGACCACAGCTGGTAGCACGCCGAGACGGCGAACAGGCCGAGGAAGGCACTCCCCCAGGCGAGCGCCGGGACGTCTGCGACCAGGGGGACGCCGGCGTCTGACGCGACGACCACCAGCAGCGACATGACCCCGAGCGTCCGGTAGAACGTCGCCCAGGTCATCCCGTAGCGGTTGATGACCTCCATGTAGACCTCGACGTCGCTCGCTCCCTCGAGGAGCTCGACGGTCTTGCGGTCCTTGTCGTAGTCGATGATTTCCCGCTCGTCGAGCTTCGGCAGGTGCGTCTGGTGCAGGGAGTTGTACACGCTCTCGCGCACGTTGCGCGGCGCGGGCGACTCGCCAGACTCGGCCGCGGCGATGCGCTCGGAGAGCTCCCGGAGTTCCAGGGGTTCGTACTGGCTCCGGAGCTGCTCGATCACCTGGCGACGGCGGTCGTTGCGCAGGATGTCGTGTATCTCTCCCGGGTCGATGCTCGGTTCGTCGGTGTGTGCGATTCCCATTCCCATCCCCAACTCGTTCGCGTCGGTGCGCGCGCCGAGTCGACGGGCAGGCGGTCCCTGCGACGACTCGGTCGGCCGCGTGCGCTGATCTCTCTCACTGGGTATCCGCGTCCCACCACGGTGGACCAACCCCCAGCGACTGTGCGTGCACTGCGTTCAGGACCATTGACCATAAATGGTCTAGATCGTATTCGACTGTGGACCAATATCGGCTCCTTCTGGCGATTAACGTAGTCCTTAATCGGCTCAAACAGGCCATTTGCCCGCTCAAAGCAGCCACTCGACGGCCCAAACGAACCGATGGGTTAGCGGATGCATCCATTCGCTGGCCTTGAGGCTGCAATTAGCTATGGGGGTAGGGGTAAAGAGGACGAGACAGGTCCGGAGCAACCCGGACTTCGACAACCAACCATGACGGAGAAATACGAACTCTCACGGCGGAAGACGCTGGCCGGCCTCGCGACGATCGGGGCAGCCGGCGCGGGTGCGGGGCTGGGAACGAGTGCGCTGTTCAATGATACGGAAGAATTCACAAACAACAGTTTGACGGCTGGTGAACTGGATCTGATCGTCGATTACGCAACGTACGTTGATCAAGGAGAAGAACTCGGGACAGTACTTGATGACGGAACGGTCAACGGCGAAGATGACGAGGCCGAATATTCATACGTAATCGAGGACGTCAAGCCAGGTGACAGTGGAAAATTGGTGTTTTGCCCCAAGATTGTTGACAATCCCTCGTGGCTTTGGACTCAGGTTGGCGTAACCGACTACGAAAACGGCCAGACTGAACCCGAGGCCGAGGTGGACGAGTCAGATGGTGGTAGTATTGGAGGAGAAAACGACGGTGAGGGAGACGGTGAATTGAGTGAATACGTGAGCTTAGAAGTTAGTTACGTCAATGGTTACGAGATTGTTGACGATTCAGAACTTGTTTGCGGAGAAAGTATCTATACAATGGATGTAGCTGATCTCTCCCAACTTGAAGACCTGGGTGGATTCCGTCTGGATGGCGAACCAGGTGTGGGTGATCCTGCACCGTACCCGGATACGGATAGAAACAGCGACGATGAAGTGCCAGAAAATGGTGAAGGCCCCTGTCTTTGTGTCGATTGGGAGGTTCCAATTGGAGTCGGTAATGAAATCCAGACTGACGCAGTAGATATTGACTTCAGCTTCTACGCTCAGCAGTACCGTCACAACGAAGAAGACCCTGAGAACCCATTCACGGAGGATGATGATTCGGACGAAACGCCCGCCCCGTCCTAGAATAAATCTGCCATCATAGTAGTCAGACCCAGAATGGAACTCGGGCGGTTCGACTCCGCCGCTGGGTTTCCCCGGGAGGGGGTCACACGATGACGGACGACAGAATCAATCTGACGCGGCGCAAAATCCTGGCCAGTGCGGGTGCGGTGGGGCTGGCCGGCGCAGGAGCGGGCCTCGGCACGAGTGCCCTCTTCAGCGACGAGGAATCGTTCGGGAACAATACGCTGACGGCCGGATCACTCGATCTGGTCGTGAGTGCCGAAACGTACTATCACGGAGCAGGTGGCGGCATTCGAGCTGGGCCGATCGGAGATAGCGATGAACCAGCCTTCAGCATTTCGGCTACGGACGTGAAGCCGGGAGACTGGGGCGTGGCCCAATTCTGCTTTGACATCGACGACAATCCGGCGTACCTCTGGACCTGCGGAACGCTGACAGAAAATGCAGAAAATGGGATCACAGAGCCAGAATCCGAAGTTGATGACGACGATACGGGCGCGTGGGCGGGAGAATTAGCCGATGAACTACAGGCAGTCCTTTTCCATTGTCCTCGACCTGATTCGATTGTCGAAGATGGATCTGAAGGAGATGAGGAGGCTGAACTCGAGGAGGACGTGGTCATTCCATTCGATTCCGACGATCCTCATCCAGGCGATGCAGGCAACGACGAAGTAGTCGACTTCATCGATGAAGAAGTGGGGAGCGTCATCGATAATGGATCGTTGGGAGGGGTCCTCTCGTCTATGAGCGTAGGGCTACCCCTGGACAGCAACCCGGATTCTGATGATCGGGATCCATACCCAGCCGGATTGAGCGACAGTTGTCTGTGTCTGTTACTCTATCTCCCACGGTCGACGGGCAACGAGGTCCAGACCGATCGAGTTCGATTCGACCAAACCTTCCATGCGGTCCAGAGTCGCCACAACGATGGCGCAACCAACCCGTGTGCGACTGAATCGGTCGAGAACGTCTACATCGGGTACGAGGACCAGGACAACGGCGACTTCGACTACAACGACTTCGGGATGGAGGCAACGATCAGGGAGGCGTACAACGACGATGAGCTCCTGGCGATCGACATGACGTTTATCGCGGAAGAAAACCAGGCAGGTGATAACCATACGATTCATCTGGAACGTCAGTTCGACAGTGGTGTCGAGTATCAATACGAAATCAGTCGGCCAAACCACTCGGCCTCGGGAGACGAGGATTCTGAAATAGCTGGTAGTGGTTCCGGAACGCTGGATATCAACCTGTTCGATACTGCCAATCCTACGATGGGTAACGAGGTTGGCATCACTTTGACAATCACTGATGGAGCTGTGGAGCCACCTGAAGACTCGCCGCGGGACGATGTCGAAGCTAACAATCCGCTGTTCGAAGTCTACGACCCGTGGTTGGAGAACAGATCCTCCGGTAATAATTACGATATAGAGACTATGCACCCCGATCCAGGGGTCTTTGGGGAATCTGTCGATGGGGTGCCTGCAATCATCGTAGTTCCCGGCTCCGAGAACTTCGATCCACCCGGAGAAGGGGACACAATCGACACTGACTACCCTGAATTCGATGAGTATTACGACGGCTTCGCCTCCCAGTACGAAGAATGGTTCAGTAACCCCTCCTGAGTAATTGTAGTCAATTCGGTCCCATCTTGGTAGGTTCGGCGGTTCGATTCCGCCGGTGGGTTTCCCCAAAAGGGGGTCACAAAATGACAGACAGACAAATAAAACTCACGCGCCGGAGGCTGCTGGCTGGAGCAACAACTGTCGGCGCTGCTGGTGTCGGTGCCGGCTTTGGGACGAGTGCACTGTTCAGTGATGAGGAATCGTTTACGAACAATTCGATTACTGCAGGCTCGTTGGATATGACGGTTACAGCGACTCAAGTGGCCAACAGTGGATATCCGTATACCGATAACGTGGGTCTCAGTGCAACGACGGAGGACGAACCCGCAGTCAAACTGGTGGCTGAGGACGTGAAGCCTGGTGACTGGGTAATTTATGGTTTCGAGATCGCAATTGAAGATAATCCAGGCTATGTCACGATCCACGCGGACAATCTTGTTGAGACGGACGTTGAAGAAACTGAGCCAGAAGCGGATGCCGACCCAGGAGTAGGAACAACGGCGAATCTCGGTCAATATCTCCACGTAACCCATTGGAGAGCGTTCGGCGACTCAGAACCTAGTGATCTCGACGACCGATTCAGACTCTGGGGCCTGGATAACACGACGAACACCAACAATGAAATTTACAGTCAAGGATACGGTCAACCAAACGAAGATGGATTAGCGGATCTAGCGGGTGCTGCGTCTGACGTTGAATTCACAAATCTGAGGGAATTTATTGAAACATACGACTGGGATGAACCAGGTGAGGATGACGGAAGTTCAGGCGTACTCATTCATGACTCCGATAACGAGGAACCGAAGCTGGTAGGCGGCAGTGAATCCGGCAATGGACCTGGAACGTATGAATACTATATGCTCATTGAATTGCCAGAGAGTGTCGGCAACGAACCACAAGGTGATAGGGTCGAATTTGACCTCGGCTGGACTACTGAGCAAACTCGACACAACGACGAACCACGGAGCGAATCGCCATTTGTCGACAACGGATCGTAGAGTGCTACAAATAATCTTGACCCATTTGGAGAAACACGTCAATGCGTGACGGCGGTTCGACTCCGTCGGTGGGTTTCCCCTGGGAGGGGGGTCAACAATGACGGACGACGACAGAATCAATCTGACGCGGCGCAAAATCTTGGCCAGTGCGGGTGCGGTGGGGCTGGCCGGCGCAGGAGCGGGCCTCGGCACGAGTGCCCTGTTCAGTGACACAGAGACGTTTGGTAATAATACCCTGACAGCAGGCACACTCGACCTCAAGGTCGACTGGGAGGAGCACTACTCGTATCCACAGTTGTACGGGCTTGACGATCCAGCCAGCGACCTCGACGTCACTCGGACGGAGCCGGCGGACCCGAGCAACTACAAGGCCTTCCCACCGGGTGTGGAAGCGGATAGCGACAGCGACCCCATCCTATGGGTCCACAACGACGACGTCACGGCGTTCCACGACAACACGTCCATCGAGGCGTTCCCGGACACGGACTCGAACGGAACGGCCGACGACGGCATTCAGGACGATTTCGACTCTGCGAACGCTTGTAGCGTACTCGGAGACCTCGACGCGGGCGAGGGTGCGCTGGACTCGGGCGACAGGACCGAGAACGCGGCGACGTCACCCGGAGACCCGCTCGTCAACCTACATGACGTCAAGCCTGGCGACTTCGGCGAAGTTACGCTGAGCTTTCACCTCTGTGACAATCCCGGCTACGTGTGGATGCAAGCGTCTAACGACAGCGCGTCGGAGAATGGCGTCACCGACCCCGAAGGCGAGTCTGAAGCCGAGGAGGAGGGAGTCGTCGAACTCCTCGACGAGATCCAGACAGCGATGTGGTACGACGAGGACTGCGACAACCTGACCGACGCGGGCACGCAGACTACAACTGGAGAGGTCGACGTGGTCATCGTGATGGACGAGTCCGGATCGATGGACGATGAGGTAGGCAAGTTCGGGTCCGCGAAGACTGGAGCGCGAACGCTCGCCTCCGAAGTCCTGTCGAACCCCGGAACGAAGGTAGGCCTCGTCTCGTTCGACAACAGTGCACACCTCCGTCAGGGGCTCACGGAGACATACGGGGACGTCGATTCGGCAATCGACGATCTCAACGCGGGAGGCGGAACAGACTTCTCGGACGCGCTTGAGGCGGGTCACGAGGAACTGACCGGCGACGACATCTCGAATGATATTGACGCTAGCGGGGGGCACCGCGCCAGCGCACAAAAGGTGATGGTCTTCCTGTCGAACGGCAGTTCTGGGGGAGATTACCAGACGGAATCGGACGACGTGAAGAATATCCCGGCGGATATCTATGCCATCGCGTACGGGAGCGGGGCCGACGACGGCGTGATGCAGGGCATCGCGAGCAACCCCGACAGCACGTACTTCTTCGACGCGCCGACGCAGTCGAAAGTCGAGACGGCCTTCGACGACATCGGCGGGGAGATTACTGGTGGTGGCGAGGAAATATTCTTCCAGGGCACTCTCCGGAGCGCGCTATCCGCACTTATCAACGGCAATGGTATCCCACTTGATGGGGACGGCGGGGACGACTTCGACGAGTCGAGCGACCCGCCGACCGCGGACGCCCGTGGCTGTTTCGGTGTGGGAACTAACTGTATCGGGTTCTCGTGGTGGATCCCGACGGGCGTTGGCAATCAAATCCAGTCCGACTCCGTCGCCTTCGACCTCGGCTTCTACACCGAGCAATGTCGTCATAACGACGGAAGCGGCCAAATGGATGGAGAAGCGGAGACCGACATAGCTAGCTAGAACAAGCTGCCCAACACGGGTGTGCGACCGAGTTTAAGTCTCGGTCGCCGGCGGTTCGACTCCGCCGGTGGGTTTCCCCAGGGAGGGGGTACATGATGAGCGACAAACGGATCAAACTGACGCGCCGCAAGATACTGGCCGGCACGACGGCCGTTGGAGCGGCAGGTATCGGAGCCGGCTTCGGGACGGGTGCACTGTTCAGCGACCAGGAATCCTTCGCGAACAACGAACTGACGGCCGGTGAACTAGACCTCACCGTCCACTACGAATCCTCACTGGATCAGGACGGCGTGTCAACAGACAGCACGACGGAGTCGGGAACAATAGACGGCAACCCTGCTGAACGGTCGTACCAAGTCGCGGACCTCAAGCCCGGCGACAGCGGCTCGATCGAGTTCTGCTTCTCCGTCGTCGACAACCCGGCATTCATGCGCGTGCAGGGTGAACTGACCGAGAATGCAGAAAACGGCCAAACGGATCCGGAGGCAGACGTCGACCACTCGGGCGGGGATCCCGGGGAGGGCAACGGCGAACTGGCCGACGCGATCGACGCGACCCTGCGATACTGTACGGACGGGAATGAACCTGCTGAAGAAGAAGAAGTCATCTCCCGCGGTAGCCTCAGCAACGTCCTCTCGGGACTCCGAATCGGTGCACCCCTGGACGGCGCGGGGAACGTCAACTCCGCCGAGCGAACTCCCTTACAGGCCCAATCCAACTCTGAATCAACAGCCGAACCCTGCGTCTGTCTCGAGTGGAACGTGCCGACCGACGTGGGCAACGAGATCCAGACAGATTCCGTCGGGTTCGAGCTGTCGTTCATCGCCGAGCAGAGCCGACACAACGACGGAATCGATATCGGCTCCGGTCGCTCAGGCCACTACCCCCTCGATACCGTCCAGGACGGGATTGCCGACGACGTTTCGGTCAACGACAACAATGGAACTATCGAGGGAGATGTGTCGTCGATCGAAGGACAGGTGAACGATGCCGGGTCCTTCGACGGTGACGGTGACTACGTATTGATTGACGGATTGGTGACCGAATCCGATTCGGTCACTTTGATGGCATGGATTCGGTACCAGGGAAGTGGTCAGCAAGAGATCGTGTCTATCGGAGACCACGTGGGTCTTCGCGCGCACACGTCGGGCGATTATCTACGAGGATTCTTCCACGACGGTAGTAGCTGGCAGACCACGATCACTGGTGCTGAACTGTCCGGCGGTGAATGGCATCACGTCGCATACGTCGTGGATTCTGAAAACGACGCACAAACAGTCTACGTGGATGGAATCAACGTAGAATCGACGTCACATTCCCAGGAAGTCGACTACAGTGGTCTGGGCGGCGACACGACCATCGGAATGCACGGAAACGGTGACGATCGATACTTCGTGGGCGACATTGACGAGGTCATGATCTACGATCGAGCACTCTCGAGTGCAGAAGTTCAGGCGATCTACGACTATACGTCGTAGAGAGGTCGACCAGGCCAAATGAAACCAACACCTCTAACGAGACGACGCCTGCTCGCCGGCGCTGGAGCCGCGGGCCTCGCGTCCGTGACGGGACTCTCCCTGCTCACCGACGACGCGCTCGGGTACACGCACTCCGCGACGATCACCGGCGCCAGCGAGGTCAGCCTCCAGTCGGACTGGCGGGCGACCCACAACGGCCGCGTCGTCTCGGAGTCCGGCGACGGCGTCGAGACGACAGACGATGGCGCCACGGCCACCGTCTCAAACGTCCTGCCCGGCGACACCGGTACGCTCAGCTTTCAGGTGGTCCCGGAGTCGGAGGACGGCGAGGCGCCGACGGTTCAGCCCAAGCTCACACTGGAGCTGACCGAGACCGCCGAGAACGGACGCAACGAACCCGAGCGCAAGGCGGGCGACGACACGCCCGACGTCGGGGAGCTGCAGGATTACCTGCAGGTCGCGGTATGGTACGATACCGGCATTATGGGGGTCGACGCCTTCGGGGGCGACAACGGTACCCAAGACCTCGGAGAGGGGCTGGTGGATCCCGACGCCAAGGGATCGCTCGCGGCAGTGGCCGACGCGCTGGACCAGGTCGAGATTGGGGGCTGCCTCGATGGCGACGACTCGCTAGCGGTCACGATGGGCTGGGAGTTCCCCGAACAACAGGAGGATCAGAACGTCACGCAGGGCGACTCGGTGGAGTTCGACGTCGTCCTCGTGCCCGACCAGTGTGGTGATGATCAGTGATGACGTCGACGACTAGGGAGCAGCGAGGGACGGCCCGGATCGGGAACTCGGACGTGGAAGAGCCCATAGACGTGATGGGTAGTCTCACGTTCGCACGCGGGAAATTTTGGTCCTCGAAGCGACGTGGTCACGACTCGGCTCACAAGGTTGTGCCAACGATTAAGTACGTGGATGGCGACTCTTCACACGCCGAACGAGGGTGGATCTCGGGCTGGGATACCCGGGATCTGGTGGAGGTGGATGCATGCCGAACTCTGAACTGACAAGACGGAAGCTTCTGGCGGGCCTGGCAGCGGCCGGTGGGGCCGGCGCCGGCGTTGGGACCGGGACGTCAGCGCTGCTGACCGACGAGGTCGACGGGCTCGGCGCGACGCTTGCTGCTGGGACGCTGGACCTGCACGTCGAGTGCGCATCTAGTTCTTGCGAAGAAACCAACGAGGGAACCGAAACTGTAACGACTACGTTGGAACGCGATCTCGAGGGTTCCAATCCGAAACCCGACGGTGATTCGTCGTTCGAACTATGGCTCGACGAAGACAGCAATTCAGGATACGTCTGGTTAGGCATTGATTGCTTGGATCTCCCGAAGGAAGAAGGAAATCTCCGTGAGGGTCTCGAACTGACGATCGAGTTCGACGGTGAGCCCCTCATCGAGGACGCGTCGCTTTCAGAGGTACAAACGAGGCTCGTAGGTGGACAGCAGTTGACTCCCTCGGAGCAAGATTACTTCGAACCAGGAGAGGAGTACGAACTCGACTTCGAGTGGACACTCGATAAGAAGCACGTCGAGGCGTACCGGGAACCCCTGGCAGTCTCTCTCTTCGAGAAAAGCCATTACGAGTACGAGGATATCGAAATAGATCTCTCTCTGAACTTCGAGGCAGAACAACGTCGACACAACGATCCACCGTCCAATCCCTTTGCTGGGCGCGGTCAGTGTGGGGAAACGGATTCCTGTCCCCATTGTGTCGACCTACAAAAGATCGAGAACGAGGGAGACACACGCCTCGAGGACCAGAAAGAGTACTCGCTAAGTCACGGCGATACCGAGTACACGCTCACAATTACCGACGTCGAGACGAAAGACGGCGGTGACGAAATAACTGGAATAAAATTTGATATATCGAACGGCAGTTCCTCCGTCTCAGTTTGTCGGTTGCGAGTGAAGGGTGGACCGACTAGCAGGGTGTACGAAGATTTCGACCCAACTGACAACTTCGCCCGACCTCCGGAGAGAACAGACGACGGTTCGAGTGGGAGATCGTCAAATTATCCTGGAATTAGCAACTTCACCGTTTCCGTTTGCTCCGAGGATGCTGGAGCTGACGGGCCACTGGATGGTGATGACGATGACTGATAAATTAATTGATAACAACTCTGATGTAAGCGGTCAGGACGAGTCTCGACCACCGTCTGCCGGGGACGAATCCGATGGTGCGAACCGTAACTGGCGCCGCTTCGCTCGCACCTGGGGCAGCCGCCTTGGCCTGGTCCTGCTCGTCCTGATCGTGGTCCCCTTCGTCGTCTACGCGGTCCCACAGGTCGTCGGCGCGGACCACAGCTACGTGGTCCTCTCGGGCAGTATGGAGCCGGCAATCGGCACCGGTGACGCGGTCCTGGTCCAGAGCGTCGATCCGCAACAGATCGAGACCGGCGACGTGATCACCTTCGGTAGCAGCGGCGACGAGCGGCCGACCACGCACCGTGTAATCGGCGTCAACGAGGGCGACGGTGGGTTGACCTTCGAGACAAAGGGTGACAACAACGAAGATCCGGACGCATCGCCCGTGCCCGCGGAGAACGTCGAGGGGACGGTGATGTCGTTCGGACCACTCCACTCGATCCCGCTGATCGGCTACGTGATCAACTTCACGGGCACGCCGATCGGGTTCGCGGCCCTCTTCGTCGTCCCGCTGGCCTTGCTCGTCCTCAACGAGGTCTACAACGTGGTTTCGTCGAGTTCCCCGGCCAGCGACGAGGCGTCCGCGGACGAGGACGCCGCTGCTGAGGCGGCAAGTAGCGAGAAGGCCGTCGACGCGGCGGCCGAGTCCATCGACGAGCCGGGGGAGGAGGCGTCCGATCCAGGCGATGCACAGCTGACCTTCAGCGCGAGCGAACTCGAATTGGGCCTCGGGATTCTCGTGGCCTTCACCGCCTACAGCCTCTGGGTCGCCTACGCCACGATGGAAGTGTGGTCCTTCGGCGTGGCCGGCAGTACCATCGTGGCGTTGCTGTTGCTCGGTGGGATCTACGCGAACGGGAAGCTCGGCGGTGGCTCCGGCGAGGGCTCATCGTCGGACGACGTGGAGGCGTCGAGTGCTGCCAGTTCAAACGTCGGGTCGCAGACGGCCGCGACCCCGGAGGGAGACGATGACTAAGTTCAAATTTTCCGCGATACTCGTAGTGGTATTCGTCGCGTTGGCGTCGATTACGGGTGGCGCCACGCACGCGTTCCTCAGCGACACGGAGAACGCGACGGTGACTATCGATGCAAGCACCGATGCGTGTGATACGCCCGCTGCCGTCGACGAAATGGGCGATCGAGTCCTCCAGCCGTTCTCGGGGGACGGAGAATCCTACATCGAGAGTAAGTGGGAGAACGACTGGAAGCCTATCGTCCAGTTGTATCCGGACCACGTCCAGTGTGGCCTGGCCTACGAGACGTCGAAGCCGAAGTTTTGGGGTCTGATGTACTGGATCGTCATTTACCCCAGTGAAAAACAGGGCGAGGACAAGGCCGGGCTGATGAACGTTCAGTCCCAGTCGCCCAGCCAGACTCAAGGGGCCCTCGGGGGTGACGATATCGAAGGTACGGCGAACGCACCTCGTCTGTCCGAGAATCCGACCGGGAACATGAGCGAGGCAGAGTTCGAAAAGAGGGTCGTCGAGATAATTGGCCCGGAGATAATCGAGCACGATTCGGAGATAAAAACGCCGGAGCCAAAGACTCCGGAAGAAGCGGACACACTGGAAGAGACGCCCGAGGGAACGCCTGACGATACACCGGAGGAGACGCCCGATGGCACACCCGAAGGAACGCCTGACGATACACCGGAAGAGACGCCCGATGGCACACCCGAGAAGACGCCGGACGGAACACCAGAAGACGCACCCGAGGAGACGCCCGAGGATACTCCGGAAGACACGCCCGAAGAAGAGACTCCTGACGACCCCGATGATGAGAGCGATCAGGATGAAGAAACGGACGAGGAAGGTACTGAAGGATCCAACGATGAGAACAGCGACGAAGACGAGGGGACCACAGAGACCGGCACCCAGTCCTGACACTGTTCGTTTACATCCTTGACCCCGAAATTCGACGATTCTACTCGACTGCGTATCGAAATCCAGTGGCGCGGTAAATGACTGGCGTTAACGACACACGGTCCGACTGGCCTCGCACCCGACGCCACCTGAGGCTCTTCCTGGCCGGACTCGCCCTCGTCGTCGCCGTCAGACTGCTCACGCTCCCCGACGTGGTCCGCGAGGGCATCGTCCTCTCCAGCAACGATCCCTACGCCTACCGGCACGCCGTCGGGCAGCTGCTCGAGGGCGCCGGGGCGCCCTGGGCGCTCCCCGAGGGCGTCGCGACCGGCGAACCGCTCCTCGTGACGGCCCTGTGGCTCGGGTCGCTCATACTCGGTGGTGGCGAAACCGCGACGGACGTGGTCCTGGCGACGTATCCGGTGCTCGCAGCCGTCGTCACGGGTGCACTCGTCTACGCCATCGCGACGCGGGCGAGCAGGGATCGGCGCGTCGGGCTGGCCGCCGTCGCGGTGTTCGCGGTCACGCCGGCGCACGCCTACCGATCCAGTCTCGGCTTCGCCGACCACCACGCCTTCGACTACGTCTGGCTGGCGCTCACGCTGTACTGTCTGCTCGTGCTCCTGTCGCGGACGGAGCGCGACCGACGGACGTGGTGGTACGCCATCGGCCTGGGAGTCGGCGTCGCCGGGCAGGTCCTCGCCTGGGAGGCCGGACCGCTCCTGATCGGGGCCGTCGCCCTCGCACTGCCGGCGGGGGTTGGCCTCCGCGTCTGGCGTGGGGACTCGCCCGGGTCGTTGCCACCCATCGTCGCCGGCCTCGGAGGCGGCGCGACCGTGGTCGCGCTGGCTCACGCCGGACTCGGCTGGCACCCACTCGCCGTCGTCGCCAGTCCGTGGTTGCTCTGTTTCGGCGCGGTCGGCCTGCTCGGCCTCGTGATGGCAGTTCGACGCTCGGACGCAGCCACGGGGGTCACGGTTGCCGTCGCGGTGCTCCTCGTCGTGGGTGCCCTGGCGACCGGGCTCGCCGCCTGGCCAGCCCTGAGCGGTGCACTCTCGCGTGGCGTGGCCTTTCTCCTTCAACCATCGCCCATCGGCGAGATGTCCTCGCTCGTCGGAGACTACGGCGTCGTCCTCGGACCGCTGATCGTCCTCGGCTTCGCGCCATTCCTGGCGCTCGTCGCGATTCCGAGCGGGCTGCGGACCGCCTGGCGCGAGGGCGATCCAGCGTGGATCGTCGTCGCCATCTACGCGGGCTATTTCACCGTGCTGGCGCTCGTTCAGCGACGGTTCGCCGGCGAACTCGCAGTCGCCCTGGCCGTGCTGGGCGGCTACGGACTGGTGGTGCTCCTCTCCTGGCTGGCCGTGCTCCGCCCCCTGGACAGTGATAGCGGCCAGAACGAGAACGACTCGTCGAACGATCTCGGCTCACTCGACTGGCGACGGCGGTCACTCCTAAGCGGCGTCGGCGCGGTCCTGTTCGGCACCGGGACGCTCTACACGTCGGTCATCAACGCCCGAATCACGATCGACGCCGGGGCCGTGGAGACGGCCCGGTGGATCCGAGACGACGCCCGCGACCGGGACCTGTCATACCCCGAGAACTACGTCCTGAGTCAGTGGGGTCGCAACCGGATGTACAACCACGTCGTCAACGGGGAGGCCGCGTCCTACGCCTACGCACGCCAGAACTACCAGTCGTTCCTCCTCGGCCGCACCGAGGAGGCCTGGTACGAGCGACTCGACGACCGTGTCGGATTCGTCGTGACGCGTGACTTCGAGCGCCTCTCCACCCTGCCGGACACCCGCCTCTACACGCGACTCCACCGGCATCTCGGGAGTGGCGGCGACGGCCATTCGGGACTCGGTCACTTCCGGGCACTCCACGCGACCGATGACGGCCAATACGTGGTCTTCTCGCTGGTCCCCGGTGCGACGCTCAGGGGATCGGCAGACCTCGATGCCGACCGCGCGAGGACCGACGTCTCCATTCCCGGCGCCGAGTTCGAGTACGTTCGCGAGTTCGCCACCGAGGACGGCGACGCATCCGTGACCGTCGCCCACCCGGGACGGTACCGGATCGGCGACCGGGCGGTCCGGGTGACCGAGCGGGACGTTCGCGACGGGACGACGGTGCAGATCGACTGAGTTCGTGCACGCCAGCCGAAACCGCTTTGCCGCGGGGCGTCGAACCGACGGACGTGACGCGGGTCTGTCTCGTCGGCGACGCGGACGTCGAACTCCGCTACGAACTGCTTTCCCGCGAGACCTCCCGCGAGGCCCTCCAGAACTACGATCTCAGGGCTCCCTACCGGAACACGATCGGCCTGGAGACGGTCAGTCTGGGGGCGGCCATCTCCTTACTCAACGACCTCAACTGGTACCTCGTGCGGTTCGTCGACGAGGCACTCGTCCGCGAACCGTCGGTCAGCGAGGACGAGTGGCTCTCGCGGGATCTGGCGGCCGAGATCCGCAACGAGGCGGTCAGTCCGGCCGAGACCGGACGGCTGCTCAAGGTTTACGGCGTCGAACGGCCGGACTTGTCGGATGCCGAAGCGGGTTCGGACGCAGATCGGGACAGCGCCGAGGCCGCCGGCCCCCCTCGGCTCGTCGAACCGATGTTGGTGACGCGGACCGGCGACGAGATTCCGACCTACGACATTCGCGACGTGGACGACACGCTGGTCGTGCGCGTCACGGAAGCCGAGTTCGAGGGCCGCTGACCCCTCAGTCGAACAATCCCGTCGACAGGTAGCGCTCGCCGGAGTCCCAGAACACGGTGATCACGAGCGGATCCTCCACGTCGTCCCGGAGGCGCTCGGCGACGCGTTTCGCCGCGACGAGCGATCCGCCGGAGGACTGGCCGACGAGAATCCCCTCTTCCCGAGCGAGTCGACGGCACTCGGCCTCTGCCGCGTCGATGGTGACCGTCTCGACGTCGTCGAGGAGGTCGACGTCGAGGTTGTCGCTGACGAACCCGGGCCCCATACCCTGGAACTCGTCGTCCCCGGGCTCACCGCCGGAGAGGACGGCGTTGTCGGCCGGTTCGACGCCGACGATCTCGACGTCGGGAACGGCGTCCCGCAGGCGACGCCCGGTGCCGGTGATCGTGCCGCCGGTGCCGATACCGGCCACGAGCGCGTCGACGGTCCTGTCGCCGACCTGGTCGAGTATCTCGACGCCGGTGGTCTCGTAGTGCGAGCGGGGATTCGCCGGGTTGTCGAACTGGTGCATCTGGACGAAGCCGTCTCGTGCGGACAGTTCGTCGGCGCGCTCGCGGGCGTCGGAGATGGTCCCGTCGACCAGTTCGAGGTCGGCACCGTAGGCGGTCATGAGCTGGCGGCGCTCGGGGGACTTCGATGACGGCATGACGAGCAAGACGTCGTAGCCCCGCGCCGCGCCGACCATCGCGAGGCCGATGCCCGTGTTGCCGCTCGTCGGTTCGACGATGGTGTCGCCGGACTGGAGGTCGCCGGCGGCCTCGGCAGCCTCGACCATCGCGACGGCGGGGCGGTCCTTGGCCGACCCGCCGGGGTTGAACGATTCGACCTTCGCGGCGATCGTCGTCCCGGGCGGGGAGGCCACCCGGACGAGCGGCGAGCCGACCGTCTCTAGGATGTCGTCGTGCACTGGCGAGGCCTACGACCGGCTCGTATAAACGCTCCGTGCCACCGGCAGCCCGTGCCGTGGGCGCGGCCCGGCTCCTCCCGGAGAGCTTTGACCCTGGCGGTCCAACCACCGCGTGTGAGCGACGCGGGACGAATTCGGGAGACCTACCACGCGGCGATCCAGCACGACCTGGTCGACCTCGCCGGCGACGAGCACCTGGCCGGCGTCGTCCGGCGACCGACCGGGTGGTTCCGCAGCACCGTCGACGCGAACTACCCGGAACTGGGGCCACCGGAGGCGCTCCTCGACGAGACGAAGGCGATCCAGGACCGCTTCGCCGCGCAGGGAATGTGTGACGAAGGCGCCCACAATGCCGCGTGGGAGGAGACGGACTTCGCGGACCGGTACCGCGAGTACGTCGCCGGGTCGGCCGACGTCGACGCGACGCTGGACTCCCTCGCCGACCGAGCCCGGCGCGGCGAAACCGTCGTCCTCGTCTGCTTCGAGGGGGAGGACAAGCGCTGTCACCGCCACACGCTCGTCGAGGAGCTTCGGGCACGCGCCTGAGCCACCGACCACCGACCGGTCGATCCCGCCTGCTGGAGCGGGGAGGTTATGAGTGATGCGTGCGTACCACGTGGTATGTCACTGGAGACCATGGAGCCAAACCCCGTGTGGGTTGCCGACGCGTACGCCGACACGGTGGACGTCCTCGGCGCGCACGCCGACGACCTCGTCTACAAGGTCTGGGGCGGCGACTGGTGCAAAGACTGCCGGTCCCAGCTCCCGGACTTCGGCGCCGCACTGGACGCCGCCGAGGTTCCGCCGGAGCGGATCGAACACCACGAAGTAGAGAAAGACGACGACGGCACCAAAGTCGGCCCGGGCGTCGAGGAGTACGGCATCGAATTCATCCCGACGGTCGTGGTCGAACGGGATGGCGAGGAAATCGCCCGCTTCGTCGAGGAGGAGAGCGTCCCGATTTCCGTCTACATCGCGGACGAAATCGAGGCTGCACTCGCCACGCCCGAGGCCGACGAACCGACCCGGGAGGACTGAACCGCCTCAGAACGGCGCGTCCGCGTCGTCGCCGGTCCGATTTGTTTCGAGGGTGTCGCTCGCCCACTCCAGCGCCGCGGCCAGGTCGTGGTGGGGTGGTGAGCAGGTGAACGATCGACAGGCGTAGACGGTGGGCTCGCCGTCCCGGGCCTCGCGTTCGGCCCAGATCGCGGGTGGGTCGGACTGGTCCAGGTGATCGAGCCAGGCAGCAAATCGGTCCTCGTCGGCCGGCCGCCAGGCGAGGAGACGGCGCGGGAGGTACTGCTCCCGGAGCGTGGACAGCCAGGCCGCGGGGTGCTCGTCGGCGACGAGTGTCAGCTCGAGGTCGCCGCGCCGACGGCGGTCCGCGGCGAGGGCCAGCGAAACGTGCTGGAGGGAATTCGCGTGAATCCGGGCGCGCTGGGCGTCGATCGCTCGCTCCGCGATCGAGCCGAACCGGTCGTGAGATACGAAGTGATCGAGCTGCGAGAGGAGGTCGGCGGCGACGCCAGCGCTCGCGGGCGTCGACTGGTCGGTGACCTCCTGGGGCCTGGCGACGAGGTCCTCGCCGCCGCCGGGCGTGAAGTACAGTGCGTCGTCGTCTTCGTCCCAGAACCGGTCCGCGATCGATTGGGCGAGGTCCAGTGCGAACGCGAGGTGATCGACGTCGCCCGTCGCCTGGTAGAGGTCGAACGCGCCCCGCCCCAGGAACGCGTAGTCCTCGAGGTACCCGTCGATTTTGACCACGCCGTCCGCGTACCGGCGCTGGAGTCGGCCCGCGTCGGTGTCCCAGCAGTGGTCCTGGACGAACGCCAGGGCGTCGGCCCCGAGCCCTGCGTAGTCGGCGTCGAGGACGATCGCCGCCTCGGCGAGCAGCGAGACGGCCAGTCCGTTCCAGCCCGCGAGGATCTTCTCGTCGCGGGCGGGCCGTTCGCGATGTTCGCGGGCGGCGAGGGCCTGCTCGCGCGCCCGGTCGAGTCGGTCCCGGACCTCGTTCTCCGCGAGGTCAAACTCCTCGGCCAGATCGTCGAGCCCGCGGGCGACCGTCAGGACGGTTTTTCCTTCGAAGTTGCCGGCCTGCGTGACGCCGAAGCGCTCGCGGAACAGCTCCGCGTCGCGGTCGTCCTCGATGGCGTCGTCGACGTCCGCCGGGCGCCAGACGTAGAATCGGCCCTCCTCGCCCTCGCTCTGGGCATCGAGTGTGCTGTAGAACCCGCCTTCCGGATGCTGGAGCTCGCGCTGGAGGAAGTCGATGGTCTCGCGCACGACGGTGGCGTAGCGTTCGTCGCCGGTGACCTGGTAGCCGGCCAGGTACGCCCGCGGAATCTCGGCGTTGTCGTAGAGCATCTTCTCGAAGTGGGGGACGGTCCACTCGCGGTCGGTCGCGTAGCGGTGAAACCCGCCGCCGAGGTGGTCGTACATGCCCCCGTCGGCCATGGCGTCGAGCGTCTCGAGGGCGACTTCGCGGAAGGGCTCGCGGTCGGTCGCCGCGTGGGCGCGCAGGAGGAGGTGGAGGCGACCCGGCTGGGGGAACTTCTGGCTGCGTCCCCAGCCACCGTGCTCGCGGTCGGCACCCCTGACAGCGGACTCCGCGGCCGACTCGAGCAGGCGGTCGCCGTCGTCCGCCTCCGTCACCGTGTCGCCGGTCGGACCGCCTGCGACCTCGTCTTCGATCGCGTCGCGCCACTCGTCGGCCCGGGACTCGATCTCGTCGCGACCGTCCGCGTCGGTCCAGGCGTCGTGGACGTCCTCGAGGAGCTGGCCGAAGCCCGGCGTGTTGCGCCGCGGTTCGGGCGGGAAGTAGGTCCCGACGTAGAACGGGCGCCCGTCGGGCGTGAGCCAGACGGAGAGGGGCCAGCCGCCGCGGCCGGTCACCTGCTGGCAGATGGTCTGGTAGACGCGGTCGACGTCCGGGCGCTCCTCCCGGTCGACCTTCACGGGGACGAACCAGTCGTTGAGCCGCCGGGCGATCGCCTCGTGCTCGAAGCTCTCTTCGGCCATGACGTGACACCAGTGACAGGCCGCGTAACCGATCGAGAGGAAGATCGGGACGTCGCGCTCGCGGGCGGCTTCGCGGGCGGTCTCGTCCCAGGGCTGCCAGTTGACCGGGTTGTCGGCGTGCTGGCGGAGGTAGGGACTCTCCTCCTCGTCCAGGCGGTTTCGCTCCGTCGGTGCGCTCATGGCGTGGCCTACGCCGAGGAGGCACAAAGGGCCGGTGGGTCGGGTCCGGTCCGACCGGTCGCCAGGGGGACTCGCGATCGAGGCGCAATACTTAGGGTCGCGGCTCGTGGGGTTTCCGGTATGACTGAGACCGTGCTGCTGGTGGGCGGTGGCGGTCGGGAACACGCCGTCGCCCGCGCGATCGCCGAGTCGGACGCGACGCTGTACGCCTGCGCCGGCAACCGGAATCCCGGCATCGCCCGCCTCGCCGAGGGCTTCGAGGAACTGGAGACGACGAACCCCTCCGCGGTCAGCTCCTACGCAACCGACGTCGACGCCACGCTGGCGGTCGTCGGTCCCGAAGCGCCCCTCCAGGCCGGCGTCGCCGACGCGCTCGACGACGTCGGCGTCTACGCTTTTGGTCCGCAGAAGGACGAGGCCCGCATCGAGACGGACAAGGCCTTCCAGCGACGCTTCATGGCGGAACACGACGTCCCGGGGTGTCCGGACTTCGAGACCTTCGACGACCCCGAGGCCGCCTGCGAGTACATCGACGCGGCCGACGGCGACCTCGTCGTCAAGCCCGCCGGCCTCACCGGCGGCAAGGGCGTCCGGGTGATCGGTGACCAGGTCACCGAGGAGGAGGCCAAAGCGTACATCCGTGAGTCCGACTACGAGCGGATCGTCCTGGAGGAGCGCCTGATCGGCGAGGAGTTCACGATCCAGGCCTTCGTGGCCAACGGCGAGTTGCGCGTAACGCCCGCGGTTCAGGACCACAAGCGTGCCTACGAGGGAGACGAGGGGCCCAACACCGGCGGCATGGGATCCTACAGCGATGCGGAGACCTTCCTCCCGTTCATGGACGAGGACGACTACCTCGAGGCCGTCGACGTCCTCCGGGCGACCGTCGACGCGCTGGATGGCTACAAGGGAGTCCTCTACGGCCAGTTCATGCTGACCGCCGACGGCATCAGGGTCGTCGAGTTCAACGCCCGCTTCGGCGATCCCGAGGCCATGAACACGCTCCCCGTCCTCTCGACGCCGTTCCTCGACGTCCTCACGGCCGCCCGCGACGGGGAGTCACTGCCGCGCCTGACCTTCCGGCCGAAGGCCACGGTCTGCAAGTACGCCGTTCCCGAGGGATATCCGACGGATCCCGAGGCCGGTGCGACGGTCACCATAGACGAAGACAGCGCCGGCGAGGCGATCCTCTTCTACGCCAGCGTCGACGAGCGCGAGGACGGGATCTACACGACCACGTCGCGCTCGTTCGCGGTCGTCGGCGTCGCCGACACGATCACGGAGGCGGAGGAGATCGCCGAGGAGGCCCTCCAGCGCGCGGGGACTGAGGGCTTGCGCGTCCGGCACGACATCGGAACGGCGGACCTCGTCCAGCGCCGGATCGACCACGTGGCCGACCTCCGCGGACAGTAGGGACGGGACGGACTGGGATGGCCGTCAACGTCGAGTGGCGGTCGAGTGTGAGTCTCGTCGGGGCGGTCCTGACGTGGCTGACGGTTCCCCTCGTGCCCTGTCTGGCCCTCGCCGTCTACGACGGAACCGACGTCGTCCCCTTCGCCACGACCATCGCGGTGACGCTCCTGCTCGGTCTCGCCCTCCGCCAGCTAACCGACGAGCGTCACATCCACGACCGGGAGGCGTTCCTGATGGTGGCGCTGACGTGGCTCGCCGTGGCCGTGGTCGGGGCCGTCCCCTTCCGTCTCGCCGGCACGGGCGTCTTCGACAGCTGGGTCGACGCCCTCTTCGAGAGCACGAGCGGCATCACGACCACCGGCGCGACGGTCCTGGTCGACTTCGAAGCCCACTCGCCGGCCATCATGCTCTGGCGACAGATCATCCAGTGGCTCGGCGGCCTCGGCATCCTGCTGATCGCCACCGCCGTTCTGGCGCGCCTCTCCGTCGGCGGTGCGAAGCTCATGGAGACCGAATCCCAGACCCAGGACGTCACGCGGCTGACCGTCCACTTCGCCGACACGGCCAAGATCCTCCTCGGCCTCTACGTCGGGATCACGGCCGTCGTTGCCGTCCTCCTTCAGACCCTCGCGATGGTTGGACTCGCGCCCAACGTGACGCCCTTCGACGCGATCGCCCACGCGCTGACCTCGGTCGCGACCGCGGGGTTCTCCCCGCGGCCGGACAGCGTCGGTGCCTTCGGGCCGGCGGTCCAGTGGGTCCTCGTCGCCGCGATGGCCGTCGGCGCCACGAACTTCGTGCTCATCTGGACCGTGCTCCAGGGGAATCTCGACCGGCTGCGCGGCAGCGAGGAGTTCCGGATGTACGTGGGCATCCTCGCCGGATTCAGCACGCTGCTGGGGGCAATCCTGGTGGTCGACGCCGAGTTCGCGACCCTCGAGGCGACCGTCCGCCACGCCGTCTTCCAGATCGTCTCGCTGGTGTCGACGACCGGCTACGCGACCGTCGACTTCGAGCTCTGGTCGGCTCCGGCCAAGCAGTTGCTGTTCGTCTGCATGTTCGTCGGCGGGATGGCGGGGAGCACGACGTGCTCGATCAAGACCTTCCGGTGGCTCGTCGTCGCCAAGGCCTTCGACCGCGACCTGCTCGTGGCAGCGAAGCCCGAGATGGTTCGGCCGGTCCGCCTGAGCGGCCAGGTGGTCGACGAGGAGACGATCCGCGACGTCTTCTCCTACACCCTGCTGGCGCTGCTCATCTTCCTCCTGGGGTCGGTCGCGATCGTGGTCCTCAGCGCGCACGCCGGGCATTCGGTCACCGAGTTCGAGGCGCTGAGCGCGGCGGCGTCGACCTTCTTCAACATCGGTCCGGCCTTCGGCCAGGCGGGACCGTTCGACAGCTACCACTCGTTTCCGACCGCCTCGAAGGTGCTGATGACCGTCATGATGTGGGTTGGCCGCATCGAGATCATCCCCGTACTGGTGTTGCTCAGGCTCTCGTTCTGGCGCCGGCCCTGAGCCCGGCCATTCAAGACCTGGCGACGCGAACGGACGGTCGTGAGCGAGAAGCGGCCACGGCACGAGCGCATGGGGACGCGGTCCACGCCGGGCCCCGGAAACTCCTTCCGGCGCTGGTGGCGCCACTACAGTCCGCTCCGGGTGATGCTCAACTACGTCGTCGTCGTGGTCTGCCGGGTCTCGCCGAGTTTGCGCGTCAAGCGGTGGCTGCTCAGGCGGATCGGCGTCACGATCGAATCGGGTGCCGTCTTCGCCCTCGAGGCGACCCCGGACGTCTTCTTCCCCCACCTGCTGACGGTCGAGACCGACGCCATCGTCGGCTACGGGGCGACCGTCCTCTGTCACGAGTTCCTCCAGGACGAGGTCCGGACGGGGGAGGTCGTGATCGGCGAGCGGGCCATGATCGGCGCGGGCGCGATCGTCCTCCCCGGCGTCGAGATCGGCGCGGACGCCAGCGTCGCCGCCAACTCGCTGGTCACCGACGACGTCCCGGCGAACGCGACCGTTGCAGGGGTCCCCGCCGAGGTGGTTCGGACGGGGTCTGCGGACGAGGTGACCGACGACGCGACTGCTGCGGACCGGTCGACGTGATTGTGGCACGACAGACTTTTCCGGTACCGCGTCGCGACTGTCTCCCATGGACTACGACGACATGCTGGATCGCGGGCTCGAAGAGACGCCCGACATCGACGCGGAGTCCGGTCGCTTCGACGTCCCCGATCCCGACGTCCGGCAGGAGGGCAACGCCACGGTCGTCGAGAACTTCCAGACGATCTGTGATGCCCTCGGGCGCGACCCCGACCACGTCCTCAAGGTCATCCAGAACCACCTCGGCACGAGCGCACACATCGACGAGAGCGGCCGGGCCCGACTCACCGGCGAGTTCCGTGCGGGCCGAATCGGTGACGCCGTCGACGACTACGCCGACGAGTTCGTGCTCTGTCCGGAGTGTGGGCTTCCGGACACGACGCTGGAACGCGAGCAGGGGGCGATCCTCCTCCGGTGTGAGGCCTGCGGCGCACGCTCGCCGACCGGCAGCTAGCGGCGCCGTCCGTACGAAGTCGGTCGCACCAGACGCGACGCTCAGCCGAGTGACTTGACGGTCTGGAGGTCGTGCTCGGTACGCATGAACTCGGCCAGGGGTCGGCTGGCGTGGCAGTTCGGGCAGTGATAGGTTCGCGGGAGGTCGGGGAGGTCCGTCGGCGTCGATTCCCACTCCTTGGTACACTCGGGACACAACAGGCGCACGTACGCTTCCTCCATGCGTGTCGTTCTCACACGTGCGGGAGAGAAAAAGCTGGTGGGTGGGTCCCCCTCAGCGACGGGCCGTTCAGGCCGGGACGCCGTCCTGGGCCTCGAGGAGTTCCTTGTAGCGGTTCCTGATGGTGACCTCGGAGATGTCCGCGACCTCGCTGACGGCCGACTGGGTGACCTTCTCGTTGGTCAGGAGGGCGGCGGCGTATACGGCGGCGGCCGCGAGGCCGACCGGCGACTTCCCGCTCATCAGGCCCTCCTCGCGTGCTGCCTCGAGGAGCTGGCGGGCCCGGCGCTCGGACTCGTCCGAGAGGTCCAGGTCCGAGACGAACCGGGGGACGTAGCTCTCCGGGTCCGCGGGCTTGACCTCCAGGTTCAGTTCGCGGACCACGTATCGGTACGTCCGGGTGAGCTCCATGCGGTCGACGCGGGAGACGCGCGACACCTCGTCGAGCGACCGCGGGGTGCCCGCCTGGCGCGCTGCGGCGTACAGCGACGACGAGGCGACGCCCTCGATAGAGCGCCCGGGGAGGAGGTCGTCCTCGAGGGCCCGGCGGTAGATGACGCTGGCCGTCTCGCGGACGTTCTCGGGCAGCCCCAGCGCGGAGGCCATCCGGTCGATCTCTCCCAGTGCCTGCTTGAGGTTGCGCTCCTTCGAGTCACGCGTGCGGAAGCGCTCGTTCCAGGTGCGCAGGCGCTGCATCTTCTGGCGCTGCGAGGACGAGAGCGTCCGCCCGTAGGCGTCCTTGTCCTGCCAGCCGATGTTCGTGGATAGCCCCTTGTCGTGCATCATCTGGGTCGTCGGTGCGCCGACGCGGGACTTGCTGTCTCGCTCGCGCGAGTCGAATGCCCGCCACTCCGGCCCGGGGTCGATCTCGTCCTCCTCGACGACCAGCCCGCAGTCCGCACAGACCGTCTCGCCGCGCGCCTCGTCCGAGGTGAGGCGACCGCCACACTCGGGACAGACCTCGTGCTCACGTTCGTCCGTTCGTTCGGCCGACGACTCGGCCGCTGTCTCCGGCAGCTCCCGTTCCGTGTCTCTGACAGATGTTTCGGTCATTATGTATCCTCTTGCTGGGGACCAAAGCCCTATAACTTCGGAGCCTGGTTTCCTTGACTATTAGTTAGTCCGTAAACTACTTAAATGCTTCGCTGATTTGTACCCGAAACCGGCCGAGGGAGGCGGAACCACGGTTCCCGGTAACACGAACCTTAATGATAGTTCGTCAGTCCCTACGCCGGCGCCCGGGTGCTATACCGTAAAGAGGTGGCCCTCGCTCGGCACGTCGAAGAGGCCGACTCTGGCGCCGGCGTCGAGCCACGCGTGCCCGTAGGAGAACGCCGCGAGCGCGTCGACGAGGTCCCCCTCGTCCCTGAAGTGACGGCCGTCCGCCAGGTAGGATTCGGCCATCTCCAGGAAGTCGAGGGCTGCCCGGCCGAGTGGCGACTCGTCGGACGGCGCGACCGCTGTCGCTGCGATCGCGTCCGCCAGTAACTGTTCGTACCGGTCGGTTTTCTCCGCGAGGTCGGCCATGCCGGGCGTTGTGCGGGCACCCACGTAAAGGCCGCCGACGACCCGGAATTGTACGACTCGCGCAAAGGCACAACCTACATACTCCCCTGTCGACTAGGAGCGCACATGACAGACGAGCCAGTCGAGCACCGCCGGCTCATCGTCGCGGGCTCCGGCATCGCCGGCCTGACCGCGGCCATCTACGCCGGCCGTTCGAACCTCGATCCCCTCGTCCTCGAGGGCGACGAACCGGGCGGACAGCTCACACTGACGACCGACGTGGCCAACTATCCGGGATTCCCCGACGGGATCGGCGGTCCCGAACTCGTCCAGCGCATGAAAGACCAGGCGACGGGGTTCGGCGCGGAGCTGGAACACGGCATCGTCGAGAACGTCGACGCCTCGGACCGGCCATTCCGCGTGGAACTGACCAACGGCGAGGTCTACACCTGCGACGCGCTCATCGCCGCGTCCGGGGCGAGCGCCCGCACGCTCGGCGTCCCCGGCGAGGACGCTCTGATGGGCTACGGCGTCTCGACGTGTGCCACCTGCGACGGGGCCTTCTTCCGCGGCGAGGACATGCTCGTCGTCGGTGGCGGCGACGCGGCACTCGAGGAAGCGACCTTCCTCACGAAGTTCGCAGACACGGTCTACCTTGCCCACCGCCGTGAGGAGTTCCGCGCGGAGGACTACTGGATCGACCGCATCCTGGAGAAACAGGAGGCGGGCGACGTGGAGATCATGCGCAACACCGAACTCCTCGAGATCGAGGGCTCCCCCGAGGAGGGCGTGGACGCGGTGACGCTCGCTCGCAACGAGAGAGGCTATCCCGCGGACAACCTCGACGACCCCGACACCGAGACCGTCGAGATGGACGTCGGCGCCGTCTTCCTGGCCATCGGCCACACGCCGAACACCGACTACCTCGAGGGGACCGGCGTCGAGATGGACGACGCGGGCTACGTGATCACCGAGGGTGGCAGCGGTGCCGGCCAGACGAAGACCGGCGTCGAGGGACTGTTCGCGGCCGGCGACGTCGTCGACTACTACTACCAGCAGGCCATCACCGCGGGTGGCATGGGGTCGAAGGCCGCGCTGGACGCCGACGAGTACCTCGAGGATCTCCCCGAGGCCGCCGCGGGCGCGGCAGACGCCGCCGCGGTCGAGTCGGACGACTGACTGGATCCTGCCCCGCCCGGTCGTGGCGTCTCGTCAACCACAGACGCTTAAGGCAGGCCCCGCCACTGTGCGGTATGGCAACCGAAACCCTGACAGTCGAACTCTCGACGGACGAGGCGAGCGACGAGATCGCCGTCCCGACCGCACTGCTCGACGTCCTCGGCGAGGACGGCGACAACCCCGCCCAGGTCGTCGGCGACATCGCGATGCTCGGGCTGGCACAGCAGGCACACGGCATCGTCCACCACGGGCACGGCGACGTGGGCGAGGAACTGGAGGCCGCGGAGTCTGAGATCATGGACCGCTTCGAGGAACGCTTCGGCCAGACCTACGCCGAAGTCACCGGCCACGGACACTGACCGCGGACGATCCAGACCCTCACCCGTCGCACACCTCGTAGGCCAGCACGACGCCGTCGTCGACCCGTTCGACGTCCGTGAGGGCCAGCTGCGGAAAGTCCTCGACGAATCCCGTTCCGTCGACGAGGGTCGGCGCCTCGCGCCCGCCGATGACCTGCGAACTGACGAAGACCGACAGGTCGTCGACCAGTCCGGCCTCGAACAGCGAGAAGATCAGCGTCCCGCCGCCCTCGACCATGAGTCGCTCGACGCCGTGCTCCTCGAGTGCGTCGAGAGCCGCGGCGAGGTCGACCCGGTCCTCGCCGGCCCGGATCACGGTGGCCTCCTTGTCCTCCATCGCCGAGACGAACCCCGGCGGCGCCTCCGTACTGACGAGCAGGATGGTCTCGGCGCGGTCGTCGAGGACCTGGGCGTCCACCGGCGTCCGGACCCGGGAGTCAGCGACGACACGAGCCGGGTTTGGGGGATCGCCCCGGTCCTCGCGATCCTGTCGGCGGTCGGCGTCGTCGACCGTCAGCGAGGGGTCGTCGGCCAGGACCGTGCCGACGCCGACCATGACGGCGTCGCTCTCCGCGCGGAGGGCGTCGACGCGGTCGAAGTCCTCGGGGCCGCTGATCGCGACCTGGTCACGCCGACGGGTCGACAGTTTCCCGTCGACGCTCGTCGCGGCGTTGACCACCACGTGCATGCAGGACCTCGCTCCGGTGTCGAAATACGGCTTACGGTCCAGCGACACGACGCCCGACGGCTCGACGCGCACGCAACGGTTTTAGTGTGGTCGGGTCGAAGCCCGTGCCATGAGTCTCGAGGACCATGCCGAGGAGCTCGCCTCCGACCTCGGCGTCGACAAAGTGGAGGTCAAAGCGGACCTGGAGAACCTCGTCTCCTACAGCGTGCCGATGGACGAGGCCAAACAGAGTCTCAGACGGAAGTACGGGGACGGCGGCGACAGCGGTGGCGGCCCGACCGCCCGCGACGTCGCCGACGTGTCCGTCACCGACGACAGCGTGTCCGTCACGGTCGTCGTCCTGACCGCCGGGACGCGCTCGATCCGGTACCAGGGGGAGGACCACGTCATCGGCGAGGGCCGCCTCGCCGACGAGACGGGCGTCATCTCCTACACCGCCTGGGAGGACTTCGACCTCGAACCGGGCCAGACGGTCCGGATCGACAACGCCGGCATCCGCGAGTGGGAGGGCGAACCGGAACTCAACCTCGGCGAGCGAACGAGCATCGAACCCACCGACGAGGGCATCGAGGTTCCCTACGACATTGGCGGGGATCGCGACCTCGCCGAACTCGCGCCGGGCGATCGCGGCGTCAACGTCGAGGCCCGCGTCCAGGAGGTCGAGACGAAGGTCATCGACGGCCGCGACGGCGAGACGGAGATCCTCAGCGGCGTCCTCGCGGACGAAACCACGCGCCTGCCATTCACCGACTGGGATCCCCACGAGGAAATCGAGGACGGGGCGTCGGTCCGCATCGAGAACGCCTTCGTCCGCGAGTTCCGCGGCGCCCCGGCCGTGAACGTCTCCGAGTACTCCACCGTGTCGACGCTCGATAGGACGGTCGAACCCGCCGAGTCGGCACCCCGGTACACCATCCAGGACGCCGTCGAGTCGGGCGGCCTCTTCGACGTCGAACTCGTCGGGAACGTCCTCTCGGTCCGGGAGGGCTCCGGACTCATCGAGCGCTGTCCGCAGTGTGGCCGCCTCGTCCAGAACGGCCAGTGCCGGAGCCACGGCGCCGTCGAGGCCGAGGACGACCTTCGCGTCAAGGCCATCCTCGACGACGGGACCGGCACCGTCACGGCCATCCTCGGGAACGACCTGACCGCCGAGATCTACGGCGGGGACGTCGAGGACGCGAAAGAGCACGCCCGCGACGCCATGGACAAGGCGGTCGTGGCCGAGGCGATTCGCGAGGAACTCGTGGGCCACGAGTACCGCATCCGTGGCTCGCTCAGCGTCGACGACTACGGCGCGAACGTGGACGCCGACACCTTCGTCGAGTCCGACGACGACCCCGCAGACCGTGCCGAGGCCCTGCTCGCGGAGGTGGGCGAATGAGCGAATCCGACAGTGGCCCCGGCCAGCGCGAGGTCGCTTACCGACTGTTCGCGGCGGAGTTCGAGGACGCGGACCTCGATTACTCCGAGAGCGACGAGGAGCGCGCGCCGAACTACGTGATCACGCCGACGGGTGCCCGGGTCAATCGGCTGTTCGTCGTCGGCGTCCTGACGGAGGTCGAACCGGTCAGCGACGACGTCCTCAGGGCACGCGTCGTCGATCCCACCGGCGCCTTCGTGCTCTACGCCGGCCAGTACCAGCAGGACGAGCGGGCATTCCTCGAGCGGGCCGAACCGCCGACGTTCGTCGCGGGGACGGGCAAGGCCCGGACCTTCCAGCCCGAGGACTCGGACCGGGTGTTCACGTCGGTCCGTCCGGAGTCGATGAGCGAGGTCGACGGCGACACCCGGGACCGCTGGACCGTTGACGCCGCCCAGCAGACCCTCGACCGCGTGGACACGGCGGCGACGGCCACCGCCCTCGGTGCCGAGGGTGACGCCCTCCGCCAGGCGCTCGACGACCGCGGCGTCGAGGAGGGACTGGCTGACGGCGTCGCGCTGGCCCTCGACCACTACGGCACGACACCCACCTACCTCGCGGCTGTCCGCGACCTCGCACTCGACGCCGCACGCGTCGTCGCGGGCGACCTCGAGGAGGTCACGGGGCTGGCAGCGTCGCCGGACGAGGCTGGCGACGTGACGGCGACCGACCTCATGTCCGAACCCGTCGAACCACCCGACGTCGACGCCGAGACGGCGGCTGGAGTGGAACCGTCCCCCACGGAGGGCGCATTCGAAGCTGACGAGGAACCGGATGGAACGGAGCCCGATGCGGGGGCCGTCGACGAAGCTCCCACGACGGGGACGGATTCGGGACCGGTGCAATCGTTGGAGGGTGAGTCAGCGCCCGAACCGGAGCCGGAACCGGATCACGAATCGGAGTCCGAACCGGACTCCGATCCTGCATCCGAGCCGGAGGCCGGGTCAACGGAAAGGAGCGCGGAGACGGCGACCACCAACGAGGAGCCCGAGGCAGAGTCCTCGGAGCCAGAGCAAGAAGCCCCCGACCCGGACGACGCCGACGAGGGTCCGGGCGACTTCGAACCCGGCGAGTTCGACCTCGACGAGTCCGAGCGCGAGGAGATCGAGGAAGCGTACGGCACCGAGTTCCAGAGCGGCACCGAAGTCGACGATCCCGGCGAGGCCGACATCGAGACGCCCGACCCGGAGGAGGTCGACGCCGCGGCGGCCGAGGGGGCCGGGGCGGCCGAATCTGCTCAGGCGCCCGAGACGCACGCGTCCGAGACTGGTGAGGCGCCGGCAGCAGCGGACGAGGCAGCCGAGGACGACGACAAACCGGCGGACGTCGACCTGGAGGACGCCGTCGTGGCGGCGATGGAGTCGCTGGACGAGGGCGACGGCGCCGGTCGCGACGCGGTCGTCGCGGCCGTGACCGAGCGGACCGGGGCGAACGCGGACGCCGTCGACGAGGCCATCCAGGACGCGCTGATGGACGGTCGGTGTTACGAACCCGAAGACGACCGCTACAAGCCGATCTGATGGTCGTCGACCCGGTCGCCGGTTCGCCCGCGGCGGTCGCCGACTGCGACGGCGAGCGCGCGCTGGTCCTCGCGGACTACCACGCCGGCATCGAGCAGTCACTCCGTCGCGACGGCGTCGAACTCGCCAGCCAGGCGACCGAACGGATCGGTGCCGTCCACGCGCTGCTCGACGAGACCGACCCCGACCGGCTCGTCGTTCTGGGGGACCTCGGACACGCCATCGGGGAACCGTGGGACGAGGAGCGCGCCGAGTTCGCGGACCTGCTCTCGGACGTCTCCGAGCGCGTCCCCGTCACGCTCGTCAAAGGTAACCACGACGGCGACGTGGAGTCACTCGTTTCGGACCTCGGCCTGCCCGTCGAGGTGACGCCGACCGACGGCGTGCGCATCGGCGACGTCGGCTTCGCTCACGGGCACACCTGGCCGTCGAAAGCCGTCCTCGACGCCGACGTCGTTTGCGTCGGCCACGAACACCCGGAGGTCCGCCTGGAGGACGATGTCGGCGGGTCCCGCCTGGAACGGGTCTGGCTCCGGGGCAATCTCGCCCCGGGGCCGTTCCGCGTCCACTACAGCGATCCGGACCTGACGCCCGACGGCGAACTCGTCGTCTTCCCTGCGTTCAACGCGCTCTCGGGCGGGACCTGGATCAACGTCGAAGACCAGGAGTTCCTCGCGCCGTTCCTCCCCGACGGCCTGGTCGACGGCGAGGCGTACCTCCTCGACGGGACCAGGCTCGGGGCCTACGAGTCCATCTGACGACGTACCTAGCCTTTTGTAGAATGCCGAGGTCAGACGCCCCGATGCATTGAGTCCAACCCCGGCGCGGTTCGCGAGCGTGCGAGGCGTCGCGTCGGGCCCGGTCAGCCTCGCCTGTTCGCCATCAACTCGCTCCCGACGGGCTTAATCGGCTGAGTCCCCAATCCGGTGTAGATGACAGACGCCGCCGGCGCCGCGGCGTTCGCCCAGCTGGGCGGCGACGTGCGGTCGGCCCTCTCGACGCGTGGCTTCGAGACCCCGACGGAGCCACAGCGCCGCGCCATCCCGCCGCTGGCGGACGGCCGGGACGCCCTCGTCGTGGCGCCGACCGGCACCGGGAAGACCGAGACGGCGATGCTGCCCGTGTTCGACTCGCTCGTCGGCGAGGAGCGCTTCGGCATCGGCGCCCTCTACGTCACGCCGCTCCGCGCCCTGAACCGGGACATGCGCGAGCGGCTGGACTGGTGGGGCGAGACGCTCGGCCTCGAGGTCGACGTCCGGCACGGCGACACGACGGACTACCAGCGCCAGAAGCAGGCCGACGACCCCCCGGACGTCCTCGTCACGACGCCGGAGACGCTCCAGGCGATGCTCACCGGGAAGAAGCTCCGGAAAGCCCTCGAAGACGTCGAGCACGTCGTCGTCGACGAAGTCCACGAACTGGCCGCCGCCAAGCGCGGCGCGCAACTGACAGTCGGCCTCGAGCGCGTCCGCGAGCTCGCCGGCCCCTTCCAGCGCATCGGCCTCTCGGCGACTGTGGGTGACCCGGACGAGGTCGGTCGCTTCCTGACCGGCGACCGCGGCTGTTCGATCGTCGAGGTCGACGTGGGGAGTCGACTGGAAATCGACGTCGTCAGCCCCGAGGTCACCGACGTGGACGAGGCGACCGCTCGCGAACTCGTGACGGACGCGACCGTCGCCAGTCACGTCCGGACCATCGACGACCTCGTCACCGGGCACGAGTCGACGCTGATCTTCGTCAACACCAGGCAGACGGCGGAAGCACTCGGGTCTCGACTGAAAGAGTACGGGACGGACGTCGGGATCCACCACGGCTCACTCGCGAAGGACGCCCGGATCGCCGTCGAGGACGACTTCAGGGCCGGGAAGCTCGACGCCCTGCTCTGTACGTCGTCGATGGAACTCGGCATCGACGTGGGCCACGTCGACCACGTCGTCCAGTACAACAGTCCCCGCCAGGTGAGCCGGTTGCTCCAGCGCGTCGGCCGCGCGGGCCACCGACGCGACCTCGTCTCCGCGGGAACCGTCTTGGCGAGTCACGCCGACGACGTGATCGAGTCGCTGGTCATCGCACGGCAGGCCCGCGACGGCCTCGTCGAACCCGCCGCGATCCACCACGCCAGCCTCGACACCGTGGCCAACCAGATCGCCGGCCTCGTGATGGACTACGGCGAGATCCAGGCCATGCGGGCGTACGAGATCGTGACGCGGGCCTACCCCTTCCGGGACCTCTCCGAAGACGCCTTCAAGTCCGTCGTCAGGGAACTTGCGGACAACCGCGTCGTCTGGCTCGAGGAGGACGCGGATCGCCTGGAGAAGCGCCGCGGGACCTGGCAGTACTTCTACCGGAACCTCTCGATGATTCCCGACGAGGCGACGTACGACGTCGAAGACGTCGCCAGCGGCCGCCAGATCGGGACCCTCGACGAGCGCTTCGTCGTCAACTTCGCCTCGCCCGGCGAGATCTTCATCCAGAGCGGCGAGATGTGGCGGATCACCAACGTCGACGGCGAGGACGAGATCGTGACCGTCTCGCCCGTCGAGGACCCCGCCGGCGAGGTCCCCTCCTGGACCGGCCAGGAGATTCCGGTGCCCGCCGACGTCGCCCAGGAGGTCGGGGAAGTCCGCCACGTCGCCGCCCAGCAACTCGGGATGGGCGGCGACGCCGACGCCGTGTCGCGCGACCTCTCCGGCCGATACGAGACCGATCCCGAGACCGTCCGGGAGGGGATCGAGACCGTCGACGAACACCTCGCCGCTGACGATCCGCTCCCGACCGACGATCGGATCGTCGTCGAAGTTGCAGACGGCTCGATCGTGGTCAATGCCTGCTTCGGTCACACCATCAACGAGACGCTGGGTCGGCTCCTCTCCTCGCTCCTCGGGCAGCGCACTGGCTCGTCGGTTGGTATGGACGCCGACCCGTACCGTATCGAACTCGACGTCCCGCGTGCCATCGCGGCCAGGGACGTCGTCGAGGTCCTGGAGACTACCGACCCCGACCACGTCGCCGGACTGATCGAACTCAGCCTGAAGAACGCCGACGCGCTGAAGTTCAAGCTGGCGCAGGTCGCCGCGAAGTTCGGCGCGCTCAAGCGCTGGCGGGGGACGGGCAGCACGCACTTCGGCCGCGATCGCCTCGTGGACGCGCTCGACGGTACGCCCGTCTTCGAGGAATCCGTCCGCGAACTCCTCCACGAGGAGATGGCCGTCGACGAGACCGCCGACGTGCTTCGGCGGATCCAGGACGACGACCTGGACGTCGTGACCGTCGGGGGGCACACGGCCCTCGGCACGGCGGGACGGAGTTCCGGCAGCGAACTCCTGACGCCCGAGAACGCGGATGCGAGCGTCATCAAGACAGTCAAGGAGCGAATCCAGAACGACCACGTCATCCTGTTCTGTCTGCACTGCCAGGACTGGGAGACGAAGCGCCGCGTCGGCCGCGTCCGCGACCAGCCCGAATGCCCGAAGTGCGGGTCGACCCAGATCGCCGCCCTCAATCCCTGGGCCGACGAGGTCGTCGACGCCGTCCGAGCGGACGACCGCGACGAGGAGCAAGAGAAACAGACACAGCGGGCCTACCGCTCGGCGAGCATCGTCCAGAGCCACGGCAAGCAGGCGGTGATCGCCCTCGCCGCCCGCGGCGTCGGCCCGGAGAACGCCGCCCGGATCATCAACAAGCTCCGGGAGGACGAGGACGACTTCTACCGCGACATTCTCCGGCGTGAGCGCGAGTACGCGCGAACCCGGTCGTTCTGGTGACCGGTGGGCCGGGACGCATATCGCGCGGCGACCCGAACGTCTCCGGGGAGCGCATAAGGGGGAGGCGCTCGCAGTGGGATCCGAATGGCCTCGGCCACGCTCTCCCGCTGGACGCGTCGCTACCTCGTCGTCGCCGTCGTCTGCCTCGCGCTCGCCGGCGTCGCCGTCGCCCTCGGGGCGCCGCGACGCACCGAGGTGGCCCTGGGTCTTTACGGATTCGTCCTGACGACCGCCTTCGGCAAGGCCTACACGCTCGTTCCCTCGTACTTCGACCGGACCCTCGTCGTGCCGCAGGTCCCGGCGGTACACCTGCCGATCCAGGTCGTCGCCGTGGCCGCCCTGGCCCTCGCGCCGATCCGAAGCGCGCCGTCCGCGCTGGACGTCGTCGGTCCGGTGGCCTGGGGGCTGGGCGTCGCCGTCTTCGCCGGGACCGTCCTGGCGACCATCGCGACGAACCCGCTCGGACGGGAAACAGCTACGAGCGAGTCGAAAGCGGACCGGGCGGCGCTCGACCGTCTGGCCAACCCCTTCATGCCGGTGGCGCTGGGGTACCTCCTCGTCGGATCCTACGCGATGCTCGCCCCGGTAGTGGGACTCCCGGCCCTCATCGACGGTGTCGTCGTCCGGTCGACGCACCTCCTTGCCGCCGGCTTCGCCCTCCTGTTGCTGTTCAGCGTCGGCTATCGCCTCCTCCCCCGGTTCCTGGTCGCGAACCTCCCGACGGCGGTGGCCGGGCCGGTTCTCGTGGCTGGCGCCGTCGCCCCGGCGCTGCTCGCCGTCGGCTACCCCGCCGGCGTGGTTTTCCAGGTTGGAGCTGCCCTGGAATCGTTGGCTGTCGTCGGCTTCGCCGTCTCGTACGGCTGGCTATTTTTCTCGACGGATCGCGATCGGGTGGGCTTTTACGGCCCATTGGCTGGCGTCGTCCTGGGTCTCGGTGGCGTCGTCCTCGGCGCCTGGTTCGCCTTCGTGGGCATCGACGGCGGGCTCGTCCGCTTTCACGTCCGATTGAACGTCTTCGGGCTACTCGGACTGTCCGTCCTGGGCGTCATCTACCAGTTCTACCCGCCTGCGGTCTCGGCGTGGCCGGGTGAGGGCGACCGGCTGGCGCTGGCAAGCATCGCACTCGTCGCTGCTGGCGTCGTCACGACGGTGCTCACCGCGTTCGGGCCGGCTCCCTTCGTCGCACTCGGAGGGGGCCTGCTCGGGCTCGGTGGGGTGGTCGCGACGTACCTCGTCGTCGGGACCATCTGGTCGCGGACGCACTGAGTGGTGGCGAGTCGACGATGCCGCCGGTCAGTCCTCAGCCGTTTCAGCGTCGCGTTCGGTGACCTGGACGCCCTTCTCGCCGAGGTGGCGGGTCCGCCGCCTGGCGAAGTCCTCCTCGCGCGTGCCACGCGTCGCCAGGACGACCATCTTCGCCCGTCCGGTGGGTCGCATCGTCCGCCCGGCGCGCTGGGCGCCCTGGCGGCGGGATCCGCCGAGGCCCGAGGCGACGACGGCGAGTTCGGCGTTCGGCAGGTCGATGCCCTCGTCGCCGACGCGGGAGACGACGAGGGTGTGGAGGGTACCGTTCCTGAACTGCTCGAAGAGTTTCTCGCGGCGGTGGTGGGGCGTCTCGCCGCTGACGAGGGGCACGTCGAGCCTGTCGGCGATTTCCCGGCCCTGGTCGAGATATTCGACGAAGACGAGGGCCCGCGAGTCGCCGTGTTCGCGGAGGGCGTTCTCGACCTCGTCCAGTTTCGCCGGGTTCGAGGCGGCGAGCTGGCGGCGCTCGTGGCCCTCCGCGCTGGCGTACTCGTTTGCCGCGTCGTCATCCGCCCACGGGACGAACCGGATCTCGACCTCCGGCTCGGCGACGTAGCCGGCCTCGAAGAGCGCGTCCCAGTCGGTCCCGATCGGCGGGCCGATGAGCGTAAAGATGTCGGCCTCCCGGTCGTCCTCGCGGACCGGCGTCGAGGAGAGGCCGAGGCGGTGGCGCGTCTGGAGGTCGGCACTCCGCCGGTGGACGGGCGCGGGGATGTGGTGGACCTCGTCGTACACGATCAGCCCCCACTCTCGCGAGTCGAAGAGCTGTCGGTGACGGTCCATTCCGGCCGTGCGGTAGGTGGCGATGGTGACCGGTCGAACGTCCTTGGTTCCGCCGTGGTACTCGCCGACCTGCGCCGGTTCGAGGGTCGTGTGAGCCAGCAGTTCGTCGCGCCACTGGGTGGCCAGTTCCCGTCCGGGGACGAGGATCAGCGTCTCGCCCTCGACGGCGGCGAGGATACCCATCGTCGCGACGGTCTTGCCGCTGCCGGGCGGGCCGACGAGGACGCCCGACTTCGTCTCGAGGAAGCGATCGACCCAGGCCTGCTGGTAGTCCCGGAGGTCGAGGTCGAGGTCCAGCGGCAGGTCGTCGCCGGAGTCGAGGTCGCGTTCGTCGCGGACCGGGTAGCCGGCGTCGAAGAGGACTCGCTTGAGGGCGGCGACCTGGTCCTCGGCCACCCAGCTCTCGGTGTCGGAGATGGGTGCCCGAAGTTCGTCGTCGAGTTCCTGTCGGGCCACGTTGCCCATCAGCTCTGCCGTCTCGCTCTCGAGGACGGTGTAGCCCTCCTCGTGGGTGGTGAGCCTGAACTGGGTCGCCTTGCGGTACTGCTCCTCGATCCAGGATTCGAGGTGGTCGGACCGTTCAGGGAGGACCGAACGGACGGTTCCGAGGAGGTCCTCGAGCGACTCGACGGGGGCCTGCCAGACGTCTTCGCGCCGGATTTCGTACCGGTACGCGCCCGAGCCGGTCGTGGCGAGGAGGTGGGCGAACTGCGATAGCTGCGCGCGTGTAAACTGCGTCGGCTGGTCGACGACGATTTCGCGGCTCCCCGGAAAGAGGATCACGCGCTCGCGGTCGGTCAGTCCCGAGAGGTCCGCCGGGTACCAGACCGCTTCCTCGCCTCCGACGTCGAGCCGGTCGGCGATACCGTTCTCGACGAGCGCGTCGAGTTCCGCACTGGCCGTCGCCTGGCTGACGTCGCGGGCCTGCGCGTACCGGGTGGCGGTTACGATCGGCCGTCCGACGGCTTCGAGGGCGTCGTAGAACGGGTCAGGGGCGGTGGGTGCGTCGTCGTCCGCCGTCGAGGCGTCCGCGGAGTCAGTCACTGTCTCCGACTAGGCCGGTGTCGTTCAAACTGCTTGCGTTCCGTCCGTCGCCCCGGAACCCTTATGCCGGCTGCCGCCTAGTTACTCGAACGACGAGTAACTATGCCAGACGATACCGCGGACGACCCGGACGATCACCTGTACGGCGTCGAGGACGGCAGCGGGTGCGCCGAGATCTGGGAACACCTGAGCGAAGAGCGCACGGACGACTAGGATCCACCCCGACGGGTCGGCGACGCCGCTGGTATCACCTACCTTTTTCTCCGGGTGGGGTTTATGACGACGCGATGGTCGACCCCGCCGAGGTCTGTGTCCTCGTACCCACATACGACGAGGCAGAAACCATCGGCGAGGTCGTCGACCGGTTTCGCGAGCAGGGCTACGGGAACGTCCTCGTCGTCGACGGTGGGTCGACAGATGGCACCCGTGCTGTCGCCGAGGACCACGGCGCTCGTGTGATGGTCCAGTCGGGCTCGGGAAAGGGCCAGGCGGTCCGGGAGGCCCTCGAGTCCATCGACGTGCCGTACGTCCTCATGATCGACGGCGACGGCACCTACCGGCCCGAGCAGGCCGACCGCATGCTCGAACCGCTGTTCGCCGGGCGGGCCGAACACGTCATCGGCGACCGCTTCGCCGACATGGAGGCCGGTGCCATGACCCGACTCAATCGGGTCGGCAACAGCCTGATCAACCGAACGTTCCGCTTCATCCACGGCCGCGACTACGCCGACATCCTCAGCGGGTATCGCGCGTTCACCCGGGACTCGGTCCGGACCATGTCCCTGTCGGCCGACGGGTTCGGCATCGAGACGGAGATGGCCGTCGAGTGTGTCAAACACGGCATCCCGACGACGGTGGTCCCGATCACCTACGAGGCACGGCCCGAGGAGTCGGAGGCGAACCTCCGCCCGTTCCGCGACGGGGCCGTCATCATCCTCACCCTCTACTCGATGGCGCGCACCAACAACCCCCTGTTTTACTTCGGCAGCGTCGGGGCACTGAGCACGATTACCGGTCTCGGCCTCGCCGGCTACGTCGCTGTCGAGTGGTTTACGCGGGGCATCTCCCACGAGGTGATCGCCGTCCTCTCGGGCGTGGCCGTCCTCTTCGGCGTCCAGTTGCTCATGTTCGGGGTCCTCTCGGACCTGATCGTCACGGTCAACCGTGAGCAGACGGCCCAGTTCAAACGACTCGCCCAGGCGATGAACGACGACGATGTCACTCTCCCGATCGACGACCGGATGGGGGACGGGTTCGACGACGTCACGGACGACGAAACAGAGACCGACGACGGGCGTGCGACCTCCCGGACGGACGGCGGCGCAGCGGAGGACGACCGGTGACCGCGATCCGCCGAATCAGAATGGAACGAGGCTGCGGAGCTGGGCCAGGAGGCTGTTGGAGACGGACTCGCGCTCGGCCTCGAAGACCGGGTGTAGCGCCTCGAGGAGTTCCCGCTCGGACGCGAACTCCGTGGACTCGCACCGATCGAGGACCTCCCGGAGTTTGATCTCGTTGCCACCGGCGTCCACCGGCACGGCCAGGTCGCCGTGGCGGCGCGCCAGTTCGTCGGCGGTCACCGGGTAACTCACCGCTCGCGACTCCAGTTCGGCGTCGAGCGCGGCGATGCCGAACTCGACGACGTCCGGCGTGTCGTCGACCCCGTCCGACGGTGGCTGGACACCCATTACGCGAACGAACGGGCACCGACCCGTAAATTCTGGCGGTCCGGGACGAGCCGCCGGGTCGGTCGCGGCCCCACGGTTGCCGACCTTCCCGGTAGACATATGCGCAAGCCCTGGCTTGGCACCGGCATGGCGTCGCTGGTGGACGTGGACCTGCTGGCCACGGGAAGCGTCCTCGTCGTGGTCGCCGCGGCCCTCGGCTCCCTCTACGTCGTCGCGAGACTCGACGAGAGCGACGGGTGGGGGGCGTCCCTCCGGTCGCGCTTCGTTCTGGGCGTCCCCTGGGGAACGGTCGTCGTCGTGTGTGGCGTCGTCGCGGTCTACCTGTTCGTGCAGGGCGCCGGCGGCGACTTCACCGACCCCCTGGTCGTCCCCTTCCGCTCCTGGTCGTACTGGTACCCGCTGGGCATGTTCACCGCCCCGTTCGCCCACGGGAACCTCGGCCACGTCACCGGGAACCTCCTCTCGACGGTCGTCTTCGCACCCGTCGCGGAGTACGCCTGGAGCCACTACCCGACGGAACGAGGGAGCCAGTCGTTCTCGTCGCTGTCGACGAACCCCGTCGTGCGCATCGCCGGCTTCGTCGTCGGGGTCGTTCTCGTGGGACTGGTCACCAGCCTCTTCGTTCCCGGCCCACTGATCGGCTTCTCTGGCGTGGTCTTTGCCTTCGCCGGGTTCGCACTCGTGACGCGGCCGCTCGCGGCGATCTTCGCCATCGTGGCGGTCCGGGTTGTTCGCGTCGTCTACTACGGGGTGACTGATCCGGTCGTCGTCGCCGAGGCCAGACGCCAGTTCGTCCGGCCGTGGTTCGCGGACGTCGCCATCCAGGGCCACGCCCTCGGCCTCGTCGTCGGTGTCCTGCTCGGCGCCGTCGTCGTCCACCGCCGGGGCCGGTGGCCAGACGTCCGGTACGTGTGGTTCGCGACGCTCGTCTTCGGGATCAGCGAGTCGCTGTACGCCTTCTACTGGTACGCCGGGGTGGATCGCTACCTCCTGTTCCGGGGGGCCGGTGTCGCGGTCGTGTTCGTGCTCGTGACGCTGGTGGCCATCGCCGTCATCGCGAGTGATCGACGACCGGTTCCGTGGTCCGAGCTCACCGGTTCGCAACTCGCCGCGGGACTCTTGCTCGCCGTGGTGATCGGCATCGGAATCGCGGCGGTTCCCTACAACCTCGCGGCCGTCGACGGGGTCGACGGAAACGGGACCGTGGAGGTTCGCGACTACACCGTCGCCTACGTCGAGGACGTCCCGAACGGGTACGTCTCGGCCGTCTCGCTCCCCGTCGTCGGTGACGTCGCCGGCGGGTCGGCCCGGGCGAGCGGGGTGGTGGTCACCAGCGAGCGCCGCAACGCCTGGGAGGAGGTCGTTCCGGCTGGTCGACTGGCGCTGAACGGCGAGGCGACCGTCTCCGTCGGCGGGCTCGGGTGGCGCGAGCGCGTGCGGGCCAACCGCTCCGGGTGGAACGCCGTCGGTGCAGGGTCGACGTACAAGGTCTCCCTCCAGCGTCCGGGCGAACCGCGACGGCTCGCCTTCGCCGACCAGCCCGTCAGGCTCGCGCCGACGATCGCCGGCCTGAATCTGACGATCGAACCCACGCGAGGCGGCTACGCCCTCAACGGCACCAGGAACAGGACCACGGTCGAGCGCGTTCGCGTCCCCAGAGCCAACGCTACCGTCGAGGTCGGCGACGTCAGCGTCGATCGTCGAGGCGACGCCCTCTTCGCCCGCCACGAGGACACGGAGATCCGTCTCGCCGTCTTCGAACGGGACCAGCGAGAGTGAGTTAGGCCGAGTTGGGGTTCCAGTCGACTCGAAAGACCTCGGCCTCGATAGTACGCTCGTCCGCCTCGTGGAAGTCGAACTGCCGCGGCAGGTCGAACTCCGTCCGGTAGGCGTGGGTCACGGTCCCGCCGTTGTCGCCGACGAAGGCCTCGACGAATGCGTCGCTGTCGGCGTTGTGGATCGAGTAGGAGACGTCGGCGATCTCGCTGGCCGTCGCGAGAAAGCCCCGGTCGGCGTGCTCGTTGCCCGACTGGGCGCCGAAGGGCGGGTTCATCACGATCGTCGTCGGGTCGTCGGGACAGAGAGGTGCCCGGGTGGCGTCGGCACGGATCCAGGCGACGGGACTCGACGAGGCGACCCGGCGCTGGTTCTCCCGTGCGGTCGCGAGCGGATCGGGGTCGAGATCGACGCCCACGACGGAGCGCGGGCCGCGCAAGGCCGCTCCGAGCGCGAGCATGCCGGTGCCACACCCGAGGTCGACGACGAGTCTGTCCTCGACGTCGCCCTGCAGGTCCGCCGTGTGGATCAGGTGTGCGGCGAGTTCCGGTGGCGTCCGGTACTGCTCCAAGTCCGCCCGGGGGTCGTCGAACCCGGCGACGACCCCGAGTTGCTGGGTGAGGTGGCTCTTCGTGCTCACGGCACTCTCCTCCGGGACGTCCGGGCCGTGTCTCTCGCCCGTTGGCCGCTCGACGCACTCGCCATCGTCAGTACGAATACTTCCGGAGCATATAAAATATTGTCCAGATGCACGTCGATAATTCGATGGCGTTGGCTGCTGACCGTCACGACCTCACCAGGTCCCGTGGAAGGTGTCGAACTCGAGGTCCTCCAGGGGCTTTTCGCCGATGGCGATCCGGTACTCCCCCGGCGTCAGCATCGGTCGGTCGAACTGCGGGCCGTCGTCGGTCGTGATCCGCGGACAGCCGGTGTTGACGTAGGCGTCGAGCCCGAAGTTCGTCAGGCGATCGGGCGTCACCTCGTCCATGGTCAGGAGGTAGGCGTCGTCGTTCGCGTCGACGATCTCCTGGGCGACGTCCCAGCGACCCTGCCCGATCTTCGTACAGAAGATGACCCCCCAGGTGTCGGCGTCCATCGCGCGGTGAACCGCGCCGTAGCGCTGTTTCAGGAACGTCTCGGTGTCGGCGATCGACAGGGCGTTGTTGACCGGGTCGGCGATGACGACGCGCTTCTCGGGGTGTTCCATCGCCAGGCCGAGCGGGTGGAACTTTCCGCCGCCGACGTAGAGGACCTGGTCGGCGTCGACGTCCGCCGAGGCGTAGTTGCACCCGAGCACCTGTCCCTCGTGGGTGAGCCGGTCGTCGCCGCGGCGGGTGTGGACCGTGTACCCACGGTCCTCGAGGAGTGCGCGCATCTCGTCGAATTTGTTCATGTGCTGGGCGGTGGTGACGAGCCCCACCTCCGGATCGATCTCGGGGTCGTCGAGTTCCTCGGTGATCGCCCGCTCGATGATCGGCGCGACGTCCACGTTCGAGAAGAGGGGAACGTAGAGGATCTTCTCGGAGTCTTTCATCGGGGAGTGACCGAAGTGGACGAAGACGTCCGTCCGGCGCATCAGTTCGGTGTCAAGGTCACAGGCACCGTAGCAGGGCTGGCCGGAGAGGAGGACGGTCACGTCCCCGGGGAGTTCGGCCCGGAGGTCGTCGGCGACGGCGGGGCCTCTGCGCTTGAGCCCCTCGGGAAACTGGAGTCCGACAGTTTCGGCCTCGCGGTCCGCGACCTCCGAGACGATCCGGTCGAGTTCGTAGTCCCACTCCCGGTCGTGGCGGAGGGCCATGCCGGTGTTTCGGAGGTCCCCCTCCGTGTACTCGTCAGACGATTCTCGACTCATTGGCCCTCTCTACCGGTCGGGCGCGTATAACCCCGACGCTTCGGTCAGTCGCCCAATCTGAGTCGATAGTCCGGCACATTCAAAGGGTCGCTGCCCCAAGGAATTCCAATGAGCCTAGAACCCGAGGCGGAATCCGGAGACGCCGTCCAGGCCGGCGACAACGTCGAGGCCCTCGCGACCGAACTCGGCGAGGCCATCACGGAACTGCCCGAGTACCAGCACTTCCTCGAGGCCAAGGCGGCCGTGGAGGCCGACGAGGAGGCCCAGGAGCAGATCCGCGAGTTCGAACAGATCCGCGAGGAGTACATGCACGCACGGGGGACCGGCAAGGCGACCCAGGAAGACCTCATGACCCTCCAGCAGGCCCAGGAGGACCTCCACGACATCCCCGTCATGGCCGACTTCCTCCAGGCCCAGAACGAACTCGAACTTCGCCTCCAGGCCGTCAACGAACGCGTCAGTGACCCGCTGGCGGTCGACTTCGGCGAGAAGGCCGGCGGCTGTTGTCAGGACTGACGGACGCGCTCCGAAACCCCTTACTCGCGCGCACGGTCACGTTTCTGCATGGTTCACAGCGACTGGGGTGACTGGCTTCCCCGCGCCGTCGCCGACGCCGACCCGGATGGTCTCGACATCTGGTATCTCGGATGCAACGGCTTCGTTCTGAAGAGTGAGGAGGCGACGGTGTTCGCCGATCCGTACCTCGGGACCGGCGATCCACCGCGGACGGTCCGGATGATTCCGGTTCCATTCGATCCAGCGGACGTCGAGGCTGCCGATGCGATTCTGGCCACGCACGAACACTCCGATCACGTCGACGGCCCGAGCCAGGCCCCTATCCTGGCACGGACCGGGGCGACCTTTTTCGGCCCCGACGCCAGTGTCGAGACCGCACGCGAGGCGGGCTGGACCGAGCGGTGGGACGTGGACGGCGGGCAGTTCACGGCGGTCGAATCGTGGGACTCCGTTGATCTGGGGGATCTCACAGTCACGGTCACGCCGGCAAACGATCCGGACGCGGAGCACCCCGTCGGCTACTGTTTCGAGCACGACGCCGGGACGTTCTTCCACGGTGGTGACGCCCGACCAGGGTCGTTCGCCGAAGTCGGCGAGCGCTTCGACGTCGACCTGGCTGCGCTCGCCTTCGGGTCCGTCGGCCAGATCCCGGACAAGGAGACCCGGATCCCCAAACGGACACGGTGGTACAACGACGAGAACCAGATCGTCGAAGCCGCCACCGAACTCGCAACGGATCGTCTCCTCCCAACCCACTGGGACATGTGGAAAGGGCTCACCGCCGACCCGACGGCCCTGCACGACCACGTTCGGAGCTTCGACCATCCGCGAACCCTCGAGGTCGTCGAAATCGGCGATCGGATTTCCCTCTGAGTGAGTTGCGTTCGTTCACCGTGGATGGTAGTTTGCGAGAGACACATCGCCGTTCGATACCGGGGGCGGGATTTTAGTGTTGGAGGGCACGTAAGTTTATTACACAGTAGGCAGGCAGATGGACACATGAGTGATTCACAAGCGTACGAGGAGGTGACGGGGACGTCGGACGGGGTGACCGTGGTCAAACGGTTCGAGGAGGACGAGTTTCCGGTTCCCGCCATCGCCTTCGAGTTCACGTCGGAACGGGACGAACCGATCCAGGTGACGATGACCGACGCCGTTCCAGACGGCGTGGCGGTGGAAGACCTTGGATTTCACCCGGAGTACGGGAGCGAGTACTGGACGATCGACGAAGACCGAATCACCTTCGAACGAGAACTGGAGGCAAACACCGAGTACACCACCGTCTACGGCATTCGTGCGACCGGGACGGAGGACGTCGAGAAGTTCTTGACTGTTCCCGAGATAACCGACGTCGACCCGCCCATCGACGAGGCGAGCGCCGCCGAGGACGACGCCGAGGGCGGCGAGGTCATCCCCGAGAGCGACGACGACGTCGTTCGCGACGTCATCTCCGGGGAAAGCGACGACGTGCCGGGACTCGACGAGGAATCAGACGAGGAAATAGAGACGCTCGATCTCGCGGATCCGAACGACGGCGGGGCGTCAGCAACCCAACCGGCGCCGGAGCCAGCCGAGGGAGAGTCAGAATCGGCGGACGAGCAAGCCGCTGAATCGACAGTCGAGCAAGCCACCGAATCGAGCGCCGACACGGACGAGACGAGCGCTGATGGGGTCGCTGCGGTCAGTGGCGATACCCTCGTCGAAGCGCTGGCAGCCGAAATCCGACAGAACAACGTTTCGGCTGAAGACGTCAAACTGCTCCGACAGGCCTTCGAGATCGCCGGTCAGGAGGGCGGGAGCATCCAGGCGCGTGTCGAACGTCTCCAAACCGACGTCGCCGATCTCAGGGCGTACTCCGACGCCATGGCGGAGTTTCTGGACGACAACGGGACGGCTCAACAGCTCCTCGACGAGTTCGAGTCGGACATCGAGGCCATCGAGTCGTCGGTCGACGACATGGAAGCGACCGTCGAAGACAACAGCGACGAGGTCGCGGCAATCAGCGACGAAGTCAGTTCCCTGGGGAGTGACGTCGCAGAGATTGGCGGTGATCTGGAGGACGTCAGTGACGACGTCGACTCCGTCGAAGGGACCGTCGCTGATCTGGAGGACTCCCTGTCCGAACTCGAAGAGACCGTCGACGATCTCCAGGAGTCGGTCACGGACGAGGACGTCGGTGACCGCCTCGAAGACATCGAAGGCGACCTCGAGGACCTCCAGACCTGGCAGGAACAGATCAAGGAGACTTTCGGCGGTTGAGGGTGCCCGTGAGGTCTTTTCGATCGCCGCGTTGCAAACAGGTAGTATTAGCTGCAACTCATCTCCTCGACGGTTGCGCCTTGCCAGCGATCAGCTGAGCTGCGCGGTGTATCTGAACAGCAGCCAAATGGGTTCTACCGCCAAGTGTGGAGCCCCCTCGTAAGCGCCGTCTAAATCGGTCATTCGGTCCGACTGAACCCCAGAAAGCGGCCATTCCTCGCTGCAAACTGCAATTTTGACCCTCGAGAGATGCCGGGGCGGGGGGTCAGCCTCTCATCGTCCCGTTACCAATTTCGTATAGCAATATATGATATACATGTTGCCGTTCAAACTCGGTAAATAGCGGTTTCAACGTTGCTACTCGCTCTGCGCACGGAAGTACTGTGAATAGTCGCGTCATTAGCTCGTGCCGACGGGGGATGTTTGATCAGTCTCAGAGGACGGAATAGACGTGCTCCTCGTAGACGCGTCTGACTCGATCCCCCCAGTCGTGCGTGTAGGTGTCGATGACGTCCTGTGCCACGTCGCCTCGGAGGTACTTGACGACCCCCCGATCGCCGGTCCGATCCCGGAGGTGCGTGGTGAAGAAGTGTCGGAAGTAATGCGGCGTCACGTTCTCTTCGGCACCGCCGCCGGTGCGATACCATCCCCGTTCTCGGGCGTGCGTCTCGACGACGTGGTGGACCATGTTCGGAGTGAGACGACGTCCCCAGTCGTCAGACGTGCTCACGAACAGTGGATCGGCTGGTGACTCTGGATCGGGCCGAATTGCCAGCCAACGGCGGAGGACATACTCGAGTTCCCCGTCGACCGGAATCGTCGTAGCTCGTTTTCGCTTGTTCGACGCAGTTCGTTCCTCGCCATTGGACACCGACCCGCGGGCGGGTTCGTCGTCGACGTACAGCGACTGCGGTCGTGACTCGACGGCAGCACGGTGGGTCACGTCCTCCAGCGGATCCGCCAGGTGGAGGTCTCGGCGATCGAGATTGCAGAGCTCGCCGGCCCTGATGCCGGTTTTGAGCAGCGTGACGACGATTGCGCGGTGGAGCGGATGACCCAGATCACCGACGAACGCACGCATGTCGGCCAGCGACAGGTCCCTGCGAGCCGGATCCGTGGTGATCGATTCGTCAATCTCCTCGAGGACGAGGGCCATCGGATTGTCGTCGAAGGCACCGACGCGCATCATGTAGTCGTAGAACCGGTGCAGGTACGAGGCGTACGTCGCAACCGTGCTCCTGGCGACGGCCCCCCGCAACTGGTGGACGTACGCCATGCAATCACGATGGTTCGCGCTCGTCACGTCGAGGTCTCTGGACTCGAGGTAGGCCTCGAAGTCCCGGAGGACTCGTCGGTACGCGTTCCGCGTGCGTTCGGTCTTTCCCTGGTACTCGATGTCTTCGAGGAAGTACTCGACGTGATCCTGCTCTGCGGACTCGGTCGATGGGTGACGTTCGGAACTCATTCGACGAGCACGTATCCTCCCTGACGCGGTGAGTGTTTGATCAGCCCCTCCGCCTGGAGTTGATCGATTGCCTCCTCCAGCTGCCGCTCGATGTCGGCCGTCAATTCCGCGCGAAGTTCGTCCCAGGAGAGACAGTCGTCAGCGATGGCATCGAGGACGACGTCTTCGACGTCTGCGGCCGGTGACGGTTTCCGCGATCGCTCAGAAGTGGACCCCGTATCGGGTGTCGTTTCGGGAGAGCCTTGTGAGGGTGTTTCCGGCCCGTCACCCCCAGGGGTGAAGCCCCGACGACCGGCCTGCACCATCGTCCGGACGAACTCGCTTCGACTCATGTCCAGTTCGTCGGCGTGTTCGTCCCACTCGTCGCGCTGGTAGGCCGGAACGTAGGTCTTGACCGGCGCCTGGCTCGTATCGCGCTCCTCCGCTGTCATGGTCGGTCTCTCTCTCCCCACCCACATCAAAGTATCCCTGGATATCCTGATAAAGACCCTTATTTGTAGATCGGACACTGTATATATGCACGCCCGCCTCCCGATGTAGTACTGGCATTCAATCTTAACTTCCAATATTGGCATCTAGACCCTGACTCGAGGAACTATGACCATCGTATACCGACACAATTCCGAACGTCGCTCTCACCAGTCGGGATGTGGTGGTAGTAACCTCGGCTCGACCTTCCACGTCATGGCTGGTGCGACACCGGGCAGTCGCGCAAAACGCTTTCGGTCGGTCTCAGAAATATGCTGTTCTCCGTGTGGGTCGAGAATCTCCGGACTCATCGTGACTATCTCCCGACCCACCCAGCCACGATAGTCTCTCATAGAGGCGTCCACTGTAATACACGAACTGGTGACCATCTAACGTAATCGGCGAGCGTTTGCAATATCGGCTTCCGGGGCTGGCGCTCATACTGTTAGATAATTGGCTCAAGGTTCCGCTCCCACTCACCGTCCCGTGCTAGCCGACATTGGTGAACGAGCCCAATATTCCGTAGCGGTATTCACCGGTGACCAGGCATTCCGATGCTTTCAGGCCCAACCATCGTTATCATCGATTCGACCGGTCTTGTGACGGTCGGCAATCACTGATGCAAGTCCTGGTGCAGTCAACTCGGTACTCTCGGCTCGAGGTACTCGATTTCGTCCCACTTTGGCTGTTCGTTTTCCCTTCAGGATGTTTGCGTGCGTGTACGGTACTGCAAATCCTTCCGACCTCGGATGGATTCATATAGTCCCCCGTAGGTCACCATTCAAATATTGGAGATCGGCGGATGGTAATCAGTTCGTATTACACGCGCCATAACGAAACACGATTTCCAACGTGAGCCCGTTCTATCCACAGTCTCTCTAAATTCTCCTCACGAGTCCACGTCGATTGTAGTGATCGTGCTGATGCCCGGTACTCTTGAAAGAGGCCAGGGGTGGTAGCGGCAGTAGCCCTAGTGCCGTTTTTGCCGGCCTTTGAAAGCATACTTGGATCGTCATCCCCTCTATATCCGTCTCGGGATGGTTGAGTTACCGGGTGCTTCAGACCCGGCTGAACCGCGTTCTATTCGCCCGTCCTCAGCGGCGTGTTCGTTCGAATTCGTCTGACCGTCGCAGGTAGGCATTACAGTAAAAATCGAGGTGGTGTCGTTATCGGCCCCTAGCGCGTCGTCTCACAAATACATAAACCGTATATTGCAATATCATTTTCTCGAGCTCCTGCCTGGAGATTCCCACCCCTCCAGGAGACGCTGTAGTGGATACCGGGGACAGACTTTGCAAATGGTGCCGAAATAATCGCAAGAGGACGGACCAGCCCGGGTTCCCTCGTCGTGGACACGTCTACCTTCGATCAATTCGATTGTGGAAGCAGTGTGTTGGTCACAACGGACTAGTTCTGGGATAATTGTCGGATATGTCGCCGGCTAGAGGCGCTTGAGTCCGAGCGATTTTCTGCGGTCGCGTGTGGACACCACGTACGGCAAGCGGGGCCGACGTGGTGCCGGTAGACCCTCGCTCCGGAGACGTTGACCGTCGAGACACGACAGGACCGAAGACCTGCTGTCGGGGGCGGTCCTGGTCGTTTCGAAAGCGGCGAAAGACGGTCCGCACCGAAACGGTTCCAAACGAGAAAGACCGGGCCGCCCTATTGGTTCTCTTGATCGTCGCCGTCGTCGTCTTCACTGCTAACTGACGGCGTAGCCGAGCCACCCGTCGGGCCGACGGAGAAGACGAACTCGTGTTCGGCCTCGGTTTCGAAACGGTTGAGGATGTCCCGGAGTGGCTGGGCGTAGCGCTGGAGGTCGTGAGCGCGTTCGCCGACCTCGTTGAGTTCGGCGGCCTGTTCCTCGGCCGCCCCGGCGACGTTCTCTGATTCGGCCATAGTTTCCTCGCTGAGCTTCGCCGTCTCCTCCAGGTCGCCCGCGACCTGGCGAATCTCGTCGAGGGCGTCGTCGAAGTCGACCTCTGGATGCTCACGTGAGATGTCCTCGAAGCGTGCGGCGATCGAGTCCATCGTCTCGGAGATCCGCTGGAGACGTTCCTTCTGGTCGTACGCGCCGTCGGAGATGTTCTGGATCGATTCAGCGACCTGTTCGCTGGCCTCGCGAACCGTGTTTGCGCTCGACTCGACCTCGGCTCCGGCCTCCTCGACTTCGTCGACGTAACTCTTGAGTTGGCCGGTGGTCTTCTCGAGTTCCTCGATCATCTCGTTGAACTCGTCGGCGATGCGGTCCATGGACTCCTCTTCGCCGTCCTTGGACATCCGCTGGGTGAGGTCGCCGGCTCCACACTGTTGCATCGTCTCGGAGTACTCCTCGGCCTTCTGCTGGAGGTGGGTGGCCATCTCTTCGGCCTCAGCCCGGGCCACCTCGGCCTCCTTCTCGGAGCGTTCTGCTTCCTGGATCTGCTCCTTGAGGGAGTCGCGCATGTCGGCGAAGCCGTCGTAGAGGCGACCGATGTTGTCGATGCGGTGGGTGTAAAAGGAGACGTCGAGGTCACCTTCCTGCATCTCCTCGGTCTTGCGCGTCAGCCGATCGATGGCGCGAGCGGTGCTCAGTCCCAGCGCTGTCCCTACGATTCCGATGAGCAGCACGGCCCCGATCGTCGCGTAGAGACCCCAGGACTGGACCGTTTGGACGAAGCCGAAGACCTGCGCCCGCGGCGCGTGGGTTACGACGACCCAGTTGGTCCCCTGGACTGGCGCGTAGCCCACGGTGTACGTCTCCTCGAGGACGCCGCTGTTCGGGGGCATGTCGGTGATGACGCCGGCCCCTTGGGATCCGTCGCTCCGAAGCTCGGCGGCCTCCTCGAGTGGCTGCCGAGCCGTCGAACTGAGCGAATACGGGGAGAGGAGTGCGGAACCCCCATCGCCGGCGTCGGGCACCATCACGACGTTGTTCTCGGCGTTGACGACCCGCGTGAAGCCGTTCTGGAATCGGTTCTCGCCGTCTTCGGCCCCCTCGAGCGTCGTGGAGATGTCGAAAATGGACGTCTCGAGGAGGAGGACGCGGTTCGTATTGCCGGTGACCGGACTCAGGTAGGCGACGACGCGCTGTGAGCCGTCGCGGTACGTGTCCTGGACGATGACCCGCGGGCCCGCGAGGTCGGCGAGTTCGTCGGATCGCTCGTCGATCCAGCCTCGGTCGACCTCGCTAACGGCGGTCCCGGCCTCCAGTGACGTGCTCCCCACGACCTGGTAGCCGTCCCCGGTCGGTTCGATGACGTGCATCTCGTGGACGTCGGTGGCGAGCGATCCCATCTCTTCGCGCAACGACACCCGAATCTCACCGCCGCCACCGTCCCGCAAGGTCTGGCTGTCCGACACCAGCGTCGTGGCGAGGCGGTTGCGCTGGTTCCACTCCTGGATGATGTCACTCTCCTGGAGTGCGACACTTCGGAAGTCGTTCTCCACGTTGTTCTCGGTCTCGGCGGCGATGGCGCCGGTCGCGGCGTACCCGATCACGCCGACCAGGAGGGCCATGACCACGAGAACGAGGCCGAACTTGGCCGCGTAACTCTGCCGGAGGAAGTTGGGTGTGACCGTCGTGAGGAGTTTGATCGCCGCGTTCGGCTCCTCCTCCGGTGCCGGGTCTTCGTCAGGCACCGCTTCTCACCCCCATCCGACCGTGGCGCGACAACGCTGTTACTCGATCGGTTCGGATGGCAGACGAAAACCCGCTGGGCCCGTTCCTCCGGTCCATGCCAAAGGTAACCCAACCATTCTTTCATAAGTGTACTGGGTAAGTCATCGGATGAGTCAGACTCACTGACCAGTTACTATCGATCCGATCGCGGCGTCAACCTTCTTGGTGGCAGCCGCGCCACTGTCTCGCATGGACAACTGGTGGCCGAGAGGCGGTGAGTCCGGGTGAGTCGAACGAACGCCAAGATCGTCTGTACGATCGGGCCGGCCTCGGAGGACCGGGAGACCGTCGCGGACCTCGCGGCCGCCGGCATGTCAGTGGCACGCCTCAACGCCAGCCACGGCTCGGCGGCTCACCGGGAAACGGTGATCGAGCGGATCCAGACCGTCGACGCGGCGACCGAGGAGCCACTGGCGGCGATGCTCGACCTGGCGGGACCGGAGGTGCGCACCGCCGAGGCCGACGAGCCGGTGAGCCTGGCAACCGGTGACACCGTCGAGTTCGTCGAGGGAGACGTCGTGACGCCGGAGCGCGTCGGCCTGACGTGGGCGATCGACGTGATAGAACCGGGCGACGCCGTGCTCCTCGACGACGGTCGCATCGAGACGACGGTAACTGGCGTCCGCGGTGACGTCGTCGAGGCCCGCGTGACGTCCGGCGGGGACCTCGCCGACCGCGCGGGCGTGAACGTCCCCGGTGTCGACCTCGGGCTGCCCATGGTGACGCCCGCGGACGAAGCTGATCTCGACGTGGCCGCGCGGACGGGCGTCGACTTCGTGGCGGCGAGTTTCGTCCGTTCGGGTGAGGACGTCCTCGAGGTCAGCGCGGAACTCGAGGCGCGGGACGCGGACGTGCCGGTGATCGCGAAGATCGAACGGGCTGACGCCGTCGAAAACCTCCCGGAGATCCTGGACGCCGCCTACGGCGTCATGATCGCCAGGGGCGACCTCGGCGTCGAGTGCCCCCTGGAGGACGTCCCGATGGTCCAGAAGCGAATCATCCGGCAGTGCCACCGCGCGGGCGTACCCGTCATCACCGCCACGGAGATGCTCGACTCGATGGTCCACGAGCGGCGGCCGACCCGGGCCGAGGCCTCCGACGTGGCGAACGCGGTTCTCGACGGAACCGACGCGGTGATGCTCTCCGGAGAGACGGCCATCGGCGACCACCCGGTTCGCGTCGTCGAGACGATGGCCCGAATCGTGAGTGACGTCGAGGAGAGCGAGGAGTACGACGAGGCCCGGGAACAGCGCGTTCCGCCCGCCGAAAACACCCGGACCGACGCGCTCGCCCGGGCCGCGCGCTACCTCGCGCGGGACGTGGGCGCGACGGCCGTCGTGGCAGCAAGCGAATCGGGATACACGGCCCGGAAGGTGGCGAAGTACCGGCCGTCGATTCCGATCGTCGCGTCGACCCCGAACGACGACGTCCGCCGCCAACTCGCCCTCTCGTGGGGGATCGCCCCCGTCCAGGCAAGCTACGACGCCGATCGCTCGGACGCGATCATCCAGCGTGCGGTCCAGGCGGCCATCGACACGGGACGGGCCGAGAGTGGCGACACCGTCGTCGTGCTCTCGGGCATGATGACCGAGTTCGACCTGGACGCCACGAACGTCCTCAAGGTCCACGTCGCCTCCGAGACCGTCGCGACCGGTCGGTCGATCGTCGCCGGGCACGTCACCGGCCCGCTCGCCCGGACGGCAGACGGGGACCTCGGCGACGCGCCCGATGGCGCCATCGTCGTCGTGCCCGCGTCCTTCGACGGAGAGTTCACGGGCGACCTGACCCGGATCGGAGGCATCGTCGACGCACACGAGGGAATGACGGGATACCCCGCCATCGTGGCTCGCGAACTCGACGTGCCAGCCATCTGCGGGGCGACCGTCGACCAGGACGTGGCCGAGGGCGTGGAGGTCACGCTGGACGCGGAGCGCGGGGTCCTCTACGCCGATCCGCTCGGGGGGACGGACCTGGCCGACGACCGAGACCGGTAACGCAGCCGCTCGATCCGCGGCCGCCAGCGGACAGTATAAGTGACCGGCTCTCCGACTCCCGCCCACTGAGATGGGGTATACGCCACACGTCCTCGTCGTCGGCGGCGGCGCCACCGGGACCGGCGTCGCCAGGGACCTCGCGATGCGGGGCCTCGCGGTCACCCTCGTCGACCGCGGCTCTCTCGCCTCGGGGACCTCCGGGTCGATGCACTCCCTCCTCCACAGCGGGGCCCGGTACGCCGTGGACGACGGAGAGACGGCCGCGCTGTGCGCAGCGGAGAACCGAACGCTTCGAGACGTCGCCGGCCACCTCGTCGAGGAGACGGGCGGCCTCTTCGCCAGCCTCCCCGGGGACCCGGACGACTACGTGGAAACGGCCCTGAGGGCCTGCGAGGACGCCGGGATACCGACGACGGATCTCTCCGGGGCGACGGCACGCGACCGGGAACCGACGCTGTCCCCCGACGTCGAGCGGTCCTTTACCGTGCCGGACGCCGTCATCGACCCTGCGGGGCTCTGCGTGGCGAACGCCCGCGCTGCGGTCCGCAACGGGGCGGACGTCCGCACGGGCTGGCGGGTCGACGACGTGGCCACCGACCGCGGTGCCGTCGACACGGTTCGAATCGTGAACGACGGTGCTGCGGACGGCCGGTACTCCTGGGGCGGGTCGGAGCGACTCGACCCCGACTACGTCGTCAACGCCGCGGGCCCCTGGGCCGGCGACGTCGCCGCCATGGCCGGCCTCGACGTGCCGATTCGCCACACACAGGGAGCGATGGTCGTCGTGGAGCGAGCGGGACTCGACACCGTGGTCAATCGCTGTCGGCCGCGCTCGGAGGGCGACATCGCCGTGCCGGTCGGCGGGACGACCGTCCTGGGCACCACCGACCGCGACGTCGATGCCCCGGACGCCGTCGACCGATCCCCCGGCGAAGTCGACGTTCTCGTCGACGAACTCGCCGACCTCGTCCCCGACGTCGCGAATGCGACGCCCTACCGGGCCTTCTGGGGGGTCAGGGCCCTGCCGCCCGAGGACGCCGAGGCCACGACTGACGTCTCGCGCGCGTACACGATCGTCGACCACGAAGCCCGCGACGACTACTGGGGGATGACGACCGTCTTCGGCGGGAAGCTCACGATCCACCGCCACGTCGCCGAGCACGTCGCGGATCAGGTCTGTGCGAAGTTCGGGATCGACCGCCCCTGTCGGACGGCAGACGTTGCGCTCCCGGAGGACCCGCGTGGGGCATCGGTCGCGGAATCGAACGACGGGGCCCGGGACGCCGGCCCCACCCCCGACCCCGTCCTCTGTGAGAGTGTCGGGGTGCGGCGCGGCGCCGTCCGAGCCGTCTTCGAGGACACGGATCTCGACACGGAGGACGACCTCCGGCCGGTCGTCCAGCGGACGGGTGCAACGACCGGTGCCTGCCAGGGCGGGCGGTGCGGGCATCGCCTCGCAGCCGAACTGTATCCGGCCGTGTCGGCGACGACGGTCGCGCGCGAACTCGACGACCTCCTGGCCGAGCGCTGGGACGGCAGCCGGTTCGCCTGCTGGAACGGGGGGCTCGCGAGGGCCGCCCGGACGTACGACCTCCACGCGCGGACGCTACACAGGGACGGTATCCGCGCGCCCACCGCCGACGGCATCGATATACAGGGCTTCGACGCGGGGCCCGACGCGACGGGAGGACGCGATGACTGACCCGGACGTGCTCGTGGTCGGCGGTGGCCTCGGTGCCTACACCGCGGCCCTCGCAGCGCGGCGACGTGAGCCCGGCGCGACGGTCCACGTCGTCGCCGGCCCGAGCTCCCCGTTCGACCGCGCCAGCGGCCTGATCGACGTGCTGGGCGTAGCCCCCGACGGGACGCGGCCGGTCCGCGACCCGTTCGAGGTCGTCCCCGACCTGCCCGCGGCCCATCCGTACCGTCGCGTCGGAACGGAGGCCCTCCACGAGGGACTCGCGCTCTTCGACGACGCCACGGGGGGCGACTACTGCGGCGACCACACTGCGGCGAACGCCCTCGTCCCGACGCTGCTCGGTTCGCTCGCCCCCGCCGCCAGGTATCCGGCCGCGGTCGCGCCGGGCCTCGCCAGCGCCGAAGCGTCGACACTCCTGGTCGGATTCGAAGGCGTTCCGGACTTCCACGCCCCGTCCGCCGCCGACCGACTGTCGGCGGCTGGCGTCCCCTTCGACGTGGACGCCGTGACGACGACCCTGCCGTTCGACGCGGGTGACGAGTCCCCCGCGCTCGCGGTCGCGTCGGCTCTCGACGACGATTCCGGGCCGGACGCACCACGGGACGCCCTGGCGGATCGGATCGCGTCGGTCCACGACGGCGCGGAGCGGATCGGCCTGCCGGCCGTTCTCGGCGTCGATAGCGTGGCCGACGTCCACGCGTCGATCGCGGCCGCCGTCGGCGCCGACGTCTTCGAGGTCCCGCTCGGCCCGCCCAGCGTTCTCGGCCGCCGGCTGGAGCGGTCCCTCCAGACGGCGCTCTCGGACGCCGGCGTGACGCGCGAAACCGGAACCGTGACCGACTTCGAGACGAACCAGGGCGGTCTCTCTCGCGTGTCGGTCTCCCCGGCAGCAGGGGACGGGGACGACCGGACGGTCGCGCCGGGCGCCGTCGTCCTGGCTACCGGCGGGCCCGCTGATGGGGGCATCGTCGCGGACCGGGAGACCGTCCGCGAACCGGTCTTCGAGACGTACGTCCAGACGCCAGACGGGGGCGACGTCCGGGCACGCGAGGATCCATTCGGGGATCACCCGTTCGCCCGGTACGGCGTCCCGGTGGACGACGCGACGCGTCCGCTGTCGGCCGACGGCTCGCCAGTTTACGAGAACTGTTTCGCGGCCGGATCCGTCATCGGTGGTCACGACTTCGTCGCGGAGCGGTCGGTCGCTGGCGTTGCCCTCGCAACGGGCGTGGCGGCCGGTCGGCAGGCCGTCGAGGCGGCCGTCGATCGGTAGGGCCACCGCCGACGGTTTTGGCGAACCTAAAAACTCAAGGGCGTCCGGTCCCAGACTCGTGCAATGGCAGTCAGCGCCACCGAGACGGCGGAGTTCGGGCTCGGAGACGTCAGCGTCGTAATGGGCACGTACAACGAGGAGGCGGCGATCGAGACGGTGCTGTCGGACGTCGACGCCGCCACCGACGGGCAGGCCGAAGTCGTCTGCGTCGACGGGTCGGACGACCGGACGCCGGCAATCGCCGAGGAAAACGGGGCGCGAGTCATCCGCCAGGAGCCACAGGGCTACGGCGTCGCCGTCCGCGAGGCGGTGCTCTCGGCCGAGCGCCCGGTCGTCGTCACGACCGACTGTGACGACACCTACCCGATGGAGCGCATCCCCGACTTTCTCGCGAAGATCAACGAGGGGTACGACGTGGTCAGCGGCGACCGGCTCTACCACGGCGCGGACGCGATGCCGGCGTTGAACCGCCTCGGCAACCACGCCTTCGCCGCGCTGGCCAGCCTGCTGGCCGGCGAGCGCCTCCACGACACGACCACGGGGATGCGCGCCTACCGCCGTGACCTCCTCCACAAGATCGAGTGGACCGAAAACACCGGCCTGTCGGCCGAACTCCTCCAGCGGCCGGTCATGCGCGACTACGACGTCGTCGAAGTGCCGATCGCCTACGGCGAACGTGCCGGGGAGACGAAACTCGACCCGCTCAGCGGCGGTGCGGCCATCGCGAAGTCCATCCTGACGGTCGGGATCGAAGAGCGCCTCCGGTGATCTACGCCTCGGGGTCCCCGACCGACCCCGGCCCACGCTGGTAGCTCTCCGTGCCCCCGGGATATCCCTGGGGGTTCTCGATACCGACGAGGCGGCCGCCCGTCGGCGACGTGTAGAGTGCGAACAGGACCTCGTCGACGAGATAGTAGCGTACGCGCTCGCGGTCCGCGCCGTCGGGGTCGGCCGTGGCTGCGTCGACGTCGGTCCGGCGGAGCAACCGGTCCTGGGTGCCCGGATCGAGGTCGACGAACGCCGCGTCGTGCCAGGTCCGCGCCGACTCGTCGAGGGCGTCGACGGCGTCTCGGATACCCTCGACGGTCTCATTCCGATCTGTGACCCGACCGACGACGTACGTCTCGACGAAGTCCGCGACGCCGTCGACTTCGGAAGGGTAGACGACGCGCGCGACGGCCTGGAGTGTCGTGACGTCGTGTTCCCGGAGGCCCGCCGGCTCGCCGCGGTCCTCCCAGGTCAGCGTGGACACCGAGAGCCCCGTGATCCCCGCCGCGGCGAGGGCCGCCAGCGCGTCCCGCCGCGTCAGGCTGTGGTCAGCCATCGGTCTCACCGCCCGCCGCCTCGAGGCCCGTCTCGACCCAGACGCCCTGGCGGTGGGCGCCGGGGACGTAGGCGTCGTCGACTCCGCAGTCTCTCGTGTCGCTGCAGACGCCGACGCGGGGCGTCACCGCCCGGACCTGCCCGCCGGATCGATCGACCGGCAGATCGAGGCGGTACTCGAGGCTGTCGAGCGCACCGGTATCGACGAACACGTCGAGGTCGACCGTGTCGCGCCCGTCGACCGGGACGGAGATCGGCGACGCGAGCGACGGGCCCGAGACGGTCGCGTGGTCGCCATCGACGTGGACCCCCAGGTCGACGGTTCCATCCACGGGCGTTCCGGCGATCGTCGTTCGATTGCCAGCCCCCGTGTCGGCGTACAGCGTGATGGATCGCGTGCGCTCGGGTACGCCAGCCCTGATATCGAGGGTGGCCGCGTCGCTCTCGACGACCGCCAGCCGCTGGAGCCGTGGGGTGACGGCGTCGCCGCCGACCGGCGCCCAGTCCCCGCGGTAGCTGAATCGATACGGCGTTCGTTCGGGATACGCCTCGAGCACCTCGAACACCCGCCGATCCATCGAGTAGACGACCTCGCCGCCGTAGTCGGGGCCGTTTCTGAGGTACTGGAAGGGGTGGTTCAGCCACGGCCCGTAGGACGTTGGCAGGAAGACGAGTGCGTCCTCGAACTCGGTCTCGTCGACCGGTGCGTACCCCTTCTCGTAGGCGGCCGTGACCTCCCGGTTCGGCTCGAGGGTGTCGTCTACCCCGGCGACGGCGGTGGTGCCCACGAGGGAGGCAAGGAGCAGCGCCAGGGCGAGCGCGCCCACGCGGGCCCCGCGACCGTCGATCGACCTGATGCGGGGCCACAGGCGATCCCAGCCGACGACCAGCGCGTGGGCGGCGAAGGCGGCCGTCGGGACGATCAGTCCCAGGTGGTAGTAGGGCCCGAGGTGGCCGAACAGACCGACGCCCGGGTCGGCCACGTCGCCGATGGCGTTGTAGGTCCCCCAGAAGTACAGCTGGCCGAGGAGGATCGACGGCGCGATTCCGGCGAGCGCGAGCCGGCGGTCGACGTTCGGAGTACGCCTGACTGCGAGGAGTGTGACCCCAGCGACGGCGGCGACGACGCCGAGCGGCGCGGCGACGGACCACCGGACGACGTACTGCGTGACGACCACCCGCGCAGTCTCCAGGGCGATCTCGGGGGTGTAGGCCATCTCGTGGTCGAGGATGGCACGGTGGCCGAACCCCAGACCGTCGTGGGGAGCGAAGGCCTCGTAGGGAAAGACGAGGGGCGAGCCGGTCATCGCCGCGTTGTACCCGAGCGCGACGGCGACGCCGAGCAGCCCGACGGCTGCGGTGACGAGCTGACGGGAGATGGCGGGTCGGCCATCCCGCCCCATCGTCCACAGCGCGTGTGCGACGAATGGCAACGCGAAGAGGACAGCAGTGTAGGGACGGGCGAAAAACCCCACGCCGGCACCCAGGCCCGCGAGGGCGGCCCACCGGCGGCTGTCGGTCCGGTCGGCACGGAGGTACGCCCAGGCGAACAGGAGCAGCCAGGCGAGGGTGGGAACGTACGGCAGGAAGACGCTCGCCTGGACCAGGAACAGCGGCGTCGCCGCGAGCACCAGGGCGGCGACGGCCCCGGTGCGACGGTCGAAGGCCTCGGCGACGGTGGCGTAGACGAGTGCGACCACCGCGGCGGCGATCACGGCCAGGGCGAGCCGATACGCTCCAAGGAGTCCGCCGACGGCGAACATCGCGGCCGTGACCGGGGCGTACTTCGGGTAGAGGTGGTCGCCCGCGTCGACGAAGAACCACGGCCGAAAGACGCCCTCGACCGGGGGCGATGTGGTCAGGTGTCCGTCCAGCAGCATGGCCGCCTGCTGGAGGTAGACGCCCTCGTCGTGGTTGAGCGAGTGGTACGGAAAGACCTCGGAGGCGATGGCGAGGACGAGGAGGCCGGTCAGGGCGGCGACCGCGAGTCCGGCGGTTCTGGCCGGGGAGCGAGTCACAGCCCCGCGGAGCCGCCGGGCCGAGTCGGCTGCGGAGCGATCCATGTCAGGTCGCGGGATACCAGGCCAGGGGGTGGTCCGCGACGATCTCGACCCGGACGGGCTGGTCGTGCTCGAAGGTCTCGACGTGGTTGTGGAGACACCGGACGACCTCGCCGCTGTCCAGCGCCACGCGGTAGACGAAGGCCGGCCCGGTGTACTGGCGGTGGACGACGCGGCCGTTCGCGTCGCCGTCCGTCGCCGGCCTGGCCTCAAGGTCGTCCGGGCGGACGAGGACGTCGATCTGGGCGCCGTCGTAGGCCTCGACGGGGCCGTTGAGCTGGTCGGTCTCGAGGGTCCCCAGGGTCGTCTCGACGACGTCGCCGCGGACCCGGCCAGGGAGGAAACTCGCCCGGCCGAGGAAGCTCGCGACGAACCGCGACTCGGGGTTCTCGAAGACGACCTCGGGCTTGCCGACCTGTTCGATCCGCCCGTCGTTCATGATGGCCACGCGGTCCGAAATCGAGAGGGCTTCCTCCTGATCGTGGGTGACGGAGACGGTCGTGACGCCGGCGGCCTTGAGGATGCGCCGGACCTCCTCGCGCATTTCGACCCGGAGGCGAACGTCCAGGTTCGAGAAGGGCTCGTCGAGCAGGAGGACGTCCGGTTCGGGGGCGAGCGAGCGGGCGAGGGCGACGCGCTGGCGCTGACCACCGGAGAGGTGGTCGGGCATCTTCTCGCGGTGATCGGTCAGCCCCACGAGGTCGAGGAGTTCGTCGACGCGCGATTCGCGCTCGGCCGCGTCCCACTCGCGTAGTCCGAAGGCGACGTTCTCCTCGACGGTGAGGTGCGGGAAGAGGGCGAAGCTCTGGAAGACGAGCCCCACGTCGCGGTCCTCTGCGGGCACGGCGGTCCGGTCGTCGGCGACCACGTCACCCGCGATCGAGATGGTGCCGCTCGTGGGGTGGTCCAGTCCCTCGATCAGCCGGAGGGTGGTCGTCTTGCCACAGCCCGAGGGGCCGAGCAGCGTCAGGAGTTCCCCCTCGCGGACGGACAGCGACAGCGAGTCGACGGCGGTCTCTGCCCCGAACCGCCGGGTGACGCCGTCGAGGTGGAGGACCTCGGCGGCGTCCGCGTCCTCGTCGCGCTCCAGCGTGCGGTCGGTCACCGGCTCCACCAGTGGGGTGTTCTCGTTACGAGCCATTGTATCGTTCCTTGCCGAGGATGACGAGCATCGACGCGCCCGAGACGGCGACGAGGATCAGCGCCGGCACGGCCGCCTCCCCGTAGTAGCCTGCTTCCTGTACTTTCCAGATGTACGTAACGAAGGTTTCGAAACCGAACGGCCGGAGCAGCAGCGTCGCCGGCAGTTCCTTCATCGTCGTCAGGAAGACCAGCGCGCCGCCGGCCGCGACGCCGGGAAGGATCTGGGGGAGCGTGACCCGGAAGAACGACCGCAGGCGCGAATCGCCCATCGACCGCGCCGCCTCGACGTGTTCCGGGTCGACCTGGAGGAGCGAGGACTCCATGGTCCCGACGGCCTGCGGGACGAACCGGACGACGTAGGCGAACACGAGGAGCAACACGGTCCCGTAGAGGGCGTGGACGTACTTGAGGCCGAGGAAGACCAGGGACAGGCCCAGCACGACCCCCGGCATCGCGTAGCCGATGTAGCTGGCCCGCTCGGGCAGGGAGCCCAGCCAGGAGTCGGACCGCGCCGCGAGGTAGGCGATGGGAAGGCCGACGAGGACGGCGGTGAGCGCCGCCGCGCCGGCCACGAAGACGGAGTTCCAGGCGTAGCCCAGTTCGAAGCCCATCCCGCCGGAGGCATAGCCCGGCGAGGGGCGGAACAGCCACATTGCGAGGATGCCGATGGGGACCACCAGCCCGAGGAAGACCACCGAACTACAGAAGGCCAGGCTCGGCCAGCGCCAGGTCCCGAGCGAGATGCGACCGGGACGACGACTGCCAGAACTCACGTGTGCCCCCTCCCGACTCGCGTTGACGCGTGACTCCCAGGCGAGGATGCCGAGGGTGAGCACGAGCAGGAGAAGCGACAGGAGCGCCGCGTAGTCGACGTTGTTGGCGATCTCGAACTCGACGTAGATCATGCTCGTGAAGACGTCGTAGCGCATGATCCGCGGCGTCCCGAAGTCAGAGAGGGTATAGAGGGCCACGAGCAGGGACCCGGCGGCGATACCGGGCTTGATCTGGGGGAGGGTCACCCGCCGGAAGGCCGCCCACCGGTCGTGCCCGAGGGTCTGGGCCGCCTCGACGACGGTTCCGTCGTGGGAGAGCAGCGACGCGCGGGTCGTCAGGAAGACGTAGGGGTACGTAAAGAGCGTGAGGACGACGACTGTCCCAACCAGCCCGTAAATCGCCGGGAGCCGCCCGACGCCCAGCGGCGCGAGGACGTCCTGGAGGACGCCGCGCGGGCCGAAGGCCGACACAGCGGCGAAGGCGCCGACGTAGCTCGGGATCACGAGCGGCAGCGAGACGGCCACCGTCCAGAACCGGCGGAAGGGGAGGTCGGTCTGGACGGTCAGGACGGCCAGGGGCACCCCGATCAGGAGCGAGCCAGCGGTGACGCCCGCGGTCAGCACCATCGAGTTGACCACGATCTGGAGCGTGTCCGGGTCGAGCAGGAGGTCGGCCGCACGCGCCGGATCGACCTCTGCGGCGCTGGCGAGGACCCAGAGCACCGGCGAGAGCAGGAGCAACGCCAGGAGGACGGCGACGACGGTCACGGACCCCGGCAGGGCGTCTCTGACCCCGCTCGATTGGTCCGTGAGTCGGTCGAAGTCCTCTGGCGTGGCCATGAACTAGAGTACGTTTGTCTCCCGGAGCAGGTCGATCGTCGGCTCGACGTCCGCGAGTTCGGCGAGGTCGATGTCCGGCGGGTTCAGTTCGTCGATGGACGGGAGTCCGCCGACGGGCTCGACGCCCGAGATGGTCGGATACGCGAAGGTCCGCGTCGCGAAGAACTCCTGGGCCTCGGCAGAGACCAGGTGCCGGAGGAAGTTCTCTGCGAGGTCTGGATCGTCGGTTCCCTCGATGATCTGCGCACCGGAGACGTTGATGAGCGCGCCAGCGTCGCCGCTCGTGAAGGCCAGTTCGAGGGGCGCGTCCGGTCGCTGGTCGCGCACGCGAAGGGAGTAGTAGTGGTTCGCCAGCCCGCCGGTGATCTCGCCGCTAGCGACCGAGTCCGAGACGACGAACTCGTTGCCGAACTCGCTGACTCCGGCATCGAGCATCGCCTCGAGCCAGGCGCGGGTCTCGTCGCGGCCACGGAGGAGGCGCATCGCGGTGACGAACGACTGGAATGCGCTGTAGGTGGGCGCCCACCCGAAGGAGTCCTGGAATGCGGCGACGTCGGGGAAGTCCTGGACCGTGTCCGGGACGTCCGCGGCGTCGATCTGGTTCGTGTTGACCGGCACGGCCCGCGCACGTCCGGCGATGCCGATCCACTGCTCGGTCCGGAGGTTCTCGGCGACGGGCGAGAGCACGTCGTCAGAGAGTGACCGCGCTGCCCCTGCGTTTGCCACAGTGCCGAGGGCACCGGCGTCGACTGCGACGAAGACGTCCGCGGGGCTCGTCCCGGCCTGGCTCTCTTCGACGATGCGGTTCGCCAGGCCGCCGGACGACTCCTGGGTGTGCTCGGCCTCGAAGTCCGGGTAGTACTGCGTCAGCAGGTCGATCAGCTGGAGATAGAGACCCCCTTCGCCGAAGCTCAGGTAGAAGTTCAGCTGGCCCTCCAGGTCCGGCAGGTCGGTGATGGAGGTCCCGCCGGGCTGTCCGCGGGACGCGACCATCGGGCCGGACCCCCGGAAGTCCTCGATGGTAAGCTCGTCGTCGAGGCCACTTCCGCCGTCGCCGCCACTGCCGCCGTCACCGCCGTCGCCCCCGCCGAGGAGCGCAGAACAGCCAGCGAGAGACCCGGTCGCCGCCAGTCCCGTGGCTGCCAGAAAGCCGCGCCTGCCCACGGACCGGCTGCGTCCGTCCGCACGCTGTTCGGTCCGCTCTGTCCCGTCGCCCACCGTGTGTTCCATTGTCATGTTTTAGGGTCACCTAAAGTTTATGTCTTTCTAGTCGTCCCCGGCCGTGGGAACGGCCTCGGGGGTCGCCTCAGCGTCCTCGAGGGCCGCCAGACAGTCCAGCCAGTCGTGCATGTGGTCGCCGACGTAGTGGAGGAACTCGCCGTTCTCGTAGTCCGCCACGTCCGCTGCCTCGAGGGCCGACGCCATCGCCGCGAAGACCTCGGCGTAGGTATCCGCGTCCTCGCCCACGTCGTCGATCAGTTCCCAGAGGTGTTCGTTGCACTCCAGGCCGTGGACCTCGTTCGTGAGGTCCGAGAACGTCGAGCGCGGGGCCTTGTTGTGCTCACAGAGGGGCCCGCCGTTGTATATTTGGGTCCCGAGGACGTCACAGGCCCGCTTGAGGAAGACGCCGCTCCAGATGTCGTCGAAGCGCCCGACGTCCCACGGATTGTCGTCCATCGGCAACTGGTAGAACGCCGGCACGACCTCGCGCCGGAAGGCGAGATTCATCGAGCAGACCGTGAGGTAGTTGCCCGGGGCGGCGACGAAGTCGTCCTCGAAGTCGGCGCGACCGGTCCGCGTCTGGGCCTGGCCCTCGAGGTCGCCGTCCATCAGGATACGGACGGCGTCGAGGTCCGGCACGTTCGTCCAGAGGCCCTGGGAGGCGACCACGTCGTCGACCCTGGTGGTCTCCGTCTCGACGGTCTCGTCCATGGCACTGTAGGGGTAGCCACGCGGGTAGAGCCCGTGCTCGTCGGCGTTCTCGTAGAGGACGTTGACCCACTGCTCGTCGGAGCGGACGCTCGTCACCTCGCCCTCGTAGTCGAGGTTGCGGAGGTGACGGCCGAAGAAGTCGTCCTCGTCGTGGGGAAGCGTGTCGTCGTCGATGAAGACGCCGTACTCGCAGTCGTGGGCCCACATGTACAGGAGCCCGAAGCTGGTCTGGGCGTGGCTTGCCTCGGGGATCAGGTGGCTGTACTCGCCGACGCCCTGCCGCTCCAGCCAGGCCTCGCGGCGCGTCCCGTCGAAGACGTCCCCGGTCACGCCGAGGTCCGACAGCATCGTCTCCATGCCGTCCACGTCACAGAAGTCCTCGGTCACGAGGACCCAGTGGAGCCTGTCCACGTCGAAGCCGTGCGACCGGGCGTTGTCGACGTACGCCCGCACGCACTCCCAGTCCCGGATGGTCGGGACGATGGCACAAACGTCACCGTGCATGTACTCCGGACTCTTTAGGGCTACCTAAAATGACTTCCGTTTTAGGTCGGCCAAAGACGCGCGATGGACCGACGGGACCTCACCTGCCTACGGGATGGGCGACAGGCCGGGCTGGCCAGCAGAGGGCTGGACTGCTGACCGGACACCGGGCGCGCCAGCGAACGAAACACAGGGGCCTGAACGGGCGACTTTCCATCCAGACCGATCCCGTCAGTCGGCGACGGTCACGCGGGAATCCGGTCCGTCGTGACCGGTTCCGGCGAGGTCCTCGAGGCCGTCTTCGACAGTGACCGGGTCGTCGCCGTCCTCGTGGGGATAGACCGCAACGAGGTTCCCGTCCACCCGCACGGCCAGTGCGATGGCGGGGACCACGAGCCAGTCGGTGAAGTCCTCGGCCGCCGGATCGTAACACTCGCGGGTCGCGAAAAAGGGCCGGAGGGAGACGTCTTCGCGTCGCGCCCAGTCGATCCAGTCGAGGTAGACGTCGCGGACCCGGGAGTCACAGTCGTCCACGGGTACGCGTTTGGGCCAGGTTTCCCGCTCGACTGCCTGGACGGACCCATCGGTGGCGAGCGCCTCCAGGCGCGCCGATACCGCGTCGGCGCGCCGGCTGGACGGCCCGGGAAGGCTCGTCCGGGTGAACAGCGAGACGCTGACGTCCCCATCTGGTGGACTCCCTTCCATGATCCCTCGTCCGAAGAGTGTCGGCCGGGGGAGTAAAACGTTTTTATCAGACGACAGATGTGGGGCGGCGGGACGAACCCGGTCGGCTGCTACTCGCCGGACACCCGCCGGGCTGTCGAGTTCGGCTACGGGCGGTCCTCGGCGTCCTCGCTGTCGTCGGTCCCGTCCTCGTCACCACCGTCCGCCTCGCCCTCGACCTGATCCCGAATGGACGCTAGCTCCGCTTCGACGTCCACGTCCACGGGTCTCCGATCGGTCGGGCCGTCGGGTGTGGTCACTTCGTCGTCAGCGGTCGTCAGTTCGGTCTCGACCTCCCGCTGGAGTTGGCGGGCCTCGGCGAGCAGCGCTGTCGCATCGTCACTCCCCGGGCGGCCCTCGAGTGCCCCCTGGAGGTCCGAGAGCACCTCGTCGAGGCCCACCATTGCCTCGCGACCGATCGATTCGGCACGGGCTCGCACCTGGGCACGTCCGTCACCTGGCTGCCCGGCCTCCCCCGTCTGCATCCGGATGGCCCGCTGGACGATCCGGAGCAGGCGGACGTTGGTCTCCAGGGCGAGGACGGCGGCCGGGATTGCCACCTCGCTCGTCAACCGCAGTACGTCGCCCGGCGCCGGAAGTCCGAGGCGCCGACGCTGCCGCGGTTCGAGTTCGGCCTGAAGGTCCTCGAGGGTGCGGATCAGGGTGCCGAGGTCGCGTGCCAGGTCCACGTCGCTTCCCCGGTTGCTCATACGCCTTCTACGCGGTCGCGAGGGATAAAACGTGGCCGTGGAGCCACTCACACCCGTGCGCTCGATCCGGTGCGTTCGACCGGAACGCTTTTCGTTTTAGGCTTGCCTAAGTCCACGCGATGACAGACGTGGACGGGGCGGTGTCCGGTCGAGCGGCCCACCGCGACCCGGTTCCTGACCGAGACGCGACCGCCGTCGTCAGCGCGCATACGACCACCCCGGGTCGGACCGTGCTGACGGATCGTGACAACAGCGACGCCTGGATCGCGAGCGACCTCACGCTCGAGTGTTCCCGGTAGGCCGGAGTCGGCCCCACGTATAAGACGGCGAGGCGCGACTGCCCACACGATGGCGGCCATCGAGGTGGACGGTCTCTCGAAACGCTACGGCGAGACCGTCGCCAACGAGGACCTCACCTTTTCGATCGAGCGTGGCGAGATATTCGGGTACCTGGGCCCGAACGGCGCCGGCAAGTCGACGACGATCCGTCAGTTGCTGGGGTTTCAGTCGCCGACCGAGGGAACGGCGACCGTGCTGGGGGCGGACGTCCGCGACCAGCGGGCCCTCAGGTCCGTCAAGTCCCGCATCGGGTACCTCCCCGGCGAACCAGCCTACACCGAATCCGTCACCGGGCGGGAGTTCCTCGACTACCAGGCGGGCCTCAAGGGCGACGCCAGGCGGGAGGAACTGCTGGAACTGTTCACCCCGCCGCTCGACCGAAAGATCCGGGAGTACTCCACCGGCAACAAGCAGATGCTCGGGATCGTCCAGGCGTTCATGCACGACCCGGCCCTCCTGGTCATGGACGAGCCGACCTCGGGGCTGGACCCGCTGAAACAGGAAGCCTTCAACGAGTTCCTCCGGGCCGAACGCGAGCGCGGCACGACCGTCTTCTTCTCCTCGCACATCCTCGGCGAGGTCCGCCGCGTCTGTGACCGCGTGGGCATCATCCGGGACGGCCGCCTCGTTACCGTCGAGTCCGTATCAGACTTGCTCTCACGCGGCGGGAAACGCGTCCGCGTCCACACGGAAGAACCCGTGTCGCGCGAGGAACTCTCGCCGGACGGCGTCGTCGACTTCGAGTCTACGGGGCGCGTCGCCCAGTTCACCTTCACCGGTGACTTCAACCGTCTCTTCGCGGAACTGGCCGAGCACCGGATCATCGACGTCGAGATCGACGAACCGCCCATCGAGGAGGTCTTCATGCACTTCTACGGGGAGGAAGACGGTGCTTGAGACCACGCGGTACGAGGGGCGCCAGCGCGTCCGCGGGTCGCTCGCCCTCGCCCTCCTGCTGGGCGTCTTCTCGCTGCTGATCATCTACATCTTCCCCTCGATCGCCGAGTCGGCGGCGGACATCGACGCGATGATCGAGGCGCTCCCGGAGTCCTTCAGGGAGGGGTTCGGGGCCGAGACCTACACCACCATCGAGGGGTTCGTCGCGGCGGAACTCTACCAGTTCGTCTGGGTCCTCCTGCTCGGCCTCTACATGGCGTACACGGCGGGCGGGACCGTCGCCGACGACGTCGAGTCCGGCCGACTCCACCTCGTGCTGGCGACGCCGATCGCTCGAACTCAGCTCGTGCTCGAGAAGTTTCTGGCGCTGTTCGTCCCGATCGGCGTCCTCTCGCTGGTCGTCCCCCTCTTCGTCTTCGGGGGGTCCCTCGCCATCGACTACCCCCTGGACCCGTTCTACCTGGTGGCCGTCCACGTCCTCACGCTCCCCTACCTCCTCGTCTGTGCCGGCATCGGGTTGCTCCTCTCCGTGCTCTTCGACCGGGGTGACGTCGCACAGCGCGGCGGCATCGCCGTGATCTTCCTGCTCTTCCTGCTCGACTCCGTGACGGCCGGGACGGACGTCGACTGGCTCGGCGCCGTCAGTCCCACGCGGTACGTCGACCCGACGGACGTACTCCTCCACGAGACACTCGACCTGGGCGATCCGGTACTGCTGCTCGGCGTTGCCCTCGGCCTGGTCTTCCTGAGCGTCGTCGCCTTCGCCGACCGTGACATCTGACGCTACTGTCTGGCCGATCCCAGCCTGGCGGGACTCACCCCAACGACCTAATGGACAGCCGGAATATGCTACGGCAAGGACTGTTCGAATGAGAGGTGCACACGCCGCGGTCGGCCTTCTCGTCGTTGCTCTCGTGGTCGCCACGGTCCCGGCACCGGCCCTGGCCGACCAGCGCGTGATCGGCTCTCCGGAGATCTCTGTCTTTAGCCCCGACAATCAACTGCGACCCGGCCAGGAGACGACGCTGCCCGTCCACGTCTCGAACGTCGGGCAGGTCCGGCAAGCGGGTCCCGGCGAGTACGTCGAGCGGGTGACGACCGCCCGGGGACTCACTTTTCAGGTCCGCGACGGCGACGCCCCTATCGAGGTGACCACCGGGCAGTACCCGGTCGGGTCCGTCCCAGAGGGGACGCTCGGGCCCTACGAGGTCGGCGTGACGGTCGCCGAGGACGCCGAGCCCGGGACCTACGAGGTTCCCGTCGAGGTCCACTACACCTACACGTCGATGGTCGAGTACGGGTCAGACCCGCCGGAGTACCGCACCAACACGCGGTCGGTCACCCGGGACCTCACCGTCGAGATTCGGTCCGGCTCTCGCTTCAGCGTCGTCGAGACGCGCTCCGCGAACCGCCTCGGTGGGCGGGGGAACGTGACGCTCACGCTCAGAAACGTCGGGGAGGACCCCGCCCGCGACGCGAGCGTCCAGTTGTCCTCGGCGAGCGACGAGGTGAGCCTCGGCACGCAGTCCGGGAGTTCTCGGGGCTTCGCCGGCGTCTGGGAGCCAGGGGCGAATCGCACGTTTACCTTCGCGACCCGGGTCTCGTCCGACGCCGTCCGCCGAGAGTATCCGCTCACGGTACAGGTCACGTACGAGGACGTCGACGGGATCCAGCGGACCACGGGTGAGTTGACGACCGGTTTCGTCCCCGGCCCGGAGCAAGCGTTCGCGGTCACGAACCTCTCGGCCGACCTCCACGTGGGAGAGCAGGGCTCGATCGCTGGTACCGTCCGCAATGCCGGCCCGTCGACCGCTGACAACGCCGTCCTCGTGATGGGGGAGTCGACACCGAATCTTCGCCCCGTGGACGCCCAGGTGGCGCTCGGCAGGCTGCGACCCGGTGAGACGGCCGACTTCGACGTCGACGCGGTGATAGACGGGGCGGCGAGCGCCGGAGCGCGACAGCTGAACCTCACCGTGCGCTACCGCGACGAGGGGGGCCGACTCCAGGTCAGCGAACCCATCGAGCCGACCGTGTCCGTCGGGGCCGAACGCGACTGGCTCGCCGTCACGCCACGTGAGACCACCTTCGAAATCGACACCGACAACCGGATGACGGTCTCGGTCCGGAACCGCCAGGGCGTGCCCCTCCGCGACCTGCAGGTCCGCCTGGAGGCCACGGAGCCGTTCTCCAGCGAGTCGACCACGGCGTTCGTCGACCGTCTCGCTCCCGACGAGCAGGCAACAGTGGCGTTCGGCGTCACCGTCGCAGACGACGCCGTCGTGGCGAACGGCTCCGTGGCACTGAATGCAACGGCAGAACGGCCGGACGGCACGTCGATCGACGCCGGCCGATACGTGGTCCCCGTCAGCGTCGTCGAGGGGTCGGGCCCCGGCAACACGACGCTGTTCGTCGGGGGGCTCCTGGTCGTGGCCGTGGTCTTCGCCGCCGGCTGGTGGTGGCTCCGTCGCTGATCGCTGCCCGGTGCAGGTCCTCGGCGACCGGACTGGCGCACGCTGAGCGGAGTTTCGCGAAAACGAGGGCTCCTTATTCGTGGTGGACGGCGTCGTCGACGACCAGTGAGTCGTCTTCGAGGTAGTGTTCCACGTGATGGGCGTCCTCCTCGACGTCGACGAGGATCTCCCGGAGGAGTTCCGCCGTCGCGTGATCGCCGAGATTCGCAGCCAGTTCCACGTGGTCGCGCAGCGACTCGATGATGTCGCCGTAGATCTCCAGATCGTTCCGGAGGGACGTCCGCACGTCGTAGACGTCCGCGTCTTCCATCTCGACGGGGGCGTACTCCTCCATCTGGGCCATGCCGGCGATCGGGGTCCCGCCGAGAGCCTGGGCGCGTTCGGCGAGCACGTCGGCAGCTTCCTCGGCGTTCTCGGCCGCGTCGCCGAGGAACTCGTGGACCGGGAGGAACTCCGCGCCCTCCACGTTCCAGTGGTGTTTCTTGAGCTGGTGGTACAGGACGTAGGTGGCCGCGAGATCCGTATTCAGGGCGTCGACGATCTGGGTTGCCTTGTCCGCGTCGAGCCGCAGGCCGTTCTCCTCGACGCTACCGAACTCCTGGCGGACTTCCTTCTGGGTGCTCATACAGGACTATCTTCTCGCCCCTCGACCATAAACTCTCCTATATTGGAAAAATATATTTGGAGTATCGGAAGTAATCGTTGCCTATCTCCGGCACCGCGCCGGTGAGCAGGATCCACCTTGGCTACTGGTGCCGGAGCGATCAGTCGTTCTATGGCACCTGTCGAGGGGTATTTCTGGGCCGGAGGATCGGGGGTCGGAATGAAGGGGGATGCAGTCTACCGCCCGCTGGAGGCAGGGAATGCTAACCCCGCAGGCCCCATTCGATGGGATTTTGCTATACTGGTGCCCACACGGTACCATGCACGAGCGGGCAGCCGAGTTCGCAAAGCGGGCAGCCGACGAGTACGACGTGACCGTCGACGTCCACGAATTCCCGGAGGGGACGAAGACGGCCGCAGACGCCGCCGAAGCCATCGACTGTGACGTGGCCCAGATCGCGAGTTCGATCGCCATGGACGCCGACGACCTCGTCGTGGTCGTGACAAGCGGTGCCAACCGCGTCGACGAGAGCCGCCTCGCGGACCTGCGAGACGTCGCACCCGACGCAGTCGGGATGGCCGACCCCGAGGAGATCCGAGCCACGCTTGGCTGGGCGATCGGCGGCGTCCCGCCCTTCTGTCACGACGCGGACGTGCCGGTCTACGTAGACGAGACGCTCACCGACTTCGAGACGGTCTGGGCGGCCGCGGGGACGCCGGAGGCGGTCTTCCCCATCGCCCCGGACCGCGTGGTGGCCCTCGCGGACGCGACCGTCGTGGACGTCGCGGAGTAGGCCCCTGCCGGGGACCCCACATACAAGGTGGGGTACGGCGAAGGTCCGGGTGCACGATGGGTGATCTCGCGCGGCTGTTCGCACCGGAGACGGTGGCGGTGATCGGCGCGTCAGAGGAGTCCGGATCGGTCGGACGGGCGGTCACCGAGAACCTCCTCGACACGTTCGAGGGCGAGGTGTTCGCGGTCAATCCCGGCCCGGACTCCGTGCTCGGACTGACGTGTCACGACGACGTGGCGGCGGTCGCCCCCGTCGACGTCGCCGTGGTGGTCGTCCCGCCGTCGATAGCCGTCGACGTCGTCCGAGAGGCGGCCGAGGCCGGCGTCGAGAACGTGGTGGTCATCACGGCTGGCTTTGGCGAGGCCGGGACGGAGGGCGCGCGCCGCGAACGCGAACTCGTCGACGTGGCAGCGGAGTACGACCTCAACCTCGTCGGGCCGAACTCGCTTGGGGTGTTGAGCAGTACCGGTGGCTTCAACGCCACCTTCGCGCCCGCGGGGGCCCGGGCGGGCAACGTCTCGTTCATGAGTCAGTCGGGAGCCTTCGTCACCGCCGTCCTCGACTGGGCGTCCGATCGCGAACTCGGCTTCAAGGACGTTGTCTCCCTGGGGAACAAGGCCGTCCTCGACGAGAGCGACTTCGTCCGCGAGTGGGGCGAGGACCCGGAGACGGACGTCGTGCTGGGCTACCTGGAGGACGTAGTCGACGGGCGACGGTTCGTCGAGACGGCGCGATCGGTCACGGACGACACGCCGATCGTCGTCGTCAAGTCCGGCCGCACGGACGCGGGGGCATCGGCAGCGGCCTCGCACACGGGTGCCATCGCGGGGAGCGACGAGGCCTACACGGCCGGCCTGGACCGCGCGGGCGTCGTTCGCGTCGAGACCGTCCAGGAACTGTTCGACGCGGCCTCGGTCCTCGCGGACCAGCCGATGCCCGAGTCAGAGTCCGTCGCCATCGTCTCCAACGCGGGCGGGCCCGGGGTGATGACGACGGACGCCGTGGGTGACTCGTCGTTGGCCCTCGCCTCGTTCGCGGACGGGACGATCGACGACCTGGCGGACTCGCTCCCGGAGGGCGCCAACATCTACAACCCGGTCGACGTCATCGGCGACGCGTCAGTCGAGCGCTTCGACCGGGCGCTCGAGGCCGTCCTCGCGGACCCGGACGTCGGGATGGTCGTCGTCGTCGCGTGCCCGACAGCGACGCTGTCCTTCGAGGGCCTCGCCGAGACCATCGTCGACCGCCAGGCCGAGTTCGGCACGCCCGTCGCCGCGACGCTGATGGGCGGGTCCTCGACGCGGGCGGCCGCCGGGACGCTCGCCGACGCCGGGATTCCCACGTACTTCGACCCGGCGCGGGCCGTGTCCAGTCTGGAGACGCTGTGGGAGTACCGGACGATCTCCCGCCGGGAGTACGTCGAGCCCGAACCCGTCGCGGTCGACCGCGAGCGGGCCGACGCAGTCCTCGCAGCAGCACGTCGCCGGCAGACTACCCGCGTGGGCGTCGAAGCGATGGACCTGCTCGACGCCTACGGCATCCCGACGCCAGCGGGCGAAGTCGTCGACGGACCAAGTGAGGCGGCAAGCGTCGCCGCGGACCTCGGAGAGGAGGTCGTCATGAAGATCGTCAGCCCCGACATCCTCCACAAGTCCGATATCGGCGGCGTCGAGGTCGGCGTCGCCCAGGACGAGATCCACGACACCTTCGAGGACCTCGTCGCCCGCGCGCGCAACTACCAGCCCGACGCCGACATCCTCGGCGTCCAGGTCCAGGAGCAACTCGACCTCGCGAACGGCGTCGAGACGATCGTCGGGACGACGCGGGACCCGCAGTTCGGCCCCCTCGTCCTCTTCGGCCTCGGTGGCATCTTCGTCGAGATCATGGAGGACACGGCGCTCCGCCTGGCCCCGGTGAGCGAGCCCGAGGCCCGGGCGATGGTCGAGGAGATCCGGGCCGCACCGCTGCTCCACGGCGCACGCGGCCGCGACCCCGTCGACGTCGACGCGCTCGTCGACCTGATCCAGCGCATCTCCCAGCTCGTCACCGACTATCCCCAGATCACGGAACTGGACGTCAACCCGGTCCTCGCCGCCCCGGACGGGGCGACGGCGGTGGACCTCAGACTCACCCTCGACCAGGAGTCACGATGAACACGCTACTCGTCACGTCGACGGCAGAGAGCACAGGCAAGACGGCGATCTGCGTCGCGCTGGCCCGCCTCGCGCGGGAGCGCGACCTGACCGTCGGCTACATGAAACCCAAGGGGACGCGACTGCGGAGTGCGGTCGGCAAGACCCGCGACGAGGACCCGTTGCTCGCGAAGGAACTGCTGGACCTCGACGCCGCACTCCACGAACTCGAGCCTGTCGTCTACTCGCCGACCTTCGTCGCGGAGGCACTGCGCGGTCGCGAGGATCCCGACGAACTCCGCGAGCGCATTCGCTCCGAGTTCGAGTCCCTCTCGGCCGACGTCGACCTCACGATCGTCGAGGGTGGCGGCGACCTCTGGACAGGCGGCATCGTCGACCTCACGGACGCCGACGTCGCGGAGCTGCTGGACGCCCGCGCGCTGCTGGTCAGTCGCTACGACCAGCCGACCGACCTCGACCGCGTCCTCGCCGCGGCCGACGCGTTCGGCGACCGCCTCGCGGGCGTCCTGTTCAACGCCGTCGCCGAGGGGGACGCCGACGAGGTGACCGACGTCGTCGCCCCCTTCCTCGACGGACGGGGCATCGCGACGCTCGGTAGCCTGCCACGGGACGCGGACATGGCCGGCGTCAGCGTCGCCGAACTCGCCGACGCCCTCGGCGCGACCGTCGTCGCGGGCGAAGCCACTGATCGGCCGACCGTCGAGCGCTTCACCGTCGGCGCGATGGGAAGCAACGCCGCCCTGGAGCACTTCCGTCGGCTCCGGAACGCGGCCGTCGTGACCGGTGGGGACCGGCCGGACGTCCAGACCGCCGCGCTGGAGGCCTCGGGCGTCACGTGTCTCGTCCTCACGGGCGGCTACCGGCCGCCTGGGACCATCGTCGGGAAGGCAGAGGAACGCGGCGTCCCCATTCTCCAGGTCCAGTCCGACACCCGCCGGACGGTCGATCGGGTCGAGGAGATCCTGACGACGGGCCGGACCCGGACCGGTGCGACCGTCGAGCGCATGACGACCCTCCTCCGGGAGGGCGTCGACGTCGACCGGATCCTCGAGAGCGAGTGAGCCGCCGGTCCCGTCGTCGACGTCGTCGACCTCCGTTCAGGGCGCAGGTGTATTTTCACGGACTGCGAGCGGTGCCTAGGCTTTTATTCGAGGAGGCGCGAGAAATCCGTGGAGCCACTCGCTGGCTCCGTAGTGTCACACGGAAGGGGCTTCACCCCCTTCGTTCCCCTTTGGGTGTGGCGGCTCAGTCCTCCCAGTAGAACCACGGCGCGAGCGTCAGGTACGCGAGGGCCGCGAGCAGGAGGATCCGGGGGAGGAGGCGGTCGAGGAGCGTCGGCTGGAGGATGGCACCGACCTGGACGACGCCCATCACGAGCGCGTCCCGCGCGGCGAGTTTTGGGTACGGGATCGGCGCGACCATGAGGACGGCGAGGACCGCCGTGGCCGTGAGGACGACCGGCACGGCCTGGACGCCAGCGAGGTAGCCCGCGGCCAGTATGGACGAGGCGAGGGTGTTCTGGATGCCCGGTCGTGTCTCGTCCTCTCCGACGTAGACCGTGTAGAGGCCCGTCCGGACGAGCGAGAAGACGACGAACAGCGCGGGCACGCCGACCGCGAGGGCGTAGAGGCCGGGCGTTCCGGTCGGCGAGAGGGGTACCCAGGCGTCGCGGGCCACCGCGAAGACGAAGATGGCCGGGGCAGTCCCGAATGAGACGATGTCGGCCATGGAGTCGAGGTAGGGGCCGACGGCCGTCCCACCGCGGGCGCGAGCGACGATGCCGTCGAGGCCGTCGGCCACGGCCGCGAGCAGGATGAGACGGGCGACCACGCCGGGGTCGGCGGTGAAGGCCGCGGCCATCGCGACGACACCGAGGGTCGCGTTCGCGAGCGTCAGGACGTCCGCCAGCCCGAGGCGCGACCGCACCCGGAGCGACATACCCGCACGTCGGAATGGGAGTACAAGAATGGCGTGGAAACCGTCGCGGGCCGGTCACTCTGCCGGCAGGTCCACCGGCACGTAGAATCGGGCCGCGGTCACGGCGGTCCCCACCACGAGGAGGAGCAACTGCCAGCCCGCACGGGCCACCGGAAAGATCCGAGCGACGGGCCCGTCTTCGCCCGTCGTGCCGGGATTGACGCCGGTGGTGACCGTGACCTCCTCGGAACTCCCCAGGGCCTGCGGCGCGGGGACGCCGCCGTCGCCGCCGGTCTCGACGAACGTCTGGACGATCCCTCGCTGGCTGGACAGTTCGATCTTCCCGTCGATCACGTAGAGCTGGTCGTGGAGCGGCCAGAGGGGATTCGCTCCGCCGACGCTGAACAGGTCGAGGCCGATCCCGGCCACGGCGTAACACAGCACGGCCACCCAGGCGACGCGGACGCCCCAGGACCCCCACCGTGTGCGAACCGCCGACCGGTCCCGGACCCGGGTGTCCGCGGCCAGCCCCAGGGCCAAACCGGCCGGGATCACGAGCGTGTGGAGTGCCGTCCGGTGTCCGGCCGTCGAAACGAGCGCGACGAAGGAGTCGAGGTCGGGAACCGCCGTCACGGCGAAGACGACGAGGACGGCCCGACGGTCGAAGGCCGCGCCGAGGAGCGCCGCCGCGATGGTCCCAGCGAACGCCAGGTGGACGACCGTCGATGGCATACGCCACTACTGTCCAGTACGGCCGAATGAGTCTTGCGGTGGTGGGGGTTCCGTCTAGACCCTCGCCGGTCCGGCCGACACGCCCGATTCCGGTGTCCGACGCGCTGACGTCCGTCAGACGCCCCGCCAAAACTAAGGCCCACCCCCGCTTCTCGGTCAACATGAACCGGGACGCGGCACCACAGGAGATCACGTCACTGGTCGGTCGGGAGGTCTACACGAACAACGGCGTCTTCCTCGGTGAGATCGAGGACCTGCGGCTCGACCTCGACGCGGAGGAGGTCACGGGGCTCGCACTCCACCAGCTCAACGGCGAACTGTTCGGGGCCGAGGCCACCTCTGCCAGGGGCGTCATCGTCCCGTACCGGTGGGTTCAGGCTGTCGGCGACGTGGTGCTGGTCAACGACATCGTCGAACGGATCCAGCGCGCCGAGTCCGACGAGGACGAGGTCGCGGCCTGAGACCACGGGCTCGTCCCGTTAACTACCGTTACTTCCCTCGCTTCCGTCGACGCCCATCGCCTGGAAGAGCTTCTTGGTGACGGCCTCCTCCGTCAGCTCCAGCAGCGTCTCGCGGTTGTCCTCGCTCACCTCGATGCCGGTGAAGATGCCGAGCGGAATCTCGACGCTCGCGTCCGTCGAGTGGCCCGCCGTCTCGCCGATGTCCTCGAAGGCGTCCTCCAGGACCTTGCCGATGTCCATGCGGATGTCCTTCGATCGGGCGGCGAGGTAGATGGTGTCCTCGGCGATGGCGAAAACGGCCGTCGTCGTGATGCCCTCGAGGTTGAGGAGGTGCTGGGCGGCCTGGGCGAGTGCGTCGCGGTCGCGGATGAACCCGGCGTTCGAGACGAGATGGCTGCCCTGGACCTCGCGGTTGCGGATGGCCTCCGCGAGCACGTCCAGCGTCTCCGGGGACATCGAGGGCGACTCGACCTGCTCTAAGGTGTCGTGGTCGGCGAAGGGATAGAGGTAGGCTGCCGCGGTGAGGTCGGCAGGGGTCGTGTCGCGCTTGAAATCGAGCGTCTCGGCGCGGATGCCGTAGAGGAGCGCTGTCGCGACCTCCTCGTCGAGGGAGATGTCGAGCTCCTGGATGTACTTCGTCAGAATCGTCGACGTGGCGGAGACGTTCGGGCGGATGTCGGTGAACGCGGCGTCGTGTTCGTGGTCGTGTTCGTAGTGGTCGATGACGACGTCGACGTCGGCTTCCGGCAGGGGCTCGCCGGCCTTCGCGTGGTCGACGAGGGCCATGGTGTCGTAGTCGGCCTCGTCTACTTCCTCGGCCGGGACCAGTTCGATCCCGAGGAGGTTGACGAAGGCGCGGTTCTCCTGGTGTCCGATCTCGCCCTCGTAGACGATGTCTGCCTCCACGTCGAGGCTCGCCGCGATGGCCTTCAGGGCGGCCGCACTGGCGATCGAGTCGGGGTCGGGACTCCGGTGGATGAGGATCGCCATCCGCCCGTCCGTCCCGTCGATTACTTCGGCGAGCTGGCGGGCCTTGTACTCGAGTTCGCCCGTCTCCAGCGCGCGGAGCGCCGAGTCGGCGATGACGGCCGAGGGATTGACGACGACGTCTGCGCCCATCGCCGTCAGGTCGTCGGCCGAGACCGGATCGGAGGCGCGTGCGACGATGAACTGATCCCCGCCAGCGGAGCGAATGTTCTCGACGGCCGCCGCGTTGGCCTCGACGTCCGAGGACATGATCAGTACGACGTCGCGATCCAGCACTGACTCCGCGACGGCCTCCTCCCGGATGTCGGCCTGTCTGGCGTTCAAGTCCTGGTCACGGAGCGCCTCGACGCGTCCCTCGTCGGAGTCGACGATGAGGACGTCCTTGCCCTGGTCGACGAGCGCGTCCGCCACGGCGTGGCCAACGCTCCCGCACCCGAGGATGGCGTAACTCGACATCGAGGCCATCGTGATGCCCGTGCCCGTGCTCATTGGCTCAGACTTGACGTCGAGCCCCTTATAACACCCAGATCCATGCAAACAGACCGGCCAGACAGTCGCCGCCCACACGAAGCCGTCGAGCCACGCCGATCGTCGGGGGCACATCGAGACTGGTAGACTGTGCCTGTGGACCGGTACTCGGTACGTACCACCTGCCCCAGCATACTGACCAAGTTTTTTATAGATGGTATCCGACAACAGACACGATGTCGGACGAACCAGGTGACAGATCGGGAGAGGGCGGACAGGGCGGCGGAAATCAGCCAGCCGGTGGCGGGCAGCCGGCCGGCGGCCAGCCGCAGGCTGCCGGGGGTCCACAGGGGCAACCGGCGGGTGGCTACCAGCGCGGCCCCGGCGTGGGTGACATCTTCTCGATGCCAGACACCATGGCCGAGATCAAACTCGGCGTGGGATTGTACACAGCGATCGGGATCGGCGTGGCCGTCGCGGCGATCCTCATGTCGCTGCTCCAGGGCGTGGGCGGTGCAGTCATCGGCGGGATCCTCCTCATCGGGTCGATGGCCCTCGGACCGGGAATCGGGGCGATCCTCGCACTCCGCCAGGACGAGGAACTCGAGGACCAGCCCGACAACATCGTCTACGCCAATGCAGGAGCGACCACTGCGATCGGGACGATCGTACTCGGGATCATCGGCGGCATCGGTGTGACCGTCGGTGGGCAACTCGCCTCTCCCGGCATGGGTGGCGGTGGCATGGGTGGCGGCATGAGTGTCGGAACGAGTGGTATCGGGAATCTCATTCTCCCGCTCGTCCTGATCGGTATCAGTGCCGCTGTGACGGCCGTGTTCATGGTCTGGCTGGTCCGCAGTCTCCTGGCGCCGAACCCGGTCCCAACCGGGCAGGGTACGTCCCAGCACGGTGCTCCGTAACGGCGAGCAGACAGCGAGCCGACGTTTTCGCCGCTCCAGCGGCCAAACGAAAACCTATATCAGCAGTCCACGGTAACGCGAAACCGTGGGCCGGTAGCTCAGTCCGGCAGAGCGACGGACTCTTAATCCGTCGGTCGCGTGTTCAAATCGCGCCCGGCCCGCTACGTACATACAATTTTTCCGGGTTTTACTGATAGATTTCGGTAAATCGGGGTGGTCGGCGTGAGTCCGTCAATAACTGTCGGACCACGGATAGAATTCGACCCGGACCACTACCCGAGACTTCGCGTCTGGAATCCACGCGAGGGTCGCGACCACTACGTCTACCTTCCTCGGCTTACCGCCGGCCGCTATACCTCGTTTATCCCCGCATATGACTCGCTTCGCTCGTCACCGCTCGGCGCGAAAACTAGGTGGGAAGCCCCAACGCTCAGTCGCGACGATCCTTCGCACAGGGGAACCACGCACGCTTTGCTCGGTCGGATATTAAGTACATCACGCCGATATACCATGTAGTTTCACGAGATGAATTCCCATTTCTTGCAAATACCCTCACCACGGTTTCGAACCAATCACCGAATAATCGGCATGGAGTACATTCCTATCAGCACGTCCAGCTATCCCGCACCAGCGGCTTTCGCATCTCCACGTGAGGAATGTCGGCCTCGTAGAAGACGTCGCTGACGGTCTCGTAGCCCAGCGACTCGTAGAACCCCTCGACCGCCGTCTGTCCGTGGAGGACCGCCTCGTCCATCCCTGCCTCGCGAGCCACGTCCTCCAGTTCGTGCATCAGGAGGCGACCCAGGCCCTGCCCCCGGTAGTCCTCCCGGACGGCGACGCGCTCGACTTTGGCCACGCTTGGGTCCGGTTCCCTGAGCCGTGCCGCCCCCACGGGTTCGTCACCGTCGTAGGCGACGACGTGCTGGGCCTCGGCGTCGAGGCCGTCCATCTCCGTCGCTTCCGGGACGCCCTGGCCCTCGACGAACACCGCCCGCCGAACCGCGTGAGCGTCCTCGAGCGAGGCGGACCCGGCGACCCGGCGAACCTCGAAGTCGGCCATCGATGGTTCCCGTTGGCCCTGTGTCGGTCTCAGTGTTGCGGTCCTGGCGGCCAGAATGAGCAACGCATTAGTGGCAACCGGCTGACCAGTATTGCGTATGCCAGCCTTCGAGACCGTCGAGTGTGAGAACTGTGGGAGCGGGTTCACAGCACTCCCCGGCGCGAACGCGGCGTCCGAGGAGTATTGCAGCCCGGCTTGCGTGACGGCGGGGAAGGGACTGGCCTGATCAGCTTCCGTCGGGGCTGTAGTTCGGTGCCTCGTCGGTGATGACGACGTCGTGTGGGTGGCTCTCTTGCTGGCCGGCGGCGGAGACCCGGACGAATTCGGCCCGTTCCTTGAACTCTGGGATGGTCGCTGCACCGACGTAGCCCATGCCGGACTGCATGCCACCGACGAGCTGGTGGAGTTCGGACTCCAGCGTTCCCTTGTAGGGGGTCGCTGCCTCGACGCCCTCGGGGACGTACTCCTCGTCCTCTTCGGGGTCCTTGAGGTAGCGCTCCCCGCCGCCGGACTGCATCGCGCCGACCGAGCCCATGCCCCGGTACTGCTTGTACTTCTTGCCGTTCATCGTGACGACGCGGCCCGGGGCCTCGTCGGTCCCGGCGAAGTACGAGCCGAGCATCACGGCGTCCGCGCCGGCGGCGATGGCCTTGATGGCATCGCCTGAGTAGCGGATCCCGCCATCGGCGATGACGGGCACGTCGTGCTGAGAGGCGACGTCAGCCACCTGGGCGACGGCGGTAATCTGGGGCATCCCCGCGCCCGTGACGACGCGCGTCGTGCAGATCGAACCCGGGCCGATGCCGACCTTGACGCCGTCGGCGAAGTCCACGACGGCCTCGGCGGCCTCGCGGGTCCCGATGTTGCCCACGACGACGTCGGCGTCGACCTGCGATTTGATCTCCTCGGCGCTGTCGACCACGTTCCGGTTGTGCGCGTGCGCGCAGTCGATGAAGATGACGTCCGCACCGGCTTCGTCCGCGGCGGTGGCGCGGTCGACCTCGAAGGGACCGACGGCGACGCCGACGCGGAGGTGGCCGTCGGCGTCCCGGGCGGCGCTGTCGTACTCGCGGCGCTGAAGGATACCGGCCATCGTCACGAGCCCGGCAAGGCGATTCTGCTCGTCAACGATTGGGACGCGCTCGATCTTGTGCTCGTACATCAACTCGAGGGCTTCGCGCGGCGTGACGTCCTCGGGTGCCGTGATGACCTCGTCGGTCATCGCCTCGCGGACGGCGTCGCGCTCGCCGACCTCGAGGTAGGGACGGATGTCCGTCCCGGAGATGATCCCGAGGACGGTGTCGTCCTCGTCGACGACCGGGGCGCCGGAGACCCCGCGCTTTGCCATCATGGTATCGACCTCACGGACGGTCTGGTCGGGTTCGGCCGTCACGACGTCGCGGATGATCAGTTCGTCCGCGCGCTTGACGCGCTCGACCTCTGTGATCATCTCCTCGACGTCCATGTTCCGGTGGAGAACGCCCAGGCCGCCCTGGCGCGACATCGCGATCGCCATGTCGCTCTCGGTGACGGTGTCCATGGCCGCAGAGAGGACGGGGACCGTCAGCTGGACGTTGCGGGAGACGCGCGTCGTCATGTCAGCCTCGTCCGGCTCGACGTGACTCTCCTTCGGTCGGAGGAGGACGTCGTCGAACGTCAGCGCCTCTGGCACCCGTAGTTTTTCGGAGAAGGGCTCGGTGTCGTTCGCCATGTAAACGGTCCGGTCGGCTGTCCCAAAAGGATTGCGAGACCTGGCGACCAGCGGTGGGTGGCCGGGTCCCGCCACGTCTCGGCAGTCCAGGGTCGGTGGACGATGACCAGTCCCGTACAAACGTCCACATTCTCGTCGGTCGCACGGTTGTGACCAGCAGGAACCCACGGACTTGCTGGTGCGTGGGGCCACTTCTCACACAACCCTTTTGTAGATGTCAGGAATATCACCACGTATGCACTCCGCCCGACCCAGCAGCGGTGGCAGTGTGCGCAGCCAGAGCAGCCGCTATCTCGACGCGTCGGCCACCAAAACAACCACGCTGGGTCAGTTTTTCGGCGCGGAGTTCGGCACTCTCGCGTTCGTTCCCGGCAGGGTCCCGCGACGGTTGCCACACCACCCATCGGCCCCGGGGTACGGCCACCCGTAGCGTGGCATGAGCACCTCTCAGCACCCGGCCGCCCTCGCCGTCCAGCGGGTGGTCCGCGGTCCGACGGGACTCCTCGCGCTCGTCATGGCCCTCCCCCTGATCGACGGGCTCTTCCCGGCGATCGTCCTCGCGGGCGGTCTCGACGACGTCACCGGGATCCTCGAGGTCGGCCTGCTAATCTTCGGCGGCAGCGCGACCCTCGCGGTCATCATCGCCGAGATGGACGGCTCCGTCCGCGGACAGGTCCGCTCGGTGCTCCTCGTCGGCGTCCCCCTGATCGCACTCGCGGCCGTCGAGGCGGCACTGGCTCCGACCATCGCCGAGGTCCTGAACCTCGTCGTGTTCGAGCGATTTGCCGCGGTCGTGATCCTCGCCGTCGCCGCTCGCACGGCCAGCGCCCGCATCGGCGAGTACATTCCCCGACCCGGCGTCATCGTGGGACTCGGCCTCCTGGCGAGTCTCGACCCGTGGGGCGCAACCCTGTCGATCCAGGCGAACCCGGACCTCGTGCTCCGGGCGGCCGCAGCAGCGGGCGTGGGCGTCGGATTCGCCCTCTTCGTTGCGGTCGCCGGTCCCTGGCTCCGCAACGCGGTGGACCTCGACCGCTTCCGGTTCGGCAGCGCCGTCGCGCTGGGCATGCTCCCGCTGTCGATATTCGGGCTCGTCCCCGGGGACGCGCCACTCGCCCTCGCGGTGCTCGGCGTGACCGCGCTGTTCGCGTTCGACCCCACCAGGGCGACCGAGCCGGAGTCGGAGTACCAGCCCGACGAAATCGACGTCACGGCGGCCATGGCCGACGGCGGCAACGGCGACGGCGATGACACTGTGATGCCCGACGCACCCGGGATCGGCGCTGCCGAAGACGGGAGCGGCGACGACGCACCCGTCGAGCGCCTGCCGTGGCTCTGAGTCGTTCGGAGGAACAGCCTTAGGAGCGCCGCCCGCCAGGGGACCCGTATGAGCGAGAACAGAGTCGTGCAGGGGCGGATGGTCACCCCGAGACGCCTGGCAGAGCTGATCGAGGGCGAGAGCGTGATGGACGCGGAACCGATCGCGGACGCGGACCGCGAGTGTCCGGACTGTGGGGGCAGCGTGCTGGAGGTCGGCTACATGCCGTCGGCGACGGCGTTCGTGACGGGGTGGAAGTGCCAGGACTGCGAGTGGGCCGAGACGGACCGCGACTAATCGAAATTCCTTTAGGCGGTTTCGTCCAAGGCTGGGCCACGGGCTCGTGGCCTAGTCCGGGAAGGCGGCTGACTCCAGAGGCTACGACACCCGGGACGACACGCTCCAGCTGATATACTGAGCGCCCGGCTGATCACCGGCCGTGATGATGACCCTCTGGAGTACCGAGGTGTCCACCGGAGATATCAGCCGATCGGGGGTTCAAATCCCTCCGAGCCCATCAACATCTTTGCTCTATCCTATCGTATCTTAGAGGTTTTTATCGGAATTTAGGCGGCCGTTTTTCGTGGGTGGTCGGCGTTAGTCCGTCAGTGACTGTCGGATCACGGATGGAATTCGATCCGGACCACTATCCGAGACTCCGCATCTGGAACCCGCCCGGGAGTCGTGACTACTACGCTTACCTGCATCGCTTACCCGCCGTCGCGCAGGGCGAGATAGCGGACCTCTGGGATCGGCGACACGTCCATCACGACGACGCCCACCAGCCACGGCTACGAATTGTTACACTACCGAACAGAGGGCGATACTGCAATGGCAAGGACCCGGAAGCAAATCGTCGTTCGATATCATCACTGATAGCGGGGGGCGTAAATTAAAGAGCACGTTCACGGATTGAGGGGACACGCAGAAAATGTCGCTGCACTGGGAGCAGGAGTTGCCGACCAGACGGGATCTCGGACTCTGGTATCTCGCCGGGGTCGCCGTCCTTCTCCACGCGGGGTTGGTTGCCTACGGCGTCTTCGCAGACGAATCCACCGCCGTGGTCCTCCTCTCTGTGGCTATCGCCGTCCCGCTGGTCGCCGTCGTTCTCTACATGGGCTACACCTTCTACGCAGTCGATGTCTCGGACGATCTCGTCTGGAGGGTCGCCCAGTGGACCGCGCTGGGCATCGCCCTCGGGACGCTACTGACCCTCGCCGTCAGCTTCGGCGTCCGTCTCCTCCCGGGCGTAACCATCGTCCACGGGCTGCTCGTCGTCACCATCACCACCGGTGGACTCGTCGGCGCACTCCTCGGAACGACGACGAGCCTCCGGTCCCAGGACGATCAACTCAGGGAGCTGACCCAGCGCAACGCCGTGCTAAACCGGGTGCTCCGGCACAACATCAAAAACGACGTGAACGTCATCACCGGCCACGCGGCGCTCATCGAGTCGGAAGTCGACGGGTCGGCCGCACGCTCCGTCGAGGCGATCCAGCGGACGGCCCGGGACATCACTCGCCTCAGTGAGACCGCACGGGCGCTCGACGAACTGTTCCGGAGCCCGGACCGCGAGTCGATCGACCTCGCTCGCGTCACCGACGAGTGCGTCCAGGCAGCGGACGATCGGTACGCCGACGCGGAGTTTTCGACGGACCTCGCCGGGAGCGCGTGGGTCGAGGCCAACCCCATCGCACGGTCCGTCGTCGCGAACCTCCTGGAGAACGCGGTCGAGCACCACGACGGGCAGGCCTCCGTTCACGTGACCGTCGCACCGACCGACGAGGGAACGGTGCGACTCGCAGTCGCTGACGACGGCCCCGGGATCTTCGACCACGAGCGGGAGGTCCTGCAGGAGGTCCGCGAGGACTCGTTCCACCACGGCAGCGGCATGGGCCTGTGGCTCGTGAAGTGGTTCACCGATCGCTACGACGGTGACCTCCGGTTCGAGGACAACGATCCCCGGGGGACGGTGGTTCAGGTCTCGCTCCCCTCCACGGACGCGCCGACGGAGGACGCCACGGTGGGACGGTAGCGACTAGTGGGTATGCAGTCGACGCGAATGCGGAACGGACCATCGACGGGTCCGTCGGGATGGCTCGGCTCTCACTCGACCCACGCGTGTGTTCCGTAGCCTCCTCTAGCGACGGCCCGACCATCGTGGGCACTACTGGCCAACTACACAGAGTTCAGATGGTTACTATCTATTGGTTCCCGATACCCAGACGTCGGGTTACGACGAGCTTGTTTGTACAGCGACTGTACCCACAAGGGCCCGTTACGCGGCCGATATGCCGGAACGACGTTCATACTTAACCCCCGCTGTGGTCCAGAGGCCAGTATGAACATCGCCGTCATCGGATTCGGCAACGCCGGCGGAAAGATGGCAGACGCACTGCTCGACTTCGAATCCGAGACGGACCGGACGCTCTCCAGGTTCGTCCTGGCGGTCAACTCCGCCGAGATCGATCTCGCAAAACTCGACCGCGTCCCTCCGGACCAGCGACTCTTGATCGGACAGACCGACGAGCGCGTCAAGGGACGCGGCGTCGGGGCGAACCCGGATCTCGGTGCGGAGATCACTGACCGGGATAGCGGCGAGATCGAACGGGCCCTCGACGGCGTCCCGTTCCACAACGTGGACGCGTTCCTCGTCGTCGCTGGCCTCGGCGGTGGCACGGGAAGCGGCGGCGCTCCGACGATCAGCCAGCGCATTCGCGACATGTACGCCGAACCGGTCTACGGGCTGGGTGCCCTCCCCAGCCACGACGAGGGCGGGCGGCCGTCGCTCAATGCGGCACGGTCGCTCCAGACCTTCGCCGATTCCGTGGACAATCTGTTGCTGTTCGACAACGAGGTCTGGCAGCAGGCGGGCGACTCGCTGGGGTCGGGCTACGACCGCGCCAACGAAGAACTCGCAAAGCGCGTCGTCACACTCCTCTCGCCAGGCGAGGTCGACGGGTCGATCGTCTCAGAGACGGCGATGGACTCGAGTGACATCAAGCGGACGCTCTCGACGGGGGGCGTCAGCACGATTGCGTACGCCGACGCGCCGCTGGAACCGGGCAATCAGCAACAAGGGCTGATCGACCGATTCCGGACGAACGGCGAGCACGCTGACACGGACTACGCGACGAAGGTCTACAGCCTGGTCCGCAAGGCCGTCCGTTCACGGCTGACCTGCCAGGCCGTCGAGTCGTCCGCAGAACGCTCACTCATCGTCGTCTCCGGTCCCCCGGAGGAACTCTCCCGGAAGGGCCTCGAACGCGCCCGCCAGTGGCTCGAAGAGGAGACCGACAGCGCGGAGATCCTCGCGGGCGACGACCCTCGCGAGGACGCCGACCGCGTCTCGGCCGCGGTCCTCCTCTCGAACGTGACCGAGGTCCCCCGCCTCGACGCGCTCCAGGAACAGGCCGTCGAGGCGAAGTCCAACATCGAGGCCCAGGAGCGGGCGCGCAGCAGCGAGATATCCGAACTCATTACCGACGACCGGAACGAACTGGACCCGGTCTGAACCGGCGGCCTCGTCAGGATCCGACGGACAGGCGGGTTCTCACCGGAGCCGACGCACGATACGGAGCGCCACGGACGCGAGCGTGCCAAGTCCCGAAATCCGGGAGGAGAGCGCCGCAGCGACGAGTAGCAGCGCGCCGGAGCGCCGGCGGCCACGACTGATCTCGACCAGGGCGTCGACGACCGTGGCGAGCGTACTGAGTCTCCGTGCTGATCGGCCGAATGCGTTCATCGTACCGTCCAGGATGTCGGTCCGGCCAATCATTCCGGTCCTTGCGATGGCAAGGCAGGGGGCGTATCAATTTGTGACTGCAGACGTGGCGCGACGGCAGCGCGGCGGTTCTCCTGTCTCGTACTCGTGGTTCCGACAGCTAGATTTCCGTCGACGGGGGTCCGATGGCCGAAGCCGTAGCAGTCTGTCGCGTCCGGACCCGGCCGCGTTGTCCGGTGTCTCGATAGTGCTCTCGGTCCAGCCTGTGGCCTGACTGGGGCGAACCGGCGTTATCGCGTCCGCGAAGGCTTAAACCGTCTTGCCCACCAAGTAATTCGTGCGTGCCTCAGTCCCCGCCCGAGTGGACCCACCAGGGTACGATGACGGAGCGGCGAACCCGGGCACGCGACACCGGACACAACCGATCAAATGCGCCCGACACGAGGGTTTCCCGGCCGACCAGGGACGCTCCCGGGAGTGACGCCGGTCGTTAGTGTCTCGGGCGAACACTCCGACTTACTGGAGATACGTCGCTATCTCATCGACGACAGTATCTACCAATCCCTCGGAGACACGCCCCTGCCACGCTGTTAGATCTTCGATCCGCGGCGAGTGGACTGCCCACGGTGAGACGAACGATTCGCGCGGAACACCGCCAACTTCCCAGACGTCGCCACGCAGCGCAATCGAACCTTCGTACTCCTTGGTCGAGATGGCGACTCCGAGTAACTGCTCGTCGTCGAATGGATGCGAATCGTTGTTGACGATCAACCAGGGCCGCTGGCGTTCTTCGCCCAACTTGAACGGGTCGGAACTCCGAACGACGTCGCCTCGCCCTGGGTGCATTTTTCAGTCCCGCTCACTCGGGTGTGGTTCGTCCGGAGCGACGGCGTCCCAGTCGTCCGGGTCGATCCCGCCGTCCTCGTCGTCGAGTTTCGTCGTCGCCGTATGGAGGTTGTAGGCATCCTGCACACGGTTCAAATCCTCGGTTATCGCCCAGTATTTCCCTTTGTGTCGGACGAGAGCACGCTGTTTCAGCCGAGAGAGGGCGGTTCCAACCGTGTTCGGGTCTCCGTCGATTCCGGTCGCAATCTCCGAGCGGGTGAACGCCTTGTCCCGATTCGTATAGAGGTAGACGAGCACCTGCTCAGGAACGCTCGGCCCATCCGGAAGCGTCCCTGTTTCGAATCTCTCGATACGGACGGGCATGAATAGTACGTAGTGTGCTGATGTAATGAATGTACTGTTGGACCGATGCTACGGGCGTGATACCGGCTCACTTCCGCAGAGTCTGACAGATGCTACCCGATAGTGTTCCGGACGGACGCCGACGTCATCGCAAGCGAGGCACTGCCACGGCTGTAGCCGATAACTCACGTTAGTTCACGCGACGAGCCCGCTAACCCATCTGTCCGTCCGGCCCCTGACAACGTCGCATCCCGAAGCACCCTCACGAGAGGTCTACGCGGCCGATTCCACTCCCGGTGTCACGCGTGGCGGAGCCGTCTCACAGTCCCATCGACAGGAGACTGCAGGCCTCACTCTGCCTGCAACGTGGCTGCGAGGTCGCCCTGCTCCTGAAGCTGTTCGAGGATGTCGCTCCCGCCGACGAACTCCCCGTCGACGAAGGTCTGCGGGATGGTCTCGCGCCCGCTGTGTGGCTCCAGGGCCTCGCGGTAGGTGTCGAGTGCCGGCAGGACGTCCACGGTCGCGACGTCGTCGCGGTGCTGCTGGATCAGCGCGATTGCCTTCCGCGAGTAGCCACACTGTGGCATCATCGGCGAGCCCTTCATGAACAGCGCCACCTCGTTGTCGGCGATGGTCTCGTCGACGCGGTCGTGTACCTCGTCGGCGGACAGGTCTGACTCGGGTTCGAAGGTCATGGACGGTACCAGTGTCGGGCCCTGTAAAGGCGTTGTGTCGCGGCCACAGTCATTCCTCGTACTCCGCCGGCGTGTACGTGGTGAGTTCGATGGCGTGGATGTCTCTCGTGAGGTGATCGTCGAGCGCGTCGTAGACGAGTTGGTGCTGGTCGACCAGCGACTCGTCCTCGAACGCAGGCGAGACGACCGTTGCGGCGAAGTGATCGTCGTCGTCCGGGTGCCGCGGCGTGGTTACCTCGACCCGCGCGTCCGGCACTCCCTCTCTGATCAGGGCCGCGACAGTGTCGGTGTCCATGGTGGAGCGTGCGTGCCTGTCCCCAAAACCGCGTCGGAGCCCGATCGGTCGCCGGCGAAGATAGTTTCTTGGTGGGGACTCCCGAACTGTTACGCCAACGGGCATGGCCGAGACGTTCTACACTGCCCTCGGCGTGGACGACGACGCGGACGGCGAGGCCATCCGGGCGGCCTTCCGGGAACGGGTCAAGGAGCACCACCCGGACGTGAGTGACGACCCCGGCGCACCCCGCGCGTTCAAACGCCTCACCACCGCCCGGGAGGTCCTCGTCGACCCCGACGAGCGGGCCCGGTACGACCGCCTCGGCCACGACACGTACGTGGAGCGCTACCTGGAGACGAGTGCGTGGGCGCTTTCCGGCGCCACCGACTCCGGAGACCGTGGTCCGGGGGCCGACCACCGCTCCAGCCCGCGGTCCACGGCCGGGTCGGCACAGCCCCGTGGATCAGCCCGAACGGTGCCGGGATCGGGACGGCACAGGCGGCGGCCACCCGGCACAGGCGACCGGTCGGCCTGGCTCGGTGACGACTGGGAGCGCCCGGAGCGAGCGCGTCGAGCGCGGCGGTCCGGGCCCGGGAACGGCGGGACGGCGAGCGGGGCGGCGACGGCCGACTGGCAACGCGCGTCAGACGTCTACCAGACCACCTCGACCGTCCCTTCTCAGACGGGCTCCCGGATGGGCGGGACCACGACGACGGTTCTGGAGTCTGTCGGTCCGTGGGTGCTCGTTCACCTGCTCTTTCTTCTCACCGCCATCGGGACGGCGATCTACGCCTACGCGAGCTTTGCGGCCGTCGGCACCACTTCGATCCTGGGCGTCGCCGTCGCCGTATTGCTCGTCGGCCTCGCACTCACGACGTCCGCCCTGCACGTCGTCTCGCTCCTCTATAGCTGACGAGGAGGGATGGCAAACAGTTTGTGCGACCGCTCGAAGAGGGTCGTATGGACGTACGGGAGGTCGCGGATCTCGGCCCCGAGGACCGACGGGCGTTGTTCGATCGTGACGCGGGCGTCGGCGCCGTTCGCGACGACGTCCGGGAGATCGTCGACCGGGTTCGCGAGGAGGGTGACGTCGCCCTCCGGGACTTCTCCCGCGAGTTCGACGGCGTCGAGGTGGGCAATCTCGACGTGACGGATCGAGCCGAGCGCGCGGTGGCGTCCGTCGAAGACGACACGCTGGACGCGATCCGGACGGCCGTCGAGAACGTGCGAACCTTCCACGAGCGCCAACTGCCCGAGGACTGGCGGGCAGACTTCGACGGTCGGGAACTGGGCCGTCGCTTCCGCCCGGTCGAGAGCGTGGGGGTCTACGCGCCCGGCGGCACGGCCGCCTATCCCTCGAGTGCGATCATGGGCGTGGTGCCCGCCATCGTCGCCGGCGTCGACCACGTCACGGTCGCAACGCCACCGGCAGAGGATCTCAATCCGGTCACCCTCGCCGCGATCCACGAAGCCGGCGCCGACGCCGTCTACCAGGTGGGCGGCGCCCAGGCCATCGCCGCCCTGGCCTACGGCACCGAGACTGTGTCCGCCGTCGACACCGTCGTCGGGCCCGGCAACCGCTGGGTCACGGCCGCGAAGGCCGAGGTCCGGGGGGACGTGACCATCGACTTCCTCGCCGGCCCCAGCGAACTGCTGGTCGTGGCAGACGAGACGGCCGATCCCGACCTCGTGGCGGCCGACCTCGTCGCCCAGGCAGAACACGACACGCGGGCCGCCGTGGCCCTCGTCACGGACGACGTGGACCTGGCCGCTGACGTCGCCGACGCCATCGAGGCGCAGGTGCCAGACCGCGAGCGCGCGGACGTGATCCGGGGCGCCCTCGACCACGACGCGAGCGGCCTGTTCGTCGCGCGGTCGATGAGCGAGGCGGTCCTCTTCGCCGAGGAGTACGCCGCCGAACACCTCTCGATCGTGGCCGACGACGACGAGGCGCTCCTCGACCGGATCGAGAACGCCGGAGCGGTCTTCCTGGGGTCCTACAGCCCGGTGGCCGCCGGGGACTACGCGAGCGGCCCGAACCACGTGCTGCCGACCGGCGGTGCGGCAAAGCTGACCGGCGGGCTCTCCGTCGACACTTTCCTCCGAGCGACGACCGTGCAGCGCCTGGACGAGCGATCCCTGGCCGACCTCCGGGAGACGATTACGACGCTGGCCCGGGCGGAGGGCCTGGAGGGCCACGCCGAGAGCGTCGACCGTCGCTTCGAGGACGAGTAGGGTCGGGGTCGCGACCCGTCAGCGGTGCCGGGTCCAGACCGGCGGGTGCAACCACAGCGGATTTACCGCCTCCAGCGCAATATCGTCCCAATGACTCCGGCCACCGACGTCTCGCGGGCCGAGGCCTGGGTAATGGCCGCCCGACCCCAGACGCTGCCGGCGGGAGCGGCGCCGGTTCTCATGGGCGTCGCCCTCGCCGTCGCCGGTGGCGTCTTCACCCCGCTGCCGGCGGCGGCCGCGCTCGTTGGCGCCCTCCTCATCCAGATCGGCACGAACTTCGCCAACGACTACTTCGACGCGGTGAAGGGCGCTGACACGCCCGACCGGGAGGGCTTCACGCGCGTGACTGCGGGCGGCCTCATTCCGCCCCGACGGGTCAGACTCGCGACCGCAGTCACCTACGGCCTCGCGCTCCTCGTCGGGTGCTACCTCGTCTACGTCGGTGGCGTCCCGATTCTCGTCCTCGGCCTTGCGAGCATCGTCGCCGGCGTCCTCTACACGGGCGGCCCCTATCCCTACGGGTACTACGGCCTTGGCGACCTCTTCGTGTTCGTGTTCTTCGGCCTCGCGGCCGTGACAGGGACCTACTACGTCCAGGCCGTCGCCGCCATGGGCGTGGGCGCCCTCCCGGTCTCGCTCCCGGCAGGAACTGTTCCCACGGACGTCCTGGTGGCAAGCCTGGCCGCGGCCGGCCTCTCGACGGCGATTCTCGTCGTGAACAACGTCCGGGACATCGAGACGGACGCCGAGGCGGGCAAGGAGACCCTGGCCGTCATGCTCGGGTACACCTGGAGCCGCGTCGAGTTCCTGGTCATGCTCGTCCTCGCCTACGCCGTCCCCGTCGCCCTCTGGGCAGGATTCGAGTACAGCCCGGGAGTGCTCCTCCCGCTCGTCACCCTTCCCCTCGCGGCGCTCGTCGCTCGCACGGTCTGGACGCAGACGGCGGGCGACCCGCTCAACGCTGCGCTGGAGCGGACCGGCCAACTGCTCGCGCTGTACGCCGTCCTGTTCGCCGCCGGACTCGTCGTCCCGCAGGTGACCTGATCGATGCGCATCGAGCCGTTCGAACTCGCGCTCGACGCGCCACTCGAAACGGCGTCCGGACGGATCGACGCTCGCGAGGGCTTCCTGGCCTTCGTCGAACACGCCGGGACGGAAGGGGTCGGCGAGGCGACGCCGTTGCCCGGGTGGACCGAATCCATCGACGAGTGCCGCCGGGCGATCGAACGGGCGGCGACCGTCGCCGACGAACTCGACTGGGGGATCGCGCTGGCCCGGATGGACGCACCCGCGGCGCGCCACGGCCTCTCGCTGGCCCTCGCCGACGCCCGGGCCTCGGCGGCCGACCAGCCGCTCTACCGCTCGCTCGGTGCGCCCTACACCGTTCGACGAGTCCCTGTCAACGCCACCATCGGCGACGGCTCGGTCGCCGAGACGGAAGCTGCAGCCGAACGCGCACTCGCCGCCGGTTACGGCTGCTGCAAGGTCAAGGTCGGGGCGCGCGACCTCTCGACAGACGTCGACCGACTCCGCGCGGCCCGGGCCGCCGTCGGTGACCGCGTCCAACTCCGGGCCGACGCGAACGGTTCCTGGGACCGCGAGACGGCAGCCAGCGCGATGGATCGGCTCGCCGACCTCGACGTGTCGTACGTCGAACAGCCACTCGGTGCCGACGACCTCGAGGGACTCGCCGCCCTCCGCAATGGGGAGGTCGGCGTCGCCGTCGACGAGACGCTGATCGACCACGACCTCGAGGCCGTTCTCGGTGCCGACGCGGCAGACGTGGTCGTCTGCAAGCCGATGGTCCTCGGGGGCCCCGACCGTGCCGCTACCGTCGCCGCCCGGGCGCGGGAGGCCGGCGTCGAACCGATCGTCTCGACCACCATCGACGGCGTCGTCGCCCGGACCGCCGCGGTCCACGTCGCCGCCACCGTCCCCGAGGTCGGCTACTGTGGCCTCGCGACCGGAGCATTGCTCGCCGAGGATCTCGGCCGTGACCCAGTCCCGATCGAAGACGGCGCGGTCGCGGTTCCACAGGACAAGGGTCTTGGGCTCGCGGAGCGACCGGGAAGCTGATGCGACCGACGCCGGACTGGCCGGTGCGTGACCTCCTCGCCCACCGGGCCAGCACCACGCCGGCTGCCCAGGCCGTCGTCGACGCCGACACCGGGCGGACCTGGACCTATCGCGACCTCGACCGACTCGTGGACCGGGCCGCGGCTCGAGTCAGTTCACGCCTGGGGTCCGCGACAGCGGCCGGCGGGCCGTTCGACCGCGCCAGCGTGGCGCTCGCCGCGTCCACGACGGTCGAGTTCACCGTCGGGCTCTTCGCCACGTGGCGCGCGGGTGCGGTCGCCGTTCCCCTGGACGTCACGGCCCCAGACTCGGTCCTCGAGGAGCGACTCGACGACGTCGGTGCATCATTGCTGGTCGTCACCGACCCGTCGGAGCCGTGGGGATCGGTCGCCGACGGGCGCCAGATGCTGTCACTCGCGGACGCCGCCGAGGCAGATCCGTCGACCCGGGGCCAGGCGGCCGCCGTCGACGAAGCGGCCGAGTGGGCACCCGCGGAGCCGGCCCTCGTCTGCTTCACCTCCGGGACGACCGGGTCCCCGAAGGGGGTCCTGCTCAGTCACCGAAACCTCGTCTCGAGCGCGTACGCCTCCGCGTCGCGGCTCGGACTCGCCCGCGACGAGCGCTGGCTCGACTGCCTGCCGACGAACCACGTGGGTGGCGTCGCGCCACTCGTTCGGTCCGCGTGTTACGGCACGACGGCGGTCCTCCAACGCGGCTTCGATCGCGACGCGACGGCAGTAGCCATGGGCGAGCACGACGTCACCGCGGTCTCGCTGGTCCCGACGCAGCTCCGTCGCCTGCTCGAGGATGGCTGGACGCCGCCCGACGCGCTTCGCGTGGTGCTCCTCGGCGGTGCGCCCGCCGGCGACGAACTGCTCGCACGGGCACGGGACGCCACTGTGCCGGTCTCCCCCACCTACGGCACGACCGAAACGGCCTCCCAGATCGCGACGCTGCCGTCGGACGCCTCGGCCGCAGCGAACGCGGTCGGTCCGCCGCTTGTCGTGGCCGACGTGACGATCGTCGAACCGGGGACCGAGCGACCACTCGACGCAGGCGAGGTCGGCGAACTGGTCGTGGACGGCCCCATCGTCAGCCAGGGATACCTCGACGACGCGGCGACTGCCGCCGCGTTCGGGGAGTTCGGCCTCCACACGGGCGACCTTGCCAGTCGCGACGAGCGGGGCCGGCTTTCGATTCACGGGCGGCTCGACGACGCGATCCAGACGGGCGGCGAAACGGTCCACCCCTGGCGCGTCGCCGACGTACTCGAGTCACATCCCGCAGTCGACGCCGCCGCCGTGGTCGGCGTTCCCGACCCGGAGTGGGGCGAGCGCGTCGCGGCGATGGTCGTCTCTGTCGACGACGAATCGCTCGATCGATCGTCGCTGGTAGCGTCCTGTCGCGCCGACCTGGCGAGCCACGAGGTCCCGAAGACGGTCCAGGTCGTCGATCGGTTGCCCCGGACCGCGTCCGGCACGGTCGATAGGGACGCCGCCCGGGAAGCGTTGGCGGGGTCCGGCAGCGACTGAACTGGGTTGTCGGGTATCTGGTATCGCCACCCCGACGCCTTATGAGGCATCGGACGGTACCGGGGCCCGTGTGCACGCTCGTCGTCGCCTGGCAGGTGTTTCCGGACGCGCCCGTCGTCGTGGCCGCGAACCGAGACGAAGCGGTCGGTCGCCCGTCCGAGCCGCCGGCCCGACGCGACTGGGAACGCCCCGTCGTTGCGCCCGTCGATCGCGAGGCCGGGGGCACCTGGATCGGGTTCAACGACGCGGGCGTGCTCGTGGCGGTCACGAACCGGTGGGTCGACGCCGACCTCGCGGGCGACCGCTCGCGAGGCCGCCTCGTTCGGGACGCGCTCGGGTACGACTCGGCCGAGGCGGCGACGCGGTTCGTCGAGCGCGCAGTCGACGACCGCGAGTACCAGGGGTTCAATCTGGTCGTCGCGGACGCGACCGCCGCGCTGTACAGCGAGTGGGACGGGGGCCTGAGCGTCCACACCCTCGAACCTGGGGTCCACGTCGTCGTCAACGTCGGCGCCGACGGCCGGTACGCGATTCCGACCGCCCGCCCCGACCACGGCGAGAAGCAGGCGTCGAACGCGGACGCCCTCCGGACCGCTCTCCGCCCAGATCCCGGCGAGGCGAGCGGCGAGTGGCTCGATCGCGCTGCGGCGGCCATCTCGGACCACGAATTCGGCGTCTGCGTCCACGGCGACGGGTTCGGCACGCGGTCCTCGTCGCTGATCCGACTCGGCGACGACCCGCGCCACGAGTTCGCAGACGGGCCGCCCTGCGAGACGCCCTACGAGTCGGCGCCCACGCACCCGTGATCGAGACCGGCGATGCCCGGGTCCCGAGTCGCCCCCGTCGAAGGTCAGCTTTAAGCGGCGGACACCCCGTGTGTGGAACATGAGCGCCGGATCCGCGGAGTCGGACCTCTCCGAGGCCGAGCAAGAGGGGCTGGAACTCGTCCGGGAGAGCGGTGGCATCCACCAGAGCGACTTCTGGAAGGAACTCGACGTCTCCTCCCGGAAGGGGAGTCGGATCGCCGAGTCGCTCGTGGAGAAGGGCCTCGTCGATCGCGAGGAGACCGTCTACGAAGGGCACAACACCTACCTCATCACGCCGACGGCGGCGGACCTCGACTTCTCCTTGCTCATGGCCGGGGACATGCTCTCCCCGTTCATCGGCGACGAGGAGATCGATCCCAACAGCGACGCCTTCTCGCAGTGGGTCATGAACCTCGCCTACGAGGAATAAGGCCGCGGCCGCTCGACTGCTGAGCCAAGTCGAGTCACGCGGAAGAAAAATATCGAGCGGGGTCGTCCTCGTTTTCGCGGGTGCGGTCGGCTCAGTCCTCGATCGCGTCCGCGATCCGCTCGAGCGTCCGCCGGATGTCGTGGACCTCGTCGCGGAGCTTGCGGACCTCGCGGGTCAGTTCCTCGTTGTCGCCTTCGCCGCCCGGGCCGCCACGACCGCCGCCCATGCCGCCCGGACCGCCGGGGCCGCCACCGCCCATCATGCCACCCATCATCTGCGCGAAGGGGTTACCGCCCATGCCGCCGGGGCCGCCACCGCCCATCATCTCCTCGGGCGGGCCGCGCTCGTCGCCCTCGCCGTCGCCTTCCTCGGCGCGTTCCTGGCGGATCTCCTCGACGCGCTCGCGGAAGGACTTCTCCTCGCCGGACTCGCCGCCTTCGTCGCCGCTCGGCTCGCCTGACTCGGCCTCGTCGGGTTCGTCTGCCATGTGGCGGGATTCTTCTCGGGGCCGGAAAAGGGTTGTCGTCTCCGGAGATCCACCCGTCACGCGCGACCGTGTTGCGCGTCGCCTATCACCCGAACGCGCCGAGGCTCGCCTGGAGGTCGCGGTCGGCGGCACCGTCTGTGACATCGTATCCCACCAGGTCCCGGAGGTCGACGGCGTAGGTGCTCCCGGCCCGCTCGAGCACGAGCACCCGACCCTTCGTCCCGACGACCGTCCCGGCGGCCATCGTCTCGGCCATTGGTCGCTCCGGGAGCGCCAGGCCGTAGTCGAATTCGCACGTCTCGATCACGTCGAAGTCCGCCAGGAGGGTCTGCCACTCCGATTCGTCGACGGTCTCGTCCAGGCCCGCGACCTTCGTGGGAACGCGCACGCGGTCGCCGACGTCGACGGCGATTTCGGCCTCGATCTCCCTGGCGACGCGGCCGTTCGCGACCGTTCGGATGTGTGCGGCCCGGTCCGCGCCCTGCTCGCGGAGCCTGGTCTCGAGGCGCCAGGACCGGGTGACGCCGACCTTGAACGCGTCGGGTGCGAAGGCGGCCAGGTAGATGGCGTGTTCCTCGTGACAGGCGTCGATCGGGAGGTCACATCCCCCGGTGCACCGGGCACAGGGCCACCGACTGGTGTGGCGGTCGCAGTACGGTGCCCGCTCCGCGTCGCAGGGAACGTGTTCCGCCCCCGACGTGGTCCCGGCGCAGTGCCGGCGTTCCAGCGCGAAGTCGAGCGAGACGCCAGGGGCGAGTGACTCCCTACCGACGGTTCCGTCCTCGGCGAGCAGCAGGGCTGGGTCGTCCTCGTCGCCCGCCGGACGCGTCTCGTAGCCGACGATCTGCACGGGCAACCGTAGGCGGCCGGCGCCAATAGGGATACTGTTCGACGGTCGAGGTGGCTTTTTGCCCGTGGTGGCCGTACGTCGACACGGTGTCCGCCGATGCGCCTTTCCAGCCCGGCATTCGACGACGGTGCCCCGATACCCGAAGAGTACGGCTACGAGGTCGAGAACGTCAATCCGCCCCTGACCGTCGCGGACGTCCCCGCCGACGCGGTCAGTCTCGCGCTGGTCGTCGACGACCCCGACGCCCGCGAACCGGCGGGCAAGGTGTGGGACCACTGGGTCGTCTGGAACGTCGATCCGGCGATCGGCGAGATTCCCCGCGACTGGGACGCGGCCGACGCGGTCGAGGGCCAGAACGACTACGGCGAGCGCGGCTACGGCGGGCCGAATCCACCGGACCGCCAGCACACCTACCGTTTCCGGTGCTACGCGCTCGCCGACGACCTCGATCTGGCACCCGGATCCACCAAGGACGACCTGGAGACGGCTATGGAGGGCAGCCTCCTCGCGGAGGCCGAACACACGGGGACGTATACGCCCTGACGGAGGCCAGACGGCCCCGGAGCGGCCCCCGGCCGGTCAGAGTTCGTCGAGAAGTTCGCGCGTGGCCCGCCTGACGGCCGCGTCGCTCTCCAGCGTCGGTTCCCATCCGAGATCGGTCAGGCGGTCGATGGCCAGACGCATCCGCGGCACGTCGCCGGTCCAGCCGCGGTCGCCGCCGGTGAACTCGTAGTCCGGATCGAGCCCCATCTCGTCTGCGACGACGTCGGCGATGTTCGTCACCGACGTCGCCGTGTGCGTCCCCAGGTTGTAGGGGTTGTACGAATCCTCGGCGTTTGCGACGACGTGTGTCATCGCGTCGAGACAGTCCTCGACGTGCATGTAGGACTTCTCCTGGCGGCCGTCGCCGAGGATCGTCAGGGTTTCCGGGTCCTCCCGGAGCTTCAGGACGAAGTCGGGAATGACGGCTCCCGGCTGGAGACGCGGGCCGACGATGTTGGCGAAGCGGAACACCCAGGCCTGGATCCCGTGGCTGTGGGCGTACGTCGAGATCAGTCCTTCCTCGGCGACCTTGCCGGCCGCGTAGGCGCTGATCGGCTCCAGCGGACCGTAGTCCTCCGGCGTGGGCCGTGGCGCCTCCCCGTAGACGACCGACGAGGAGGTGTAGAGCAGCCTGTCGACGCCCACCTCGTCCATCCGCTCGAGGACGTTGTGCGTCATGGCGACGTTGTCCTCGAATTGCGCGCGCGGGGCGTCGGCGTCGACGTCTTTCGACGCGGCGAAGTGACAGACCACGTCCGTCTCGTCGGTGATGACCCCATCGACGACGGTTGCGTCGGTGAGGTCGCCCTGGACGAGAGTCGCCGCGTCGGGGACCCACTCCTCGCGGCCGTTGGAGCAGTCGTCGACGACGGTCACGTCTGCGTCGTCGACGAGTCGGTCGGCGAGGTGCGAGCCCACGAATCCCGCCCCGCCAGTCACGACGACGCGCTTCCCCGTCAGGTCCATGCATCCCTGCCCGCCCAGGAGAAAGATGGGTCTTCCGGTGTGTCGCGCCGGCGGTCCGCAAACGGCTAAGGGCCGCGCCCCGAGGTCGGACCATGCAAGGCGAACCCGAGGTCGCCGTCCTCCGGCTCGGTCACCGACCCGGCCGGGACGAGCGGACCACCTCACACGTGGGGCTGACGGCGCGGGCGCTGGGGGCCGACCGCGCGATCCTGGCCGGCGACGCCGCGAGTCGCCGCGAGACCGTCGCCGACATCACCGAGCGGTTCGGCGGCCCGTTCGCGGTCGAGACGACCGAGTCGCCGCTGGGACTGGTCCGGGACTGGGAGGGCGCCGTCGTTCACCTGACGATGTACGGCCTGCCGATCCAGGACGAGGAGGGTGCGATCCGGGACCACTACCGGTCAGGCGATCCCCTGCTCGTCGTCGTCGGGGCCGAGAAAGTCCCGTTCGACGTCTACGAGGCCGCCGACTGGAACGTCGGAGTCACGAACCAGCCACACTCCGAGATCGCCGCCCTCGCGGTCTTCCTCGACCGACTGTTCGAGGGGCGGGAACTCGACCGCGAGTGGGCCGACGCCGAGCGCGAGGTCGTGCCCCAGGCCGTGGGCAAGCGCGTCGAGGAACGCTGACGCGGAGGGTCGACCCGATGGTTTTAACCCCCTGACCCACCGTCGTTTCGACAATGGCTTTTGAGGATCTCCTGGAGGACCCCGTCATCCAGAAATACCTCCACGAACTCGTCGGACCGACAGGGATGCCCGTCGCGGCCGCGCCGCCGGACGGCGAGGTGACCGACGAGGAACTCGCCGAGGAACTCGGCCTGGAGCTCAACGACGTCCGTCGGGCCCTCTTCATCCTCTACGAGAACGACCTCGCCAGCTACCGGCGACTGCGAGACGAGGACTCGGGGTGGCTCACGTACCTCTGGACCTTCGAGTACGAGAAGATCCCGGAGGCCCTCGAGGAGGAGATGTACCGCCTGCTGGAGGCCCTGGAGCAGCGCCGCCAGTACGAGCGCGACAACGAGTTCTACCTCTGTGAGAACTGTGGCATCCGCTTCGAGTTCGGCGAGGCGATGGACTTCGGCTTCGAGTGTCCCCAGTGTGGCAACCAGGTCGAGGCCATGGAGAACACGCGGCTCGTCGACGCCATGGACCAGCGCATCGACGCGTTGCGAGCCGAGTTGAACGTCCAGCCCGACGAAGCCAAGGCCTGATGGTCGTCCTCGCCACCAAGTGCTACGTCGGCGGCGCCGCCCGCGAGCGAGCACTGGACTCACTTCGCTCGCTCGTCGCCGACGATCTCGGCGATCTCGACGTGGACGTCGACGTCGGCCTCCGCGACGACGACTTCCCGAGCGTCACGGTCACCGGCCCGGACGCCACGGCTGCCCGGAACCTCCTTCGCGAGCGCTGGGGCGAGATCACGCCGCACTTCGAGACGGGCGACACCTACGTGGGCACGCTGGAGTCCTGGGACGAGGACGGCTTCGTCCTCGACGCCGGCGAGGAGGTTCGGATCCCGTCGGACGAACTCGGACTCGGTCCCGGTGCGCCGTCTCAGGTTCGAACCCGCTTCGGCCTCGTCCAGCACGTCCCGTTGCGTTTCGTCTGGGACGATCCACCCCGGCTGGCGGACGCGCAACGCGACCGCCTGTTCGACTGGACGCGAGGCACCGGTCGGCTGAACGTGAACAGCGCCACGCGCTCGGAGGTACGCGCGACGCTCAATCGGGCGGGGCACGCCGAGGACGTCGTCACCGTCGAGCGCCTCGGGCTGCTGGAGCAGAGCGTCGTCTGCGCGGAGGGGACCGACCCGCCGGGGTTACTCGCCAGCGTCGGCGAGTACCTCAAGAGCGAACTCCTCTGTGTCGTTCCATGACCGGGCGACGGCTCGCGACGGTGGCCGGGTTCGTGCTCCTCGCTGTCCTGGCGGGCTGTTTCGGCCCCGCGGAGATTCCCGAGGACCAACTCGGCGAGTCGGGCAACTACACCTGGGACGACGACGCCGCCGCAGCGTACACGCTCGACCGGTCCACGTACGCCGCGGTCTTCGCGGTCGACAATCGCACCGCGATCGAGGTGCACAACCGCGACGCCCTCGGCGTCGAGAGCTCCATCGGCATCAGTGCGCTCCAGTTTCGCTTCCCCAACGGCACCGTCGTGAACGCGACCCACCCCGGATTGAACGCGACCCGAACACAGGGTCAGACGCGGGTCGGCCTCCCCGCCCGAAACGGTAGCGTCGCCTACACGGCCTCCCGGAGCGGCAAGCAGTTCGGCACGCCCGTAACCGTGCCAGGTGCCCAGGAAATCACCCTCCCGCCTGGTGCGCGCGTCGGGGTGCCGCTCCTCTCGCAGGTCAGTCCCGGCAACTACACAACCAGCGTGACCGACGGCCGGATGACGGTCCGCTGGGCGAACCGGACCGACGGCAGCATCCAGGTGCAGTATTACCTCCAGCGGGACCTCCTGTTGTTCTCGGTCATCCTGATCGGGGGCCTCGTGATCGGAATCGGTGGCGCACTCTACTACCTCAGACAGATCCGCCAGCTGGAGTCCCGTCGCGACGAGGTCGGGCTCGACGTCGACGAGGACGACGACCCGCGCGACCGCGGGCCTCCGCCCGGCATGCGCTGATCGGCAACGACCGCTCGCAGTCCGTCGGCCACTCCGCCTCGGCCCGCTGGGTTGATGAGCGAGCGGACCCAATCCCCCGCCGATGGAGGTCGCCCTGGTCACCGTCGGCGACGAGATCCTCGCCGGTGACACCGTCAACACGAACGCCGCCTGGCTCGGCCGCCGGCTCGCCGATCGGGGCGTCGACGTCGAGCGGGTCATCACCGTCCCCGATCGGACCGCAGACATCGCCCGCGTCGTCAACGAGTACCGCGCCGCCTATGACGCCGTGGTCGTCACGGGTGGCCTCGGCCCGACGCACGACGACCTCACCATGGAAGCGGTGGCGGCGGCCGTCGGCACGACGCTCGCCCACAGCGAGGCCGCCCGCGAGTGGCTGGATGGCGACGGCTACAGCAGTCACGACCTGGCCGAGCAGACCTCCTGGCTCCCGGCCGGTGCCACACTCATCCCGAACCCCGAGGGCGTCGCGCCCGGGTGCGTCATCGACGGGATCTACGTGCTCGCCGGCGTTCCCGCGGAGATGAAGGCGATGTGGGCGGAAGTCGCCGACGACTTCGTCGGGGAGCCGAGAACGGTGGAAGTCGTCCACGCCGCCGAACCCGAGAGCGCACTGATCGGCCGGGTCGAGACCGTTCGAACCGAGTTCGACGTGGAGGTGGGGAGCTACCCGGGGGAGACGGTTCGTCTCAAAGTGACGGGCGGTGACGCCGACACCGTCCGGGCGGCTGCCGACTGGCTCCGCGAGCGCGTCGACGCCCCGCCCGACCCGGAGTGACGCCGTCTCAGCGGTAGAAGTAGTGGAGCCAGAGCGCCGTCAGCAGGATGCCGCCGCCACCGACTGCCAGCCCCGCCGCGCTCACGATGCCCGTGTTGACGCCCGCGTCCGCCGCCAGGACGGAGAGTGCTGTCATGCGAGCCGCTTTGCAGGGGCCCCCCGTAAAGCCGTCGTTCCGGACTGCTTTTGGTCGCGTCGGCGCTAGATTCTCGTAATGACACGGATCGGCGTCGTCGTCAACCCCATCGCCGGCATGGGCGGCCGGGTCGGCCTGAAGGGGACCGACGGCGCGTACGAGGACGCCCGCGAACGGGGCGCAGAGCCCCGTGCACCGGACCGAGCACGGCGAGCGCTCGATGCGCTCCGCGAGACCGACCCGACGGTGGCGGTGCTGACCTACGGCGGCGTCATGGGGGAGTCGGTGGCCAGGGAGGCTGGGTTCGATCCGACCGTGGTCGGGGAGCCCGGCGGCGGCATCGGCGAGACGACCGACGAGGACACGCGCGAGGCGGTTCGCGCGCTCGTCGATCGCGGCGTCGACCTGCTCCTCTTCGTCGGCGGCGACGGCACTGCGGTCGACGTGGCCGAGACGCTCGACGAACTCGGGACCGACACGCCGATGCTCGGGGTTCCGGCCGGCGTCAAGGTCTTCTCGGGCGTCTTCGCGGTGACCCCGGGCGCCGCCGGTCACGCCGCGGCGACCTTCGATCGGACGGAGACCGCGGAAGTCAACGACGTCGACGAGGCGGCCTACCGCGAGGGAGAGGTCCGGTCGGCACTCCGGGCCGTCGTCCGCGTGCCGGTCGTCGAGGAGCGCCAGGCCAGCAAGCAACTGAGCGGCGGAACGATCGAGGGGCTGGCCGAGGGCGTCGCCGACGACGTCCAGGACGGAACGACGTACGTGTTCGGGCCCGGCAGCACCGTCGGCACGATCGCCGAGCGTCTGGGCTTCGATGCCACGCCCCTCGGGGTCGACGTCTGGCGCGACGGCGAAGTCCTCGTCCGGGACGGCGGCGAGTCGGAGATCCTGGACGCGCTCGGCGAGCGAAACGTGATCGTCGTCTCCCCGATCGGTGGCCAGGGGTTCGTCTTCGGGCGCGGCAACCAACAGCTCTCTCCGGACGTGATCCGCCAGTGTGACCTCGAGATCGTCGCTTCCCGGCGCAAGCTCGACGACGTCGGCGTCCTCCGCGTCGACACCGGCGACGAGGGCCTCGACGAGGAACTCCGGGGCTGGACTCGTGTTCGCGTCGGGCGCGTGGAACAGCGACTGGTCGAAATCGTCTGAGGCGATCCACCTTCGAGTCCGCGCGTTCGGCCCTAGTACGTCACCGGGGGACATGGGTAGATTCGGCGGCGCCATTTAGGACGTAAGGATAAGGTTAAGGTACTCCAGCTTACACGAACGTGCATGAAAACCCGCAAGGTACAGCGACTCGGTCCGTCCACGCTCGCGATGACGCTCCCGGCGGAGTGGGCCCAGGCCCACGGCGTCGAGAAGGGCGACGAGGTATCCCTGCGCGTCGGCGGGAAGGGAACCCTGACGGTGATGCCCGAGTCCGTCCAGACCGAGGAGTCGGAGGCGGTCATCACCGCCACCAACCTCGACGCCGAGTCCGTCGAGCGGGCCATCGTCGCCCAGTACGTCCTCGGGCGACGGATCATCCACGTCGAGGTCGACGAGGGCGAGACGTTACAGAGTGCCCACATCAACGCCGTCTACAACGCCGAAACGCAACTCATGGGCCTCGGCGTCATCGAGGAGACGCCCGACAGCATCGCGATTCGCTGTTCGGTCGACCCGGAGGACTTCACGCTGAACAACCTCCTCGAGCGCCTCGAATCGACTGGCAGCACGATGCGAAACGAGGCCGTCAAGGCCCTCGCCCACGGCAACCCTGACCTCGCCCAGCGGGCCCTCAACCGCGAGCGCCAGGCGAACAAGATCTTCGTCCTCCTCCTGCGGCTGATCTTCACGGCGTACCAGAACCCAAACCTCGCCCGGGCCGTCGGCCTGGACGACGGCTTCCCGCTCATCGGCTACCGATCGATCGCGAAGAACCTCGAGCTGACGGCGGACAACGCCGAGGACATCGCCGAGATCGTGCTCGACGCCGACGGCCACGAACTGGCCGTCGACGGGAGCGTCATGCGGCGGATCCGCGAATTCACGGACGGGGTCAACGAGGTCACCGAACTGGCCGTCGAGGCGGCAGTCACGCGGGATTACGACACCGCGATCGACGTGCGCCGTCGGTTCAGTGACATCGGCGACCGCGAACGGGAGATCCTCGCCGACCTCCCCCAGATGGACAACGAACACCTCCTCCAGGTTCGCGAGGTGCTCGTGAGCCTCCAGCAGACGGCGCAGTACGCCGTCAGGAACGCCGAGATCGCGACGAACCTCGCGCTCAACGAGGAGTCGGACCACATCTCGATTACCTGATCGGCCACGTGGGGTATCGCGCCCGCCGGCCGACCGACGTCACTCACCCCAGTAGTCCGCCATCGTCCGTGGGTTCGGTCGGCGTTGCCGTCGACGTCGGTTCGCTCGCTTCTGTCGTCGTGGACGGGTCCGGGTCGACGGGGAGCGTGGTCTCGGTCGGCGTGTCAGTGCCACTGTCCGTCGGTGTCGGCGTCTCGGTGGGCGTCGCAGATCCGCTGCCGGCGCCGTCGGTCGAGCCGGTTGTGGTCGCGTTGCCGGTCAGACCGTCGCTCGCCTTCGTCCCGAAGATGTCCGTCTCGATCGTCGTCTCGTAGTCGAGCGGGTCGGCGTCGATCCGGAACGGGTCGACGGTCTCGCCGAGCGTCCCGGTGGTGTCGGGGTCGACGACGAGGTAGACGTCGATGGTGAGGGTCGTGACCTGGTCGCGCTCCAGGTGGCTCACCCACCAGTCGTCGAGGTTCTCGTTCTGGATGACCGTCCGGGCATCGAGCGTCCGGGTCGTCCCTCCTGGGATGGCGTAGGGATCGGCGGTGCTCCCGCTCCCGACCTCGACCCCGTTCATCTCGATGGTGTAGCCGATCTCCGAGACGGCGTAGGGATACGGCTTGGGATTGTGGACGGTAAAGGCCATGTCGAGTGGCGTCTCCTGGCGAGTGACGTTTTCGCCGTAGGTCGCAGCGGTCTCGTTGACGTAGAGCACCGGATCGGTGACGAGAGGTCGGTTCGCGTCGATGGGGCGCGTCGTCGAGTCGTTGAACTGCCCGATGATGTCCGTCGAAATCGTCTGTTCCTGGGGCAGCGAGATGTCGTTCCCGCCGAGGAGGCCGTGGGAGACGTCGACAGCTGCGACTACCGCCGTCCGCTCGCCGTTGCTGACGTGGGTGTACCACCACGCCGGGATCCGGGTGTTGTTCATGCGGGTCGTGAACGGAATGTCCGACTGGCCCGAGTCGAGTGCGAGTCCGTGCTTCTCGCCTGTCGCCATCTCGACGTCGTTCATCGCGATGGCGTAGTCGATCGAGAGGTCACCGACGTCGACGCCGACCGGGTTCGGATTCCGGACGGCGATGGTGGTGTTGATCATGGTCGCATTGTCGTCGACGGCGGCGAACCGGTTCTCGATCCCCTCGACTGATGGTGCACCGAGGACGCCGACCGTGAGGCCAACGACGACGAGTACCACGATCGCGAGGACGCCGATCCCCGCGTACTTCGCGGCGCGTCGGGCTGGAATCATCGGTCCGGACAACCCGGCGGACCGACAAAGGTGCTGTGGCTGGGCCGTCCTGTCGTGGAGTGTTCGGTTCGAATGAACTAAGTGCGGACCGACGGAACGACCGCCAATGACATCGGCCACCAACGCGACGGACCTCGGCTTCGGCCTGGCCATCGCCTTCACGACGCTCGCCATCCTCGCTGCCGTCGCGACGACGGGGACGTCCTACGTCTACGCACTGTCGGGCGACCACGGCATGCAAGACCTCTCAGGCGTCGCCGTCGCGCTGGCACTGCTGTTCGGCGGCGTCGCCATCGCCGCGATGCACCTCTACGGCGAGTGAGCACACGCGAGACAAATCGTTAAGAGTCTCAAATTCCTAGGGCCGCCGATGACCGACCTGAGCGAGGAGGATCGCCGCATCCTCGAGTACCTCCGTGACAGCGTGACCCGCGGGAAGCGGTACTTCCGTGCCAAACACATCGCCGAGGGGATCGGCCTGAGTGCCAAGCAGGTCGGCGCGCGACTCCCCAAACTCGCCGAGGAGTCCGAGGACGTCGACATCGAGAAGTGGGGCCGGGCCAAATCGACGACGTGGCGCGTCACCACGAGTTAGTCGGCGACTTTTTCCCGAGCGGGCGCCTTTGTCTTCCATGACCGTGCGCGTCGAGCGCGTCGTCGAAGTTCCCGCCGATCGGGACGCCGTCTGGTCGTTCGTCGCTGACCCGGACCAGCGCGCCCGGGCGATCAGCGTCGTCCGCGACTACGAGGAAGCCGCCGACGGGACCACGACCTGGCACGTGGCCCTGCCGATTCCGGTGATCGACCGCACGATCGCGGTCGAGACCGAGGAGACGGCCCGCGAGGCCCCCCGATACGTGTCGTTCGTGGGCCGATCGCGCGCGATGCGCGTCCGCGGCGAACACGAACTCGACGCGACAGACGGCGGCACGCGACTCACCAGTCGCTTTACCGTCGACGGGCGCCTCCCCGGCGTCGAGCGCTACTTCCAGGGGCGCCTCGACGAGGAACTCGACAACCTGGAGGGGGCACTCGCCGCACACCTCGGCATCGACGCGGGGGAGATTGCGTGAACCTGGCACTCGCCCAGCTCGAGATACGGGGCAGTGACGTCGCCGGGAACGTCCAACGGGCCGTCGACGCCATCGAACGCGCAGCGGACCGGGGCGCCCATCTCGTCGTCCTGCCGGAGATCTTCACCGTCGGGTACTTCGCCTTCGAGTCCTACGCGCGCGCCGCCGAACCGCTGCACGGCGAGACCCTCTCCCGGATCGGCGACGTGGCCGAGCGTCGCGACGTGGCGGTGCTCGCCGGGAGCGTCGTCGAGGATCTCGCGGCCTCGCGCGAGGCGGGGTTCGAGACGCCCGCGGCGGAGGGGTACGCGAACACCGCCGTCTTCCTCGATCGGTCCGGCGAGCGCCGGGCGGTCTACCGCAAGCACCACCTGTTCGGATACGACTCGGCCGAGACCGACCTCCTCACGCCCGGCGAGCGTGTCGAGACTGTCGACTTCGGCGGGTTCACCGTCGGCACGACGACGTGCTACGACCTGCGGTTTCCCGAACTGTATCGCGATCTCGTCGACGACGGGGCGACCCTGATCCTCGTCCCGAGCGCCTGGCCCTACCCGCGCGTCGAACACTGGCAGCTCTTCCCGCGGACGCGCGCCGTCGAGAACCTCTGTTACGTCGCCGCGACCAACGGCGTCGGCACCTTCACGGACGCCGAACTGCTCGGCCGGTCGGCCGTCTACGACCCCTGGGGAATCTCCATCGCCGCGGCCGGGGACGACCCGACCCTGGTGACAGCGGACCTCGATCCGGGCCGGGTCGAGCGCGTCCGGGAGGAGTTCCCCGCTCTCGGGGATCGGCGGTGAGGTCGTTCCGGCGCCGATCGACCGGGAGGCGAGGGTTTATCCGACGTCGGGAGCATACTACCACCCGCCGGCGAGGCGCTTTTCACGTCGACCCGGCAACACACTGCTCGGCCTCGCGGCACCGTCTCGTGGCGACACGACCGGCCCGGCGGCGACCGCGCGCACGTCCGGACGGTCGCCGCCCGCCTCCTCGTCTCACACCGTGACCGGCCGGTCAACTCGCCGTCGACGAAGGTGCTGCTTACTCGCCGACGTCGCCATCTCTGCGCCGGTCGAGCGTGCGCACGAGCACGAACCCCAGGAGTAATCCGTGGACGACCCCGACGAGGGTACCGATTGCGCCGCCCCTGAGCAGGGACGCGTCGGCCGTCCATGCCGTGAGTCCCCCGATCCCGGCCCCCACCACCAGTCCGAAGACCGTGGCACCACCGATGATCCGCACGCCGAGGTGATCCCGGCCCAGATTCGCCTCGGCGAGACGGCCAGCACCCGCGCCGACGACGAGTCCGCCACCGGCGCTGAAGCCCGTCACCGTGGGCGTGGGCACGTCCAGCAGTACGGCGGCAGTCGTCCCCAGGCCGGCGCCGAGGATCAGGCCCATCGCGACGCCGACACCCGCGAGCGACGTCCTCGACTCGGCCATACGGGGCCCTCTCGCGGGAGGGCCCTAACGGTTGCGTCGCCGTCAGTCCGCTGTTAGGTCTGCCAGCGCCGCGTCCAGGTGGTGGCGCTCGATCGTCACGTCCGCCGTCCGGTCGGCGGCCATCGCGGGCTCCGTCGACGACGCTACCTCGCGAATCGCCCGGAGTGACGCGTCCCGAACGAGCGCCGCGAGATCGGCCCCGGTCGTTCCCTCGGTGGCCGCCGCGACGGCGGCCAGGTCGACGTCGTCGGCGAGGGGTTTCCCGCGTGCGTGGACGGCGAGAATCTCCCGTCGCGCCGCCTCGTCCGGGGCGGGGACCTCGACGTGTTGCTCGAGGCGCCCCGGTCGCACAAGGGCCGGGTCGATGGCGTCCGGCCGGTTCGTCGCGGCGAGGACGACCAGGTTCGGGTTCTCGGCCGCGGCGTCGAGTTCGGCCAGGAGTTGGGAGACGACCCGCTCGGTCACCTCGTGGCTCTCCCCGCGGCGCCCCGCGACGGCGTCTAGTTCGTCCAGGAAGACGATCGACGGCGCCGTCTGGCGAGCGCGGTCGAAGAGGTCGCGGACCGCCTGCTCGCTCTCGCCGACGTAGCGATCGAGCAGTTCCGGACCCGCGACGCTGACGAAGTTGACGCCGCTCTCGCCGGCGATGGCCCGTGCGAGAAGCGTTTTCCCGGTCCCGGGCGGTCCGGACAGGAGGACCCCGGTTGGTGGGTCGGTCGCTGCAGCCTCGAACAGCGGCCCGTACGCGAGGGGCCACTGCACTGCCTCGCGCAGGCGGGCCTTGGGCTCGGCCAGGCCGCCGACGTCGTCGAAGTCGACGGTCGGGCGCTCGGAAACGTAGGCACGCATCGCCGACGGTTCGACGGCGGCCAGTGCGTGCTCGAAGTCGCTCTCCTCGATCAGCAGTTCCTCGCGGTCCGCCCGGAGCGCCGACATCGCCGCCTCGCGGACGAGCGTGGCGACGTCAGCCCCGACGAAGCCGTGTGTTCGCCCGGCGATCGAGTCGAGATCCACGTCGTCATCGAGCGGCGCCTCCCGGGTGTGGACCGCCAGGATCTCTCGCCGGCCAGCCTCGTCGGGCACGCCGATCTCGACCTCGCGATCGAACCGGCCGCCGCGACGCAGGGCCGGGTCGACGGCGTCGACGCGGTTGGTCGCACCGACGACGATGACCCGCTGGGTCTCCTCCAGGCCGTCCATCAGCGTCAGCAACTGGGCGACCACGCGGTTCTCCATGTCGGCGTCCTCGTCGCGCGTCCCCGCGATGGAGTCGATCTCGTCGACGAAGACGATGGCCGGTGCGGCGTCAGCAGCGCGTTCGAATGCCTCCCGCAGGCGCTCTTCGGACTCGCCCTTGTACTTCGAGACGATTTCCGGGCCGGAGATGGCCTCGAAGTGGGCGTCGACCTCGTTGGCCACCGCCCTGGCAATGAGGGTCTTCCCGGTTCCGGGAGGCCCGTAGAGGAGGACGCCCGTCGGCGGGTCGATACCGAGGCGGGCGAACCGTTCCGGTTCCGCGAGCGGGAGTTCGATCGTCTCCCGGACGCGTTCCAGCTCGCGGTCCAGGCCACCGATGTCCTCGTAGGTCGTCCCCTGGCCCCCGGCATCGCCAGCGGCCCCGTCGGCATCGCCGCCGACCGACTCCGGATCGACCACGTCCGACTCGACGACGACGTCAGTCTCGTCGGTTACCCGGACCGACCCGCCGGGACTGCCGTCGGTCACCACGTACCCGCCGAGTCCCTCCAGGTGGATCCGCTTGCCCGGCCGGAGCAGTCGATCGAGCAGTCGGTCGTGGACGGCCGCCGGGCCGGGCGTCGCGTCCGCACTCTCGTCGGCCGGGGCGACGGTGACGGCGGTGGCGTCTTCGACGCTCCCCGTCCGGACGGCGACGCGCTCGCCGACCGTCGTCCCGGCGCTCGCGCGGGTATCGCCGTCGATCCGGACGACGTCACCCTCGTCGTCGCCGGGCCAGACCTTCGCCACCGTGAGCGACTCGCCCTCGACGACGACGGGGTCGCCGCTGAGGACGCCGAGTCGGCGCTGGACGTGGGGCGGGAGGCGAGCGATGCCGCGGCCGGCATCCCGCTTTCGCGCCGGCCGGACGCGAACCTCGAATCCCTCCCCGGCGGCGGTCATGCTTCGGGCTAGGCCACGGATCGCATTAAGTCCCGGCGACTGCCCCGGTGGCGGAGAAACGCATATACGGGTCGCCGGCCCAACACCTCTCATGGTGTCGACGACCACGCGCGACGACATGACGTGGTACGAGTGCGAGGAATGCGGACTCCTCTTCGACTCGAAGGACGACGCCCGCCAACACGAGGCGAACTGCGACTCGGAGGATCCCTCGTACATCCAGTGAGATGCCGGCCGATGGGCGTCGATCGGGCCCACTGAGTAGCGAAGCTGATGGGTGGGAAATACTGCGTCGAGTCGCTCAGTCCTCGGCGACGAGTTCGTAGGAGTATTCGCCCATCTCGTCCTCGGCGAAGACGAACACCCGGCCGTCGACGGTCTCGAAGTCCGCGTCGACGGTCACCCGGACGTTCCCACGGCGAACCCACACGCCCGGGAACACTGTCGTCTCCTCGTCGGGTTGGAGGATGACGCGGCCTACGCCGCTGCTCTCCAGGATTTCGTCCTCCGTCGTCCGTTCGTCGACGTAGACGAGGACGCCCTGCGTCTCGGAGGCATCCGTGACGAGGACGTGGACGTCCTTGCCCGGAGCCGGTTCGACCGACCCCTCCTTCACCGTCGGCACGCCCCGGTAGAAGACGCGCCGGCCGTCAGTGTACTCGACTTCGACGCCGTCCTCGGACAGTTCGACGGGGAGCGTGTCCGGCGGGACCTCCGAGTGACCGGTCATGCCACCAACTCGGTGGTCCGCGCCTAAAGCCACCCCGGATTCGGTCGGGATCGGTAGCCGCGGGATCGTCCCCGACGCAACCACCACAGGTAAATACCGCCGTGGGAGACTGTGAGTCACGATGCAGGGACAGGCGCGGGCGCCCGCCGCCGGCACGGTGCTGAACGCGCTGGCGACCGGGACCGGATCGGCCTTCGCCATCGACGCCTACACGACGGCGACGGTTGCACTCTCTGGGACCGGCAGCATCGACGGATCCGTCGACGGCGTCCCCGACGCGGACACCCGGTTGATCGAGCGCTGCGTCGAGCGCGTCACGAACCTGTTCGGCGACGGCGAGGGCGGTACCGTCCACACGGCAAGCGAGGTGCCGATGGCGTCGGGACTCAAGAGTTCCTCGGCGGCCGCGAACGCGACCGTCATGGCCACGCTCGACGCCCTGGACGCCCTCGACGCGGTCGACCGCGAGGATGCGGCCCGGATCGGCGTCGACGCCGCTCGCGACGTCGGCGTCACCGTCACCGGCGCCTTCGACGACGCCAGCGCGAGCATGCTGGGCGGCGTGACCGTCACGGACAACGACCGCGACGAACTCCTCGCCCGCGAGACCGTCGAGTGGGACGTCCTGGTCTGGACGCCCCCCGAGCAGGCCTTCAGCGCGGACGCCGACGTCGACCGGTGTCGCCGGATCGCACCGATCGCCGACCTGGTCGCCGACCTCGCCCTCGACGGCGACTACGCTCAGGCGATGACGGTCAACGGCCTGGCCTTCTGTGCCGCGCTCGAGTTCTCCCCACGTCCGATCGTCGACGCGCTGCCGGACGCCGCCGCCTCGCTCTCGGGGACGGGGCCGAGCTTCACCGCCGTCGGCTCGGGAGAAGCGCTCGACGCCGTCGAAGAGCGATGGGGTGCCCGCCGGGGCGACTGCTTGCGAACGACCACGCAGACGGAGGGAACCACAGTCACATGACGGACGACACCACGGACGGCGCGAGGGGCGTAGCGGCCGAGGAGATGTCGCTGGACGAACTCCGCGAGGAGATCCGCGAGATCGACCACGACATCGTCGAGTTGATCGCGCGGCGGACCTACGTGGCCGACACGATCGCCCGCGTCAAGGACGAACGCGGACTGCCCACGACGGACGAGGCCCAGGAGCAGCGCGTCATGGACCGTGCCGGGGAGAACGCCGAGCAGTACGACGTGGACGCGAACCTCGTCAAGGCCATCTTTCGCCTGCTGATCGAATTGAACAAGGTCGAGCAACGTGAAAGTCGGTAGCTCAATCGAGGCCGAGACTCAGCTGTAACGCCTCGTCGACTTCAGCCATCGTGGGTCCGTCGAGTGAACCGACGGCCGAGTGAATCCGTTCCGGAATCGAGACGGTTCGAATCTGGTCGAGCCGGATCGACGAATCCTTTTCGAGCGGTGACCCGTCCGCCTCGACGAACACCTCGAACGGATACTCGCGGTAGGTTCCCGTGACGGGCGCGACGATGGTCGTACTGGAGTTTTGGTTTCCGATATCGTTTTGAACGACTACGGCCGGCCGCGTCTTCTTCATCTCGTGTCCTTCGGTGGGGTCGAGCCGAACGATTACCACGTCGCCCCGTCGAACGTCCGTGCCGTTACTCATCGAGGCGTTCCCACGCTTCGTCGGACGCTTCGCTCCACTCCTCGGCGAGCCCCTCCGCGCTCTCGGAGGCCTCCCGATAAGCGGTCGCCAGCTCGTCGTCGTCCGGCCGGTCGGACTCGACCTCGACGACGGCGACGGTCACGCGCTTGTTCGCGTACTCGGTACCGAGATACACTCGACCCCGGTCGTCCGTCTCGTTCGTTTTGAGGTCTGTTGCGTCGACCTTCATCGAGGGCCGCTACGGACCCGCGGCTGATATGTGTTGCCCACTATTACCCACGTAGCCGTAGAATGTCCAGGATGTCTTATGGCCTTCAGCTACCCGAACAAGGTCGAGCAGCGCGAGTCACGCTAGTTCAGTCAGACCGAGGCTGCATTCGAGTGCTACGGCGACCTCGTCCAGACGAGCCTCCGGAACCCGACCGAGATTGTCGATGATGTGATGTTCGATTGAACCGTCCGACTACCTTGACGCGATACTACTCTTGTGCCGCGTGTTGAACCGGTTTTCGCAATCGTATCAACGTCGGTCAAAGTCTCACGACTGGGAAATCCGGCGTGTACCGCCAGGATTCGATCGCTCATATCGGCGCGAACGGTCAGGGCTTTCGCTTCTCAGTACGTCCACAGCCGATCGATCCGCCCCGCTTCGTCGGGGTGCTGGTCCCGGAGCGCGTCGACGTCCCGTTCCCCGTCGACGTTTATCACGTGGAGTTCGCCCCGACGCCCGTCGTAGGCGTCCTGGAAGTCGTAGACGACGCCGTAGACGTCGAGGGATGGTGGCACCTCGTCGCTCTCGCGAATGAACTCGACCTGCCGGTCGACGTTGTACTCGACGAGGTGGTTGATCACGGTCGACCGGTCGAGGCCGTCGGGGAGGGCCTCGACGCCGTCGGCCAGCATCGGTGCGAGGATGGAGATGCAGTGCTCGATTCCGGGGGGCTCGGACACGTCGCCGGTGAGGGCGTCGTACGTCGCCGTCACCGCGCCACACCCGGTATGGCCAACGACCACGACGGTCTCGGTCCCAGTGTGTTCGACGGGATAGAGGACGTCACCCGAGACGGCATCCCCGGCGTCGGTGCGCTGGCGCACGCGATTGCCGATGTTGCTACAGGTAAAGATCCGGCCGGGATCGTCGTTGTCCCACATGTGGTCCTGGAGAACGCGCGAGTCCGAACAGCAGACGGTGACGGCACCCGGGCGCTGTGAGTCCTGCAGGTCGTCGAACCGGTCGTCGAGCGCCGCGGCGTGGTCTTCGTTACCGGCCAGCATTTCGACGAACACGTCGTTCATAGGCCGGCTTGTGAGGGCAGCGAAAAGACTGCTTCGCTCCATCGAGTCCGCGCGCGTCGGGCCTCAGGACTCGGGGGCGTACGTCGCAGCCAGTTCGTCCAGTCGGTCGTGGCGCTCCAGGGTGTGGGGCGCAGTCAGGGGCGAGACGCTCACGTCGCCGTCGACGACGGCCCGGCGGTCCGTCCCCTCGTCGTCGGGGAGTTCGTCCGCCGCCATCAGCGCCCAGATTTCGTCCTCGAGTTCGATTCGGTCGCCGTCGTGGTGGGCCCGCATCCGGTAGACTGTCGAGGGGCGCGTGATCGCCATCCCTGCATCGCCCCACTCGGCCGGCGGTGCGTTGACGTTCAGGTAGTCGGCGGTCTCGAAAACGCCCGCACCGAGGGCGTGTTCGGCGAGGTACGTCGCCGCACGCGTCGCCGCGTCGAAGGACTCGTAGGCCACGTCGACGTCACCGAACGCCGTGTCATCGTCCACAGGGACGTACAGCGAGAGGGCCATCGCCGGGACGTCGAAGAAGGCGCTCTCGACGGCCGCGCTGACGGTGCCCGAGCGTCCGAGGACGTACGCGCCGAGGTTCGCGCCCTCGTTACAGCCCGCCACGACGAGGTCGGTCTCGGGGACGAGCGCTTCGAGTCCGGCGATCACGCAGTCCGCGGGCGTCCCGTCGACGACGTACCCGAGGTCGTGTTCGCCGACGGCGACCGACCCGGAGAGCTGTCGGCCCACGGCGCTCTGGTCGTGTGCCGGCGCGACGGCGACCACGTCTCCGACCCGCGAGAGGGCGTCGTAGAGCGCCCGGAACCCGGTCGAATCGATCCCGTCGTCATTGGTCAGGAGGATCTGCGGGTCGCTCATGTGCACTCCAGCGCCGGTGGTCGCAAAAGCGTGCCGCTCGCCCGCGGGCGGTCTCGGCGTCGACCGCCCCCGCTCAGGCCGGAATCCGCTCGACCACGGTCTCGGCCTCGACGACCAGGTTGTAGGCCCCCTCGTCGTCGTTCCAGAGGACGAGGACGTTCTCGAAGCGGAGGAGGTCGCCGTAGTCGGCCGTGCGAAGAGCCGTATTGAGGGACGATTCCGCGGTACAGACTGCGAAGTGATCGATCGCCTGGCTCCCGTCGCCCACCAGGTAGAGGGGGTTGGCGTCGGGGTCAGAGAGGTCGTGGCTCAGCTTGATCGCCACGCAGTCGATGCGCTCGGTCACGTGATCCTCGGTTCGGGCCAGTGGCGCTTCCCGAGCGGCGTTCGGTTGGAAATCGACGCGCGTACGGCCATCGGTCCGGAGCAGCGAGAACGCGTACTGGACGTCGACGTTGACGAACTCGCCGTCGCCGGGCTGGTCGTCTCCGTCGGTAGTCGCGCGCGTTCCCTCGTCGAGCGTGCGCTGGAACGGCGGGACGGCGAGGTCAGGCTTCACGTCGAAGGACCACGTGTCGCTCGCGGGCCGTCGCCCGGGCCAGAGGCGAACGGTCGGGGCGAAAACCGTCGCCCCGTGCTCGGTTTCGAGGCCGCGCTCGATTTCGCGCAGGCCCGTCGCCGTGTTGCGGTCGGCCGGGGCGACGGCCACCATCGTCCCGTCGTCCGCGAGTGCGTCGATGTACCGGCCGGCGACGGCTGCCGGCTGGTCGAGTTCCGAGAGGACGTTCGAGCACAGGACGAGGTCGTACGGGCCCTCGGGCTCGAACGCTTCGGCGGTCGTTCGGTGGACCTCGAAGTGAACGTTCCGTCCAGCATCGGTGGTCAGCGCCTCGAAGACGTCGGCCGCGGCGCTGGGCTCGACGGCATGGTAGTCGACGAGCGCGTCGTCCGGGAGCAGGTCGACCAGGCCGAGGGCGGGCCCGCCGACGCCGGCGCCCACGTCGAGGACGCGAAGGCGAGCGGAGAGCAACCCATCCGCAGCCAGGGACGCGAGGAGATACTGCGCGGTGGCGTAAGCGGCCGGCAGGTGGTAGATAGCGAAACCGAGGGCCGTCTGGTACTCGTAGTCGACGGCCTCGCCGTGGAGGTAGCTAGTTTTGAGGTCCCGGATCCGCCGCCGGAGGTCGTCGCCGCTCTCGCCGTCCGGCCAGCCAGCACCGTAGGCCTCGACCAGTAACTCCTCGAGGGCTTCGGAGTGGACCGACGGCAGCGCGTCGACACCCTCGAAGGAAACGTCGACGGGACCGGTGGGCGCCGGCTCGAAGGAACCGTCGGGCCGTTCGACGAATCCGAGGTCCCGTGCCGACTCCCGGAGGACCTGCCGGACCGCCGCCGGATGTGGCTGGCCCTCGACGTACTCGCAAATCTCATCTGGATCGACGGGGCGGACCTGCTGGAGGTACTTCGCGTTCGTTCGCACCTGTTCGCGCTGTTCGTCGTTCATTCCAGGTCGCTCCCGGAGTTCATCGGCCAGCGTCCTCGTAGAGTTGGTCGAAGGTACCCCGGTCCGCGTCGGCAATCTGGCGAGCCGCGGCCGCCACGTCCTCGGCGCCGTCGAAGGCAGCCTGGATGTCCGCGTAGACGCGCGCGTCACCACCGGTCACCTGGTCGACGAGCGCCGAGAGGTCCGCCGAGATGGGTGTGTGGAGTTCCTCGGGCACGTCCGCGGCGGCCAGCCCGAACGCCAGCACGGCCGCGTGCGTCCGCGCCTGGACGGTTTCCATCGCCTCGTCGTGTTCCGCTGGCGTCGTCTCGTAACAGGTGTTGCCGCGGTCGCGGAGTGCGTCGAGGACTGTCTCGGTGACCGGGCCGTCCACGTCGGCGACGACCGCCACGTTCCCCGGTTCGTTTTCGGGGGCGAACAACGGGTGCAGGCTCGTCCGTTCGACGTCCGGGGCGTGTCGTCGCATGGTATCGACGGGGCCCCGCATCGTTCCCGTCAGGTCGAGTACTGCGGCTTCGGCGGTCGGCCCCCAGGATTCGATGGCCGACTCCGCCGCGGGAATCGGGACGGCGACGACGACGAGGTCGGCCGCCGCCGTTTCGGGTGTGTCGAGGACCGTCCCGTCCTCCGCCGCGGCGGCGGCCTCGGCTGCCGTCCGGTCGGCGTCGGCGAAGGCGAGTGACACGTCCGCGGCAGCGTCGCTCGCGAGGGCGCGGCCGAACCAGCGCCCCATCTCCCCGGCGCCGACGACGAGAACCTCCATTACGGCGGTGTTGTTCGGTCCTGGGCAAAAGGGGTTCGGTCCCGGGCCTGGACCGAAAACGGTTAGAGCGGGACCGGGGAAGGCTCCTGCCATGAAACGCGTCCGCTTTCGAGATCCGGCAGGTGCCGTCAGAACAGGCGAGTGGCTCGACGACGACGGCACCGTCGCCGGAACGGCGACGGCCGGGCTCAGCGGCCAGATCCGGTTCGCGGACCGGACCTACGACCCGGCCGACATCGACCTCCTCCCGCCCTGCCAACCATCGAAAATCGTCTGTATCGGTCGAAACTACGCCGCACACGCGGCGGAATTCGACAACGAGGTGCCCGACCGACCGCTGCTCTTTCTCAAGCCACCCAACGCCGTCGCCGCGCCGGGGAGCGACGTCTCCCTGCTGCCGGGCAAGGAGCGGATCGACTACGAGGCGGAGTTCGGCGTCGTGATCGGCGAGCAGTGTCGCAACGTCGCCGAGGCCGACGCCGCCGACGTCGTCGCCGGGTACACCTGCGTGGTCGACGTCTCCAACCGCGACGACCAGCGCGAGGAGCAAAACTGGGTGCGCGGCAAGGCCTTCGACGGGTCCGCTCCGCTGGGTCCCGTCGTCGCCAGCCCGGAACACGTCCCCGACGACGCAACGATCGAACTTCGATTGAACGGCGAGGTACAACAATCCTCGACCATCGAAAAGCTATTTTTCTCCGTTCCCGAACTGATCGCCGAGATCACGACGTACCTCACGCTGGAACCGGGCGACGTGATCGCCACGGGGACGCCGGAGGGTGTGGGCGCGCTCGCCGACGGCGACGAGGTCGAAGTCGAAATCGAGGGCGTGGGAACGCTCCGCCACGGCGTCACGGCCCCCTGAGCGGCCCGACGGTCGGTGTGGGGGCGTTCGCTACCTGCAGCGTTTAAGCCGTTGGCGCGTCCATCCCCGCAGCAGAGATGGCATCCGCCCTCCATCGTCGCGACGCGGTCGGCATCGCCATCGTCGCGCTGACCGTCGCGGTATCGCTCCTGACGTACGACGACCTCCCCGCCCAGCTGGCGACGAACTTCGATGCCAGCGGGGATCCCGGGGAGACGATGGCGAAACCGCTCGCTTTGGCACTGCCCACCGTTCTGGCGGCGTTCGTGGTCGTCGTCTTTCGCGTCCTCCCCGCAATCGATCCGCTGGGCGACAACATAGCGGCCTTCCAGGACTACTACGACCTGATCGCGGTCGTCGTGGTGGGCGTCGTCGGTTACGTCCACCTCCTGATCGTGGGCTGGAACCTCGGCTACGACGTCTCGGTGGCCCAGGCCGTGGTTCCCGTCCTCGCCGTGACCTACTACGTCGCGGGCGTCGTCGTGGAACACGCGGAGCAGAACTGGTTCGTCGGGATTCGAACTCCGTGGACGCTATCCAGCGAGGAAGTCTGGAACGAGACCCACGAACGCACCGCCGTGCTGTTCAAGCTCGCTGGCCTGGTCGCCCTGTTCGCTCTTCCGTTCCCGCAGTACCTCCTGCCCATCGCCGTTGCTCCCATCGTGGTCGTCACCGTCGTCGCCACCGCCTACTCCTTCGTCGTCTACCGGCGAGTGACCGACACCTGACCGGCGATAGATGAGAACTGATATGACTGGCAGGGGGCAAGTCCACGCCGAATCGCGGTCGGGACAGGATCTCCTATGAGCACCGATCGAACTCCCTCGCCACGCGTTGACGTCTGCGTCGTCGGAGCCGGCCCCGCCGGAGCGCTCGTCGCGGACCGCCTCGCCAGTGACGGCCACGACGTGGTCGTCCTTGAGGCCGGCCCCCGCTTCGACGACGCCGACCGGTCCGAGCGGATGGAGCGAGCGATCCGCCCCCCGTACGACCGGCGGGACGTCTGGCAGATGGGCGGGGAGCGCGACGCGTACTCGTCCTCGGGCGACAGGGACTACCCGCTGAACTTCGCCCGCGTCAAGGGCGTCGGGGGGTCGACGCTGCACTGGCAGGGTATGGTGATGCGACTCCACGAATCGGACTTCGCCGGGGCCGTCGAGCCCGACGAGCCCGGGTGGCCACTCGAATACGACGAGGTGGCCGACTACTACGCCGACGCCGAGGACGCCATGGGCGTCGCCGGAGCGGCTGACGACCCGTTCGCGCCACCGCGCGACGACCCCTTCCCGATGCCGGCGTTCCCGCCGAGCTACAGCGACTCCCTCTTCGCCGAGGCCTGCGAGGAACTGGGAGTCGCCATGCACTCGGTCCCCAACGCGCGAAACTCCGAGCCCCGGGACGGCCGCTCGGCGTGCGTCGGGTACGGGACCTGCCAGCCGGTCTGTCCCTCGGGCGCGAAATACAGCGCCGACGTGACGATCGCGTCAGCCGAGTCGGCTGGTGCCGACGTACGGGACCGCTGTCCGGTCCACCGACTCTCCACCGACGACCGGGGCGGACGGGTCGAATCCGTCGAATACGCCACGCCGGACGGAACGACCCACGAGCAGGAAGCCCGCCACGTCGTGCTCGCCGCTGGCGGCATCGAGACGCCACGGCTCCTGTTGCTGTCGCAGTCCCGGTCGCACCCCGACGGTCTCGCGAATTCGAGCGGCGCGGTCGGCCGGTACTTCATGGAGCACTGTTTCGCTGGCTCTGGCGGCACGCTGGACCGGCGGACGCGCCAGAACCACGTCGGGTTCATGACCAGCGAGAGCCACCAGTTCTACGACGAGCCCGGGCAGGCGATTCGAACGCGGGAGGGCGACGTAGTGGTTCCCGAAGCGGACGCAGCGCTCGGACCGATCAAGCTGGAGTTCCTGAATTACGCCGGTCCCTCGCCCGTCGAGCTGGCACTCGACAGCGACACCTGGGGTGACGAACTCCTCTCGGACCTCCGTCGGGCCTACGGCCACAGCATCGCCATGGGCGGATTGGTCGGGCAACCGCCACGGGCCGAGAACCGCGTGACGCTCGACCCGTCGACCACCGACGAGCACGGCAATCCGGTCCCGGACGTCCAGTGGTCGATCGGCGAGCGGACCCGCCGGACCATCGAGCGCGCGAACGCGATCCAGCACGCCATCCTCGACGAACTCGGCGTCGACCGGACCTGGACCGTCGGGCCCGCAGACACCGGGCCGGCCTACCACCACATGGGGACCACGCGAATGGGAACGGATCCCTCGGAGAGCGTCGTCTCGCCGCGGTTGCGGACTCACGACGTGGCGAACCTGTGGGTCGCCTCCAGCAGCGTCTTCCCGACCAGCGGCGCGATGAATCCCACCCTGACGATCGCGGCGCTGGCACTCCAGGCGGCCGATCACGTGGCTGCCGAGCTGTGAGGGGGCCGTGTGGAGCCCATCGACGTCTGGCAAACAGGTGGCGCTCCGTGGCCGGGCCGGCGTGCCACGCTCCCGCCTCGACCGGACCCGGACGCGGTTTCAGGACACGGTGAGAGTGGACGCGTTCTCCGTCTTGAAGCTACGGGAGGGGCAGTGCGGCGAGCCCGCCGGCGAGTAACCCCGCGACGAGGAGCAGGAGGAGCGACACGAGGGCAGCGCCCTGCAACGGACGACGAGCTGCCTTCGCGGGCTCGCGCACCTTCTTCTGGCTCGCACCGTCGGTCAGGCGAGCGGCGCCGACCTCGACGAGCGCGGCGAGGACGAACCACAGGCCGAGCATCGCGAGCACCAGGTAGCCCGGCGTGCTGCCCGTGAGACTCTCGACAGTGTACTCGCTGGCGGCCATGTGACCGCCGCTGACGAAGAGCACGACCGCGCTGGCCCGGGAGACTGTCGTGAGCGTCCCGGCGAGCGACTCGAGCGGCCCGGCGTCGATGTCGCCCCGCGAGGCGAGCGGGAGGACGGCGAGCGCGACGAAGACGACGCTACCCGTCCAGAGGCCGGCAAAGAGGAGGTGCGACACGACGGCGACGGCGTCGGCGATTGCCATGTCGGGGGTGCGGGGGCGACCGCCTTCAAGGTGGACGGTTCGAGCCGAGCGACGCGTAGGGGTCTGGGCCCGTGTGAGCACGCTTAAGACACGTGGCCCGTTTTGGGCGATCATGGAACCGCGGGACCTGTCGGCCCACGCCGTCTACCGCGCCGGCCAGGGAATCGAGGAGGTCGCCCGGGAACTCGGCCTCGACCCGGACGACCTCGTCAAACTCTCGTCGAACGAGAACCCCTTCGGCCCGAGTCCGAAGGCCGTAGACGCTATCCGCGAACACGCCGCCGAGGCCCACACCTACCCCAAAGCAGCCCACACCGACCTCGCGGCCGCCGTGGCCGACGAGTGGGACGTCGACCCGGTACAGGTCTGGCTCGGCGCCGGGGGCGACGGCGTCCTCGATTACCTCTCGCGGGCGCTGCTGGAACCCGGCGACGGGGCGCTGGTCCCGGAGCCAGGATTCGCCTACTACCCGATGAGCGTCCGGTACCACCACGGCGAGGTACGATCGTACCGACTCTCGAAGGCCGAGGACTTCGTCCAGACCGCCGACGGCGTCCTCGAGGCCTACGACGGCGAGCGGATCGTCTACGTGACGAGCCCGCACAACCCGACCGGCTCCGAGATGCCGGTCGCGGAGGTGCGTCGCCTGGCCGCGGAGACCGACGAGCAGACGCTCGTCGTCGTCGACGAGGCCTACGGCGAGTTCAGCGAGCGGCCGAGCGTCCGGCCGCTGGTCGACGAGCGCGACGACGTCGCCGTGTTGCGGACCTTCTCGAAGGCCTACGGGTTGGCTGGGCTCCGCCTGGGCTACGCGCTGGTCCCGGAGTCGTGGGCCGACGCCTACGACCGCGTCAACACGCCCTTCGCCGTCAACGGCCTGGCCTGTTTCGCCGGCCTGGCTGCCCTGAACGACGAGACTCACGTCGAGCGGACAGTCGAGACGGCACGCTGGGCGCGAGACTACATGCGTGAGGAGCTCGCGGCCCCGACCTGGGAGAGCGGTGGGAACTTCGTCATGGCGGCGGTCGGCGACGCCGAGCGCGTTGTCGACGCCGCGAGACGCGAGGGCGTGATCGTCCGCGACTGCGGGAGTTTCGGCCTACCGGCCTGCGTCCGGATCTCCTGTGGGACGGAGGCAGAGACCCGGCGTGCGGTGTCGGTCCTCAACGAGGTGATCGCCGCGTGCGAGTCGCCGTGACCGGCACGCCGGGGACGGGCAAGACGACGGCGACCGAGCACCTCGACTCGTCACTGGCCGTCGTCCACCTCAACGACGTGATCCGGGAAGAGGGGCTGACGACCGGCACCGACGAGGAGCGAGACTCGCTCGTGGCCGACCTCGACGCGGTCGACGACTGGCTCGCGGGGCGCGAGGACGTGCTCGTCGAGTCGCACCTGGCACACCACCTCGACGTCGACCGCGTCGTGGTCCTCCGGTGTCACCCCGAAGAACTCGAACGGCGGTTCGACGAGCGGGGTGAACCCGCCGCCAAGGCCCAGGAGAACGCCGAGAGCGAGGCCCTCGACGTGATTCTTGCCGAGGCCGTTGCCGGTCACGGGACGGAGAACGTCTACGAGATAGACACCACGGATCGAGCGCCGGACGAGGTTGCCACGGCGATCGAGGCGGTACTCGAGGGAGCACGCGACCCGAGCGCCGGGACGGTCTCGTTCATCGACTACCTATGACGCTGGACCGCCTCCGCCCGCTGGCTGATCGGCTCCTGCGACCGTTCGTCGCGGGCGCGGTCCGCGTCGGCCTGACCCCCGACGGCATCAGCGTCCTCGCTTTCGGTCTCGCGATCGCCGCTGGTGGCGCCTTCGTCGTGGCTGGCGATCGTGCACTCTTCTACCTGGTCGGTGCGGTGCTCGTCTTCTGCAACGGCTGGCTCGACCTGCTCGACGGCGCCGTCGCGCGAGAACTGGCGGTCGACTCGCCTGCGGGCGACTTCCTGGACCACGTCCTCGACCGCTACGCGGACATCGTCGTGATCGCGGGCCTCGCCGCCGGGATCCAGGCATACGTGCTCGGGTTCGCGGCGGTCACCGGCGTCCTGATGACCTCCTACCTCGGGACGCAGGCACAGGCCGTCGACCTCGATCGGGTCTACGGTGGTCTCGTCGGCCGCGCCGACCGCCTGGCGCTGATCGGGGTCGTCGGGGTGCTCGCAGCCGTCTTCAGCCCGACGTACGCTGGACTGGGACTGGTCGGCTGGCTGCTCGTCGTCCTGGCGGTCGTGGGACACGTCACAGCCATCCAGCGGTTCTACGGTGCGATGGTCGCACTGCGCTGACGGCGGTGGCGTGCGATTTATGCGGCGGGCTGGTCAAGGAGAGTGCATGGTATCGTGTGAGATGTGCGGGGCGGAGACGTCGAGCCCGAAGACGGTCAAGATCGAGGGCGCGGAGCTCGAGGTCTGTGACGACTGCACCGACTTCGGCACCGAGGTGCAGACGGGGAGTTCCGGCAGCACGTCGACCAAGTACTCGACGGGGTCGTCGGAGTCCTCGAGTTCGTCCGGTTCGTCCTCGTCGGGCGGTGGCACTACGGGGGCGGGGCGGAGTGGCGGCGGTGGGGGCCAGAGCGACATGTACGACGACATCGAGGAACTCGCGCAGGACTACGACGAGCGCCTCCGCGAGGCCCGCGAGGCGGCCGGCCTGAGCCAGGAGGACCTGGCCAAGCAACTCAACGAAAAGGCCAGTCTCATCCGCAAGCTCGAACACGGCGATATCCTGCCGAGCGACGAGGTCCAGCAAAAGCTCGAGCGCGCCCTGGAGGTCGACCTCGGTGCCGGGGGCAGCGCCGCGGGCGAGGAGTGGTCGGGCGGCTCCTCGACGGGCGAGTACACGCTCGGCGACGTCGTCGAGCGCAAGGACTCCTGAGGCAGGGGACTCACAACCTATATCCGGCGGCCGGTCGGTCCCTGGGGTATGTTCGTTCTCGTGAACCTCAAGGCCTACCCGTGCGATCCGACCGCGGTCGCCGACGCCGCAGCCACCGTCAGCGAGGAGTCCGGCGTCGAGGTGGCCGTCGCGCCACAGGCCGCCCACCTCTCGACGGTGGCAGCGACGGGCGCGGTGACGTGGGCCCAGCACGTCAGCCCCGTCGCCCACGGGAGCCACACCGGGAGTACGCTCGCCGAGGCGGTCGACGACGCCGGCGCGACCGGGACGCTGCTGAACCACTCCGAGCACCGGCTGAAACTGGCGGACGTCGACGCCGGGCTGCGTGCGGCCGACCGGGTCGGCCTCGACACCGTCGTCTGTGCGAACAATCCCGAGCAGGTCGCCGCTGCGACGGCCCTCGGCCCGGACGCCGTCGCCGTCGAACCCCCCGAACTCATCGGAACCGGGACGCCGGTCAGCCAGGCCGACCCCGAGATAGTCCGCGGGGCGGTCGCGGCGGCGGCCGAGGTGGACCCCTCGGTCGACGTCTACTGTGGCGCCGGGATATCGACGGGCGAGGACGTCGTCGCCGCGAGTGACCTCGGCGCCGACGGCGTGCTGCTGGCCAGCGGTGTCGCCAAGGCCGACGAGCCCGCCGCGGCGCTCCGGGACCTCGTCGACCCGCTGTAACGTAGCGACGACGCCCGGTCAGTCGAGGAACTGCTGTTCCAGGTCGCGAGCGTAGACGCCGGCAGTGGAGGTCCGCTCGTCGTCGGCGAGTGCCGCGTCGAGCGAGTCCCGCAGGCAGTAGTCGTAGTGCCCGCGACCGACGTGCTCGATCAATCCGGCGCGTCGAAGCGCGCGGTTGCGAGCGTAGGCAGTCACTCGATCGGTGGTGCCCGACGCCTCGCGGAACACCTCCTCGGGGGTTGCCGGCCCCTCGTCGCGGTAGATGGCGGTCATCGCGAGTGCGACCGCGTCGAGGTCGGCCATCGCCGCAGCGGCTTCCTCGACCGGCGAGGGGCGGTCTGCGTCGGAGGACCGCCGGATCCGGACGTCCCTGTCGGCGACGGGCGCGCTGGCGCCCTGCTGGAAGTGGCGTATCTCCGTGGTGAACGACCCGACGGTGAGTCCCCCGTCCGCAGCCGCCGGGGTGCCGGTCGTGCGGGCCGCGTCTGCCTCGCTCGCATTCACATCCGACGAGGTGCTCCCGCCGTCGTCTCCCTCGTCCAGGCCCGCGAGTGCAGCGAGCCCCTCGAAGGCACCGTCCCTGTCGTCGGTCGCGCCAGAAGCGTCGCCGTCGCCACTCGCATCGGGCGACGCCCCGTTCGATCGGACTTCACCGTCACTCGTGGCCGCGGGTCCATCGTCCATCATCGCGCCGAACGCGGCCATGGCGTCTTCGTCCGTGGCCCCGTCGGAGTCATTATCGGTCGTGGACTCGGTGTCGGGAAAAGCGGCGTCCGGCCCGGACTCGGCATCCGCGCGGTTGCCCTCGGTCCGACGCCGACTCGCCCGCTGGCGCTCGCGTTCCGTCCGGCCGGGTGCTGCGCCCTCGACGTGAGCGAGCATGGCGTCGACGAACTGGTCGGCCATGCGACTGAGGTCGCGGGCGTCCTGGAGTTCCGCCTCGAGTTCAGCGATACGGGAGTTCTTCTCGTCGAGCGTCTCGCGCAGATCGGCGAGGCGGTCCTCGTGGGCCTGGCGCTCCTCGCTGATGGTGGCGAGTTCCTCGACGAGGTCGTCGCTGACGCTCTTGAGGTCGGGACGGTCGAAGTCGTCGAGACCTGGCGTCGCACCGGCGTCGAAGGTCCGCTTGCGGTTGAACTGGACGCGCCGGACGCGGTCGGACCAGTCCGTGACGAGGAAGCCCTCGCCGTCGTCCAGGTCCTCGACCGCGCTCGCGTACTCGCCGTCCAGTACTCTGCGGACGACCTTCGTGTCGTTGTTCCAGGTGAGGCGGTGCCAGACGAGCCAGTCGCACTGGGTGATGTAGTCCTTCTTGACGTCGGCCGGGCGCTGGGAGATGCCACAGACGCCGAGGCCGTGTTTGCGCCCGCGCTTGCCGATCTTGATGAGCATCTTCCCCGCCTCGCCGACGGAGCCGTTCTCGGGGATGTACTCGTGGACCTCCTCGACGAGGAGCAGGAAGGGCTGTTTCTGTTTTTTCGCCTTCGCGAAGAGGTGTTTCGCGACGGCCGTCAGGACCGCTTCGGCCGCCTCGTCTTCCAGGAACGAGGAGAGATCGAGGATGATCGGGACGTTGCGCTCCAGGGCGAGCGTGGCCAGTTTCTCGGCGTGGTCGGGCGTGACGCGGACGTCACACTCCTCGTCGGCGCCGGCGTGGAGGATCTCGTACTCCTCCTTGAGGCCGTAGTACTCGCCGTCGACGTCGACGATCAGCAGGCCGAAGCCGCTGTCCAGCAGTTCCTCGGCGACGACGCTCGCGGTGTTGGACTTGCCCGATCCCGACTTGCCGGTCACGAAGCCGCGGCCGGTCAGGAGTTCGACGACCGGCAGGGAGACGTCGCGTCCTTGTCGGCCGCTGGCCCCCTTCCCGGCCGTGGTCTGGGCGACCGTGATCTGCTCGTTTCTGGCCATTCGTTGCACCCACGTGGCACGGCCGGTCCCATAACAGTCAGTCAGACGCGCGACAGACGGCCGGGCTGTACAGCCTGCAGGACGACCACACCGGGTCTCGAACGTTTAAGGCCGTCCTCGCGAAACGCTTCCCCCGAGGACAGGATGGCACGGTTCGAGACCCACGTCGAGGAGGGCACGATCTACGTCGGGACGCCCGACGGGCCACTCGAAGTCGGGGCCCTCGACGACGCGCTCGACGTGGTCGGCGGCCCGGCCTGGACGATCAGCTACTCCGACGAGGCCAAAGAACGCCACCCGGGCATGGACACCTCCGACGAGGGCCTCGTCGTCGACGTGGCCGACATGATGCAGGCCATGACCCACTCGGAGCGGTTCGTCGAGACCCTCCGGGCGCAGCCGGCCGAGCCGACGGCAGCCGACGACATCTCGCCGCGCCTCGGCCTGTTCGTGGGAAAACTTCTAGAGAACCTGGAGAGCGGCGTGAGCTGACGGATGGATCGTTCGGTGGGTCCAGTCACCCGGATTCGAACTCGCCCAGCGAGAGCTGGCGGTCGCGTCGCCGTGGGCGGTCCGGCCGGTGGCGGTCGCCGTCGGCTGCGTCGTCCTGGCCGTCCCCGCCCGCCTCGCTATCCCCGCTAGCTTCGTCGTCCCAGGACTCGAGACTCGCCTGGGCCTCGTCGGCGAAGGTTAGATTCGAGACCCGCACGCCGAGCTTGCGGGCGCGGTTGCCCTCGAACTCCCCCAGCAGGTCCAGCGCGATCTCGCGGACCAGGTCGGCGTCCTCGACGGGGCCGGGGAGCGATCGTGCCCGCGTGTTCACGTCGTAAGGCGGCGTCACGACCTTGATGCCGATCGTGCGGTAGAGGGCGTCCTTGCGGGCCGCGCGCTCGGCGACGGCGGTGGCGAGGCCGCGAACGCGCTCGCGCTTGCGCGCGTCGTCGCTCGTGGCCTCCGCGAAGGCCGACTCCCGCGAGAGGCTCTTGGGTTTCCCCACGGGCTCGACCGCGCGGTCGTCCTCGCCACGGGCGTAGCGGTGAACCTCGAGTCCGCGGTCGCCGAAGCGGTCCTCGATCACGTCGGGGTCGGCCGCCGCGAGATCACCGGCCGTCTCGACGCCCATCCCCCGGAGCTCCGCAGCAGTGACCGGACCGATGCCGTGGACTTCCTCGACGTCGAGGGGCGCGAGGAACTCCCGGACCTCGCCGGGGCGGACCACGACGAGGCCGTCGGGTTTGTCGTGGTCGCTCGCGATCTTCGCGGCACTCTTGCTCGGGGCGACGCCGACGCTCGCCGTCACGCCGACGGACTCCTCGATTGCGTCTTTGAGTCCTCGGCCGAAGGTACGTGGGTCGCTCTCGTTCCAGTCCACCCGGTCGGTCACGTCGAGGTACGCCTCGTCGACGCTCACCTCGCGAATCGTCGCGGCGCGCTCCCGGAGGATCGCCTTCACGTCGGCGGCCACGGACTGGTAGTAGTCCATGTCGACGGGCCGGTAGAAGCCGGCTTCGGCCACGTCGCGGTCCGGGTCCTCGGCGGCGTCGATCTTCCGGGGCAGGCGTTCCAGGGCCTCGGAGATGGGTTGGGCGCTCTCGACCCCGTACGCGCGTGCTTCGTAGCTCGCGGTCGCCACGGCGCCGATGGTCTCGCCGGGTTCGAACCCCATGCCGACGACGACGGGTTCGCCGCGGAGGGCCGGTTCGCGCAGTCGCTCGCAGGCCGCGTAGAAGCAGTCCATGTCGACGTGACAGACGACCCGGTCGTCGGGCTCCGGGGCGCCGGGCAGTCTGGCGGCCCGTGCCATGCTCGATACTGGGGGCGCCCGACCGTTAACCTTCACGAACCGGGGTGAAACTGGTCGGGACGTCACGTGGCGAAAGAACGGGCCGAGGGCGCCGCCGGCCGAACGGCGCCCGGTGTGCGCTTCCTCGTGGAATGGTACCAAGTGCCGGAATGCACGGCGGTGCTTCCCGCCGGAAGCCCCGCTCACCAGGGCTCCGACTGTGTGTTACACGTTACCACACTTAACGCTTGTCCCGCTCGGGGAAATTTCCGTTCCGAGTGCCAGTCGGCGGGCGGTTCGACATCGCGAGTGTGGAATCGGCCGGGCGATACCCCATCGACACGCTGTGGGACCCGGCGTGGTACTGAGAGTTGTTACCGCAGGACAAACTCTTTGACGTCGCGGTCCGAGGTGGGATCTGGAGGGCTCCGAGGGCCTCCGGGGGACCCTATGGAACGCAGTGGTACCCGCACGATCGATGCGTCAGCAACTGAGACGGTCACGCAGTCCCGATCGCGAGACGGCGGCGAGGGCACCCAGCGGGCGGTGAAGCGGTGCCCGGGGCCGGGGCGGTGTGCAGGCCCGAGCGACAGTTCGGACGCGGTGGCTGACGCGCAGGAGGACACGACATGACGGAACACGACATCACGCTTACAGTAAACGGCACAGACCACGATCTCACGGTGGAATCGCGCACCCTCCTCGTCCACGCGCTACGGGACGAGCTCGGGTACACCGGCCCGAACGTCGGGTGCGAGACGAGCATGTGCGGCGCCTGTACGGTCCTCGTCGACGGCGAGGCGGTCAAGTCCTGTACGGAGCTCGCTGCCCGCGCCGACGGGGCCGAGATCACGACCGTCGCCGGCCTCGCCGAGGACGGCGACTTTCATCCGATCCAGACTGGCTTCCAGGAGGAACACGGCCTGCAGTGTGGGTACTGCACGCCTGGCATGATGATGACCGCCACGGAGTTCCTCGAGGACAATCCCGACCCGGACGGCGAGGAAATCCGCCACGCCCTGGAGGGCAACCTCTGTCGGTGCACGGGCTACCAGAACATCGTCCGTGCTGTCGAGAACGCCGCGGGAGAGATGGCCGCGGAGCCAGCGGGAGGTGACGACTGATGGCCACCGAGGAGGACGATCCCCGTCCCGAAGGCGTCCAGACGATCCGTGCCAGCGAGGTCGACCCGGACGAGATATTCGGGTCTGCCGTCCAGCGACGCGAAGACCCCGCCTTGCTCTCGGGCGACGCCGAGTACACGGACGACATCCGGGAGGACCGGATGCTCCACATGGCCGTCCACCGGAGCCAGCACGGCCACGCCCGCATCGAGGACGTCGACACGTCGGCCGCCGAGGCCGTCGACGGCGTCGTCGGCGTCTACACTCACGACGACCTCGTCCGCGAGGACACGCCCGGCGAGGCGCCGTTCAACGTCCCGACGGGCTGGCTGCTCGACACGCTCACGGTCGTCGATCACCCGATCCTCGCCGACGAGACGGTCTGCCACCAGGGCGACGGGATCGCCATCGTGCTCGCCGAGGACCGGTACACTGCCAACGACGCAGCCGACCGCGTGGACGTCGAGTACGAACCCCTGGACGCGGTGACGGACCCGGCCGACGCGCTGGCCGACGACGCGCCGCAACTGCACGACGATGCGCCAGGGAACCTGGCCTTCGACTGGGAACTCGGCGACGCCGACGCCACCGACGAGGCCTTCGCCGACGCGGCCCATACGGTCGAACTTGACCTGGAGAACCAGCTGTTGATCCCCAACGCCATGGAGCCGCGGGCGGCCGTCGCGGACTACAACCCGTCCACGAGGGACCTCGACCTTCGGATGACCTCGCAGAACCCCCACCTCCACCGCCTGTTGCTGTCGGGCGTCATCGGACATCCCGAGCACAAACTCCACGTGGAGGCGCCGGACGTCGGCGGCGGGTTCGGCTCGAAGATCCACCACTACCCCGACGAGGCGCTGACCTCGTGGGCCGCCATGCAGACCGAGCGACCGGTGAAGTGGCAGGCAACGCGGACCGAGACCTACGTGACCGACGCGATGGGTCGAGGCCACGCCACGCGGGGCGAACTCGCGATGGACGAGGACGGGACGATCACGGGCCTGCGCGTCGACACGAAGGCGAGCATGGGCGCGTACGTCTCGACGTTCGCCCCGGCCGTGCCGACGTACCTCTATGGCACGCTGCTCTCGGGGCAGTACGACATCCCCGCGATCCACTGCTCGGTCCAGGGTGCGTTCACGAACGTCCCGCCCGTCGACGCCTACCGGGGAGCCGGCCGCCCCGAAGCCTCGTTCGTCGTCGAGCGACTGATGCACCTCGGCGCGAGGGAAGTGGGGATGGACCCCGCCGAGTTCCGACGACACAACTTCGTCGCCGACGACGCCTTCCCCTTCGAAACGCAGGTCGCGGTGGTCTACGACAGCGGTGACTACGAGAAGACACTCGACGAGGCCCTCGAGCGGATCGACTACGAGGCGTTTCGCGAACGCCAGCAGCAGGCTCGGGAGGAGGGACGCTACCTCGGCATCGGCTTCTCGTCGTACATCGAGGCCTGTGGCCTGGCCCCCTCCCAGCTCGTCGGCGAACTCGGCGCCCAGGCGGGCCTCTGGGAGTCGAGCAACGTCCGGATGCACCCATCGGGGACGGTCACTGCCTACGTGGGCACGTCGGGCCACGGTCAGGGTCACGACACGACCTTCGCCCAGATCGTCTCGGACGTCCTCGGCATCGACTACGACGACGTGGAGATCGTCGAGGGCGACACCGACGAGATCCCGCAGGGCATGGGCACCTACGGCTCGCGCTCGGCGGCCGTCGGCGGCTCCGCGCTGGCCACGTCCGCGATGAAGATCGTCGACAAGGCCCAGCAGATCGCGGCCCATCAACTGGAGGCCAGCGAGGACGACCTGGAGTTCGAGAACGGCGAGTTCCACGTCGCGGGCGCGCCGGACCGCTCGATGTCCATCCAGGCGGCCGCACAGGCGTCGTACCTGGCCCACGACATCCCCGACGACATGGAACCCGGACTGGAGGAGACGTCCTTCTACGACCCGGAGAACTTCGTCTTCCCGTTCGGCACGCACGTCGCGATCGTCGAGGTCGACCCGGACACCGGCGACGTCGAGATCGAGCGCTACCTCGCGGTCGACGACGTCGGCCCCCAGATCAACCCGAAGATCGTCGAGGGACAGATCCACGGCGGCGTCGCCCAGGGCATCGGCCAGGCGCTCTACGAGGGCGCCGAGTTCGACGAGAACGGAACGCTCACCACGGGCTCGATGCAGGACTACGCCGTCCCGAAGGCCATCCACGTTCCGGAGATGGAGACCGCCCACACCGTGACCGAGAGCCCCCACAACCCGCTGGGGGTCAAGGGCGTCGGCGAGGCCGGCACCATCGCCGCGCCACAGGCCGTGGTCAACGCAGTCACCGACGCCCTGGAACCGCTGGGCATCGACCACCTCGACATGCCACTGACCGGTGAGCGGGTCTGGCGTGCCATCGCGGACGCCGACGGAGGTGAGAACTGATGTACCCCGACGACTTCGACCTCTACCGCCCGACCAGCGTCGGCGACGCACTCGACTTGCTCGAGGAACACGGCGACGCGGAGACGGAGATCCTGGCTGGCGGCCACAGCCTCCTCCCGACGATGAAGAGCGGTCTCGCGAGCCCCGACGTGCTCGTCGACATCAGCGAGGTCGACGGGATGTCCGGCATCGAGGACGACGGCGAGGTCGTCGCCATCGGCGCGACGACCACCTACGCGACCGTCACGAACTCCTCGCTCGTGGCGGAGGCGGCGCCCGTCCTCGCGGAAGCGGCGGGCGCCGTGGGTGACCGCCAGGTGCGAAATCGCGGTACAATCGGGGGCAACGTCGCCCACGCCGATCCGGCCTCGGATCTGCCCGGCGCCGTCATCGCCGCCGACGCGACCCTCGTCCTCGAGGGCCGCGACGGCGAGCGCACGGTGGCCGCGGACGACTTCTTCCTCGGGATGTTCGCGACCGACGTGGGCCCGGACGAGCTCCTCACCCGCGTCGAGGTCCCGAAAGCCAGCGACGCCGTCGGCGCCTACGCAAAGCGAGCGAGTCCCTCCTCGGGCTACGCCATCGTCGGCGTGGCGGCTCAGCTCGAACTCGACGGCGACGCCGTCGCGGACGCGAGCGTGGCCGCGAACGGCGTCGTCGACCACGGGATTCGGCTCGAATCGGTCGAAGACGCCCTCGGTGGCGAGTCCCTCGACGAAGCGACCATCGAGGCGGCCGCCGCCGGAGCCACCGCAGACCTCGCCGACGCGACGATGATGGAGGACCCGCAGGCCTCCGCGGAGTTCCGCGAGCAACTCCTCTCGGTCTACGCGGAGCGCGCCCTCGGGGACGCCGCCGACCGGGCGCGCTCAGCCGCGGCCGCGGACTGAGAGCGGGTGGGGCCGCCCCTTCACCGTCGTGCGGATCGCCGTTTCGCCGTCGAGCCGATAGATTGGTGACGCCCGGCGCCGTCCAGGCGACCGTGTCGAAACTGCCCCGCGTCCCGGGAGGGATTCGGTGACCATCGAGGTGAGCGACCGGCCCTGTCCGGAGTGTGGCGACGACCTGCGCGTCATCTACGTGTCGCGACTCCAGCAGGTGGTCTCGGGGTGGTCGTGTGCGAACTGTGGTTTCGTGGAGTCCGAAAAGCAGCAGTTCCGCGCGACCGTCCCGCTCACCGAGGACGAGGACTACCTGATCCGTCGCCTCAAACCGCTCTCGACCGCCGACGTTCGGGATCCGCTCGGCGACGTCGAGGGGGAGTTCCGCGCGCGAGCCACCGCGGAGATGGACGCCGACGAGGTATGGATGCTCGTCGACCCCGACAGCGAAGAACTGGTCGACGTGGTCTACGGGGCCGAATACGCCGCAGCCGAACGCCTCGAGGAGTGACGGCCGGCCTCAGATCGTGTACTCGTCCTCGCGTAACTGGACGTAGGCGCCGTCCCGGAAGCCACGCTTGGTCCACTTGTAGCGCGCCCACAGGCGGAGCCCCGTGATCCCGGACCGGAGGAGCCGCCGCGGGCTGTAGGAGCCGCGGTTCAGCATGTGGTCGACGGCGCCGAAGGTCCGGTCCCAGTCGGCCGGCCCGAAGTCGTGAACGAGGTCCGCCATCGTCACGTTCCGGAGCACCTCGTCGCCGATCGCCGCCTGCCAGGCGTCGTTGTAGCGCTCCAGCCGGTCGGCCGCCGCGAGTTCGCCAGCGATCGTCCCCGTGCGCACGGCGACGTGGTCACCGCCCTCGTGGAAGGCCGACGTCGCTCCCATGGCACCGCCGACGACGGCGATGCCGGCACCCGTCGGCGACTCGATCGGGCGCGTCGAGGAGATGGGGTAGGTCTCGGTCCCGCCCTGCTTCCCGCGGTCGTCGACGAGCGGAAAGTCCGCGAGGTCGTAGTCGGGGTACTCCCGTTCGAGGAGCCGGCGAATGTACTCGCCGCCCCGCGGGATCGATTCGTCGTCCTCGCGGAGCAGCGCCCACTCGGTCCGGTCGTAGTCGTCCACGTCGAGGCCGATGGGCATCGTCAGGCCGATCCGGGCCACGTTGTCGTCGTTCGGGAAGATCCAGGGGTAGGCCGTGTGCCCGGGCATGAGGCCCCACCAGAACTTCAGCAGGTGGGGCTCGAACAGTTCCTCGGGCACGCGGCGGTGTTCCTGGTAGGCGATGTGGTTGGCCCGCGTCGAGGCCAGCAGGTCCGAGACGCTGCGGCCCGCCGACATGAACTGGTCGAGGACGCCGGTCGTGACGGTCCGCTGGGGGCCGTCTGCGAGGACGAGATGGTCGGCCCCGACGCTCTCGCCGTTCGAGAGGGTCAGGCGGTGGCGCGGGTCGCCAGTGGGATCGGTCTCGACGTCGGTGACGCTGTCGCCGATGCGGTAGGTGGCACCGGCGGCCTCGGCCTCCTCGCGGAGCCAGTCGTCGAAGCGCGCGCGGTGGAAGGCGAAGCCGAAGTCGGGGTAGGCGGCGGGCTGACCGGTGTCGCGAATGGTGATCGACGTCGAGGGACCGACGAACTCGGCGCCGTCGAGGCGGCTGAGAATCACGTCGTCGGGAATCTCGGCCGCGTCGACGTCCATTATCTCGAGCCAGTAGTCGAGCATCCCGGCCGCGTCAGTCGAGTCCGGCCCGAGCGGGCCCCGGTCGTCGCGGGGGACGCCTCGCTCGAGTACGAGCGCGTCGGCGCCGCCCTCGGCGGCCGCCCGGGCAGCGGCGGTGCCCGCGGGCCCGCCGCCGACGACGGCAACGTCAACGCGTTCCATACCGCTACCCTGTCAGCCCGTGGATTAAATAGACTGCCATCCGGCCTCGATTGGCCGCGGTCGCGTCAGAACTGTTTCTGCGCGGGCGGGTCCGCCTGGTCACCACACGTTCGAAACACCGTCGACCAGTCTGCCCGGGTCCGGGAGAGGGCGTGGTCGACCTCGGCCCGCTTTTCGGCGACCAGCCAGCGGAGCCGGCGGACCTGCTCGTCGTCCGCCAGTTGCTCCGGGGGGACGTCAGCTTCGATGGCCGCGAGTTTCGCGGTGAGGGCGAACAGTTCGTCGAGGGAGGTCTGGTACTCGTCCCGAGTCCGGTACTCCTGGAGGACGCGGCGCAGGTCCGATTCGCTGGCGGGCTTTCGGACGTACCCGTCGATCGGCGCGTCGACGATGTCGGCGTCCACCCGCCTGGAACTCACCACGACGACGTGCGGATCGACGTCGGCCGCTGCGATCTCTTGGGCCACCTCGGATCCCGACAGGCCCGGCATCTCCCGGTCGAGAAAGACGACGTCGACGGCAGGCGACAGCGCCGACAGCGCCGCCTCGCCGTCCGCGGCCGTCACCACCTCGTTGTCCTCGGAAAGCCACTCCGCGAACAGTCGTCGGACGCCGCGGTCGTCGTCGGTGACGAGCACCGTCAGTTGGTCCCCCACCATGGGTACTCCCACAGTAGCGAGAGAGGGGACTATAAAGGTATCTCCGCTTCCAAACTGTTCAGGACGGCGTTCGGTACAAACCGAAAGAAGGCAACGGTGTTTTCGCACACTGAAAACGGTTGTCTGCGCGACAGGTGAACGGTTCCGTCCGACGCGCGACTGCCGACCGTCAGCCCTGGCCCGGAACGCGGCGGGTTCGTCGGTGCGGGCGCACCGGGGACGGATCCCACCTGCTGGTCGGGCTCCTGGAAGGCGTGGAAGCGAACCCCGTCGCCGGTCGGGAACCGGCCTCAGACGTAGCCGCGTTCGAGGAGCAATTCGCCGTTGAGAACGGACGCGCCGGCCGCCCCGCGCATCGTGTTGTGCGAGAGGCAGTTGAACTGCACCCCGCCCTCCGTCTCCCGGAAGCCGCCCGCGGAGACGGCCATGCCGTCCTCGCGATCCCGGTCGAGCCGGGGCTGGGGCCGATCGGGCTCGTCGAAGACGTGGATCAGCTGGTCGGGCGAACTCGGCAGGTCCACTGCGGGGTACTCGTCCATCGCCTCGGCGACGGCCGCGGGCGAGGCGTCCTCGACCGTGTCCGTCCAGACGTTCTCCAGGTGGCCGTCGATGGTCGGAATCCGGTTGCACGAGGCGTTGACGCGGGCGTCGAGCCAGTTGACCTCGGCGCCGTCGAACTCGCCCAGGAGCTTTCGCGACTCGGACTCCATCTTCTGTTCCTCGCCGCCGATGTGCGGGATGGCGTTGTCGATGATCTCCATGGACGAGACGCCGGAGTAGCCCGCCCCGGAGACGGCCTGAAGCGTCGAGACGGTCACGCGATCGAGACCGAAGGCGTCCTCGACGGCCGCCAGCGGCGGGACCATCGTGATCGTCGAGCAGTTGGGGTTCTTGACGAGCGCGCCGTCCCAGCCGCGTTCGTCGCGCTGGACCTCGAGCAGGTCGAGGTGGTCGCCGTTGATCTCGGGGATGGTCAGGGGCACGTCCTCGTCGACGCGGTGGTTCGAGGAGTTCGACGAGACGACGTAGCCCGCCTCGCAGAACTCGGGTTCGACCTGCTCGCCGACGCCGGAGGGCAACGACGAAAAGATCAGGTCGACGTCGTCGGGGACGTCCTCGGGCGTGGTCCGACCGACGGTCATGTCGGCGACGGAGTCCGGGATCGGCATGTTGATGCGCCACTTCGCGGCCTCGCGGTAGGGCAGCCCCGCGCTCTCGTCGCTGGCCGTGAGGGCCACGATTTCGAAGTCAGGGTGGGGTTCGAGCAACTGGATGAGCCGCTGGCCCACCGCGCCGGTCGCGCCACAGATTCCCGCACGTACTGTCATGGGCGACGGTAGGGCGAGCACCCCTCAAAACAGTTTGGAATACCGGTGGGGTCCGGGGGCGGTGCACCCGCTGGCGGGCGGTCGACAGCGACAAAATTCCCGATCAGGCCTCGACGGGACCGGCCTGCTTCCGGGTGACGTACCCGGCGATGCGGTTGCGGACGCTCTTTGACTCCACGTTCGTCAACTGCTGGACCAGTTCCTTGTTCTGTTCGAAGTCCTCGGAGAACGCCTCGGGGTATCGCTCCAGGAGCAGTCGCGCCGTCTTCTTGACGTAGGCGGGCTTGATGGCCATCAGTACCGCCACGTTACCACGACGCCGGCAAAAAGGGTTCGATCGGCGGTCCGGAGTGCAGGCCCTGGCCCGGCCACGTCACGAGCCCGGACACCTGCAGGAGTCGTCACCCAAGGCGTCGCGGACCGGACGCGTGGACGCGGCCGGCTGACCGCTCGGCAGGGTCAGTACCTTGATGCTTCGGGCAACGGAGGGCCTACCTAGTGACGGGCGAGCGACGGCGGCCCCGGATTCTGCTGGCGGGCGCGAGTATCGTGTCAGCCGCACTCGCTGCCTACGAACTCGCCCCGGCGAGCGTGACGCCACTGATCCGCGACTCCCTGGGCGTCGGGCCGTCTGCCGCGGGGATGCTCGTGGGCGTGATGTTCGGGACCGCCGTCGTCGTGAGCCTGCCCGCCGGCGCCGTCCTCGACCGGACGAACTCCCGGACGGTGACCGTCGCGGCCGTGGGCCTCCTCTTGCTCGCCGGACTCTGGGGCTGGCGGGCCGCGAGCGCGAGCGCCTTCCCGTCGCTCCTCGCCTCTCGGGTCCTGGGTGGCATCGCCTACATCTTCGTCTGGAACGCGGCGATCGACATCGTCGGCCGGGCGTTCCCCGCCGACCGCCAGGCGACGGCGGTCGCGGCCTTCACGGCCAGCGGCCCGATCGGCTTCGCGCTCGGCCAGGCGGGAAGCCCCGTCATCGCCGCGGCAGTCGGGTGGCCGTTCATCTTCCCGGCCTTCGCAGGCCTCGCCGTGGTCGGGCTCGTTCCCTTCTGGATCGGGAGCAGCGGACTTGGGTACGCGAGCGAGGGAGCGGCGCCCTCGGTGGCCGACTTTCGCGCCGTCGTCACGAAGCGGGCCGTCTGGCTCGTGGCCGGGCTGGGCTTTCTCGCCTACGCGCTATACCTGTTCGTCAACAGCTGGGGGCCCTCCTACATGACAGATGAACTGGGTCTCTCCCTGGGCGCCAGCGGTCTCGTCGTCGCACTCTTTCCGGCCGTCGGCGTCGTTTCGCGGGCCGGGGGCGGGATCCTCTCCGATCGGGTGTTCGAGGGCCGACGGCGACCGGTATTGCTCGGCGCGTTCCTCGTTTCGACGCCAATCGTCGCGGTGTTCACCCTCCTCCCGGGACTGCCCGTGGTCATCGCCGCCCTGCTGCTCGCCGGCTTCTCCATCCAGTTGTGTCTGGGTCTCGCCTTCGCGTACGTCCGCGAACTCGTGGACCCGGCGGTCGCCGCCACGGCGGTCGCCTTCCTGACGGGCGTCGGCCTCGCGGGGGCGTTTCTCTCGCCGATCGTCGGCGGATTCGTCATCGACACCGCCGGCTACGACCTGGCGTTCGGCCTCGCCGGTGCCCTCGGTGGCGTCGGGGTGGCCCTGGCCTGGTACGCACCGGAGCCGTGACGGCAGTCCAGCCGGATCGTGGCCGGCGCTACCACTCCACCGCCTCGCGGATCACCGCGAGGGCCCGGCGCTCCGCCGGCCCGCCGCACGTCTCGATGACGTCGGCCAGGAAGGAGAGGCGGGATTCGAGAGCCGGGCGGTCGTAGGCATCAACGTCCAGCCGCGAGGCTGCGACGGTCGCCTCGATCACGGCGCCGTAGCCGCGGTTCGTCGTCGGAACGGTGCGACGGGCGACGGTCGATTCGATCGGTGTCAGGGCCCAGTCGATCCACTCGGCGTCACCGTCCTGCCCGGCGTCGCGTCGCTCGACTGCTGCCCGCGCCCAGGCGTCGGCACTGTCGAGGATCGGGTCGTCGACCTCGACGATTGTCAGCGCCGCTCTGGCGAACGTTTCGGGGTCGGCGGTGAACTGCACGTAGCCCTCGCCTCGATCCGCAAAGTTGCGCCGCGTCCTGGTCTGTCCCCACGTCCGGGCCGTGGCAACCGCGTCGGGGTCCGCCGGGGCGTGGACGCCCAGCACGGCGACGTTCCACCGCTCGTTCGGCCCGAGAGTCGTCACCACCGTTTCGGTGACGCCCCGGAGGTCGACCGGCCAGTCGGCGTCGGCCACGAATCACACCTCCAGGCCGCGCGAGAGCGCGACGAAGAGGCCGCCGGCGATCAGGTCGGCGGTCGTCCCGGGGTTGATTCCGCGGTCGGCGAGGTCCCGTGCGAACGCCTCGACGGCCTCCTCGCCGTCGGTGACCGCCTGGGCACGGTCGCGAACCGCGAGGGCCGTCTCCCTGTCGTGTTGGGTGACGACGAAGGTGTCGACCTCGGCCGCGAGCAGGTCGAGGTACGCCGAAGCGGCGCGGTCTGTCACCGGCCCGTCCCGCGATTCGATGGCCGCGGCAGCCGCGACCGTCCGTTCGAATCCGCCGACCCACTCCGCGGCGATGCCGTCTCGCTCGGCGCTCAGGGCCAGCACGTCGGCCAGCGTGAGGTCGCGATCCCGAATCGCCGGCTCGGCATCGCTTCCCAGGCGAACGTCCAGGTCGGCTGCGTCTGCAGGGGGCTCGTCCACGGCGACGTCGACGTGGTCGAAGGCGGTATAGAACGCCACGGCGTCGTCGACGGTCGTCGCCTCGACGACCGCACCCGCCCCTTCGGGAAGGGAGTCGCCACGAGCCACGGCGCGAACGAGCGGCGCGAGCAGCAGGACTGCACCGAACTGCGTGTTGCCGCCGGACTGCTGGCTCATCCCCGCCACGGCCCGCTCGAAGGCGGTCCCCAGGGGACGGTCCGGGTCCGCGAGTGCGACGAGGCCCTCGCGGGCACCGACGGCACCGGCGAGGAAGTGTTCGAACCGGAGGTCAGGGTACTCCCGCGCGCGGTCCACGTTGCCGGGTTTGGGGGTGCTGGCAACCTCCAGCAGGAGGGCCAGCTGGGCGTTCTCGACGGTCGACCTCACGGTTCCACCGCCGCGTCGGACTCGTCCTGTGTTTCGGTCCACTCCGCGACCGCCTCGCGGACGCGACCGAGGACGACCGGGTCGTCGCTCGGCCGCCCGACGCTGACCGCGTCGGCACCGTACCCCAGGTACTCGCGGACCGTTTCGGCGTCCCTGACGCCGTTGTTGGCGACGACCGCGGCGTCGGTGGCCGCCGCCACGTCGGCGATCACGGGTTCGGAGTCCATCGCGTCCACGTGGACCAGATCCGCACCGGCCTCCTCGAGGGCGGCTGCGAGCGCCGGGAGGTCGACGCCGGGGACCTCCGCCCGGACCTTCACCGAGACGCGCGGGCCGGCACCCGCGGCGACGCTGACCGACTCGCAGAGCCGCTCGGTGTCGCGAAGCAACGATTCGCCGCCCCCGGCCGCACACATCTCCGCCTGGCGACAGTGGGCGTTGACCTCCAGAATAGCCTCGTGGCGTGCACAGACCGCCGCTGCCCGGGCGAGCGGGTCGTGCTCGACGGCTCGGACGTTGACCGCCGGCTGGAGGGGGACGTCAGCCAGTTTTTGCAACTGGTCGTCGACGAAGGCGACGGGGTCTGCCGGGAGGAACTCCTCGCGGTCGCGGTCGACCATGTGTCGGGCGGCCGCCCGGGTCGGCTCGTCAAGTGCGATGCCCCCGAGGAAGGCTGCGCCGACGTGCGGCGCGGCGGCGCGGGCCCAGTCCGCGTCCGACTGGCCGCTCAAGCTGGCGGCGGCGACGCGCGGTCCGAAGCCAGGATCGGTCACGGCGAGCGCCCCCTCACGATCCGACCACCCCGAGTGCCTCGCGGACGGCGCCGGCAACGCGCTCGGCGTCCGCGGGGCCGTCCATCGCAGTGTCGGTTCGTACGACGGGCCGGTCGAGTTCGGTGCCGTCGTCCTCGTCCAGGACGAACGCGTCGGCCCAGGGATACGCCGCGGCGACGCCTGCGGTCGACGGGTCGTGCCCGACCGCGCGCATCAGTTTCCCGGCCGGACCGGAGAAGACGCGGTCCTCGACGAACGGCGAGACGGCGACGACCGTCGTCGCGTCGAGGGCCTCCCGGACGCCGTCGAGGGCGACCATCGGCCCGATGCTCGTCACCGGATTCGACGGCCCCACGACGACCGGTGCCGCGAGGGCGTCGCGAACGGCGTCGGTCGGCGCCGCGTCCCCGGCACCGCGAAACTCGACGTCCTCGACGGTCGGCTCGCCGTTCCGGCCGACCCAGAACTCCTGGAAGTGCATCGGCCCGTCCGGCGTGTGGACGATGGTGGCGACCGGGTCGTCGGACATCGGGAGGAGCGTGCGATCGAGGTCGAAGGCGCTCGCGAGGGTGCGGGTGACCGCCGTCAGCGTGCGCCCCTCGTCGAGCAGACTCGTCCGGGTGACGTGGACGGCGCGGTCGCGGTCGCCGATGTGCATGAACTCGGCGACGCCGGAGAACCGACGCCAGCGGGCTATCCGGCGCCCGCTGGTCTGTGCCGCCGTCGGGAGGTACCTGGGACCGCCGTCGAGGCCGCCACGGTCGGCCAGTCGCAGCAGTTCGTCGTGCGTCTCGGCAGTATCGCGTTCGATACCCCACCACGTTTCGCGATCGAGGACGTCCCCGCCCTGAAAGAGGACTGTATCGAGGTCCGGGCAAACAAGGTGGCCGCCGAGTTCGACGTCGTCGCCCGTGTTGGCGACGACGGCCGTCTCCTCGGGGGGACCGAGCGGGTCCGCACCCTCCAGGAGTTTCGGCGTGCCCGTCCCGCCGGACAGGAACGTGACCATGCCCGCCCTTGGCGGGTGGGGGGTGAGAAACTGTCGACTCCGGCCGATACGACCGAGGTAGCGACCGGTTACTGACGGTCCGAGTCTCAGGACTGAGAACCGCGCGGTCAGACTCAAGGGGGTGTATCGCCTGTCATCGACACGATGGGAGACAGCACGGTCGTCGACCACGCCCATCGCCTGGCGCCCGCCGCGCCCGACGAGTCACACGTCTATGGCGCGTGTGCGCCCGGCTGGCACTCCGCTGCGGATCACGACGTGGCCGTCGCCCAGTGGATCGACAGCATGCGGGACCGGGGGATCGAGCGCGTCTGCTGTCTCCTGAGCGGGATGGATCTCGACGCCGAGAACGGGAACCTCGCCCGGTATCGGCGCGCGTTCGGCCGGGACCGGGTCCGGCACGCGCCGATCGCCGACCGCCACCTCGTCGACGCCGCCACGCTCGAGGAGACCATTCTCCCCTTCCTCGCCGACGGCGTCGAACGCAACGAACCGATCGTCGTCCACGGCGTCGCCGGCATCGGTCGGACGGGTCAGGTGCTCGCAGCCTGGCTGGTCGCGGGTCGTGACTACGAACCGCGGGCCGCCGTCGACGCCGTCAGACAGACGGGCCGCGAGCCCCGAGAGCCGGTCCGGCACGGTAACGCCACCATGACCGACCTCCACGGGCTCTTGCGCGGTCTCGAGTGACACACTGGATCGGCACGCTGCCGGGACGGACAGTCGACGCGGCGCGAGGACAGAGCCGGACCCTTATGAAGTGACCCGACCAAGTGAGGCGCAATGACGACCATCAAGGACAGCGTCCACGACCACATCTCGGTCGCGGGCGTCGCGCGGGACCTGCTGGACACGCCGCCCGTCCAGCGGCTGCGCCGCGTCTCCCAGCTCGGGACCGCGGTGCTCGTCTATCCCTCCGCCAACCACACCCGCTTCGAGCACTCCCTCGGCGTCTACCACCTCGCCGACCGCGCCCTCGGCCACCTCGGTGTCGAGGGCCAGCAGGCAGCGCGCGTCCGGGTGGCCGCGCTCCTCCACGACGTCGGCCACGGGCCCTACAGCCACAACGTCGAGGGCCTGATCGCGCGCCACACGGGCCGGTACCACGACGAGGTCGCGGCCCTCCTCACCGAGGGCCCCGTTGCACGCGTGCTCAGCGAGCACGGGATCAACCCGGATCGGATCGCCGACCTCGTTGCCGGTGAAGGCAAGTTCGGCCAGCTCGTTTCGGGCGAACTCGACGTGGACCGGATGGACTACCTCGTCCGCGACGCCCACCACACGGGCGTTCCCTACGGCACCATCGACCACGAGCGGCTGGTCCGGGAACTCCGCTACGTCGACGGCGAACTCGTCCTCGACGAGGGCAACGTCCAGACCGCAGAGAGCCTGCTCCTGGCACGAGCCCTGATGAACCCCACCGTCTACCAGCACCACGTCGCCCGCATCGCCAAGACGATGCTCCGGCGGGCGACCGAGACGCTGCTTGCCCAGACGGACCTCGACGCCGGAACGCTCGCCCGGATGGACGATCCCGCGCTACGCGTCGCGTTGCGGGACTGCGAGGCCACTGCGGGCTACGCCAGACGGCTCGACGAACGGGCCCTCTACAAGCGTGCGGTCTGGGCGGAGATGGAGGCCGTGCCCGACGCCCTCCTGGCCGCAGATCACGAGGCTGTCCGGCAGTACGAGCGCGACGTCGCCGACGAGGCCAACGTCGATCCCGACGAGGTCATCCTCGACGTCCCGGCCGAACCACGGATGCCCGAGTCGGGTACGCGCGTCGTCGTCAACGACGAGGTCCGCAGCCTGAGCGAGCAGTCCACGCTCGTGAGCGCCCTGCGGGCGGCCCAGCGCGACCAGTGGCGGCTCGGCGTCTACGCCCCGGAGGACCTGAGCGAGCGCGTCGGCAACGCTGCCATCCGTGCGCTCGGGCTGGATCTGTCCGGTGCCCTCGTGCGCGACGTTCGCCCGGGAATCAACGCGACCCTCGACGAGTTCGAGTGACGATGTATACAACTACCACCACCGACCGAGCGGAGGTCTCACACCAATGATCGTCGAAGGCACAGTCCTCCGGGGACGGGCGTTCGAGCCCGTCGAGGGCCGTGTCGTGATCGAGGACGGCGAGATCGCGTCCATCGAGGAGGCGGCTACCGACAGCGACCGGATCGTGATCCCGGCCTTCGTCAACGCCCACACGCACATCGGGGATTCGATCGCGAAAGAGGCCGGCGAGGGCCTCTCCCTCGAGGAACTCGTCGCGCCCCCCGACGGACTGAAACACCAGTTGCTCCGCGCGGCGGACCGCGACGACCAGGTCGCCGCCGTGCGGCGGTCCCTGCAGTTCATGCACCAGGCCGGGACCGCCGCCTGTCTGGACTTCCGGGAAGGGGACCTCGCGGGCGTCGAGTTGCTCCGGGAGGCGGCCGCGGGACTGCCGATCGAGGCGCTCGCGTTCGCACGCGGCTCCCTCGAGGCGATGGCCGCCGGCGACGGGTTCGGCGCCAGCGGCGCGAACGACGGCGAGTTCGGCGAAGAGCGGACGGCCACGCGCGAGGCGGGCAAGCCCTTCGGCATCCACGCGGGGGAGGTCGACAGCAGCGACATCAACGGCGCGCTCGACCTCGACCCGGACTTCCTCGTCCACGTGGTCCACCCGCTGGCCGTCCACCTCGAGCGCATCGCCGACAGCGAGGTGCCGGTCGTGGTCTGTCCCCGGTCGAACCTCGTCACCGACGTGGGCGTTCCCCCGATCCGGGACCTGCTCGACCGGACGACGGTGGCGCTGGGGACCGACAACGTCATGCTCAACAGCCCGAGCATGTTCCGCGAGATGGCCTTCACCGCGAAACTGGCGGACGTGAGCGCCCGCGAGGTACTCGCGATGGCAACGGTCAACGGCGCGGAGATCGCCGGCCGGAACTACGGCCTCGTCGAACCCGGTCGCGCGGCCCGACTGGTGGTCCTCGACGGCGACTCCGACAACCTCGCCGGTGCGCAAAACGTCGTCCGTGCCGTCGTCAGACGGGCGGGCGTCGCCGACGTGGCCGACGTCGTCACGCCCGAGACGGCGGCCGCTGGTGGCCAGTAGTCGAATCCCGGGAAGCGGGAGTGTCACTAAGTACCGCGGGTGTGTAGGGTCGATCATGTACGACCACGTCCTCGTCCCGACGGACGGATCGGCGGGCATGGAGCGCGTCGTCGATCACGCGGCGTCGCTCGCGCGCAAGCACGAGGCGACGCTGCACGCGCTCTACGTCGTCAACACGGCCGGGCTGTCGAACCTCCCGATGGAGACCTCGATGGAGTCGGTCAGCGAGGGCCTGCGCGAGGAGGGCGAAACCGCCCTCGAGGCGGTCGCCCGGCAGGTCCCCGAGGCAGTCTCGCTCCAACGGTCCACCGTCGAGGGCGCACCCGCCGGCGAGATCGTCGACTACGCGACCGGCGAGGGGTGTGACCTGATCGTGATGGGGACCCACGGCCGGTCGGGCGTCGACCGGCTGCTCCTGGGGAGCGTCGCCGAGCGCGTCGTCCGCCGATCCCCCGTTCCCGTCCTGACGGTCCGCGTCGGCGCCCTTGCCGACGAGTCCGAGTAACAGACGTGACGCGCCGGCCGTCGGCGCCGGGCCGTCGCGACTGCTCAGCGCCGCCATCCCGGCGACGCCGTCAGGTGTCGTCCGACCGCACGTGCCCGCAGTCCCCGGCCGTGACGACCTCGATCCCGTCGTCCGTTTCGACGAGCAGCGCTCCCGGGTGACGCACGTCGACGGCGGTCCCCCGGACGGTCCCACCAGGCGTCGCCACCCGCACCTCGCGGCCGAGCGTCGCCGAGAGGTCTCGCCACGCGGGCAGGATGGCGTCCCTATCGGTTCGGAGTGTCTCGAAGGACTCGAGCACGCGTTGCGTGAACCCTCGCCGGTCGATCGGTTCGCCCAGTTCGGAACGGAGACTGGTCGCGTCCTCCGGGGGGAGGGTCGCGGGGTCGACGTTGGCGTTGACGCCGACGCCGACGACCACCCACGAGACGCGGTCGGCCTCGCCCTCCATCTCCGTGAGGATGCCCGCGAGTTTGTCGCCGTCGACGAGCACGTCGTTCGGCCACTTGATGGTCGCGTCGACGCCCGCCGCCCGCGCGGCGCGGGCCGTCGCGACGGCCGCGGCCAGCGTGAACAGCGGGACGGTCGCCGGGGGCACCTCGGGGCGAAACAGGATCGACAGCCAGACGCCCCCGCTCGGCGAGGTCCAGGCCCGATCGAGGCGCCCCCGACCGCCAGTCTGTTCGTCCGCGAGGACGACCACGTCTGACCGCCCCTCGGCCGCGAGGTCGCGGGCGCGAGCGTTGGTGCTGTCGATCGAGTCGTGGAATTCGAGTTCGAAGGGTGCGTCGAGCCCGTACTCGACCGCAGGACCACCGAACTCCGGGACCCCTGCCAGTTCGTAGCCGTCGTCGCCGGAGTCGATCGCGAACCCGGCTTCGCGGAGTGCCTGGACGTGCTTCCAGACGGCCGCTCGCGAGACCCCGAGCCGCTCGGCGACCGTGGGGCCGGAGACGGGTCCGTCCGCCAGGGCCTCGAGGACGGCGGCGCGGGTCTCCTGCATGCGCTCAGTCGATGACGACGAGGACGTCGCCCATGTCGACGGAGTCGCCCTCCTCGACGGCGACCTCGCTGACGGTCCCCTCGAACTCGGAGACCACGTCGTTCTCCATCTTCATTGCCTCGAGGACGACGAGGACGTCGCCCGACGCGACCTCGTCGCCCGCCTCGACGCCGACGTCCAGGATCGTCCCCTGCATCTCCGCGGTCACCGTCTCCCCGTCGGCCCGCCGGCCCGCGTCGTCCTCACTCTCGTCGGGTCCGATCCGACCCGGCCGGGAGGCACCGCCGTCACCACTGGCTGCCGCGACGTCGATCGCCGGCGCGCCACGTTCCTCCAGAGCCACCTGGAAGCGCTTGCCGTCGACCTCCACCGTGAACTCCCGTTCGGTGACGTCGTCCTCGTCGTCGGCGGTCCCGGCGGTCTCCCTGCCCCAGCGCTCCTGGGCCTCGTCGAGACGGTCGGGATCCAGTCCGTCGTCGAGGTAGGTCGTCGTGTGCGTCCCGGCGACGAAGGTGTCGTCCTCGAGGAAGAGGCGGTGGGCGGGGATGATCGTCACGACCCCCTCCAGGTCGAACTCGTCGAGCGCCCGCTTCCCCCGGGTGATCGCCTCGGTGCGATCGCCCCCGGTGACGATCAGCTTCGCGATCATCGAGTCGTAGTCCGTGACCAGGTCGTCGCCCTGGCGGATCGCGTCGTCCATCCGGACGCCGATCCCGCCCGGGGGGTCGTAGGTGTCCAGCGTGCCGCCGGTCGCGGGGGCGAAGTCGTCGGCCGCGTTCTCGGCGTTGATCCGGAACTCGATGGCGTGGCCGTCGATTTCGACGTCCGCCTGGGCGAAGTCGAGTTCCTCGCCGGCGGCGACGCGGAGCTGCCACTTGACGACGTCGACCCCCGTGATCTCCTCCGTGACCGGGTGTTCGACCTGGATGCGGGTGTTGACCTCCAGGAAGTAGTAGTCGGCGTCGGTGCCGAGGCGTTCGTCCCCACTGTCGCGCGTGTCTTCGACGAGGAACTCGACGGTCCCGGCGTTGGTGTAGTCGGCGGCGTCGACGCCCCGCCGGGCTGCCTCGCCGATCCGTTCGCGGAGGTCGTCGGTCAGTGCCGGGCTCGGGCCCTCCTCGACGACCTTCTGGTGGCGGCGCTGGAGCGAGCAGTCGCGCTCGCCGAGGTGGCGGACGTTGCCGTGCTCGTCGGCGAGGATCTGGACCTCGACGTGGCGGGGATTCTCCAGGTACCGCTCCAGGTAGACCGAGGCGTTGTCGAAGTAGGCCTCGCCCTCCCGCTTGGCGCTCTCGAGAGCGTCGGCGGCCTCGTCCGGATCGTGAACGACCTTCATGCCGCGGCCGCCGCCACCGCCCTCGGCCTTGATGGCGATCGGAAACCCGTGTTCCTCGCCGAAAGCGACGACCTCTTCGGGGTCCTCGACCGGATCGGTCGTCCCCGGCACGATCGGCACGTCCGCGTCGTCCATGATGCGCCGCGCCTGCGTCTTCTCGCCGAGGCGCTCCATGGCGTTCGCGCTCGGCCCGACCCACCGGATGCCGTCCGCCGCTTCGACGCGGGCGGCGAATTCCGCGTTCTCGGCCATGAAGCCGTAGCCGGGGTGGACGGCGTCGGCGCCGGCCCGCCGCGCCGCGTCGAGGACCGCCTCCTGGTCGAGATACGAGTCGGCCGCCCGCGCGGGGCCGACGTTGTACGCCTCGTCGGCGTACCGGACGTGACCCGCGTGTTTGTCCGCCTCGCTGTAGACGGCGACCGTGTCGATCCCCAGTTCCTCGCAGGCGCGCATGACGCGAACTGCGATCTCGCCGCGATTCGCGACGAGGACCTTCTCGAGCATACCCCTCTTACCGGTAGTCACGGGATAAAAGATACGGCGTGGGATCTTACAGTCGATCGACACGACCGGCCGCAGTCCAGGGGTCGCCGGGCGCATCCTCGGCGACCCGCACGGATCGCCCGGCGGCGCGGCCCAGTCGCTCGGCGAACTGCCACTTCCGGCCAGTCCAGCCGTCCTCTCCGTCGTCCTCGGCGGCGATGGCAGCGGCGGCGAGTTCCTGGTCCCGGAGGTGCGCGCCGATGGCGACCGCGACCGCTGCCGCCTCCTCGGCGTCTGCCGTCTCCAGGGAGGCCGCGACTGCCTCGCGGCGGTCCGCACCGTCCGAGTGTGTCGAGTGATCGGTCGTCATGTCAGAGCGGGATGTTCCCGTGCTTGCGATCCGGCCCGGACGTCCGCTTCGAGCGGAGCATCTCCAGGTCCTGGATGAGTCGCGGGCGGGTCTCGGGTGGTTCGATCACGTCGTCGACGAAGCCACGGTCCGCGGCGGTGTACGGGTTGGCGAACTCGTCGCGGTACTGGTCGACGAGTTCCTCGCGACGGGCCTCGGGGTCGTCGGCTGCCTCGAGTTCGTCGCTGTAGAGGACGTTGACGGCGCCTTCCGGACCCATGACGGCGATTTCCGCCGTCGGCCAGGCGTAGTTGACGTCGGCGCCGATGTGTTTCGAGGACATGACGTCGTAGGCGCCACCGTAGGCCTTCCGCGTGATGACCGTCGCCAGCGGGACCGTCGCCTCGGAGAAGGCATAGAGGAGCTTCGCGCCGTGGGTGATGATGCCGTTGTGTTCCTGGTCGGTCCCGGGCATGAACCCCGGGACGTCGACGAAGGTCAGGATCGGGATGTTGAACGCGTCACAGAACCGGACGAACCGTGCACCCTTCTTCGAGGAGTCGATGTCGAGCGTCCCGGCGTTGAACCGCGGCTGGTTCGCGACGAGGCCGACGGCGTGACCGTCCATCCGCGCGAAGCCGACGACGAGGTTCCGTGCGAACGCCTCGGCCACCTCGTAGAACGAGCCCTCGTCGACGACCCGATCGATCACCGCGGTCATGTCGTAGGGCTTCTGGGGCGCGTCGGGAACGATCTCGGTCAGTTCTTCGTCCCGGCGGTCGGGGTCGTCCCAGGGATCGACGCGCGGCGGGTCCTCGACGTTGTTCTGCGGGAGGTACGAGAGGAGGTGGCGGATCTCGTCGAGGGCCGCCTCCTCGTCGGCGGCGGTCAACTGGGCGACGCCGGACTCGGTGGCGTGCGTGCTGGCCCCGCCGAGTTCGTCGAAGCCGACCTCCTCGCCGGTGACGGTCTCGATGACGTCGGGGCCGGTGATGAACATGTGACTCGTGTCCTCGACCATCATGATGAAGTCCGTGATGGCCGGGGAGTAGACCGCGCCGCCGGCACACGGCCCCATGATCGCCGAGATCTGGGGGACGACGCCGCTCGCCTGCTGATTGCGGTGGAAGATCTCCGCGTAGCCAGCCAGCGAGTCGATGCCCTCCTGGATGCGCGCGCCGGCGGAGTCGTTCAGGCCGATGATGGGCGCGCCCGTCTCCATGGCGCGGTCCATCACCTTCGTGACCTTCTCGGCGAAGACCTCGCCGAGCGAGCCGCCGAAGACGGTGAAGTCGTGGGCGAAGACGAAGACCGTGCGGCCGTCGACGTCGCCGTAGCCCGTGACGACGCCGTCGCCGAGGTACTCCTCTTCCTCCAGGTCGTCGGCGCGCGACCGATGGGTCCGGAACTGGTCGAACTCGGTGAACGTGCCGTCGTCGAGGAAGTAGTCGATGCGCTCGCGAGCCGTGAGTTTGCCCCGCCCGTGCTGCTTCTCGATGCGCTCCTCCCCGCCTCCCAGTTCAGCCTCCGCGCGCATCTCGCGGAGTTCCTCGATCCGGTCCTCCATCGTCATCCGTGGGACCTCCCGTGCCTCATTCGTAGGCGAACCGTGGGCCAGTGGCCTCAAAAGGATTCTCACCGCGGACGACCGCCTACGCCTCGCCGTAGACCGGCACCGCCGCGCCGCTCGTCACGCTCGTCGCGTCCGAACTCAACGCGAGGATCGTGGTCGCGATGTCGTCGGGATCGACCCACGACTCGACGTCCCCGTCGGACATCATTTCCCGGTTGGCCGGCGTGTCGATGACGCTCGGCATGACCGCGTTTGCCCTGACAGTCCCCCGGTTCTCGGCGGCGATGGACTCGGTCAGGAGTCGGACGCCTGCTTTGCTCGCCCGGTAGAGCGCGTCGCCCTCGCCACCCTCGAGCGAGGACCGGGCCGAGACAGAAACGATTGCACCCTCGGTCTCCCGGAGGTGCGGGAGCGCGTGCTTCGAGACGAGGAAGGCCGTCTTGAGGTTGACGTCGACGAGCAGGTCGAAAGTCTCGACCGGCGTCTCGTCGACCGGGTCGCCCCCGCGCCAGGTGCCCGCGACGTTGGCCACGGCGTCGAGTCGACCGTGGGCCTCGACGATTGCCTCGACGGTCGACGCTACGTCGGCCTCCTCGGTCGCGTCCGTCCGGTAGTAGTCGACCACGTCGGCGTCTGCGAGCTGTGAGTCGTCGCTCTCGGGATCGATCACGTCGACGCCACACACCGTCGCGCCGGCCCCGTCGAATCGGCGGGCGACCGCACTCCCGAGTGCCCCACAGACCCCGGTGACTAGGGCGACGCGTCCCTCGAAGTCGAAGTCGGCGTGCATGGTCGAGGTGTCGCTCCCCAGCGCCATAAAACCGGAGCGAGGTGGCGAGCCGGTCGAGCCGTCGTCGCTCAGAGACCGGCGAGGTTCTGGCGCAGCTTGATGGTCGCCGTCATCAGGGTCGACGCCGTCATGATGACGAAGACGACCTGGACGTGCGGGACGACGTCCGCGTCGACCACCCCGAGGCCGAAGGCCAGGGCACTCAGGTTGACGAGCGCTGCGAAGGTCAACACCGGGAGCAGGTGACGGAGGAGGGAGTCGACCATCGTTCCCTGGAGGCGTGACCGGGCGGTCTGCTCGCGGTAGTACGCCGAGCCGTAGGCGAGACAGGCGAGTGCCGTGAGGCCTTCCAGGCCGGCCAGGAGCCGCGGAGACGCCTGGAGGAGGGACCCGACGAGGTTGACCGCCAGCAGGGCGACGAGCAGGCCCCGCGTGGCGCGCTCGACCGGCCGCGTCCCCGGAGACCCCGACGAGAGGGTGTAGAGGCGCCGCATCGTGAGCGCGAGGAGGAAGACCAGCGCGAGCATGACCGTCCGCTTGTAGGGTGCCTCGATCGAGGTGGCGATCTCGGCGACGCCGAGGCCGCCGTAGAGCGCTGCCAGGACGCCGACGGACAGGAGGTGGTTCCAGACCGGTGTCTGGGTCGCGAGGCCGGCCACGGCCCGGTTCCGGTGGGCGTAGTAGCCAAACCGGATCCCCAGGACGGCGAGCAAGACGAGCGCCGGGAAGAAGACCAGCGTCAGGCTGGCGGAGCCGGCCACCTCCGAGAGGCCGAACTCGACCTGCAGGGGCGCCACGCGGCTCGTCACCGGAGCGGTGGCGATCATCGCCCGTGGGCCTCCCGGATGGCGTGGAGGTCCTGCTGGAGGTGGTCGACGGACTCGTACCGGGTCAGTTTCTGCGTGGCCAGGGCCTTCTCCACGACGTCGTCGACGCCGGCCGGGACGTCGGAGGCCACGTCACCGGGGACGGGGGTCGCTGGGCTCGTCACGGCGTCCCGGACTTCGCCGAAGGAGCCGTCGACGGGCGGGCGACCGGCGAAGAGGTGGAAGGTGATCGCCCCCAGCCCGTAGATGTCCGTCGCGGCGTCGACGGCGCCGAACCGGCGATCGAAGTACTCCGGCGCGGCGTAGCGCGGGTCGAGGAGCGTCGCCGGGTTCGCGTAGTGGCGCAGGAGTCCCACGAGTCCGACGCCGTCCAGCAACGGCGGCTCCTGGTCGTTACCGTCGAGGACGTCCCCGGGGTAGACGACCGTCCCGGGGTCGATTCCGGCGTGGACGACGTCGCTCCGGTGGACGTGGGCGAGCGAGTCTGTCAGTGCGATCGCGTCCGCAAGCGCGTCCGCGACGTCGAGGCGTCCGCGGGCCGCCAGCGACTGCCCGGCGTAGGTCGTCGCGAGCCACGGCCGCGGGCCGATGTCCCAGTCGAGGAGCGACACGACGTGGGGATGATCCGGGACGCCGGCCCACCGCTCGAGACACGACTCCAGGGCCGCGTCGAACTGTGCCCGGTCGTCGACGTCACCGGGGACGGAGAGCAATCGCAGCGAGACTGCACGCTCCTCGCCATCGGTCCCGACCAGGGCGCGATAGTCCTCACCGAACCGGCTCCGGTCCCGTGCGGCGAGGACGTGCAGCTTATCGAAGCGGCTCCGCGCCGCGATTCCGCTCAGGTCGCTCGCCGGCCGCGCGAGGGTGTCAGCGTCCGGGGCACCCGGATCGTCTTTCTCGTCCGATCCGGCAGTCCGGCCCTCGTCCGCGTCCCCGTCGCGGTTTTCCGCCAGTTCGCGCTCGTCGGGGCGTCCGCGCGCGTACGTGCGGCGTGGATCGTCCCGCTCGGCAGGATCGGGAAACCGAAGGCGGCCGACGCCGCTCCGGCTGGGGCCGTCGACGTCCTGGAGCGGCCCGTTCGGACCGGGCGTTCTGGAAGCCCCCCACGGTCGGCTTCCGCCACCAGCCCCGGCCTCGCGCTCGTCGAAGACCGACTCGACGACGGCCGGATGTCGGTCGGCGAGGAAGGCCAGCGCGTACGAGAGTTCCTGGGACCGGTCCTCGCTGTCGAGTCGATCGGCGAGCCGGTCGACGACGTACTCGGCGAGGTCGGGTTCGGCGACGACCGCGAGACAGCAGGTCCAGGCGGCGGCGAGGCGCGTCAGTTCGTCGTCGGCTTCGAGGAGACCGAGGACGGCGGGGAGCCGGCGCTTGGCGGCCGCCGGCTCCACGATGCAGTCGGCCAGGAACGACCGTGGCCGCTCGTCGCCGTCCCCCGACTCGGTCATGGCATCGGTTCCACGAGGATTGCCGACAATCGGTAATGATTGTTGTGGCTCGCGGGGAGCAACGTGGTGCAATCGGGTCCGTACGGCCACGGATTGCGGGCGTCTGACGCTCGCGTAAACGCTTAACCGGGCGGCCCACCGGACTGTTCCCATGGACGTTGCAGTACTCGGCGCCGGGCCGGTCGGGCGGGACCTCGCGGCCGTCGCGGCCCGTGCCGGGCACGGGGTCCACCTCCACGACGCCGAAGCGACGGCGGCCATGGACGCCATCGACGAGGTTGAACACCGATTCGACGAGGCCGCGGCAGCGGGTGACCTCACGCGCGACGACCGGGACACTGCAGTCGACCGCTTGGACGCGACGACGGGCCTCGAGGCGGCCGTCGCGGAGGCGGCCGTGGTCGTGGTGACGGGCCGAACCGACGAACACCACCTCCAGGAAACCCTCGCGGAGGTCGAGGAGTACGTCGACCGCGATACCGTGATCGCCACCACGGTCCCCGGCGGCTCGGTGACGGTGGCCGCGGCGGGACTGCGTCACCCGGATCGCGCTATCGGACTCCACGTCGAGGACCCTGCGGACGCGACAGTCGTCGAGGTCGTGGTTCCCGATCAGACCGAGGAGGGAACCCTCGCGCGCACCGAAGAGTTCCTCGAGGGGCTCGACATGGTCCCGGCCACGGTAGCCGACGCACACGGCGTCGTCTCGACCCGGCTGGCCCTCGCGAGCGAGGTGGAGGCCATGCGACTGGTCGCCGACGGCGTCGCCAGCGTCGCCGACGTCGACGAAGCGTACGCCGGGCGGTACCGGCACCCCGTGGGACCCCTGGAACGCGCCGACAGGGCCGGACTCGACCGCCGCCTCGAGTCCCTGGAGACCCTCGCCGACGCCCTCGGCGAGCGCTTTCGGCCCCCCGTCGTGCTCCGGGACCTCGTCGACGCCGGCCACACTGGCCAGGCGACCGGACGGGGCTTTTACGTGTGGGAGAACGGCGAACCGAGCGAATCGGCCCTCCCGGACCCGGCCATCGTCGACCGCGTCGCTGGTCCCGACGACCCGGCAGGCGACTGACGGCGGGGCCCGGCAGATTTGACAACGGTTAAAAGCGGGCGTGGGAAAGGGGTAGCCATGAGTGAGAGCGAGCAGCGACAGGCGCGCAAGTGCATCTCGTGTGGCGTCAACATCGCCGGCACGAACGCGGCCGCGTTCAAGTGTCCGGACTGTGACTACCAGATATACCGCTGTGCCACGTGTCGCAAGCAGAGCAACCTCTACGAGTGCCCCGACTGCGGGTTCACGGGACCGTAACCATGGGGAAGGTCGCAGCCGCAATCAAGGTCATGCCGGAGAGTCCCGAGGTCGACCTGGACGCGCTCCAGGAGCGCCTCGAACAGGTCCTCCCCGAGGGGGCGCGGATCAACGGGTTCGAGCGCGACGACGTGGCCTTCGGCCTCGTCGCACTGATTCCGACGGTGATCGTGCCGGACGAGTCCGGCGGGACCGAGGCCGTCGAGGAAGCCTTCACCGAGGTCGAGGGCGTCGAGTCCGTCTCCGTCGAGAACGTCGGTCGCCTCTGAGCACCCCCACGTCACTCGGGGTCTCCGCGAGCAATTCCTGCCGACGCGTCGACTCACGGATACACTGTCGACCCGTGGTTTCGGCGTCGCCGACGTGACCGGTAGCGACGGCACTCTCCGGTAATGGTCTGAGGAATGCGGGGGTGGCTGTGAAACCGATCCCGGATTTGACGGTAGTCGCGTGCCGGCTACTCTTCGAACTCCTCGGGAAGTTCCCCGTCCGTGGTCTCGGTCACGCCCGTCTCCTCCTCGTCAGTGGCCGTGCTGTCGTCTGTCAGCGTATCATCGGTCGTCTCGTTTCCGTTCGTGGTCGCCGCATCGGTATCGGTCATCGTCTCAGTCTCGGTTGGCGTGTCCGTCTCCATCGGCGTCTCGGTCATCATTTCGGTCTCCATCGGCGTCTCTGTCATCGTCTCAGTCTCGGTCGGCGTGTCCGTCTCCATCGGCGTCTCGGTCTCTGTCGGCGTCTCCGTCTCGTTTGCAGGCTCGTCGGAGGGTAACTGCACCGTGACCGTCGCGTCCTCGGTCGCGTTCACCTCGAAGGGCGTGTCCGCTGGGGCGTCCTCGGGATTCAGGTATCCGAGTGCCATCGCCGAGTAGGCCGTCTCGTTCGCGAGCGACACGTCGACGGTCGTGACGACGGGGCCGTCGTTGGTGGCCGTCGGTTCGCGAATCGCGACCGAGTAGTTCCCGGCTGGAACGGCGGAGTAATCAGACACGTTGCCGAAACTCACGTTGTCCGCGAGGACGACACTCCCGTTCGCGGTCGTGACGTCCACGTCCGGCGCGTCGGGCGACAGGTGGACGACGCGAACGGCCGACTCGTTCTCGGTCGGCTCGTAGGCGTTGTCGTTGAAGATGACTGGCTCGAAATCGGTGGAGGCGTTTTCGGTCACCTCACCGCTCGCTGCCAGCGTGAGCGCGGCCCGACGCTGGAAGACGACCTCACCCTCGAAGACCACCTCGTCCGACTCGTTGGCGGCCGTGATGGTCACGTTGTGGTCGCCCGGCTCGATGGTGAGGTAGTCACTCACCGACCCGTACTCGACGTCGGAGAGGACCGTCTCGTTGTCGAACTGGACGTCCACCGCGGGGGCGTCCGGTGACGCGTGGGCGACTCGCAAGTACGAGACGTCCTGCGTCGTCGTGTTGCCGACTGTCATCTGTGCGTCGTTTCCGGCCGACTGGGCCACGACGACCCCACCGACGGCCAGAACGCTACCGATCATCACTACGGCGACGAGCAGTGCGCCCGCCTTCTCGTGTGTCCTTGCTGACATTGCATGGGAGGCTATGGCGGTGTCGTCCTTTGTTATCCAGTTCAAACGTCCCCGAAAGATAACATATATCGGATGAACTGGTCAGGCGCCGTCGTCAACCGGGCCGCTCGGGGCCGCCAGGCGATCCGGTGACCGTCTGCAGTCCTCACCTGCCAGTGAGTGACCGGGGAAGGGCAGGGTCCCACCCTCTGCCTCGTGGACAATTCGTTACCGGACGATGGTCACGGGGACCGGGGATCGACGCGCGACGGTCTCGGCCACGCTCCCAAAGAGGATGCGGGAGACGCCCGAGCGACCGTGGCTGCCGACGACCACGTGGTCGACGTCGTTGTCGTCGGCGTACTCGACGATCTCGCGGCGGGGCTGACCCACCTCGACGACGGTCTCGAAGGCCGTGTCGTTGCTCAGTCCGGCGTCCTCTGCGCGGTCCCTGGCCGTGTCACACCGGTTTTCGCCCGCCTCGATGGCCTCCTCGTAGGTCTCGTGGGTGTAATAGCTTCCCTCGAGGTCGCCGTACATGCCCTCCATCGGATCGACGACGGTCAGGACGGTGATGCGATCGCCAGCGAACTGTTCGATAGCGTGTTCGAGTGCGCGCCAGCCCTGGTCGGACCCGTCGACGGCGACGAGAACGTGGCTCGACATACGGTGGGCAACGACCCTCCACGCCAAAGGCGTTGTCCCGTCGTCACGGCGTTCCGGGGAGGTCAGACCCATCCCGCTACGCGTGGGCCCGCGGGCGGGCGTGGAACGCACGTTTTATACGTCCGACCGGACAACCAGCGGGCACGAATGCCCAACTCGAACGGACCACGGCAGGGGACGCGGAACAAACTCAAGAACGATCCCCGGGATCGGGGCACCTCACCGCCCCAGCGGGCCGTCCAGGAGTTCGACGCCGGCGACCGCGTCCACCTGTCGATGGACCCGAGCGTCCCGGACGGACGCTATCACCCCCGCTTCGACGGCCGGACCGGCGTCGTCGAGGGTCGCCAGGGGACCGCCTACAAGGTGACCATCACCGACGGCGGCAGCGAGAAGACCGTCATCGCCAAGCCTGCTCACCTCCGGCGTCAGGAATGACGATCTTCAAGGAAAAGGTGGCACCGGGGTGTCGGAATTCACCAAAATAGAGGCACGGACCGGATTCTCCCCCGTTACCCCTAATCGCCATACGGCGTCGGGGTAGGCCTTTCACTATCAGATTTCTTACCTAAGTGGAAACACCGCCACTTATCGAAAATGTGGTAAGAATTAGTGTCGCTTCGACGCCCGCGCCGCGCGGAGCGCCTTCCGTCGCGCGTCGTCGGTGTCCTCGGCGTCCTTGAAGAGTCGAAGCCCGTCGGGGTGGGTGCCGTCCTTGCCGGTGAAATACGGCACGTCGAAACCGAGCTTCCGTAGCTCGGCCACCGCCTGCCAGTAGGCGTCCCCGCGGAGCGACGCGCCGCTTCGAGGAATCAGCCCCGCGGCTCGCGCCACCAACTGCAGCGCGCCGCCGCCCTTCTTGCCTTCTTCGAGGTCGACGTACTTGTCGCGGTCGGCGTAGCACGACGTTCCACTATCGCTGGTTCGCCACGGCGGATCAAACCGCGTCGGGGCACGGCCTGGGTCGGTGTCCCACTCCCCGCCGGGGTACGTCTCACACACCCGCCGGGCCACGTCTGTCACGTCCAACGCCTCAATGGTGGCAGTCACAACGTCGATCTCGTCGGTTTCCTCCATGTCGTCGGGGAGGTCGCTGGCCACCAGCCGTTGCTCCGTGCGTCGTTCGTTCGCCTCCTTCGCCTCGCGGATTTCTTCAACCCGGCTTCGGACGGCCCCACGCCAGTCCTCGGCGTCCGCGTAGTGGTCCGGCCAGAGTGTCGCCACGATGGACGCGACGGCCTCCCGGTGGTCTCCCGTGAACGACTCCGCCCACGCCTCGGCGTCGGCTATCAGGTCCTCGCTCACGGCGTCAATCGGTGTGTACGCATACGTGGGGGCCGACGGGTCGACGGGCGTTACCACGCCGTCGAGCGAAGAGTGAACCGACATAGGAGCCTTGTAAAGCCGGTTCTTGTTATTGAGCAGGTCCGGCTCGAAGGTGCCTTCGGCGTCGGGTATACGCCTGTTTACCTCGGCTTTCACGTCGCGAAGCCATTCATTCGCGCGGTCGGTCAGGTCCTCGAAGAGCAGCGCCCGGGCGTCGGCGTCGAGCACGTCCGCGAGCGGGGCCGTCGCCGTCGGGGCAACGAAGGCATACGCCCCGCCCACGCTATCCAGCGCGAAAACGTGGTCCATGCCGCCGGCCAGGTCCGCGAAGGCTTCGAGGTACATTGATAGCGCCTCTTCGACCATCTCTCGGGGTATGTCCCCGTCGGGGCGTCGGTGTTTCACGTCGTCGGCCAGGTCAATGTCCGCGAAGGGGGCGTAAGCGCGAAGGTCGCCGTAGCCTGGCATGGGGTTTTTGTCGCCGTCCCACACCCGGCCGTTGTCGCCCCACCGGAACGCGCGCCACCCGTGGATAAACCAGTCCTGGGGAACATAGTTGACCGTCGAATACAGCACCCGATCAACCTCCTTCCGCATGGTGGGGTACTCCTTCGGCAGTGCCCACGGCCGGGCGCGGCCGTCCCACGGCGGGGCGCCCCCTGTCTGACTGTTGTACCACCCCACAAAGTCGACGTTGCCAGGGCAATACAGGCCGTCCGCCTCGCCCAGCTCGGCAAAGAGTCCGTCGAGCCTGGCATAGTGGTCGGTCATACCACACCCCCATTAGCCCGGAGCTTTCGAATCGGTGGCGCCGTAGGACCGTCGAAATACAGCCGCAACAGGTTCAACTCTTCGCTGGCCCGCGTGGCCCCCACGTAATAGACTCTATGCTCTTCGGCGGCGTGTGTGTCGCTGCGGGCGTACTTTCGCGTGGTTTCCTTCGATGTGGTGGTAAACAGGTAGACACTCGGCGCCTCAAGCCCCTTCGCCGTGTGGATCGTTCCAACCTTCACGTCTGCGGGGCTGATCGCGGCCGGCGCGTCGAGCGCGTTTATCAACACGTCGCGTTTCCATTTGTCAACGGTTAGGGTGTCGGCTATCTCCCTGGCGTCGGCGAAACCGGTGAAAGCGTCGGCTATTGCTTCACGGTCCATAACCGGGCGCCGGGAGATGGATATAGCGCCGTCATAGCCCACGTGCTCCTTCCGCTCGGCGCCGTCCGGCAGGTTTTCGAGCACCGTATCCAGATTTTCATACACGAACGCGCTACCGCCCGCTTTCCAGTTGTTAAGAAATTTCAGGATATTCGAGAGTGTCCCCCGCCACACGCCTGGGACCGTCCCCAGTATCTCGAAGGGAATTCCCACAACCCGGAGGTCTTTGGTGAGCTGCCGCAACTGTCGGTTGGTCCGGGTAAGCATCATTACCGGCGTTTCGGCGGCGGCGTACCTCTCGGCGGATTCAATCACGTGTGATTGGAGGTCCCACTTGTCCGTGGCGGGGAGCCAGCGGGCAGTTCCGCCGCTATCACGGCCGGCGAAACCGCGCGGGTCGGTTTCGGGGTGTGACGACAGAACCGCATTACCCACGGCCGCGATCTCGGCGGGGCAGCGGTAGGACTCTTTCAGGTCTATCAATTCGTCCCGGTCGGTGTTTTTGAAGTAATACGACGTCGCCCCACGGAATCCGTAAATGGACTGGTTGGGGTCGCCTGCCAAGTAAATCCGATCAATCACGCCACTATCGCGCCACTGCTTGTAGAGGCGATACTCAAGCGGGGCAAAGTCCTGAAATTCATCTATCAACAACACGTCGACGGCGGGAGTTACGCCCTCGTCGTAGGCCATATCAATATAGTCGCCATGCTCAAAAAGCCTGTACGGGAACGCCTCGCGCTTGTATTCCGTCCATTTTTCGAGCAACGTTTCAACGCGCTCTTTCGGCAGGGGGATATCAACCGGCGCGTCCTGCCATTGATCCGGGCTCTTGCACGTCTGCCGGAGGTAATCATTCACTGCAAAGATGCGATTACCCACATAATTTGTTTGCTCGTCGCCGCGCAGCAGCTTGCGCGGATCGGCCGCTTCGGCGTCGTACCGCATCCCGTGGCTATTGGCGAATTGCTTGAACGGGTCGGTTTCATCCTCCCCAAACGTCCCCTGTACGATAATCGGCCCGGGGGCAGCTTCGCGTGGGTTCATGTCGATTAATTCCCCACGAACCAGCAACGATAGGGCCAGGCTGTGCAACGTGGTCGCCCGCTCTTCGACCGACTCGGCGCGGGGGAATATCTCTCGCAATTGTGGTTGTACGTCCTCCCGGGCCGCCACCGTGAACGTCGACCAATAGAACTCATGGGGTTTCAGGCCCTCGTCCCTCTCTTTGGCCAACCACTCGCGCATCGTGTGGCTCTTGCCCGTCCCGGGCGCGCCGTCGACTTGGATAACCTCGCTCATGCGTCCACCTCGCTATGGTTCGGCGTTGTGCCCCCGCTCACGTCGTCGGGCGTCACGCCCAGCGCCTCAGGGTCAAACGGATAGACCTTCATGCGGGGGTCCGATGAATCGGTATCCCACCACGGTCTTTTTCGGCCGTCGAACAACTCCCCGCGCTTGATTAGGTCCTGCACTAGCCGACTCTTGTAGGACAGTTTCTTGCCCGCGTCCTCCAGCTGGGAGCGGAGAAAGTCGTCTTGCACCCACAACACGGGCGCGTCGGGCGATGCGTGGGTGAGTGTGGTATCAATCGCGGTTTGGTCGGGATCGTACACCGCCGCCGCGCTATCATTCATGTCCTCGGGCGACTCGACCGGCAGCACCGACCCAGCCATGTTTCTAAGCACGGCGTCGGCTATGGTGTCCTCGGCAGTCTCTTCAACCACACTCACAACCTGGGTATCCTCCGCCCAGCGGCGGGTTATCGCCTGCCAATCCTCTTGTGACACCTTGATTAATTCGAAGAACCGATTAGCGATCTTTTCCTCTAAGACCTTCGGGCCGCCGCCGGTCATCTCGGCGGCCGTGAATTCTAGTGTGTCCGTCCGGCCGTTTAGCGATAGCTCGACGTGCCACGTGGTCGTTTCCCCGCCGTGAATCTCAACGGGGTAATGGGTGCCTTCAATGATCCTGCTAACCCCAGCGGGGCGTACACGTTCGGCTTCCTCGCCCGTGTCGAGCTGGTTCATCTCGGCAAACCATTCTTTCATCTCTCGCCGGGCCGCCTCGGCGTCGACGGCTTCGCGGGCCTCTAACGACTCTTCGACACTATTTAGAAACGTATTGCGTAGCTGGGTACTACCGAAGATTTTGAGCTTATGGTCGCTGCTTTCAATCACCTCACCACCGCAGTAGGCGGTCAGATTGAGCTTCCCGCCGCCGATGGGTTCGTATTCAATCGCCACCTGGCCGTCTAGGAACTCCTCGCGCTCGCCGTCGACGGCGTCGGCCGCGTCCGTCATTGTGACCACCTCGGCCGGATGTAATCGGTGAATCCGTCCAACCCGTCCAACCCCGATTCTTTGCCAACGCGCGCGGGCGCGGCAGAGGGGAGGGGGTCGATTTGGTTACGCACCGCCGCCGTCCGGCGATCCGGCACCCCCTTTCTCAAACAGGGTTGGATGGGTTGGATGGGTTGGACGGCCCAACGCCGTCCGGTGGTTTTTCCGTCCAACCCATTGATTAGCGGCTTGGATAGGTGCGCCGAAGGTTGGACTCTCCCCGAAGCCGGCGCGTGTGCGATAGAAAGCGCCGTCATGCCTCGCCACCTCCGGCCTCGACCAGTTCCCGCCACGACGGCGCGCCGTCATCCCGCCACTTGGGCAACAGCCCCCGCACGTCGGACCACTCGGCAACGGCGTGATAGTCGCAAATCACCGAGTCGCAATACACGTACGCCGGCCGGTCGTAGCCGCCGGCCCATTCCTCGGGGCCATCGGGCAACGCGCCCGGATACTGGCTATGCGCGTCCTTGATGAAGTCGTGTAAGTGCTCGGCGTCCGGGTGATGGATCACCCCTATCGCCACGCCGCAGCGGGGACACGGGTGGCTGGTAGTGACGCTAAGGATCGGTTGGGGCGTCATGCTTTGCCCCCCTCGCACCGCGACCACCCGCAGCGCGTACACTTCGCGCAGCCACCTTCGCGCCGCAATTCGCCGCCACAACGCGGGCAGCGGTCGGCGTCCTCGGGCTGTGGGACGTGCTGGCCGGCGTACTCTCGCCTCCAACCGCCAGAGTCGTCTCGGCTCATTCGCCGTCCTCCTCCCTGCAGAACGGGCAGCCGTCGCCATCAACCAGCGTCTCGGCGGTCCTCTCGGACAGCCGACGCCCACAGTTCCCGCATTTCTCCCGAGAACCTGGCGGGTGAATCTCGCTCATTCGCCGCTCCCCCCGTCGGCCAGCGCCCGCGCCCACTCCCCGAGCACGGGGCCAAGTTCCTGTTCGATCTCGTCGCCGCAGGCTTGGCACTCGAAGCGGTCGACGTCGCCGTTGGTCCCGACGTGGCGGTATTCTCCCCCACAGTCGGCCCGCACACACGATAGGTTCGCGTCGGGCGTCATTCTTCGACCACCTCCGCCCACACGTCCGCCGGGTCGTCGCCGCGCTCGAAGGCCGCCCAGGCGACTCCGAGAACCTTCCGCGGGTCGTCGACGCCCTCGGGGGCGGTGTCCCGCGCGGCAGTGACGTAGTGGGTGAGTCCGTCGCCACGGCCGGCGTTGTGCCGGCGTGCGTCCGCGCTCATGCGTCGACCACCTCCCGCCACACGTCGGCCACGTCGCGCTCTTCATCCCAGGCGCGCCAGCCGACGGTCAAGATCTCGCGGTCGGTCGCGCTCTCGGGCGCGTGAGTTTGCGCGGCCGAAACCTTGCCGCTTAGGCCCCTCTTCGGCCAGGGCGACTCGTTCTCTCTCATCCCTCGCTCACCTCCGCGAGCGCGTCGCGGGTCGCGGCGTCAACGGGGCCGGCGTATTCCGCGCTCTCGCCTGGCCGTTCGATCCGGGCGACCGGGCCGACCGGGCTCTTCGCCAGGTCGATCAGCGAATTCCGTAGGTGGAATGTCGCAGTTGATTTGTCAGTCGGTGCGGTGTGGTCGTAGTGGGCGCTCTTACGAGCGTCCCGTCCGCGACTCGGCGCTGAGTCTGTGGAAGGGGTCGGCGCCGGGTCGCGTGAGACGTTCGGTGTCATGGTCAGTCATGAACGCCACCGAAATTACTGGCCGATTTAAGGAGAAGCCGCCGCAACAACCAACTGCGGGATTCGTTGGTTGACATACGGCGGGGCGCTTCCCCCGTCGGCCTTCTCGGACACCTCCGGAGAGGCATCATCGGCGTACGTTCACAGTCGGGGGGTCGATGCTTGGAGTATTATAGGGGGCCACCCGTTACGCGCTGGCGTACATTTATATACAAGAAGGCGTAACAGTATAGCGTACACGCCATGACAGACTCCGATTCACCAGAAATCAGCAGTCTGCTGTCAAAGAGCCAGCGCAAATGGCTAAACGGAGAAGATGCGTTAGATAGCCCGGACCGCGTGGTCCGGAGCCGAGTGAAGGCTAGATACCTGCAGGCAATCGAAGATTTGGGCCTCTTGCTCAGATCCGACCGTATAGACTCTCAGACAATGCGGAAGTGGGTGCACGGAGATGAATCGACGTCCACCAATGAAGCTGTGACGGGCGGGCTCGCGGAACAGGGAGAGATTGAGCAGGGATTAGTCGTCGACGGGATCGACGCCGCGCTAAATCAATTAGAAGTATTCACTGGGGTCGGCACTGAGGAAACGTCAATGATGGATCTGAAAGATCAAATGAGAGACTATCAGATTGATTCGGGAGGCTTAGAAGAAAAATGGTACCCGCGCCTGGCCGTGGTCGGGGCGCACTCGGCTCTTGAAATCGGCGGAAAGACCGAAAAACAAGCTCGCCAATGGATCGAACACCATTGGCCTGAGCCGGAGGAAGCCTTAGAGAAGGTGGAGGAGGCGAAGGAGCGAGGAATGATTTAGACAGGATTACTCCTCCGTTTTTGGGGGTTTGGGCCCATAACCCTCATGTCATGAACCGACTGGAGGCGTACGTGCCACCGCCGCTCGACCACGATATCGAACGCTATCAGGAAGAAAACGGCTTCGAAAACAAATCGCAGGCCATCCGGGCTATCCTCCGCCGGGGGCTCGACGGGGGATAGTATGTCGGCCAGCCCTGATCTCCCCGAGCGCCTTGGGCTGCAGCTTCGCCAGGAATCGGATAAACGGAAGTGGGCCGAACTCCGGGACGCCGTGGCCAGGGACCGTGGCGTTGACCCGGACACACTCTCCCGGCCCGAGATCATGGTCGAAGCCGCCGAGACCTACGTCGAGCATCGGCAATTCGCGAAGCTCCGGGAGGATAAGCGGGTCCGGGAGGTCGTCGAGCACGTGGCCGACGACCACGACGTCGACCCGGACGACGTGTCGCTAGTCTCGGCATTTAAAATCGCCGCGGGGGCCTACAATGGCTTCGAATTAGCGGATGATTGGGAACTAGACCAATGACTAGGAACCAATATCCTCCCTGGGTTCCCTGGTTGGCCCTCGCTGCCGGGCTCACGCTCGCCGTCGCGCTCGGCCTTTCCATCGACCCAGATCTCGCGCCCCAGGCGAGCGAGGTTAATCCGCTTATCCCACCTGGCGCGTGGCCGGCCATGTTCGGGATTGGTGCCCCGCTGATCGCTGCCGCGGTCGTTTTCGCCTACCTTTACCTGACCTGATTGGATAATCCGGTTGTACCACCGAGTGGTACACTTAAAAGAAGTAACCGAACCGCCCGACTGCAGGCGGATAGAAATACAAAGAGAGAAGACAGGCCATGATCCCTGTAGGCTAGTGTACCAACGCGCGAAGACAGAATCTGATATTCCCCCTGAATATCACCGAGTTATATCACCCGCTACTACCCACAAACAACAAGCGGAAGCACAGTACACATGATCTAATATGTGCATAGCGGATCCTTCCGGCTCGGTAGTAGCGTAGGGGAGCGCCACGGGCCAGTTCCTGATTATTATTGGTGGCCAGGCATTATACATGGGATATACGCGAAGGCATCGACTGGTTACCGACCAATCATTTACAGTCCGTCCGGTCCTATTGCGACCATGCACGTCCCCCACGACGAGCGCGGCGCGACGCCCGGCGTCCCGAAGCCTCCCCTCACCAAAGAGCCACTCGGCACCTCTGGCGAACTCTCGCCCGGCCCTGACCACCTCCGTCCCGAGGTCCCCGAGGAACGCGCCGAGTTAGAGCGCATGGGCTACCTGCAGTCGAGCGACGCGCCGGAAAGTCCGGCGGACATGGGAATCATGGATGATTCGATGTGGGGGTCGAGCCCGCCGCCGATCTTCGAGGAGGCCCCCGGCGGGAACAAGTCGATCTTCGAAGTCTTATTCTGATACTGCAGGGGCGTTCTCCGGCCGTCAACCCCAGGGGTTGCGTCGACGGAAACGGCTTCGCTCGCGTCTCTCGCTGGCAGAAATAGCAGAATCGCCTACCACGGGAGCGGGCCGCCTTGACTGTTGCCACGACTGCCGCCACCGCCGCCACGGTCCGGCCCGAACTCCAGGGCTGGCAGTCCACCGCCACCGACTGCCGACTGGGTTTCAATCACTTCGCCCGTCAACGGATTGCGGAAGTCCGTCAGGAACTCGTCGCCTTCGCCACCGCCGCCGCCCCAGAAGCCACGGCCGTCCGCGTCGTCCTCCGGGAACAGTTCGGCCTCGCGGCGCGTCTCGGTCTCGGCGCGCGTCTCGAAGCGCGCTTCGAGCTCCCGGCGTGTCTCCTGCCGTGTCTCTTGACGGGTCTCCTGGCGCGTCTCGGCGCGCGTCTCCTGGCGCATTTCTGGCCGGAGGTCGACGTCCTCGCGCACGTCCGCGAACGGGTCGACGCGCGTCTCCGGCGTGGGGCCGAGCCGGAGGCCCTCGTCGAGCGCCGTGGGCATGGTCGCCGTCGTCGGCGTCGACGGCTCGACGGCTTCGGACGGCAGCCCGAACTCGCTTCGGATAGTCGGCCGTCCGGCGTCGGTCTCCTGGCGCGTCTCGGCACGGGTCTCCGTCTCGGTGTCCGGCCGACCAAACACGCGCTCGACGGCCACGCCGCTTCCGGTGCGGGTCTCCACCTCGCTCACGACATTCGAGCCGATCATGCCGCCGCCCGCCGCGCCGCCGTCGTCGGCGTCGACGTCGCCCTCCTCGGGTGCGAACGGCCCGGGCTCGTCGACGGTCTCCGTCTGGCCGGGAACGTCCTCTTCGATCAACGCGCGAACGTCGCCCTCGTCGCCCACGTCGAGCAGGGTGGGCGTCGTCGGCTCGTCGACGCCTTCGGTCACGACGTCGGGGCCTTCCTGCAGTTGGGCCTCCGCCTGGGGCTCGTCCCACAGGAAGCGCCGTGCCGCGTCGAAGGCACCGGGCTCGTCGCTCCCCTCGAAGGCTCGGTTGAAGCGCGCGCCAAAGCCCGGCCCGTCGCCCTCGAAGGCCATATTGAGTCGCGTCGAGAGCGGGAGTCGGCTCGGCACGTCGTCGCCGCGGTCGAAGAGGTCGTTGAAGCGCCCTTCAACACCCAGGCTCTCGTCGCCGCCTTCGAACTGCCGCCGGAGTCCTTCGGCCATGCCCTCGCCCGGCGCGTCCCGTTCGAAGAGTTGGTTCAGCCGTGCCTCCGCTCGCGACACAGCGCCCGACGGCACGGTGCGTGTGTCGCCGCTCTCGAATTCTCGCCGGAGTCCTTCGGCTAACCCCTCGCCGGGTGCATCCTGTTCGAAGATGTCGTTTAGCAGGGCTTCGCCACGGGATACCGGGTCCTCGGGGACGGTCCGCGACGGTCCGCCTTCGAATTCCTGGCGGAGTCCTTCGGCCAGTCCTTGCCCTGGCGGGTCCTGTTCGAAGAGGTCGTTGAATCGCTCACCGACACGCAGGGAGTCGTCGCCGCCTTCGAACTCTTCGCGGAGTCGGCCGGCCACGCCTTCGCCCGGCGGGGCCTGCTCGTCGAAGCCCCGGTTGAAGCGTTCTTCAAGTCGCAGGGAGTCGTCGCCACCCTCGAATTCCTGGCGGAGTCTGTCGACTGTGCCTTGAAGTGGCGGGTCCTGTTCGTCGAAGAGCCGATTGAAGCCCTCTTCTAGCCCCAGGCTCTCCCTGCCGCCTTCGAATTCCGACCGAAGGCCCTCAATCGTGGGGCGTTCGAACCCGGCCACACGGGAGCGCAGCCCTGCAGGCACGCCTCGCGCCCGGCCAACGCCACGCCTGGCGGCGTCGTAGCTCCGTCCCACCGCCCAAATCGCGGCTTCTTCGCTGGCGAAGAGGGGTTCGTTCCGTGGGAAGAGCACGTCGCTGGCCCGCTCGAAGCCCGCGCCAGTCCGTCCCGCCGCGCCACCGAGTCGGCCAGGCAGTCGGCCGCCGGCTCGCGTCGCCGCGCCACCGACTGCCGAGAGCCCGCGCCCGCCGGCCGCACCCAGTAGTTCCTCGCCGGGCTGGATCAACCACCGCGACGCCGTGCCAGCAGCCGGTGAGACCGCGCCAGCGCCGCCCATGATAAGCGCAGAGCCCGCCAGGGTGCCAGTCGTCCGAATGGGGTTCTCGACGGCCGTCTCGGCCGTCTCAACGGCGAAGTCAGCCGTCACGTCCGCCGCTGCCGCCGCGCCCTCGCCTACACCCTCTTCGGCCGTGAACTGTGCGGCGTCGACGGCCGTTCGCTTTCCAGTCACGGCGAACGCCGGCAGTTCGAGGGGCGTCGTGGCGATATTCCCCGCGCCAGTCGTGAATTTCTCTGTCGCGCTCTCGGCTATGTCCGTCCCGCGGTAGTCGCCGCCGGTCGCCGCGGTCACAAACGGTGAGAGCGTTTGCACGGTGTCCTGTTCGGCCGCCAGGTCGCCGGCCAGGCCAGCCACGGGGTCGATGCCTTCCTCGCGAACGTAGCCCGCGACGTCGCCGGAGAGTTGGATAATCTCGTCGCCGGTCTCCCCGCTCTGGAACTCCTCGGTGCCGTGCTTGACGTCGCTGTAGCTTTCCCACGCCTGGAACAGCCCGCCCACGACGTCGCCAACGTTTGCGTCCCGTGGCTCTACGTCAACCACGTTACCCTGCTCGTCGAATTCGATTTGGCCGACGTCCTCAATGTCCCGGCCGGCCAGTTCGCCCTGCTCGACGGCCCGGGTGCGGATCAGCGCGCGTCGACCCTCGGGCGTTAGGTCGCTCGTCGTGTACGTGCCGGGTTCTACGTCCCGCGTCAGGTCCTCGAAGTCGCTGCCGAGTATGCGATCTATGGCCGTCGCGCCGGCCGCTACGGCCTGGGTCTCGCCGCGGGTGACGGTCTCGGTGTCAACCGTGAACTGTTCGCCGCGTTCCCACCCGGGCATACCCAACTGCTCGCGCACCCGGTCGGCCAGTTCCTGCTCGCGTTCTTCGCGTCGCTCCTGGCGAAACTGCCGCGTCGTCTCAAGCCCGTCGCCAAAGTCCCGAAAGTCGCTCGGGTCGGTGTCTGGCGTCCGCGCAGCCGCTTCCTCGCGTCGACCTTGTACGTTCAACCCCGCGGTTCCCTCGGGACCGATCACGACGTCCTCGGGGCCGACGTCGGCCTCAGTCTGTGGGTCGAGCGCCTGCGCCGCTTCGATCCGCTGCCGTCGCCCGCTCGACCGGATTCCTTGGTCGGTCAGGTCGACGCGAAAGCCGTCCTCGGTCCGCTCGACGCCCACGCCTTCGGGCGTCAAGCCCGGCACTTCTTCGAGCACGTTCCGCTCTAGGTCACGCGCGATCTGCTCGTCCGGTGGCAGTAGTTCGCCCTCGCGGTAGGTGCGCCCGCCGATCTCGACGCCGCCCTCGGGCGCGAACCGCATATCTCCAAAGCCCTGTTGTGTCGGCACGGGGTCGTCCGTCAGGTCCGCGCCCTCCCCCACGGGGTCCGGGTCGTCGGTCCAGTCCGCGCCGCCAGGGCCGACATACTCGTCGTCCCCGAGGGGACTGCTCGGGGCGTCGTCCTCGGGCGCGGTCGTCCCACCGTCGTCTAACTCTCCGCCGGAGATCGGGTCGTCGGACCAGTCCGCACCGCCTGGCCCAACGTATTCGTCGTCCTGCATGGGGTCGGTCGGCTCGTCGTCGTCCTCCGGCGGTGCGGGTGTCGGGTCGTCGTCCTCGGGCGGTGCCGGGTCCGGGTCGCTCTCGTCGTCGCCCGGTCCGATAGGGTCGTCTGACCAATCAGCGCCGCCGGGACCGACAAATTCGTCGTCCGCGAGCGGGTTGTTCGACATACACCGTTGTAGGCCTCAAATCCGCAAAAAAGCGGCAGTAATTCGGGGTGCTATTGGTCGCTTACGTCCTCAAGCACTTCCGCGACGGCTTCCGGGTCCTCCCGGGCCTTCCGCTCAAGCTCGTCGTAGAATTTGTATTCGTCGAGCGAGTCCGCCGCTTCTTTCTTTTCGCTCGCTTCGTCGGCCACCTTGTCCTGCGCGGCCTTCGCGTCGGGCGTAAACACGGTCCCGCACTTCGGACACGCCTTCGCCCCCTCCGGCAGATGCTCGCCGCACACGTTGCACGATTCCATTTCAAACCCGACGTCCGCCTCGTCGGGGTCCACCTCTCCCGCGGCCACACGGCCGTGCTCCAGGTGGTCCTCGGCACTCAGGTGGGAATACGTCTGTTCCATGATCGTGCTATCCTCGGCGTGCCCCAGGTAGAACCTGATAGTGTCGTCGCGGATTTCGTAGGCCCGCTTACAGATGTAGACGAAGTTATGCCGGAGCATGTGGGGGTGAAGCGGCTTGTCGATTCCCGCCTCTTCTTTCAGCCGGTCACAAATCCGTTGAATCGTTTTGTCGGACACGGGCTCGCTCGGGTCCGGCGTCGTGAACTTCGAGTTAGCTGTAATCAGGTAGTCGTCGGGGTCTCCCGTCGGGTGATGCTTGAGCCAGTCCCGGACCGGGCCTTTCGCAGCGAAGAGCGGCCGTCGAGCCCGGGGTTTGTGTATGTCCTTCGTCCCTATCTCGGGATTGAAGCGGTATGTCCCGTCCGCCGGGTCGACGTCTTTCACGCGAAGGGTCCGCAGCGCCCGGTTTCGCATCCCCGTGAACAGTAGGAGGTTGAATACCGCCGCGTCGCGGTAGTCGCTGGCCACCGCCTGCAGTTCGTCGATCTCGTCGCGTTCCAGTATGTCCTCCGGGTCGAACGACGAGCCACCGCCACCGTTGTTCTTCGTCCGCGAAAACACCGACACGTCCGACCACTCGACGGCCAGGTCGTCGTGGTATCGGTAGAAAATTCGGACGGTGTTTTGGTAGGCGCGGATGGACCCCTTCGAGAGCCCGTCGTCCTTGACGGCCGGCGCGGAACCGTCCAGCATGTCCTCGGCCACCTGGTTAATGTCCCGTGGGGTCGCGTCGGTTAGGGAGGTCGCCTTTGCGTAGCGCGTCAGGTGATACAACCAGTTTGCCAGCGTGCTCTCGCTTCGAGGGCCGCGAATGTTCGCCGGGGCGTCAGGCCACGCAGGGCGGCGCACAGTCGGTTTGTTCTCGTCGAAGGCCGCCACCACCTCCCGTATGCGTTCGGCGTCCTCTTCGCTCACGTCGCCGCTCTCGACACACTCCGTAAGGTACTCGGCCTTTCGATTCCGAAACTGTTCTGGGTCTCTGGGCATAGAGACCCTTTACATGCCAACCATGATAAAACAAGGGGTGAATCCCGACAACCCATGACTATTTTCAAGGAAAAACTCGACGAGGAGTACCTCACGGTCGCCGAGACGAAGGAAATCCTCGCCGACCTCGAGGCCGAGCGGGCCGACGACGAGGACCGCGAGATGCGCTACGAACTCGCGCGAGCGATCGAACACGTCAACCGGTTCGCCACGCTTGACGCAGACGACGCCCGCGAGTTCGTCGACGAACTCCTCGAACTCGAGAAGGTCGACGAGCCCACGGCCTACAAGATCGTCGACCTCGCTCCCCGCGACCGCGACGAACTCCGCGCCATCTACGCCCAGGAGCGATACACCCTCGACGGCGACGAACTCGACGAGATTCTCAACGTCGTCAAGCAGTACGCCTGACGTCGATCCGTCAGTCTGCCCGCAGTCTCCTATCCCACCTCCTTAAGTGTCCGCTGGCCGTAGCTATCCCCCATGAGCGACGACGAGGCTGCGACTCGGGACGAGGAGGGGTTGGTGGCGGTCGTACTCGACGTCCTCCCCCACGGGCGGACCGAGGACGATCGTCCACAGTACCAGAAGCAGCCACTCGTCTACGCGCTGGGCATCGAGGGGTTCGATCTCCTGGAGTGTGTCGTCGCCGACACCGGTGACGTGGCCATCGGCGATCGCATCGACGTCCAGGCCCTCGACGCCGTCGAACACGTCAATCGGGTCGACTACGACGACCTCCCGAGCGGCGCGGCCTCGGAACTGGACTACGCCGTCGAGGACCTCGTCGCCGCCGAGGAGGAGCGCTTCGTGGACTTCTACAACGACGCCCAGCCGATCACCCTCCGTCTGCACCAGCTGAACCTCCTGCCCGGCATCGGCAAGAAGCTCAGGAACAACATTCTCGACGAGCGCGAACGGCGTCCCTTCCAGAGCTTCCGCGACCTCGAGGAGCGCGTCAGCGGCCTCCACAACGCCGAAGAAGTCCTCGTCGAGCGCATCATCGAGGAGCTCCGCGAGGAGGACCTCAAGTACCGCACGTTCGTGCAACGGGACGACGCCGAGTGATGGGGACCGACCAGACCCCGGATCCACCCGACCGCGAGGACGTCCGCGACCCCGACGCCCTCCGCCACCGCGCCGGCGTCTTCGGCGATCCACGGTTCGACCAGCACTTCCTCGTCGACGACCGGGTCCTGGACCGGTTGCCGAGGTACGCGACGGAGATCGGGGCCGACTGTTCGCACGTCCTCGAGATCGGGGCGGGCACCGGTGCGTTGACGGATCGACTCCTTGCCGTCGCCGACCACGTCACGGCCGTCGAACGCGATCCCGACCTGGCCGAGTTCCTTCGCGAGGAGTTCGCCGACGCCGTCGCCGACGGGACCCTCACCGTGGTCGCGGGGGACGCACTCGCGGTCGACCTGCCCGAGTTCACCGCCTCGATCGCGAATCTGCCCTACGGGGCGTCCAGCGAGATCGCCTTCCGGCTGTTGCCCGCCGGGCGACCCACGGTCCTGATGTTCCAGCTGGAGTTCGCCGAGCGCATGGCCGCGAGCCCCGGCGACGACGAGTACGGGCGGCTCTCGGTGGCGGCTGCCCACTACGCCGACGTGGAGATCGTCGAAACCGTCCCGAAGGAGGCCTTCGACCCCCAGCCGGCCGTCGAGAGCGCCGTCGTGCGAACGACGCCGCGCGACCCCGATTACGAGGTACCGTCCGACGACTTCTTCCTCGGGTTCCTGAAGGCCGTGTTCACCCAACGGCGCAAGACGATGCGCAACGCCGTCCGGAACACGGCCCACATCTCGGGGCTCGGCGCAGCCGACGCCGTCGTCGACGCCGCAGACGAGGACCTCCTGCGCGCTCGCGCGGGTGAACTGACCCCGGCGGACTTCGCGAGCCTGGCTCGACTCGCCTGGGACGTGGGCGACCCCGGAGAGGGTCCAGCGTGACTCCCGACCGGCACCCCCGTCGGACTGACGGCGGTGACGAGCGACGGCCCCAGCTCGCCGATCACCGGGACGTTCCCTCGGTGTACCAGGCCGCGGAGGACTCGGACCTCCTGGCCGAGACGGCGGTCGGGTTCCTGGAGGGCGACGAGCGCGTCCTCGACGTCGGCACGGGATCCGGCTACGTCGGGCAAACAATCGCCGAGGCCACGGGTGCGAGCGTCCTGGGAACGGACCTGAGTCCCGTCGCCTGTCGCGAGGCCGCCGACGGCGGCCTCCCGGTGGTCCGCGCGAACCTCCTCGATCCGTTCCGCGAGGGGGCGTTCGACGTGGTCGTCTTCAATCCGCCCTACCTGCCGACGGACCCGGGGCGCGAGTGGAACGACTGGATGGAGCTCGCACTCTCCGGCGGGCTGACCGGTCGCGAGGTCATCGAACCGTTCCTCGAGGATCTCCGGCGCGTGCTCACAGCCGACGGCGACGCGTTCATGTTGCTCTCGTCGGTGACCGGGATCGAGGCGGTCCGAGACTACGCGCGCTCGCACGGCCTCACGACGATGGAGGCTGCCGACGAAGCCCACCCCTACGAGCGGCTGGTCGTACTGCACTTCCGCCCGAGTCGCGGCGGCGAATAACTGGCACGAATACACCCGAACAGGAAATATTAAAGGCCGTCATTTCCTAGACTCGCCAATGACGCGGGTAGTTTCGACCACACCCGGCCTGTATCCGCTCCCGGACTGGGCCAAAGACGACCTCTCGGACCTGAAAGGCCACCAGAAGGAGAACCTCGTCGACGGCGACGAGGACCCGCAGACGCGAGACGCCTACCGGCGCGCTCGAACGGAAGTGATCGAGCGCCAGCAGGACGCCGGGCTCGACCGCATCGTCGAGGGGCAACTCCGCTGGGACGACATGCTCGCCCATCCCCTCGCCGTCAACGACAGCGTCGAGACGCGCGGCATCGTCCGCTACTACGACAACAACAACTTCTACCGCGAGCCGGTGGTCACCGGCGACCTGGACGCCGACGGCGACGTGGCCGCGGAACTCGACGCCGCCGCTGACCTCGTCGACGAGGGCCTCCAGGCCGTCCTCCCCGGCCCCTACTCGCTGGCGGACCTCGCCACTGACGAGCACTACGGCGACGAGGCCGCCTTCCTCGCCGCCGTCGCCGACTTCCTCGCCGGAGAGGTCGCCGGGTTCCCCGACGTCGAGACCCTGTTCCTCCTCGAACCCTCGCTGGTCGAGCACCCGCCCGGCGACGGTATCGACGAGCGCGCGAGCGAGGCCATCGACGCCGTCGCGACCGCGACGGACGCCGAGGTGGTCCTCCAGCCCTACTGGGGCGCCCTCGATGAGAAGGTCCACGCCCACGTCCTCGACGCGGACGTCGACGCGCTGGGCTACGACCTGGTCTCCGATCCGGAGGCGACCGTCTACAACGTCCAGGAGTACGGGACGAGAGACGACATCGCGCTCGGCCTGGTCGACGGCCAGAACACGCTCGTCGAGAGTCCGGAGACGATCGCCGAACGGATCGACTGGTTCACCGAGCAGGTCCCGACCCAGGACTTCGGGACCATCTACGCCACCGCCAACACCGAGCTGTTCTACCTCCCGGTCAACAAGTTCGAGGCGAAGCTCGACGCCCTCGGTGCCGTCGAGCGCGCGGAGGTGACGGCATGAGCACCCGCGAGCAGTTCCGGCCGGAGAACCACCCGAACGACCACTTCCTGCTGACGACCGTCGTCGGCAGCTACAAGAAGCCCAAGTGGCTCGACCGGGCCCGCGACCTCTACGAGGACGACGAGTCGACGTTCGACGACGAGGACTTCGCGGAGGCGAAAGACGACGCCGCCCGCCTCATCACCGAGGAACACGAGCGGTCGGGACTCGACGTCGTCGTCGACGGCGAGATGCGCCGCAACGAGATGGTCGAGTACTTCGCCCATCGCATCGACGGCTACGAGTTCAACGGCCGCGTGAAGGTCTGGGGACACAACTACTTCGACAAGCCAAGCGTCGTCGACGAGGTGTCCTACGGCGAGGAGTGGCTTGTCTCGGAGTACGAGTTCACGTCGGACGTCGCTTCGCGACCGGTCAAGGTGCCGATCACCGGTCCCTACACCCTCGCGAGCTGGTCGTTCAACGAGGTCTACGAGTCCGACGCGGAGCTGACCTACGAACTCGCAGACCTGGTCAACGAGGAAATCGAAGCCCTGGTCGACGCCGGCGCGACGTACATCCAGATCGACGAACCGGCGCTCGCGACGACGCCGGACGACCACGCCATCGTCGGCGAGGCGCTGGAACGGATCGTCGCCGAAGTGCCCGACGACGTCCGGCTGGGGCTGCACGTCTGTTACGGCGACTATTCGCGGATCTACCCCGAGATGCTCGACTACCCCGTCGAGGAGTACGACGTCGAACTCTGCAACGGCGGCTACGAGCAACTCGACGTGTTTAAAGAACCGGAGTTCACGAAGGACCTCGCGATGGGCGTCGTCGACGCCCACGTCGGCGAGGTCGAGTCCGTCGCGGAGATCAAGGGCAACATCCGCAAGGCCCTCGAGGTCGTCCCGCCCGAGCGGCTGACGGTCAGTCCCGACTGCGGATTGAAGCTGCTGCCCCGTGAGGTCGCCTACGGCAAGATGGCGAACATGGTGCAAGCCGCAAGGGAGATCGAGGCCGAACTCGACGCCGGCGAGATCGACCTGGAGTCCCCGGCCGCCAGCGCCGACGACTGACCGACCGCTGACCACCGCCTCCCGGGAGCCCGAGCGAATTCGAGTGGGGGCGCCGGCCTAGCTTTATCGTTTCGCACGCGGAACTGTAACCGGAGTGATCTCCATGCGAGACTGCCACCGCCGTGCGGAGGTGTATCTCCGGACAGACACGATCGGGACCTACGGTGCCCAGCAGCGGGTCCTCGATCGGATCCGCCGCCTCGACGACCAGGGGGTCCTCGACGCGGCAGGCGTCGCCGCCCGGTGGGACGGCATCGAAACCTACGCGGGCGACGTCCGCCCGGACGCCATCGCGACCTACGAGGAGTTCCGCGACTGGGCCGATGCCAACGACTTCTCGCTCCAGCCGGCCTTCGACACGCGGCCGCGCTACGTCACGGGCACGACCGAGGTCCGCGACGCGGTCATCTTCCCGGTCGTCGCCATGGCCATCTACGTCGACGACGACCTCCTGGCGGTCCTCCCGTCCACCGACGAGTTCGGCCACTACACCGTCCACGAGGCCCTCGAGGGCTTCGAGCGCGGCGACATCGACCGCTGGCTCGCGCGATTCCGTGGCGTCACCGTCGACCGAACCGAACCACGACTCGAGGCGACCGCCGCCATCTAACCGCCAGCGCACACTGGTGGGGCCGATCAGACCTCCGGGAGGGCAGCGGCGAGGGCGTCGAACTGCTGGCGGTAGCGCGCCTCGGCGCGGGCCCGGGCGAGGCCGGACTGATCCGCGAACGCGGCTTCGAACCCGACCATCCGCCAGAGCAACGTCGCGAAGTGGTAGACGGCACGCTGTCGTTCGTAGGCCGCGTCGGGTTCGAACTCGCGGTGTTCGCGGTACCCGGCGTAGAGGCGCTCGCGGAGGGCGGCGCGCGTCCCCTCGTCCGCGAAGGCCGGGTCGACGAACAGGAAGTCCGTTCGCGCGATGTGGTAGGCCGGGTCACCCGCGAGGGCGAACTGCCAGTCGAGGACAGTGGTTATCGGGTCCTGTGCCGACCGGTCGAACAGCATGTTTGCCGGTCGAAAGTCGTCGTGGACGAGGCGGGGAACGCCCTGGGTGGGGATCACCTCGATGGCGTCCTCGACGTGTTCCAGGGCGATCCCCTGGAGGTCCGCGAAGGGTGATGTAGCGAGACTCTCGACGTAGTCCGCCACGACGCCACGAAAGAACTCCCGCCAGTCCCAGGTCAGCTCCTGGACGACCAGGCGGTCGTCGGCCAGTCCGAGGCGGCCGAACCCCTCGAAGGCGATCTCGGCGTGCATCGCCCCGAGGATCCGGCCCGCCTGCTCGACGACCCGGCCCCGAACGTCCGGCTCCATCGCGGCCAGCGACTCGGCGAGGTTCTGTCCCTCGACGCGTTCCGTGACGAAGTACGGGGGCACGTCGAGGGTGGGATCGGGCTTGTAGACGAGAATCCGCGGGACGGGGACGTCGGTCCGGTCGGCGACGTACTCGTGGAGGTACGGTTCGATGGCGAAGGCCGCGTCGTCCGCGTCGGGCTGGAACTTGACGACCACCTCGTATTCCTCGCCGGCGTGGACGAGCGTCACCAGGAAGACCTCGCCCTGGTGACCGGCGGTGGGCCGCTCGAAGGAGAAGTCGTCGTAGTCCGGCCCGGACTCCTCGAGGACGGCCCTGACGTCCCGCGCTGGCGTCGACACGATGTACCCTGTAGGCGCAATCGCTTAAAAAAGCTCCCCGGTTTCGGCCGGCGAGTGCCCGCCGGCGGACGGCCCTACTCGTAGAGCCAGGTCTCGTCGATGCGGTCGTAGTCGACCAGTTCCTCGTCGTCGAAGAACAGGTCGATCTCGCGCTCGTTCGCGCCGGGGTCCTCGTTGTCGGAGCCGTGGATGACGTTCCGACCGAGGTCGAGTCCGTAGTCGCCCCGGATCGTGCCCGGGTCGGACTCTGCTGGGTCGGTCTCGCCCATCATGGCCCGGACCTGCCGGGTGGCGTCCTGGCCCTCCCAGACCATCGCCATGACCGGGCCGGACGTGATGAAGTCGACCAGGTCGTCGAAAAAGGGCTTGTCCTCGTGCTCGCCGTAGTGCTGGTGGGCGAGGTCGTCCTCGATCTGCATGAACTTCGCGCCGACCAGCTTCAGCCCGCGGTCTTCGAAGCGCGAGACGATTTCGCCGATCAGCCCGCGCTGGACGCCGTCGGGCTTGACCATCACGAAGGTTCGCTCGGTGTCGCTCACGCCTGGGCCTCCTCGGCTTCCTCGTCGGCCTCGTCCGCGTCGGCCTCCTCGTCTGGCTCGTCCTCGTCCGCGTCGGCCGACGTTTCGTCGTCGTCCTCGGCGTCAGAGTCGTCCGGCGCATCCGTGGCAGCCTCCTCGTCGGCCTCCGCGTCGTCGGCCGAGTCGTCAGTCGCCTCGGTCTCTGCCTCTTCGAGGTCGGGCGTGGAGCCGGCCTCCTCGCGCTCGTCGACCTCCTCGACGGTCTCCGGATCGACCTCGTCCTCGGCGGTCTCCTCGAGCGTCTCGCCGCCCGCTTCCTGACCGGCGGCCGTCCACTCGAGGTCCCGGGCCTCGCGCCCGAGGTCGGCGTTCTTCTCGCACTTCGCGGAGCAGTAGTAGACCGTCGACCCGTTCGTGCGGACCAGCATCGTCCCCGTGCCGGGTTCGATGTCGTCGCCGCAGTAGTCACACGCGCGTGATTTGGGCATTATTGACCTCCGATAGTGTCGGCCTCGCGGGCCGTCTCGCGCAGCTGGAGGACGTCGCCCTCGCGGACCGGTCCGAGGACGTTTCGGGTGATGATGCGACCCTTGTTCTCGCCCTCGCGGATGCGGCACTTGACCTGCATGGCCTCGCCGTGCATCCCCGTGCGGCCCACGACCTCGATGACCTCCGCTGGCGTCGAGCCACCGCCACCGTCTGAGTCCTCTGCGCTCATCTCAGCTCACCTCAGCGGAGTTCCTCGACGGTGTCGACGATGTCCTCGACCTCGTCGGCTGCGTCGCCGGCGTCCGTGATCGCCGCGGCGGCGCTGCCGACTTCGAGGCCGGCCGCGTGGCCGAGGTCGTCCTGGGCCGCGACGAAGATGAAGGGCACGCCCTTCTCGTCTGCGAGTTCCGGGATGTGCATGACGATCTCCTCGGGCTGGACGTCCTCGGCGACGTACACGAGCTCGGCGTTGCCGCGCTCGACGGCCTTGGTCGCCTCGTTTGTTCCTTTCTTTACCGTTCCCGTGTCCCGTGCGATCTCGAGTGCCTCGAGGGCGTCCTCTTCGAGATCGGCCGGAACGTCGAAATCTACGTATACTGGCATGGATGGATCACCTCCCGCGCGCAGGCTCGCACTCCCCCGCCCTGGCGGACGGTTCCGCCTGCCGTCTGATGAGGACGGCCTGACTGTCCTGTGGGGGCTGGGAGCGTCATCAACCTCGCGCAGGCTGTACACACAGGTCCAGCATCTGCCCCTAAAGCGCTTTCGAAGCCACAACGGGGTGTGACGCCGGGACACGGGGCCGAGCGGCGGCGTTACCGATCCCGACCGACTGCTCCCGACGCCCGCTCGATCGTCTCTGCTGCCGTCGCCACGAGCGAGCGCACGACGTCACCGGCCGGTTCGACGGCGTCGGTCGTTCCCGCGCTCTGGCCCGCGTAGTGTGGCAACGCGTCCGGATCGCCAGTGACGCCCTCGATCGGTGGCAGATCCTCGTACCGTTCCACCACAGTTCCGTCCGGGAGTTCCGCGACGGGGTCGCCTTCCCCGGGCCGATCCCCAGACGGCGGCCGCCCCGCCGCGTCCCACGCCTCGACCACGTCGGTGGCGAGGGTCCGGTGTGGCCGATCCGGCCACCCGCCGTCGAAGAGGGACGACCGGACTGTCTCCGTCTCTCTAGCATCGACGACGGCGCGCTTGTACGCCTCGTGTGCAGCGGCCTCGGTCGTCGCGACGAACCGCGTCCCGAGCCAGGCACCGTCCGCGCCGAGCGCGAGACTCGCAGCGAGGCCACGGCCGTCGCCGATGCCGCCTGCCGCCAGGACCGGCACCTCGGGGACGGCGTCGACGACCCGCGGGACGAGTGCCATCGTCGCCACGTCACTGTCCAGGTGCCCGCCGGCCTCGGCTCCCTGAGCGACCACCACGTCGACGCCCGCGTCGACGACGGTATCCGCCTCCGCCGCACTTCCAACCATTGTGATCACGGGCACGTCCGCCGTCCGACAGCGATCCACGTGGGGTGCGGGATCCCCAAAGGAAAACGACACGATCGGCGCACCCGCGTCAAGAGCCGCTTCAAGGTGCTCCTCGACCGGCACCTCGACGGTTCGGTCGTCCAGGACGAGGTTCACCGCGAACGGCCGGTCGGTCAGGGCCCGCGTCCGCTCGACGGCCTCCCGCGTCTCCGCGAGGTCCCGCCACGACACGGCGAGCGTCCCCAGCCCGCCCGCGTTCGAGACGGCAGCGGCGAGTTCGGGACACGTCAGGCTCCCGATCGGGGCCTGCGCCACGGGTCGGTCGATGCCGAGTGCCCCACAGACGGGCGTCGCGAGGGATACCATACCGAGGGGGCGACCCGCTCCGCAAAAAAGCCGCCGTCGTCGGAACCGGTGGGCCCTTGCCCCTCGCCCGCGACCGGTGACACATGCGCGACCTGGTCGAGCGCCTCCTCGCCGAGGCCGAGCGCGCCGACGAGCGCCGCCTCCTCGTCCTCGCGGGCGACGCGACCGCGACCCGCGACCGCGCGACGCTCGCAGTCGAGGCTGCGGACGTGGATCCCGCCGCCGTCACCTCGATAGGCGAAGACGACGCCCTGCCCGGCGAACTGGTCCATCCCAGACGGTCCGAGACCGTCCTCGGCACGACCAGGTCGGCCGTCGTCCTCGACTGTCACGCCGAGTGCCGGCCGAACGCCATCGGCCGCGCCGTCGGCGCCGTCGACGGCGGCGGTCTCCTGATCTTGTGCACCCCGCCGCTCGACGAGTGGTCGGACAGGCGCGACGGATTCGACGAGTCGCTCGCCGTCCCGCCCTTCGAGGTGGACGACGTGGCCGGAAACTTCCGGAGACGGCTGGTCCGGACGATCCGACAGCATCCCGGCGTGGCAGTCGTGGCCGTCGGCGACGCTCTGGATGCCGACGTTGTCAAGCGGGACGGCCGCACCGATCCGACGCCCCCCGCCTCGTGCGCCATGCCCACTGCTCCAACCGACCACGTCTTCCCCGACGGGGCCTACGCGGCCTGCCTGACAGCGGATCAGGCCGACGCCGTTGCTGCCCTCGAAGGACTGCTCGGTACACAGGAGGCGGTCGTGATCGAGGCGGACCGCGGACGGGGCAAGTCCGCGGCGGCCGGACTCGCGGCCGCGTCGCTTGCCCTCGGCGGACGCGACGTCCTCGTGACCGCGCCGGCATACCGCAACGCCGCAGAAGTGTTCGCTCGCGCCGAATCGCTCCTGGTCGACCTCGGCGAACTCGACGGGCGCGACCCTGACGACCGGCCCCGAACCCTCACGACCGAGACCGGACGCGTCCGGTTCGCCTCACCGACGGCGGCCGTCGACCTTCCAGACGATCCGGACGTCGTCATCGTCGACGAGGCAGCCGCCCTGCCCGTCCGGACGCTGGAGCAGTTCCTCGCCGCCGACGCGGTCGCCTTCGCGACGACGATCCACGGCTACGAGGGGGCCGGTCGCGGCTTCTCGATTCGGTTTCGCGACAGGCTCGCCGCGTCCGACCACGCGCTCACCGACGTCCGACTGGACCAGCCGATCCGGTACGCCGCTGGAGATCCGGTCGAAGTCTGGGCCTTCCGGGCGCTCGCGCTCGACGCCAGCCCCGCCGTCGACCAGGTCGTGGCGGACGCGACGCCAGAGACCATCTCGTATCGGGCCCTCGATCCGGAGGCCCTCATCGCGGACGACGCGCTCCTCCGGGAGACGTTCGGCCTGCTCGTCCTCGCCCACTACCGAACCGAGCCGAACGACCTGGCGCGATTACTAGACGCGCCGAACGTCACCGTCCGGGCGCTCTGCCACGACGGCCACGTCGCCGCCGTCGCGCTCCTCGCACGGGAGGGGAACCTCCCCGCAGACCTGCGGGCCCGGATGTACGAGGGCGAGCGCGTCCGGGGAAACATGCTGCCCGACGTCCTCACGAGCCAGCTCCGCGACGAGGGCGCGGGCCGGCCCGTCGGCCAGCGCGTCATGCGCATCGCAACGCACCACGCCGTTCGCTCGCGCGGGCTCGGGTCGCGTCTCCTCGAGGAGATCCGCGGCGAGTTCGAGGACGAGATGGACTGGCTCGGCGCGGGCTTCGGCGCGACCCCCGAGCTCCTGGCGTTCTGGCGGGCCAACGGCTTCCGCACGGTCCACGTCTCGACGACCAGGAACGACGCCAGCGGCGAGCACAGTGCCGTGGTCCTCGACGACTGCTCTGACGCAGGCCTGGACCTCCTGGATCGACACTCCGAGTGGTTCTGTCGCCGGGGGCCGTCGACGCTCGCCGACCCTCTCGACGACCTGGATCCCGACGTCGTCCGGGAGGCGCTCCGATCGGTCGACGCGACCCCCGAACTCGAGCTCTCCGCGGCGGAGTGGCGCCACGTGGCTGGCATCTCCCACGGCGCGGCCATCTTCGACACCGCACCGCGGCCAGTCCGACGGCTGGCGTTTCGGCACCTCGTCGCGCCCGCCGAGTCCGAGTTGCTGACCCCCCGTCAGGAGCGCCTCCTGATCTCGAAAGCCCTGCAGGCACGTGACTGGGATGCCGTCAGCGAAGCCATGGACTTTCACTCCACGTCGACCTGTATGCGCGCGTTCGGGGAGGCGGTCGCGCCGCTGGTCGAGACGTACGGCGATGCGACGGCCGACGCGGAGCGGGGGCGGTTCGAGTGAGTCCCGTCGGCGGCCTCGAAGTGCTGACCATCGCGGCCTTCGCCCTCCTCGTGGCTGGCGTCGTCGGCAGTCTCGTTCCCGCGGTCCCGGGGGCACTGCTGTCGCTCGCGGGCGTCTACCTCTACTGGTGGCACACGGGGTACGCCGAGCCCCACGTGGTCTGGCTGGCCCTCCTGACGCTCGGTGGCCTCCTGGCGCTCGCGTTCGACTGGCTGGGCGGCGCGGTTGCCACGTCGGCCGGTGGTGGATCGACGCGGAGCACCGCCGCCGCTGGCGTCGTCGGGTTCCTGCTCTTCTTCGTCGCTGGCCCGCTGGGCGTCATCGCGGGCGTCGCTGGGACAGTGTTCGTCCTGGAGTACGTCGGCGGCGACTCCGCTGCGGCCAGCCTCCGCGTCGCGGCCTACGCGACCGCCGGCATCCTGGCGTCCGCGGTGGTCCAGGTGCTCGTCACGCTCTCGATGCTCCTCCTGATGCTCGCCGTCGTCCTGCTCTGACCGCCCTCGGTGCGCAAGGGCAATGGGTGCGGCGGCCGTCTGGTCGGGCATGGAGTGCGACATGGCCGGGTGCGAGGACGAGGCGAGTTTCGAACTCCACATTCCGTGGACCGAGAACGAACTCGTCTGTGACGGCCACGCCCGCGTCCGCTCGCGCCAGGACGGCATCGTCGCGGATCCGCTCGATGCGGCCGACGACGAACTCCCCGAGGGTGCCAGCAACCGAGACGAAACGGTTGACCCCTAGTCGAGAGAGCGGGCGAGCATGACCTCGTCGACGTACTCGCCGTCGATCTTGTAGTGATCCTCGCGGATGGCCTCGATCTCGGCGCCACGTGAGGTCATGTACTCGACGGCCGCCTCGTTGCTCGCCGGGACGCTCTGGTAGATCTTCTCGAAGCCCTCGGAGCGGGCCCACTCCGTCGCGCGCTGCAGGAGGTGGGTTCCAATCCCGTGGCCACGGTACCGTTCGAGGACGCCCACGGTCAGTTCGGCCACGTGCGAGAGTTTCTCGAGTTCGGGGTGCTTGAGGTGGACCCAGCCCACGACGTCGTCGTTGACGGTCGCGACGAAGAAGACCCGCGACTCGAGTTCGTTGTGCCGGAGCAGGACACCCTCGTGCTCGACGACCTGGGCGACACTCTCGGCGTCGACGTACTCGCCGCTGCCGATGGTCTCCCGGATCGCGCCGACCAGTCCCGTCAAGTCGTCTTCCCGTGCCTGGCGGATAGTGAACTCGACGCCGCCCTCCTCGAACTCTTCCTCGGTCCCCGTGTCGAAGGCGACGCTGACGCGGCCGTCCTCGTCCTCCTCGAGCAGGCCGTCTCGCTTGAGGATCGCGAGGTGGTGTCCGAAGGCACGCTCGCCCATGCCGAGTGCCCGTCGCGCCGCCGATTGCCGTACCGCACCCTGGGCCTCCACGTACTCGTAGAGGTCCTTTCGGTCCCCGTGGTCGATTTCCAGTCGCCCGGTCAGTTCCATGCCACACGCTACCACCCCCCGTCACTTAATGGTTGCAGCAACGTCTGGGACTCGGGAACCCCGTACGGGACGGAAATGCGTTCGAGGGCAGCCCCCGTCAATGGCGGTCGGGAACCTGGGTCAGGATGGTCGCAACGTCCCTGATGTTGTGCGTGTCGATGAGCAGTTCGGCCGCCTCCCGAAGCACCCAGTCGGCCTCCAGGTCGACGCCGTAACAGGCCGCGTACAGTTCGAACCAGGTGTTCATGGCGCCCTCGAGTGCCTCGTACTCCTCGGGCGGGTAGTGGACCTGCAGACCCCCGGTCCGGGATTCGACGAACAGCGATACGGCTTGCCCCGCACCCTCCCGGAGGAAGGTCATCGCCCGCTCCTCGTCCGGTGGATCCGCGGGCGGCGAGAAGTCGCGTCGGTCCTGCTCCGCACGCTCGGCGAGGTCCCAGGCACGCTCGTGGAACCGGGACGCCGCCGACATCGCGTTAGCCCTGCTCGAACTCGACGCCCTTGCCACCCGCCGGGTGCTCCCAGTGGGTGTCGGCGACGACGGCGCAGGTCCCACACTCGACGCAGGGCTGCGTATCCAGGCTGACGAGGTGTTCCTCGCCGCCGTTGGTCTGGACGACCTCGTCGCGGTAGCAGCCGCCGCCGAAGTCCTTCGCGCTGACGGGACAGGCAGTGACGGCCGTGCCGCTCGCGGCGAAGCTGTTGTCCTGCAGTTCGATGTGCGGGTCGCCGACGTTGTACGTGAGGTCGCCGATGCGCTCGTCGAGTTCCGGCGGCTCGATGTCGTTGGTCCCCTCGATGCGGTCGCCCAGAACTTCGGCGATCCGCGTCGGGACGGTGACGTAGGAGAACCGCGTGTCGGGTACCATTCCGAGGACGAACGGTGAGTTGAAGGCCCGCTCCATCAGGCCGCCGAAGGCCTTGAGGCCGACCGAACCGATCGGCGAGTTCACGATGGCGTCGTTGAGCTTGTTGACGGCGCCGTTCTCGGAGATGGCCCGCGTCCAGCGGTAGCGCTTGGGGCGAAGCTGCTCCATGACGCCCTCCTCCTCTAACTTCTGCTCGTAGAGCTGTCCCGCGTTGCTCGCGTCGCCACGTGTCTTGGCCTCGTGGAAGGCCTCGGCGGCGAGGCCGCCGGCGGTCACCGCGTGGTTCATCCCCTTGATGATGGGGCCCTGGGCCTGCATCTGGCCGGCGGCGTCGCCGACGAGCAGGAGTCGGCCCTGGTGGGGCGAGGGGTGGGCCACCTTCTTCGAGTCCGGCACCAGTTTCGCGGAGTACTCGACCTCCTCGTACTCGCCCTGGAACCACTGGTCGAGCAGCGGGTGGGTCAGGAGGTTGTCGAGCAGGTCCTGGGGCTCGGCGCGCTCCTCGGCGATCGAGTCGAGGTGGAAGACCGTCCCGATCGACAGCGAGTCCTCGTTCGTGTAGAGGAAGCCCCCGCCGCGGACGCCCTCGAAGAGGTCGCCCGAGAACAGGTGGGCCGCGCCGGTGTTCTCGCCGACGTCGAAGCGCTCGTCGATGTCGTCGGGGTCCATGTCGACGACAGCTTTGACGCCCTGGAACCACTCGTCGGGTTCGTCCCAGTCCATCAGGCCCGCGTCGCGGGCCAGTTCGGAGTTGACGCCGTCGGCGGCGACGACGAGGTCCGCTTTGATGGGGTCGAGTTCGTCGCAGGTGACGCCGACGATTTCGCCGTTTTCGCGGAGGAGGCCGTTGACGCGTACCTCGGTCAGCAAACCGCCACCCGTCTCGCGGGTCTTCTCGTGGACGCGCTCTGCGAGCCATGAGTCCATCTTGCGCCGGAGGACGGCGTCACACCAGTCGGTGTCGTGGTGGTGGATGTCCGCCAGGTCGAAGGTCTCGACCTTGCGCCCCGCGACGTTGTGCATCTTGTACTCGTCGATGGGGCGCTCTGCGGCTTCCTCGCGGAAGTCCGGGAACAGCCCGTCGATGGTGTAGGGTGCCGACTCCTCGGCGTAGATGAGGCCGCCGGAGACGTTCTTCGAGCCCGCGTCGACGCCGCGTTCGAGTACCAGCGTCTCGACGCCCTGCTCGGCCAGTGCTGCCGCCGCCGCGGCGCCGCCGGGACCGGCCCCGACGACGACCGCCTCGTAGTGTTCGTAGTCCTCAGTCATCGCTTGCCTCCTGCACCGCCGTCGCGAGTTCTCCCTGCTCGAGCGCCTCGGTCAGTCGGGGCAGGACCTCGAAGAGGTCGCCCTGGATGTAGTAGTCGGAGTAGTCCTTGATGTCGGCGTCCGCGTCGGTGTTGATGGAGATGACCGTCTCGGCGTCCTCCATGCCGACCGTGTGCTGGACGGCGCCGCTGATGCCCGCCGCGATGTACAGCGGCGGTTCGACCTCCTGGCCGGACTCGCCGATCTGGCGCTCCTCGGTGACGTACTGTTCGACGTGGCCGCCGAACTGGTAGGAGGCCGTGATGACCCCGCGGGAGAGCCCGAGGTCGGCGTCCTCGAAGGCGTCGACGAGGTCGACGCCCAGTTCGATGCCCCCGGTCGGATCGCGGCCGATGCCACGGCCCAGCGCGACGATGACGTCGCGGCCCGTCAGGTCCACGCCGGAGTCGAGCGTGTCGTGGTCCGTGACCTCGGTCATGAACCAGTCCTCGGGGAGATCGAGGTCGTGCTCCTCGACCTCGCCCTCGCGGTCGCCGTCCGGTTCGGGCAGTTCGAAGGTCCCGGGGATGACGCTCGCGCCCTGCGGGTGGAAGTCCCGGTGGGGCTTGTCGATACAGAGGATGGTCGAGTACTCGAACCCGGAGAAGTCGGGCCGGGGCATGTGGAGGATGCGCTCGAACTCCTTGCTGTCGCCCGGCGTCCCCGTCTTTGCGGGGTTCGAGATCATCGCGTTCTCGATGTAGAGGTCCGAACAGTCCGACGCGAGCCCGGAGTCGAGTTCGCCCTGGACGAGCGCCGAGAGGTCCCGGCCGTTGTCCGTCGCGGGGAAGATGTTGTACCGGGGCTCGTGGTAGTCGCGCCAGTCGACGTCCCAGTCGCGCTCCATGTGGCACATGATCTCGGTGTAGGGCTTGTGCCGGAAGCGCGCCAGGCGCTCGTCCTCGTGGTAGACGACGCGGTCCGCGCCGTACGCGATGGCCTCCTCGGCCAGGTCCTCGAGGTCGTCGCCGATGAGGACAGCCACGACGTCCTCGGGGTTGCCGTCCTCGTCCCCGCCGTACTCGTCAGTATACTCGTCCATCAGCTGGCGGGCCTTGCCGAGCATCTCCTTCGAGACGTCGATCAGCTCGCCGTGCTGGGTCTCGCAGTAGACCCACATGTCGCGGTAGGTCTCGCCGGAGACGGCCTCGACGTACTGCTTGTCGGCCGTCGGGTGTGAGAGGTCGGGATACTTCTCCTCGGGCGGGACGTACTCGACTTCTGCAGCGTCCTCGTCGTCCCCGCCCGTGACCGCCTCGATGCGGTTCTCGATCTGGGTCTTGGCACCCTTGCGGTCCTTGCCCATCTCCTCGCGCTCGAGGAGGTCCTCCAGGACGTCGACGTCCTCGACGTCCCGGACCATGTTCGCGATGTCCGCGATGGTGAGGTCGGTCAGGTCGACGGTCTCGGGGTCGACCTCCTCGTCGTCCGCCTCGAGGTCCTCGATGCGGCTCTCGATGAGGGTCTTGACCGGCGGACGGTCCTCGCCGTCTGCCTCCAGCTCCAGCATCTCCTGGAGGTCGTCGACGTCGTCGACGCCGTTGATCTTCGGCCCGAGGTCGGCGATCTCGAACTCGGTGGGGTCGAACTCGGGCACGGTCAGTCACCCCCCGCGAAGCCGACCATCTCGTCGAAGACCTGTTCCATCGCGTCGTCGTCCTCGGGCGTCAGTTCCGTCGCATCGCGGGCGCCCTCGCCCTTCTCGATGGGGTCGACGCCCGAGACGATGGTCGGGGAGCCGTCCAGGCCGATGAAGTCCGGATCGAGGTTCAGATCCTCGTGGTTCCAGACCGTCACGTCGTCCTCGGCGTCCTCGGCGCGCGCCGTGGTCTCCTCGCGGAGGTCCTTGTAGCGGAGTCGGTGCTCTGCCTTTCGGTAACTCGCCTCGAACTCGGGGTCCGTGACGATGAACGCCGGGAGATCCGCCTCGACGGTTTCGATCTCGCTCACGTCGCCCTCGACGAGGCGCTTGACCCGCACGGTCTCCTCGTCCTCGTCGACGTCGATGGCGATGACGTGCGTGATGAGCGGGTAGTCCGAGAAGTTCTCGTTGATGTTGAGACACCAGTTCGTCTGGGGGCCGGTGTGGCCCGTCTCCCCGTCGGCAGTTTTGAAGCCCGCGAAGACGAGGTCCGGTTCCTCGTCCATGTGCTCGATGCCCGTCGCGATGGTCATCGCCGTCGCCCAGGTGTCGGCGGCGCCCATCTCGCGGTCCGAGAAGAGATAGAGGTCGTCCGCGTAGACGTCGCGCATCCCCTCGACGAGGATTTCCTTGTAGCCCGGTGGCCCCATGCTCGTCAGGGACACCGTGCCCCCGTGTCGCACCTTCGTCTGCAGTGCGGCACGCAGCGCCACCTTGTCGTTCGGATTCATCACCGTCGGCGTCTTCCCCCGCTCGAGGTGGCCGTCCTCGTCGAAGGAGACTTTCCCCTCGCGGAAGTCCGGTACGCCCTTCGTAAGTACGACGCTACGCATTATTGGTACCCTGTGTGAAACCCACACCCAGTGCGTCCTAAGTGTTTCGTCATCCGTCGACACGGCCGGCCTCGCGCGGTTTGACGGGGCGACCGCTACCCGGAGAGCAGGATGCACTCGGCCGCGTCGCTTCGGGGTCGCGGGCGTTGAAAACGCGGGTCAGTTCAGATGCGGCCGGCGCGGCTCGGGTCGACGTCGATGGCGTCGACGGGACAGACGTCCACGCAGAGCATGCAGTCGATGCACTGGTCCTCGTGGGTCGGGTCGGCCTTGATCTCGCTCTCGGGGTGACCCGGGGTGTCGACCCACTCGAAGACGTCGACGGGACAGTCCTCGAGACAGGCCCCGTCGGCGATGCAGATGTCGAAGTCGACCGCGACGTGGGTCCCGTGGATGCCCTGTTTTTCCTCGGTGGTGTCCTCGCCGTCGGGCGTCCAGACGCGGTGGCCCTCGTGTCGGTCGACTTCCTCGTAGTTGTCCTCGAACTCCGGATCGATAGCCATGCTACCTAGACACAGCGACAGCGGGCACCTTAAAGGTTGGACCGAAGGCAGTCGCCGTGGGGGAGTTTTCGGCGTACCTAACTTCTGAAACGGCGGGAACGTCGCCGCAGGTATTTGTGTCGGGAACGCCAGGATACACGTAGAGGGGTGGCCGACCGCGCCGCCTCGTAAGTCACCATGCCAGAAACCATCGAAATCGACGACGACCTGGCGGAGCGTCTGGACACCCACTGCGAGGAGGGCGAGACCCGCGCGGAGTTGATCGAGGAACTCGTCTCGATGTACGAGACCGAGGGGGCGTTCCTCCAGGAAGGATACTCGGAGTAACCGGCGGCCCACGCTTGTCCGGAATTCCCAGGGCTCCCGATCAGCGACGGCTCAGGGGTGTGCGAAGTACGCGACCGTCTCCGCGTCCTCGTGGCGGTCCAGGCGAACGAACCCGACGCGCTCGAACTGGAGCACCTCGCCCGCCTCGTAGATGGCGACGCCGGGTTCGGCCAGTCCCGAGACGTCGCCGTCCATCGTCCGCAACCGAGTTGAAACGTTCCGGTCGGCGGGGACCCAGTGGACGACGTCGACGCCCTCCTCGCGGACGACGTCGATGCCGTCGCCCGTGTATTCGAAGGCGTCGCGCGTGTGCCGGACGCAGCCGAGGCCCTTGAGCCACACGCGCTCGTCGTGCCCGGGGAGATCCTGCGATTCGACGACGACGGCGCTCCCGACGGGGATCTCGCGCGTCCCGCGCTCTTCGTGTTCCGGGTGGACCGGCGGTTCCGCCGTCTCCGGGCCACCGACGACCTGGCGCTCGACCGCACCACCGCCGTGGGCCGGGTCGTCGCGGACGAAGAAGGCCCGATCGGCTTCGTCGTCGATCAGCTCCCGGTTCGCGGCGTAGATCGAGGACATCGCGAGGTCGACGTTCGACGTGGACGTGCCCAGTTCGATCATCGCCGAGACGATCGCCTCACCGCGAATCCCCCGGCGGCGGAGGCTGGCGACCGTGGGCGCGCGGGGGTCGTCCCAGCCGTCGAGGTCGCCGGCTTCGATCAGTTCCCGGATGCGCGAGGTCGACATCGGGACGTCGTAGGCGTCTATCTGCACGTGCCCCCAGTGAATGACCTCCGGGTAGTCCCAGTCGAAGTAGTCGTAGACGAACCGCTGGCGCTTGGCCGAGTCCTGGAGGTCGATGCCGCGGATGATGTGGGTCACGCCGGTCAGGTGGTCGTCGACGCCGCTCTGGAAGTCCAGCATCGGCCAGCACCGGTAGTCTGCGGCCTCGGGCCGCGGGTGTGGCGTGTCCACCATGCGGAAGGCGACCCAGTCCCGTAGCGCTGGGTTCTTGTGGTCGATGTCCGTCCGGACCCGCAGGACCATCTCCCCGGAACTGTACTCGCCAGCCACCATGTCCTCGAACTCCGCGCGGACGGTCTCGACGTCCTTCTCGCGGTGGGGACAGGCCTCGCCGGCGTTCTTCAACTCGGAGAACTCCTCACCCGGGCACGAACAGGTGTAGGCCCCGCCGCGGTCGATCAGATCGCGCGCGTGGTCGTAGTACGTTTCGACCCGGTCACTCGCCGTGATGACCTCGTCGGGTTCGAAGCCGAGGTAGTGGATCGCGTCGAGGATAGCGTCGTACGCGTCGAGGTCCGGGCGCTTGACCTCGGGGTCGGTGTCGTCGAACCGGCAGACGAACGATCCGTCGTAGCGGTCCTTGTAGGTCCCGACGACCGCGGCCATGCGTGCGTGGCCGACGTGCCAGGGCCCGTTGGGGTTGGGTGCGACGCGCATGCGGACCTCGTCGTAGTCGTCGGCGCTGGGGAGGTCCGGCAGCGGGTGGTCGTCCTCCTCGTCCTCAGCGTCCAGTTCCGTGACTTTCTCCGGGGCGAGCTTGGCCAGGCGCTCGCGACGCTCGTCGCGGTCCATGCCGTTGACGCGCTCGACGACCGGGGCGATTACGCCCGCGATCTCGTCGCCGTGCTCGCGGAACTCGGGGTGATCGCCCATGAGCGGCCCCATGATGGCACCCACCTGTGCCTCGCTGTCGTGTTTGAGCGCGTTGAAGAGGGCGTTCACCTCGGCTGCCTCTTCGACGTCGGCGCGTAACTCGTCGTCCATTGTCGATACGGTGGCGACCGGGACCCAAAATGGCGTCGGGTCGGCGGCGACCGCGACGGGTGCGCCTAGTACTCCCGCTCGATGAGGTAGTCGGCGATGCCCGAGAGGAGGTCCCGGGCCTCGTTGTCGGGGAGGACCTCGAGGTTGTCCTTCCCGCTGGCGACGAGTTCGCGTGCGGTCTCGCGTGCGTACTCGATGCTCCCCGCAGCCTCGAGTTCGTCGAGTGCGGCGTCGATTTCCGCCTCGGTCACGGCCTCGACGGTGTCGGTCTCGACGAGCGAATCCACGTCGACGCCCTGGTCGCGCGCGTGGACGGTGATCAGGGTCTGCTTGCCCTCCACCAGGTCGCTCCCGCGCTGCTTGCCTAGCTTCTCGGTCGGTGTCGTCAGGTCCAGCAGGTCGTCCTGAATCTGGAACGCCCGGCCGACGTCGAGGCCGTAGCCGTACAGCGCGTCGACCGCGTCGTCGTGGCCGAGGACGATGGCGGGCGTGCTCGCCGCGGCGGCGTACAGCACGGCCGTCTTGAGTTCGACCATCTCCAGGTACTCGTCGGGCGTGACCGCGCCGCGGTCCTCGAAGGAGATGTCCAGCGACTGGCCCTCGCAAATCCGGGTACAGGTCGTCGCCAGTTCCGCGAGGGCCCGCACCGACTGCTCCGCGGGGGCGCCCGTCTCCAGCATGTTCTCGAAGGCCTTCGAGTAGAGGGTGTCGCCGGCGAGGATGGCCGTCGAGAGGTCGTACTCCTCGTGGACGGCGGGGACCCCGCGGCGGACCTCGTCGTCGTCCATGATGTCGTCGTGGATCAGCGTGAACGACTGGATGATCTCGATACTGACCGCGGCCGTCATCAGGTCGAGTCGTTCGCCGGACGCGGCCGGGAACTCGCGGTAGTCGACCGAGAGCGGGTCGACGTCGGCGAGGGCCTCACCGGCCAGCAGGAGAATCGTCGGGCGCAGTCGCTTGCCGCCGGCCTCGAGCAGGTATCGTGACGCTTCGTAGAGGCGCTCGGGTCTGGCGACCGGCAGTTCGACGTCGATGGCGTCGTTGACGTACTCGCGACGGGTCGCGATGGCTTCCTCGACGGCCTGCTGTCTCGTCATGCGTGCCGACGCTCACTCCTCGACGAGGGTGATCATGTTGCCGTTGCGCGTGACGTGCAGGTCGCGGCCCATCGTGTAGCCCATGTTCTCTGCGAGGTTGACGTAGCTCGAGTAGCCGCTCATGTCCTGGTGGGCCGGGATGACGTTCTGGGGCTGGAGGGCGTCGAGCATCTCGTAGTGGCCCTCCTGGTTGAGGTGGCCGGAGACGTGGATGTCGTCGTAGATCCGGGCGCCCTGCATACCCAGCAGCTTCTCGGACTGGTAGCGCTGGCCCTCGTTGGTCGGCTCGGGGATGACCCGGGCGCTGAAGATGACCTTGTCGCCGTCGTCCAGTTCGTAGGGCGTCTCGCCGCGACCCATTCGGGTCAGCATCGCCCGAGGTTCTCCCTGGTGGCCGGTGACGATGGGAAGGAAGTTCTCCTTGCCCTCGTTCATGACCCGCTTGAAGGTCCGGTCGACGGACTTGCGGTGGCCGTACATCCCCAGGTCCTCGGGGAACTCGACGAAGTCGAGGCGCTCTGCGGTCCCGGAGTACTTCTCCATGGACCGGCCGAGCAGCACGGGCTGGCGCCCGATGTCGTCGGCGAACTCGACGAGGCTCTTGACCCGGGCGATGTGGCTGGAGAACGTCGTCGCCACGATGCCGCCGTCGTAGTCCTCGATGCTGTACATGACGTCCTTGAGGTGCCGGCGGGCGACGGACTCGCTTGGCGTCCGGCCCTTCTTGTTCGCGTTCGTACAGTCCTCGATGTAACAGAGGACGCCGTTGTCCTCGCGCCCGATCTCGCGGAACCGCTTCATGTCGATCGGGTCGCCGATGACCGGCGTGTGGTCCATCCGCTTGTCCAGCCCGTAGACGATGGATCCTTCCGGGGTGTGGAGGACGGGGTTGATCGCGTCGATGATCGAGTGGGTGACGTTGACGAACTCGAGTTCGTTGTGGTCCCCGATCTTCGTGGACTCGCCGGCCTCCATCTTGATCAGGTCGTTCTGGACGCCGAACTTCTCCTCGCTCTGAATCTGCTGTTTGACCAGTTCGATGGTGAACGGCGTCGCCATGATCGGTGCGTCGTACCGGTGGGCGAGCTTCGAGATGGCGCCGATGTGGTCGAGGTGACCGTGGGTCGGCACGATGGCCTTCACGTCGCCCTCGAGGTCGGACATGACGCGATCGTCCGGGATGGCGCCCATGTCGATCAGGTCGAGCGAGTGCATCCGCTCGGTCTCCACGTTGTCGTGGATGAGCACCTTCGAGAGGTTCAGCCCCATGTCGAAGATGACCACGTCGTCGCCCGCCCGCACCGCGGTCATCTGCCGTCCGACTTCCTCGTAGCCGCCAATTGTCGCAATTTCGATTTCCATGGTATCACGCCGAGGGGCCGTCCAGGCGCCGGGTGGCCGGCGGACGCGCAGTGCGTCGGGGAGGAACGACGACTAGCACCCACCACTCCCGGTGGGCGCGGCGGGCCTGCCGGATGGCCGTAGCCAGCCGCGGCGTCGGGGTCCCGTCCCCGAGCGCCCCGGTCCCGGTCCCTCGTGGGACGGCGGTGGGGCGCTCGCCGGCCGTCCACTCGGAGCCTGGAACGGCCGTACGCTCGGTTACGTGGCCCTTCGAGGCGGGGTCTTAAAAACTGTGCGGGTCGGCCGTTCGCTACTCGTCCTCTGTCGGGTCCGCCAGCGGGTCGGCCGCGGCCGACCGGCCTGCGGGACGAACGCCGTCCGAACTCGATTCCGTCCGCTCGTCCTCGTCAGGCTCCCCGGGCTCCGCCCCCTCACCCTCGGACGACCCGAATGCGATCTCCTCCGGCGATGGCTCCGGCGGCTCGTCACTCGCGCGGGACCCGTACGCGTCGTCGGCATCCGCCTCCGGAGCCACGCCGCTCTCTGTCCCGTCAGTCGACACAGCCGCGTCTCCCTCCGGTGTCGAGTCGGGTTCGACGCCGGGCGCGCGCCGTGGCTCGTCGGTGGGGCCGTCCGCAGCCGCCGGTGTCGTCGACGTCGTTCCGGTAGCCCCACCCGCGTCAGGTGCTGGGGCAGTGCTGTCCGTGGCGTCAGTGACGGCACCGGTCGCGACCGCGTCGGCGATCAGCTTGTACCCGGTGCCGAGGTAGCCGATTGCCAGCACGCTGAGCCCACTCAGGCCCAGGACGCCACCGGCGGCGAGTTCGGTCGTGTCGGCGCCGCCGGTGCCCACGAGTGACGTCGCTTCGGGGACCGCCAGCGCCAGCCCGAGCCCGAGGGCGCCACCGCCGGCGAGGGTCACTCCGAGGAGGTACGCGTAGAGTCTCGCCCCGTACGCAGCGCTCTCTCGGAGTCGCACAGCTGTCATATCACTGTCCCGGTGGACGACGCACAAATACATTTCGCCAGGCTGCGGTCGTGTCGGCACCTCCTCATTCGCCGTGGCGCCCGCGAACTGTCGTCCCCGGTGACGCTCCCGCGAGGAACGGGCCGAGGCCCTCGAGGTCGAAAATCGACGCCGGGACCGGCAGTTCGAGCAGGGCGCGAACCTTCCCTGCCATTCCTCCGGTGACGTCGGTCGCCTCGCTCTCGCCGAGAGCCGCCGACACGCTCTCCAGGGAATCGATCTGCTCGACGACCGCCCCGTCCGCGTCGAGCACGCCCGGGACGGTCGAACAGAGGCCGACGCGATCCGCCCCCAGGGACCGCGCCAGCGAGACGACGAGTTCGTCGCCGCTGAGGACCGTAAATCCTTCCTGGCTGTGCGGGACGAGGTCCCCGTGGAGAACCGGCGTGATCCCCTCATCGAGCATCGTCTCGACGCCGGTCGCCGGAAGCGCGAGCGCTCCGTCGTCGTCGCGGCTCCCGAGCGAGAGTGGGTGGACCGGTACTGCCGGGACACCGGCCTCGCGGAGCGCCCCGACGACCGCGTCGTTCAGGGTACACATCGCGCCGTGGATCGCGCCGACGGCTGCGACGTCGTGGGTTCCCGCCGCGTCGGTGACGTCGTGGGCCGCGGCGTGGTGGTGGCCGAAGCTCCCCCCGCCGTGAACGACGACGAGGTCGCCGGCGGCTGCCGTCCCTCCGTCCCCCACGGCCCTCGCAGCAGCGTCCAGCGCGTCGCGGTCGACGGTCTCGGGGTCGTCCTTTCGCGTGACGACGCTGCCGCCGAGTTTCAGGACGGTCGTCACCGTCAGACCTCCTCGGTCCGGACGCCCTCGGTGTCCAGGGCCGCGCGGAAGGCGTCCTCGCAGCCCGGCGTGTACTCGAGGGCCGTCGTCGTCTCGCTCGTGTCGTCGAGGGCGACGATGCAGCCACCGCCGCCGGCCCCGGTGAGCTTGGCCCCGAGCGCGTCCGCGTCCCGCGCGGCCCAGACCATGGCGTCGAGCGAGCGCGAGGAGACGCCGAGCGCCGAGAGCAGGCCGTGGTTGAAGTTCATCAGGCGGCCGATCTCTTCGACGTCGCCCTCGACGAGGGCGCGTTCCCCCCGCCGGACCAGGTCCCCGATGGCCGAGACCGTGTCGGCGGCGAAGTCGTACTCGTCCTTGAGTCGCCGAACCCCGGAGACGAGCGCTCCCGTGTCGCCGGCCCCGCCGTCGTAGCCGATCACGAAGGGGAGATCCGGAGCGTCGATCGTGGCGCAGTCCTCGCCCTCGACGCGGGCAGCCCCGCCCATCGTCGAGCAGAAGGTGTCCGCTCGCGACGCCTGGCCATCCTGTACCGCGTGTTCCACCCGGTACGCACGGTCCGCGATCTCGCCGCGGTCCAGTTCGATCCCCAGTTCCCGAGTGGCCGCGTCGATCGCTGCGACGGCGACCGCCGCCGACGAGCCGATACCGGCACCCAGCGGAATGTCGCTCTCGACGGTGACGTCGAAGCCCACGTCGTCGACCCCGGCCGCGTCCCGCGCCTGCGCGAGCGCCTCGTTGACGTACCCGATCCCGGCCTGGACGAGCGAGTCGGACACGTCGACGTCGGGCCGGTCGGTCGCGTCGCCGTCGTACTCGACCGTGAACCCGTCGAGGGTGAGGTCCGCGGCGTGGACGCGCAGCCCCGACTCGCGCCGTTTCACGGTGACGCGGGCACGGCGCTCGATGGCACACGGGACCGCCGGCTCGCCGTAGACGACCGCGTGTTCGCCGAAGAGATAGACCTTGCCCGGCGCACTCGACGTAACCATGCCCGCTGCTGGTCGCCGGAGGGTGTTTTAGGTATCGGTGTCGCCCGGCCTCAGAGCTCGATGTCCGTCTCGTACCTGACGTAATTGCCCAGCCAGCCGCCGAGCGCCGCGAAGCCGACCGTGTAGACGAGTCCCAGGAGCAGGGCGAACAGGAAGAAGGCCCCACCGATCGCACCGGCAAGCCCCATGTTTCCCATCCCCATGCCCGACATGCCCAGAACGGCGAGGAAGATGGGCCCGACGACGACGAACAGGATGAGCATGGGAACCAGCATGATCGCGCCGGCGAGCGCGCCGATCCGAACACCGCCCTCCCGGTCCCCGCCCTGGAGGTAGCCCGACACCGCCCCGCCGAGAACTGGCGAAAACGGCACGAAGCCCGACAGCACCACACCCACGACCGCCCCGATCGCTGCGTTGACGAACGTGTCGCCTTCGGCCATGGTGCCATCCTCGACCGTCTCCTGCATGAGTCTTGCCGTCGGGACGTGGGAGCAGACGTGTGTCACTCCGGAATCCGAGCCGCCGAGGACGCGTGGGACCGCGAGTCCGGTCTGCGTTCTCCTCGCAGGCGTCAACGCACAGTCACGACCCGTGAAAATGCGTCCAGTAGCTCTCCGAGAAGGGCGTCTCGCTGTCAGCCCTTCCGGGACGCGGTGAAGCCACTGCGAGACAGGCAGCGACGAACGACGAATCAGTGAAACGAGCGTGACAAACCCGAAATCCCGAAACTCAGAGTTCGCTCTCGAAGTCCTCGAGGGCGTAGGCCGGCTCCGCCCCGCGGCGGTCCAGCGTCTCGTTGGCCAGGAGCCAGTAGACGACCGAGAGGGCCTTGCGACCCTTGTTGTTCGTCGGGACGACGAGGTCGACGTTGCTGGTCTGGTTGTTCGAGTCGCACATCGCGATGACCGGGATGCCCACCGTGATGGCCTCCTTGACGGCCTGGGCGTCGCCGATGGGGTCGGTGACGACCACGACGTCCGGTTCGATGTAGCCGTCGTACTCGGGATTCGTCAGCGTCCCCGGGATGAACCGGCCCGTGCGGGCGCGGGCCCCGACGGCGTCGGCGAACTTCTCGGCCGGGAAGCGGCCGTACTGGCGCGAGGAGGCCACGAGAATCTGCTGGGGCTCGTAGTTGGCCAGGAAGTCCGCGGCGGTGCGGATGCGCTGGTCGGTCATCGAGACGTCCAGCACGTACAGGCCGTCGGTCCGGACGCGGTGGATGAACCGCTCCATGTCCTTGGTCTTCTGCTGGGTCCCGATGTGGACGCCGGAGCCCAGGTAGTCGTCGACGGGGATGAGGAGGTCGGCCTCCTCGTCGGGCATGACGTCCTCCTCCGCGGCCGGGGACTGCTCCTCGGTCTCCGCCGCGTCGTCCGGTTCGGCCTCGGCCTCGTCGGCCTCGGCGGGCGCTTCCTCGGTCGTCTCGGCCTCGGGCTCCTCGTCGGCCGCCTCCGCGACCACGCCGGCGTCGTCGGCGGGTTCGGGGTCGACGTCGGACTCGGATGCGTCGAGGCCTTCGTTGTCGTTTCCGCTCATGCGTTGTGCTCGATTCTGATGAGTTCGTTCAGCTTCGCAGTGCGCTCGCCGCCGACCGCCCCCGTCTTGATGTACGGGGCGTCGGTCGCCACGGCGAGGTGCGCGATGGTCGCGTCCTCGGTCTCGCCACTCCGATGGGAGATGACGGGGTCGTAGCCCGATTCGACGGCCAGTTCGACGGCGTCGACGGCGTCCGTCAGCGTCCCGATCTGGTTGGGCTTGATCAGGATGCTGTTCGCGGCGCCGTTCTCGATGCCGCGTTCCAGTCGCTCCACGTTGGTGACGAACAGGTCGTCGCCGCAGACCAGGGTCTGGTCTCCTACCCTGTCGGTGAGTTCGGCAAATGCCTCGAAGTCGTCCTCGTCCAGCGGGTCCTCCACGTAGACGAGGTCGTAGTCGTCGACCAGACCGGCGACGTACTCGATCTGCTCGGTCGTGTCCCGGACGTCGTCGCCGTAGACGTAGCCCCCGGCGGACTCGTCGTAGAGTTCCGCGCCGGCCACGTCGAGGCCCATGCGAATCTCGAAGCCGACGTCGTCCTCGACGGTCGAGATTGCCGCGTCGACGACCTCGAAGGCGTCCTCGTCGTCGATGGACGGCGCCCAGGCGCCCTCGTCGCCCGTGCCGCAGGCGACGCCGCGCTCGTCGAGTTCGTCGGCGACGGCGCCGTGGACGGCCGCGTTGGCGAAAACCGCCTCCTCTGCGCTCGGGGCGCCGACCGGCGCGGCGAGGAACTCCTGGATGTGCGTCGCGTCGGCCGCGTGCTCGCCGCCGCCGACGACGTTGCCCAGGGGGACGGGGAACGTGTTGCCCCGGAAGGTCCCGCCGAGGTGCTGGAACAGTGGCGCGCCCAGCACGTCTGCACCGGCCTTCGCGGCGGCCATCGAGATGGCGACCGCGCTGTTCGCGCCGATGCCCGAGAAGTCGTCCGTGCCGTCCGCGGCGTGGAGTGCCGCGTCGATCTCGCGCTGGTCGCCGGCGTAGACTTCGCCGACGAGCCGCGGGATGGCCTCTTCGCGAGCGGCGGCGATCGCTTCGCCGACCGGGAGTTCGATAGCCTCGTACTCGCCGGTCGAGGCGCCGCTGGGTGCCTTCGCGCGACCGAATCCGCCGCTTTCCGTCCGGACGTCGGCCTCGACGGTGGCGTTGCCGCGGGAGTCCAGCACCCGCCGCAGCGTGACGTCCGTGACGAGCGTCACTCGCCGTCACCCCGCCGCACGGTGAACGGGAGGACGCCCGTGTCGAACTCCTCGGCCGCGATGAGGATGGGCTGGGTCTGCTCGGTGTCGACGAGGACCGGCGCGCCGTAGGCCACCTGCAGCGCTCGGGCACCGATGATGCGGGCCTTCTCGTACCGGTTGTCGGTCTTCTGTCCAGTCATTGGTACGGAGCGACGATGTCGACCAGGTCCTTGTGCGAGACGAGCATTCGCCGGCAGCAGTGGCGCTCGACGCCGAGTTCGTCGAGGACCTTCTCCGGGTCCTCCGGGTCGTCGGCCTCCCGCGTCCGTGCCTTGAACTCCTCCCAGTGCTCACCGACCACGTTCCCGCACGTGAAACACCGGACTGGGACCATCATGGCTGGATCACCGGTAGGACTTTTGGTAGCGCGCCCGGGCGCCCGGGCCGCCCCACTTCTTGGACTCGGACTGCCGGACGTCGTTGACCAGCAGCGACCGGTCGAACTCCATGAAGGCGTCCCGGAGCTCCGCGTCGTTCGTGTGCTCGACGAGCCCGCGGGCGATGGCGGTCCGCGTCGCGTCCGCCTGGCCCATGACGCCGCCGCCCTCGATGCGCACGTCGACGTCGACGCCCTCGCGGAGGTCGTCGTCGGCGATGCGGAACGGTTCGAGCATCTTGAGGCGCGCGAGTTCGGGGTCGACCAGTTCGACGGGCTGGGCGTCCACGCGGACCCGACCCTCGCCGTCGCGGACGGTCGCCCGCGCGATGGCCGTCTTCTTCTTGCCGGATGTGTTCGTTACCATGTTACGTTGGCTCCGAGTGATTCGCTGACGTCTCCGAGGGAGACGAACTTGATGTTCGACAGTCGGTCGAGCGAGGTGTCGTCCAGCACTTCCGCCTCGTCCTCGTACGGATTGCCCATGTAGACGCGGATGCCTTCGAAGGCCTCGCGGCCCCGGGGCGTCTTGTAGGGCACCATCCCGCGGATGGACCGCTTGAAGATCCGATCCGGTCGCTTGGGATACTCCGGCCCGCGGTCCGAGCCGAGTTCGCGTCGCGTCTCGAACGTGTCGATCACGTCCTCGCGGCGGCCCGTGACGACGGCCCGCTCGGCGTTGACGACGGCGATCCGTTCGCCGTCGAGTGCGCGCTCGGCGACCTTGCTCGCGACGCGACCGAGGATGCAGTCGCGCGCGTCGACCACGACGTCTGCGTCGAACTCCGCCACGCTCATCGGATCACCCGCACGTTGCTGCCCTCTGGGTTCTGTTCGAGTGCCTGTTCCAGGTCGATGAATTCGCCGGCCTGTTCGATCTTGGTCCGCGCGGACCCGGAGGCGTCGACGGCGGCGACCGTCACGTCCTTCTGCAGGACGCCGCTGCCGAGCACCTTGCCGGGCACCACGACCGTCTCGTCCTCCCGGGCGTACCGCTCGATGCGGCCCAGGTTGACTTCGGCGTGCGTGCGCCGCGGCTTCTCGAGCCGCTCGGCCACGTCGCTCCAGACCTCGCCGTCCGCCGTCCGGGCGGCCGACTTCAGGTCGGCGATGAGACTACTGAGTCTCGGGTTCGTCTTGCTCATAACCTACCTCCAGAAAAGTGCAGGGAGCAGGATTTGAACCTGCGGACCCCTACGGGACAGCGCCCTGAACGCTGCGCCGTTGGCCTGACTTGGCTATCCCTGCACGCGAATGCTGCTTCCGCTCGTGCCCCCATTGTCGTTTCGGTCGACCCCGCGGCCCTGGCGCTCTCCGCCTGGGCGAGGGTCGTGGGTGTGGGGGCGCGTTGCATGGTTACAGTTGTACTGCCGCCTTGAGTTCGGTCGCCCGGTCCTCCAGGGTGTCGATGGCCTGGACGACCAGGTCGTCCGCGGAGAAGGAGCCGTCGGTCTCCACCTGGAAGACGAAGGCGTTCTCCACGTCCGTGACTTCGATGTCCTTGCCGGGGTAGTGCTTCGAGAGGTCGTTGTCGAAGGCCTCCGTCGGCACGAGATCCCCCTCGGCCGGCGTCTCGCCGTCGACGGGTTCGGCGTGCTCGGGGGCACCCTCCTCGATGACGCCCCGCAGGATCTGCGGATCGTCGTCTTCGAACTCGCTCTTCTCGCCGACGACCTCGACGCGCTGGAGGTGTCGGTAGCCGACGGCGACGCCGCCCTGGTGTTTGGCGTGTTCCTGCCCGGACTCCAGGACTGCGTCGGCCTCGACCTCCAGGCGCTGGTTCTCCTTGAGGTCGATGATCGGGACGTTGTCGTCTGCCGCCTCGACGAGGGTGTCGCTCGATACGAGGTCCCCCGAGTAGGCGGTATCCGGTCCCTGGACGTCCAGGGAGAGCGTGACCGTGTCGCCGACCTCGAACTCGCCCGGATCCGGCGTCGTCAGCGGGACGAGGCCGAGCCGGTGGCCGATCTGCTCGTCGAACATCACGCTCGAGTTCTCGATGACCCGGACGGTGTCGATGCTAAAGGTCGGCACGTCCGCGATCATCGCCCGGCGGATCCCGTTGGCGAACGCTGGCGTGATCCCTCTGACGAGGAATCGTGCCTCCCGATCGCCCCGGTCGACGAACTCGACCTCGTAGTCCCCAGTCATTGTTTAGAATCCTGCGTTCTTCGGGCCCCGCGTCCCGTCGTGGGGGATCGGGGTGACGTCCTCGATGCGGCCGATCTCCAGGCCGGCGCGCGCCAGCGCGCGGATCGTCGCCTGGGCGCCCGGCCCGGGGTTGGTCTGCTGGTTCCCGCCGGGGCCGCGTACCCGGACGTGGACGCCTTCGACGCCCTGTGCGAGGACGTTTTCCGCGACCTCCTCGGCCATCTGCATCGCGGCGTACGGCGAGGCCTCGTCGCGGTTCTGCTTGACGACCGTCCCGCCGCTGGACTTCGCGAGCGTCTCGGCGCCGGTCTGGTCGGTGATCGTGATGATCGTGTTGTTGAACGATGCGTGCACGTGGGCGATGGCCCAGATGTCGTCCTTCCCTTCTGGCATGTTATTGCTCCTCCGCGCGTTCCGGGTGCAGTTCGTCCGTCAGCGGCGACGCCGAGTCGAAGGCGACCAGGTCGGCCTCGTCGACCGAGACCTTGTAGGACGGTCGCTGGACCCGTGCACCGTCGACGGTGACGTGACCGTGCGAGATGAACTGTCGGGCCTGCCCCGCGGTGTTCGCCAGTCCCTTCCGGTAGACGACGGTCTGGAGCCGGCGCTCGAGCAGGTCCGTGACGCCCAGCGACAGGACGTCGTCGAGTTCGTCGGTCTCGCCGAGGATGCCAAGGCGCTGGAGGCGTTCGAGGAACTCGCGGGCCTCCACGCCGGCCGCCTGGGCGTCGCCCTGGGTCCGGCCGAGCAGTTTCCGCGCCTCTCGGCGCATGTTGCGCAACTCGGACTGGGCCTTCCAGAGCTCTTCCTTGTTCTTCAGGCCGTACTTGCCGACGAGCCCCGACTCGGTGGCGATGCGCTCGCCCTGGTAGGGGTGGTTCGGCGTCTCGTAGAACTTGGTGTTTGAGCCGAGTGCCATCTAGAGTCCTCCCTCGTCTTCCTCGTCCTCTTCGGCGGCGGCCTCCTCGGCCTGCTCTTCCTTGATCGCCTCGACGTTGACGCCGATCGTCCCCTCGGTCCGGCCGGTGGACTTCGTCCGCTGGCCGCGGACCTTCTGGCCGCGCTTGTGGCGCACCCCCTTGTAGGAGTTGATCATCTTCATGCGGTTGATGTCCTGCCGGCGCGTCAGTTCGAGGTCGTTGCCGGTCTCGTGGGTGGTCTCGCCGGCGAAGAAGTCGTTCTGGTGGTTCGTGAGCCACTCGGGTACTTCGTCGGCGAAGCCCTCGACGAGGTCGACGATACGTTCGATCTCGTCGTCCTCGAGCGCGCCGAAGGTGGCGCGGCGGTCAATACCGGCCTGGTTGGCGATGATGCGGGCCGCGCGTCGGCCGATGCCGTTCATGTCGGTGAGCGACCGCTCGACGGACTTCGTGCCGTCGAGGTCGGTCTGGCCGATGCGGACGAAGTAGCGGAGGTCCTCGTCGTCCTCCACCTCCTCGTCCGCGTTCTCGGGTTCTTCTGCGCTCATGTGTGGTCTTGCACGTCGTGGCGGGGATTCGAACCCCGGAGGCTTGACGCCACAGAGTTAGCAACCCTGCGCCTTGGGCCAGGCTTGGCTACCACGACACGCGGATCTTGCCTGGTACTCGCGCCCGCCGCACGCGGACTCGGGACCTCCGGCCCCTACACGAGTTGTACCTGTCTCTCGCCACCCGCCGTATTTAAACGCAACGAAAGAACGGTGGGGGGTCACCTGCCACCAGCCACGACGCCGGCGAGCGCGACACCTATTCACAAGCCTTTTCGCCGGCACGTCGCCTACCGGCGAGCATGGACGAGGAGGCTGTCTTCGAGCGACTCTCGCAGGTCGAGGACCCGGATCTCGGGGGCGACATCGTCTCGCTGAACCTCGTGAACACCGTGACGGTCGACGACGAGGACGGGACCATCTACGTCGACCTCGCGCTGGGGGCCCCTTACTCCCCGACCGAGACGGCCATCGCGGCGGACGTCCGCGAGGCCCTGGCCGACGTGGACTACGAGGTCGACCTGTCCGCCAGCGTCGACCGCGAGGTCGACCCTGAGGAGGACGTCCTCCCCGGCGTCGAGAACGTCATCGCCGTCGCCTCCGGCAAGGGCGGCGTCGGCAAGAGCACGGTCGCCGTGAACCTGGCGGCCGGCCTCGCGGACCTGGGCGCGCGCGTCGGCCTGTTCGACGCCGACGTCTACGGCCCGAACGTGCCCCGGATGGTCGACGCCGACGAACCGCCCCAGGCCACCGACGACGAGGAGATCATCCCGCCAGAGCAGTACGGGATGAAGCTGATGAGCATGGACTTCCTCGTCGGTGAGGACGACCCCGTGATCTGGCGGGGCCCGATGGTCCACAACGTCCTCACCCAGCTCTGGGAGGACGTCGACTGGGGCCGCCTCGACTACATGGTCGTCGACCTGCCGCCGGGGACCGGCGACACGCAACTGACCCTCCTCCAGAGCGTGCCCGTCTCCGGTGCGGTCATCGTCACGACCCCCCAGGACGTGGCCATCGACGACGCCCGAAAGGGCCTCAAGATGTTCGGCCGCCACGACACGCCCGTGCTGGGCATCGTCGAGAACATGAGTTCGTTCGTCTGTCCGGACTGTGGCGGCGAGCACGCCATCTTCGGCGAGGGCGGCGGCCAGGCCCTCGCCGACGAGGTCGAAATGCCCTTCCTCGGAAAGATTCCGCTCGATCCGTCCATCCGCGAGGGCGGCGACGAGGGGCGACCGATGGTGCTGCGCGACGGCGAGACGGCCGAGGCACTCCAGAATTTCACCGGCCAGACCGCGAACATGCAGGGGATCGTCCACCGCCAGCGCGTGAGTCGCCAGCGGCAGTAGCTGGTACCGCGGTCGAGCGTCTGGGACCCAGTGCTTAATAGGAGATGGCGGCCAACTAACGAGTATGAGCGTCGTGCAAGACGAAGACCATAGCGATGGAGCCCCGACCATCGAGGGGACCGGTATTCGGGTCAGGGACATCGCCGAGGCCTACGAACACAGTGGCTACGACCCCGACGAAATTACGCAGCTCTACCCCGACCTCTCGCTCGCCGACGTGCACGACGCGCTCGCCTTCTACTACGACAACATCGACGAGTTTCGGTCACCGCCTCACGCTGAGGCATGAGACGTCCGGTCTACTGTGACGAGAGTATCTGGATGCCGGTGGCAGATGGACTCCGCCGACGCGGGTGGGAGGTTCATCACGCTCGGGACGAAGGGACACTCGGTGATACCGACCGGGAGCAACTGGCGTACGCGAACGACCGAGGGTGGCTGCTTCTGACCTTCGACGACGACTTTCTCTCGCTCGTGGAGAGCGAGGGGCTCGAACACGCCGGTATTCTGTACGTGAGCCAGACCGGACTGCGAATCGGTGACGTCGTGAAAACAGTGGACGGCTTCTTGGCAAATCCGGACCTGACCCCGGGGCAGGAAATATACTATTTATAGGTCCACCAACGAAGTCGATTCTCACCTGATCTCGCAGAATTACACTGGTACCAATCGGCGCGTTTTCGTTGTACGGCGAATTTTCAGCATCGGTCGCTATTAGGGCGCCACCTGCACCGCCAGTTGCAGCGCCTGCGGTAACAGGACGCTGATCAGGATCTGGGACCACATCGTAAACGTCGACGGATACTCCTTCGTGGCCCTGACTTGCTGTAACCGGTGCTCGATGGCCTCTCGTCGGTCGTGGTCCGCGATGTGGGCCGTGTTGATGTCGTAGGGATCGTCGAGGATCTCTCTGATCTCGTCTTCGATTTCGCGGATCGTCGCTGCCTTCTTGCGGGCCATCACCGTGTGGATCCGGTACATCGAGTAGGCGATCGAGGCGACGCCCGCGAACCAGAGCACCGTGAACATCACCAGTATCGGCGCCTCCGGTTCGGGGAACGGAGTCGGCAGAATCCCCGAGAGGATCACGGGGCCATAGACCAGGAAGAAATACAGCAGCAGACCGACCGTCAGCAGGTAGTAGGAGCGCTTGAGCAACTGGCCGACGGCGGCGAAGCCACCCATGTCCCGCGGGTCGTAGTAGAACAGATCGAGGTCCGCGGCCGCGATCTTCCGGGGTAAGCCCACGTGGATCCCGAGATACAGGACGCCGAACTCGATCATCGCCGGCACGACGACCGCGGGCAACACGAGAAAGTCGCGGAGGATCGTCCCGACCACTCCGCGGATTTCCACGAGCGTGTCGATGCCCAGGAGCACGACGGCGTTCCCGAAGAAGGCCAGGTAGCCGATCACGAGGAAGGCGAGCGTGACGCGCACCGGAACGATCGAGCGGAATGCCTCGGGAAGTGGTTTCCCGGCATCGCCAGTCTCGCCGACTGTACCGTCTCGCTCGGACGGTCGCAGGTCCGCGACGGCCTCGGCGTACGAGTCCCGCATCCACCGGCTCCCCGCGACGGCCAGGATCAGGCCCAGGCCGGTGATCACCGACGTCGGGTTGTCGAGCACCGTCGACCGGCCCGTAACGAAGAAGTTGTACCCGTCGACGACGCCGAACTGGACCACGAGAGCAACCGCGACGAGGACGTAGGGCGGGTAGACGTCCCCCGGGAGGCGCGCTGCCAGCCAGTCGAAGCCGAGACGGGCCGCGATGCGTTCGATCAACAGGCGGTCCCGGTACCGATCCGGATCGTCACGCTGCATGTGGCCCGCATATCCACCTTCGTGGGAAAGGTCGTACGATCGTATCGACGCGCGAAATCGACCGAGGTGGCACCCAAACAAACGATTTATCCACCAGCACGCGCGAGTTCGGCGCATGGACACGGCCGAGCGATTGGATCTCGTCACGCGGCACACGGAGGAGGTTGTGACCGACGAGGAGCTCTCGGAACTCCTCGAGGCGGACGACTCGCCGTCGGTCTACATCGGCTACGCACCCACGGGCGAGATGCACATCGGCCACTTCACGACGATGCGGAAGCTCGCGGATTTCCTGCGGGCGGGCCTCGACGTTACGGTCCTCATCGCGGACCTGCACGCCCACCTCGACGACGAGAAGAGTCCCTTCGACCTGCTCGACGCGCGCGCCGAGTACTACGAGGAGTCCATCCGCGGCATGATCGACGCGGCCGGAGCGGACCCCGACGCGATCGAGTTTGTCCGCGGGACGGACTTCGAACTCGACGAGGACTACAGCCTCGAGCTGTACCGCATGGCGGCCGAGACGACCATCTCGCGGTCACAGCGCGCCGCCAGCGAGGTCGTCCGCGAGTCCGACTCGCCGAAACTCGGCGGCCTGCTCTACCCGCTCATGCAGAACCTCGACGTGCGCGCGCTCGAGGCCGACATCGCCTACGGCGGGGTCGACCAGCGGGGCATCTACATGCTCGGCCGCGAGATCCTGCCGGATCACGGCTGGAAGGCCCCGGTCTGCCTGTTCGCCCCGCTGCTCTCGGGCCTCTCCGGCGGCAAGATGTCCGCCAGTCAGGCGTCCTCCAAGGTGAACCTGACCGACGACCGCGACGCCGTCGTCGAGAAGATTCAGGGCGCGTACTGCCCCGCCGGCGAGGTCGAGGACAACGGGGTCCTCGAGTACCTCGATCACCTCGTCTTTCCGATCCTCGACCAGCGCGGGGACCACCTCCGCATCGAGCGCCCGGAGGAATACGGTGGGGATCTCGTCTACGAGGACTACGAGAGCCTGGAGGCGGACTTCCTCAGCGAGGAACTCCACCCGGCGGATCTCAAGCCCGCTGCCGGGGAGTACGTCTCCGAAGTCATCGCGCCGATTCGCGAGCGCCTCCTCGACCGCCCGAAACTCCTCGCCGAGGCCTACCCGGACTCCCACGGCGATGGGGAATGAGTGACGACGACCTTCCCCGGGCGCCCGGCCGCGTCCGAGATGTCTACGACGAAATCGCCCCGCACTTTGCGACGACACGCCGGTACCCCTGGCCGGAAGTCGAGGACTTTCTGGCTGGGGTAAAGGAAGAGGGCAGCGCGCTGGACGTCGGCTGTGGCAACGGCCGCCACGCCGAACTGCTGGCCGAGCGCTTCGATCCCGTGGTCGCTCTGGACCTCAGTCGTGGCCTCCTCCAGGAGGCAGAATCGAGAATGGTCGCGAAAGGCTGGACCGCCGAGACGGTCCAGGGCGACGCCGCAACGCTGCCCGTCCGAGACGACGCGGTGGCACTCGCCCTGTCGATCGCCACGATCCACCACCTCCCCGATCGCGAGGCGCGGGTCGAGAGTCTTCGTGAGATCGGTCGGATCCTCCACCCAGACGGTCGCGCGCTCGTCAGCGCCTGGAGTACGGCCCACGACCGATTCGACGCCGGTGCAGATGCGGCAGTCGGTTTCGACACCGCCGTCGACTGGACGTTGCCCGGCGGCGAGACGATCCCCCGGTTCTACCACGTCTACGCGCCCCCGGAGTTCGACGACGACCTCGCGCGTGCTGGCCTCCGGGTGGACGACAGCTACGTCTCTAGTGGGAACTGTTACGCCGAGGTCCGGACCTGAAGGGAAACGCCCATAGTGGGCCACCGGTTATCGGAGAGCGCCGGTGGTGAGCGATTCCGGAGGAATCGCGATCCTCGGCCCGTGAGAGAACGAAGTGAACGAACGCGCCGGTGGTCTAGTGGTAGGACCTGAGCCTTCCAAGCTCATGGCCCGGGTTCAAATCCCGGCCGGCGCATCGCGAGACTCGAGCGGCGCGAGAGTCTCGGAGACAGCGAACGGGGAGCGAAGCGACCCGTGAGCACTACCTCTTTTTTCCGCCTCGGGTTCGCCTTCGGCGAACCGCTCGGTGAAAAAAGCCGGACGCTCACTACGTTCGCGTCCGGGGTCCTCGTGAGCGACCGGAGGGAGCGAACGAGGGCTTGGAAGTCGCACGCCCGCGCAGACGCGAAGCGCCGAGCAGGACCCGTCTTCCAGCGAACCGCCTCGCTACGCTCGGCGGATGCTCGTTCGCACGGGTGGAATTGAGTCCTGCCACTGGCAGCTCGCGCACCGAAAAGAGCACAACCGCCTCTCTTGGATTCTATTCCCGGCCGACCCATAACCGCCGTTTTCGCACGTGACTGAGCCCCCGCGCCGTCAGTACTCGCGCTCGACGGTGCTCGTGAAGAATCGTGGCTCGGTCGCTCCACGGGCCCGGACTCCGTAGTACACGCCGAAGAGGCCGCCGATGACGAGTCCGAACCCGGACGTGCTGGCCGTGACGTAGCTCAGGCCCACCAGGCCGATCAGCCCCCAGGCGACGATGCCGGCGACGAGGGCCTCGGATGCCTCACGTCGCAGTCCGTACCAGATGCCGAGAAACAGTGCGGTGACGACCACGAGGGTGGAGACCCCGCCGAAGACGCGGACCGCGAAGGTGAGGAAGCCATCGACGGCGGTGAGTGGCGTCCCAGATCCGACGCTCCGGACGAGTGCGTCGAGTAGCAGGTGCGATCCGACGAAGAGGACTAGGAGGACCCCGATCGCGAGGTTCGAGCGACGAAACTTCTGGAGGTAGAGCCGCTTTGGATCGCGTGTCCGGGTCGGCTGTTGGTCACCCGCCTCCGCACCATCGGTGGCCGACCCGGCCTGGGTTGGCGTTTGCGTCCCGCGATAGAAGTCAACGACGACCACGCCGATCCAGGAGACGAGAGCGACGCCGAGGAGCACGTAGAGCGGCAGGCCGTTCGTCGTGAGGGGATTCTGGTCCGCGCTGACGACGACGAACGACCCGAGCGCAGCGACGAACAACACCCCAGCGACTACCGCGAGCCACTTCAGCGCAGTCCTTAGTGTCGAGAGTGTCGTCATCGCGATTCCTCTCGCCGTACAACTCCATCCTGAGAGAGGAAATACGTCTGGAGCGTGTTCCGCAGCGAAACGAAGCTGACTTTTTTGTATCAAATACCCCGTGAACGAGTCGTTCAGCACCCGTCCGCCGGTCCTGATCACACGTCGGTCGGCGACCTTCAATTTCGGTGCCGACATCCTGACCTGGCGGCGCGACTAGGCCACGTCCAGCGGTCGGTCGACGACGAGGCGCGATGCCTCCGGGTGATCGGCGTCGACAGTGACCGCGACGCCGAAGCGATCGAGGAGTTCCAGACTCGTGGCGACGTGGTCCGTGTTCGCGGGCACGACGGCCTCGCCGCCGGCCAGGGCGAGGAAGACGAGCAGCTGGTCGGCCATGTGGCGATCGACCACGGCGGCCCCCTCGTGATAGGCCAGGGCGGCCGTCGCGGCCGCTTCGCCGACGTCCTCTGCGGGCTTGCCGGGCTCTCCGAGGGCGCTGAAGCCAGCGTGGGTATCGGCGTAGTCGAGAGCGACGAGAATCGACGAGCCGGGACAGGCCGTGTCGGCGGACGTCGTCGTCAGGTGTCGAACGTCGAGCCCGTCGCTCTCGAGGCGGTCCCGGGCGGCCCGGGCCTGTCGCGGGGCGACGTCGGCGTCCGCCAGTTTCTCGCTGGCGATGGAGTGGACGTCGACGCCGTGGCCGTCACCGCGCTCAGTCAGGTCCAGGGGGCTGAGCGTCGACGGACCGACGTGGAGCGTCGCCCGCCCGCCACCGACTGGATAGAACCCCGTTCGCTCGCGCTCGACCGCCGCCTGGAGGCCGTATCGACGGAGGAGTGGGAGCTTGACGCGGTCGAGATACGCGAGGGGTGGTGACCAGGCGACGTCAGTTCCGCCGGTGGCCGACAGGGTGAGACGCTCGTCCAGCGTGGCGGCCAGCGGGAGGACGGCGTCGAAGACGAGCGCGACGCTGCCGGCAGTTCCCACGTCGACGGCGAGTGACTGCGCGCGGACGGGCCCGGGAGTGAACTCGACCGTGGTCGATCCGAGCGCGGCACCCGAGACGTCGGCGTCGCAGATGCGAGTCAGCGTCTCGACGGCCGCGAGATGCTGGGGCTTCAGACCGGGATCGGACCGGCTCCCGCGGACGTCGGTGATCCGGACCGGCGTCTCCGTCAGGATCGAGAGGGTGAGGCCGGTCCGGAGGAACTGGCCGCCGGCGTCGCCGCCGTCGAGTTCGAGCATGCGTCGGCTTGCTCACCGAGGTGAATAGCCCTTCTCGTCCCGGCCGTGGCCACCGCCTCACTCCTCGACGTCGACCCAGTGCGTAGAGGAGAGGAACGCCTCGTCGGCGGCCGGATCGGAAATGGTCAGCCGGTCCGCCGTCCGCTCGACCTGGAGCGTGGCTCGGCTGGCTGGCAGTCCACGCCTGGTACCTCGTCCGGACGGGAGCGACCGCCGCGCCGATGACTGGCCGTCGTCGGATCCGTCGCGCGGGACCGGCAGCACGTCGAACTCGGCGACGGTCGGCAACAACGAGTCTCCAGTGCGGCGTGGCTGTCGTGGACGGCGAGACCGCCGCACGGCATAGCGCACGCCGCGTCGAAGCGAACCAGCTACGAGTCGCCAGGCGCGGCCGGCACGCAGTCGCCAATGAGCAAGGAACACGAGCACTCGCCGCCACCACCGGCCGAGGGAACTCCAGTCGCTGTCCGGGTCCTCGGTGGCGGCAGACGGCGGCCGTTCGGCGGCTGATCCGGCCATGAGTGTGGTACCCTATGGCATGCTTCGGGATCCCGCCACAAAACCGTTGTGACCAGTCCACGCCCGGACCGGGTCTCGTGGACGGCAAAGCCTTTGAGGCGACCGGGCGTCCGGGTGACCCATGAGCCGTGGCGGGTTCGACGCGAGTCGTGAGGACTGGCCCGTTCGCATCCTCGACGAGGACGGGCACGTAGTCGACGGGGCCACGGTGCCCGACCTCTCCGACGACGAACTCGTCGAGATGTACGAGGAGATGCGCTTCGCGCGCGTCCTCGACGAACGTGCGACGACGCTCCATCGCCAGGGCCGGATGGGGACCTACCCGCCCCTCCAGGGCCAGGAGGCCGCCCAGGTGGCGTCCACGCACGCGCTCGACGACGCCGACTGGCTGTCCTTCCAGTACCGCGAGCACGGCGCCGTAGTCGCCCGGGGGCTCTCCCACGAGTACCTGCTCTACTGGCTGGGCCACGAGGCCGGGAACGAGTGGCTCGCGGACAAGCGCGTCATGCCGATCAACATCTCCATCGGCAGCCACATCCCTCACGCCGCCGGGATGGCCTGGGCGGCGGCGCTCTCCGGCGACCGGATCGCCGTCGCCTGTCACTTCGGCGACGGCGCGACGAGCGAGGGCGACTTCCACGAGGCGCTGAACTTCGCCGGCGTCTTCGACGTCCCCGCGCTGTTTGTCTGCAACAACAACCAGTACGCCATCTCGGTCCCGCGCGAGCGCCAGACCGCAAGCGCCACCTTCGCCCAGAAGGCCGAGGCCTACGGCTTCCCCGGCGTCAAAGTCGACGGCATGGATCCCCTCGCCGTCTACGCCGTGACGAAGGCAGCCGCGGACCGGGCGAAGGCCGCCGACCCCGAGGGCCCCCGACCGTCGCTGATCGAGGCCGAGATGTACCGCCTCGGGGCCCACACGACGGTCGACGACCCCTCGGCCTACCGGGACGACGCGGAGGTCGAAGCGTGGCGCGAGCGCGACCCGATCCCGCGCATGGAGACGTTCCTCCGCGAGCGGGGGTTACTCGACGACGAGGCGGTCGCCGCGGTCGGCCAGCGGGCACGCGACGAGATCGACGACCTTGTCGCGGCCGCCGAGGCACACGAGGGCGATCCGGAGGACATGTTCGCTCACACGTACGCCGACGACACGCCCCGAGTCGCGGACGGGAGGGAGCGTCTCCGGCGCCTCCGCGAGCACCACGGCGACGCGGCCCTCCAGCAGGACGAGTGATCCTCAGAGTTCGATCCGTTCGACGATCTGGTCCTCGTCCTCGCGGGAGTTGATGGCGACGATGCGGACGAGTTCCTCGAGGCCGGAGTCGGCCAGTTTGGCCTTCAGCAAATTGTCGACCTGGTAGACCCCGGCGGCGTTTCGCATCTCGATCTCGACGAGGACTGGCCGCTCGTCGCCGGGTCTGAGCGTGACGCGTTCGATGGCCTGGCTGGAGACCGTGTTGATGCCCCGCCCGCCCTCCTCGTAGGGGATCCGCGAGCGGCCGCGTTCCATGTCGAGCGCGTCGGCGATGCGGACGACGCCGGCTTCCAGGGTCAGGGGGACCTCCTCGGTGTGGTGACAGAGGATCGCGTGGAGGACCTCGCCCTTGAGGCGAACGGCGTCGCCGACGTCGTAGAACTCCGGCAGAAACCGGTCGAGGACGTCCGCGGCGAGGGGGATCGAGTAGTAGGGATGGTCGTCCCGGTGGACGACGTGACCGATGTCGTGGAGGACGGCCGCGAGGCCCACGATCACGGCCTCGTCAGCCTCGTCGAGGCCCTGGTCGGCCGCGCCGTTGAACTCGACGCCGCCCGCCTTCAGGAGGTCGTACAGACGGAGCGCACGGTTGCGGACGATGTCGATGTGCTTCGACCCGTGATCGTTGTACCGCTTGCGGGCAACGGGATTGACGTTCTGTGCCTCGAGGTAGGCCTGGATCTCCTCGTCGGCCTCGACGGTCGCCAGGACCTCGTTGAGGCGTTCGTCCGGGAAGGCGTGGTCGTCCGCGGGGTCGTAGACGCGACCGGATCGATCCGGGTCGTCCTCGGTCGTCTCCGCGACGGGTTCCTCACTCATCGGTCACTCATGAGTCGGACGAGGACCGCCAGGGAGAAAAGCCCAGCGTGGTCGATTCAGCCCGCGTCCGCGACCGCGTCGAGGACGTCGTCGTAGTCGGGTTCGACGCCCGGGTCGTCGGTGACCCAGTCGTAGGTCACGGTCATGTCCTCGTCGATCACGAACACGGCGCGCTTGGCCACGTCCCCCACGCCGACGTGATCGAAGTCCATGGCGACGTCGTAGGCGTCGACGATACGGCGCTCGGAGTCGCCGAACAGGTCGAATCCCAGCCCCAGGTCGTCGCGGAACGCGTTCAGGGCGAAGGGAAGGTCGACGCTGACGCCGAGGACGGTGGCGCCGTGGTCCTCGAACTCCTCGAGGCGGTCCTGGAAGGTCTCCATCTCGTGGCTGCAGACGCTCGTGAACGCTCCGGGAAAGAAGGCGAGGACAACGGGGGCGTCCCCGGGGAAGGCGTCTGCGAACGCGATCTCGGAGACGTCGCCGTGCGCGAGCGGTGCGACGAAGTCGGGCGCTGGATCGCCAACCGTAACCATGGGTGGGCTGTGGCCGTCCGACGGTTGTGCGTTACGTTCCCTTCCGGACGCGGCCCCACCCCGGGCGGGCGTCGGGCCGGCGTCGACAACGTTCACCGTCCCCGTCACGGTCGGTCCCGGTACCCCGTGGCGAGCAAAAAGCCTATAATATGCAGTTGGCAAGGAAGAGGTACAATGGCACAGTCACTTGTTCCGCTCTTCGGGCCGGTCCCGGGGGGAATGGAGATGGTGGTCATCCTGCTGATCGCAGTGTTGCTGTTCGGTGCGAACAAGATCCCCAAGCTCGCCCGCTCGACCGGGCAGGCCATGGGCGAGTTCCAGCGCGGCCGCGAGGAGATCGAACAGGAACTCGAGGACGTCAAGGAGGACGCGACGGTCGACACCGAGAGTACTCTCGGCGAGAGCGACGACACCACGTCCTCGCCGGATACGACGACCTCGTCCGAAACGACCACCGACGAGTCGTAAGCGGCCACCAAGCCTTCTCCATTTCTCGACGGTGAGCGACGGCTTCGCCGCCTCGGAGCCGGCGTTCCCCGGACTCGTCAGCGAATGTGGATCGCTGGCTTGCCCGGACGCGCCTTCGTGGCCAGGGCCGAGTCGGTCTCGGCGACGTGGACGTCCACGTCGGCCCCGAATTCGTCCGCGAGGAGCCAGGCGGCGTCTTCGAGGACGGCCTGTTCCGTGTCCTGGCCGAGGACCGGTTCCAGGCCCTCGACCGCGGTCTGCAGGTCCTCGGCGTAGGACTGGGCGGCCTCGCCGTGGGCCGCGATCGAGTCGGTGCCCATGATCTCGCCGACGAGCGCCGCGCCCGGATCGGCCGTCCGGGCGATCTCGTAGGCCTCGTACTTCCAGGCCGGCGCGACCGCGACCTCGATGACCTCCGGGTCCGCGATGCCGGCGACCTCGACGATCTCCCGGACGTCGTCGCGAAGCCGGCCGACGAGCCGCCGCTCGATGGCGAAGTCGTCGGCGGGCCGCTCGGGCGTCGGCCAGTCGGCGGCCGCCACCAGGCCCCCACCGCGGAGGTGGTTCCAGAGTTCCTCCCCGAGGTAGGGCGTCATGGGGGCGATCAGCCGCGCGAGGACCGACAGGCCGCGGAGGTAGACGTCCTCGTGTGGCTCGTCGTAGCTCCGGTACCGGCCCAGCAGGTCGGCGAGCGAGCGAACCTCGTTCGTGGCCTGGTGGAACCGGAACCGCTCGTAGTCCTCCGTCGCAGCGGCGATGGTCCGGTCGATCTCGCGGGCGACGTAGTCGTCGTGTGACGCGCGCTCCGATCGACCGTCACCCGACTCGGCCCAGGAGGTCACCAGGTCGAAACAGGTCTGCTGGAGGTCGTAGGCACTGCCGACATCCTTCGCGGTCCACTCGAAGTCCTGTTCCGGGTGGGCCGCGCTCAGGACGAACAGCCGGGTCGTCTCGGCACCGTACTCGTGGGGCGTGACGACGTTGTCCTTGGTCTTCGACATCTTCTCGCCGCCGTGCAGGACCGTCCCCTGGTTCACCAGCCGGTCGACCGGTTCGCGCTGGTCGAGGAGACCCAGGTCGGCGAGTGCTTTCGTGAAAAAGCGGATGTAGAGCAAGTGGAGCACGGCGTGTTCCTCGCCGCCGACGTAGGCGTCGACGGGCAGCCAGTCCCGCGCCCGGTCGGCGTCGAACGGGACGTCGTCGCGGTCGGGCGAGAGGTACCGGAGGAAGTACCACGAGGAGTCGACGAAGGTGTCCATCGTGTCCGTCTCGCGTTCGGCGTCGCCGCCACACTCGGGACAGGTCGTCTCCACGAACGAGTCGACGCTGGCCAGGGGATTCCCCGTGGACTGGACGAACGCCGGGAGTTCGACGGGGAGGTCCTCCTCGGGTACGAGGACGGGACCACAGTCGTCACAGTGGACGATGGGGATGGGCGTCCCCCAGTATCGCTGGCGGGAGATGAGCCAGTCGCGCAGTCGGTAGGTGGTCGCCGACTCGACGGCGTCGACCTCCGCGAGCAGGCGCTCGCGGGCCGCCTGGCTGGCCAGGCCGTCGTACTCCCCGCTGTCGGTCAGCATCCCCTCGCCGGTGAACGGTTCGGCTGGCAGGCCGGCCGTCCCGTCGATGGGTTCGACGACGTCCTCGATCGGGAGGTCGTGGGCCATCGCGAAGCCGTGATCGCGCTCGTTGTGCGCGGGGACGCCCATCACCGCGCCGGTCCCGACGTCCTCCAGGACGTAGGAGGCGACGTAAACCGGCAGTTCCTCGCCAGTGAGTGGGTGGCGGGCGGTCGCGTCGGTTGCGACGCCCGACGTGCCACCGGACCGGTCGTCCGGCGGTGACTCGACGTAGTCCGCCACGGCCTCGTTTGCCTCGGCGAGGTGCTCGGCGAGGTCGTGGCCGGGTGCGACCGCGACGAACGTCGCGCCGTAGACCGTGTCGAGTCGGGTCGTGAACGCGTCGACCGTCCCGTAGTCGTCGACGTCGAAGGACACGGTCGCACCCTCCTGCCGACCGATCCAGTTGCGCTGGATTTCGCGGACGCTCTCGGGCCAGCCGTCGAGGTCGTCGAGGCCGTCGAGCAGTTCGTCGGCGTAGTCGGTGATCGTGAAGAACCACTGTTCGAGGTCCCGCCGGCCGACGGGCGTGCCACAGCGCCAGCAGACGTCGGTGCCGTCCTCGTCGATCACCTGCGCGTCCGCCAGGGCCGTCTCGCAGTCCGAACACCAGTTGACGGCCGCGTCGCGGTAGTCGACCAGGCCGGCCTCGTAGAACTCCCGGAAGAAGTACTGGTTCCAGCGGTAGTACTCCGGCTCGCAGGTCGTAACCGCCCGGCTCCAGTCGTAGCCGAAGCCGAGCGTCTCCATCTCCTCGCGCATCTGCGTGATGCACGCCCGGGTCCAGGACTGGGGATCGGTGTAGCGCTCGTGGGCGGCGTTCTCGGCGGGGAGGCCGAAGGCGTCCCACCCCATCGGGTGGAGGACGTCGTCGCCACACATCCGCCGATACCGGGCGTAGGCGTCCGTGATGGCGTAGTTGCGGACGTGACCCATGTGGAGGGTCCCGGACGTGTAGGGAAACATCCCGAGGACGTACGTCGGGTCGGTCGCGTCGTCGTCGAGTTCGAAGGCGTCCTCGCGGTTCCAGACGTGTTGCCAGTATTCCTGGACTCTGGCGTGATTGTATGTCCCGTGTGCCATCGTTTCAGATCCGCTTGCCGACCATGCGTCCCCGTCGCATATGATTGTTCGCCACTCGTCGCCGCCACCTAGTCGCGCCGTTCGAACCGGTGGCGGACGACGTCCGCCTCGTCGTCCCACTCGAAGTGGTCGTGCGCGCGGTCCAGGATCTCGCGATACTGCTCGAGGTCCCTCGCGCCTTCGGCGCGGGCGTCGGCGTCGGTCAGGTCCCCGAGCGTCCGCTCCGCGACGTCGACGACCTCGAAGCTCGTCCCGTCGACGACGAACGTGTCGCCGACGCCGGCGTACCGGTGACCGCGGTGGATCTGCGTGACCTCGCCGTCGAGGGCCTGCTCGCGCATCCGTTCGCTCGGGAGGAGCGTGTCCGGGTCGATCTCGCTCATACCCATCCGTCGGTCCCGGGCCCCAAACGACTTGTGCCACGGCTCGTGGGAAACCACTATTCGACCGGGCAGCGGACACCGGGACATGGACTTGACCTTCCTGGGAACCGGGAGCGCGATGCCGACCGGCGACCGCGTCCAGACCGGGTTGCTCCTCGAAGCCGACGACGACCGGCTCCTCGTGGACTGTGGCAGCGGCGTCCTGCACGCACTCGCCCGCACCGACGTGGGCTACGAGGGCGTCGACACCGTCCTCCTGACCCACCACCACCTCGACCACGTCTCGGACCTCGCGGTCCTCATGAAGGCGCGGTGGCTGGCGGGCGAGACGACGCTCACGGTGGTCGGACCGGAGGGAACCGAGTCGCTCGTGGCCGACCTCCTCTCCGTTCACGACTACATGCAGGATCGCCTCGACCTGACAGTTCGGGACGTCGAACCGACGGACGCCCCCTTGGACGTGGCCGGCTTCACCGTCGACGCCACCGAGACGATTCACTCCATGCACTGTCACGCCTACCGGTTCGAACACGCGAGCGAGTCGGCGGCCGCGGCCGACAGCCGACCCGCGGTCGTCTACAGCGGCGACGGAGAGGCCACGACTGACCTGGTCGAGTTCGCCGACGGCGCGGCGATCCTGGCCCACGACTGCTCGTTCCCGGACGAGGTCGACGTCGACAACCACCCGACCCCCGCCAGCCTCGGCGAGGCGCTCGGTGCGGCCGACGCCGACGTGGGGCGGGTCTACCTGACCCACCTCTATCCCCACACCGAGGGCCACCACGAGGAGATGCTCGACTCCGTGGGCGAGTCCTACGACGGCGACGTCCGCTTCGCTCGCGACGGCCTGTCTGTGTCGGTGTCCTGACACCCAACGGGGGAACTCTCAGGCCCGTTCGAGCGTGATCCGGAAGTCGGCACCGCCGCTGTCGCTCTCGGTCACCGACACGGAACCACCGTAGGACTGGACCAGTGCCCGCGCGATACCCAGGCCGAACCCGGTCCCGTCGCTCTCGGGTCCCTTCTCGCCGATCTGGAAGATGTCGTCGCGAACCCCATCCGGAATGCCCCTGCCGTCGTCGGCGACGCCCACCGTGATTGTGCCCGGTGTCGTCTCGACGGCGTAGACACTCGCGGTGACCGGTTCGTCGTTGTGAGCCACGGCGTTCGAGAGGACGTTCGTGAACACGGAGTCGACGAGGTCACCGGTGTAGACCTGCGTCTCGAAGTCCGAGGGGTCGTACTCGACGGTGAGGTCCTCGAACTTGGACTCGACGTCCGCGACGACCTCGCTGAGGATCGGTTCGAGGTCCCGGACCGCGGGTTCGGTCTCGTGTTCCAGCGTTCGCACGAGGTCGCCGACGCGCCCGATCAGGTCGGCCGCACTCCTGGAGGTCCGCTGGATCTTCTCGGCGTAGTCGGCGAGCTGGTCGTCGTCTTCGTCGACCGCCGTGGCGAGTGCGTCGGAGAAGCCGTTGATGACCTGGAGGTCGTTGCCGAGGTCGTGACGGAGCAGTCGGTCGTACATCTCGACCATCTCCTTGCGCTTGGCCAGGTCGTTTCGGGCCCGCTCCAGTTGCTCGCGCGACCGGATGTTGGCGACGGCCGTCGCGACGTGGTCCGCGAGGTACTCGACGGGCTTGACGTGGTACTCCTCGACGGCGTCGATGACGTCCCACTGGACCTGGAGGATCACGCCGGAGTCGCCCGCCTCGTCGCCATGGAAACTCGGCGCGGCGATGGTGGCTGCAGCGGACGGCGGCTCGTCGAGCGAGCCCGGCGACGTGGCGGTGCAGTCGTCAGTTTCGTAGCCCAGCGCCGTCTCGTCGCCAGTCACGATCACCGTCTGGCCGGTCTCGCACGCCCGTTCGGCGATGGGGCCCGCCGGATCGCCAGACGAATAGCCGGGCGTCATGCTCTCCAGGACCCGTGCCTCGCCCTGGACGACCTCGAAGACCGTCGGTGCCGGGTGGCCGTCCATGACGTGGTACGTCGCCTCCAGCGCGTAGGTGCCGACTTCGTCGACGGTCTCGCTCTGATTGACCTCCCGGCTGTACTTGACGAGCTGTCCGACGGTCCTGGCCGTCTTCTCCGTGGTCCCGCCCGACGTGCTCTGGTCCTCGGATGACATGCCTGATCCGCGACTGTTTTCCTCGAATTTCGCGTCCTGGTATAAAAAACCGAGTCGCCAATTACCAGACCTAAAACTGGGAGATCCCCCGAGAGCGCCGGGGACTACTCCAGTCGATACCGGAGCAGTGCCGCGATGCCCCCGAGGTTTGCCAGTTGCCGGCCGGGGTCGAACTCGCCGGAGAACACCGTGACCTCGCCGCCCTTCTGCTCGGTCGTCTCGATGATCTCGTCGGCGTCCACCGGCCAGTCGCCCTCGCCCCGGCGGTCGTCCCGGAGGTGCGAATCGAGCACGAGCAGGTGCTCGATGGCCCCGTAGTCGGCGGCCTGTGCGACCTGCTCCGGGCCGTAGACCGCCTTCGCGCCCTCGGCGATGTGCTCCATCAGCTCGTCGATCAGCGCGGACTCCTCGGCGATGCGTGTCTCCTGCTGGACGTCCTCGACGGCCCCGCGCTTGAGCACCTCGTGGACGCCCCGGTCGCCGACGGAACTCGTGTCGACGACGGTAATCCGGTCGGTCAGGTCGGGGGCCTCGTCCTCGATGTGCGAGAGCGCGTCCTGCTTGGTGAAGCCGGGCCCGGCGAGGATGATGGCGTCGACGTCCTGGCGCCGGAGGACGTCGGTGAGTTCCTGGAACAGCTCCGATCGCGGGCGCGCGTACTCGCCCTTGCCAGTCGGCGCGGTGATCGTGGCGCGCTCCTCGGTGCCGTACTGGGCGACGGTGTGGACGTGGGCCTCGCCCTCCTCGACGGTGGCGATGGCCACGTCGGGGTTCTCCGTGGCCTCGACGGCGCCCTCGACGCGGTCGATCTGGTCGGGCTTCCAGCGCTTCTCGATGGAGATCTCGTCGTGTTCCTCGACGTTCAGCGTGTGGTGGTGGCCGAGCTGGTCCTCTCGGGAACAGCCGACGATCTCGCCGCCGATCCGCAGGCGGTTGGCGAACTTCGCGAACTCGACGTCCTCGACGCGGATGGCGACCCATAGGTGCTCGCGCTCGCCACCCTTGTCGCGGAGCTGGTCGTCGTCGCGCTGGATCCGCCGCGTGGTGTCGCCGGCGACGGTGTCCCTCGGCTCGACGACGTGCGAGAGGTGCCAGAGGTCGTCGAGGTGCTCTGGGACGAGTTCGATGCGCTCGCGCCCGCCCTCGACGGTCTCGCGCTCGGCGATGCGCATACGCCGAGTCCGGGAGGCGGTGGTAAGTGCGTGCTGGTTCCGGGTGCCGACAGGACGGCCGCCGGCCACGGGCGGCCACCCAGGCCTCAGTCGTCGACCATCCGGCTCCCGCCCGGCGGGAGGAACTCCTGGATCAGGTCGGGGCTGGCGACCTTCCGGACGAACGACTCGTCTGCGAATCGGCCCCGGAGTTCGCGGTAAACGCGCTTGGCGGCGTCGTTCTGGGCGTACTTCCCCGGTTCGAGCCGGACAGTGGTCTCGGCGCGCCCCTCGATGGCCGACGGCGGCCCGCCGATCACTCGCGTTTCCGGCTCGCAGGTGATCCCGACCGCAACACCGACCGGCGTGTCCTCGAAGTAGGTCCGGTCCCCGCGGATGGCGAACCCGCCCTTCTCCAGGTACTCGCCGCTCTCGGGGGTCTTGCTCACCTGGTCGTGGTCGACCGCGTAGACGTCGCCCGCGAACTTCCCATCCTTCCAGACCGACGAGTACGAGACGGCGAACTGCGCGGCCTCTTCCAGGCTCGACTGCGGGACGTCCACCTCGCGCGTGGGCTCGCTCGGCCCCGTCGCCTTCAGGATGGTCGCCGGCCCGCCGTGGGCCTGGGCGTGGACGAACCGGTCGCCGCGATCCAGGTACTTGGCGACGAGGGCCTCGTTCTGGTCGGCGTTGCGGCCGCCGATGACGAGGAAGTCGTCGCTGGTGTGAAACCACCGGAACTCCTCGTACCACTGTTCGTCCTGCCTGACCGGGATCGACTGCCGGGAGAGCCAGTCGATCTCGTCGGGTTCGTCCGCCTCGTCTGCCAGGTCGTCCTCGTCTTCGTCCTCGCCGGCGTCCCAGGCGTCGCGTCGCTCCTTTACCTCGGCCAACTGGTCGCGCGTCTCCTCCACGGCCGTCTCGGCGCCGGCACGTTTCTCCTCGATGCGCTTGGCTTCGGTGTAGAGCCGGTCGGCGTTCTTCTCGACGCCGGTATCGGCGACGACGGTCACGTCGTGGTCCCCGAGGTCGATCGTGACCGTCCCCTCGCTGCCGTCCACGTCGACGACGGCCTCGGCCGCGTCGATGCCGCGCTCGGCCCCGTCAGCGAAGGTCGCCTCGATTTCCGCCCAGGGGACGTCGTTCTCGCGGGCGTCCTGGACCGTCGAGAGGATCTCGTCGGCGAGGTCGTAGTTCGCGTAGAGGAGTTCGGCCTTCTCCCGTTCGGCCTCGGCCTGGGCCGTGAAGTCCTCGATGGCCCCCTCCTGTTGCTCGATGATGCGTTGCTGTTTCTCGATCTCGGCCTCGAAGTCGGGGCGCTGGCGCTCGTCGCCGTCGCTGCTCTCGGGGGCCGCGGACTCGACGGCCGCCAGGCGCTCGACGTAGTGGTCGATGGCGCCGTTGAACGTGTCGAAGCGGTCCGCGTCGAGGCCGGCGTACTCCTCCATGGCCACCGGCGTGACGTCGACGGGCCGCCGATCAGCCTCGACGTCGTCCGCGTCCGCGGTTGCCTCGTAGTAGACGTGCGGGTCGAACGCACCGTCGTCGAGGGTCTCGACCAGCGCCTGGACCTCGCGGTAGACGGCGGCGATCTGGTCGTCGGTGACCTCCCCGATGTCGAGGGTCTTGGGCACGTCGGCGCGGGTACACAGTTCTTCGGCCCAGAGACCGCCGAAGTTGAGGCGGGTGGCCAGCGTCCGGACGACGTCCGTGTCCGAGTCGCGCATGCGCGCGGCGAACCCGTCCTCGTCGACGGCGAGGGGGTTGAACCGCGCCTCGGGGAACTCGTACTGGGCGCCGGGGGCGACGGTCCGGGACTTCAGCCGGACGGTCTCGAGGCAGTCGACGACGCCACCCGTCGCGTCGAGGACGGCGAAGTTGCCGTCGCCGAACAGTTCGACGACGACGGTCGTGCTGTCGCCGTCGCGCTCGAAGCGCAGTTCGAGGATGCGGTCGAACTCGAACTGCTCGACGCCGGCGAACGTCGACCCCTCGAGGCGGTTGCGCAGCATCATCGCGAAGTCCGGCGGTCGCTCCGGGGCGGATGGCACGTGGTCCGGGGTGGCGACGCGGACGTGTTTCGGGTCGCGGACGTTCACGAGCAGTTCGGCCCGGCCGTGCTCGTGGTGGCGCAGCTTGAACCGGACCAGGTCGTCGTCGTACAGGTACGCCTTGTCGAAGAACGCGCCCTCGTAGTCGCCCAGTTCCCGTGCGAGGGCGGCGACGTCGACGCTGGTCAGCTCCCGCTTTGCCTCCATGCCCGCCGCTTCCGCCGGGAGCCGCAAATGCGTGTCGTTGCCGGGTCGCCCCCGACCGGGCCGTCGGCAAGTCGTAAGGCCAACCGGACCGACGCGGCGGGTATGGACGCCCGGGAGACCGTGGAAGCCTACTACGACGCGCTGCGCGCCGGAGAGCCACTGGGGCCGTTCTTCGCGGGCCGCCGCGACGAGGGCGACGACGCGACCGTCAAGGTCGGCATCTCGGAGCGACTGGTCGGAATCGAGGCCGTCCGGTCGGGCCTCGCCCGGCAGACCCGAACGACCAGCGGCTGGACTGTCGACAGCGACGCTCTCCGCGTCACCGAGCGCGCCGACCACGCCTGGTTCAGCGACGAGGTGGCGCTGGGATGGACCGACACCGAACGCGGAATTCGGTTCGAGTTCGAGACGCGCTGGAGCGGGACGCTCGAACGCCGCCCCGCGGACGGCGACGCCGAGTGGCCGACGTGGCGGTTCGTCGATATGCACGTCAGCACCACGGCCGAGCTCTGAGTGGATTCGGCGGGTAACCCCACGTTCGCAACCGATACGTTCAACGGGGCCCGGCCGAAGTAGGAAGTAGGAACGTCCACCATGGAACTCCCAGACGACCTGCTCGCGCTGTACGCGGCCGAAATCGAGGTCCGGGACGGAGACCCCTCGATCGCCATCCCGGACCGCGAACTCGAGATCGGCGACCTCGCGGTCGGTGACCGGTACCGGATCGCCGTGTTGCCGCCCCGGGCGGAGGAATCGAGCGAAGACACCGACCCACAGCGTGTCGATCGCGGTACCGCCGTCGGGTCCGAGCCCGAGGACCGTCACAACGGCGGGCCACCGGTCTCCGAGGGCGAAGTCTGTGAGGTGGAGATCGAGGACGTCGGCGACCAGGGCGACGGCATCGCTCGAATCGGCCCCGGATACGTCGTCTTCGTGCCCGAGACGGACGTCGGCGACCGCGTCACGGCCGAGATTACCCAGGCCCGCGAGAACTTCGCGTTCGCCGAGGTCGTCGAAGGCGAGCCGCTCTCCGAGTGAGCGGTCCGCCGCTGGGTCACCCGTTGCAGAGCCGGCAACGCGGCGGGCGATACTTTCCCGACACGGTGTGAACGTAACGTTATGCGACTCCGAACGCGATTCGTCGCGAGCATCGTCGCGCTCACCGTCGTGGCTGCCGTCGGGCTGTACTATCGCTCCGCCGTCGACGACAGTGGCGACGAGCCATCGGCACCCCACGCAGGGACGCGGTCGGTCGAGTAACGCACGGTTCCTGGACGGTCTGCAGTCAGACGTCTCATTCTGGGCGTTCGTCCGGGCCACGACATCCTCGACTACGGACGCGTCTCGTCGAAGCGTCCAGAATCGTGTCGGCGCGGCAGGCAGGGTGGCGTGTCGTCGCAAGTACGGTCGCGTATACGGACCGATCAGTCGATCGGCCGGAAAAACGGTGGCAAGGCGGGCGTTACTGGCCGTCGGACGAGGTGGCGTCGTCCGTGGTGTGACGGTTGCGGTGGCGCCGTGATCGGATCCGATCCGCGACGTCGTCCGGTGTGGGGGAGTCGTCGGTTGTCAGGGGAACCACGCCGACGGGGTCGTCGGCAAGTGAATCGTGGCACCGGGTCGAAAAAACACCCACCGCAGCGTTGCGGGCCCAGCAACACGGCTTCGAGTCACCCGACGCAGGGGGATTCCGTCACCGGTCCCGGCAACCGAACGCGCACGACGCAACCGGATCGGGCAGTCCGGACCGGGCGAGCGGCAGAATTTTACACCCTCGCGTGCGTGGTCAAAATCGTAGCACACGAGCGATGACGACCACGCACGATCGGCTCCGACTCGCCGTCGTCGGGCCGACCGACGAAACTGGGGAACTCGGGGGTGTGCTCCAGGACGAAACGGCACACAGCGTCGCGACCGTGGACCCGGACGACGGGCTGGGCGACCAGCCGGAGGCTGACTGCCTGCTCGTCGACCAGAAAGCCACCCCGGACCGGTGGCAAGCGATTCTCGCGGACGCGACCGACCGAGGGCGACGGCCCGCCGTCGTCGTCCTCGTCGCTGCGGAGTTCCAGGCGACCGTCTCGACGGCCATCGAGGCCGGTGCGGACGGCTACCTGCCACGATCGGTGTGCCTCGAGAGGCCGCGCCTCGCGGCGAGTCGCGTGGAAACAGTCGTCTCACGGACGCGAGCCGCCGCGGACGCTGGCGGCGGACTCGACGGAACACACCGGTCGCTGTTCGATAACATCTCCGACGGGCTGGTCGTCCACGAACCCGAGAGCGGCGAGATTCTCGACGTGAACGACCAGTACTGTTCGCTGACGGGGTACGACCGATCCGAGTTGATCGGCTCCCGGATACGCATCATCGTGCCCGAAGACTCCGAGTACTCCTACGAGACGGCCCTCCGCCACATCGAGGACGCACGGGAGGGCGGCCCGCAGCTGTTCGAGTTCGAGGGCGTGCGCAAGAGCGGCGAGCGGTTCCACGCCGAGGTGCACCTCCAGACCGTGCAGTTCGGCAGTGCCGAACGGGTGCTCGCGAGCGTCCGGGACGTCACCGACCGCAAGCGTCGCGAGGACGCGATTCGGGAGCTGCAGACCGCGACCGAGCGAATTCAGCAGGCCGGGACGCGCGAGCGGGTCGTCGAAATCGTCGTCGAGACCGCTGCCGACGCGCTCGGGCTCCCGGCTGCCTGCTGTTGGTTGCACGAGGACTCGCCCGACCGGCTGACGCCGATCGCAGCGACCGACCCGATCCACGAACGCGAGCTCTTCGCTCCGGTCCCGGCGGACGCCTTCGAGTACGAGGCCTTCGAGGCGGGCGAGATCACGACCTACGAACCGCGCCACGTCCACCCCGAGGTCGAGTTCGAGACGGCCGTGTTGCTCCCACTGGGCGACCACGGGCTGGTGGCGGCGGGGCGGTCGAACTCGCGAACCTACGACGAGGTTACACTCGACGTGGCCCGGACGCTGGCCGAACACGCCACGACGGCCCTGGACCGGATCGCCAGGGAGGGGGAGCTCCGCGAGAGCCAGCAGCGTCTCCAGGCGATCGTCGACCGAATCGACGAGGCCATCTTCCTCGCTCCGGTGTCCGAACTCCCGAAAGCACAGCCCGCGCCGGACTTCGTCAGTTCGGGCTACGAGGCGATCTGGGGCCAGTCACTCGACGGCATCCAGGAACGCTACGACGAGGGGTTCTTCGGGACGCTCCACCCGGACGACTACGACGGCTACTGCGCCCTGATCGACCGGATCGTGGACGACGTGGAGGCCGGCGACGCGGACGATCGGTACTCCCGGGAGTATCGGATTGAGCGACCCGACGGGACGGTCCGGTGGGTGCACTCCGACTTCTATCCGACGGACTGGCGAGACGGCGATCCACAGGTCGTCATCGTCAGTCGCGACGTCACCGCCCGGAAGGAGCGCGAGCGGACGGTCGAGTCCTTCCAGGACGCCTCTGCCGGCCTCACGACGGCCGAGACGGTCACCGAGGCGGCACGGATCGCCGTCGACGCGGCCGCCGACGTCTTCGACCTCCCGGCGACCGCCGTCTATCACTACGACGACTCGACGCGACTGGACCCGACGGCGACGGGCCCGGCCGTCCCCGACGCGGACGACCTTCCGGTCCTCACCGCAGACGACGCGCGGGCCTGGGAGTCGTTCGTCGACGAGACGATGTACTCCGTCGCAGTCCAGGAGACGGCGGCCCTCGACGTCGGCTCGTGGCCGGAGGCGCTCTTGCTCCCGCTGGGGGGCAACGGGCTCCTGGTGGTCTGGCGGACGACGGGGGAGTTCGACACCGAGGCGGCGAGCATCCTGGCGGCGACGCTCGAGGCCGCCCTCAACAGGCTCCGGGGCGAGCGGCGCCTGGAGACCCGCCGCGAGGAACTGGAGACCCAGACCGAACGCGCCCGGCGGCTGGAAGCGATCACAGAAGTGACCCGACGCGTCGAAGCGGCCATCACGACCGAATCGACACGCAGCGGCGTCTTCGAGGCCGTATGTTCGGAGCTCGTCGAGGTCGACCCCTTCACCGGGGCGTGGATCGCGGGCGCGGAAGTGGGGACCGATCGGCTGACGCCCCGGGCGGTGGCCGGCGTCGACCGCGACCACGTCGACCGGGTGCTGGGCGGTGAGACGACGTCCGACGCGGACCGCCACCCCGCGACGGACGCGTGGCAGTCGGGATCGCCGCGCGTCGTCGGGTCGCTCGTCGGCGGCGGTCGACGGAGCGAGTGGCGACAGCACCTGCTCAAGGCGGGCCTGAGCTCGGTCTGTGCCGTACCCCTGGCCCACGGCGGGGTCACCTACGGCGTGCTCGTCGTTGCCGCCGACGAGTCAGACGCCTTCGACGAGCGCGTGGTCGACGTCCTCTCGCAGCTGGGCCACTCGATCGGGCACGCGACGACGGCCATCGAGCGACAGCGGGCGCTGGAGTCGGACGACACCGTCGAACTGGCCTTCAGGGGACCCGACATGGATCTCCCCATCGCCCGACTCGCCCGCGAGGGGGACTGTCACGTCCACCACGAACGAACCGTCAGACGCCAGGATGGGACGGTGAGCGTCTTCTACAGCCTCCGCGACGGGGAACCCGCCGACCTCGACGCGCTGGCGACCGAGACCCTCCCGGGTGACGTCGAGGTGGTCGCCGACGGCGGCGAGCGGGCCGTCCTCGAACGACGCGGCTCCTCCTGGTTCGGCGCCGTGGTCTCGGAGTACGGTGGCGTCCTCCGATACGGCGAGGCGACGCCGGAACGCGTGGAACTCGTCGTCGAGCTTCCGCGGGAGACGGACACGCGAGCCATCGTCGAGCGGCTCCAGGCCGAGTATCCAGCCCTGGAACTCACGGCACAGCGACACCACCGCGAAACCGACACCAGGCCGGGCGACGTCCAGGACCGCGTCGAACGGCAGCTGACGGACCGGCAGTACGAGGCCATCGTGACGGCCCACGCGATGGGCTACTTCGACTGGCCACGCGAGAGCAGCGGCGAGGCCGTCGCGGAGTCGCTGGACATCACCCAACCGACCGTGAACAAGCACATTCGTCTCGGTGAACGGAAGATCCTCGACCTGCTGTTCGGCTCGGCGGATACAGACCCCAGCTGATCGGCGTGGCCCGAGGTGAATTCGTCAGGCCTCGAGAAGTGGGCAGGTCGAAACGAGCGGCGCGGACGGTGACGATGGTGGAATGGTTTGGGGCGTGGTGGGGATGTAGTGGAGGTGGGGCGTGGTGGGGATGTGGTGGAGGTGGGGCGTGGTGGGGATGTGGTGGAGGTGTGGCGTGGAGGGCCGAGGTGGACGGCTGATGACGGCAGCCACGACGTCAGTCGGCGCCTGAATCAGCCAGCAGCAGCCGGCCGTCGATACCGTCCTCGTCGACGGCGATCCGGAGTTCGTCGAGGACCAGTTCGAACCGCTGTCGGTGGTGGCCGTCGCGACACACCCGCATCCGGGCCGAGACGAGTCCCGCGTCGGTGAGGCGGTCCAGGCGGCGGTAGACCGTCGCCCGGGACATGCCACAGGCGTCCGCGATGTCCCTGGCTGCCATCGAACCGCCCTCGAGTGCCCGGAGGATGTCACAGACGTACTCGTCGCCGAGCAACTCGAGGATCTCTGTCACCGCGACCTCGGATTCGTCGGGGGTGGATCCGGGGGTGGGGTCGGTCTCGGGCGTGGCGGTGCGCCGCGTGCCAGTCGACCGCCGGTTGGTGGCGGCATCCGACGTGGCGATGGTGACTGCTTCGTTCGCCGTCATCAAAGAGACGAATGCATTCTGCCCACCCAACTGTGATGGTAGTGCTGACTGATTGTGACCCAGTGACAGGGCTATACTGATTGATGTGGCGGCGTCGCGGGCCCGCGGATGGCCGTGTTTCCCGGCCAGCAACGCGGCTCGTCGCTTTACGTCCGCGTAGCCCCTTCCGCGTCATCGTGCAGCGCCTCACGGACAAGCCGAGGAGCACGGGTCCCGGAGTCCGTCGGTTACGGGCCGGCACCGCCGGGACGACGTGGGCCGAGTACAGTTGCGTGACCCGACGTGGGGCACACCGCCACAGGGGGCGCAGGTCATGCACGTCGGAGGGCTGCTCGTCGTGACGAACGAGATTCACTGCGACCGGCAGTTGCTCGTCGCTGGCGATGGGCTCGCTGCCCTTACCTGCGCGGGGTTCCTGGACCAGGCCGGCTTCGACCCGGTGCTGGCGCCGGCCACCCGGACGACGGTCACCCCCGACTGCGAAGCGGTGCCAATCTGGCGGCCGGGGCTCGAACTGCTGGCGCACGTCGGGCTCCGGCGACCGGTCGAACGGCTGGGGACGCGCCTCGACGCCCGGCGCACCATCCACGGTGCCCGGGTTGCCGCCAGCGATCCAGCCGACCGACCGGTGCTCGTGACCATCCGGGCCGGCGACCTCCGGGACTTGCTGGCAGCGCGGGTCCGGGACCGGATTCGCACGAAAGAGACGGCGGTGACCGGTCTCGAATCGACCCGGGCCGGCGTGCGCGCGGCCTTCGAGCCGGGCATCTCCGAGACGTTCGACGCCGCCGTCACGACCGTCCCGTCCCTCTACCCCGACGCGTCCCCGTCGTCCGGCCCCACCGGTCTCAGGACCTGGAGCTTCGAGTGGCCGGAAACGCTGTCGGGACCGGACGAACCCGTCGAGTCGGTGGAGGGGGCCCGCGCGGCCATGACCACGCCGGTCGACGACGGCGTCCGCGTCCTTCTACTGGGTGCCGACGGCTCGACCCCCGACACGCCGGTCGCAGTGGAACAGCTGGAGGGGGTCTTCGGCCCGCTGCTGGCCGACATCGGCGATCCGTTTGACGGCCTCGCCCAGCACGATCTGCAGTACTGGCAGTCCGGTCGCCACCTCCCGCGGTCGATGGTGACCGGCAGCGTCGGGCTCCTCGGGCCGGGGGTCCGGGCGTCGGTGCCCGGCGACTGCCTCGGGGCGAGCCTCGCCGTCGAGGACGCCTGGGTGCTCGCCGACGAACTCGCCTACGGACCGTCGTCGGCCGAGGCCGCCCTCGCGTCCTACCAGACGCGACGCCACCAGCGGATGGCCGCCATCAGCAGCGAGTGTCACGACCGGGCGAGGAATACTGGGAGCCACACTCGGTCACCCACGCTCGACGCGCTCCGTGGCGCCCGCTCACTCGCATTCGACCACGTCGCGGGTGGACTTCCTGCACTCGCTCGCGACATTCCGGGGCGGCTCTGAGCCGCCGTCCGATCGCGCACTACCAACAGAGATGCCGGAATCGCCATCGGGACGGCCCATGTTGCCGGATCAGAAACTCGACGGCGGGATATAGGGCCTGTCCGAGCACAGTCGATCACATGAGCCCGCAATCTGCGAGGCAGTCTCGACGCGGTCCCGTCCACGACCGGGCCGGTGACGGGGTAGGCGTCAGCGACGAGATTCTGGTCCTGCGGAACTACGACGGCCAGACCACCCACGACGTCAGGGTCACCTTTCTCGACGCGCACGACGACGTCGCGCTCCAGCGCGAGTACACGGTCGCTCCGCTCGGGGTGACCAGCGTCGCCCGGCGTCTGGAGCGCGGTGTCTATCGCGTGACGGCGACGGTCGACGGCGAGCACGTCGCCCGCGCGGACTGTCTGGTCGGCAGCGGTCCCCACGAGACGGCCATCGTCGAAGTGGGGAACGGCGTCGTGAGTCTCTCGGAGGGCGGTCGCTAGCGAGGGTTCGGCAGGCTCGACCGGCTCAGTCAGACGGGGCGGCGAGCGGGAGTTCCGCGACGACCAGCCCCAGCGCGACGGCGCCGGCGGCCGTGGTCGGCGAGACCACCGACTCCACGACCAGCACCGAGAAGACGGTGGGGAGGGCGACGAGGACCGTGGCTCGGACGGCAGAGCGACGTGGGGCCATCGTGTGATTCGCCCGACGGTGTCGGACTCACGTCGACCCAGGCGCCCGGGGTACATACCCGGATGCCCAGCGTTGCAGGCCGTGCAACTCCGCCCGTGGATGGACTGTAGGTGTAGAGGAACGCCCTGCGTTCGTGTCCCGCGAGGACAGGCCTGGGAGAGCCGATCAGTCCAGCACGCGGGCGATCCAGCGATGGGGCGCGTCGATCTCGTCGTCGGTCGGCAGGTTCGCCGGGTCGTCCCAGACCCGGCCCGCCGCAGCGATGCCGCGCTCGTCGGCCACGGTCTCGAAGAAGGCCTTCCCCCGCTCGTACTGACGGCGCTTGACGCTCAGGCCGAGGAGGCGTCGGATCAGCGTCTCGACCGGGCCGCGGCCCTTCCGGCGTTCCTCGAGTTTCCGGCGGAGGTCGGCGTACTCCGCGTCGAAGGCCCGGTCCATGACGAGTTCGGCGTACCCCTCGACGGCGGTCATCGTCGTGTCGAGTTCGCCGAGCGTATCACGGTCGATCGATCCGGACGCGAGTTTCTCGACGGTCTCCTCCAGGCGCGCCTCCATGTGCCCCGGAAGCCAGGGCGCCGCTCCGAACTCGGCGGCGTGGGCCACCTCGTGGAAGGCGATCCAGCGGCGAAACCTGGGGACCGGCACGTCGAGTGCCTCGGCGACGCGGTGGATGTTCGGGCGGACGAAGTACAGTTTGTGGTCGTCTCCGTCAGCGAGCAAGAGCGGGTCGTACTGGCCGAGGACGTGGTTCGCCAGGAAGGAGAGGGCGACGGTCATCGAGCCGGTGTTCACGACCCGTGCGACCCCTGGCATGAGGCCCACCTGTGACTCGAGGGGTGCCATGACGCGCTCGAAGGTGCCGACGTTGGCCTCGAGCCAGTGGTGGCGGTCCTGAATCTCGACGGTCTCGGGGAGGTCGAAGTCGATGGCCGTGACGTCGCGGACGCGGGCACGCGCTTCACGCACGTCGTCGGCGATGGCTGCCCGCTCGGCCGGAGAGACATCGAGGTCGCCGGGGTCGGTCGCAGCCGTCGCCGCCTCGGTCACCGCAGTCCAGTCGATCGGTCCCGTGCCGGAGGCGCCGGTGACCGCGCGGACGCTCCGATAGAATCCCATGGGGCCGGTCGGAGCCCCGCCGCTATAGGTCTTGGCCCGTCAGGCCGCGATGGGTTCGGTCTCGGTCTCCTCGACGGGATCCGAGTCGCCACCCCGCAGGCGCCGGACGGCGAGGCCGATGCCCACGAGGAAGACCAGTCCGACGACGAAGGGCAGCGGCGATCGACCGCTCTCGTCCGTCTCCGCGTCGCCGGTCGAGAATCCGTCGTCAGTCTCACTCTCGGACTCGCCGCCGAGCCGTTCGCCGCTGAAGGGCGCTTTCGCACTGAAGGACGGGTCATCCAGGTTCACCTCGAGGAGTGTAATCTCCATGTAGGAGAGGTCGCCGACGAGACATATACGGGTTTCGCCGGGGGACGCCTGGCCAGGGCCGATCCACGGGATTGACGGTCGTCCCCCACGACACCACCCCATGGACGAGACGCGTCGCGAGTTCCTGCGGAAACTCCTCGAGACTCACACCCCGTCGGGTCACGAACTGCCCGGGCAGCGGGCCTGGGTCGAGTACGTCTCCGAGTTCGCCGACGAAGTGCGAACCGACGAGTACGGCAACGCCGTCGCCGTGCGAGAGGGCACCGAAGACAACATCGCCCTCGCCGGTCACGGCGACGAGATCGGCTTTATCGTCCGCGACGTCAGCGACGACGGCTTCGTGCGGATGGAGCGCATCGGCGGCTCCGACCGGACGGTCTCGCAGGGGCAACACGTCCGGATCCACACCGAGAACGGGCCCGTCTCCGGCGTCGTCGGCCAGACGGCGATCCACCTCCGGGACGCCGACGAGGAGTCCCTCCAGGACGTGTCCGAACAGTTCGTCGACGTAGGCGCAGACGACGGCGACGCGGTCGAGGAACTGGTCGATCGCGGCGACCCGATCACCTTCCAGCAGCGCGTGACCGAACTCGAGAACGGGCGACTCGCGGCGCGGGGCATGGACAACCGCATCGGCATCTGGACCGCAGCCGAGGCGTTCCGGCGGGCCACCGAGCGCGACCCAGAGGCCACCGTCTACGCCGTCAGCACGGTCCAGGAGGAACTCGGGCTCCGGGGGGCGAGCATGGTCGGGTTCGACCTGGATCCGGACGCCGTAATCGCGGTCGACGTCACCCACGCCGTCGACACGCCTGGCATCCCCGGCGACAGATCGACCGGCATCGAACTCGCTGCCGGGCCGGCGATCAAGCGTGGCAGCGTCAACCACCCGCGCCTCGGCGAGGCCGTCCGCGACGTGGCCCGCGAGGAGGAAATCGACGTCCAACTGGAGGCCGCCGGGATTCGCACGGGGACGGACGCCGACGCCTTCTACACCGAACGGGGCGGCATCCCGTCGCTGAGCGTCGGCGTGCCGAACCGGTACATGCACACGCCGGTCGAGGTCGTCGATCCGAGCGACCTCGAGGCGACGGCGGAACTGCTGGGTGCGGTCGCCGCCGAGGCCCACCGGTTCGAGTTCGAGCCCGACGTCGGCGTGTAACCGCAAGCCGACCACGTCGAGACGGCACCCGTGCGAGCGGTGCACAGCCCGGTCCGCGTCCGGTACGTTTATGCGGCCACTACCACCCCGTTGTGACATGAGTGACCGCGGGAACCGACCACTGGACGTCCTCGAAGCCGCCGTCGGCGACGAGGTCGTCGTCTCGCTGAAGGATGGCGAGGTCCACGAGGGACGGCTCGTCGGCTACGATCAGCACATGAACCTCGTCGTCGAGGCGGGCGACAACACAACGATTATACGCGGCGACAACGTCGTGTCGATACGTCCATGACCGGCGCAGGAACTCCGAGCCAGGGCAAGAAGAACACCACGACACACGTCAAGTGTCGACGGTGTGGCGAGAAGTCCTACCATTCGAAGAAGGGCGTCTGTTCGTCCTGCGGTTTCGGCAAGTCTGCCAAGCGGCGCGACTACGCCTGGCAGAGCAAGGCCGGCGAGTAACATGCCCGGCCCGTCCGTGGCCCCGGCACCGACATTCTCGATCCAACCGTGACTGACACCCACCTGAAGGACTGGCACGAAAAGTGCGGCGTCGTCGGCGTCTCCCTCGCCGACCGCGACGCAGCACGCCCCCTCTATTACTCCCTCTACGCGCTCCAGCACCGCGGTCAGGAATCCGCCGGGGTCGTCACCCACGACGGCTTCCAGCAGCACAGCCACGTCGAGATGGGCCTCGTCGGCGACGCCTTCGAGCCCGGGGACCTCGAGGGACTGAACGGCTCGAACGGCATCGGCCACGTCCGGTACCCGACCGCCGGGAGCGTCGAGAAGAGTTGCGCACAGCCCTTCTCCGTCTCCTTCAAGAGCGGCTCGCTGGGCCTGTCGCACAACGGGAACCTCGTCAACGCCGACGAACTCCGCGACGAACTGGGGATGCTCGGCCACGCCTTCACCTCCGACGGCGACACGGAGGTCATCGCCCACGACCTCGCGCGGAACCTCCTCGAGGAGGACCTCGTCCGCGCCGTCAAGCGCACGATGTCGCGCATCCACGGCTCGTACTCGCTGACGATCATGCACGACGAGACCGTGCTCGGCCTGCGCGACCCGAAGGGGAATCGCCCGCTGTGCATCGGCGAACTCGACGACGGCTACGTCATCGCCTCCGAGTCGGCGGCCATCGACACTCTCGACGGCGACCTCGTCCGCGACGTGAAGCCCGGCGAACTCGTCGTCCTCCACCCGGACGGCAGCGGCTTCGACTCCTATCAGCTCGTTTCCGAGGACCACACCGCCCACTGCTTTTTCGAGCAGGTCTACTTCGCCCGGCCGGACTCCGTCATCGACGACCGGCTCGTCTACGAGGTCCGCCGCGACCTCGGCCGGAAGCTCTGGGAGGAATCCGGGATCGAGACCAACGTCGTCATGCCCGTTCCAGACTCCGGCCGGGCTTTCGCCTCTGGCTATGCCGAGGCGGCCGGCGACGACGGCGCCGAGACCGAATTCGCGGAGGGACTGATGAAGAACCGGTACGTCGGCCGGACCTTCATCATGCCCACGCAGGACGAACGCGAGCGCGCCGTCCGGCTGAAGCTCAATCCGATCAAGTCCACCATCGAGGGGCGGACCGTCACGCTCATCGACGACTCCATCGTGCGGGGCACGACCTCGACGCAACTCATCGACCTGCTGCGTGACGCCGGCGCGGAAGAGATCCACCTCCGCATCGGGTCGCCGCCGATCCTCGCGCCGTGTTACTTCGGCATCGACATGGCCACGCGCGAGGAACTGATCGCGGCGAACCGGTCGGTCGACGAGATCGAGGCGTCGATCGGCGCGGACAGCCTCTCGTACATCTCCGTCGACGCCGTCACCGACGCGATGGAGATGGACGACGAGGACCTCTGTCTGGGCTGTGTCACCGGCGAGTATCCCTACGACGTCGACGGCGAGACGACCGACCGCGACGTCGAACGGCCCGTGATCGACGGGGTCTCGGCGAGCGCCGACGACTGAGCGACGACCTTAGCCGCTGGACACGATCGCGTCCGTGTCTACGTCCAGCGGATCCTCGATCTCGCCCATGACCGCTTCCAGTGCATCGGTCGCCGTGAGGAGGCCGACGACCTCGCCGTCTTCGAGCACGAGAGCGAGTTCCTGGTTTTCCCGCTGGAACTGGTCGACGGCCTCGCTGAGCGGCGTCTCCACGTCCACAGTCGTCGGCGGCGCCGCGATATCCGCGAAGGTCACCCGGCCCGCCCGGAGGTCGTCGATCATGTCGACGATGGCGGGCACGTAGACGATTCCCCGAAAGTCCGCCGGGTCCTCGCCAACTAGCGGGAACCGCGTGTGCGGGCTCCCGCCCACACGGTCGAGGTTTTCCTCGGGCGACGCCGTCGTCGACAGGAATATAACGTCGTCGACGTCGGTCATCTCGTGTCGAACGGGGCGCTGGCCGACGGTCAGCGCGTTGAGGACCTCCTCTTTGCGTTCCTCGTCCATGTCGACGCGGTCGAGGAGCGATCCCATTCGATTGCGCAGGTCAGCACGCGTCTCGATGACGTCGGTTTCCGTCTCCAGCCACGCGCCGGACATCTCGACGCCGAACAGCCCGAGCGTCCACTTGGCCACGCTGTCGCCGATCGCGATGACGGGGGCGATCACCTTCGCGAACCAGTACAGCGGGGTCGCGCCGTGGCGGACGACGAACTTCGAGCGCTCGACGCCGAGGTAGGTCGGCGTCTGTTCCCCGTGGGTGAGGTGGACGAGGTTGATGATGACGAAGGCGACGATCGCACCGGCGCCGACCGACGCGAAGAACGTGTTCGCGAAGACGGGCTCGAAGATAGCCGCCAGAGCCGGCTCCGCGACGATGCCGACGGCGATGGACGACGCCGTGATCCCGACCTGACAGCTCGTGAGGTAGATCTCCAGGTCCTGTGTCATCTCCCACCCGCGCCTGAGGCCGGGTTCGTCGAACTCGGACTCGGGATACTGGCGGACGCGCGTCAGCGCGAACTCGATGGCGACGAAGAAGCCGTTGGCGAGGATGAGCACGAGCCCGGCGGTCAGCCGGAGCGAGAGCTCGAGTGCGTTCATTGGTTCCGTTGCGGCGCAGGGGTACGCCGCCGGGTCGTATGGGTTCTTTGATGAGTGGCCGCTCGAGGTTTCGGTCCCCTCCGTCGGTGGGAAGACTGATTGACGACCCACGTGAACTGCTGCCCTGATGGACGCGGTGAGTTTCGACCTCGACGGGACGCTGGTTCGGTCCGCGGAGTCCCGCGAGCGGTCCATAGACCACGCCCGCCAGGTCGTCGACCCGGCCCTCCCCCGCGTCCCGGTCGACGCCTACCAGACCGCCTTCCGAGACGCCCTGCGAGAGCGGCTCCCGAACACCGCCCGCGAGATGCCAGTTCGACGCGCGGCGTTCGAGCGTGCGTTCGCCGAGCGCGGACGCGTGCCGCCGGCGCCGACGCTGTCCGCGTTCGCGCGGGCCTACCGGCGTCGACGGCTGGAACGGCTCGAACAGCGGGCGGGCGCAGTGGAGATTCTCTCCAGCGTCCGTGAATCCGGTGGGGTTACGCTGATCGTCACCAACGGCCCGGCCGGGCTCCAGCGGGAGAAACTCGAGCGGACCGGTCTGGCCAAGCACGTCGACGCGATGGCAGTCGCGGGGCGGTGCGGCGCCGCGAAACCCGACCCCCGCCCGTTCGAGGTCGCGCTCGACCGCATCGACGCGTCGGCCGACGGGACGATCCACGTCGGCGACGCGCAAGAAGACGTGACCGGCGCACGCCGGGCCGGCCTCGATCCGGTCCTCCTCGACCCGGACGGATCCAGGCCAGACGGGTCCGGGCCGGAAACCACGCTCACCCCTCGCTATCGGTCACTCGCGGCCGTCTCCCGGCGCGTTCTCGACTGAGAGTCACCGGTCGGTACGGGGGTCGTCCTCGTACAGGTCGCGGACCCGGTCGAGTAGTTCCCGCTCTCGAATCTCCGCAGCGACGGGGTCGGGAACGCGCTCGTCCCACTCGTCGCCCGCGGCCATCGCCTGGCGGACGGCCGTCGCGCTCACCGTCCGCGTGCCCCGCTTGTCGCGGACGGTCCGCCCGGTGTTCCGCAGCCGCTCGACCTTGCGTTCGTGCCACTCGCCGAGGACGTTGACGTAGTGGACCGTCTCGGGCGGGGCGTAGGCGTCCCAGAGGTCGGGCCTGTTGATCGGGAAGGGAGCAATCGAGACGGCACAGGGGAGGTCGGCGTCGTCGAGCGCACGCTCGATCATCCGGTGGCGCTCGTAGTACGTGAACGGATTGTTGCGCGGGCGGTGGCGCTCCGGGTCGGCGTCCGTGGCGACCGTGTGAGCCGAGTCGGCGTTCGTGATCCCGATGAGCAGCCGATCGCTCGCGCTGTCGGTCGCCGCCCAGCGCACGTAGTCGAGGTGCTCGTCGTGGAACGGCTGGAACCGCCCGTGGACGTGGGCCGGCGGCGTTGGGTCGGTCATACCGTGCGGTTGGGCACCGCACCCTATGGACCTTGCCGCTGGGCGACGCGCTCGACGTACCGTGCGAGGTCGGTCCCGGGGTCCCGGTGGAGACCGGTCTCGTCGGTCACACGGCCGATCCTGACAGGGTCGGCAGCCGAAACGGAATCCAGTCGCCGCTCGAATCGATCCAGCGCGGCGAGAGTTCCGATCGCCGCGAGCGGCCCGTTGGTCTCGACGGTCACGTCCGGAACGGTCCAGCCGTCACGAACGGTCGCGATGGCGTCGCCGTCCAGTACCGGCAGCGACTCGACGCGGAGGCCACAGTCCGTGGCTGCGAGCGGCCGCGCGAGGCCGCCGACGCCGGGTCCGGAGACGTCACCGACCCACTTCAGGTGGCGCGTAGGATCGAAGTCGTCACCCGGTGCAGGGCACGCGGTTGCGACGGCCCGGGCGACGTCTACGTGATCGGTCGTGAGTGCCCTGACGGCACGCTCTCTCGTGGCTGGGTCGAGCGCGACGGTCTCGTCGACGACGCCCGCGTAGAGCGCGAGTCCGCCGAGCGGACGGTGGAGCAGCACACCGTCGCCCGGTTCCACGGCGCGTCGCCGGACCGGGGGCACCCGGCGGGTCACGGCCGACGCGGACGCGCCGAACTGCCAGCCGCGCCCGTCGTGGGCCACGACGACGGGATCGTGGACGGTGACGGAGGGTGGCGCCCCGGACTCGTACCAGGCGGTGACCCGATCGAGGGCCGGGTCCGTGCCCCCTGGGGCCGCGACGACCGGTCTGACTGCGCGCTCCTCGGCCGCCCCCTGTGCGTAACAGTCGTCGAGAGCGTGGCAGACGGCCACCCGCGCCTGCTCGGTCGGCGAGAGGTCCGGGAACGCGTGGACGACGTCGACGTTGACGGCGCGATAGCCGGGACGCCGACGCCCGGTCGGGACCAGGCACTCGCCCCAGACGGTCGGCCGGGTGGCCCCGTCGAGCTGCAGCGAGTGGCCCTTCACCACCGTCACGGAGCGACCGTCTGCCCACCCGCCGTACGCGTCCGCCAGGGTGGCAGCGAGCGCAGATGGCGCACTGCCGCGTTCGGCGTCGAGGAACGCGGCCGCGACGACGCGCGACGGCCGCGCCCCGGCCGGCGCCGTGTCGCCGTCGTCGCCGATGGGGGTGCGGTCCAGCTCCGCCGAATTCGGGAGCAACCCGGCCTCGAGGTCGGCGGCGATTCGAACCCCGTCCAGGTCGTCGCGCAGTGTCTCGATTGCCGGGCGGACGACGCGATCCAGTGGCGTCTTCCCGGCACAGCCACACCGCGACGGGTCCGCACTGACGGGGTCGGTGTCTGCGGCCGTCATTGCTCTCTGTCGAGCGGGCGAACGTCCGTTGTCGGAACCGTCCCGTGGGTGGGCGTTCGGCGGAGTCCCGCGAGGAGGACTCTGTCGGCGGCGGCGCGAGCGAGCCTGAGGAGGTCGCCACCGTCTACGCGCCCGAGGCCCCCGGCCGAGGCTGGCCGTTCTCCCGTCGCGTCGACGTCGTCGACGCGCACGGTCGGCGCGGTCATCGTGACGGTGACCGGTTCGCCGGAGTGGACGACGTTGCCGACGCTCGGCGTGGTGTGGTCCGCGGTGACGACCGTGACGAGGTCCGGATCGGCGAGCGCACGGTCCACGACCGGTTCGAGCGACGCGTCGATGGCAGCCAGTTCGTCTCGCTTCGCAGCCGGCGACTCCGCGTGGGCCACCTCGTCCGGCTCCGGGTAGTGTGCGTGGACGAACTCGGCGTCGTCGACGGCCTCGAGGACGGCCGCCGCGCGGTCGTCGTAGTCCGCAGGCGGGTCGGGGGCTGCCATCCCGAGCGTCTCGGCGAGTCCCGACAGCACCGGCTTCGGCGTGAGCGAGACGCCCTGCATCCCCTGCGTCTCCGCGAAGGGCGGGGGACTGGTGGGTGCCCCGGCCCACTTCGCCAGGACGACGTCCGTCCGGCGGTCAGCGAGACGATCGACGGTCCAGCGCGTGTACGCGGCGAGCGCGTCGGCCGTGCGACGGGCAGCCCGCTCGTCAGCCGCGTCGTCAGTCGGTTCCGGGCGGACGACCGGCAGGCCGGCCTCGAAGGGGTCGGTGTCGGTCACCCCCGGGTCCAGGTCGGCGCCGTCGGCCGTCAGTCGGAGGATGCCCCGGTTCTTCCAGGTGTACGTCAGCGAGAGGTCGACGCCGTCGGCGTCGAAGGCCTCGACGAGCGCCGCGTTGGTCTCACAGTGTTCGCGGGCGTCCCCCACCGACCGATCCGTGACGGTCCAGCCGTCGGCGGCGGGGTCGACGCGGGCGAAGCTCGCACTGCAGACGACGCCGTCGCCGGGGACCGGAACGTCCAGTCCCCGGGCCTCGAGGACGCTCCGGCGCGGGAGCGCCGCGGGATCGTAGCCGAACAGGCGGGCGTGTGCGCGGTCGCTCGGCAGCGGCGTCCCCGTCGGACCGACGTCCGCGAGGCCGGACGCGCCCCCCGCTGCGAGGCGATCCAGCTGGGGCGTCTCGGCCGCTTCGAGTGGCGTCCGGCCGCCGAGGGCGGTCGCCGGTCGGTCCGCTGCGCCGTCGAGCACGACCAGCAGGATCCGGCGACCCTCGCCGCGCATGTCAGCCCTCGAGGCCGAGCGTCTTGGCGATCGTGGACTTCTGCATCTCGGTCGTTCCCGCGGGAATCCGGAGATTTCGGGCGACGCGGAACACGCGCTCGACGCCGCCGGCTCGCATCAGGCCCTGGCCGCCGAGGACCTGCACCGCGCGGTCGGCCCACTCGTAGAGCTGGGTCTCGGGGTAGTACTTGAGCATCGCCAGCAACTGGCGGGCGTCCGGTGGCTGGTCCAGGTCCTCGATGCTGGCGATGGCCTCGTACTCCTCGATGAGTTGCGTGGCGAACGCCCGCGTGGCTTTCAGTTCGGTCGCCGTCTCCACGATGGGCCACTGGACCGCCTGATTGGTCCCGATCGGCTCGCCGAAAGCCTCGCGGCTCGTCGCGTGCGATCGCATCTTCTCGAGCAGGTACTCCCCCATTCCGACGCACATGCCGCCGCGGTCGATCCGCCGCCAGTTGATCCAGGTCAGCGCGAGCTGGAGGCCCTGGCCGACCTCGCCGACCATCTGGTCGTCGTGGACCCGACAGTCCTCGAGATGGAGGTCGGACGTGATGCCGTCCATCATGAGGTTGGTGTTGATGCGGCCGTGGCTGAATCCGGGGTTCTCGGTGGCGTCGACGAGGAACATCGCCATTCCCTCTGGTCCGTCGGCCTGGTCGGTCTTCGCCAGGATCTGGGCGGTGTCGGCGTACGGCCCGTTCGTGATGTAGCGCTTCTGTCCGTTGATGACCCACTCGTCGCCGTCCTTCTCGGCGGTGGTCTCGATGGCACCGACGTCGGACCCGGCGCCGGGCTCCGTGATGCCGATACAGGCGGACTTCCGGCCCTCGACCAGCGGCGTCAACCACTCCTCTCGCTGGGCCTCGTCCAGGTGGAGCAGCGGCGCCGCCGGCCCCTCGGTCCAGGCGAGCATCGACTTCGTGAGTCCGGAGCCGTGGCCCGTCCCGTAGCGGAACACCTCCTCGATGACGTAGAAGTGTTCGAGTTGGGAGAGCCCGCCCCCACCCACCGATTCGGGGAGGTGGAGAGCGTAGAGTCCCGCATCCGCGGACCGGCGGCGGACCTCGGCCTGTGCCTCGTGAATCTCCTCGCGGAGTTTGCCGTCCTCGTCCAGGTAGTTGTGCGGGTCGCCGAGGTAGTCCTCGTACTCCTTCTCGACGGCCTTCACCTCGGTCTCGATGAACTCGTGGACGTCCTCGACGATCGGTGCGACCGAGTCGGGGGGCGAGAAGTCGCCTGCCAGTCGATCGGGGTCCCAGGTCACGGTTTCTCACTCGGGGACGGTACCGAAGAAGGTTTGGTCCGAGGGGTAGACTGGCTGTCACGTCGAATTTCCGGTGAGTCCCAATCGCTATTCACTTCGTTCGCGGCAGTACTGAGGGCTCGTTGTATTCGCCGTTCGTGAAAATCGAGACACCCCCGTCGATCGCGTCTCGCTACGCCTCGCGGTTCGCTATGCTCACCGCTCGGCTATTCGAGATTCTCGCTCCGCTCGAATCTCGCTATGCTCCGACAGGGATTCGAACTACGTCCAGACGGTCGGCCTCACTTCGTTCGGCGCTGCGTCTGGCCTCATTCGAATCGCTGGTGAGTCGCATTCGCTGCTCACTTCGTTCGCAGCAGAATGCTCCGACAGGGATTCGAACCCTGGTCATTGCCGTGAGAGGGCAATATGATTGGCCGGACTACACCATCGGAGCGCGTGCCTTCGGATAACCCTGAGTGACGTTTAATGATTGCGCTTCGCCGGAGGGATGTGAGGCGGTCTCACTCGTCCTCGAAGGGCGACCCGGCGGCCTCTGGCTCCTGGCCGGCCAGGCTGATGATGTTCTCCCGGCCGAGTCGAAGCTTGCTGATCTGGCCCTCGTCCTCCATGTCCGAGAGCAGCATGCTCACCTTCGACTTGGACCACTCCGTCTCCTCGACGATGGCGACCTGCTTCATCCGGCCGTCGTTCTCGTCGAGGAGGTGCAAGACGCGGTCCTCGTCCGAGAGCAGATCCCCCTCGGGAACCTCGGCCGCGCCGGCTGTCGCCGCTGCCGCTCCCCCGCTCCCACCGGCGTCGACGTCGGTGGATCCGGACGCGCCATCGTCACCGGACTGACGGTCGAGAATTCCGCCACTGCCCGAGGGCACGTAGCCTCTGTACCAGGCCACCCCGCCGGCGAGGAGGAGAAGGACGACGCCGCCGGCCAGGAGCACGGGCATCATTCCCCCGGCGTCGCCCCGTGCGGGCGTCCCCTGGTCGGCGCCGTTCGCGCCGTCGCCCCCGCTGGCACCACCGTCACCGGCGGCGGCAGTAGTCAGCTCACCGCCGGCCGACCCCCGCGGCTGTAAGGCCACCTGGGGCTTCTGGTCGGCGAAGCGAGCTTCACCGAACCAGGTAACCGACTCGCTTGCGGTCAGGTCACCCCGGACGGTCATGGAGTCCGGGGGAGGGGTGGCGTTGGCGAAGGCGAGAGAGGAGCCTCGTTCTATCCGGAGTCGCTGGTCGGGGCCGACGTACATCCCCCCTTCGAAGACGTCGCTTACGACGACGCGGTCCCCCTCCGTCCTGGCGAAGTTCGTCCAGCGGAACGACATCTCGATGGCGCCGCGGTCCGGACCGAGTTCGCGGACGTAGGCGTCCTTCGAGAAGGCCGTCGCGTTCATCGGCCGTCCAGTGGCGTCCTCGCCGAAGGCCACGAGGTTACGGGACCGGTTCCGGAAGTCGGTGTACGTCTGGGTTTCGGTCTGTCGGAACTCCTCGGCGTAGCGCTCGAAGTCGGCTTTCTCCGACTCGTTCAGCGGCCGACTGTGCTGGACAGTCCACCGGGCGGACCCGTTCTCGTAGACAGTGATTCGAAAGAGGGTGCCGTCGAACTCCTCGGGGGTCGACTGGGGCTGGGGACTGGCGGCGGCCTGCGCGTCGGCGACGCCGCCGAGGGCCCCGACGCTGGCGAGGGCCGTAACGAGGACGAGCCCGAGCAGACAGCTCCCCAGCCGGCGGTTCATCTACTGTGTACCATCCGAGGGCAGGATAAAAACACTGTGCCTGGCATCGACGGGGGCGGGCGATTCGTCCCACAGGCCGGTAAAAACGGGGCCCGCGCACGGCGGGACGCTGGTCCGAGGAGCGCGGTCGAAAGGCGTCGCTCGTGTGCGCGAACCGGTCAGGGGGCGAGGCGGTTCTTGCGGTTCTTCATGTGTTCCTCGTAGTACTCGAAGGTGATCGGACACCAGTCCGCGGCGATTTCGAGGATGCGCTCGGTCATCTCGCGGATCTCCCACTGGGCGTCTGCCGCCGCGCGCATGTCCGCGACGTGCATCAACATTCGTGCGTTCATCGACATCACGATGTTGACTTTCGTTCCGATGGGCAGGACGAACCGCGCGTCTTCCGGGGGCATGCCGAGGTCGAGCAGGTCCTGGTACGACTCGACGGCGTCCTCGATGGCGTCCGTGAAGATCTCCTCGCGCTGCTGGGCCGTCTCCGCGTCGACCTGGCCGGTCCGCTGATTGCGACCCACCCAGTCGGGATCCGTCGCGGACGGTGGAATCACGACCATCTCGCCCTCGCGGACGTCGGCCGGGTCGACGTCGTCGAACGCCACGTAGCGCATGGACTGCACGTCGAAGGAGACGTGGCGGTGGCGCGTGATCTGGGCCATGCACGAGCGGCTGACGCCCTCGATGGCGAAGGTCGCCTGCGCGTGCTCGAAGGGGCCGTAGTGACCGTGCTCGAGGAGGTGGTGGATGAGTGTCTCCTTGCGCTCCTCGAGATCCCCGCCCTCGACGTCGGCCATGGCGTCTTCGAAGGGCATCGTCCCGACGAACTCCCCCATGTAGTCGTTGCGCGCGCCCTGACAGACGACGCGCTCGGGATCGTCCGTGGCTTCCAGCAACGTGACGTTCATACAGGTGGGGGTGACCCGGAGGTAGATAAATTCCTGGCACTCCACGGGCCGGCGACCCTCAGAGGTCGACCCAGGGCGACGGATCGGGCTGGACACCCAGGACGCGTGCCTCTCGGCCGCCGTCGCGTTCGCGAATCTCGATCAGGCCGTCGAAGGGCTGCTTGACGACCTGGAGGGTCTGCTCGTCGTGTGCGGTCTGATCGATCGTGAACGCCCCCAGGAAGTCCGCGGCGTCGATCCGGGAGGTGAGGACGTGGCAGAACTTGAAGACGGTCTGTCGGTCGGTGTAGGTCAACATCGTCGAGAGCGATGTGAGGCCCAGTCGACCTCGCTCGATCCCGGCGCGCTCCAGGCGCTCGAGGGCACTGGTGATGCCGACGCCCATCCCCGTCAGGTCGCTCGGGTCGGCGACGTGGTGCCGGTGGGCCCCGCTGGTCGCGTCGTCGGTTCCCTCGCCCCGGGAGTCGATCACGCTGAACTGGTCAGGGTCCGCGTTCGGGGCGCGTTCCCGGAGGTCGCCGAGGACGTCCCCGGCAGTGCCACCGGTCGTGAGAAAGACGGCTCCCTCGCCATCGGTGGCCCCACTGGCGAGCATTTCGCGGACGAGGGACTCGGTACCCGTCATTGCCGGTCCGGACACGAGGATACTGGCCCCTGCCGGGACCGCCTCGAGCGCCGTCACGTCCAGCACGTCGGAGAGGTCGTACATTGTCGTTCAGGGCTCGTCCGCCAGGTCGCGAATCGTGGCGACGAAGTCGTCGTCGTCCTCGACGCCGCCGAGAGTGTCCTCGAGGTCGTCCCGGATCGATTCGATGTCCGCCCGGAGGCGGTCGTACTCCTCGCTGCTTGCCAGTTCCGCGCGGCTCTTCGTCGACTCGAGGGTGGCGCGCGTCTCGACCATGGCGTAGTACTCCTGGAGGAGGGCGTCGTAGGCCGACCGTTCCAGGAGGTTCGCGACGGTGTCGAGGAGCTGGTCGCTCTTGATCGGCTTCGTGAGGTACGCGTCGAACCCCAGTTCGAGGATGTCGAAGTCGGGTTCGACCGCGGTGACCATCGCGACCCGGCAGTCCAGTTCCCTGTCGCGGATGACGTCGAGCACCTCGTCGCCGGAGAGGCCCGGCATCATCCGATCGAGGAGTACCACGTCGACTCGCTCGTCCAGTTTCGACAGCCCCGCTTCGCCGTCTGCGGCGACGCGAACCTCGTAGTCGTCGTCGAGCCAGAGCCGGTACGTCTCGGCCACGTCCGTCTCGTCCTCGACGATCAACACGACCGGATCCTCGGCGTCCGTCATCTGGGCTCTGGCCTCCGATTCCGGGGCATGGCACAAAGCCTTGGGGGTCCGGACAATTCACGCGACCCCGCCGCGGGACAGTCCGGCTTCGACACGCGTAAGCACGATCCCCCGGACAGCCAATACATGATCCGCAACCTCGCCGCGAACGAACCCGGCTTCACGAGCAACGTCTTCCTCGTGGCCGGCGAGCGCACCGTGCTCGTCGACACGGGGAACGACTTCGACGTGGTCGCGGCCGTCCGCGAGCACGTCGACGACCTCGACGCCGTCGTCCTCACGCACACTCACCCCGACCACGTCGGGACGCTCCCGGACGTCGTCGACGCCTTCGACGTCGACGTCTGGGGCTTCGACGAGGGGCTCGACTACGTGGACCACCAGATCGCGGACGGCGACACCGTCAAACTGGGCGACCACGACTACCTCGCCATGCACACGCCGGGGCACAAGGACGACCACTTGTGTTTCTACGCCGCCGAGCCGACGATCCTGTTCGCCGGCGACCTGATCTTCGCGAACGGCGGATTCGGCCGGACCGACCTCGAGGAGGGCGACCGCCCACTCCTGATCGACAGCATCGAGCGCGTGGTCGAGACGGTCGACGAGGACCTCGCGGAACTCCACACCGGCCACGGACCGAGCGTCACGACGAACCCGAGCCAGGACCTCCACCTCGCCCGCCAGGCAGCCGGGATGGGGCGCTGAGCCCGGAGCGCGCTCAGTCGGCCGTCGCCAGGTCGAGTAACTCCTCGTACGCTCGCTCGTGTGCGTCAGCGACGGCGTCGGGGTCAGATCGCACCGCGTCGGGCAACGGCTCGAGGGAAACGGTGGCGGCCGGCTCCAGGAGGTCGACCACCGCCGAGGTTCGCTGTTCGAGGAGGCCGTCGCTCCGGCTCCCGGGGGCCACCTCGCAGGCCTGCACGTAGCGGCGGCCGTCGTAGAGGCGAGCCCGACGGGGCTCGACGACTGCCACGGCGTCGGGCTCGGGCTCGCGGATCGGCCGTGCGACGTGGGTGTAGGACTCGACGACGGCTCGATCTGTTCGTTCGACGTCCCGCGTGAGCGCCTCGAGGGCTGGCAGGTGGGCCTCCCGCATCGCTGCGTTCAGGGCGGGGAGGGACTCGACCACGACGGCGTCGTCGAGTGGGAGGGCCCGGCGGACGGTGTCGGGAACCTCGACGGTCCCGTTGACGACGAACCGGTCACCCGCACGGTCCACGAGGAACTCCCGGTCGTCCTGGCCGAGGAGGCCGGCTCCCGGTCCCGGGGACGGGCGCCACAGCCGGTGGACCGGATTGAGAGGTTCCGGTCCGAAGTCGCCCGGACTCGCCTCGGCCAGGCGCACGACATCTTTCCCGTGGAGCCGCCCCCGGTCGAGGACCCTTCGGCAATCGTCGTGACTGAACCAGTAGTCGTTGCCTGCACGTGGCTTGAAGCCCACCGCGCCCGCGTGGGCCACAAGCCCGGTCGCGAAGGTCGTCTTTCCAGCGTCGAGGCGGTTCAGGCCGGCGACGAGCAGATTCATTCCGCGAGACCGTAGTAGCCGGGTTCGTCGTCCGCCGCCGGCTCGGCGAAGACGAGGTCCTCGGCGTGGCGCATCATCCAGGGAATCGCCCAGTCCAGGAGGACGTTCTCGGTCTCGACGTCGAGGTCGGCGTCGGCCTCGAGCCCCTGGAGGAGACGGCCGACCTCGTAGACGGTGTAGAGCCGGTCGGGGTCGAGAACTTCGTCGGGCTCGCGAAAGGCAAGCGGGCGCAGGTCGTCGTACTCGGACTTCGGGACGGGCATGTCCGGCGTTTGGAAACCTCGGCCGGTAAGGCCACCGATTCGAGCGAGATCGACATTTGTCGAGAATACCTTTAACTGTAGTCGTACCCACGACCGTACTGTATGGCGTCCAACACGTACGGCAGTCGACCGCGAGCGCGACGAACCGGCGGCCCGACAGCATTCGTGTGTCCGTCCTGCGGCGGTCGGCTCCGCCGCGCCCACGGCACGATCGAGTGTGGCGAGTGCGGGCACGTACCACTGCACGGCGCTGACTGATCGGTCCGCGCGAGTCCCGGGCAATCGGGCCCGCGCCGTCGCGTCGGCAGATTCGTCGTCGGTCCGTACACTCAGTGCCAATAGCTGGGGTTTTTGGTCGCGCCCGCCCCCACGTCGGTATGGACATCATCCACGTCTGCCTGAACGTCTCGGACGCCGACCGCGTCGCCGACTGGTACTGCGAGGAACTGGGCTTCGAACGTTCTTGGGAGTTCACCACGCCGGACGGCGATACGCGAAACCTCTACGTGCGCGACGGGAACGGCGTCGAACTCCAGCTTTCCGACACCGAGGACGAGACCGACGTCGAGTCGGGCACGGCCTGGGATCACCTCGCACTCGGCGTCGACGACGTCGACGCTGCCTTCGAGCGCATCGACGCCCACGGCGTCGTGAAAGAGCCCGCCGACCAGCCCGCGGCGGGCGCGCGGACGGCCTTCATCGAGGATCCGGACAGTCACGTGGTCGAACTCGTCCAGCCCCTCGACTGAGCCGGCTCATCGGTCGGGCTTGCGGCCGCTGTCGTCGGCCGCCCGGCGACGACCGCCTTGCGCGGACCGGCCGTCGAATCACTCAGGCGAGCGCTGCGGCCAGTTTCTCGACCGGATGCGGGGGGTGCTCACCCTCGAAGTCGTCGTCACCGAGTTGCGAGCGACAGGACGCACCGGGTGCGACGACCGTGTCGCCGGGACTGTCCTCGACCTGCTCGTAGAGGATGTGCCCGATGGCCTTCGAGAGGTCGTAGTGCTCGGCCTCGTAGCCGAAAGACCCGGCCATGCCACAGCAGGAGGAGTCGAGGTGGTCGACGTCGTATCCCGCCTCGCGGAGCGTGACCGCAGCGTGGAAGTCACGATCCAGCGCCTTCTGGTTGCAGTGGCCGTGGTAGGTGAGGTACTCGTCGGGGGCGTCGAAGTCGATGCGATCGTAGACGGCGTGCGTGTTGAGGTATTCGGAGACGCCATAGGCCGCGACCGCGAGGTCCTCGACGCGGTCGTCTGCTCGCGGGTCGGCCGACTCTCCGCCGAGCAAGTCGGTGTACTCGTCCTGGAACATCACCGCGTCCGAGGGTTCGACGAACAGCACCGACCAGCCGTCCTCGACGTACGGAGCTAACGCCTCCAGGTTCGTCTGGGCACGGTCGTGGGCCTCGTCGAGCAGCCCCATCGAGAACGCGGCCCGGCCGCTCGGGGCCACCTCGTCGCTGTCGAGGACCTGAACGTGGACGTCGGCGGCCTCCAGCACCTCGACGGCCGCCTTGCCCGGTTCGATATAACTGTAGTTCGTGTACGTGTCGGGGAACAGCAGGACACGGTCCTCGGCCTCCTCGGCCGGCACCTGCGACCGGCCGCGGGCGACGAACCAGTCCTCGAGGGTGGTCCGCGTGAATTTCGGGAGGTCGCGGTCCGGCGCGATGCCCAGCACTTTCTCCGCGACGAGGCCACTCCCCGGGAGTTTCTGGGCCGCGTTCGCGAGCGGCGCGAGCGTGCTCCCGATGGCGCTCACGCGGTCGATGTTGCCGAACAGCCGCGACCGGAGACTGGTGCCCTTGTCCTGGTGGTACTCGTGTTTGACCTCGGCCTTCAGTTTCGCCAGGTCCACGCCCGTCGGACAGTCGGACTTGCAGCCCTTGCAGCCAACACAGAGGTCGAGCACCTCCGACTGGAAGCGCTCGGAGTACAGTTCGTCGTCGGACAGTTCGCCACTGATCGCCGCCCGAAGCATGTTGGCACGGCCGCGGGTGGCCTGGATCTCCTCGCGCGAGGCCCTGAACGTGGGGCACATCGTGTCGGTGCCGTGCTGGCGGCAGGTCCCACAGCCGTTGCAGAGTTCGACGAGGTGCGAGAACCCGCCCTCGTCGGAGAAGTCGAGCGACGTCTGGGGTTCGAGGGACTGGTACTCGGCCCCGTACCGGAGGTGCTCGCGCATGTCCGCGCCGACGCCGCGCTCGCCGTCGGGGCCGGGATCCTCGGGTCCGTCTCGGTAGACGACGTTGCCCGGGTGCATGTACCACTCGGGGTCGAAGGCGGTCTTGACTGCCTTGAACGCGTGCCAGAGGTCCTCCCCGTACATCTTCGGGTTGAACTCCGTCCGGGCCATCCCGTCGCCGTGCTCGCCGGAGAACGCCCCGTGGTGTTTGAGTACCAGGTCGGTCACGTCGTCCGTGATCGAGTGCATCGTCTCGATGCCGTCCTCGTCCTTGAGGTTGAGGATGGGCCGGATGTGGAGCGTCCCGCTCCCGGCGTGGGCGAAGTAGGCGGCCGAGGTCCCGTGGTCGTCTAGCACCGCCTCGAACTCCGTCACGTACTCCGCGAGTTCTTCGGGCGGCACGGTGGCGTCCTCGATGAACGGGTAGGGCTTCGGGTCGCCCTGCAGGCTCATCAGAAGCGGGATGGCGGCCTTCCGGAGCTTCCAGATGTCGGCCTGCGCGTCGGCGGAGTACGCCTCGATCGCGTCGAAGGCGTCGCCCTCGTCGACGAAGTAGGTGTTCGTCTCGGCGACGGCCGCCTCGAAGTCGTCCTGGAGTTCCGAGTCGTACTCCAGCATGAGCGCCGCGGCCGTTCCCTCGGGAATCGGCTCGACGTACTCGTCGTAGCCGTCGGACTCGGCGGCCAGCCGGAAGACCTCGTCGTCCATCAGTTCGACGGCCGAGACGTCGAACGCCAGGGCCTCCGGGACCGCCTCCATCGCATCGACGAGGTCCTCGAAGCAGTACAGGACCAGCGCCGTCTCCTCCGGCACGGTGACGAGTCCCACCGTCGCCTCGACGATGACGCCGAGCGTGCCCTCTGACCCCACGTAGAGTTTGGCGAGGTTGATGACCGTCTCGCCGTCCTCGTTCTCGTAGATGACTCGATCGAGGTTGTAGCCGCTGACGCGGCGCTTGAGTTCGGGATAGCGATCGGCGATCTCCGCTTCGTTGTCCTCGATCAGCGAGCGAACCGTCTCGTAGATCTCCGCCTCGCGGTCGTCCTTCGAGACGATGTCCTCGTACTCCTGGCTGTCGAGGACGACGGGGCGGGCGTGGAGCAGGGAGCCATCCGAGAGGACGGCCGTGACTTCCTCTGTGTAGGCGTCGGTGATACCGTAGCGGACCGAGTGTGCGCCGGTGGAGTTGTTCCCGATGCCGCCGCCGACCGTCGCGCGGTTCGACGACGCCGGGTCGGGGGCGAACTTCAGCCCGTAGTCGGCGAGGTGTGCGTCGAGGTCGTCCTGGACGATGCCGGGCTGAATGGTGGCTCGCTGGGCCTCGGGGTCCACGTCGATGAGCCCGTCCATGTGCCGGGACATGTCGAGGACGACGCACCCCGGGCCGACGGTCTGGCCGGCGAGCGAGGAGCCGGCACCGCGGGGCAGGATGGGGACCTCGTGGTCGGTCGCGACCGAGACCGCGGCCTGAACGTCGGCCGCGTTTTCAGGATACACGACGCCTGCCGGGCGTGCCTGGTAGATACTGCCGTCGGTCGCGTAGAGAATTTGTGCGTACTCGTCGAATCGGACGTCGCCGCCGACCACCTCGCGGAGATCCGCCGCGAGGTCGACGTACTCCGAGACCGTCGGTCCCGGGTCGCGTGCCAGGGCCGCCGGATCGGACGGCGGGTCTGCGGGTCGTGCGATCGGATTTGCGTCGTCGACACCCATGGCCACATGCAACTACCCCGAGGGTAAAAATTGCCTCCTTAGTGGGTTGACAGGAGTGGCGCCAGTTTCACCCCCCCCACGGATCGCTGTTCCCGTCCTCGTCGACGCGACGTCGCCCGCCGGGCGAGTCGGACGCGAACCGCGCCCACTTGACGGCTGGACCCACGACCGGGCAGGGCCGACGAGATTCGGGAACAGCCGTCGCTCGCCGGTCTCGATCGCAAAAAACGGGTGGTCTGGCCGGTGGCGTTACTCGAAGTGATCGAGACACTTCTGGTACTCGTCTGCGGCCTTCTCCCAGTTGACGACCTCGAAGAAGGCGTCCACGAAGCTACCGCGGTCCGGCCCGTAGTCGTAGTAGTAGGAGTGCTCCCAGACGTCGATCGCCAGGATCGGATGGGCACCCCAGAGTGCGCCCTGGTCGTGCTTGTCGACGGCCACGTTGCGCAGTTGCTTGGCGACGGGGTCGTAGACGAGCAGGGCCCACCCGCCGGCGGCGCCGGCGGCGGCGCGGAACTCGTCCTCCCACGCGTCGTAGGAGCCGAAGTCCGCCTCGATGCGGTCGCGGAGGTCACCGGACGGCTCGTCGCCGCCCTCCGGGCTCATGTTCTCCCAGAACAGCGTGTGGAGGTAGTGGCCACTGCCGTTGTGGGTGACGTTGCCCAGCGCACCGCCGGTCGAGGAATGGTCGCCGCTGGCGCGGTTGTCGGCCAGCGTCTCCTCGGCGGCCGCGAGGCCGTTGACGTAGCCCTGGTGATGGGTGTCGTGGTGCCACGTCAGTACTTGCTCGGAGATGTGCGGCTCGAGGGCGTCGTAGTCGTACGGGAGCGGTGGAAGCTCCGGATCAGATTGCTCTGGCATAGATAATCCCTCCGGGCAAAACTGTCGGTTGGACGCCTGTTAAAGGTTGAGATGGCGGCCACCTGCCGCGGGCATCGGGGACGCGAGTGTTACCGCGCGCTCACTCGCCCCGGGCCGTCCGGTACATTTCCAGGGCCGCCTCCCGAGCGTCCGCGTGGTCGACGATCGGTGCCGGATAGTCCGGCGCGACCTGGCGACGGACCGACTCCTCGAGGCCGGGCCAGTCGTGGATCCGGGCCGTCGCCGCGTCGCGCAACTCGGGGACGTACTCGCGGACGTACTCCCCATCGGGATCGTAGTCGGCCGCTTGCGTGGCGGGGTTGAAGATCCGGAAGAACGGCTGGGCGTCGGTCCCCGTCGAGGCGGCCCACTGCCACCCGCCCGCGTCGTTCGCGGGGTCGTGGTCGACCAGTTTCTCGCGGAACCAGGCGTACCCCCACCGCCAGTCGATCCGCAGATCCTTCGTGAGAAACGAGGCGACGATCATCCGCACCCGGTTGTGCATCCAGGCCTCGCGCTCAAGCTGTCGCATGCCGGCGTCCACGATCGGGTAGCCGGTCTCTCCCTGCGTCCAGGCGTCGAAAGAAGCCTCGTCGTTGTCCCAGTCGAGGGACTCCGGGAAGGGATCGAGGTTCGTGGCGACCATCGAGGAGTGGTTCGACAGCTGTTCGGTATAGAAGTCCCGCCAGGCGAGCTGTTCCTGGAACTCCCGGACCGAGGCGCGCGCGTCGTCGTCGGGCGCATCGGCGTGGGCCCGTTCGGTAGCGGCGTGGACCTCCCTGACGCCGATCGTCCCGAACGAGAGGTGTGGCGAGAGTCGCGACGTGGCCGCGGCCGCCGGGTAGTCGCGACGGTCGGCGTACGCGTAGATCGGGCCGTCGCAGAACCGCTGGAGACGGTCCCGGGCTTCGGCCGTCCCCGCTGGCGGGACGGTCGCCGTGGGCGACGCACAGCAGCAGTCCGCGAGATCGGGAATCGAACCCGGAGAGCGGCTATCGGGAGGCGACGCCAGCGTCGGATGGTCCGGCGCGGGGTCCCGCTTGTCCCGCTCGTGCCAGGTATCGCCGTAGTAGCTGAAGACCTTGTAGGGGTCGCCCGCGGTGGTCGTGATCGTGCCGGGGGCGACGAGGACCGCGTCTTCGACGAACTCGATGGCGACGTCCGCGTCGCCAAGGGCGGCAGCTACGCGGTCGTCGCGCCGGCGAGCGAGACCCGAGTAGTCGGCGCACGCCGTGACGAGGTCGGCGTCGACGGCGTCCACGAGGTCGAGCAGGACGGTTTCGGGATCGCCGTGGCCCACCAGCAGATCCGACCCCGCCTCGCGGTAGTCGGTGCGAAGCGACCGAAGCGCGTCGAGGAGGAAGGCCACGCGCGGCGGTGACGCGTGTGCGAGCACGTCCTCGTCGAGGACGAAGACCGGCAGCACCGGCGCGGATTCGTCCGGCGTCGATAGACCCCGGTTGTCGGGGATCCGGAGGTCGCGCCGGTGCCAGTGAATGCGCATAGAGACGGAAGGGCAGGCCCCTGCACAAGCACAGCCCCCAACTGTTGGGGCGGTACACGCAGGGCGACGGACGCGAAATTAGTTACAGCTTGCTCTCTGCGTCCTCGGCGAGTTCCTTCATGCGCTTGCCGACGCGACCCGCGTCGGAGAACTCGTCCTCGCTCATCGCGTTGGCCAGCGCGTTGCCGAGGACGAAGACGGCGTGTTTGTGCTCGCTCTTGGACATGTGCACGTCGTCCGGCGTTACGTCGAGTTGCCGGTATGGCTCGAACAGTTCGGGATCCGTCGACTCGAGGTCGGCGAAGTACTCCATGATCAGCACCATCTGTTCGTGCAGTTCCAACAGTTCGTCCTTGTGCATGCCGGGCCTACGAACCGCCACCGGTTAAATATTGTCTGGGATCGTCTCCCAGCCGCACGCGTTTGCAAACGCGGGGGAGTCCAGGACGGGACCGCGAACTGGCAGGACCGGTCAGAAGACGTACTCGTCGTCGTGGCCCATCATGCCGTCGTCCTCGAACCCGGGTTCGTCCTCCTCGTCGACGGGACCGCTCGTCTTGTATGCCTTCAGTCCCGTCGACAGGAGATCCTCGATCGCCTCCTCGCGGTTGAGGAACTCGCCCTGCTCGACGAGCTGGGCGATCTGCATCTCCAGGTGCTCCGGGACCGTGATCTCTACCTTGGGCATCGGAACGTTGGTGCGTTCGACTGAGGGGTATTTAACTTTGACGGGGGTCGTTGCCGATGAGCAGAACTCTGCCTCGAATCGAGACAAGGGTTCTTCGCCAATCGGGACAAAATATTATCCATCGTCGTATATTTATCATGATGTATATACGAACCGTCCGCGGATCGATTCGGGATAGTTAGGCTCAAAGGGGCACGGGTCAAACCCGGACGCAATGGAGTCGAGGCGCGGCCGTGACCGACGTGTCGGCCAGAAACCGACGGACGTGGCCGTCGCCGGTCGTCGCGTCCCGGCCGCGCCCGACCGCTCGCTCCTCTCGTTCGCCGATCAGCCACGGTTCGCCTGGTCGACAGAAGATGCCACAGTCGTCACCGGTGGCGCGGCCCTCACGCTCGTCGCCCACGGCCCCGACCGGTTCGAGGCCGTGAAGGGAGACGCACGCCGACTCTTCGAGTCGCTAGAACGGCCCGACGACCTCGCCGAGGTCGCGCGCCCACGGCTGTTCGGCGGTTTCGCCTTCCACGAGGCGCACGGCATGCCCGCCGATGGGCCCTGGCAGGGGTTTCCCGGGGCCCTGTTCGTATTGCCGGCCATCCAACTGACCCGGACGGCGGCGGGGACCTGGCTGACCACGGCTGCCGCAGGTTCGGATCGCCACGACGTCGCCGCCGACCGCCTCGAGCGCTGGACCGAGCGGCTGGCGGCCCTTCCCGCGCAGTCGCCGTCCGGCCCGCCAGGGATCCGGCGACGCCGACCCCGCCCCGATCGGTCGGGGTGGCGCGACCAGGTCGAGACTGCCCTCGCGTCAATCGACGGCGGGGCGCTCGACAAGGTCGTCCTGGCGCAGTCGCTGTCCGTCGACCTCGACGGTGACCTGCGCGTCCCGGACGCGCTCGCGCGCCTTGCCCAGACCTACCCGGACTGCACGCGATTCCTGGTCGACCCCAGCGGCGCCGGGAGCTTCTTCGGCGCGACCCCGGAGCGTCTCGTGCGCCTCTCGGGACGCGATGTCGACACGACCGTGCTCGCCGGGTCGACGGGCCGCGGCGAGACGAGCGACGAGGACGACTGGCTCGCCACAGAACTGACGCGCAGCGACAAGGACCTCCACGAACACGAGGTCGTCCTCGACGCCGTCAGGGACCAGCTCGCGCCGATGACGGAGTCGATCACGACGGCCGACCGACGCGTCCGGACCCTCGCAACCGTCCAGCACCTGGAAACGCCGGTGTCGGCGACGCTGGACCGCGACCGACACGTCCTCGACCTCGTCGAGGCGCTGCACCCGACGCCGGCCGTCGGAGGGATGCCACAGGACGCCGCCCTGCGGGCGATTCGCGAACACGAGGGCTTCGACCGGGGCTGGTACGCAGCCCCCGTAGGGTGGATCGACGCAGACGGCGACGGGGGATTCTCGGTGGCGCTCCGATCGGCCGTCGCGCGCGGGAATCGGGCCACGCTGTTCGCGGGGGCCGGTATCGTCGCCGATAGCGAGCCCGACCGCGAGTGGAGCGAGCTACAACTGAAGTACCGGCCCGTCCTGGACGTACTCGAATGACGGCCCCCAACCGGAACGCCCTCTGGGGCGAGGTGCTGGTCGACGAACTCGCAGCCTGCGGCGTCACCGGCGTCTGCGTCGCGCCAGGAAGCCGCTCGACGCCGCTGACCGTCGCCGTCGCCGAGCACCCAGACATCGACGTCTTCTCACACCTCGACGAGCGGTCCGCAGCCTTCTTCGCGCTCGGCCGGGGTCGCCGGACGGGCGAGCCGACTGCCCTCGTGTGTACGTCCGGCACGGCCGCCGCGAATTTCCACCCGGCCGTGATCGAGGCGAGCGCGGGGCGCGTCCCGCTGCTCGTCCTGACCGCCGACCGCCCACCGGAACTGTGGGACAGCGGGGCGAACCAGACGGTTGACCAGACCGACCTCTACGGCGACGCGGTCCGGTACCACCGCACGCTCCCCGAGCCCGAAGCCGACAGCCGGAAGCTCCGGTCGCTCCGAGTGAGCGCCGCCAGGGCCGTCGACGCGGCCACCGGCACCCCGCCGGGCCCGGTCCACCTGAACGTGCCCTTCCGCAAACCACTCGAACCGGTCGAGGTCCCCGGCGACGTCCCGGCGGACCTGTCCGAGACGGCACCACTCGGTGAGACCGGTCGTGACGGCCCGTTCGTTCAGACCAGCCAGGGACGGCCGAGCCTCGACCGGAGCGAACTGGACGCTCTCGCGAACGCCCTAGCGGATTCGAAGCGCCCGCTGGTGGTCTGTGGCCCGGCCGATCCCGCGACGCCGGATCCCGACGCGCTCGCCTCGCTGCTGGCCACCGTCGACGCGCCGGTCCTGGCGGACCCACTCTCCGGCCTGCGGTTCGGACCTCACGTCCCCGACCTGCCGATCTGTGGTGGCTACGACGGGTACGTCGGCGCGGTCACGGACTGGCCGGATCCGGACGTCGTCCTTCGGTTCGGTGCCTCGCCGACCTCCAAGGCGCTCCGTCACTACCTTCGGGACGCCGACGCCCGCCAGGTGCTCGTCGATCCCGCCGGCGGATGGCGCGAGGCCGAGTTCACCGCGACCCATCGCGTAACCGCGGACCCGACGCGCCTCGTGGCAGGGCTGGCCGAGGTCGTCGACGGTGGGGGGACTCCGGCCTGGCGCGAGCGGTTCCAGGCCGCCGAACGCGTTCACTGGGACGGCGTGGCCGACGCTGTCGAAAACTCGACCCTCGAAGGAGGCTACCTGCACGCCGTCGCGACGCACGCCCCCGATCCGGCGACGCTGTTCGTCTCGAACAGCATGCCCGTCCGGGACCTGGACCGCTTCGGACGGCCCCGGGCAGCCGCGGTCACCGCCCTCGGGAACCGCGGGGCGAGCGGCATCGACGGCATCGTCTCGACGGCCCTCGGCGCGGGCAGCGCGACCGACGACCCGCTCGTCTGCGTGCTCGGGGACCTGGCGTACTACCACGACATGAACGGGCTGCTCGCCCTCGGGCGCTGTGACGTCGACGCGACGATCGTCCTGATCGACAACGACGGCGGCGGCATCTTCCACACGCTCCCCATCGAGGACTACGATCCGCCGTTCACCGACCTGTTCAAGACCCCCCACGGCATCGACTTCGCGCCGACGGGCGACCTCTACGACCTGGACTTCCAGTCGGTCGCGGACCGGGCTGACTTCGTCGACGCCTTCGAGTCGTCCGTCGGAGCGGACGGGACCCAGGTGCTCGCCGTCGAGGTCGACGCCGCGGCGAGCCACCGGACGCGCGAGGCACTCCAGGCCGACATCGCCGATCGGTTGCCATGACTCAGTCCCGCAAGGCGACGTGAATCAGCACCGCCAGGCCGAGCGGGAGGGCCGTCCCGCCGAGACCGACCCACCAGAGCGGCGCCGTCGGTGGGACGCCGAGGCCGACCGTCAGCACGACCGGCAGCAGGACGGTCCACGCGCCGAAGACCACGACCCCCACGGCCGGCATGCCGACGAGGAAGACGACAAGGAAGAGGAGACACGCGCCGAGGACCAGGTTCACGAACAGCGGGAAGCGCGGTTCGAGCGTCGCCCACAGGAGGACCGGGTAGATGGCAAACCCGACCGCAAGCAGGATGAGCGACGGCCCCGGCGGGAACAGCCGATTGCCGATGGTGGTCGGGTCGGCGGCGTGCACGCGATACGGGGCGTCGGTATCCCACGCGCGCCAGCCGCGAGCGCCCGCGTCGTCCCCGACAGTCGATCCGGCCTGCCCGGCCGTGTTCCAGCCAGCGCGCGTCTCCCGGTTCTGCCGCCGCCGGCGGTCCCGGTCGGTCCGCGACTCGCGGGGACCGGTCCCAGTAGTCCCACGTGCGGTCGTCCGCTGGCTCGCGCTGTCGGTAGTGCTCGCTCCAGAGGCGGCGCCGTCCGTTTCCGCCCCTGCGGTGGACGGACCATCGCGGGACGCGGTCGCCGCGTCGTCGGCACGGGCCCCATCTTCGTGCGAGGCCGAGCCTTCGAGGCCCTCCGTTCGCTCGACGTACGCGCGATGCCCGAGTCGGTCGTACCGCTCGCGCTCGGCCTCGTCTGTCAGGACGTCCCTGGCCTCGATGAGGCGGCGCGTGCGGGCGCCGGCGTCCGGGTCGTCGCTGACGTCGGGATGGACCTCAGTGAGGCGGTCCCGGTACGCCGCTTTGATCTGCTCGCGCGAGGCGTCCGGCGAGACCCCGAGGCGTTCGTAGTACGTCCTGGCCATGGGGCGAGCGTCGCTCGAAGGTGAATTCCACGCGGCAAAAATCCACGGGAGTCACGAGGCGAGACAGGGCGTTCGGGCGTCGGGCGCCCGCCAGCGACCACGGAACATCGCGCCCTCCGCCCCAGGGGCGTATTCGGCAGGGTCATTCCTGGTACTCGATGTAACTCACGCACCACCCCTCGGGTTCGATCATCCCCTCGACGATGGCACAGGCCCCGAGGCCGTCGTCGTTCATGTCGGTGATGTAGTACGCGCAGCCCGAACACTGCTGGCCGTCGCTCGGGGACGACTGGTACTGGACGTCGGACTTGGCCGACAGGGAGTCGGGGCTTCGCTCGGTCCCGTCCAGCGAGGTGGCCGTCTCGTACTCCGCCGGGACCGGTCCGAGGTCCCCGCCACTTCCGTTCCCCCCATCGCCGTCGCCACCGTCTCCACCGTTTGCGTCCCCGTCGCCAGCCCCGTCGCCGTCCCCGTCTCCGCCGCCGTCGCCACCGGCACCATTTCCACCGCCACAGCCAGCCAGCCCAGTGAGCGACGCTACGCCTGCGATCTGAATGAACCGACGCCGTGACCGACGCGTTCCGTGTGCCATACACGAGCCATTGCCCGCCACGGCCATCAACGAACTGACGGCTTTCTCACCAGAAGGCCGGCGGGCAGGTCACTGGGCTGGTCGTGACGACGACTCCGGACGCCTCCAGAGTTGGGACGAGCGCAATCGGCCCTCGGGACGGTTCTGTCCAGACCGTGGCGGCATGCGCGAACGTCGAACCTTTTTGCTGGCACCGCCCGGAGCGGCCCCATGGTCTCAGAGGTCTTCGAGCCAGACGACTGGGAGCCGGTGGACGGCTTCGACTTCGCTGACGTAACCTACCATCGCGGGGTCGACGTCCCGGCGGTCCGGATCGCCTTCGATCGCCCCGCGGTCCGCAACGCCTTCCGACCCGAGACGGTCGACGAACTCTACACCGCACTGGACCACGCCCGTCGCCAGCCAGACGTCGGCTGCGTGCTCCTGACGGGGAACGGCCCCTCGCCGACGGACGGCGGGTGGGCCTTCTGCTCGGGCGGCGACCAGTCTATCCGCGGGGAGTCGGGGTACGAATATAGCGAGGGCGAGCGGAGCGAGACCTCGGATAGTGCAAGCGGCGGAGCCGCGGGCAGCGAGGACGAGCACAGCGAGTCCTCGGACAGTGCGAGCGGCGACTCAGCATCGGGCGCGGGCGACGGGCAGGCGGGCGTCGGCCGCCTCCACATCCTCGAGGTCCAGCGACTGATCCGGTTCATGCCGAAGCCGGTCATCTGCGTGGTCCCTGGCTGGGCCGTCGGCGGCGGCCACAGCCTCCACGTCGTCTGTGATATGACGATCGCCAGCGAGGAGCACGCGGTCTTCAAACAGACCGACGCCGACGTCGCCAGCTTCGACGCCGGCTTCGGATCGGCCTACCTCGCCCGGCAGGTTGGCCAGAAGCGCGCCCGCGAGATTTTCTTCCTGGGACGCGACTACGACGCCAGCGAAGCGGCGGAGATGGGGATGGTCAACGAGGTCGTCCCCCACGACGACCTGGAGGCGGTCGCGCTGGAGTGGGCCGACGCCATCACGCGCAAATCGCCGATGGCCATCCGGATGCTCAAGTACGCCTTCAACATGGCCGACGACGGCATGGTCGGGCAACAGGTCTTCGCCGGCGAGGCCACCCGGCTGGGCTACATGACAGACGAGGCTGCAGAGGGGCGTGACGCCTTCAACGAGGGGCGCGAGCCGAACTTCCGGGACTATCCCTGGCACTACTGACCCGGATCGCAATTCCCTTCGGCACTCGGCCGCGAGTGTCCACATGCGCCTCGCCGCCCGGTACCGTGTGCCGGCTCTCGCGGCCGTCCTCTCTGTCGTCTCGCTCGCGCTCGTCTTCGGGGCCGTCCTCGGTGCGGTGCCGCGATGGCTCCTCCCGCGCGTCGACGCACTCCTGCCGGTAATTCCACACGCCAACGCCGCGATCAGCGTTGTCGCCGTCGTCGTCATCACAGACGGCTGGCGGGCGGTCCGCGCTGGGGACGTCGGTCGCCACCGTCGCCGGATGCTGGCCGGCCTCGCGCTCTTCGCGGCGTTCCTCGTCCTCTACCTCTACCGCATCTCGCTCGTCGGACCGACGCACTTCGACGGACCGGCCGTCGTCGGGACCTACCTCTACGCACCGCTGCTCGCCGTCCACGTCCTGCTCGCGATCGTCTGCGTCCCGCTCCTGTACTACGTCGCCCTGCTCGCAGTAACTCGGCCAATCGGGGAGGTCGGGGAGACGCGCCACCCGCGCGTGGGTCGCGTGACGGCAGCCCTCTGGCTGGTCTCCTTCGCACTCGGCGTCGCCGTCTACCTCCTGCTCTACTGGGTGTTCTGAGCGCCGACAGACGACCGGCCGACGGAAGTCTGACGTACTGTTTTGGCGCGCGGACGCCCAGGTGGGCCCATGCAGGACGCGCTGGCGGACATGGAGACCGTCACGATCGAACTCGAGGAGGCGGAGGTCGACGCAGTCGACGACATCGCGTTTCGCGACCACCGGGACAACAGAGAGGCCGCCCTCCGCGAACTGTTGCAGGAGTGGCTCGACGAAGAGCGAGCCTGAACCGACTTCGTCGCCCCCCACTCCCCTCGTCCGATCGCCGTTGGTCGATTCACCCGTCGGCCACCCGATTCGCCGTTCACTCGAATTCGAGACTGGCTGTCGTCAGTCACCGAATAGACGACCAAACCGGTCGGGTGGGATCGCCCCACTGACGGCGTCGGTCTCTGTCACGAATGTCGGCACGCCACGAATGCCCCTGGCCCGTGCCGCCTCGAATCGCTCGTCGAGTTGCCGCTCGAGTTCGTCGTCCGCGAGGGCGGTCTCGACCACGGCCGGGTCGAGGTCAGCGGCCGTCGCGAGGTCGACGAGTACGTCCGGGTCCCCCACGTCCCGTTCGGCCTGCCAGAGCGCGTCGAAGACGGCGCGGTCGAACGCCTCCCAAGACTCGGGGTGGGTCGACTGGACGTGCAGCGAGACGAGCTGGGCGTTCCAGGAGTCGACGTCGCGGATCAGCGTCCGGGCCATGTCGACGTCGTACTCCTCGCTGAGGCGCTCGACGTTCTCGCGGGCGCGCTCGTAGTACGCCTCGTCCTTCCCGTCGTCGGCGTCGGGATCGAGGGTCCCGTCCGGGGCGCGCCGGTCTGCCCTGAGGTCGAACGGGTGCCACTCGACGGTCAGGGGGTCGTCGCGGCGCTCGCGGTAGCGGTCCAGCGAGCGTCTGCCGAGAAAACAGAATGGACAGACGTAGTCGGAGTACACCGTAATCGTCTGGGAATCGTCGTCGGCCATGATCACCCGTGGGGCGGGACACGGTAAAGCCCCGTGACAGTCACCGGAACGCGAACGCTGATAAGTGGCCGGGCGTCACAACTGCCCATGGACGACATCTTCGTGGCACGGATCATGACGACCGACGTCGTGACCTGCCGGCCGACCACGCTCGTCGAAGACGCGGCCCAGCAACTACTGGAGAAGGACATCGGTTCGCTGGTCGTCGTCGACGAGGACGGCCACCTCGCCGGGATCCTTACCACGACGGACTTCGTCGAGATCGTCTCCAAGAGCGAGCCGAAGGCCGAGACGACCGTCGAGCGGTACATGTCGACCGACGTGAGCACGGCGACCGCCCAGGAGTCGATCCAGGACGCCGCCGACAGGATGCTCGATCTCAGCGTCCACCACATGCCCGTCGTCGACGAGGACGAAGGTGTCATCGGGATGCTCTCGACCTCCGACCTCGCCGGCTACCTCTCGCAGGGAGAGGCCGTCTCGTCGTGACGCCGGCCGGTCTCGTCCGGGCGGACCGCTACGGGCGATAGGCTACCGGCGCTCTCGTTCCCATGGGCTACCACGTCGTCGACCCGGACGCACTCGACTCGACTCCCGATCATCCCTCCGAGCGCCGCTCGATCAGCGACGCGGTCGACCTGTCCTCGCTCGCGGCCGCCGTCTGCGAGATCGAACCGGGTGAGCGACTGTCCCGGACCTACCACTACCACGATGCCCGCGAGGAACTGTTCTACGTGCTAGCGGGCACGCTGACGGTGCGGACGCCCGACGAGCGATACGAGGTGCCCGCCGGGTCAGTCTTCGTCGCCGAACCCGGGAGTCCGCTCCTGCCGCACGTGCCAGCAGACGCGGCGAAATCGGCACGGGTCCTCGGCGTCGGGGCGCCGGGCTACGATCCGGCGAAGCCGTACGATCCGGACGGGTCAGACTCCGGTCCGGACCACTCGGCCGTCGACGACTGACCTCCGTGGCGGCGTCCGACGGACTCACTCCACCTCGACCTCGCCCCGTTCGATGGCCAGTTCCGTGACGTAGCCCGCCTCCCGGAGCGCCCGGTGGGCGGCTTCGAGCGAGCGGGCGTCCTCCACAGCCGCAACGAGGGCCGACGCTGCCGCGACCGGGCCAGGGTCGAAGTAGAGCGTTCCGACGCTGGCGGCGGTGAGCCGGAGCGTCCGGTCGCCGTCGCGGATCGTGCGTTCGCCGAGGTCGCCACGGGCGGCCTCGACGGGGAGCCGACTGGCCTCCGTCTCGACGACCGCCAGCAGGTCGTCGAGTTCCGCCATGGTTCGCGGCGTCAGTCCCCAGGCACCGAGCAGTCCCCCTGCACCGGCGATATCGGCGAGCGACCCGTCGAGTTCCTCGGGCGTCAGTTCGCCGTCGCTCCCCCAGCCGTAGACACCCAGCATCCTGGGCGTGGACAGGTCTTCGAGTGCGGCCACCCCGATGGCGTCGGCGATCGGACTGCGGATTCCCGGTTCGCCACCCCGGGCCAGCGCGTCGCCGCCGGCGTCGACGCCAACGACGAGGTCGACGTCGAGGGCCTCGCAGGCCGTCTCGATGCCCGCTGCCACCGCCGCTGGGCCGTCGGTGATGTCCACCAGCGCCACGGGTTCGTCGTAGTGGGCTGCGACCTGCGTCTCTGCAAATTCGACCCCGTCGTGTGACCGCGTCGCCCCCGTCGCCAGCCCGACGGTGTCACTGACGCGGTCGACGTCCTCGATGTCGTCGAGCGAGTACGGCCCCGGCGTCGGGTCGATCACGCCGCGCTCCCAGGGAATGCCGCCGAGAATCGTCTCGACGCCGTGGGCTTCGAGCAGTCTGGCGGTCGGGACCGTCCCGACCACGTCGCCGCCGCCACCGATGCCGTAGACCAGCGCCCGCTCGCATCCGAAGGCGTCCTCGAGGCTGTGGATTGTCTCCTGGTCGCCCGCCTGCTCGGTCATGGGAGCGGATTTACCCGGGTCGGCAATGCCTCTTTCCACGTGCTCGCGACCGGCACACCGGCACGGTTTTGGGCGCCCCCGCCGAAGCCCGTCGCCATGAGCGACGAGCCGTCACGGTTGCTCGAACGCCTCGGGCTGACCGAGTACGAGCGGACGGCTCTGGCCGAGCTGCTGACGATCGGACGGACGACGGCGCCGAACCTCGCCGAAGCGACCGGGATTCCCAAGGCACGGATCTACGGGGTGCTGGATTCGCTGGCGAACGCCGGGTACGTCAAGGTCATCCCCGGACGACCCAAGGAGTACCAGCCCCGCGCACCCGACGAGATTCTCGACCGGGCTGCGGAGAATCGCCGACAGGAGTACGAGGACTTCGCCCGCGAGGTGGACGACATGCGCGAGGCGTTCCTGGCGGAGTTCGGACCGCGCTTCGAACGGGCCAGCGAGGACGTCACGCCCGTCGAAGAACTGTTCCACGTGGTCGACGTTGGGGACGCCAGTGAGAGCGAGACCCGGCGGCTCTACCACGAGGCCACCGAAGAGGTGACGGTCATCACGAAGAGCTTCGAGTACTTCGACGCCCTCGAGCCGGCTTTCGCCGACGCCCTCCGGTCGGTTTCGGTGGACGTCCTCTTCCTGCACCCCGACCGACTCGAACCCGAAAACCGCCCGATACAAGCGGAGATAGTCGACCACCTGACCGATGAGTACCCGACCGCTAGCGTCCGGTTCTCGACCGGGCGGCTCCCCTGGCGCGGCACGCTGATCGATCCAAGTATGGACTACGAGAGCGGCGAGGCGATCTTCCTCGTCGAGGAGCCAGACGTTCCCAACCACATGCGACAGGCGGCTATCACGGAGAACGGGTCGTTCGTCGCGGGGCTGAAGAGGTACGTGGAGCTAGTATGGGAGTACGAGAGCGTCAGCAGCATCACATAAGATGGCCGATGTGACGAACTCCCCAATGATCGACGGGGACCGCCCGACGGTCGCGTTTCTCACCACGTTCTACGACGGGGCGGTGGACGGCCGGTTCGGTCGGTTCCACGACTGGATCCACGCCGTCCGGTCGGCCGAGGACCCGCCGTTCGACGCCGAGGTGGTCGCGCTGACCGCGACCGACCACGACGACGATCTCGCTTCGGACCCCCACGCGATCCTCGGCGACGGTGACGAGCTCTGGGCGACGGCCCTGAACAAGCCCGAATCCCTGCTGAACGTGCCGCGGTGTGCTCGCGCGCTGCGCCGGCTCGACTACGACGTGCTCCACGTCCTGACGCTCGACACCATCGCGTTCCCACTCGCGGCCGCGTTCGGTCGCGACCGGCTCGTCGTCGGCCCCGACGTCCAGGGGTACTTCCCGGGGCGACTCGGCGACCGGTGGTCGGCGTCGGGCGCCCAGGGACGGCGGCAGCGGGCGCGGTTCCACCTCCGTCGGTGGCTCCGCAGGCTCGCACCCGTCGCGCGGGCCGTCGCCCTGAGCGAGTACCACCGGTCGAACGTCGAAAAGGTGGGATTTGACCGCGAGGCGATCGAGGTCCTGCCCCCCGGGGTAGATCCCATCTTCAGTCCGCAGGCGACGCCCGAGGCCGGCGCGTTGGACGGGCCGGTGGAGTTCCTGTACGTCGGCGACCTGTCTGCCTACAAGGGCTATCCCCTATTCCTGGAAGCCCTCGCGGCTCTCGAGACTGACGAACCGTGGACGGCGCGGATCGTCGGCAGCGGCGAGCCAGACGAGGAACTGGCGGCCGAACTCGGCATCGCCGACCTCGTGACTCACGAGGGCTTCGTCGCGCGGGCCGACCTCCCCGCCTACTACCGGCAAGCGGACTTCTTCGTGATGCCGTCGATCGACGAGAACGGGCCCAACACGATCGTCGAGGCGCTCTCGTGCGGGACGCCCGTTCTGGCGACGGACCGCCCCGGGATCAACGAGTACGGCGACGCGTCCTGCTGTCGCTTCTTCGACCGGACGACCGCCGACATCCGGGCGACCCTGCAGGAGGCACTCGAGGAGCGGGCGGCGCTCAGTGACGGAGCCCTGGCCTACGCCAGGTCGCACTCCATTGAAGACACGATGGACGCGCTTGCCGCCCTCTACCGTGACGTCGCCCGTGGCGAGTGAGCACCACGGCCGGCGGCTCACGTCCCCTTACGCTGACCACCGAGCGTAGAGCGGCTCGGCCCGGTCGACGACGGCGCCGACCCGAGACCGGTTCCGCCACCACTCGGCGATTTCGCCGGGGGTCCGGAGGCGATCCTCGTGGCCGGCCACGACGTCCAGCGCCCAGCGCGGGTCGTCGTCCAGGTGCGGGTGCGCGACCACTGTGACCACGCCCAGCGCCAGCCGGCTCGGCGTGAACCACGGGACGTGGGTCGGCACGAGCGTCACGCCGTCGATCGTTCGCGGACACGGCCACCGCCCCTCGTTGAGGCAGTCGAAGCCCAGCGACGCCAGCGCCCGAACCGTGTTTCGGTCGTACTCGTGCCAGGGCGGCACGAAGGTGGTGGGCCGGAAGCCGTGATCGCGGAGGACGTCGAGCCCCGCGCCGACGCGCCGCTCCTGTTCCTCGATCGGGAGACCGGCGAACTCGCTTCGATCGTGGTAGAGCCGCCCGCTGCGACCCTCGCCGACGTCCTCGTGGGTGTAGCCGTGCTGGGCGATCTCCCATCCCTGGTCCTGCAAGTCATCGAGGAAGGCCGTCGCGTCCGCGGCGAGGCGCTCCCCCTCGTACTTCGGTGAGACCGCAACGAGGCCACGAGCCCCACGCTCGGCGTAGGTCGACAGCGTCTCGCGCCAGCGCGAGAGGTCGTTGCGCTGGTTGTAGTCGTCGAACCGCAGGCAGACGAGGCTGAACCGCGTCACGCCCGGCCACATGGTCACCGGTAGCCGAGGTGCTCGAGCTGTGCCTGAAGGTCGGGGTCCTCCGGCACCTCGAGGTCGGCGTCGGTTCGCAGTTCAGCAAGTGATTCCTCGAGCACGTCGCGCAGGGCCTCGACGACATCCGGTTCCGCCTCGGAAAGGTCGGTCGTCTCGCCGGGGTCGTCACGCCAGGCGTAGAGCTCAGCCGTGCCGTCGGAGCCGACGACCAGCTTGTACTCGTCGTCCCGAACGGCTTGGAGCGTCCGGGCCAGGTGCGCCGTGTCCATGTTGGGATACTTTCGCTCGAGGCGGCTCTTCGGGGCCTCGTAACCGGCGTACTCGGCGAAGGTGTACTCGTGGAACTGTCGGTCGTCGAAGGGCACCAGGCTCGTCGCGAACTCGTTTTCCGGCGGGGTCTCGCCGGCGACCTCGAGGAAGGTCGGGTGTAGGTCAAGCAACGAGACCTGGTTGTCGACCGTCCGGCCCGGAGATTCAGCGCCGGGCGGAGAGACCACCAGCGGAACATGGAGGAGCGAGTCGTAGAGGCTAAACGAGTGGCCCGTGAGGCCGTGGTCGCCGAAGTTGTCGCCGTGATCGGCGGTAATCACTAGGAGCGTGTCCTCGTAGACGCCCAGGCTCCGCAGCCGTTCGACGAACGAACCGACCCGCTCGTCCAGGTACCTGATCGCACCATCGTACCAGGCCTCGACGACGTCCCACTCCGCCTCGTCGAGGTCGATTTCGCCGGCCATTACCTCGTCACCTCCGCTGTGCGCCACCCGGCGGATGTCTTCGTCGTCGAACCCCCGGATCGATTGGGGCTGCCGCCCTAGCGCCCCCAACGCCCGCTCGATCGCCTCCCACCGCGGCCGCTCGAGATCCTTGCAGAACAGCTCCTTGTACGGACGCGGCGGGTTGAACGGGGAGTGGGCGGTTTTGACGTTCACGAAGCCGAAGAACGGGTCGCCGTCGGACGCACATCGGCTCGCGAAGCGCTCGAAGCGGTCGAATTTGTACAGCGACTTGTCGTCCGGGCCGGCGTTAAGGGAGAATACCACTTGCTTCGCGAACGAGCGGTCCGTCAGGACCTTGCGCAACGAACCAAGGTCGGGGGTAATCCGGCGGGTCTCGACGTACTCGTCGATCCCGCGATCATATCCACGGTCCTGGCGGATGTGTGCGCCGGCGCTCGCCGCGAAGGTCCGATACCCGGCCGCCTGGAGTGTCTCTGGGAGCGTCTCGAGGTCCTCGCGGATGCCCAGCGCGGTCCCGTGGATCCCGGAGTGCGACGGGTACGTCCCGGTGAAGATCGCCGCGTGGACCGTCGGCGTCCAGATCGAGGGCGAGAAGGCGTTGGTGTACCGGACGGCGGAGTCGGCGATGGCGTCGATGTTGGGGGTCGTTTCGCGGTCGTATCCATAACATCCGACGTGATCGGCCCGGACGGCGTCCAGGACGAGGAAGACTATATTGGGCGTCTCCACAGTCTCAGGCCCCCGTTTGCCGGTAGCCCTCGGGCCCGGTCCCGCCACTCAGCGTCGTCTCGAAACCGACGCCGGTCCACCGTGTGATGGGTTCGGTCACACCCATAACCTGCCTACCGGAGGGGAAACGAAGCCCGAAGTAATAGCTTACGGAAAACCACAATGCAAAAGGCGACACCCCGTTTCCTCCCCGATAGACCGCCATGGACCGGCCCAACGTCGTCTGGATCACTCTCGACAGTGTCCGGGCCGACCATACCACGCTCGGCGGGTACCATCGGAACACGACGCCGACGCTCGCAGACATGGGCCAGGCGGGGGCCGGGTTCGACACCTGCATCACCTACGGCAAGGACACTTTGCCGTCGAGCTGTGCGATCCTCACCGGCCAGGCCCCGACGCGGACGACCGTTGGCATCTCCGGCGACATCCTCCCGTCGGGGATTCGAACCATCCCGGAGCGCTTCGCTGAGGCCGGCTACCGGACCGCGCTCCTCTCGGGGAACTCATTCGTCGGGGAGGAGACCGGACTCGCGCGCGGGTTCGAGCGCCACCAGTGGCTGTCCTCCTCGACGCTGCACCAGATCGGCGTCCGCACCCTCCTCCGGTACCTGCTGAACATCCGGAGACACTCGGCCGGCCTAACCCCGGACGCCGCCAAGCACGCCTCGCCCTTCCTGATGAACGAGATCGCAAAGCGGTGGATCGGCGAGTTCCGGGGGGCCGAACGGCCTTTCTTCTACTACCTTCACTACAACGAACCGCACCGGCCGTACTACCCGCCGCGGCGATTCCGAGATCGGTTCACTGACGACATCGCGATGAGCCCCGGGGATGCTGCCGAGACCGCTCTCCGGATCCACCGGAACCTCAGCGAGGTGATCGCCGAGGGCACCAGACTCTCCGACGAGGAGTGGGAGGCCATGGAGGCGATGTACGACGCGGAGATTGCCTACACCGACCACATGATTGGTCAGCTGGTGGCCTGGCTCGAGTCCCAGGACCTCGAAGAGACTGTCGTGGTGGTCACGGCCGACCACGGCGAGCAGTTCGGGGAGTACGGCCTGCTCTCGCATAAGTTCGTCCTGCACGATTGCCTGACGCGCGTCCCGCTGGCGATGCGGACGGTCGGCGGTGACTGCGACCTGGATTCGGCAGACCTCTTGGTCGAGGCGGACGACCTCGTCCAGCACAGCGACGTCATGCGCACGCTCCTCGAACTCGCTGAGGCCGACACCGACGATATGCTCGGCGTCGACCTCCGCGAGGAGGGCCGGTCGTTTGCTGTCTCCCAGCGAGGCCCCCCGAACCTGGCCCAGATCACCGAACACAACCCCGATTGGGACACGAGCCGCTTCCAGCAGGGCGTCCTGACGGCAATCCGAACGGAAGAGTGGAAGTACCTCAAGGCTGATGACGGGACGGAGCTGGTGTCACTCGAGGACGAACTGACAGACGTCTCCGCGGAGCACACCGACCTCGTCGACGACCTGGCCGCGACGTGTGTCGACTGGCTGGCAGCCCACGGACAACCCGTCGCCGACGCGCAGGAGGCGGACTTCTCGGACGCCACCCGCCAGCAGCTCCGCGAACTAGGATACATCGACTGATGCGACTCGGGAAGACGACCCTGATTCACTTCGGGTCGAACGTAGTGGTCTCGGCGACCGGGTTCGTCGCGACCTTCGCCATCGCGTACCTACTCGGGCCCGCTGGCCTCGGGGAGTACGCCGTGGCCACCGCGCTTGGCTTCTTCTGGCTCGCGATTCCCGCCGGCGCAGTTGGGACGGCCATCCGCAAGCGCGTGAGTGAGGGCGAGGAGCCGGCTGCGTACCTGACCACGGGCTTGACAATCAACATCGCCGTGGGGGCCGTACTCGCGGCGGCGGTCTACGTCGCGGGCTGGACGCTCCCAATCCTGTTGGACCCCACCAGCAACGAGTTTCTCCAGGTCATCACCGCACACAAAGTGCCCATCGCCGTCCTCGTCTTCGGGACTTACAGCTACAGGACTGCAACAGCAGGCCTCCAGGGCCAGAAACGGGTCGGCACGTCCGGAATCCTCAAAGCCACCGAGCGAATCGGCCGGACGCTCGCCCAGGTCGCCGTGTTAGCCGTCGGCTACGGCGTGACGGCACTGATCCTCGGGCATGCCCTGACCCTCGTTCTCGCGGGGATTCTCGGTTTCTTGGTCATCGGCGTGCGGCCGAGAGTACCCACACGTGATCACGTCGAAAGTATCGCTGGATACGCCAGATACGCCTGGATGGGGGCGCTCCGGTCCCAGACCTTTAGCTGGATGGATACGATCGTGCTATCCCTGTTTGTCGGTGCTTCGCTCATCGGCATCTACGAGGCGGCATGGGGGATCGCGTCACTCCTGGCGGCGATCAGCGGTTCGATCCAGCGGACGCTCTTCCCCGAAGTTAGCGACCTGAGCACCGACGCCGCCTACGACCAGGTCAAGCACTACCTCGACGAGGGACTGGTTTTCGCCGGTATCTTCGTCATCCCTGGACTGTTCGGCGCGGCGACGATCGGCGAGCGAGTCCTCTCGTTCTACAGTCCCGAGTTCTCACAGGGAGCGGGTATCCTCGTCCTGCTCGTGTTCGCATACGGGTTTGAGGTGTACGGCTCGCAGTTCATCGGCGTCATCAACGCAATCGACCACCCCGATGTCGCTTACCGCGTCAACGGCTGGTTCATCGTCACAAACCTCGCGTTGAACGTCGTCCTCGTTTGGGCGGTCGGCTGGTACGGCGCCGCGGTCGCAACGGCCCTCTCCTCTATACTCCGCCTCGGCCTTGGTTACAGAGCCCTCTCCTCGCTCATCGGCCGTCCGAGCGTTCCATTCCGGGAGATCGGCGAGGAGATCGCTGCCTCCCTCGCGATGGCCGCAGTCGTGCTTTGGGCACGGCCACTCGCCTTCGACACCCGCCTCGGAACTCTCCAACTCGTCGGCCTCGGCGCGCTGATCTACGTCGTCGTCCTGCTGGCCATCTCGGGGCGCGTCCGCGAAAAGACGCGCTCGCTCCTGCCCATCCAGACGGCGTAGCCCTGGACGCGTCCGTCCGTGCCCCGATTACTCCATGTAGCCCAGGTCCTCGAGTTGCTCTCGAACGCGCTCGGAACCCTCACCGCTACCGGTGGCGAACTTGTGGCCCGCCGGGCGATGGTTTCGCGCGTCGAGCGCCCGGTCGATCGCCCCGCTGACGTCGAGGACGCTTTCGACGCCGTCAAGGAGGTCCTGGTGCGTGGCCGCAATCATCGCCTCGTCCGTGTGGACGCCGTCCTGCAGGCCGTGATCACTGACCAGGATCAGGTCGTCCTCCGACCCGAGGTCCGCTCGGAGTTCGCCGACGAAGTCGTCGATCGCGTCGTAGATGGCCGCCTGCATGGCCGGTGAGTCGTAGGCGACGTGGCCCACGAGGTCCATCGCGCTCGTGTACCCGAAGACGAGTTCGAACCGCCGGGCACGCACCGCCGCGCGGAGCCGCGCCGTCCGGAGGAGTGCCATCTCCAAACAGCGGTCGTAAAACGCCTCGCGGTCGGCGGTACGGTGGCCGCCGGTGGCCTCGGTGTCGCGCTCGAAGAGATCGCCCATCTCGCTCCGGAGCATGTGCTCCCGGTCGGCGCGGTCCGTGTCCACCACGTAGTTGGGCACGCCGATGGCTTTCGCGGCCCTGCCGTCGAAAATCGTCTCGATGCCCTCTTCGGCGTAGTACGTCGCCGGCGTGCGGAAGGCGTCGAAGCACGTATTGGTGAGCAGCCACGCGCCGATCCGCGACTGGATGCTATCTGGCACGACGAAGTCCGCTGCGCGACTGGTACCGTCGAGGAGGGGATTCCCCCAGGCGACGCCGTCGTCGACGAGGGTCAGCCCGTGCTCGGCCGGGCGGAGGCCAGTGATGATCGTCGGCCAGAGCTCGTGGGTGCTGGGCTCGCCAGCCTCGCTCACGATGGTCTCGATCTGGCGGACACCCGAGAGCGTCAGGTTTGGGTGACGATCGGGGTCGACCAGGTCGGGATCGAGCGCGTCGATGCCGAAGACGACGATCGTCATTCGATCGGGCCTTACCCTCCGTCGCGTTTATACTTGTGTGCTTTGGGTCGCACTCGTGTCCCGTGTTGGCCAGTGGCGATCGGGACGGATCAACCGACGTTGCGAAGGATTGCACGGTACCGTGCGCACCCGGCCGCGTGATCGTACTCGTTCTCGATCAGGGCGCGACCGTTCCGGGAGACGGCTGGCTAGGTCGTCGCCGGCGAGGATTGCCACGATACCCACCTGTAGCGCCTCTGGCTCGCGGTCCTCGATCAGAAAGCCCGTCTTTCCGGGCCGGACGACGTCGGGGACGCCGGAGACCGGAGACGCGTATACCGGCGTCCCACAGGCCAGCGCCTCAAGGACAGTCGTCGGCAGCCCCTCCGTCGGCTGCGAGGGCAACACCAGCAGGCGGAGGTCGTTCAGTTGCGCGGGCACGTCGTCGTGGTTGACCCAGCCCGTCACCTCGACGGTCTCCGCATCGTTCTCGTCGGCCAGTTCGGTCTCGAGCCAGTCGCGGAGGTCCCTGTCCCGACGAACCGGAAGGTCAGGTCCGGTGGGAGTCTCGCCGCTACAGGTTCCAGGTCCCGGATGCCCTTCTCCTCGTCGAGCCGCCCGAGGAAGCCGACGACCTGCTCGCACTCGTCGAACGGCGTCTTGATGGCGAAGCGGTCAGTGTCGACGTACCTGGCTCCCGTCGAATTGGCGTCGTCCGCCTTGGGGTCTATGCCCAGTTCGTGCGCCATCAAGAGGGGGTGGCACGCTGGGAGCTCTTGAACGTCTCTCCAGAATGGTTCTGGACGAGTTCAATCCTCTTGGGTCGTCTCATGAGCCTCATGTTGGGTATCGGATGTGTGTATCTCACCTATCAGCTCGGAACGGAAATGGAAAGACAGGTAAGCAGGTAAACTAGCCTCCCTATTACTGGCTTTGACTGTTGGATTCATCGGAAGTTCCCACGTCATCGGTGAAGATATCCCGATGCGCTTTTTGTTCTTACTGTCGATACTGTTCATATATCGATTCGTCCAAACGGGACAATGCCTTGATTTCTTGCTGTTCTGTGCCGTTGGCGCACTCGCCATAGGATTTAAACTCACCGCCGGGGCGATAGTTTTTCTCATTGCCACGGGGTATGTTCTTTGGGCGTACTCGCAAACAGATCCAGTTCGTCAAGGGGTACGAAGGGCTCAACTCCCTGCTGTCGGGATCATAGTCTGCGCATGTATAATCTACATTTCTTTTCCGAGCACAGTAGTTGCTGGACCGACAGAGCTTCTAACCCGAATTACCCATATTACAGCACAAAAGACGACGATTCCGGGCGGCCTGGAAATTCCCATCTGGGCGTGGTATCTCACACAGTTCCTCGCCGGATTCGGGTGGCCACTCTATTTATCCCTGGTCGCCGGACTCAGTGCTGGCGCATTCTCTGCAGTCAGGATTCGATCCGTTCCTGCTTGGGCGTTGCTGCTATAGGTCGGGATTGCAATCTATTTGGGGGTCTTCTCGACCAGGGAATACGTACGTGTACATCATCTCCTGCCGACGTTCCCCATGCTCCTCGTACTCTTTTCCATAGCTGTCGAACGTATAGGGAACACACGGTGGAAACGGATCGCGCTCGGTGCCCTAGTCGTTTCGACCGGAATCTATGCAGGCACTGGTCTAGTTGGATACGCTACGGAACCACGTGACCAGGCTACGGAGTGGCTCGCAACCAACGCCAACGATGACGAAACAGTGGAAGTCTATGAAAACTCGATAGCAGACGTGGCTGTCCCTCACGAGCAACGGTTGAGTCATTACGACTTTCCTGAAGAAAACGCCACGTACAACAGTTCCCTCGTCCTCGACGAGTCGAACTACACAGAATGGATGGTGAACGTTTCGGAACGGCGACCCAAGTATATCCAACTCACACCTGCCGAGTTCGATTACATTACCCCCGGACACCCGGATTACGAACGATATCCGAACCGTCGAGAGTTTATTTCTGGACTCGTAAGTGAAAAATACGACTATGCTGTCGTCGCGACGTTTGGGCGGCAAACCGACGACCAGTCGATCACAGAGAAGGTTCTCACGTCCGGCATTGTGCCGGATATCGAGGGGCAGACTGAATACATTATGCTACTAGAACGTAATACGTGAATTATTCTACGAATTCACATAGAACCGCCCGATACCGTTCCGTTGCAGCCGAAAAGCTGTAGGTATCCTCAACGAGACGACGACCCGCTACACTTACGTCGGGAAGGTCGTCCCGGACGAGAATCGAGTAGATATTGTCACTGAGGGTCGACGGGGCGGTCGTCTCCATCAGGAATCCAGTCTGCTCGTCTTGGACGACATCCGGTACGCCAGCTACCGGCGTTGCGTACACGGGTGTCCCGCAAGCCAATGCCTCGAGAACTGTCGTCGGCAGTCCCTCGGTCGGTCGGGAAGGTAGAACTAGTAGCTTCAGGTCGTTCAATTGGTCGGAGACATCGGCGTGGTCAACCCAACCAGTTATCTCCACGTTTCCAGCATTAATCTCTTCGGCCAATTCCTTTTCCAACCATTCCCTGAGGTTTCCATCCCCGATGAACCGAAAGGTTACGTCGTCAGGAAGCCCCTGGACTGCAGCTGCTAGTTCCCGAATCCCTTTCTCCTCATCGAGTCGTCCCACAAACCCAACTACCCGATCTCGTTCCCCGTATGGAATCTCCACGTCGAATTCGTCAGTCCGGACGTAGCGAGCTCCGGTCGGGTACACCGCTGGATTCGACGGATCCAGTCCCAGCTGTTCAGCCATCCCTGGAGTGTACGTAACGACACCGTTTGCGAGCGCGAAACCGATCCGCTCAAACAGACGAACGATACCGGCGAGACCACGAGCGAGCGGCGACGGGATGCGCTGCTCCCAGTTAAGTTTAAGAGTCAACGGCACGTCGCCTCGCGGTTGAACAAGAACACGTTTCCCGAGTAGTCTTGCGAACGCAATCGGCAAAACGTATGAGGTGGCCCCGTAGAAGAGAACGACCTGCTCCTCGCGGTCCATCAAAGCAGCACACATCCGGAATTGATTGAGGACGAACCGAACTGCGGCGACAGGTATCGAGGAGCCGGCCCCCTTCTCTGTCAACTCCACGAATGGAAAGCGGTCCCGGATTTCGGAGTCGTCCGGTAGGTCCGCAGTCACGAGCACTACCCCAGTGATCGCACCGATGATGTCCAGCAAGCTCCTGGTCGCATTCTCGCCTGCGGCCGCCAGGGGATGAGTGATCACGCAAACGTCCGGGAGCGATTCGTCGGATGGTTCACCATCTCTCGCTGGAGAGTTTGGCACGTCAGCGCCACCTCACATAGCCATAGGCGTAGCCCACACCCACCGTCGCCGTAAATACGAACACCATGACTAATTGCAGGAGTTTGGTCGCGGTTGGGCCGGACGCGAGTTCCCGAAGTCGAAAAGGAACCGACTCCGTCAACAAATGCCCAAGAAAGTCCGACTCCTCGCTGGTCGACTCGGGAACGAACACCTCCATCCCACGTTTCGAGTAGCCCTGCCAGAACGCCCTGTCGAGGAGCCATCCCAGCTTCGTGCGGTACTCGAAGACCTTATGACCCACCTCGGCGTCGGGCGTGTAGTAGACGCCGTGCCCGGACTCTTCTGCCATCCGGGCGCACAGCTCCGTCTCCCCGCCCTGGAGGTTCCCACCGCCTGTCCGGCCACCGATATCCGACTCGAATCCCCCGAGGTCCACGAAGACCTCCCGGCGAAACGAAATGTTCGAGCCAAAGGTGTTACGTACCTCGCCGGGACCGTCCGCGAAGCCACGGTGGGTGACCCCCACGAGCCAGTAAAACTCCTCGGGCAGGTAGGCCGGCTCACCAGCGACCCACAGCGGTGTCATCTTCCCACCCACTGCCGGCACGTCCCGCTCCTCGTAGACGTCGACGAGGCGCTCGATCCAGTCCTCGCTGGCGATCGCGTCGTCGTCGATGAATGCCACCACGTCCCCTGTTGCTTCCTCGGCTCCGGCGTTCCGAGCCTCCAGTAATCCGACGTTCTCCTCGAGACAAACAACGCGAACGTCGTGGGCTGTCTCGACGCCGTCCCTGTAGTCGTCGCGAAAAGCCGCACACACCTCGGGATCCCCGTCGCTGACCAACACCAGTTCCACGTCGTCGTGGGTCTGGTCGAGAACGCTGTCGGCGGCCTCCCGACAGTCGGGATACCGCTCCGGGTCGTGCTCGCACAGGACGACCGAAATCCGCATTGTGTCACCGTGGGTACCCAACTCGGTTAGGCGTTTCCGTTGCTCGGCACCAGTATTCGGTGGCCCGGTCCCGAACTCGAACGCGGCAAATCGAGAGACTCCGACGTCGTCGCGCGACCGAAGGTCTCGCAAAGATAACAAGGCTTAAGCGAGCAGTGGGACTGTCACCGCCTAATGAGTACCTGGCGGGAACAGCTACGAGAGCGCACGGACTCGGCCGCCCTCCGGGACGTCCTCACCGAGGCCTACCACTACCCAGTCCTCCTCGCACTCGTCGGCTTCGCCCTCTACACCCGAGTCGTGAACTGGCAGCGGTTCGTTTTCGGCGAAGACGTGTTCTTCGCCGGGAACGACCCCTACTACCACTTCCGCTCGACCCAGTACGTGGTCGAGAACTGGCCGGCGACGATGCCCTTCGAAGCCTGGACGAACTTCCCTGAAGGAACGTCGTCGGCGCAGTTCGGAACGCTGTTCGACCAGCTCATCGCGACCGCCGCACTACTGCTCGGACTCGGGAGCCCGAGCGACAGACTGGTCGAACTCGTCTTCCTGTTCGCTCCCGCCATCTTCGGCGTCGCCACCATCATCCCCGCCTACTTCATCGGGAAACGACTGGGTGGTCGGTTCGGCGGCGTCATCGCCGCGGCCATCGTCGCGCTGGCACCGGGCAGCCTCCTGACGTCCGGGTGGGTCGGTACCGTCGACCACCACGTCGCAGAGGCCCTGTTCCAGGCGCTCGCAGTTCTCGGAATGATGGTCGCCCTGACCGTCGCCGAACGCGAGAAACCGGTGTACGAGCTCGTCACCGACCGGGCTTTCGGGTCGATTCGGGCAACGCTCGGGTGGAGTCTACTGGCCGGTGCGGCCATCGGCGCGTATCTCCTCGTCTGGCCCCCAGGTGTTCTCCTGCTTGGCATCCTGGGCGCCTTCTTCCTGATTCACCTCGGCATCGAGTACGTCAGGGGTCGTAGCCCAGAACACGCCGGTTTCGCCGGCGCGGTCGCACTGACCACGGCGGGGATCATCGCGCTCTCGACGACGAACACCCTCCACGTGAGCGCGACGAGCCGGTCGATACTCCAGCCCGGGCTGGCGTTCGCGGTCGCGTTCGGGTGTGGGTTCATGGCCTGGCTGGCGCGCGAGTGGGACAGCCGCGACCTCCCGCGGGTCGGCTATCCGCTGGCTGCAGTCGGGCTCGTCGTGGCGCTCGCTCTCGCCACGGCGGTCGTGCTTCCGAACCTCTTCGGGTACTTCGTCGACCAGGTCCTGCGCGTCATCGGCTTCACGACCTCGCCGACAGCCGGCACCATCGGCGAGGCCCAGCCGCTCACGGACCCTGGGCAGCTCGTCAACATGTACGGACTCGCCATCGCCGGCGCGGCGGGCGGAGCGCTCCTCCTGCTCGCGAAGCAGTTCAGGGTTCGGGACGCGCGCGGGGAACACCTGCTCGTCGTCGTCTGGATCGCTTTCATTTTGGCGGCGACGTTCACCCAAGTCCGGTTCATGTACTATCTGACGATCCCCGTCGCGGTCCTGAACGCCGCGCTCGCCGGTGACGTTGTCAAATTCGTCGCCGGGAGCACCGACAGTGACGGCGTCGAGATCTACCAGGTCATGACCGTCCTCGCGGTGATCGGCCTCGTTCTGGCACCGATCGCCTTCGTCCAGCCGACGGCACTCGATCGGTCGACGGGGAAGGCCCCCGGAGAGGTCGTCGGCTGGGACTCCAGCCTCGACTGGCTCGACGAGAACACGCCGGCCCAGGGCCAGTACGCGAACCCCGACGGCGAGCCCATGGAGTACATGGGCACCTACGAGAAAACTGACGACTTCGACTACCCGGAGGGAGCCTACGGGACCCTCGCCTGGTGGGACTACGGCCACTGGATCACGACGACCGGTGAGCGGATTCCGAACGCCAACCCCTTCCAGCAGGGAACCGAACAGGCGGCCAACTTCCTGCTCGCCGGCAACGAGTCGGCCGCCCTCGATACCCTCGCCGCGCGCGACGAGGACGACGCCGAAACCCGGTACGTCATGATCGACTGGAAGATGGCCGACATGACGAACAAGGGGTCGGCCCCCATCGCGTTCGACGACGACGTCGGCCACGAAGACCTCTACAGCTTCCTGGTCGACCGGAACCGGCTCCAGTCGACGGGCAGTTTCAACCAGGCCGTCCTCGGCCTGCGTCACAAGCAGGGCTACTACGACTCGATGGTCAATCGGCTGTACAACTACCACGGCAGCGCGATGAGCCCACAGCCGTACGTGACCGAGTGGCAGGGCAGCGAGCAGGAACTCACCAGCGGCGCGACCTTCACGTTCGCCCCCGGGGGCAACGGGACGCAGGGCCGGGTCGTGCGGCAGTTCAATTCGATGCAGGAAGCCCGGGACTACGTCGCCGAGGCACCCGAAGTCAGACAGCTCGGCGGCGTGGGAATCTACCCGGAGGAGCGAGTTCCGGCGCTCGAGCACTTCCGGCTCGTCCACGTCGCAGACGGCGTGACGGCCGCCCAGGGTGGCTACCAGCGGACGCTCGCGAGTACGATGACGACGTACCCCGGCTGGACGAAGACCTTCGAGCGCGTCCCCGGCGCCACCATCGAGGGGACCGGCCCGCCGAACACGAACGTGACCGCGCAGGTGAGCATCCAGCCCAACGTCGGCAACGCCTCGACGTACACCCAGTACGCGACCACCGACGACAGCGGGTCGTTCTCGATGACCGTCCCCTACGCGACGACGGGGGGCGACGAGTGGGGCCTCGAGGACGGGTACACCAACACGAGCGTGCAGGCGACCGGGCCGTACACGCTGTTCACCCCGCCGGAGATGAACGGGTCGACCGTCTCGCGACACGTCGGGCGGGTCAACGTCTCGGAGGGGCAGGTGCTGGGGGAGGACGACGCGGCCGCGACAGTGAGCCTGACCGAGGAGACCCAGAACATCTCGCTGGGCGGGAACGAGTCGTCGGGTGACTCCGTCGACGTGTCCGACGGCGGGTCCGGCGACGGTACCGACGGCGGATCGAGCGACGGGGCTGACACCGGTACGGGCGACAGTGGGGGCGGTGAGCAGGGATCCCTGGCACCGCCCAGCGCGCCCGCGGCAGCCATCGCAGCAGACGCCGAGCCGTGACTGACCGGACGGTAGACGGCGGTCCGGACACGCAGGGGGATCCAGGAGGGGACCCTGCCCTCCGTGAATACGGCGTGGTCTACCTGAAGGGGATCGCGATGGGCGCGGCCGACACCGTCCCGGGCGTCTCCGGCGGGACCATCGCGCTCATCACCGGCATCTACGAGCGACTCATCACGGCGATTGCAGCGCTCGATCCCCGACTGCTCGGCGCGTTGCGCGGCATCCACCGCGCACGGGGACGAGCGCAACTCCGGGAGACGATCCGGCGAATCGACCTGCCCTTCCTGGTCGTGCTCGGCCTCGGCGTCGTGACGTCCGTCGTCGCCCTCTCGCGGTTCATGCACGCGGCGATCGTGAGCGCCCCGGCGGCCACGTACGCCTTCTTTTTCGGCTTGATCGCCGCGTCGGCGGTCGTCCTCTACCGCGAACTGTCGTTCGAGGGCGTGCCGACGGTCGCCGGCGGGGTCGTCGGTCTGACGCTGGGGTTCCTCGTCGCCGGTGGATCGGAGGGCAATGCCGTCGTCCCGGGCCTCCCGATCGTCTTCGTCGTTGGGGCGATCGCCATCACGGCGATGGTCCTCCCCGGGGTGTCCGGCGCGTTCATCCTCATCCTGCTCGGGCAGTACGAGTACCTGACCGGCGTGCTCACGAGGTTCGTCGACGGCGTCATCGCAGTCGTGCGAGGCGGCACCGCGACGGGACTCGTCGACGGCGCGACGGTCGTGGCGACCTTCTGTGTCGGGGCGGTCGTCGGCCTCCTGAGCGTGGCCACCGTGGTCCGATGGGCGCTCGACCACCACCGGGCGGCGACGCTCGCTTTCCTCGTGAGCCTGATGGTCGGTTCGCTCCGCAAGCCGGCCGTCGAGGTCTGGCAGGGCGTCGGCCCGTCGGTGACGCCCAGGGCCGGCGCCGTCGTCGCCCTCGCCGTACTCGTCGGGACCGTTGCCGTCCTCGCGCTCGATCGGTACACGGACGACCTCGACCTGGCTGTAGACGGATAGGTAGTTCTTTCACCCGCCTGCTGCACAGCCATCCCATGTCGCGCGACGCGAGCCCCGACCGAACCGCCGGACGGCCGGTCCCCGGCCCGAACGTGAGCGGCCGACCGATCCGTGGAGGCCCGGAATGGTAGTCGAGGCGTTCACCCTCGAAGCGCTGCTGGCGGGCGTCGCCGGCGGCGTCCTCGGCGCCGCGATCGGCGGCGTGCCTGCGCTGAGCCTGGCCGGATTCGTGATCGTCGTCGGCGAGGCCGCGGACGCGCTCCTCCGCGCCGTCGGTGCGCAGACCCTCGCCAATCCGTCCGGGCTGAGCGGGGTCGGCATCACGGAGACGATCGGCCTCGGCCCGGCGCTGGGGCCACACGTCGCCTTCGCCGGCGGGGTCGCCGCAGCGGCCTACGCCGGTCGGCACGGGACCCTCGACGACGCGTTCCCCTACCACCCCGCGAAAGACGTCCGCACGCCGCTGGGCAGCAGTCCTGACGTCCTGCTCGCCGGCGGCCTCTTCGGGCTCCTCGGAGTCCTCCTCGCACGCGTGGCCGCTGGCTGGTCGCTCCCGGTCGACCCCGTCGCCTTCGCAGTCGTCCTTTCGGGCGTCGGTCACCGCGTCGCCTTCGGCTATCCGCTCCTCGGTCGCGTCGAGGGGAATCTTCTGGACCTATCACCCTTCGAGCACGGCGAGCGCCGCGGGGGCATCGGCGCCGCGGACCCGGCGGAGTCCTCCGGCCGGTTCGCCGTCGAACCCTGGCAGCCCCACCACTACGACTGGGTTGGCGTGACGATCCTCGGCGCTGCCGTCGGTGCCGTCGCCGGCTACGTCGGCCTGGCAACCGGAAGCGCCTTCCTTGCTTTCGGCCTCGCAGCCGCGAGTCTCGTCTTCCTCGCCCTCGGCGTCGATCGGTTCCCGGTCACGCACCACATGGCACTCCCGGCGAGTATCGCGGCGCTCGCGCTCGCCGGCCAGCCCGCCTGGCTGGGCGTACTCGCCGGCGGCGTCTTCGGCGTCCTCGGCGGGCTCCTCGGGGAGTTCGGGGAGCGTGTCCTCTACGCCCACGCCGACACCCACCTCGATCCCTCGTTCCTCTCGATCCTCCTGACGAGCGTGGTGCTCGCGGGCCTGGCCACGGTCGGCGTCCTCGATCCCGCCGCGATCCCCTACCCGGTCCCCTGACCCTCCCCACACAGCTCAGGGGATATCCCATCACTCGACGCTCTCGGTCAGCCACGAAGCGTAGGCGTCGTCGATCGCCGCCGGGTCGAACCGCTCGATGCAAGGCACGTCGTAGGGGTGCAGTTCCCGGACGCGCTCGGCGAGGGGATCGTAGCCGGCGTCGGTCGTCTTGCACAGCAGGATCTCCTCATCGTTGTCCACGACCTCGCCGTCCCACCGGTAGGTCGACCGGCAGGCGACGCGGTTACAGGAGGCGGCGAGGCGCTCCTCGACGAGGGTCCGGGCGAGATCCGATGCGACGTCAGGCGGGGCGGTGACGAAGACGGTCGGCATACGGCACCCTGACTCGTCGCGACAAAGAGTCTGCCGGCGTCAGGACTCGACGACGGGGTTGTAGGCGCCGGTCACGTCCCAGTCGTGGACGCAGTGTGGATTGCCCAGCGTACTCGGATCGTCGGGGTCTTTCGCCACCCACGTGGCTCGGTCGTCGCTCCAGACTTCCGCCCGCCCGCACCGCTCGCACGAGCGAGCCCTCGGGGGGTCGATTCGGACCATACAACACGGATGGACGCCGACGACCTTGAAGCTTCCCGGATCGCCGGAGCCCTCGGGGGGCGCGGCACCGTCAGTCGAAGTCCGGGAGGTCCTCCGGGTCGTCGTAGTCGGCCTCCCAGTCGACGTACTCGGCCTCGAGGACGTCACAGACGACCTGGCCGAGTTCCGTCAGTCCCGCGTTGATCGCCGAGACGGTCTCCCAGGAGTCGAGGTCGGGGTGGAGGTCGCGTTCGCGCCAGTCCTCGGGGATGCCGGGCGCGTGGTAGCCGACGCGGTCGGCGAAGTCGTCCCAGAAGAAGTCGAACTGGCGGAACAGCCCCAGATCGCGGACGATTTCGTAGTCCGCCGCGGTGACGTCAGTGTGTTCGCTCCACTCGGCGAAGGCTCGCTCCCAGGCGCCGTCGGCGAAAAAGGCCTCCAGTTCGTTCCGGCGGTAGTCGTCGCCCGCGACGTTGGCGTCCTCGTACTCGTCGGGGTCGAAGTGGGGCTCGAGTTCCGGGGGCTCCGGGGCGTCGACGTCCAGGCTCATGCACGGCGGTACGGGCGAGGCGGCAATAAAGCCCACAGCTCGCTCCCCGGTCGCCCGGGACCGTGACAGGTATACGGCGGGGCCCTGTTACCCGGACCAATGACCGAGGGCGGGGCGGCTGGTGACGAACCGGAACCGGTAGTCGGCGGCGGGGCACCCCCCACCGACGCGTCCGGGGAGGGCTCGGTGACCGTCGTCGGCACCGCCCACGTCTCGCCCGACAGCGTCGCCGAGGTCGAGGAGACGATCGAGCGGGAACACCCCGACGTCGTCGCCGTCGAACTCGACGACGGCCGGTACCGCCAGCTCAAGGGGGAGACGCCCGAGGACATCGATCCCGGGGACGTCCTCTCGGGGAACACCGTCTACCAGTTCCTCGCCTACTGGCTGCTCTCGTACGTCCAGCAGCGGATGGGCGACCGCTTCGACGTCAAGCCCGGGGCGGACATGCTCGCCGCCGTCGAGACCTCCGAAGGGCTAGGCATCGACGTGGCGCTGGTCGACCGGGACATCCAGGAGACGATCCAGCGCCTCTGGGGACGGATGCGCCTCCGCGAGAAGGTCCAACTGGCGGGCAGTCTCGCCGTCGAGATGGCCAGTCCGCTGACGGTCGGCCTCTCGGTCGGCCTGTTCGTCGCCTTCTTCGTGACCTTCATCGCCCAGGCGCTCGCCGGCCCGTTCCTGTTGCCGGCCAGCCTCGGTGCCGGCCTGAGCGTCCCGCTCGTCGGCGGCCTGGTCGGCCTGCTGGTCACCGCCGTCGACACCCTTCTGGTGGCACTGGTCGTCGGCGCTGTACTCGGCATTCCCATCGCCGGGCTCCTCGCCGCGGCGGCCCCCGACGAGGACTACGAGGACGTCGACATCGAACGGCTGACCGACACCGACGTCGTCTCGGCGATGATGGAGGAGTTCCGCCGGTTCTCGCCCGGCGGGGCGCAGGCGCTCATCGACGAGCGCGACGCCTTCATCGCCCACCGCCTGGTCGCTCTGCGGACCGCGGGGTACGACGTCGTCGCCGTCGTCGGCGCCGGTCACCGCGAGGGCATCGAGGGCTACCTCGCCAACCCGGAGACGCTGCCGCCGATGGAGTCGCTGACGGGCACTGCCAGCGGGGGTCGCCTCTCGTCGCTCCTCTACAAGGCCTTCGGCTACGCGTTCACGCTCGGCTTCCTGGTCTTTTTCGTGCTGCTCGCACTCGGTGGCGTCCAGCAGCAGTGGCTGATCGGCCTCCTCGCGGCGTGGTTCCTCGTCAACGGCGTCATCGCAGCAGCGCTGGCCCGCGTTGCGGGGGCCCACTGGACGAGCGCCGGCGTCGGCGGCGCCGTCGCCTGGCTAACCAGCGTCAATCCCCTGCTCGCGCCCGGCTGGTTCGCCGGCTACGTCGAACTGCGGTACATGGACGTCAACGTGGCCGACATCAGCCGCCTCAACGACATTCTCGACGACGAAGAGGCACCGCTCGGCGAGTTGTTCGAGCGGATGCGCGAGGTGCCACTCTTTCGCCTGATCCTCATCGTGGCGATGACGAACATCGGGAGCATCATCGCGAGTGCGGGCTTCGCCGCCATCTTGCTGCCCGCGTTCGCCGGAGACGTCGGTGGCCTCGCCGGGCTGGCAGACCTGATGCTCGAGGGGGCCGCCAACGGCGCGGACCTGCTCTGGGGGCTGCTCCCGTGAGTCGGCGCGGCGGCCGGAGCCTCAGCTTCGGCCGCAAGGAACTCCTGGACCTCGCCATCGCCTGGCTGGCGCTCGGCGTCGCCTTCGCGATTTTCCTGAATCCCTCCATCGTCCAGCGGGTGATCCGGAGCGGCGGCGTGACCGTCGGGGAGGTCCTCCGGGCGTTCGCGCTGGCGATGCTGACCGTCGGCGTCGGTTTCCTGCTCCACGAACTCGGCCACAAGGTCGTCGCGGTCTACTACGACCAGGTCGCCGAGTTCCGGGCCGATTACGGCATGCTTGCGCTCGCCATCCTCGCGGCGATGGCGGGCTTTCTCTTCGCGGCCCCCGGCGCCGTCCACCACCGCGGACGGATCACGCCGCGCCAGAACGGCCTCATCTCGCTGGCCGGCCCCGCCGTCAACGTCGGCCTCGCGGTCCTTTTTCTCGGCCTCGCCATCGTCGGGAGCGGCTTCCTGGCCGAGGTCGGGAGCCTCGGCATGATCGTCAACGTGTTCCTGGCTGGCTTCAACATGATTCCCTTCGGCCCGCTGGACGGGCGCAAGGTCCTGGCGTGGAACCCCCTCGTCTTCGGCGTCGCCTTCCTCGTAACCGTCGGACCCGGTCTGGCGCTGTTACTCGGGCTGTTCCCCTGAGTCGAAGGGGGACGTGGGCCCACCCCATCCTTTGGCTCAGGACGTAGCGAGGGGATTTATGACGAACCCTCTGCCTATCTGGAGGCATGCAACCCACACGACGACAGTTCGTGGCAGCGGGCGGCCTCGCCGCCGTCCTCGGGACGACCGGACTGGCTGGCTGTAGCGGACTCCTCGGCGGTGGCGGAACCTCGGCCGAGTCGCTCCAGTACGATCCGTCCGAAGTGGCCGACACCGGGAACGTGCTGTTCGGGTCGATGAACTACGGCGACCTGTACGAGATGCGCGACGAGCTCCCCCCGTCCGCACAGGACAGCTTCGAGGTCGACGACGAGGACTCGCCGTTCCAGGCCAGCGACGTCGACCAGATGGTGGGCGTCGGCGGAGGCGACGTCGGCCAGATGATGCAGTCTACCTCCTTCTTCGGCTCGCTCGGCGTGACGGGGAGCTTCGACCGGCAGACGATGGTCGACGAGATCGAGTCCGAGGGGGAGGTCACCTCGGCGGGCGAGTACGGCAACTTCGCGCTCTACGAGGTGCCCGAACTCTCCCAGGCCCCGGTTGGCGGCGTGGGCCAGCAGACGCCGCAGGGCTCGGGAACGATCGGCCTGAGCAACGGCGCCATGGTGATGGGGGTCGGCGTCGCCCAGAACAGCGACCTCGCGGTCGACGGCGAAGAGGCTGCCAAGGCCATGATCGACGCCTCCTCGGGCGACGTGCCGCGGCTGAGCGGGTCCAGCGGGCCCGCCCAGGACCTCCAGAGTCGCATCAACGACCGGCTCATGGCGGTCGGCGCCGAGGTCGACCCCGACCTGGTCGAGATGGCCCAGAGCCTCTACGGCGGCGGTCCCGGGATGGGCGGGGGCGCCATGCTCAACGGGATCCGCGCCGGCGGTCTGGGCGCCGACATCGACCCGGAGACGACGACCTACGAGTTCGTCCTGATCTACGACAGCGGGAGCAGTGCCGAGGAGTCGGGCATCGCCGACCTCGTCGACGGTATGAGCAGCCAGATGGAACAGCAACCGGCGATCGACAGCGTCTCCAGTTCGCGAGACGGCGCGGCCGTGACCGTGGAGATGTCGGGATCGACCGAGCAAATCCTCGACCAGGGACCGGGCGCCGGCGCGGCCCCGCTCGCCCTCGGTGCGCCGACGCGCTAACCGAGGCCAGCACTGGGGCTGTCGACTGGCACCCGATGGGCTTTAGACCGTACCGCACGCGACTCCGGACATGAGCGACGAGGCCGGAGACGAGACCGACGAGGAGGGACTCACCTACGCCGAGGCGGGGGTCGACATCGACGAGAGCGAGGCAGCGACGGCGGCCCTCGTCGGGGCGGCCGGCGAATTCGAGGGCGACTACGCCGGCCTCGTCGACATCGGCGACCAGTACCTCGCGCTGGCCACCGACGGGGTGGGGACGAAACTCCTCGTGGCGGAGGCCGTCGACGACTACTCGACGGTCGGCATCGACTGCATCGCGATGAACGTCAACGACCTCGTGGCCCAGGGGGTCGAGCCGGTCGCCTTCGTCGACTACCTCGCCGTCGAGGAACCCGACGACGAGACCGCCGAGCAGCTCGGCGAGGGCCTCCGCCGGGGTGCGAGCCAGGCGGACGTCGCCCTGGTCGGCGGCGAGACGGCCGTCATGCCGGACGTCATCTCGGGACTCGACATCGCGGGGACGGCCGCGGGACTGGCACCGCACGACGGCCTCTTCGAGGGGGCTGCCGAGCCCGGCGACGCCATCGTCGGGTGGCCGTCCTCCGGCATCCACTCGAACGGCCTGACGCTCGCCCGCGAGGCCGTCACCCGGAGTCACGACTACGACGACTCGTTCCCGCCGAACCCCGACCGGACCATCGCCGCGGAGCTCCTCGAACCGACGCGCATCTACACCGACCTGCTCGAGACGCTCCGGCACCACGAGACGCACGCCGCCGCGCACGTCACCGGCGGCGGGTGGACGAACCTCACCCGGATGGGCGCCCACCGCTACGACATCACGGACCCGTTCGACGCCCAGCCGGTCTTCGAGTTCGTCCAGTTCGAGGGCGAGGTGACCGACGAGGAGATGCACCGGACGTTCAACATGGGGACCGGGTTCGTCGCGGCGCTCCCGCCCGCGGCCGCCGAGGCCGTCGCCGACGCGACGGCTGACGGTCGCGTAATCGGCACCGTCGCGGAGTCGGACGAAGAAGAGGGCGAGGTCGCGATTCGCGGGCTGTCGCTCTCCTGAGGAACCCAGCGAACGGACGGACGAGGGCGCGTTTTCAGGCCAGGACCAGCGGCAGACCGAAGACGACTGCGAGGCCGACCAGCAGGATCACGAACCCCGTCGTCACCTGGCCCATCGTGTACGCACTCTGGGGGGCGGTGCTCCGGAGCGGGGGCGTCCGCGCCGGCGGCGTCGGCGACGATGGGTCGTACTCCTCGGTCGGCTCGTCGTCGTGGCCGTGGTCGTCGGTCATGCCCCAGAGTTCTCGGGTCGGCTACTTCGGTGTATCGGAGTCGGTCGGCAGCCACGCACCGTGACGACCGCCCCTATCGAAACGGTAATCCGGCCCCGCGGTGTCCAGTCTGACATGACCGACTCGCCGACGCGACCGGGGGGCGATCGGGCGTGACCCTCACCAAGCGCATCATTCCCTGCATCGACGTCGACCTGGACGACGACGGCAACGCCGCCGTCTACACCGGCGTCAACTTCGAGGACCTGGAGTACACCGGCGACCCCGTCGAGATGGCCAAGGCCTACAACGAGTCCGGGGCCGACGAGTTCGTCTTCCTGGACATCACCGCCTCCGCCGAGGGGCGCGAGACGATGCTCGAGACGGTCTCGGCGGTCGCAGACGAGGTGTTCATCCCCCTGACGGTCGGCGGGGGCATCCGCACGACCGACGACGTCAGGGAGACGCTCCGGGCCGGTGCGGACAAGGTCTCGATCAACACCGGCGCCCTCGAGCGACCCCAGCTCGTCGACGACGGTGCCCGCGCCTTCGGCAGCCAGTGCATCGTCATCTCCGTGGACGCGAAGCGACGGTTCGACGAGGGGGGCGAGCACTACGCCGAGGTCGACGGCGAGTCCTGCTGGTTCGAGTGCACCGTCAAGGGCGGCCGCGAGGGGACGGGCGTCGACGTGGTGTCGTGGGCCGAAGAAGCCGCCGAGCGCGGGGCCGGCGAACTGTTCGTCAACTCCATCGACGCCGACGGGACGAAGGACGGCTACGACCTCCCCCTGATCGATGCGGTCACCGACGCCGTCTCGACACCGGTCATCGCCTCCTCGGGCTGTGGCAGTCCCCAGCACGCCTACGAGGTCTTCACCGAGGCCGACGCGGACGCGGCGCTGGCCGCCTCCATCTTCCACTTCGGCGAGTACACCATCGAGGAGACCAAAGAGTACCTGGCAGAGCGCGGCGTACCGGTCCGACTCTAGGGCCAGTCGCGGCCCAGCCGACGGTCTTTTCCGGTCACCGGAGCTACGAGGCTGCAATGGAGTGGCGGTGTGAGTGGTGTGGCAAGCCCCACGAGGAGGACGATCCGCCCTGCGATGCCTGCGGCCACGGTACCTTCGAGAAGGCCGTCGTCCAGCAACCCGCCGACGGCCCCGCCGGCGGGACGACGACGGTCTGGGTCTGTACGGAGTGCGGACGCGAACACCCCAAGCACGCCCCGCCGTGCAGTCGCTGTGGGAACGCCGAGCTCGAACGCCGCGAGGTCGGCGTCGACGACAGCGAACTCGTCGCGCCGGGCTACCGCGACCTGCTGACGCCCCGGTACGTGCTCGGGTTCGCCCTCGCCGCCGTCCTCGGGGTCGTGTTGCTCCTCGGAGTCACCGGGGTCGTCAACCTGCCGGGCATGGCCGACTCGGACGTCCCGACGGTCGAGGACGTCCCCGGCAGCGCCGACAGCTACGAGGGCGTCTCCCTGGACGCCGTGGAGACGGCCTACCTCGCCGACGTGCAGGCCCAACTCGATCGGACCGACGGCCCTGCGCTGGAGCGCGACGAGCGCCTCGACGCGGTGGCGACGTTCTACAATCAGCGGTGGGTGACGTCCCGGTCGGACGACGCCACCGTGCCGAGCGACGAGCGGGTCGTCAGCCTGCTCGAGGGACGGTGTGATGGCCAGATCGTGCGGATTCCGGGGACGCTCGCCGCGCCGACGAGCGTCGACTCGGCCGAGTCGCTCGGCCGAGACCTGGCAGACGCACAGTTCGCGCGCGGAGAAGTGGAGTTGCCACCCGGCGCGACGGTGACCGGCGTCGACGTCCACGCCGCCGACGGCCGGCTCTTCGTGACGCAGTTCGTCTGTTGATCAGGTCGCGGCCTGGTAGGCCTCGCGGAGGCCGTCGGTCTTCTCGACGACGCGGTCGGCGCCGTCCTCGAGTGCGTCCAGCGCGTCGACGTCCGCTTCCGTCTTGATCGTCAGGATCGGATCGGTCTGGCCCCCGGACTGCTCGGGGTTCATGTCGTACGTGGCGGCGCTGACCCCCTCGGTCTCCAGGAGCGCCCCCTTGAGGACGTTCATGAAGGTGTGGTCCTCGCCGGCGACCTCGATGGAGAGTTCCGTCTCGGACTTCTCGATGACCCGCAGTTCCATGGGGATCAGTTGGCCGCTCGGTCCCATTACGCTTACGAACCCCGCCGGGGAGCGCTCCTGGTCCTGGGCGACCTGCAGGGCTAAGTGCGAGCGAATCCTGGCCGCTCGCATGGAGACCCTCGCCGTCGAGGACGGCTTCGACGTACACGACTACCGGCACGGGCTGAAGTTGCTGAAGGAAGACCGCGAGTCGATGCACCTGGCGAACCGCGAGGAGTTCGCCTGTCCGGCCTGTGGCGCGGCCTTCGAGCGCCTGTTCGTCACCGAGCGACGGACCACCACCTTCGGCGACCCTGGCGGGCCGTTCTGTCTCGTGCGGACGGACGACGAACTGCTCCTCCTGACGCACTGAGCGGACGCCGGGCGAAAATGGCGGGCACTCCGCGTCGAGGCGAGGCGATCCGTCGACGATGGCAGTCCGGACCGGCGGTCGCCTCCACGGCCGAGTGCAGACCGCGTCGCGTGGCGGAGCGGGTCGGCGGGCCGAGTGTCACGGGTGCAATGCCAGCAGTCAGCGCAGTCGCGGTCGGCGTGGCGTGCCCGCGACGGTACGGTGGCCGTCGCCGGCTAAAGTAATGTGGCGCACCTGGGCAGTACGCTGTCACTACTCGGGGCCACGCGCAGGTCCATCGCGCGGCCGGCCGGCACAGGTGCCCGTCAGGGCGGGATGTCAATTTCGAGTCAGTGGGACCAGACCATCCGGTCGACGCTGAGTCTCTCGGTCGGGGAGTCCCGATTGAAGCCACTCGTAGTGAGTGCATGCGGACGTCCCGCCGACGCGACCGTCGGTCTCGCTGTGTCGCGCCAACGGCCGACAGTTCGCGGCTAGTTCGATCGTGTCACCGAGCGGCCGGCGAGCGATTCCTGAAAGATGACCAAGATTAATCACCCGGTGCTTTGATGGTCTTTGGCATGGTCACAGAGAGTCGCTCCCAGGAGAGTCAGTACGGTGGACGGTTGTTCGAGTGGTACACGAAGTACGTCTCCGAACCGGAGTCGAAGAAGGACGTCTACGGGTACACGCTGCTGGTTCTTGGCTACCTCCTCGCCATCGGCGGCATGTTGCTCTACCAGATCGGCGGTGCCCTGCTCAACCGATTCGGCCCCGCCGCGGGGACGCAGGCGCTCGTGGACCTCCAGTTCCTCTTGCGTGGGACGGTCGGCGTCCCGGCGGCGATTGGCCTGATCTCGGCGCTCCTCGGGATCGTGCTCCTGTTGCCCGTCACCCGGAACAGCCTGATCGTCGCTGTGGTCGGCGCCTGCATCTCGCTGGCGGCGGTCGCGCTCTTCTGGATCCACTATCCTTACAACTGGTCCGTCGGCACGCCGGCCTACAGCGACCTGATCATCGGCCTCTACACGGTGGGAATCGGCGTGGTCGCTGGCGTCGTCATCCTCGTGCCCGTCGTGACCGGAGAGCGGAGCTACTTCTCGGAGACGGTCCACGGCCCACGGTACGATCACCCTAACATCATGATCGGCGAGGCCGACCGCGGCGGCCTCTTCGCCCTGTACAAGCGCGGCACGGAGTGGACCTGGCGGTTCATCGACCAGGCGGCCGTCGCCGGGTCGACCACCAGCTTCCTCTCGCGGCTGGAGACCGAGGAGCGCGTCGACCTCGTGAAGGAACAGGTCGCCAACGCGGGCCTGCTGGAGATCAAGAACGCCGCGTTCCGGCTCTACGAGTCCACCGACGGCACCTGGCAGTGGTACCTCATGCGCGACGACGGGTCGGCCGTCGCCGAGGGTGGGAGTGACTTCGCATCCCGCGACGCGGCCGACGGTGCCATCAACACGCTCAAAGACCACGGCCCGGACGCCGAGACGTTCGTCATGGACGAACCGGTATACGACACCCGGCGGACCGACGGCCAGTGGAACTGGCGACTGGTCGACGAGAACCGATCGCCCCTCGCGCTCGGTGCGGACGCGCATCCGGACCGCGACGACGCGCTCGCGGACCTCGCGGAGTTCCGGGGGCTCGCGGCAGACGCGATCGACCTCGTCGTCGATACCTACGGCGTCGAACTGGTCGAGGCCGACGGCCGGTGGACCTGGCGACTCCGGGATAGTGCCCACCGCCAACTCGCCGAGAGCGTCGAGGGGTACGACTCGAAGGGGACCGTCGAGGACGGCGTCTACGACCTGCTGGACCGCCTCCAGCGGGCGAGCGTCCTCGAGGCGGGCCAGCCCACGTTCGACGTCTACCGCTCCTGGAGCGACTGGGCCTGGCACCTGCTCGACGGCGCCGGACGAGCGGTCGCGGCTGGCACCGAGCACCGTGACGAGGCCGATGCGGCTGCCAGCGAGGCAGCGACGCTACAGGCACAGGCGCCCGACGCGGCCGTCGTCGAGAGCAGCGACCTGGAGTTCGAGACCTACCGGACCGGCGACGGGTGGCACTGGCGCCTCGTCACGCCAGAGCGCGAGGTCCACGCCGAGAGCACTGACACCTACGAGAGCGAGGACGCCGCCAGCCGGATCGTCGACCGCGTCCGGACGGAAGCCCCCGAGGCCGACCTGATCGAGTTCGAGAACGCCGCCTTCCAGGTCTACGAGGCACCCGACGGGGCGTGGCGCTGGCGACTCATCGACGAGGACGGGGCCGTCCTGTCGGACTCCGGTCAGGGCGAGTACGAGTCCAAGGACGACGCCATGAGCGCGATGACGACCCTCCAGGAGAACGCGCCCGACGCCGAACACCTGGAGATCGAGAACGCCGCCTTCGAACTGTTCCAGGACAAGGACGGCTGGGGCTGGCGGCTCGTCGACGACATCGGCGAGACCATCGCGGACGGCGTCACCCGTCACGAGACGGAGGACGGGGCGCGCCAGGCGATGGACGACCTCGTCGCCACCGTCAGCGACGTCGAGGAACGCACGATGGAGTCGGGACTTTTCCAGGTCCACGTCGACGCCGACGACGAGTGGTGGTGGCGATTCGTCCTCCCGGACGGCACGATCCTCGCCGAGTCGCCACGGAGCTTCGGCACGCGCCACGAGGTCGAAGGCGCCGTCGACGACATCCAGGCCATGGCCGGCGCGGCACCCGTCGAGACCGTGGGCCGCCTCGCCGTCATGCTCGATCCCGCCGACTGGTCGTGGGACCTCGTCGACGAGAACCGCGAGCCCGTCGCCCGGGGCGCGGTGAGCCACGACGACCGCGAGTCCGCCGTCGCGGCCATCGAGGACGTCCAGCGCCACGCCACGGAGACGACCGTCTACGAGATCCGGACCGCGGCCTTCGACTGTTACGAGTCCGACGAGGGCTGGACCTGGCGCCTCGTCGACGCGGACCACGAACCCGTCGCGCACGCCCCCGAGGCGTTCGAGGACCTGGCCGCCGTCGAGAGCGCCATCGACGCCGTCAGCGCGGTCGCGGCGGATGCCGAGCTCGTCGACTACGACGACGTGGCCTTCGAACTGTTCCAGGACGAGGACGGCTGGACCTGGCACCTCGTCGACGAGGACCACACGGTTCTCGCCGTGGCCGCGACGAGCCACGCCGAACGAGCCGCTGCAGAGCGCGACGTGGCCGACGCTCGCGACGAGATCGCGGCCGCGAGCGTCATCGAGATCGACTCCGCCACCTTCGAGTTCCACCACGACGGCGACGGCTGGCGGTGGCGACTGATCGACGAGAACGGGAACGAACTGGGCGAGAGCATCCAGACCTTCGAGAGTCGGGCCGCAGCACAGGAGGAGCTATCGACGGTGAAGGAACTGGGGCCGGATGCCTGGGTGTCCGTGGCGGAGTAGCGCGACGAAGTCGGTCGGTGAGTCCACTCCACCTGTCAGTCTCCATCTGCCCCGGTTCGCTCGAGTGTCCCTGTCGACTGACCGGTCCCCGGAGCAGTCTCACCAGACCAGACCCGACGGACAGGGTGGCAGCCGTCTCCGAGGCGCGACCCCATCCCTCATTCTCGTAGCGGACGGGGCTCCGACCGGTCGCCGTCGACGAACGCGACGGGCTGAGCCAGTAACGCCGTTTCTGTGGTCGTCACCTGTGCCGGTCGATCCACTCGCACCATTCGCGAAAGTCGTTCGGTCCACACTGCCTGGCGATCTTCTGCAGGATGTCGACGTCGATTCGTCGGTACATCGGGACCGTAACGTTTCGAACCTCGCCGGTCTCGGGGTGTCTGTAGCGGAGTTTGACGTGACTACCCGTCCGGTCGCTCGACCGGTAGCCGTGCTTTCGAAGTACCTTGATGATGTTACGGCCAGAAAAGTCCGTGGTCGCCATCGATCCGGTCAGGCTTCCCACGGCGGCGGTGACTCGGAGTCGGCGATTTCGTCGGGGTCGATGCCGATCTCTCGTAGGAACGCATCTTCGTCGTCGATCGGTTCGCCAGCGTCGCCGGCGTGAAGTGCGACCGCCTCGTCGAGTTCGGCGAGCGCCTGGTCGCGGGTTTCACCCTGTGCCCCAACGTTCGTCGGCTCGTGTATCGCCACCCAGTAGTGCTCTTTCTCGATGAGGGAAATCGTGGGATCCGAGCGCTGAGGTCCGTCCACATCCCCGTCGATAGCCATGGTCGTGTGAACGGTGCATGTACGTAAAAATCTTGAGGGAAACGCGCTCTGTGGACGTCGACAGGCTCCAGAAGGCCGTGTGAGCGGGCGGTTACCTGGTGTCCTGCTCTCTCCAAACGGCAGTGAGGGCTCCCGCGAGTCGCCGCCAGCGGTAGCTGCTCCGGGTGTCGCGCGAAATGGACAGGAAGAGACAGCCCGGTGGATTAATTTGATCAACGGACGAGAGAAACGCCGTTCTGATTCGAATCGATCGCGAACTCGTTCATCCGGACTTCAGTTTTGACAGAAAGAGCCGGTGGGGGAATTGTGAACCACGGTCGGAGCGAAGCTCCTCCCTGATTCAAATCCCTACACGTCTCTCTTTCGTCCTCACTGCCGTTCGGACAGAAAGAGCCGGTGGGGGGATTTGAACCCTCGACCTATTCCTTACGAAGGAATCGCTCTAGCCAGTCTGAGCTACACCGGCACTCGTCGTGCACTCTCACGTTGGGCCGAAACCCTGCATAAGGATTGCGAATCGCCGGCCTACGCGCGGGTCAGTCGCACGTCCAGCACCACGTTCAGTTCGTGGGGCGCGTAGGACCGGACCGTCCGCCGCGTCAGCACCTCGACCGAGTAGTCCGGCTCTGCAGCGGTCCGGATGGCCGCATCGCCCGGTCCGTAGGGGTCGTCCTCGTGGGCGATGTCGTAGTAGTGAATTGTGCACTCGTCGCCAGCGAGTTCGACCGCGGTCTCGAGGAATTCGTCGGCGCTGTGGGGGAGGTTCATCACGATCCGATCCGCCCAGTTGGCGTAATCCTCGGTCACCTCGCGGACGTCGCCGTGAATGGCCGTGATCCGGTCGGCGACGCCGTTACGCTCGGCGTTGGCTCGGAGATACTCGATGGCGGTCTCGTTGACGTCGACGGCCACGACGTCGGCACCGCGGTCGGCGAACGGAATGGCGAAGGGGCCGACGCCGGCGAACATGTCGAGAGCGCGTTCGCCAGCCCGGACCGGCTCGGCGACGCGGTGGCGCTCGGTGGCGAGGCGTGGCGAGAAGAACACCTCGGCGAGGTCGACGGCAAGTTCGGTCCCGTACTCGCGGTGGACCGTCTCCGTGGAGTCGCCGACGAGGACCTCCCAGTCGCGGACGCGCTCCTGGCCCTTGACCTTCGACGCGCGGTTCAGGACGGTCTCGACGGGCAGGTCCGATGCCATCACGGCGTCCGCCAGGGCACGGGCGCGCTCGGGGTCGTCCTCGTCCACGATGACGACGTCGCCCAGGCGCTCGTAGGAGGGGTCCCAGTCCAGGAGGTCGGCGGGGGTGGTCTGGGGCTCGCGCTGGGGAGCGTCGAAGTCGACGACGGCGTCGGCGAGGTCCTCGGGGACGGCGTCGGGGTCGGTGACGGGCACGTAGAGCCACCCGTCGGCGACGGTAATCTCGCGGCCGTCGTCGACGAGGCCCGCGCTGGCGAGGGTCTGGCGGGTGGCCTCGCCCGCCGATGGGTCGACGCGAACGCACGGACCGATCATGCTCGCGAGTCCGAGGGGGGCGGCGGTAAGGCTGACGCTCCCGGGCGCGGCGTTCCGGGTGGCTTATCCCCGCGAGACGCCCAGTGCGTCCATGCTCACGTTCGTCGGACTGGGTCTGTACGACGAGCGATCCATCACGCTCCAGGGCCGCGACGCCGTCCGGGCAGCGGACCGCGTCTTCGCCGAGTTCTACACCAGCCGACTCGCCGGGACGACGGTCGAGACGCTCGAAGAATCACTCGGCATCGACATCGAGGTCCGGGATCGGGCCGGCGTCGAAGAGGATCCGGAGCCCATCCTCGACGCGGCGGCGGAGGGGGACGCGGTCTTCCTCACCGGGGGCGACCCGATGATCTCCACCACGCACGTCGACCTGCGATTGCGGGCGGCAGAGCGCGGGATCGAGACCCGCGTCGTCCACGGGACGACCGCCCAGACCGCAGCCAGTTCGCTCACGGGCCTCCAGAACTACCGGTTCGGGAAGGCCACGACGCTCCCGTTTCCCGACGCGCACGGTGGCGAGGGGGTTCCCGACAGCGTCGTGGCGACGATCGAGGACAACCGCGAGCGGAACCTCCACACGCTCGTCTACCTTGACATCAAGCTCCCCGCGGAGCGGTACATGGCGGGGTCGACCGCGGCGGACCTGCTCGCAGCCCCGCTCGACGATCCGATCGGGGTAGTCGTCGGACAGGCCGGCAGCGAGGACCCGACCGTCGACGGGGATCGCCTCTCGGCACTCGCCGAGCGGGACTTCGGCCCACCGCTGCACATGCTGGTCCTCCCGGCGACGCCTCACCCGCTGGAGCGCGACGCGCTGGTGACGCTCGCCGGCGTCCCTGCAGACCAACTCGTAGAGTAGCGCCTCCAGGGGCGCGGTCAGTCAGCGGACTCGCCGACCGTGCCGACGCCGAGGGCCGCTTGGAGGTCGTACTCGCGGCCGGTCGCGACGAAGAGGGCGTCCTCGATCGGATCGAGAACCTCCGGCAGTTCGCGCACGACCAGCCAGGTGATGGCGATCAGGGCGACGACCGAGAGCAACTGTGCGATGATCCGGTCGGTGACGATGTAGGAGACCATCGCGGGGCTGTCGAGGCCAAACGCCCACATGATGAAGCCGGGGAAGACCTGGAAGTACTGCTCGCCGAAGCCGATGCCGATGAAGACGTTGCGGATCAGGTTCAGCGCGTAGATGACGGGAATCGAGACGAGCAGGGCGCGGACCTTCCGGGAGGCTGGCGCGGAGACGGCCCCGATCAGGCCCCCGAAGATGGCCATGCTCCCGATGCCCGTGCAGGCCATGGCGATCGTGTAGGTGATCGGGCGGGTCGTCCCCTCGAAGCGAAAGGTACTGTCGTAGGGGTAGGTCTTCTCGGCGATGGTGTAGACGGTTCCGTCCGGACCCGTCACCGTCATGCCGCTCACCACCGTCGGATCGTAGCCGATCAGTTGCATCAGGAAGGCCGTGTGGTCGGTTACGATCTCGATCAGCGGTTGCCGGACGAGGGCGAGTTCCACGACCGGGAAGTAGACCAGGCCGCCGATGGCGACGACGCGGGTGAGGACGAACAGTGACTGGCGGCCCTGGACGATCCGGTACGCGACCGCGGCCGAGAGCGGGACGGCGACGATAGCGCCCAGGCCCTCGACGATGCTCTTCTGGACGAAGACGAAGTAAGGGACCATCGACGCCCAGAAGACCGCGAAGAACACCCAGGCGACGACGTGGACGTACCGGGACCGATCGCGGTCGACGAACTCGGCGACGACCGCGGCGACGAAGGCGACGATGACCAGCCAGCCGCGTCGTTCCCAGGCGACGGCCAGGAACGCGAGGAGGGGGTCGAGGAGCGAGGCAGCCATCCGATTGCCCGGCGGTAGGCACAAGCCGGCAATAGGTCTTGTCGTCTCGTGTGGCGCGAACGCACGTGCGTCCGGTGTGTAGAACGACTCGCGTGGCCCCGGAAGTGTCTACCGCGGGACGATCTCGATTTCGTGGCCGTCCGGGTCTTTCGTGAAGGCGTAGTCGCCCCCGCAGGACTCGGGGTCGCGGTAGTCGGCGGCGCCGCGCGTCATGAGGGCGTCCCAGGTCTCCTCGAGGTCCTCGGTCCCGACGGCCACGTGGCCCCAGGCGTCGCCCATCTCGTAGCTCCGGCCGTCGTAGTTGTACGTGAGTTCCAGTGTCATCGCTTCCGCCGGGGCGTCACCGGGCGCGACGAAGTACAGCGCGAAGTCGTCGAACTCCTCGCGGCGGACGAGGTCGTAGTCGAGTTTGCGCACGTACCAGCCCAGGGCCGCGTCGGCGTCCGCGACGCGGAGCATCGTGTGGTCGAGGCTCCACTTCGCGCCGTAGTCCCGTTTGACCAGTTCGATCTCGTGGCCGTCGGGGTCTTTCACGAAGGCGTACCGGTTGTCGCAGGACTCGGGGTCGCGGTAGTCCTCGACGCCCTCGGCCATGAGCTGCTCGTAGGACGACTGGAGTTTGTCTTCGGGAACGCGCACGGCGATGTGGCCCCACGAATCTCCGAAGTCGTAGGTCCGGTCGTCGTGGTTGTAGGTCAACTCGAGGGTGGCGCCGGCCTCGTGGGCGTCGGGGGCCTGGAGGAAGACGTTCGTGAACGTGTCGGCCTCCCAGCGGCCGACCTCCTCGTAGCCGAAGTGGTCGCCGTACCACCGGATGGAGCGGTCCAGGTCCTCGACGCGAAGCATGGTGTGGTCCAGCGCGAGACTCATGGCAGTCACTGCGGCCGGGACGGGTGTAAGCCCTGCGGACGGACGGGAGCGGGGAGGCGTCAGTCGCCACCTACTCGCCCAGCGTCGCCTCGGTGTCGACGCCGTAAACCCGCGCTGGCGTCCCGACGTGGGCCGTCCGGAGCGCGTCGTCGTAGCCCGCCTCGCGCAGCCACCGGGTGCGGCTCGGGACCGTCTGCGGGCCGAGGACGGCACCGGGTCGGTCCGGGTCGTCGAGGAAGTCCGTCTCCATCATGAACGGGTCGCCGGACTCGGCGGCGGCCTCGAGCTGGTCCTTGTCCGAGAGCACGCTGGGGACAGCCCCCTCGATGGGGCCCTCCGCGTAGTGGACGACCACCTGTTCGGGCGGCAGGCCGCGCTCCTCGGCCCACGCGCCGACCTGCGTGAAGTCCGTGCCGCCCTCCGTGTGGAGCTGGACGGCACACCCCGACTCCGCACCCAGTTCGAAGGCGTATCGCATCACCTCGTTCGAGGCGGCCCAGACGTCGTCGTCGACCTCGTAGTGGGGCCGGCCCGACTTCAGCGCGAGCGCCGGCCCGTCGGCGACGAACTCCGCGGCGACGTCGAGGCCGGCCTGCATCAGGTCCCGGGCCTCGTCGGGCTCGTAGCCGCGGTCGACGAGCCGGGAGATCAGCGCCGGGTGGACGCCCAGGACCGGCCAGGCGCGGCCGGGCAGTTCCTCGTCGGCTCGGCGTGCGACCTCGACGGTCAGCTCGAAGGTCTCGCGGAACCCCGCCTGGTCGTCGACCTCGCCAACAAGGTACCAGGAGGGCTTGTTGAGGACACAGAGGTGGGTCCCGCCGGCGTCGGCGAACTCGGCCGCCGCGGCCTCGCCCCGGCCGTTGACGGGGTCGAGGTGGAGGTGGTCGTCGAGGACGGGGTCGGCGTCGGCAGTCATAGGTCGCCGTCGGCCCGCGTGGCGCAAAAGACGTTCGGCTCGGCCCGGCCCGCGAGCCCGGCGGGCTACCCGTCGTCGAGGGTGAGGGCGCGCTGGGCGGCGTTTTGCAGGGCGTCGGAGCGGCCGTGCGCACCGGGAGCCACGGCGACAGTCTCCACGCCGTACCGCGCGGCGCGTTCGAGGGCCGGCTTGAAGTCGGCGTCCCGGGAGGCGATCACGAGGACGTCGATGGCGTCGTCCGCGGCCACGTCGGTGGCGTCGACGGCCATCCTGACGTCGACGTCGCCGCTGGTGGTGATCACTTCGAAGCCGCGGGCCTCGGCGGCCTGGAGCAGTCCCGAGGGCGCGTGTTCGTCGAGGTAGAGCCGCGAGACGGCGAGCGTCCCTTCTTCCCCGGCCACCGTCCGGAGGTCGTCGAGGTCGACGTCGAACTCCGAGCGGAGCACGTTCGGTCCGTCAACGAAGAGGCCGACGCGCTTCGTTCCCCCTCCAAACAGCCGCCCGAGCAGTCCCATTACGAGTCGGTAGCCTCCCGGTGGGTAAATCGCTGTTGACCCTGGCCGTCGTCACTCGTGGTGGGCCGTCGATGCGGCTCCGCGGATCGAGGGGACTGGGCGGCGATGGCCGCCACGGTCGGTCGCGGTCACCGCCCCAGGGCCAAAGTGTTAGGGTCCCCGCAGCCGGGGGTATCACTATGGACGAACGCAGGTCCCCGCTCGCCGACGCACACGAGGCGGCCAGGGCGACCTTCACGGACTTCGGGGGCTGGGCGATGCCCGTCGAGTTCGACTCGATCCGGACGGAACACGAAGCCGTCCGCGAGGCCGTCGGCGTCTTCGACGTCTCCCACATGGGCGAAGTTACAGTCTCCGGGCCCGACGCGGGCGCGCTCTGCCAGCGCCTCCTGACCAACGACGTGCCGGCGCTCGATCCGGGCGAGGCCCAGTACGCGGCGGTGACCGACGAGTCGGGGGTCATGCTCGACGACACCGTCATCTACGACCTCCCCGCGGAGGCGACCGAGGACTACCTCTTCATCCCTAACGCCGGCCACGACGCCGAGATGGCGACCCGCTGGCGCGAGCACCGCGACGAGTGGGGCCTGGAGGCCACCGTCACGAACCGGACCACAGACTACGGGATGCTCGCGGTCCAGGGGCCGGACGCGCCGGCGCGCCTGGGCGAGGTGACCGACGTCGACCTGCTGGATCTCGGTCGGTTCGCGGTCGGCAGTGGCACCGTCGCCGGCGCGGACTGCCTCGTGGCCAGGACGGGCTACACCGGCGAGGCGGGCTACGAGGTGCTCTGTCCCTGGGACGAGACCGAGGTCGTCTGGGACGCGCTCGACTGTCAGCCCTGCGGGCTCGGCGCGCGCGACACCCTCCGCCTGGAGATGGGCTTTCTCCTCTCCGGTCAGGACTTCGATCCCGCCGACGAGCCCCGGAACCCCTACGAGGCGGGCATCGAGTTCTGCGTGAAGCTGGACACGGAGTTCGTCGGCCGGGACGCCCTGGAGGGCGTCGCGACCGAGGGGCCGGCAGAGAAGCTGACGGGGCTGACCCTCGTCGACCGGGGAGTGCCCCGCCACGGGTACGACGTCGAGACGCCCGACGGAGACCACCTCGGCCACGTGACCAGCGGCACGATGAGTCCGACCCTCGGCGAGCCCATCGCGCTGGCCTACCTCCCCGCGGACTACACGGAGCCGGACCGGATGGTCCGCGTCGTGGTCCGGGGCGAACCGAAGAAGGCACGTACCACCGCCCCGCCCTTCCTGTCATGAGCTTCGACGTTCCCGACGACTGTCGGTACCTGGAATCCCACGAGTGGGTGCGGGCGGAAGACGGGCACGCCCGTATCGGCATCACCGACTTCGCGCAGGACGAACTCGGCGACGTTGTCTTCGTCGAACTCCCGGAGGCGGGCGAGGACCTGAAAAAAGACGAGGACTTCGGCGTCGTCGAGTCAATCAAGGCCGTCTCTGACGTCTACGCACCCGTCTCGGGGGCCGTCGTCGCTGCGAACGACGCGCTCGTCGCGGAGCCCGAACTGCTCAACGAGGATCCCTTCGGGGACGGGTGGATGCTCGAGGTCGACATCGCCGACGAGAGCGAACTCGACGACTTGCTCTCGCCCGACGAGTACGAGGCGCAGATCGAGTAGCCCGCGGTCGTCGCCGCGACCGCTGCGGTTGTGCAGTTACGCGTTACAGCCCCGGGGCGTGAAAATGAAGGTCTGTATATGTGTTCCGGCCCTTGCGTTGGTATGGAAACACCAACAGCGGTTGGCTCTGGGCTCGACGAGCGGCTGCGAGCGCTTTCTCACGACGACCGGCGGACCATCCTCTACGCCCTGGCGGCCGCTGACGGCGAGACGCCGGTTCCCGTCGACGAGACGAGTCGCCTCGAGTTGGACGCGACCCCGACCGAACTGCACCACCAGCACCTGCCGATGCTCGCCGAGCAGGAGTTCGTGAGCTGGAATACCGACCCACTGGTGGTCGCGCGCGGCCCGCGCTTCTACGAAGTGGCGCCGTTGCTGGAGCGTCTCGAACCCCTCCTCGACGGGACAGCAACGGAATCGCTCTAGCGGGTCCGCGTCTGCGTCCGACCGACCGATCTGTCCGTCGATCGAACTCACGATCGCTACGCAAAACACTGTAGAGGGAACTACCCGTTTCGAAACGCGGCGTGCCCGTCGTGGTTGGGCCAGTCGGGCACGCCAGCCGATTCTACAGTCCACCGCCGGAAGTAGTTTTGTGATTATCCGAGTAACATCACTCGATTCTCGGCGTATACCTCTCCGATGTTATCCACGTATAGACATGACCCGAGTCGAAGCGCTTCCCGACACGGGCACCCACGTCGCGCTGGACCCACGCGAAGGCTTTTCAGACGGTGCACCCTGTACACGATATGGATCGTGGTTGGGCCCATGACGGAGGAACAGGCTAGAGGCGAGACGGTCAGTCTGCTCCAGGACCTCGGGCTGAAGGAGTACGAGGCCCGGTGTTTTCTGGCCCTGACGCAGGCGTCGACCGCGACTGCGAGGGAGATCAGCGCCCACTCGGAGGTCCCACGGACGCGCGTCTACGACGCGATCCGCGTCCTGGAGGCCGAAGGGCTGGTCGAGGTCCAGCATTCCAGCCCCCAGCAGTTCCGGGCCGTGAGCGTCGACGAGGCCACCGCGACGCTCCGGCGAAAGTACGACGACCGCCTCGACACGCTGGAGTCGTACCTCGAGAGCGTCAAGCGAGAGGGCGAGGCGGACGAACTCGATCAGGTGCAGGAGGTCTGGTCGCTGGCCGGTCACGACGGCATCGCGTCCCGGACACTCGATCTCGTCGAAGCGGCCGACGAGGAAGTCCTGTTGCTCGCCGTCGACGAGGATATCCTCACCCACGAGTTGCTCGCTTCCCTCACGGACGCCATCGGCCGCGGCGTGAACGTGATCGTCGGCGGGATCTCGGGTGCGATCGTCGACTCGATCCAGACCGAACTCCCCGAGGCGGATGTCTTCGAGACCGAACTCGACTGGCTCGTCGGATCGGACAGCGGGCTGGACGATGAGGTCGCTATCGGCCGCCTGTTGCTCGTCGACCGCGAGAGCCTGCTCGTGAGCTCGTTCTATCCCGACGAGGGAGCTGGGGACCACACCGAGCAGGCCGTCTTTGCGACCGGTCTCGGTAACGGCGTCGTCGTCCTCATCCGTCGCCTCATCGCGACCGGGCTCCTCCAGATCGAGGATTCCGGCGCCTGAGGCGACGTCCCCGTCCGGAGACGGTCACACCCCCTTCGGTTCGTCACTGGAGAGGTCACAACACCTATTTCCGCATTCAGTGCCACGTGCGCACATGGAACCGGGCCGAACACCGGAGGCGGACGTCGAGACGGCCGATGCCGTCGTGCGCCGCAGTTTCGACTGGGGGACGACCCTGCCCAGCGTCGCGATCGTCCTCGTGTTGTCCGAACTCACGCAGCTCGAGATGTGGGGAGAGGAGGGCGGGACCCTCGCGGACTACGTCGATCCCGATGCACTCGACGCCATCGTCACGCACCGGAGAGGCGAGTCGGCTGCCGTCGGCCTCAACGTCGACGGCTATCGGATCCGCGTCGACGACCAGGGAGTCGGCGTCCACCCGCCCGCCGAGGGAGCCCACTGAGTCGCCGCAACCGAAAGGACTCCGTAGGGGCTCTACGTAGGGCCGCCACCTAGCAATGAGCGATCAGGCCACCGGGAGTCCGTACGCACCCCACACCCCCGCCGAGACCGAGGCCATGCTCGCGGCCGTCGGTGCCACGGACGTCGAGGACCTATTCGACGTCCCCGAATCCGTCCGGTTCGACGGCGAGTTCGACATTCCAGCGCGGAGCGAACGCGAGACGACGCAGGCGGTCGCCCGCCGCCTCGACCGAAACGAGGACCTCGTCGAGTTCCTCGGTCGCGGCCACTACGACCACTACGTCCCCGCGGTCGTCGACCACCTCGCCGACCGCCAGGAATTTCTGACCTCCTACACGCAGTACCAGCCGGAGATCGCCCAGGGCTTCCTCCAGGCGCTCTTCGAGTACCAGTCGATCCTGGTGGAACTCACGGGCCTCCCCGTCGCCAACTGCTCGATGTACGACGCCGCGACGGCCCTCGGCGAGGCCGCGACGCTCGCCGACAGGGTACGGGACGTCTCCGGGTCGCGCGTCCTCGTGCCCGACCTCCTCCGCGACGAGAAACGGAGCGTCCTCGAGAACTACGCCGCGGGCGCCGACCTGACCGTCGAGACCTACCCGACGGCCGCGGCGAACGTCGACGTCGACGCGCTCGCCGACGCGATGGACGCGAACGTGGCGCTGGTCTACGCGGAGTCGCCGACGGTCCGGGGGGCCATCGAGGAGCGCCTCGGCGACGTGGGCGACCTCGCGGCCGACCACGACGCGCTGTTCTGTCTCGGGACGGATCCCATCGCGATGGCCCTCCTGGAGGAACCGGCGAGCGTCGGCGCTGACGTCGTCGTGGGCGACGCCGCGACGCTGGGCCTCGGGTCTGCGTACGGCATGGGCCTGGGCCTGTTCGCGACGCGCGAGGACTACCTCCGGCAGGTCCCCGGCCGGCTCGTCGGCGCGAGCGAGGACGTGACCGGGCGACGGGCATACACCCTCACTCTCCAGACGCGCGAACAGCACATCCGTCGCGAGCGCGCGACCTCGAACATCTGTACGAACCAGGCCTGGGTCGCCCTCAGAACGGCGATCCACGCGGCGCTCCTCGGCGCCGAGGGGCTCCACGACCTCGCCGTCGACTGCGTCGAACGCGCGCGGTCGGTCGCGGACCGCCTCGACGCCGTCGAGGGCGTCCAGGCGCCCGTCGACGACCGCCACCACTTCCGCGAGTTCGTCGCGCGCACCGACCAGCCGGCGGGGGCCGTCGCGGCCGACCTCCGGGAGCGCGGCATCGCCGTCCACGCCCTCGGCGAGCACGAGATACAGGTCTGCGTGACCGAGACGAACGCCGACGCGACGGATCGCCTGGTCGACGCGGTCGGGGAGGTGGCCTGAGATGGACCACGACCAGGCGCGCTGGACGGAAGACGACCGTCGGTACGAACCGCTGCTCGCCGAGAAGGATCGGACGACCGTCGACGTCGACGGAACGGACGCCGGCCTGCCCGAGGACCTGACGCGGGACAGTCTCACGGTCCCACAGCTCTCGGAGCCGGAAGTGGCCCGTCACTTCACCCGGCTCTCGCAGATGAACTACGGCGTCGAGAGCGGGCCCTTCCCGCTCGGCTCGTGTACGATGAAGTACAACCCCTCGTTCACCGAGGACCTGGCGGCGCGACCAGCCGCGGGCGTCCACCCGGATCGCGAGGACCGGACCGTCCAGGGCACCCTCGCCGTCATGCACGCTCTCGCGGACTACCTCGGGCGCATCGGCGGGATGGACGCCGTCTCGCTCCAGCCGCCCGCCGGCGCCGCCGGGGAGTTCGCCGGCGTGCTGATCGCGAGGGCCTACCACGAGCACAACGGCGAGGACCGGTCCGAGATCGTCGTTCCCGACAGCGCCCACGGGACGAACTTCGCCAGCGCGGCGATGGCCGGGTTCGACGTCGTCGAAGTCCCGAGCGGCGAGGACGGCCGTCTCGACCTCGACGCACTCGACGCGGCCGTGGGGCCGGAGACCGCCGCGCTGATGCTCACGAACCCCAACACCCTCGGCCTGTTCGAGCGGGACATCGAGGCCGCCGCGGCGATCGTTCACGACGCCGGTGGCCTGCTGTACTACGACGGCGCGAACCTCAACGCCCTCCTCGGACGGGCTCGGCCGGGCGACATGGGCTTCGACGTGATGCACTACAACGTCCACAAGACCTTCGCGACGCCACACGGCGGTGGCGGTCCCGGCGCGGGACCGGTCGGCGTCAGCGAGGACCTCGCGCCGTTCCTGCCCGCACCACGGGTCCGCGAGACCGACGGGGGCGACTACGAGCACTTCGAGCCCGAGCACTCCATCGGGAAGGTCCACGGCTTCCAGGGCAACTGGCTCGTCCTCGTGAAGGCCTACGCGTACATCGCGCGCCTGGGCGACGCTGGACTGGCCGATGCCAGCGCGATGGCCGTCCTGAACGCGAACTACCTCGCGAGCCAGATCGACTACGAGGTGCCCTTCGGCCCGTTCCACCACGAGTTCGTCGCGAGCGCCGGCGACCAGGACGCCGCCGACGTCGCCAAACGGATGCTCGACTACGGCGTCCACCCGCCGACGACGAAGTGGCCGGAGATCGTCGACGAGGCGCTGATGACCGAGCCGACGGAGGTCGAGAACCGCCGGTCGCTCGACCGCCTCGCCGACGCCTTCGACGCGGTCGCTGCCGAGGACGACGAGACGCTGGCGTCGGCCCCGCAGCGGACCTCGGCTCGCCGGATCGACCAGGTGTCGGCGGCGCGGGAGCCCCGGCTGTCCTGGCGGGCGCTGGAGGAGTGAGCGGTCGGACCTATCGATCGAGGAGGTCGCGGATCGTCGCGGCGATGTCCTCGTAGTGGTCCGTCCCGGACCCCTTGAGGACGAACTCGTCGACCGGGGCGCCGTCGACGGCCGCGGCGGTCTCCGGATCGTCGGCCGCAGAGAAGAGGACGAAGGCCGGATCGTGGTCTCGCTCCTCGATTGCCGCCGCGAGTTCGAGGCCGTCCATCCCCGGCATCCGGTAGTCGCTGACGACGGCGTCGTAGGCACCGTCCGAGAGGCGGTCGAGGGCCTCGGCACCGCTCTCGGCGGTGTCGATGGCGAAGGCCTCGTCCGCGCGCTCGAGGAACGTACTGGTCAGATCGCGAACGTCGCGGTCCTCGTCGACCACGAGGACGCGAATGGAGGGGCTCATCGAACGGTTATGCCGTAGCGCTAGTGTCGACAGTACCGTCGATGCGGACGAAGCCGTAGTCACACTCCGGGCAGTCCCACTTGACCTTCCGGCCGAGGTGCATCTCGGTGCTGGCTACCTTCCAGAACGTCCGGGTCTCCCCACAGGACGGACAGTAGGCCTCACATTCCAGGGGCATGGTGGGACAGACGACGGCATCCCACGTTAAAATTCCGAGTCGGCGTCGTCGAGGCGGGGGTATAAGCCGCGGCCGACCGGAGAGCCACCCATGACCATCTACACCGGTCGCGGTGACGAGGGACTGACCGACCTCCGGACGATGGACCGCGTCTCGAAGGCCAGCCCCCGGATCGAGGCCTACGGCACCGTCGACGAGGTCAACGCCATCGTCGGGAGCGTCCGCCCCACGGGGTACGACGACGTCGACGACCAGCTGGCCGAGATCCAGAACGTCCTCCACGTCGTCCAGGCCGACTTCGCCAACCCCGAGCCGGACGAGGACGATCCGGTCGTCGAACTCCGCCACGTCGAGGAACTCGAGGACTGGATGGACGCCCACGACGAGGAACTGGAGCCCCTCCAGCGGTTCATCCTCCCCGGCGGGAGCCAGGCCGGCGCGCGCCTCCACCACGCCCGGTCAGTGTGTCGCCGCGCCGAGCGCCGCGCCGTCGCCCTCGCGAGCGAGGACGAAGACGTCAACGACCGCGCGCTCGTCTACCTGAACCGGCTCTCGGACGCCCTGTTCACCCTGGCCCGCGTCGTCAACGCCCGGGACGGCGTCCCCGAAGAGAGTCCCGACTACTGAGTCAGGCGGTCGACTCGTAGACCACGACGCCATCCCGCTCGCTCGCCCGCACCCGGTCGCGGGCCTCCAGAACGTCGAGGTGCCCGACGGCCTCGCTCAGGCCCGAGAAGACCTCCGTCGCCGGCAGGTCGCCAAAGAGCCCCGCCATGACGTCGACGGGCGTCGTCGGGCCGTCGAGGAGGGCGGCGACCGCCGCCGTCCGTTCCTCGTGGGCATCCCGAATCTCCCCGATTCGAGCCTGCGGATCGGTGATCTCTCCACGGTGACCCGGGAGGAACCGATCGAACGAGTCCGCGGCCAGCGCGTCGAGCGAGTCGTTGAAGGCCGGAAGCTGTCTGGGTCGCTCCTCGTCACCGTCGAGGGGCGCCTGCAGGAGGGGGTTGGGCGTGATGTCCGCGAGAACGTGGTCTCCGACGAGCGCCCGCTCCTCGCCACCGGACCGGTAGGTGAACAGGAGTTCGCTCGCGGCGTGGCCGCGCGTCTCCCGAACCGAGAGGTCCGTGCCGTCGACGGTCACCACGTCGCCGGCGTCGATCTCGCGGTCGGTGGTGACGCTCGGAGCGTAGTGGAGGTAGGACTCTGGCAGCCCGGTCACGGTCTCGGCGGTCTCCCGGTCCAGTCCCCACCGCCGCAGGAGTGGCCTGAAAAACGCCCGCTCGTGCTCGAAGTGGCCCGCGAAGTCGCCCATGATCGTCGCGGCCCGCGCGCTGGCCACGACCGCGGCGCCGGCGTCGCGCAGTCGCTTCGCCAGCCCGAAGTGGTCGGGATGGGGGTGGGTGATGAGCACGCGCTCGACGTCACCCGGCTGGCAGCCGGCCTCGTCGAGGGCCGCGACGAGTTCGCTCCAGGCCTCCTCGCCGTCGGGGCCCGGGTCCACGACGGTCCGGTCCGCGAGGTAGGCGTTGACCGGCCCGACCTGGAACGGCGTCTGGATGGAGACCCGTCGGAACACGGCCACTCGTAGGACGGGCCGGGCAATACGACTTGTGCCACCACTGCACACGGGCCCCGGCCGAGCCGTGCCGCCACAAGGCTCATATCCGTCGTCACCATTCGGTCAGATATGAACAAGCACTTCGAGGATACCCGATACTACCTGAAGCGAGCGGGCGAGACGGCAAAGCGCGGCGTCGACGAGGAACTCGAACCGATCCGCGAGCGCGTCGAGGAGTTGACCGGCGGCGAGGAGGAGCCGGAACCGAGCCGTCTCGAATCGGTCCGGGCCGACCTCGAAGAACTCCAGGCCAAGGCCGAGGGCGAGGCGAAGGAGTCGATCAGCGAGGCCCGCGAGAAGCTGAAGGCCTTCAGCGAGAAGCGGTCCTGAGGCGCAGTCTGTCAGTCTCGGCGTGGGGCATTCACCACAGGACGGACGGCTGGCGTGCTGAGGAAGACAATTCTTAAGGTCAGTGGGTGGAAAGCGCCGGGTGCGCGGGTCGGTGATCTAGTCCGGTTATGATACCTCCTTCACACGGAGGAAGTCGGCGGTTCAAATCCGCCCCGACCCATGAGCATTTTCGACGAGCGTAGCGAGGAAAAAACGCGCAATGGGGAGGGGCGGATTTGAGGTAGACCAGACGCGCGCAGCGTAGCGAGCACGTCCGGGCGTGGTTCAAATCCGCCCCGACCCACTCTCTCACTTCGTTCGAGTGAATGAGTGCAAACCACCAGACGGCGGAGGTCCTTTATGTGGGTCCCAGTCAGATTCCGCGAACCTAATTCGTCAAGTTGCTCGGTCGCCCGGACAGTGTGTGGCGATTAGAGATAAGTAGTCGCCACGGATGTAGCTGTTGGCGCCCCAATCCGTCGAGAAGATCGCCCGTGACCGATACAGCGAATGAGTGTCGGCTGAGCGGGTTCTTGATCTGTGCGACTCTTGTTGTGGTCTTGCATAACAAGCAAGGTCGCTGAAGTACATTATGTGGCCCAGAAGATGGCCCACAAACCGGTGGCTCTCCAAGAGCGCGGAGAGATACAGAAGATGGAGATCGGGGCCTGCAGTGGTGTGGTGGCGAACCAGCCACCGGGAGACCGGATATGACACCAATCGTTTCCGGGGCGCGATACCGGCCGTTACCCAGTGCGAGAATTTTCCCAGGTATCCCTGCGCGTAGGGGCTATTCTGGCCCGGAGAGAACGTAGCTCGATCCTGATTGCCGGATCGTCTTCGTCATGTCCATGCGGTAAGTCGAGACTGTAGGACACCTGAAATTATTTACATAACGAATGTAAACATTTACCAGATGGCAACGAACTCCCACCACGGCGATCTCATCTACCTTCCAATCTTAAGAGATGGCCGGAATGAGCGGAAGGTTTTACAGAAGTTCTCGGGTCTAAACCGAAATAATTCCAGGGGTTATTGAGCCAGTCGATTGTGAGACCATACACTTGGGTTGGTATCCAGGTCTGCCGGAGCAATTCCCCCCCATTCGACAAGAGCTACTTGCTGAAAACAACGGTTTCAGCCAGTATACCAATTGCACTTATCCGGATTTCTTGCCTAAAGCTTAGAGGGATCCAATACCGTTTACAGCTTCACTGCTGCTCCGACTGGATACGATCCCAGGCCTCTACACAGTCATCACAAAGGTATCCTGTGTACCCGTCAACTTCGTAGTGTTCCACTGACTTGTTCTCTCCACATCGTCCGCATCTCATGTCCTAACCCCTGCCTCTGCTCGGAAACGCCATCTCATTGCGCACCGAACACCTCCAAGGCATCTTGCTTCATCCCCGACTTCGAGAACAACGAGACGACGTCACCCGTCTGAATGTCGGTATAGCCTTTCGGCGTCAACATATCACCGTCCCGTTCGATTCCAACCACCAGCATTTCGTCGGCCAGCAGACCTTCGTCGACGGCTTCTTCGATGGTCAGACCCGCCACATCGGCTCCCTCTGAGACGGTAAACTCAACGACCTCCGCGCCGCCAGCGAAGCTCATGAAATCGGTTACAGATGGACCGATAGGTGCGTCTTCGGGACCGAACGGGTTGTATGGTTGATGGTATTCCTCCTCGACGACGCTCTCATCTTCGATCTCCAGCCCGAGGTCTGAGAGCTCGCTCGCGATGCGGCTGATGTCCTCCGTATTCGACCCGACCGCTATCACTGCGAGGTTCATCTTCCCAGTCATCAACTCCCTGACGGAAACGACACCGGAGACCTCCAGTGCAGACTGAGCGAGACGGTCTCTCTCTGGAATGCGTGCTGTACAGCTGAACTGGTAGGTGACGTGACCCTCGATTGATTTGTAATTGATGTCCGCGAGATAGCCGCGCAGAATGCCCTCCGCTTCGAGTTGCTTGATCCGATTCCGAATCGTCGCCGGCGTCACCTCCATCTCGTCAGCGATTTCCGCTGCTGTCGTATTCCGAGCGTCCCGTGCCAGATAATAGAGGACCCGCTTGTCGATTTCGTCGACCCGGTAATCCATACCGGACGTAGGGTCAGACCGCATAATTAATCTCCGATACGAAAGAATTCAGCCGGTTACTGTGCTGCCGCGTATAGATCATCACCAACTACAGGTGTTTCGCTACCTAAAAAATCTACCGCTAAAATTTTCGCTGCGAAAATACAATGGCAATATTTATGATGTGGCGCAAATTTAGGACGGGTTAGTCTGCATCGCGACGGTGACTGTCCCGTTCGCCAGCCCCCGAAGATCGGGGCCGTGGACCTCTCGTCCGGTGTAGTTCCAGCACAGGACGGCCCAACCCATGACACCATCCGAAATCGATCCGCCGGACGATATCCCCACAGCGGTCGTCGAGACCCTGCAGGGATGTAGCGACGAAGAGCTCCGGTCGGTCATTCATTTCGCACAGCAACTCATCCAGGAGCAACCGCCGCTAACGGATGCGATCGAATCTCGACCGGGGGAGGACCTCGTTCGAGTGGCGGACCATGGCGCGTACCACGTTGCCGTGGTGGAACGCACGGAGGAAACGGGTGATTCACGCGGGCCGTTCGCCTACATGGTCTCGTGGGAACCGGGCGTCGATGACGAGAACGGCCAGTATCGCTGGCACTACCTCGGGAAGGTATACGACGACTCCGGAGGTAACTGACATGCCGGAGTCGTTCTTCCAGCGAGTCGTCGTCCCTGTCGCAAACGACGAAGATGCGGCTGCCACGATCGATGCCCTCCGGCCGCACGTCGCGGATTCGGACAGCACCGTGATCGCCGTCCACGTCATCGAGAAGGCCGGCGGTGCACCCGATAAAGCGTCTGTCGAACAACGAGAACAGCAAGCATCGGAGATCTTCGCGACCGTTACCGACGGATTCGATGGGGTCGAGATGACCCTCGAGACGGATCTCCGCTTCCATACGGACATCGCGGCGTCCATCATCGATGCGGCTCACGAGTGGAACGCCAGTGCGATCGTGTTTACCCCTCGAGGAGGCAGCCGCTGGCGCAAACTGCTGACCGGGGATGTGACCCACAACCTCGTCACGAACAGTGACGTTCCGGTTCTGGTCCTGCCCGATAGAGAGGTGAGCGAGGATGCGTGATTCCAGATGCGCGTTGTACAATCAGCCAGCTAGAGGTGAGTAACGACACAGATGTACATTATAATCGTCGGTGCGGGAGATATCGGAACACCGTTGATCGACATCGCCACCCGTTCCGGTAACGAGGTTGTGGTCATCGAACGAGACGCACAGAAGGCGGACGCCGCCGCAAGGGAGTTCGACTGTCTGGTTCTCAACGCGGATGCGACGACGAAGGAGACGCTGGACGACGCCGGTGGTGCTCGGGCCGACGCCATCATCTCGACGACCGATCAGGACGCGACGAACGTTATGGTCTGTCTCCTCGCCAACGAGTTCGAGATTCCGGCGATCACGTCAGTTGTCCACAACGCAGAACACATGACTCTCTTCAGGCAGATCGGCGTGAACACGATCGAAAACCCCCAGCAACTCATCGCGGGCTATCTGTATCGGGCGGTTGCCAGACCTGCGATCGCCGATTACATGCGAATCGGCGAAGAGGCGGAGGTGTTCGAAATCACGGTCACGGACGACGCACCCGTCGCTGGAAAGACACTCACTGAAATCGGTCAGGAGGATCTCCTGTCGGACGATGTCCTGATCGTCGCCGTCGGCCGCGAGGGTGAAGACAAGCCGCTGACGCCACGCGGGAACACCCAGATCAAACCGAACGACCTGTTGACCGTCTATTCAGCGACCGGTGCAGAGCCAGCCCTCACCGACGTCTTCGGCCATTACGAAGACCATACGGTGTGATCGAGGACCGACCAAGGTATTCCCATCATGTCTCATTCAGCCTCAGGCCGACTCGGTTTCCTGACTGCTCCGAAGACCATCGTAAGAGATGTCGGCGCCTTGCAGGTCCTCATCGGGGGACTGATGCTTATCCCACTGATCGTCTCCGTGCTTTACCAGGAGTGGTACAGCGCGCTGGCGTTTCTGCTCGGCTCAGGGATCACGTCGCTCGCCGGCGGCCTCGCGTACAAGCTCTGTCGAGACGCTCCCGAACCGAAACGCCACCACGCGATGATCGTCGCGGCGCTGGGGTGGTTGGTTACGGCGGCGTTCGGCGCCCTCCCGTTCGTCATCGCGGCCTACGCCACGCCGCCGGCCGTTCTGGATGCGTTCGTATCGGCAGGGGCGGGCTATCAGTCGAGCCTCCTCAACTTCCAGAACCCGCTGCACGCCTTCTTCGAGAGCATGAGCGGGTACACGACGACCGGGCTGACGATGAGCGTCCACGAACCCTCCATCGGACGCGGCTTCCTCTGGTACCGCTCACAGATGCAGTGGATCGGTGGCGCGGGGATGATCGTCCTGTCACTGGCGATTCTTCGCCAGCCACACGGAACCGCTGGTATCTCTCTGTACCAGTCGGAAGCACGAGACGAGAAGCTACGACCCAGCATCGCAGGCACCGCGCGTGCCATCTGGAAGATATACGTCGGAGTGACCGCGCTGGTCGCCGTCTACCTCGCAGCGGCAACGTTCCTCGTCAACCCCGGATACGGCTTCGAGAACACGATCTTCGACGCGATCAATCATGCGATGACCGGACAGTCCACCGGCGGGTTCAGTACCCTCGACGATTCCATCGCGGGCTATGGGTCCTACGCGATGGAACTCGTTCACATCCCGGCGATGATCACCGGCGCGATCTCGATTCCGGTCTACTACGGCGTGCTCTCCGAGCGTGATATTCGGGAGTTCACTCGCGACCCGCAGGTCAGGATGCTGTTCGGCATGTTCGTCGTCGGTGTGATCGGTCTGACAGCGTTCCTCGGTCGCTGGGCCGGCGTCCCCTACACTGGCGACCCGCTCGGGTACGTCGGAAATCTCGTAACGAGCCAGGCGTTCCGCGATGGGCTCTTCCAGTTCATCAGCGCACAGACGACCACCGGCTGGCAGACGTCTGCGATCGGCGACTGGAACAACGGTTCGATCATGTTCATCGTCGTCGGTGCGATGTTACTCGGCGGGTCCGCAGGCGCGACCGTTGGGGGGATCAAGATCCTGCGTGGCTACATCGTCGCTCGCGGGATCAGCTGGGAAGTCTCGCGGGTGTTCCTCCCGAAACACGCCGTCGACGACCTCCGGATCGGCCGGCGGATATTCAAGACCGACGAGGCCAACGACGAGATCCGGGCCGCGGCGACCTTCGCGATCACGTACCTCGTCCTGTTGGCGCTCTCGCTGTTCGTCCTGTTGGCGGTCCTTCCGTCGGAGTACACGCTCGCCGACGGGATATTCGAGGTCGCGACCGCGCAGGGGACAGTCGGACTCTCCTCGGGGATTACCGGCCCGGACATGCCGGTCGTCGCCGAGGTGCTGTTTATCGTCCAGATGTGGATGGGCCGGCTCGAAATCATTCCCGTCCTCGTTCTGCTCAACAGCGTCCTCCGGAGGTGAGTCGGATGGACCACAAACCCGAATTCGAAACGAGCGTCCTCGACGTCCCCGGCCCGCCCGGGCCTGGAGACCCCTCGATCGTATCGCAACCCGACTGAAACCACCACGATTCACCCACAATGTACGTAATCATCATCGGCGCTGGCCGTACGGGAAGTACCGTCATCGACCTCGCGACCCGGGACGACCACGAAGTGGTCGTCGTCGAACGCGACACGGACGTAGCCGAAGAGGTCAGTGCGACCTACGACTGCCTGGTAATCAACGCTGATGCAGCGTCGAAAGACGTCCTGCTCGAAGCCGGCATCGAGGAGGCCGACGCGGTTATCTCGACGACTGAAGACGATTCGGTGAACCTGATGATCTCGATGTTCGGCAAACAGTACGGGGTCGAGGTGCTCGTGAGTTCGATCAACGATCCCGCCCACATGGAATTGTTCCAGGACCTCGGCGTGAACATCGTCGAGAGTCCGCACCGCCTCAACGGCCAGTACCTCTACCGGGCCGTGCAACATCCTGCGATTCAGGACTTCATGCCGATCGCAGGTGAAGCCGAGATCTTCGAAGCCACGGTCGACGACACTGCGCCGATTGCCGGCCTCACGCTGATCAACGCCGACAACGACGACCTGCTGCCCGAGGAGACGATCGTCGTCGCGATCGTCCGGGACGACGAGCTGCTGATCCCGGAGGGTGACACCGAGATCCGGGCAGGTGATACCGTGACGATCTTCGCCAGAAACGGCGCGACGAAGCGAATCACGGACGTATTCACGGGATAACGACGATGGCCGAAAATTCCGAACCGACGAACGTTCGAGTCGCCGTTCAGCGACAACCCACCGATTCGGAGGCGGATTCGTCTCTCCGAAGCGGGCCACGAATCCAGTCGCCGGAGTACAACGTGGTCGTTCCCGTGACCAGTACACTGCTGGATTCGAATTCGGGAATCAACGTCCGGCGATTCCTCCGGACCGCAGTCGCACTCGCAGCGGACAACGACGGCCGGGTACTCTTGCTCGGCGTCGAGACAGTGTCGGACGAAACGACACTCGAAACACTCAGGGAGCACGTACGAACGGAGCAGCCGCCAGACACGGACGTAGAAGACGCTATTGAGACCGTTGAAGAACGACGGACGCAACTCGCGCGGATCGTGGATGTGGCCCAGCAACTCGACCCGTCCGTCACGGTCAGGGCGGTCGTCCGGGCTGTCACCGATATCACGAACGGGATTCTCGACATCGTCGATGGCGAGCACGAGACGGCTATCCTGCTGTCACGAGGTTACGGTCTCGACGAGGGCTGGCTATTCAACCGGAGCACGATCGACGCCGTCCTGGCCGACGCCGACTGTGACGTGTTCGTCGAGAACATGGGGACCGAGGGCGGAGAGAACACACTCTACGTTCCGAACGTCGACGAACATACTGTTGCGTCGCTCGCTGAATCCGAAGCGGAGACGATCGACTCGATACTGCTCCCGGTTGGAATGGGGGCCCACGCTGCCCTCGCAGCGGAAGCAGCCCGTGCGGTCGCACGCGCAGCCGATGCAGCAGTCACTGTTCTGCACGTCGTCCCACCGGACGCACCTGCCGAGGCGAAAGCGGAGGGGACGGATCTGCTGAAATTCGCCGAGTACGTCCTCGGTCCCGAACTCCAGACCGACACAGAACTCAGAGAAGCGGCCGATACGACCGAAGCGATCGTCCGAGAAGCAAAGGCACACGATTTCATCTCGATCGGCTTTCCCGAGGAGAAGTCACGACTCGCACAGTTAGTCTTCGAATCTGTACAGCAGACGCTCTCGGAGACCGACGAGGCGACTGTCCTGATGGCTCGTGACGCAGATCGAACGATGCGCTCGCTCTACTATCGGTGGAAACGAGGCATCGAGGCGATCGAGGACGACAGTGCGTCTGAGGACTGATGCGGGACCGGTTGCGATACTGAACGATTTGGCACGATGAGAGTTGATACGAGTACCGTCGCACGGGACGTTGGTCGAATCGTGCAAGCTGTCTCGCTGATGATGGTTATCTCGGTCGTCGTGGCTGCCATCAACCAGGAATTCTACGCCATTCCCGCTTTCCTCGGCTCCGCAGTGATGCTGGCTGGGATCGGTACCGGGCTGGTCTGGCGATACCAGGAGGCAAGCCCGCCGGCGAAACGGGACGCGATGGTCACCGCGGCGACCGCGTGGGCGCTGGTCGGCGTTCTCGGTGCGTTACCGCTGCTCCTCATCGCGTGGACGATCCAGCTCGATCCGTTCCCGGTCTGGACGAATACGCCGCCCATGGACGAGACGACGGCGGTGTTTCTCAACCCGCTCGATGCTGTGTTCGAAAGCATGAGCGGCTTCACCGGGACCGGGCTCACCATGGCCGCTGTCGAGGAACAACTGCCGCGGTCGATGCACTGGTGGCGGTCAGTCATAGAGTGGGTCGGCGGCGTCGGCGTGATCGTGTTGACCGTCGCGATCCTCCGTCGGAGCGGTGGAAGCAGCGGATCGTACACGCTCTACGAAAGTGAAGCACGGTCGGAGAAGATTCACCCGAGCATCGTGACGACGGTCCAGGAAATTTGGAAGATTTTCGTCGGCCTCACGGTCGGGTCGATCGTCCTGTTCCTCCTCGTCGGGATGCCGCTGTGGGACGCGATCAATCACGGCATGACCGGAATCGCGACGGGCGGGTTCTCGGTCCATGCCAATTCAATAGGCCACTACGGGAGCCCGTTGATCGAATACGCGACGGTCCCGGTCATGGTCGCTGGGAGTATCGCCTTCCCCATCCACTACCTGATATTCAAGGGCGAGGTTCGGAATTTCTATGCCGACCTCCAGACGCGGTGGGTGTTTCTCTGGTTCGCGATCGGATCGCTCGCACTCACCGCGATTCTGTACGCGAACGGGCTGTACGCGAATCTGGAGGAAACGTTCCGGGTGAGCCTCTTCCAGTTCGTCTCTGCGACATCGAACACCGGCTTCGGTAGCGCCACGATTGGCGGCGGGACCGAACAGGTCTGGAGTGCCGGCGCGACATTGCTGACGTGTCTGGGCATGCTCACCGGCGCAGCAGCCGGCTCGACGACAAGTGGTCTCAAGCTGATCCGGGTGATTACACTCGTCAAAGGGACTGTCTGGCAGATCAAGGAAGTCTTCCGACCCGATACCGCAATCCGATATCTGAAGCTCGGAGAGCGCAACCTCAGCGAACAACAAGCCGAACGCGAGTACACCGAGGCGACTGTCGTATTCGTTCTCTGGGTCACCTTCCTGGCGATCGGCGTTGCTGTCCTCCTGCATGTGCTCTCACCCGCCCATCAGCTGGAGTACGTGATCTTCGACGTTATGAGCGCCCAGAGTAACGTTGGTCTGGACTCTGGTATCACTGGACCGACGATGCCCGATGCTGGCAAGGCGATGTTGATCGTCAATATGTGGGTCGGTCGTCTCGAAATAATCCCGGTCGCGGTACTGCTCGGGGCCATTTTCCAGCGACTTGACCTCTATCGGTAGGCGGGAGCGGTCTTTATTCGACACACCTCATCGTTCTCTCATCAGTCCCAACGTGTGCTGAATATGTGCGGTGTAATCAGCACCAATAAGTGAAAATATCAGACTCGGGTTCAGACTGACACAGTCGACCGTTTATATCTTTGTAACGTATCCTCGGCGCTGTTCCAATTTCACCTCCTCTGACCGCCGATCATAGTGTTGATCGAGCACGTCCCTGCTGACGTTCATCCGATCGCTAACGACTTCGACGGGCACGTCCTTGGTCAGGTAGTTCGTGATACTACCCCGCCGGATTGCGTGGGGATTGACCGCCTCGGGACAGGATTTATCGGGATTGTCGATACACCCGGGACACGGCTCCCCACGAAAACACGGGGCTGTGGTCTGGTATACAGTTCTACGATAGGATCCTCGCGTTAGCCGACCGAATTTGCTCGTGATCAGTGGACTTCGCCCGAACTCATCGACAGAATCCAGTCGGTTGTTCTCGACGTACTCCTCCATCAGCTCGGACAGCCCATCCGTGATGGCGATCGGTCGCTCGCCACTCTTCCCGTTTTTCAGAGTAGTCCCCTCGTCGGGCCGGTGGACGAGATCGATATACCCGTCATCAAGGTACACGTCTCCAAGGTCAATCGAGACGGCCGCACCGATCCGTATGCCCGTTTCCCAGAGTAGAGCGATGATGGCGTGTTTCCGGGAGGCATAGTGATATCGGGAGAGGTACTCCAGGATCTCGTCCGCAGTCTCCGCTTCGAGCATCTCGTCGCGCTGTCGTTCGCCGCGCCCGACGTCCGGGATCATCACCTTGTCGTAGAGCTCCGCCGGTACCGCCTCGATGGAGGCAGCCCACTTCAGGAAGACGCGGAGGGTACAGAGGTGCTGGCGTAGCGTGACCTGATTGATGTCCCTGTGCTCCATGTGCCACAGTCGAAACTCGTGCAGGTCCCGTCCAGTGAGGTCGTTCAGATTGTCGACATCGTTTTCCTCACACCAGTCGACGATGTACCTGGTGCGGTAGTAGTGCGCCCGCACGGTCGCCTCGGTGCAATGGGTCTTCTTGTGGTCAAGGTAGAGTTCGCGCGCGGTGCTCGGAGCGATTGGATCGAGTTCGTCTCTGTCGTGTGACATGGGCTCTCACGAGCCCCGGACAGAGAGCGGGAAACCGTCGAAATCCGGGCCGAAGCCAACCGACGAGGTTGCTCGGTGTTCCGCCCCGATCCATACGCGCCGCGAACACGCTCGTGAGCGGCGCGTATGGGTCGCAAGGAATCGAACCCTGGAAGACGCAGCGGTCGAGCGAAGCGAGACCGACCGTTTCCCTCCGGTTCGAATCCGCCCCCAGGCCGTCATCTGCGGTGATTTTCGCACGGACAGCACCGCGTCGCCATCCTGCGATTGTCACCTGAGCGCCTTCGCAATCTGTTTTGATAGCTCACCGAACCGTATGCTCGAGGGACCGGCAGCTCTCGTGTCTCTCCACCGCCTCCAATTGCTCGACTTCCGTGCCCCGGCAACGCAAGGCGCAGCTACACCGCGTCGACCGTGAACAGCGAGTCGTCGTCGAGGACGACCTGGACGCGGCGATGCCAGGCCTCGGCGAAGGCGGCCCGTTGCTGGTCGCTCGCGGATCCGTCGAGAATCGCCTGGAGATTCCCGATCGCAGGTCCACCGTCCGGGACGTCGCCAACGTGGTAGGTGACCTGCACCGTCTCGTCCGTGTCGACTCGCCGGAAACGAACCGTCGGCATCGGCGTGTCCGGGTCGAACGCGTCGAAGGACAGGAGATCCCGGCGGCCGCCGTAGCCGCCGGCGAGCCCAGTGAAGCCGTCGTCCCCGGTCGCGCCGGTCACGTACGAGATGATGCGACCCATCACGCCGTACGCGGCGTCGTCTCGGGGGCCGGCTATCTGCACCTCGATCTCGCTTCGGACGGGATCCCCGTCGGGATACAGGGCGTCGAGTCCGAGCTGGGCGATTCTGTAGGCGCCCGACGCCGTCGGACAGGAGTGCCCGGCCTCTTTGACCGTGTCCATGTAGGTGACGACGAACGGCTCGCCCGGTTCGAGGACCCCGAGGGCCGCCGCGACGGGGTCGCGGATTTCGATCGGGTCGACGTCGTAGTCGACCTGCCAGTCGGTCCCAGTGTCGGTCGGATCTGTCGCAGTCGAATTTGCTGTCATTGGATGAGGGGGAGGGGAAGATCGATGATGGAGGTGGTCAGTGACGCAGCAGTCGCATCCCGTTGAGGATGACCGCGAGGACGCTGGCCTCGTGGACGAGCATCCCGGCTGCGAGGGTGACGTAGCTCGTGAGGACGCCCGCGAGCAGGACGGTGACGGTCAGCACCGCGAGTCCGACGTTCTCGATGACGTTCCAGCGGGTCGCCTTGCTCAGCGTGACGGCGTAGGGGATGCGTTCGAGGTCGTCGGCCATCAGGGCCATGTCCGCCGTCTCGATGGCGGTGTCGGTCCCCGCGGCGCCCATGGCGATGCCGACGTCGGCGGTCGCCAGCGACGGCGCGTCGTTGATGCCGTCGCCGATCATCGCGACGACGTGCCCGTCGGCCTGGTATTCTTCGATGACGGTCTGTTTGTCCGCCGGGAGCAGTTCGGCGCGGTACTCGTCGATGCCGACCTCTCCGGCGACGGCGGCGGCCGTCCGCTCGTTGTCACCGGTGAGCATCACCGTCCGGATGCCGGCATCCTGGAGGGCAGCGACTACACCAGGGGCAGACTCCCGGAGTGCGTCGTGCATGGCGATTACGCCGACGACGCTCCCGTCCCGCACGACGTGAACGGCCGTCTCACCCCGCCCTTCGCGCTCGCGGACGTAGTCGGCGACCCGCTCGGGGATGTCGACGCCGCGGTCGTCGAGGAGCGCTCGGTTACCGACGACGACCTCGTTGCCGTCTGCGTGGGCGACGACGCCCTTTCCGGCGACCACGTCGAAGTCGTCCGGGTCGGGGACCGTCTGGAGCCCGGCGTCCAGCCCGCCCGCTTTCGCGACCGTTGCTCCACCATCCGCTCTGGCAGTCGGGCGCTCGCGTGCTGCGTCGACGATGGCGTCGGCGAGGTGGTGTTCGCTCTTCTTCTCGGCGGTCGCCGCGAGCGAGAGGATCTCGTCGTCGGCGACACCGAACCCCTCGACGTCGGCGACGGTGGTCTCGCCTTTCGTGAGGGTGCCGGTCTTGTCGAAGGCGACGAGGTCGATCTTGCCGGCGCGTTCGAGGTGTTCGCCACCCTTCATGAGGACGCCAGAACGAGCGGCGTTCCCGATGGCGGAGACGATGCTGACGGGCGGCCCGATGACGAGCGCCCCGGGACAGCCGATCACCAGCAGCGTCAGCGACAGGATCGCGTTCTGCGTGAGCGCGTATGCGCCGATGGCCAGCACGATGACGGCCGGCGTGTAGTACTTCGCGAACCGATCGATGAGGCTCTCCGTGGGCGACTGGGCCTCCTGGGCCGCTTCGACGCGGCGGATGATGCGTTCGAGCGTCGTATCCGACCCCGAACCGGTCGTTCGTATCTCCAGTGCGCCTTCCTGGTTGACAGTCCCGGCGTAGACCTCGTCGCCGTCGGCCTTGTGGACGGGCGCGCTCTCGCCGGTGACCGGCGCCTGGTTGACGGCACTTTCGCCGTCGACGACGGTGCCGTCGACCGGAATCTTCCCGCCCGGCTTCACGATGACGACCTCGTCCTCATCGACGTCGCGGGCGGGCACCTCCCGTTGTGTCCCGTCGCGGCGCACCGTGGCCGTATCCGGCGTCATGTCCAGGAGTTCCTGGAGGGCGTTCCGGGTCTTGCGCATCGTCCGGCCTTCGAGGTAGCTGCCGAGGCTGAACAGGAAGACGACGGCGGCGGCCTCCCAGTACTCGCCGATGACGATGGCGCCGATGGCGGCCAGGGTTACGAGCGTCTTGATGCCGAGCGTCCGGTTGGTGACCTCGTGGTAGGCGGTCGTGGCGATGTCGTAGCCGCCGATAGCAGCCGCGAGGATCAGCGTCACGGCGCTCACGGTGTCCAGTCCGGTGACGTGGCCGATGCTCCAGCCGCCAGCGTACAGGAGACCGCTCGCCGCAGTAGCGAGGGCCTTCCGGTTCGTTCGGTAGTACCGTGCGATCGTTTGTCTCTCCATTGGTCTAGGCGGCCTGGGGCGTGTAGCCCTGGTTTTCGATGGCTCGTGCGAAGGTTCCGGGATCCACGAGGCTGTCGTCGTACGCTATCTCGACGCGGCCGGTCGTGTAGTGGACCTCGACGTCGTGGACGCCGTCGACGTTCGAGAGGGCACGTTCGACCGTACTCGCGCAGGTCGGGCAGTCGAAATCCATGACGCGGAACTGGGTCGTTTCGGTCATCACACTTCGATGTAGCACCCGCACCGCCATATATATTTTTTATATGATATGTTTGAGTGGAGATATGGGGCGTTGGAACAGTCAAAAGAGTCGTCGAGGACTTTTCAGGCTCGGGTCGCGGGGCGTCGTCCAGTCGAAGCGTTCGATAGCAGCCCGCTCCGCTACCTTTTCCCGCGTGTGCCCCGGAGATTTCACATGAGCAGGTCCGGCGACGACGACCACCTCGACGACATCGCGATCAGGGACACCCGCGTCTCGGACGCCATCGACGAGCCGATGCGGGCGATGATCCTCGACATTCTGGCCGACGAGGCACGGACGGCTGGCGAGGTCCACGACAGACTCACCGGCCGTGGTATCGAGCGCACAGAAAACACCGTTCGACACCACATCAACGAACTCCGCGATTCGGGGCTGGTGGACGTCGTCCGCTTCGAGGAAGGCCGTGGCGGGACGAGGAAGTACTACCACGCGAACACGATCGTTCTCTCGTACTCCCTGCCGGACTCGGCCGATGCCGTCGTCGAGGAGATGACCGACGCCATCCAGCCACAGATTACGGAGGCGCTCGACCATCTCACCGGGGAGTACGAGGAGTCGATCGAGGAGGTCACGAGGGAGATGCAGCCCTGCGCCCACTGTCGGAACCAGAAGTACGAGACGTACGTCCTGCTGACAGTCCTGCGGCGAGCATTCGTCCGCGCTCACCGAGAATCGTAAGCAGAGACAGCGGCACGGCGGTGAGCTATCTGCGACCGGTGGCTACGGAGAGGGTTTCGAAGTGAAAGATCGCCGTCGGGGAATGAACGCCGATGCGTAACCCGGCGTTCGACAGTGCGTCCGCCGCTTCCGAGGTCGGCTACGGCCTCGTCGGCTGAGAGGTCAGATGCCCAGAGCAGTTCCACGACCGTGTACGGCCGGTAGTGTCGTTCAGCGCGATGAACGTCCCCGCCTCCGCCGGATTGCTATCCGACCAGCGACGGCGCTGCGAGGCGTGCGGACGCTGCTAGTCGGAGCAAACGTCACAGCTTTCTCGCCGGTCCGGAGTCGGTCGAAGCCCGCCAGACGTCCCACGGTCGATTGGCCCAGGGGGGTAGTTCGATGCCGCGACGTCCGTTCCCGCGTATCCATCCGCAGTTAGAACCGGGATCCGAAACGGTCTGCCGCCACACTTATTGTCCGGAGATCTGAGACGACAAGACGTGACGTCGACGTGACGAACGGAGACGAGCCAACAGGGAGGCCCGGGACAAACATCGAGGGAGAGGCCCCTGAAACGGAACCGGACGCAGACACGGAGGACGTGACGGTTCACGACGACGTCGAGCTCGAGCGGACGATCGGGCTCGTAGGTGGCCTCGCGATCGGGATCGGGACGATGATCGGCGCTGGCATCTTCGTCTTCCCCGGACTCGCGGCCGGAAACGCCGGGCCGGCAGCCACGCTCTCGTTCGCTATCGGTGGGCTGATCGCACTGTTGGTGGCGCTGCCGGCCTCCGAACTGGCGACGGCGATGCCCCGGAGCGGCGGTGGCTACTTCTTCGTCTCGCGGAGCATGGGCACGGCCTACGGCGCGGTCGTCGGCCTCGGCCTGTGGTTGGGGCTCGTCTTCGCCGCCGCGTTCTACCTCGTCGGCCTGGGATTCTACGCGGCCGCCGTGTTCGCCGAACTCGGCATCGGCCTGCCCTTCGATCCGGTCGTCGCACTCGGCTTGGTGTTCGGGGTCGCCCTGACCGCCTTGAGCATCGGGGGGACCGAGAATACCGCCAAGATCCAGAACGTCGTCGTGGGATTTTTGCTCGTGATCCTGACGCTGTTTCTGTCCTACGGCTCGCTCGACGCGGTCGGACTGTTCGGACGGGAGTCAGTGCCGGGGCAGTTTTTCTCGCAGGGTTATTTCCCGGTCCTCAGCACTGCCGCGCTCGTGTTCACCTCGTATCTCGGCTTCGCGCAGGTGGCCACGGTCGCTGGCGACATCAAGCGGCCGAGCCGAAACCTGCCGCTCGCGATGGTCGGCTCGGTGCTCGTCGTAACGGTCTTCTACGTGTTGACGATCTTCGTCGCGACGAGCGCCTTCGACGCGCTGGCCCTGGAGCGACTCGGCGAGACCGCGATGGTCGAAGTCGCCCGCGAGTTCGTCGGCCTGCCCGGCGCGGTAGCGATCCTGTTCGCCGGACTGCTGGCGACGTTCTCCAGTGCGAACGCGTCGATACTCAGTGCCTCTCGCACCGTCTACGCGCTGAGCCGCGACGCGTTGCTGCCCAGGAAGGCGAGCGACATCAACCTCCGGTACGGGACGCCCCACGTGGCACTGCTCGCGGCCGGCGGGCCGATCCTCGTCCTCGTCGGCACCGGCGAGGTGGCCGTCCTCGCGGAGGTCGCCTCCTTCCTCCACCTGATCATGTACGGCCTGATCTGCGTGGCGGTGATCGTCCTCCGCCGGCGCGATCCCGACTGGTACGAGCCAAGCTTTCAGATGCCCGGCTTTCCCGCACTACCGGCGATCGGGGCCGTCGCCAGCTTCGGCCTCGTCGCGTTCATGCAGCTTCCCTCCATCGCGATCGGCGGTGGCGTTATGGCACTTTCCTACGTATGGTACAGGTACTACGCCGGCAGCGTCGAGCTGAGAGGTGACTTTTGAGATGACAGACAGGCCCACCGTCCTCGTCCCGATCCGTGTCCTCGAGGGAGAATCGATTCCGGAGGGAGTGCCCGAGTTGCTGACCCAGGCCCACGTCGTCCTGCTCGGCTATCACGTCGTGCCCGACCAGACCGCGACGGGGCAGGCGCGGATGCAGTACGAGGACCGTGCCACGGACCGCCTCGAGGAGTTCGAAGAGATCCTGGCGGAGGCGGGGGCGACAGTCGAGACACGGCTCGTGTTCACCCACGAGGGACAGAAGACGATCGACCGGACGATCACGGAACACGACTGTCTCGCGGTGCTGGTCCCGAACGCGACCGGTCCCCCCGAGGACGTCCTCGTCGCCGTCCGGGGGACAGTCGGTCTCGACCGTCTCGTGCGGCTGGTCGGGGGCCTGTTCGGAGGCAGGGGCGTCACGGTGACGCTGCTCCACGTCGCCGACGAGGAGACGGACGAGGACGCGGACACCCTCCTCGACGCGTTGGTAGCCCGACTGGTCGAGAGAGGCATCGACGACGGATCGATCGACACGCGGATCGTCCGGGACCGACGTCCCCAGGATGCGATCGCCGACGCCGCCACCGAATACGACGCCGTCGTCATGGGCGAATCGGACCCGTCACTCGCCACCTTCGTCTTCGGCCTGCGCGCGGAGCAGGTCGCAGACCGGTTCCTCGGCCCGGTGCTGGTCGTCCAGCGCGAACCACCGACAGAGACGGAGAGCCCGGACGACACCTGAGAGACGTAGCACCCGTCACAATGCAACTGTCCCACGAGTCTCGATCCCGGCGCGTGCACGAACCAGGCTGGCATCGACCCCTGCTCGTCGGGCGGCGGACTGTTCGGAGAGCCCTCGGACGGGAGTCTCGCGTCGACCTCGGCGACCGCGCTCGGGGCGGACGTGGCCTGCCTCGCCATACGTGCTCGTGTGGTAACCGCGCGCCGCTCGATACAGCCGTCCCGGTGGAACGGACCCCGGACCGCTCGGTCGGCTGTTCCCGTGGCCCGTCGGTGCGGGCCTCGGCATGAGCGTCGTCTTCTGGGTCCTCGTCGCCTTCGCGACGATCAGCTGTCTGTTCATGGCGTGGTCGCTCGGCGCCAACAGCAATTCGCCTCCGTTCGCCCCGGCCATCGGAGCCAACGCCATCTCGACGATGCGTGCGGCACTGCTGATCGGCATCCTCGCTGCCGCTGGCGCGATGACCCAGGGTGGGGCCATCTCCGAGACGGTGGGGACGAACCTGATCGACGGTGTCTCGATCACGCCACTGGCGGCGACCACGGGATTGCTCGTGGCGGCGTCGTTCATGGCGTTTGGCGTCTACAGCGGCTATCCGGTCCCGGCTGCCTTCGCGACCACCGGGGCGATGGTCGGTGTCGGCCTGTCCCTCGGGGGCGCCCCCGCGTTCGACACGTACAGCCGAATCGGCACGTTCTGGCTCCTCGTGCCGCCGACTTCGGGCGGGCTCGCCTACGGAACGGCGAGAATACTTCGCCGTGACGACATTCCCGACACGGTCGGTATCCCGCTCCTCGCGGCCCTCGTCGCCGGGATCCTCGCGAACGTCCGGCTCGGTGTGATTCCGCATCCCGAGCGCTCACAGGGAACCGCGGTCGAGGCGTTGTCGGTAGCCGTCGGCAGGCCCGTCCTCGTCGGGATCGACGTCGTCGCCGTCCTGGGGACCGTCCTGATTGCGGCCGCCGGATTCGGTTTCATCCGCCGCCGAACGCAGGCATCGGCCGAGGCGGGCATGCGAACGTTCCTGCTCCTCCTCGGCAGCGCCGTCGCCTTCTCCAGCGGGGGGAGCCAGGTCGGCCTGGCGACCGGACCCCTGGAGAACCTCTACGGCGTCGAACTCGGCCTCCCCGGACTCGCCCTCCTCGGGGTCGGAGCGACGGGCATCCTCGCGGGCGCGTGGATGGGCGCCCCGCGTCTCCTCCAGGCCACCTCTCGCGAGTACGCACAACTCGGGCCCCGCCGGTCGATTGCGGCGCTCGTCCCGGGGTTCGTCATCGCCCAGGCCGCCATCGCGCTCGGGATTCCGATCTCGTTCAACAACATCATCATCTCCGGCGTGATCGGCGGCGGCCTCGCGGCTGGCGCGGCGGGCGTGTCCCGGCGCAAGATCGGCGTGACGATCGGCTTCTGGGTACTGACGCTCGGGTTCTCCATCGGGATCGGCTTCGGCCTCTACCGACTCTTCGCGACCGCCCTCGGTATTCGGTAGCGCCCGGAGCCCGTCGATGCGTGGACGGCACGGTGTGACGCTGGCGCAGGCGGCCAGCCGTCACCGCACGACCGTGACAGTGACCGGCGCCTCGGCGACCACGACTGTCGCGACGGTGCCGAGCAACCGCCTGGTGAATTCGCCGCCGTCGCCGCCGTGGCCGCCCATGACGACGTGCTCGACGTCGTGGGCCTCGACGTAGTCGAGGATCGTCTCTGCGGGATCGCCCGTCTGGACGGCCGTCTCGATCGACCGGTCTCGGGCTGCCTCCTGGTCCCTGACGGACTCGGTCAGTCGTGCAGCGCGCTCGCGCGCGGCCGCCAGCCGTTCGTCCCCCGCGCCAAGCACACCGCCCTCGCTCATCGCGGCGTCGACCGGCGTCACGACGTTCAGGACCGTAATCCGACAGTCGAAGGTGTCGAGCGCGTGTGCGAGCGCCTCGCTCGCCAGCGGCGACCCGTCCAGGGGAACGAGGACGTGCGAGGGGGCCATACGTCCGGGTGGCGCCGGATCCCCAAAAGACACGGTGATCGTGGGGGCCAGACAGTCCATAGCGCGACCACGCACAGCCACGCCGTTCACCTCTCAGGTCGACGGGCCGATCCAGGCAGACCCACATTCGGCGAAAATCGACACCAGACGTTCGACGAACGGAGGCGAACGCGGTGTCCGCCCTTCACGTGACGACCGCTACCGACCGGGCCGTCACGACTCGTCGACTTCGGTCTTCACGACGGTCGCCGGTCGGGTCGTCAGTCGGAGGACGCGGTCGGTGACGCTCCCGAGGAGCGTCCGGTATTCGTCCGGCCGGCGCTTGGTGCCGAGGACGAGCATGTCCACGTCGTGGTCGTCGGCGTACGCCACGATCGTCTCGGCGGGGCGCCCGTGGCGGATTGCGGTCTCGACGTCGACGCCGGCCGACCCCGCTCGCTCGCGGACGTCCGCAACCGTCTCTTCCCCGTGTTCCTCGAGGCCGTGTTCCGGGCCCTCGGCTTCGTCGACGTACTCGTCGCCGCTGTAGGCGGTCACGACGTCCTCGTCCACGACGTAGAGGACGTGGAGGACGGCGTCGTGTACCTGTGCGAGAGTGATGGCGTGTGTCACAGCCTCCGCAGACGCGACTGTCCCGTCCGTCGAAAGCAGGATTCGGTCGTGCATTCAGTTCCACGGTCGTGGGTCGACCCATTAAAATCGGCGTGTGATTCCCACCACTCAGGAGTCCCGTCGGAGATTGTCGGTAGCGGACTCGTCCGAGGACAGGCGGTCAGTCAGTATTCGAGTCTCCGTTCTGGACTCGGAGTGTCCGGGTGTCTCGCACATCGATCGGAGCGATTCACTGAACGTGCAGCGCTCTCGGTGGTCGGCACGCACCGTTGTCGAGAGTGGTGAAGCCGCCATCCGGTCGTAGCGACTTTTATCGTCTGGATCGACGGATCGGGCATGACAGACCAGACGGAGACCAACGACGCTCTCGACGAGTGGAAAGCGGAGATGCAGGCCGAACACGAGGCAGCCATCGAAAATCCGGATCCCGACGAGGACCACCGCATCGAGGGCGTCGCGCAGGTGAGCTACCGGGTCGCCTTCGCCTACGACGCGGCGGCCGACGAACTCGAGCGCACGAACACCGAGCAGGTCGACGACCTCGCCGACCCCGAACTGCTGTCCTGTTCCTGTGGCGTGCGCGGAATGACGCGGGCAGAGGCACGCACCCACGTCGGGACGGCCAGAGAACAAGACTGAGACCGCGCCAGGACCCCGTCGACGACCACCAGCCCAGGCTCGGCGTCGGGCAACACTGCTCGATGCCAGTCACACACCCAGTCGCTCGGCCAACTCGTAGAACGTCTCCACGGTCAGGTCGGGCTCGCCGTCGAAGGGCTCCCACGGCGCACCCTTCCGATCCACTCGCACCCCTTGCATCCCCGCGTGCTGTGCACCCATCACGTCGAACCAACCCGCCGTCACGTGGGCGATCTCGTCGATGGGCGTCCCCGTCCGCGCGCCGGCGTGGCGGTAGATCTCGGCGGCGGGCTTGAATTGCCGCACCTCGTCTGCGCTGATCGTGTCCTCGATCAGGTCGCCGATGTCCGCGTGGTCGACCATCGACGCGAGCATCTCGGGGTTGCCGTTCGAGACGACGTAGCAGTCGTAGCCACCCGATCGCAGGCGCTCGATGCCGTCGCGGACGTCGTCGAAGACGTCGAGTTCGTGGTAGACTGCGAGGATCTCGTCGCGCTCCGCGGTAGTGACGTCGACGTCGTGATAGTCCAGTGCGTACTGGAGCGCGTCGCGGTTCATCTCGTAGAAGGGCTGGTAGGCGTCGGTCTGGTTGGCAACGAAGGTGTACTCCAGCGATCGGGCGCGCCAGAGCCGGGAGACGGGCTCCGGGTCGTCGACGCGCGCCGCGAGCGCGTTTTCTGCGGCGTCGACGTCGACGAGGGTGCTGTACGAATCGAAGGTGACCGTCGAGACGCGGTCGGCGTCGAATGCCATGTCACGACACGACGTGGCCCCGGCCCATAGAACCACGGCCCGGCGTCGCGTCAGTGCCCATGGACGCCACGGTCGCGTCGCGACGTGGACGAGGGCGCTGGCGCGGACCGTCACAGCAGGCAGGGTCGGAAATCCTGTCTGTGGAGCATTTGAGGCCTGAGAACGGCGTTCGTCGGGAACGCGGCCGAGCGGAAGTGTCGAGGAAGCAATAGAGGGATTTACCCGTGCCAAACTCAGTAAGAGTTATAATGAGCCGTCCAGGCCGGCAGCGGGAACGGACGACCGAGGACTCGGAGGCGGAAACAACGGCGGACACCGAGGAGGTGGTCGACGGCTGTCCGGAGTGTGAGGCCGACAGTCTGGTGACGAGCGGCGACGGTGGCGAGGTCGTGTGCGAGGACTGTGGACTGGTCATCGAGGAGACCAACATCGACCGGGGGCCCGAGTGGCGCGCGTTCAACCACAGCGAGCGTCAGAGCAAGTCCCGCGTGGGCGCGCCCACGACGGAGACGATGCACGACAAGGGGATGACGACCCAGATCGACTGGAAGAACAAGGACGCCTACGGGCGATCCCTCTCCTCCGAGAAGCGTCGGCAGATGAGCCGTCTCCGAAAGTGGCAGGAACGGATCCGCACGAAGGACGCGGGCGAGCGCAACCTCCAGTTCGCCCTCTCGGAGACCGACCGGATGGCGAGCGCGCTTGGCGTACCACGCTCCGTCCGCGAGGTCTCCTCGGTCATCTACCGCCGCGCGCTGGACGAGGACCTCATCCGCGGCCGCTCCATCGAGGGCGTCGCGACAGGCTGTCTCTACGCAGCGTGTCGCCAGGAGGGGATCCCCCGCAGTCTCGAGGAGGTCGCGGACGTCTCCCGCGTCGAACGCAAGGAGATCGGTCGCACCTACCGCTACATCTCCCAGGAACTGGGCCTGGAGATGGAGCCTGTCGACCCCAAGCAGTACGTCCCGCGGTTCGTCTCCGAACTCGGCCAGAGCGAGGAGGTCAAGGCCAAGGCCGACGAGATCATCGACGTCACCGCAGAGCAGGGTCTCCTCTCGGGCAAATCACCGACCGGCTACGCCGCGGCGGCCATCTACGCCGCCTCGCTGTTGTGCAACGAGAAGAAGACCCAGCGCGAGGTCGCCGCAGTCGCCCAGGTGACAGAGGTCACCATCCGGAACCGGTACCAGGAACAGATCGAAGCGATGGGCATCCACTGACTGCCACCCTGTCCACGTAGCCTGTGGACCAGTAGGTTTCTCACCGTCCGTTCCGACCCGGCCAGAGCGCGATCCTTGTATTCATGTGGCAAACTGCCTGGCTGAGCCACGTGGCACCCGCCCTGAACGTCACGAACAGCTAGTCCAGCGTGGCCAACCGGGCGATGGGGCTCAGTCAGTCTCGACAGTCTGCGTGCCGTCGGCGTGGGTCGTCACGACAGTGTCGAAACAGTCCCGGAACCGGTCGATCGTCGCCGCGTCGTGGGCACTCGGGTCCATGTGGAAGTGCGCGGTCGCACCGGCGGCCGCGAACCGCCGGGCGAGGGAGTCGACGAACCGGCTGGCGGTCCGCTCGTCGACGTGATCCAGGAGGTCCGTGATCGAGTGAAAACAGGCGACCGTCACCGCGTCGGTCTGCCAGTTGGTGAGGCGCTCGTGAATCGTCACTTCCAGCGCCGTGATGTCGTCGGGTTCCTCGATGGCCTCGATCTGCAGCGGGAGTGACGGTCCAGTGCCGTCGCCGGCAGCGGCGCCCCGGGTGACCGCCCCCATGCTCACGACCGTCGCGTTCCCGACCGGGTCGTCGCCGAGTGGGTCCCAGACTGCGAGGCGGTCGTGAACCGAGCCAGCGAACGTCACCCCCAGGAGGTCGCGCCCGTGTCCGTTGCCGGCGAGCAACGCGCGACACGTGTCGTCGGCCCGTGATTCCTCGAGGACGAGCACCGACGACGGATCCGCGAGGGCCTCCGGAAGGGGGTCGTTCGAGTGCGGGGCTGCCACGCGGATCTCGTCCCCGCTGGTGACCGTGACCGACACACCCTCGTACCTGAAGGTCGCCGTCACGTCGTCCCCGTCGTCCACGAGCGTCGCCAGCGCCTCCGCGTCGACCACGTCGTAGAGCGACGCGAGCGCCAGCGGATCGCGGTCCGTGACGGTCGCCACGGCTTCGACGATCGAGGCCGCCAGATCTGCGTCGTTCCACGCGAAAACGTAGGATTCGGTGTGCCGAGACATGACGGACTCCACCCGAGGCCGAGACTGTGAGTACGTCTCCTTTCGCTCGGCGCTATAAAACTGCCACCGTTAGTTGTCCGACAGGTCGGTGCCGACTGGTGGCAAAACGGCTCGCCGGTGCGGTGTGGGACGCGCAACGACCACCGCGGATCCGGACCGAGCGTCCGCTCAGTTCGAGGCGGTGGCGTCGGCTAGCTCCGATCGGAGTTCGTCGATCCGATGTTGGACCCGGGCGTACCGGTCACTGTCCGATAACTCCTCCTCGGCCATCTCGGCGCGCAGTACGTTGCGCCGGACCCGAAGGGCACTGAGCTTGTATTCCTTGTCCATGAGCCTGGTCTCCGTCGAGAGTGGGAACCGAATCTGGATAAAAGGAGCAGAACGTTTTGTCCGGAAGTCACTCAATACGGCGTCGTTTTGCGCCTCAAACGGCCCGTTATATCTTCCGAACGGCCTACTATCCGACCAAACATCGAATTAATTCCCCCACCGATCGCGTCCGCTCTCTTCTGGGCAGCTGGCTCACAAAAGTCGATAAACGAACGTACAGAATAGGTTACCTTCCTCCAGCTACTCCCCTTGAGTATTGTGGTCCGTCCCGGTTCGCGTCGATCGGTCCTCGTCGTCGTCCTGGGGCTCTGCCTCCTCGGGGCGGGTGTCCTCGTCGCGACCGACCTGGGAACGACCGCGGAGAACCGGGAGCCCCGCATTCCACACCAACTCGTGGAACCGCGCCCCGAGGACAACGTCATCTGGCCCTACACCAGCGCCACGCGCTCGCCGGCAGAGCCGAGGCTGGCCCTCAACGTCGTCGTCCACGGCGACGCCGACAGATTGCGGGCAGTCCTGACGCACGGCGCCGACGCGTCGTGGAACGAGACGGTCCCGGCAGACGACGGGCAGACAGGCGCCCGGCCTGGCGCCGACGGCGGAGCAGCGGCCGTCAGCTGGGACGACGCACGTGGCGCCAATCGGTACGTCTACGTCCACGACTACGCGTTGACCGAGCCCGTCAACGAGACCACGCGGCGGCCGAACCGGGCGCTGTCGGTCCTCTCGGCCGAACTGAACGAAACCATCGGCGGCCGGTGGGTCGCCGAGACCTACCAGCTGCACGACGGCGATTACTTCGGCGACCGCGATCACCTGCGCGCCTACGCGTCGCCCTACGAGTCGGACGGCTGGGTCGCCGTCCAGGCCCACAGCGAGCACTGGGACTGGTTTCGCTTGCGCCACACCGTCCACGGCATCGACGGCGCCCAGGAACACCTGGAGTCCGATCTCATGGGTCGGTGGTACGTCGATGACGTCTGGCGGATGTACGTTCACAACGACGGCGGCCCGAACTCCGATGGCTGGGTGACGGTGATCGACCTCGACGACCCGTCCCCCGCCAGCCCCGCAGACCTCGGCGCCGTCGGCCTGGGACTCGTCCTCGCAGTCGGGATCGATCGCCGCAGACGGCTGCAGGCCCGGGAGGTCGACTACCCCGTGGCCCGTCTCGAGTCGACCGCGGAGCGTGAGCGGCCCGTCACTGCCAGGGTCGTCGACCGGCTCCTCGCGACACTGGGCCACCGGCGCTTCCTCGCCGGACTGCGGCTCCTGTCGTATAGCGTCCTGTTCCTGTCCCTGTTCGGGCTCTTCACGCTCGTCCGGTCGTCGGGTGTCTTCCTCGAGCGGCAGTTCCCGGGCCTCCATCCGGAACTGATCGCAGGATCGCTCTACCTCGTGATCGCCGTCGGGCTGCCGCTGTGTGCCCGTCGCTTCGGGCGCGAGGTTCCATCGGTCCAGTCGTTCGCCCTCGCCGCGAGCGGCATCGGCGCTGCGATGGTGCTCGACTACACCCTGCTGGGTATCGAGGCACTCCCGATCACCATCGTGCTCCATCGCGCCGGAATCGCCGTGGCCCTCGGGCTGATCGCCGCGGGGTCGACGCGGACCGTCCGTGACACGTCGCCCGCAACGGGCATCGCCGGATACGGACTCCTGCTCTGGCTCCTGCTGCTCGGCCTGGGACTGGCAGACCTCCTCTAGTCAGCCACGAACCGCTCGATGCGAGCCATTGCCTCCTTCAGTTCGTCGAGGCCCGTGGCGTAGGAGACCCGGAGGTGGCCGTCGCCGCCGGCGCCGAAGGCCGTTCCCGGGACGAGGGCGACCCGTTCCGCCTCCAGCAGCGCCTCCGCGAACTCCCCCGGATCGTCCCAGGGGCTCTCCGGGAAGGCGTAGAAGGCGCCGCTGGCCCGGAAGCAGTCGATCCCCATGTCGTCGAACCGCGAGAGGACGAACTTCCGCCGGCGGTCGTACTGCTCGCACATGTCCCGGACCGCGTCGTCGCAGGTCTCCAGCGCCTCGATGGCCGCGTACTGGGCGGTCGTCGGCGCAGAGAGCATCGTGTACTGGTGGACGCGGTTCATGGCGCCGACGATCTCCGGCGGTCCGAGGGCGTACCCGAGGCGCAGTCCCGTCATCGCGTAGGCCTTCGAGAAGCCGTTGAAGACGACGGTCCGCTCGCGCATCCCCGGCAGGGTCGCGATGGAGGTGTGCTCGTGCTCGTAGGTCAGTTCCGAGTAGATCTCGTCTGAGAGGACGGCGAGGTCGTGCTCGCGCGCGAACGCGGCCACCTCGCTGAGTTCGTCCTCCGTCATGGTCGCGCCCGTCGGATTGTTGGGGTAGCACATGACGAGGACGTCGGCCGCCTGGGCCCCGGACGCTTCGAGGACGTCCCGGGTCAGCTTGAATTCGTCCTCGCGACGGGTCGGGACGTCCAGCACCTCGCCGTGGGCGAAGGTGACGCCGGGGACGTAGGAGACGTAGCTCGGCTGGGCGACGGCGACGGTGTCGCCCGGGTCGACCAGTGCGCGGAAGGCGAGGTCGATGCCCTCGCTAGCGCCCGCGGTGACGAGAATCTCCTCGTCGGCATCGTAGTCCAGGTCGTACCGGCGGTCGACGTCCGCCGCGATCAGTTCGCGAAGCTCCCGCTTGCCGCGGTTGGCCGTGTAGGAGGTCTTGCCCTGTTCGAGGGAGGCGATGGCGGCCTCGCGGGCGGCCCACGGCGCGGCGAAGTCCGGTTCGCCGACGCCAAGCGAGATGATGTCGTCCATCTCCTCGGCGAGTTCGAAGAACTTCCGGATGCCCGACGGCGGCACCCGCTCGACGCGGTCGGCGGGCTTCATGGCGAGACGGAGAGCCGGTCGTCGTCCGAGCCGTCGCCGAAGTCCACGCCCTGTTCCTTGTAGGACTCCATGATGTAGTGGGTCACCGTCTGGGTGATCTCCGGCACCGGCGCGACCTTCTCGCTGATGAAGTGCGACACTTCCCGCATCGAGTCGTCCTCGACCTCCATCAGGAAGTCGTAGTCACCGCTGACCAGGCGGAGGGCCTGGACCTGCGGGAATTTCGCGATGCGCTCTGCGACGTCGTTGTAGCTGGTCTCGCGGTCGAGGGTGAGGTTGAGTTCGACGGCGGCTCGCACGCGCTCGCGTTCGAGTTCCTCCCAGTCGACGACGGCCTGGTAGCCCCGGATGACACCGTCTGCCTCGAGTTCGCGGATCGCTGCCTCGACCGCGTCCTCGTCGAGGTCGGTCTGCTGGGCGATCTCGGCAACGGTATAGCGGGCGTTCTCGCGCAGGATCGCGAGCACCTCGTCGCGAGCACTCATACCCATATACCGCCCTGACGCGGACAAAAGGTTTGCTACCTGTCGGCCGACCGCGAGGCAGCCACCCGGAGCGCCGATCTGCCCTGGCCACGCAGTTGCCGCCGACAGAATCCGTAAGGGCCTCCGCCGCCTGACGTCGGCCATGGTCGAACTCGAATCGCAGGACGTGCTCGAGCGCGGCGACGAGGCACCGCCGTTCGAACTGCCCGGGGCCGACGGCGAGACCCACGGCCTCGCCGACTTCGCCGACCACGAGGCGCTGCTGGTGGTCTTCACGTGCAACCACTGCCCCTACGCGCAGGCGAAGTTCGCAGAGCTGAACCGCCTGGCCGACGAATTCGACGGCCTCGCGGTCGTCGGCGTCAACCCCAACGACGAGGACCAGTACCCGGACGATTCTTTCGAACGCATGCAGGACCTGGTCGCGGACGGTACCATCGCCTACGACGCCTACCTCCGCGACGGGTCCCAGGACGTCGCCGCGGCCTACGGCGCGATGTGCACGCCGGACCCATTCCTCTTCGAGAACGACGACGGCACCTTCCGGCTGGTCTACCACGGCCGCCTGGACGACGCGCCGAACCCCGACGACGACCCCACCGAGCGCGAGATGGCGAGCCACGTCGAAGCGCTGCTCGCAGGCGAGGGGGTCACGGACGACTTCCAGCCCTCCCGCGGCTGCTCGATCAAGTGGCGCGAGGGCAACGAGCCCGAGTACTGGGACTGAGGCGAGGGGAAGGGGCAAACGGCTGGCACGGGCCACCGCTTTTTGCCACCGCGGCGCTACGCTGGTGTATGCTCACGGGACCGCGCTGGCTGGCCCTCGAGGTGCCCCACCTGGACCGCGCCACCTCCTTCTACGAAGCGTTTCTCGACCTCGACGTGCGTCGCGAGACCGACAGCGAGGCGGCGCTGGCCGCGGGCGACGCGGACTTGATCCTGCGCGCACCGGGCGACGTGCCGCGGGGTGGCCTCCACACCCACTACGCGCTCTCGATCCCCGCCGACAGCTACGACCACTGGCACGACCGCCTCGGCGAGCGCTTCGACCTCCACGAGGAGCAGTTCGGCGACGCGCGGTCGCTGTACTTCTTCGACCTCGTGGGCAACTGCGTCGAACTCGGCCAGCGCGACGTGGACCATCCCGCGGGCGAAATCGCGGGAATCTTCGAGGTGGTCCTGGAGGTCGAGGACCTGGACGTGGCGACGGACTTCTACGAGCGACTGGGCTTCGAGGTGGTCGACCGCGGAGAGAACCGGATGCGGGTGCGGCTGACCGCCGGGAACTTCGACCTCGAACTCTGGGAACCGCAACTCGGCATCGCCGACGCGCGTGGCGGCGTCCACGTCGACCTCGGTGTCGGTGCCGATAACCCCGAGGACGTCGCCGGGCACGTGGGTGACGAAGCGCTCGGCGTGGAGACGATAGGCGAGGGCGTCAGAATTCGCGACCCGGACGGACACTACCTGACCGTCGTGGACACGTAGTCTTGCAGGCTCGCGAGTACCTCCCGCTAGCCGTGGTGGAGGACAGGCTAGTCCAGTCGATTCGCGTCGATGTCGACGTCCGGTGGCGTCACGATGAGAAAGCCACGGAAGTGCATGAGTTCGCCGCCGGCCTCCTTGACGTCGCGGGCGAACCCCGCCGCGAGTTCGTTGATGTCGCCGTCGACGTTCAGCACGAGCACGGCGCCCCCCTCGACCGTCTCGACCCACTCCTCGGGCGGCGTAGAGCCGTCGAGGACCCCGAGGACGACGCGGCCGGACCCCCCGCCGCCCTCGGCGCCCTCGTCGATCTGGTCCTCGACCGACTGGAGGTCGAGGCCGTCGAAGTCGCTCATACGTGCTCCACTCCGGGCGGTATCAAAAAGGTTGCTGGGGGACGAACCGGGGGACGCCGGGGCAGCGACGCGACGGAACGGGGCCCGTGGCCGCTGTCCGTGGTACCGACCCACACGCGCCTCGAGCGAGGGACAGCTTTATGTGGCGAGACCTCCCCCACTCAGTTGCTTATGTCCAACACGGAGGATTCGTCGGGTACCCCGGCGGATCGAGTTCTTCCAGGGTACGTTAGATAGTACCTCTGAGATCGACGACGGACGCATTTTCGACACCACGCTCCGCGACGGGGAGCAGACGCCGCGAACATCGTTCTCCTACGAAGACAAACGGGAGATAGCGGCGCTGCTCGACGAGATGGGTACCCACGTCATCGAGGCGGGGTTCCCGGTCAACTCGGACGCCGAGTTCGAGGCGGTGCGCGACATCGCGGACGCCAGTCGCACGACGGTCTGTGGACTGGCTCGCGTGGTCGAGGCAGACGTAGAAGCGGCGCTCGACAGCGGCGTCGACCTGGTGCACGTGTTCGCGTCCACCAGCGACGTCCAGATCGAGGACTCGATGCACACCACCCGCGAGGAAGTGCTGGAGCGGGCGGTCGAGTCCGTCGAGCGCGTGAAAGAGGCCGGCGTGGACTGCATGTTCTCGCCCATGGACGCCACCCGGACCGACGAGGACTACCTGCAGGAGGTCGTGGCCGCGACCGCCGACGCGGGCACGGACTGGATCAACATCCCGGACACGACCGGAGTCGCGACGCCGACCCGGTTCCAGCAGATGGTCGCGCTGGTCGTCGACGCCGCCGAGGGCGCGCAGGTCGACGTCCACACCCACGACGACTTCGGCCTGGCTGCCGCGAACGCGCTGGCCGGCTTCGAGGCCGGTGGCGCCCAGGCCCAGGTGTCGGTCAACGGCATCGGCGAGCGGGCGGGCAACGCTGCCTACGAGGAGGTCGTGATGGCCCTAGAGAGCCTGTACGACGTCGACACCGGCATCGACACGACGAAGATCACGGAACTGTCGCGCCTGGTCGAGGAGCGCAGCGACGTCCCGGTGCCGGGCAACAAGCCCGTCGTCGGCGAGAACGCCTTCGCCCACGAGAGCGGCATCCACGCCGCCGGGGTCATCGAGAACTCCGACACCTTCGAGCCGGGGGTCATGACCCCGGAGATGGTCGGCGCGACCCGCGAACTGGTCCTGGGGAAGCACACCGGCCAGCACTCCGTGCGGGAGCGCCTGGTCGAGGCGGGCTACGACCCGACCGACGACGAGGTCCGGGCGGTAACGCGGCGGGTCAAGGACTTCGGCGCGGAGTCCCAGCGGGTCACGATGGCGGAACTGGAGAAGTTCGCCCGCGAGATCGGCGTCGAGCAGGCCGAAGAGGAGGTCAGGGCGTAGCCCCATGCCGTCCTCGGTCGCCGGGACCAGGTGGTCCCGGCAGCGGTGCGCGTCGGGACGCCCCCGATCCGCAGAGCGGCCCAGCCCCCACGCAGGACCCGCCAGGCCCCGGTCCGTGGCGCGTCCGTCACGCAACGTTTTTACCGGTTGGCGGTCAGACTCACGTACTGATGCGACAGACCGCTGGCGACGTGGACGGACGTCCCCTCGCGAGCGGCGCGCTTCTCCTCGTGGGTATTGTAGGGGCGAGCTAGCCCCACCAACACCCACACCCCAGTTCGGTCCGGTATCGATCGTCGAATACCCACAGGAGGTCACCATGCAACGACACACACGACAGGAGGGATGGACGTGAGCGAGCGTGCGTCCGTCCCGAAGGACGAGACGGAGGAAGCGGACGACGCGGCCACCGAGGTCGCGACAGAACAGGCCACGACTGACGACGAGATCGCGACCGGCGCGGACGCAGTCGCGGCCGCCCTCGAGGGCGCGGGCGTCGGACTCATCTTCGGCGTCCAGGGCGGGGCCATCATGCCCGTCTACGACGCGCTCTACGAGCACGAGAGCATCAGGCACGTCACGATGGCCCACGAGCAGGGTGCGGCCCACGCCGCCGACGCCTACGGGATCGTCTCGGGCGACCCCGGCGTCTGCATGGCCACCTCGGGCCCCGGCGCGACAAACCTCGTGACCGGCCTGGCGGACGCGAGCATGGACTCCGATCCCGTGCTGGCGCTGACCGGCCAGGTCCCGACGGACCTCGTCGGCAACGACGCCTTCCAGGAGACCGACACCATCGGCGTCACCCAGCCGGTCACGAAGTACAACATCTTCTCGTCGTCGCCCGACGAGGTCGGCGACGACGTCGGCACGGCCTGGGCGCTGGCCGAGGCTGGCCGTCAGGGCCCGACGTTGGTCGACCTCCCCAAGGACGTCACGCAAGGCGAGACCGATCGCGAGCCAGCCGGGCCGCAGACGCCAGACACCTACGATCCGCCGACCGAGGCCGACGACGCGGTCGTCCAGGACGCGGCCGACGCACTGGCCGCGGCCGATCGGCCGGTCATCCTGGCCGGCGGCGGCGTGATCAAGGGTGAGGCCTGGGACGAACTGTACCAGTTCGCCACCGAGTACGAGATCCCGGTCATCACCACGATGCCCGGCATCGGCGCGTTCCCGGAGACCCACGACCTGTCGCTGGGCATGGCCGGTATGCACGGCACGGGCTACGCCAACCTGGCCATCTCGAACACCGACCTCCTGCTCGGGATCGGTACCCGGTTCGACGACCGGCTGACCGGCGGGCTCGATACCTTCGCGCCCGACGCCGAGGTGGCCCACGTCGACGTCGACCCGGCGGAGATCAGCAAGAACGTCCACGCGGACTACCCGCTGGTGGGCGACGCGAAACACGTCCTCCGGCAGTTGGACGACGCGATGGCGGCCGCGCCGACGATCGACGCCTGGCGCGAGACCTGCGAGCAGTGGAAGGCGGAGTACCCGCTTGACTACGAGATGCCCGAGGACGAGCCGATCAAGCCCGAGTACGTCGTCGAGACCTTCGACGACGTGACGCCCGACGACACCATCGTCACGACGGGCGTCGGGCAGCACCAGATGTGGGCCTGCCTGTACTGGTCGTACGTCGAGCCCCGCACCTGGGTGTCGAGCCACGGCCTCGGGACCATGGGCTACGGCGTCCCGTCGGCCATCGGCGCGAAGCTCGCGGCACCGGACCAGGAGGTCGTCTGCTTCGACGGCGACGGCTCGTTCCTGATGACCGGCCAGGAGATCTCCGTCGCGGTCCGCGAGAACCTCGACATCACCGTCGTCATCCTGAACAACGAGGCGATCGGCATGGTCCGCCAGTGGCAGGATGGCTTCTACGAGGGTCGCCGGATGGCCTCCGAGTACCCCTGGATCCCGAAGTTCGACAAGCTCGCGGAGGCCTACGGCGCGAAGGGCTTCCGCGTCGAGGAGTACGACGAGGTCGAGGAGACGATCCAGGCCGCTCGCGAATACGACGGCCCTTCGGTCATCGACGTCATCATCGACCCGAGCGAGAACGTCTACCCGATGGTCCCGAGCGGGGGCGACAACGCCCGCTTCGCGCTGAACGAGGACCAGCTGGGGGGTCTCTGATGACGACCGGCGAACTCCCCGGCCCCGGGCCGGACGAGCGGCAACTGCCGGAGGGGCGGCGCAACTCCCAGGGTATCCGCATCGACCCCGAGGCCGAGGCCGAGCACCCGCCAGAGGAGGCGGTGCTGTCGGCGCTCGTCAAGCACGAGCCCGGCGTCCTCGCGGAGATATCCGGCCTGTTCAGCCGCCGGCAGTTCAACATCGAGTCGCTGACGGTCGGATCCACGATCGACGACACGATGGCCCGGATGACGATCGTCATCGAGGAGCCGCGGCCGGGCATCGACCAGGCCAAGAAGCAACTGGAGAAGCTGATCCCCGTCATCTCCGTGCGCGAACTGGCCGACGACGCGCTGGAGCGCGAACTCGTCATCGTCAAGGTCGACGGCGACGACCCCGACAAGGTCAACGCGGTCACGCAGATGTACGACGGGACGACCCTCGACGCCGGGCCGCGGACGATCACCGTCCAGATCACCGGCGGCGAGCAGAAGATCGACGACGCCATCGACGCCTACGCCCAGTTCGGGATCCGTGAAATCGCCCGAACGGGGTACGCGGCGCTGGCACGCGGCGAGGCACCGACCGCCCAGGTCACCCAGCCCAACCGGGCACCGACCGAGGCGCAAGTCGCCACGCAGGAGGTTTCCGATGACTGACGAATTCACACTACCGATCTACTACGACGACGACGCAGACGAATCGAAGATTCAGGACAAGACCGTGGCCGTGCTGGGATACGGCAGCCAGGGCCACGCCCAGGCCCAGAACCTGGACGACAGCGACGTGGACGTGGTCGTCGGACTCCACGAGTCCTCGTCCTCGCGGCAGGCTGCGGAGGCGGACGGCCTCGAGGTCGGGACGCCGGCGGAGGCGGCGGCGGTGGCGGACATCGTCGTCATGCTGGTCCCGGACACCGTCCAGCCGGACGTCTACGACGACATCGAGGACGAACTCGAGCCCGGCGACACGCTCCAGTTCGCCCACGGCTTCAACATCCACTACGGCCAGATCGAGCCACCGGAAGACGTCGACGTGACGATGGTGGCGCCGAAGGCACCCGGTCACCTCGTCCGGCGTACGTACAAGCGCGGAGAGGGAACCCCGGGTCTGATGGCGGTCTACCAGGACGCAACGGGCGAGGCTCACGACGAGGTCCTGGCCTACGCACAGGCCATCGGCTGCACGCGGGCCGGCGTCATCGAGACGACGTTCCGCGAGGAGACCGAGACGGACCTCTTCGGCGAGCAGGCCGTCCTCTGTGGCGGCGTCACCGACCTGGTCAAGGCCGGGTACGAGACGATGGTCGACGCCGGCTACAGCCCCGAGATGGCCTACTTCGAGGTCCTGAACGAACTCAAGCTCATCGTCGACCTGATGTACGAGGGCGGCAACATGGAGATGTGGAACTCCGTCTCGGACACGGCGGAGTACGGCGGGCTCTCCCGCGGGTCGGACGTCATCAACGAGGACGCCATGGAGGACATCTTGGAGGGCGTCCAGAGTGGAACGTTCGCCCGGGAGTGGATCAGCGAGAACCAGGCCAACCGACCCTCCTACCGACAGCTTCGCGAGGCCGAACAGAACCACGAGATCGAGGAGGTCGGTGAGCGGCTGCGCGCCCTGTTCGCGTGGGGCGAGGAGGCAACCGAGAAGGAGGACGAGCAGGAGGAGGTGCGCGCCGATGACTGAGATGCGCGACTCGACTAGTGAGGGACCTTCGGTCCCTCATACCACTCGAACGGGCCGCGAAGCGGCCCGTGAGAGGACGAAGCGGAGAGTCGCGGAACGGCGAGCGGGGAACGGGCGGCCGACCAACGGGAGGCCGCCGTCTGCTCGAACGGGCAACGCCCGTGAGAGCGAAGTGACCCGCGAGATGCGCGACGTCGACCACACGCACCCCCACACGGGCGAGCCTTTCGGCGACGCGTTCTGGTCGCCAGCGGTCGCGGCTGACGGCGGCGCGCCCGACGACGCGGACGACGCCATGCGCGACGTCGACCACGAGAGTCCCGACGACGAGGGCGCCGACCGCGTCTTCGAGCGTGGGACCGAGGGCCGGACGGAGTCAGTATGAGTTCGGGGACGCTCTACGACGCGGTCTGGGACCGGCACAAGGTGACGACGCTGCCCAACGGCCAGGACCAGTTGTTCGTCGGGCTGCACCTCATCCACGAGGTCACCAGCCCGCAGGCCTTCGGCATGCTCCGCGAGCGCGACATCGACGTCGCCAGGCCCGACCTGACCCTCGCGACGGTGGACCACATCGTGCCGACGGCCGACCAGTCCCGCCCGTACGGCGACGACGCGGCCGAGGAGATGATGGCCGAACTCGAGGAGAACGTCCGCGACGCGGGGATCGAGTTCCTCGATCCCACGTCCGGCGACCAGGGCATCGTCCACGTCGTCGGCCCGGAGCAGGGACTCACCCAGCCCGGCAAGACCATCGTCTGTGGTGACTCCCACACGTCGACCCACGGAGCCTTCGGCGCGATCGCCCTCGGCATCGGGACCTCCCAGATCCGAGACGTCCTGGCGACCCAGACTATCGCCATGGAGAAGCAACAGGTCCGGAAGATCGAGGTCACTGGCGACCTCGGCGAGGGCGTCGAGGCCAAGGACGTCATCCTCGAGATCATCCGCAGACTCGGGACCGACGGCGGCGTCGGGTACGTCTACGAGTACGCCGGCGAGGCCATCGAGTCGCTGGGCATGGAGGGCCGGATGTCCATCTGCAACATGACCATCGAGGGCGGCGCTCGCGCGGGCTACGTCAACCCCGACGAGACCACCTACGAGTGGCTTGAGCAGACCGACTACTTCCAGGAGAACCCCGACGAGTTCGACCGGCTCAAGCCCTACTGGGAGTCCATTCGCAGCGACGGGGACGCCGAGTACGACGACGTCGTCACCATCGACGGATCCTCCCTGGAGCCGGTCGTCACCTGGGGCACGACCCCCGGCCAGGGCGTCGGGATCACCGATCCCATCCCCGAGCCGGAGACCCTGCCCGAGGAAAAACAGGACACCGCGCGACGCGCCCAGGAGCACATGCGCGTCGAACCGGGCGACACGATGGAGGGTTACGAGATCGACGTGGCCTTCCTGGGGTCGTGCACGAACGCCCGCCTGCCCGACCTGCGTCGCGGGGCCGCCATCATCGAGGGACGCGAGGTCCACGACGACGTGCGCGCGCTGGTCGTCCCCGGGAGTCAACGCGTCCAGCACGCCGCCGAGGAGGAAGGCCTGAAGGACGTCTTCGAGGCCGCCGGCTTCGACTGGCGCAACGCGGGCTGTTCGATGTGTCTCGGCATGAACGAGGACCAGCTGGAGGGCGACGAGGCCTGCGCGTCCTCCTCGAACCGGAACTTCATCGGCCGCCAGGGGTCCAAGGACGGTCGGACGATCCTGATGAACCCCCAGATGGTGGCCGCCGCGGCCATCGAAGGGGAAGTGACTGACGTGCGGGAACTGCCGGAGGTGGTGACCGTATGAAGAGCGAGGCCGACCGAAGTGAGGCCTCGGAATCCGCGAACGGGGAGCAGGCGGCCGACCGACGGGAGGGCGCCGGTAGTGCGAGCGGCGAAGCCGCGAGCAGGAAGCGACCCGTGAGCGACGGTGGCATCGAAATTCCAGAGGTGACGGAGGTCACCGGCACGGGCATCCCCATCCGCGGGAACGACATCGACACCGACCAGATCATCCCCGCGCGGTTCATGAAGGTCGTCACCTTCGACGGCCTCGGCGAGTTCGCCTTCTTCGACCAGCGATTCGACGAGGACGACGAGCCGAAAGACCACCCGATGAACGAGGCGCGCTACCAGGACGCCTCGATCATGGTCGTGAACAACAACTTCGGCTGTGGCTCCTCGCGCGAGCACGCCCCCCAGGCGCTGATGCGCTGGGGCATCGACGCGCTGATCGGCGAGAGCTTCGCCGAGATCTTCGCGGGCAACTGCCTGGCGCTGGGCATCCCGACCGTCACCGCCGAACCCGAGGACGTCCGGGACCTCCAGAACTGGGTCGAGGAGTATCCCGACGCGGAGATCGACGTCGACGTCGCCGCGGAGACGGTTCAGTTCGACGACCGGACGATCTCGGTGTCCGTCGACGAGGGCCAGCGCAAGGCCCTGGTCGAGGGCATCTGGGACACGACGGCACTCATGAAGTCGAACCAGCAGGCCATCGCGGACACCGCGGCGACCCTGCCGTACGTCGGCGGCGACTGAGCGGTCTCGCTCCGTTTTCTCCAGCCGCTGAGTGACCCGCCCGCCATCCGGTGGTTGGTCGGCGACTACCGTCGGCGTGGACACCGGATTGTCGCCAGCGCGACCGTAGGAAACCCATTCCAAAGACCGTCTCGTGTCAGGTGGGGGCCATGGACGATCCCCGTGGAACCCGGTCGCCGCCACCAGATCGACCGGCCAGGGACGGGCTCGCGACCACGTGCCGACCCGTCGGAGGTGGCATTCGATGAAACCGCCCTCGACGCGCGCCGACGGCCTGAAGATCGTCGGCCTCGCCCTGGGACTGGCCCTTTTCCTGGGTCTGGCGGTCGCCCTCCTGGGTCCGACGCTGGGGGACGACGAGCCACCCACGGACCCGAACACACCGACCGAGCCCACGACGAACGTACCGGCACTCAGGTCGCCCGCGCCAGCCCTTGGCACGTCGGAAATTCCCGACAACGGGACCGGACGGAACTTCGAACTCGTCGCGCACGAGCCACTGCTCGACGAGCACCAGTACGTCGGAAACGAGTCCTTCGGGATCCCGCGGGGATCCAACGGGGAGATCACGGCCACGGGTGACTGCGTCTACGTCGGCTCGATGATCGGCCACCAGCCGCCCCTGGTCGTCGACGTAGCGGATCCGACCGAGCCCGACGTCGTCGGCCCAGTCCCGGACGCCGTCCCGGGCGTGGGAAACGGGATCGAGGGGATCCAGGCCAGCGGTGACGTCCTGGTCGTCGACCACCGCGACGCGATGGGTGGGCTCGGCTTCGAGGTCCCGGCGGGCCTGCCGGAGCACGGCCTGAGCGTCTACGACGTCTCGAACTGCCAGCGACCCGACCTCGTCGCACGACACGACGCTGGCGACCTGGAAACTCACGCGCTCCGGCTGTGGCGCGATCCCGAGAACCCCGACCGCCTTCTCGGCGTGCAGACCTTCCTCGACACCCCGAACGTCCAGGTGGTCGACCTCACGGGGTGTCCGGACGAGGGCGCCTGTGACCCGACGGTCGTCGCCGAGTGGGCCCTCGGGAACCAGACGGACGCCAGCGGCGCCACCCACGAGGCGATCTTCTCGACGGACGGGCGGCGGATATACGCGGCACAGGCAGACGCCGGCTTCCTCCTCCTCGACAGCACGAACCTGCTGGCGTCACTCCGGGGGACAGACGACTGTGATCCGTCCACGCCGGAGGATCCGGAGGGAGCGGGCCACTGCCTGACCGTCGCGAACCCGGACGTTGCGGCGTCACTCGAGGACCAGCCCGACTTCGAGATCGGCTTTCCGCACACGCTGTTGAAGATTCCGGGGCGGCCGTACTTCCTCGCGACCGGCGAGTCGTCCGGCCCCGACTGGGGGAAGGACACGATCGGGGAACGATACGGGCAGTGTCCGGGTGCGTCCCTCAGGGTCCACGGAATCGCCGAAAACGGCTCCCGTGGGGGAGACGCCAGCGAGGCGAGTACCGACCGACGCCAGGGATTTCTCGATCCGGACCCCGTTGGCACCTACTCCCTCCCGAGCCAACTGGCGTCGAACTGCGTCGAGTCCGGGTGGGAGCAGGGTGAAGTGCCATCCCCCGGGTGGTTGAGTCCCCACTTCCCGACGGCGTTCCCGGACGTCGCCTTCGTCACGTACTACGGCGGCGGCCTCCGAGCGATAGACGTCTCCGGCCCGGCCGCGCCCAGGGAAGCCGGGTACTTCTACAACGACCCCGTAGACGAGATCCGCTGGGCCTACCACGGCCAGGCGAGCGACAGCGTCAACGGCGCCGACGGGCGGGCGATACGCCGCCCGGCACCGAAGGGGACGCACCTCTTCGCGTTCAGCTATCCCGTGACTGTGGACGGCTACCTGCTCTACGCGGACTCGCAGTCGGGCCTCTACGTCCTGGAGTACACGGGTCCGCACGCGGACCAGATTCCGGACGACGGTACCTGTCTGCCGGCCAACCCCGGCGCCGTCGAACCGGGCTACGAGCCGTGTCCGCCCTACGGGCAGACCACCTGGACTGCTGGAGGGTCGTGATCGGGACGACGGTGCGAACCGAACCGCTTTCGAGGCCCGGGGCGCACTGTCGACGTACTCGACCATGACACACGAAATCGCCGTGATCCCGGGCGACGGGATCGGTCAGGAAGTGACGCCGGCGGCCGTCGACGTCCTCGAGGCACTGCCGATCGACTTCGAATTCGTCCACGGAGAGGCCGGCGACGAGACGCTCGCGGCGACGGGCGAGGCCCTGCCCGAGGAGACGCGCGCACTCGCGGCCGACGCCGACGCGACGCTGTTCGGCGCCGCCGGCGAGACCGCTGCCGACGTCATCCTGCCGCTGCGGGAGGTCGTCGGCTCCTTCGCCAACGTCCGGCCGGCTCGATCCTACCCCGGCCTCGACGCCGTCCAGCCAGACGCGGACCTCGTCTTCATCCGGGAGAACACCGAGGGTGTCTACTCGGGCATCGAGAGCGACATCACCGACGGCGTCACCACGCTGACGCGCGTCGTAACCGAGGACGCCTCCCGGCGGATCGCCGAGTTCGGCTTCAGCTACGCGGCACAGAACGACTTCGAGGACGTGACCATCGCCCACAAGGCCAACGTCATGCGGACCACCGACGGGCTGTTCCTGGAGACCGCAAAGACGGTCGGTGACGAGCGTGGCGCCGACTACGACACCGCGCTCATGGACGCGCTGGCGATGCACCTGATCACCCACCCCGAGGACTACGGCGTCGTCATCTGTCCGAACCTCGCGGGTGACGTGCTCTCCGACCTCGCGGCCGGTCTCGTCGGCGGACTGGGCCTCCTGCCGAGTGCGAACGTCGGCACGGACAACGCGCTGTTCGAACCGGTCCACGGCTCCGCGCCGGACATCGCCGGCCAGGGAGTCGCCAACCCGGCCGCGATGATCCTCTCGGCGGCGATGTTGCTCGATCACCTGGCGTACGGCGAGGAGGCGGACCGCGTCCGAGACGCCGTCGAGTCGACGCTCGCCGAGGGACCACGGACGCCCGACCTCGGCGGCGACGCGTCGACGACGGCCGTCACGGACGCCGTCGTGGATCGGCTGTAGGTCCCGCTCCCGTCACTCTGCGGAGGGCTGTTCCGCAGCGGCGGCCTCCCGGATCTCCGCCCAGCGGTCCTTGCGCTCGAGGAAGGCCTGGAGTTGCTCCGCGTAGTCCTGGACCAGCGCCGCTGCTTCGTCCAGTTGTTCCTGGTTAGATCCGCCACCGGCGTTGGACAGCGACACCGAGTTGGCCACCTTTCGCATCGCGCGCCGGAGCGGGTTCGAGTCCTCGATGCCCTCCGGGTCGGCGCCAGGACCCACCTGCTGCTCGATGCGGTCGAGTTCCGGGATGACGTCCCCGAAGTTGCTGGTGTCGGCGACGAGTCGCGCCGCCTCGTCGTCCTCGGGATTCTCGACTTCCCACTCCACCGCGGTCATGATGAGCCCCCACTGCTGGTTGCTGAACTGCGACTCCGCCACGCGGTCCTGAAACTGCTGGTCGACCTGCATGCGTGCGCCGGCCAGGCGGTTGGTCCAGTCGGTCATGTCCCTGGATTGCTGCCCCGCAGGTATGAGCGTTTCCGCTGGGCGCGGCGACGGGTGGCCGATCGACTGACCGGCTCAGAACGCCTCGTCGGTGACGCTGATGTCGGCGTGCAGTTCGTCGCGGAGCGCGCTGTGGACGTGACAGATGTCCTCCCCGCGGGCCACGATGTCGTCGGCGGCGTCGCCGAGGGAGGCCTCGACGGCGATGTCGAAGGCGATCGATTCGAGGTCGTCGTCATCGTCGACGTCCGCGCTCACCTCGACCTCGACCTTCCCCAGGTCGTCGATGCCCTCCTTCCCTGCCCCGACGCGGAAGGCGGGGATGTAACAGGACGCGTAGTCCGCCGCGAGGACCTGGTTCGGCGTCGGCCCGTCCTCGCCCGTCGCGTCGACGGTCAGTTCCCACTCGTCGACGACGCTCGTGGTGGTGTAGCCCTCTTCGCACGTGCTGGTGACTTCGATGTCTGCCATACAACACTGGTCGCGTCGTGGCCCCAAAATACTACCCGTGACGACGGTTGTTGCCCCTTGCTGGGACGCGGTGGAGACCGCTACAGCTCGAACGTCTCGTCACCCGCGAGAACGACCGGTTCGGCGTCTGTACCGGTCGCCTTCACCTCCCGGACGAAGTCGTCGGTGTCGAGTTCGATCGGCGGGAACGTGTCGTAGTGCATCGGGAAGGCGGTGTCGACGTCGAGCCAGTCGACGGCGACGGCCGCCTGGGCCGGGCCCATGGTGAAGTGGTCGCCCGCGGGGACCGCCGCCGCGTCGGGCTCCAGGAACGGGCCGATGACCTCGCGCATCTCGACCATCAGCGAGGTGTCCCCGGCGTGGTAGAAGGTCGTGCTGTCGGCGTCGGCGACCTGCGTGGGCTTCGTGTCGGAGACGACGAAGCCCGCGGGCATTCCGCCGGTCGTGCCGTAGCTCGTCTCGATGCCGTTGGAGTGGTCGGCACGGACCATCGTGACGAAGGCGTCGCCGACCTCGACGGTGCCACCGAGGTTCATCCCCATCCCGCCGACTGCCTCGAAGTCGCCGAACTCGTCGCGGCAGTACTCGACGAGTTCCGGCGTGGCCACGAGCCGGGTCCCCTCGTACCGATCCACGTCGCCCACGTGGTCGGCGTGCCCGTGTGTCAGCAGGACCGCGTCCGGATCGAGTTCCTCCGGGTCCGTGTCCGTCTTGGGGTTGTCGAAGAAGGGATCGATCAGCAGACTCGTCTCGCCGACTTCGACGTGCCACGTCGAGTGGCCGTACCAGGTGAGCTCCATAGCCACGCGAACGTTCGCCCGAAGTCCACTTAACGCTGGCCACCTCGGCAGGCGCTGGCGATGTCAGTCCGACGTCGGCCGGGTGCGGCGGGCGCGTGCGATCCAGGCCTCCATCTGGCGGTTCAGCGACCAGAAGAGGATGACAGTCATCGTCACCATGGCCGCGACGACGACGGCGCCGGTGTAGAAGACGTTCGACGACGGCAGGCCCACGTAGAGGATGACGAAGCCGACGAGGGCCATCTCCAGCGCACACCGGACGCCCGGCAAGACGAACCCCGGCGGCGGTACCTCGGTCGTGTCACTTTGTCCCATGAGGCCCCGAAGGGAACCCGACTACGAGAAGCTTGCCCTGCCACTTATCCCGCTCTGTTCCCACCTGCCAGTATGGACAGGCAGGAGGTGTCCCGTCGCGGCTTCATCGCGGCCGCCGGGGCCGCCGCGGCCGGTCTCGCCGGGTGTTCGATTCGGACCCCCCAGGAGGTCGAACCGGGACCCGACGGGTCCGACGGCGAACCGGGGCCCGCCACGCCGGTCGCGCTCGACGGCGCGAGTGACGCGGCACAGCTCACCGACGGGTCGGCCTTCACGGAGGTCTACCGGGAGACGGTCGACTCCGTGGTCGCCGTCCGGGTGGACTCGGCGGGTGGCAGCGCCCAGGGCACCGCCTGGGTCTACCACGACGACTACCTGGTCACGAACGAACACGTCGTCAGCGACGCCGACGACATCGCCGCGTGGTTCGCCGACGTCGGCTGGCGCGAGGGCAGGGTCGTCGGCACGGACGTCTACAGCGACCTCGCCGTCTTCGAGGTGGCCAGCAGACCAGCCGACGCCTCGGCCCTGAGGCTGGTCGAGTCACCACCACCCGTCGGCGCCCACGTCGCCGCCATCGGCAATCCCTTCGGCCTCTCGGGGTCGCTGACCTCCGGTATCATCAGCGGCCGCGGCCGCGCGCTCCCCGCTCCGAACGGCTTCTCCATCCCCGCGGCGATCCAGACCGACGCGGCCGTCAACCCCGGCAACAGCGGCGGCCCGCTGGTCACGCTGGACGGCAACGTGGCCGGCGTCATCAACTCCGGCGGCGGTGACAACATCGGCTTCGCCATCTCGGCGGCCATGGTCGAGCGCGTCGCCCCCGCCCTGATCGAGGAGGGCAATTACGAGCACTCCTACATGGGCGTCGAGATCCAGGACGTGACGCTGCCGCTCGCGCGGGCGAACGGCCTCGAGGACGCACGCGGCGTCTACGTCCACGACGTCGTCGACGGCACGCCCTCTGCGGGGGTCCTCAAGGGGAGCACCGGCCAGCGGTTCGTCGACGGCCAGACCGTCGACGTGGGCGGTGACGTCGTCCGCTCGCTCGCCGGCCAGCCGATTCCGAACCGCGAGGCCCTCTCGCGCGTCCTCGCACTGTACGCCAGCCCGGGCGACACGGTCGACGTCGGGGTACTCCGCGACGGGAGTCGACAGACGGTCCGGTTGACGCTGGGTGCGCGGCCGTCGCCCTGACGGGCCCGCAGCAGGTCACTCCAGGCGTTCCGCGGCTCCGCGGTCGACGAGGGGCTCTGCGTTCGCCGCCGGAAGGGTCACCACGTCGTCCGCCGCGAGGTCGTACTCGCGCTCGTCGACCCCGAGGATCGGTCCCACGTCGTCCGTGATACGGACGAGCTGTCGGTCGACGTCGGACGCTCCGGCGCCAGAGGACGCCTCGTCGGGTGGTGCGTCGTCCGACGCGTCGGCCGGTGGTTCGCCGTCCGACGTGTCGGCCGGAAGGTCGCTGGCCCCACCGAGTTCCGAATCGCCCTCGTCGGCGTCGTCGGCGTCTGGAGGCGGCGGTGGCGGGGGGCGCTCGTCGTCGCCCGCACCGCCGTCAGGTGGCCCGGCGTCGGAATCGCCCGCGTCCTCCCCCATCAGGTCGGCGGCGGGGACCCCCTCGTCGCCGTCGGCCGACCCGGCGTCGCTGTTCGCGGGGGCTGCCGGAACGTCGTCGGCGTGGTCACCCCGGAGCCGGTCGAGGACGCGGGCCCGGTTGGCCTCGATTTCGTCGACGAGGGTGTCGAAGAGGTCGGCCTCCTCCTTGGTCATCCCGTCCGCCTCGGCCGGGAGGTCCGCGGCCGCGAAGGTCGCGGCCTTGACGACCTTGCCGACCCGCTTCTCGTAGATCGCCTCGAGGGTCTGTTCGGCCGTGCGGATCCGGTCGGTGAGTCGGTTGACCCGCGGGGAGTCGAACGGATCCGCGGCCTCCTCGGCGGCGGCGTCGCGCTCGGCGCGGAGGTCCGCCACGAAGTCGGCCGCCTCCTCGTAGAAGGACTCGCGCAGCTGCTGGAGGCGGTCGGTCTGGCGCTCGCGGTCGCGCACCGACTGGAGTTGATCGAGATCCATCCTACTCCCTCCCCTTCTCGGCGCGGCCCCTGGCCATCAGGAACACGCCGAGGTACTCGGGAACTGTACGTCGCCCCGGATCGAGTGTAAAGGTGTCGCCCCCCAGTTCGACCTCGCCGCCCTCCGTCACCTCGACGGTGATCTCGTGGCCGCGGAAGGTCTCGGGCACGCCGTCGACGAGCGGGTCGAAGTCCGCGATGGCGTCGCGGTCGATGCGCTGGACGACGAGGCCGCTCCCGCCGTGGAGGCTACCGGGGAGCCGGATCAGGCGGTTGGTGTCCGTGGTCACGGGCTCGTCGATCGGCGCGTTGTCCGCCGCGACGACCTCGTCGACGAGTGCCCGGGCGATGCCGTGGAAGGCAGGATGGACGTCGATGTTTCCCTCGCGGATCGCGTCGGTGTTCTCGCGGGCGGCCGCGAGCGCCGCCTCCGCCTTGCGCTCGCCGACGCCCTCGAAGTCCCGGAGCCGTTCGATGGCCGACGCCTCGTCCATCGCCACCAGGTCCTCGACGACGTCGACGACGTGGGCGTGGGCGCGAGCGCTCCAGCCACCCTCGGTCGAGAGCGTACGCTTGTGGGCCGGACTGGAGCGCCCGGCGGTCCCCGCGACGGGTTCCTCAGAGACCAGCGCGTCGAGTTCGAGACCGATACCCCGAACGTAGTCGACGATTTCCCGGCGACCGTCGCTCTCCAGGTGCTGGATCGCGTCGTCGCGGACGTGGACGTGGTAGCCGCGGGCTCCCGAGAAGACGACGGTGAGGTCCTCGAAGCCGAAGTCCGCCTCGAGAAACGACAGGAGACGGCCGAGGGCGTCCTTGCACTTCGCGAGCATCTCCGCGTAGGAGTCCTCGCCGAGCGTGACCGAGGGGAGGTGGTCGGCGTCGAGGTCGAAGACGAGGTCCGAGGACAGCCAGGACTTTCCGCCCATCGTGCTGGCCCCGGGGTCCTCGTACCGGCCGGCGGAGAAGTAGACGTGCTTGGGGCGCTCGCGGGCCAGAAAGCCCTCGAGATCGCCGAGGTCGAGGAGCGACTGGTGGCGGACCATCGTCTCGCCGGGACCGTCCGTCCACGGGACGTATCCCCACTCGCGCGCGTCCGCGTCGGGCGGCCGCTCGACCGACGTCCGGCGGTAGTAGTCGCCGAACCGGCCGCGCAGGTACGCCCGCGTGCGCTCCTCCATCGGCCCCCGATTGTCAGAGTGCGACAATAGGACTTGCGCCTGGCCACCGCCGCCTTGCTACCGGCCCAGCAGGCCCGCCAGTCGCTCCCGGAACCCGGCGTCCTCGCCGAGCGTCAGGTAGTAGGCGTCGCCGCCGTCCTCGTAGTAGCTGTCGATGCGGCGCTTGACCTCGAAGCCGAGGTGCTTGTAAAAGCGCAGGGCCTCGCGGTTGGTCGTCCGGGCGTGGCAGGTGACTGTCGCGTGTTCCTCGGCCACGTTCGCGACGAGGCGCTTGCCGAAGCCCTGGTCGCGGTAGTCGTCGTTTACGGCGAGAAAAAGGATGTACCCGTCGCGGCGGACGGCCGCGAAGCCGATGACGCGGTCCTCGCGGCTCCGGTCGAGGTAGAGGTAGACCGTCGACCGGCGGTAGGCGTCCTCGAAGAAGCCGCGACGCTGGCGGAGGACGCCGTCGTCGTGGCGGATGTGTTCCTTGAGGTCCCAGGCCGCCCCGACGTAGTCGTCGTGGCCCGGGCTGACCTCCCGTCGCTCCACGTGGACGCTCACTAGGCGTCTGTAGCGGCGGGGCCAGATATAACTCCACCGGCCTGCTCGAGGCGCGTGTCCGCGGGCCGGCGCGCGCGACACCGGCCGAAGTGGCGGAACGCTTTCACACCCGGGCGTCGAACGCGGGCCCATGACACAGGGTTCTGGCGGTCCCCTCGTCGGCGAACGGAGTTTGCAGGAGTTCCTCAGACAGGCCCTGGTGGCCGGGACGGCCATCGTCGTGCCCGTCCTCGTCACCGCCGTCGTCCTCCTGATCGTGATCGACCTGCTCTCGGGCCTGCTCGACCCGCTGGTCATCCCGATACGGAGTGCCCTCGGGAGCGAGAGCGGCAGTTCCCTGCTGCCGCAGGCGGTCGCGGCGACCGTCCTGTTCTGTTCGATTCTCGTGGTGGGGCTGATCAACGAGAGCAACGTCGGCGGGAACCGACTGAAGCAGGGCCTCGATTCGACGATGGCCCAGATCCCCGGCGTGAGCTCCATTTACGCCCCGCTCGACCGGATCAGCGAACTGATGCTCGAGGGGGACACGGACAACTTCCAGGAGGTCGTCCTCGTCGAGTACCCCGAGGAGGGGTCGTACTCGGTCGCCTTCAAGACCGCCGAACCGCCGAACCAGATCCAGGCGGTGGTGGGCGGCGACGAGATGATCACCGTGTTCATGCCGATGGGCCCGAACCCGTTCATGGGCGGGTTCATCATGCACGTCGACGAGGACCAGGTCCACGACGTCGACCTCACCGTCGAGGAGGGCATCACCTCGGTCGTCTCCTTCGGCGTCGCCGTCGAACACGACCCGGAGACCACTGAGGTCGTGCGGCGGATCGACCGGTCGGGAGAGACCGCGTGACGGGCCCCGGAAACGCCGGCACCTTCGCCCTGCGCGAGCACACCGCCGACGTCGCAGTCGAGGCCACCGCGCCGACGCTCGGGGGCGTCTTCGCGGCCGTCGCCGACGGCATGGCGGCCGCGATGTGTGACGAGGTCCCCGCGACCGGCGACCGGCACGCGGTGACCGTCACCGCGGAGAGTCCCGAGGCGCTGCTGTTCGACTACCTGGACGAACTCATCTACGAGCGGGACGTCCGGTGCGTCCTGCCCGTCGACAACGCCGCCGCGGTCACGGAGGCGACCGACGGGTGGCGGATCGATGCCAGCTACCGGGGCGTGGCGCTGGCCGAGGTCGCCGCGCGCGACCTCAAGGCCGTGACGTACTCGGAAATGGACCTCTCGGAACGGCCGGACGGCTGGACCGCCTACGTCGTCTTCGACGTCTGAGTGGGTCGGGTCGAACCCTATTTGAGGCCGCCGGGCGGACCACCAGGCATGACCGACACGTTCGACGCCGGCGACGTGACCCTCCACCGCGTGAAAGAGCACGTCTGGGAGATCCCCCGGACCGGCGACATGCGCGTCCCGGCCCGCGTCCTGGCGAGCGAGCCACTCCTGGAAGAGATCGCCGAGGACAAGACCCTCGAACAGTTGCAGAACACGACCCACCTCCCGGGCATCCGCAAGTACGCGGTCTGCATGCCCGACGGCCACCAGGGGTACGGCTTCCCGGTCGGCGGGGTCGCCGGCATCGACGCCGAGGACGGCTGCATCTCGCCCGGCGCGGTCGGGTACGACATCAACTGCGGCGTCCGGATGGTCCGGACGAACCTCACCTACGACGACCTCCAGGGCCGCGAGGCCGAACTTGTCGAGGCACTGTTCGCGAACGTCCCCTCCGGGCTCGGTGGCGGTGGGATCCACGAGGGGTCCGTCGCCGACGTGGAGGCCATCCTGGAGCGCGGGCTGGCGTGGGCTCTCGAGGAGGGGTACGCGGTTCCCGACGACCTGGAACACTGCGAGGACGAGGGGCACCGCCCCGAGGCCGACGCGAGCGCCGTCTCCCAGAAGGCCAAGGACCGCGGGAAGAACCAGGTCGGGAGTCTCGGCAGCGGGAACCACTTCCTCGAGGTCCAGCGCGTCGCCGAAGTCTTCCGAGAGGACGTCGCCGCGGACTTCGGCCTCGCCGAGGACCAGGTCGTCGTCCTGATCCACTGTGGGTCCCGCGGCCTCGGGCACCAGGTCTGTACGGACTACCTGCGAGAAATCGAGCAGACCCACGCCGGGCTCCTGGACCAGCTCCCCGACAGGGAACTCGCCGCGGCGCCCGCTGGCTCCCAGCTGGCCGACGCGTACTACCGCGCGATGTGTGCGGCGATCAACTTCGCGTGGGTCAACCGCCAGCTCATCACCCACCAGACGCGGCGGGTCTTCGAGTCGGTCTTCGAGCGCGACTGGGAGGCCATGGAGATGGACCTGCTCTACGACGTGGCCCACAACATCGCGAAGAAGGAGGGACACGCGGTGGAGGACGGGGCCGAGCGCGAACTGTTCGTCCACCGCAAGGGAGCCACGCGGGCCTTCCCCGCCGGCCGAGAGGAGGTGCCGCCGGCCTACCGCGACGTGGGGCAGCCGATCATCATCCCGGGGAGCATGGGCACCGGCAGTTACGTGCTCCGCGGCGGGGACCGCTCCCTCGCGGAGACGTTCGGGTCGACTGCCCACGGCGCGGGGCGGCTGATGAGCCGGACCCAGGCGAAACAGGAGTTCTGGGGCGAGGACGTCCAGGACGATCTGCGCGAACAACAGCAGGTGTACGTGAAGGCCCAGAGCGGCGCGACGGTCGCCGAGGAGGCCCCGGGCGTCTACAAGGACGTCGACGAGGTGGTGCGCGTCTCGGACGCCCTCGGCATCGGCGACACGGTCGCCAAGACGCTCCCCGTCTGCAACATCAAGGGCTAGTTCTCCCAGGCGTCGAGCAGCGTCCGGTTGCCCTCGCCGGGCGCGTGGTAGATCTCGATGGGCGTGTCCGAGCTGACGGACTCCCCCCACGCGCTGGCCGAACTCAACTGAATCGCCTGGCCGGGCCCGATCGTCTCGTTGGGGGGCGCGTCGGCGATCTGGGCCCAGGTCATGCTGGTGGTGTCCGACTCGACCACGAGACTCCCGGCCGGCACCGCGTCGCCCTCGGCGTGTTCGACCAGCATCGATCCGCTCCCGCTGTTGTGCTCGAAGGAGAACGTCGCGGTCGTTCCCGTGGAGCCGCCCTGGACGAAGAGGACGCTGATGCCGACGGTCGCCGTCACGACGACCGTGAACACCACCAGGATCCCGACGCTCATCGCCTCCGAGACGCCGCGTTCGTCGTCACCGACCATTCGTCACCCGGTTGTCCACCGGCCGCCTTAGTCCGTTCGGCTCCCTCGCCGGCCGAGGTCGACGGACGGTAGCGGGAAAGGTCTTTGTCGGGTCGCACCGACGCACCGGTATGATCGACGAGACCGCCGAGGAGATCGCGGACATGCAGACTCACAGCTCCTCGGTCGTCGCCGTGAAGGCCGCCCGGGCGCTGCTGGAACTCACCGAGCGCGACTACCCCTCCGTCGAAGAGTACCTCCGGACCCTCGAGCGAAACAGCAACGCCCTCCGGCGGGCGAATCCGTCCCACGCGTCGCTGCACAATACCCAACACGAGATCGTCCAGACGGTCCGGGATGCGGATCCCGACGACCTCGGGGCCGCGCTGGACCTGACCAGCGAGACGGTCACCGACGTCGTCGAGCGCGTCGAGACGGGCAAGCGCCGCGCAGCCGCGGCCGCCGCGGACCTGCTCGTCGACGACGACACGCTGCTCACCCACGACTACTCCACGACCGTCCTCTCCGCGCTCGCGCGGGCCATCGACGACGGGGCGACGTTCACCGTCTACGTCACCGAAGCGCGCCCGCGATATCTGGGTCGGAAGATGGCCCGCCGCCTCGCGGAGTTCCCGGAGATCGAGACGCACCTCGTGGTCGATAGCGCCGCAGGCCACGTCCTCCCCGACTGTGACCGCGTCGTCGTCGGCATGGACTGCGTCGTCGACGAGGTGCTCTACAACCGGGTCGGGACCTACCCGATCGCTGCGACGGCCGCTGACGTCGGCGTGCCGGTGACCGCCATCGGCTCCGCCGCGAAGGTCGTCGACGGCGGCTTCGCCTTCGAGAACGAGGAGCGCGCAGCGAGCGAAGTCATGCTCGAACCCGCCGAGGGCTTCCAAATCGACAACCCGGCCTACGACGCGACCCCGACCCGACTGCTCGATTCGGTCGTCACCGACGAGGGCGTCCGCGACGTCTGACGGGCGCCGGGTCACAACCCTTTTTTCAGGCGGCGGTGTGGGTTGCGTATGCTTCCGGTCCCACCAGACGCGACCGTCCTCGCCGTCGACGGGACCGCGACGCCCGGCGGCACCGTCTCGCAGGGCCCCCCGGCCGGCGACCCCGGTCTCGGTGCCCTGCTCCCCGAGTGGCTGCCGATCTGGGTCGTCGAACTCACGGCCTCCGTCGTCGTCTTCGCGCTCGCCTACGTCGTCGCCCGCCTGGCCGTCCGCCTGTTCGGCCGGCGCCTCGCCCGGCGGTTCGACCGGCCGAGCCTGACCCGGACGGCACTGAGCGGGATCCGGGCGCTCGTCTTCCTCGGCGCCTTCCTGGTGGTCCTCCGCATCAACGGCCTCGACCTGGGGAACATCGCCCTCTCGGTGACCGTCTTCTCGGCCGTGGTCGGCGTCATCCTGGCACCGATCGTCGGCAGCGTCATCAGCGGCGTCTTCCTCCTGGCCGACCAGCCCTTCGAGATCGGCGACATGATCCAGCTGGACGAGGACGGCAAGCGGGGCTTCGTCGAGGACATCACCCTCCGGTACACCAAGATCTTCACGCTCGACAACACCTTCCTCGTGATCCCGAACGGGACCATCCGGGACCGCGACGTCTACAACTTCTCTGCGGAGGACCCCCGAACGCGCCTCTCCTTGCCCGTCCTCATCACCTACGAGAGTGACGTCGGTACCGCACAGCGGCGAATCGAGGAGGCGGCCCGGAAGGTCGAGGGTGTCATCGAGGGTGGCCCGAGCATTCGCATAGGGGCCGCCCGCTACCCGGCGGCGCCGAACTGCCTGATCGAGAGTTTCGCGGACAACGGCATCGCCCTGACGATCCGGTTCTGGGTGCGCGTTCCCTACCGCATCCCGGCGGTCCGCTCGCAGGTCCAGGAGAACGTCGATCGGGTCTTCGCCGAGGACGACGACCTCGAGTTCGCCTACCCACACTCCCACCTCGTCTTCGACGAGACGAGCGGGGCACTCTCGGTTGACGGCGTCGGTCAGGCCGGCAGCCTGCAGCGCGGGGGGACCCGTCCCCAGGTTCGCGGCCAGGGACGTCCCTGGCGGGACGGCCCGACAGATTCCGCGGGGTCACCACAGGCTGGCGAGGACGTGTCGGACGACGACCGCTGAGCAGTGGTACGGGGACCGGCGGGTGCCGTCAGGCGGCGTCTACCGTGACGACCTGACAGTCGAGTTCGTTCTGGAGGAAGTGCTCGATGTCCGGGTCGTCGACGAGACGGCGGACCATCTGTCGCCATCGACCGGCCTGGCGCTTGCCGATGACGACGACGTCCGCGCCCTGGGCCGCGACCTCCTCGAGGATGGTCTCCTCGACGAGGAGGCCCCGGCGGACGACGTACCTGACGTGCTCGAGTCCGTCGACGGCGTCCTCGACCGCCCGCTTCAGGTGTCGGCGCGTGACGTGTCGGCTGTCGTGGTAGAGGTCGACGTGGAGGACCGTCAGTTCGGCGTCCCGGTCTCGGGCGATCCGGGCCGCCTCGCGGAGCGTCGCGAGAGAGTGATCGTTCGGGGGGTATCTGACGGGCACCACGACCTGGGTCATCGAGAGAGCCTAGCCGGTGGCGCCACTCAAGTGTTCCCGTTGGGGCAGGCGGTCGGCGACGACGGCCGAAGTGAACAACGGTATGCCGACCCGGTCCGAACGTGGCCCATGGACGAGGTGACCGGACCCGAGGGCGCCACCCTGTACGTCGCATCGGACCAGGTCGAACGTGGCTCGAAGGGGCCCTTCTACGTCGTCTACGCGGACCCCGACCGCCAGTCGCGCTGGGGGTTCTGGTGTACGAACTGCGAGACGCTGGACACGGCCGTCGACTCCATGGGCCGCATCGAGTGCAACCGGTGTCGCAACCTCCACAAGGCCGAGGAGTGGGACGCGGCCCACGAGTGATTCCCGCCTCGCGCCGCCTCTAGCCCCGCCGGGCCACGTCGCCGACTGCCGGGCTGAGCAATTCGTGGGAGACAGAGATCCGAACGTCCTGTACTGTCAGTGTCAGTTAGTTACGCTTAAGGTCCGTCCGCGGATACTGGAATACGAATGGGTGTTGTTAGCACGTCACTCAGGGAAGAGGCGAAGTCGATCTTCACGGAACTGGGATACCGGGTTTCGACGGACGGGGGGGACCTGCGAGCCGAGCGGAAGTGGCGCACAGTCCACGTCACGCCGATGAGCGACGTGGACACACCGCCGGAATCAGGCGAGTTTCGGTGCTTCGTGACGTACGCGGACCGACTCGACGAGGTCGAGCGCGAACTCGCCGGTCGCGACCTCGACTACGAGTGGGCCGTCATCGGCGTCGACGAGGAAGACTACGAGGTCGCGGGACAGCGGTCGCGGACGTAAGCGCCGTCGCCGGTGGGCTTTTCGGTCGCGCCCTCCCACCTGTGGCATGGCACCGACGAACCAGAGTGACACCTTCGAAATCGGTGGTGACCTCACCGTCCACCGGTTCGGCTACGGGGCGATGCAACTGACCGGCGAGAACGTCATCGGTCGGCCGGACGACGAGGACCGGGCCCGTGAGGTGCTCCGTCGGGCGGTCGAACTCGGCGTCGACTTCGTCGACACCGCCGACTCCTACGGCCCCGGAGTCAGCGAGCGGCTGATCCGCGACGCGATCGAGCCGGACGACGCGGTGGTCGCGACCAAAGCCGGCCTCCTGCGGACGCAGGACGGGGACTGGCTGCCCCACGGCGACCCGGACTACCTGCACAACCAGGCGCTGGTGAGCCGCGACCGCCTCGGCGTGGACACGATCGACCTGCTGCAGTATCACCGCCCGGACCCCGACACGCCCTTCGAGGACAGCGTCCAGGCCCTCGCCGAACTGAAGGACGCGGGACTCGTCTCCCACGTCGGGCTCTCGAACGTCGACGTCGACCAGCTCGAACGGGCGCGCGAGCAGGTCGAGATCGCCACCGTCCAGAACCAGTACAACGTCGCCAACCGCGAGTCCGAGGACGTCCTGGCGGCCTGCGAGGAGTACGACATCGGCTTCATTCCGTGGTTCCCGCTCGGGGCTGGCGACCTCGACGACCGCGAGGACGCGCTGGCTGCGATCGCTGACGACCACGACGCCACGCCACGGCAGGTCGCCCTCGCCTGGCTCCTGCGCCACTCGCGGGTCATCCTCCCCATCCCTGGAACGTCCGATCCGGCGCACCTCGCGGAAAACGTCGCAGCCACGGCGATCGACCTCACCGACGACGAGTACGCGCGACTCGCCGAGTGACCGGCGCCAGGACTGCCCACGGCGCTGGAATCACCCAAACGCCTATCGACGAGCCGACAGAACACGCTATCGGTCGGGCAGCCGCACCGTCCAGCCCGATCGGACCGGAGGTTCCACAATGGTATTCAAGAAGATCGAACTCATCGGCACGAGCTCGGAGAGCATCGAGGACGCGGTCGAGGACGCCGTCGACCGCGCGGAGTCGACGCTGGACAACGTCCAGTGGGTCGAAGTCGAGGACATCGGCGTCGAGATCGCAAGCGTCGAGGGCAGGGAGTACCAGGCGGAGGTCCGGGTGGCCTTCGAACTGGCGGACTAGGTCCGGAAGCTCTCGCCGCAGCCACACTCGCTGACCACGTTCGGGTTCTCGACGTGGAACCCGGCGCCCTGGAGCCCGCCTTCGAACTCGAGGACCGACCCCTCGATGTAGTTCATGCTCGCCGGGTCCACGAAGATCCGCAGGCCGTGGTGTTCGGTGACGGTGTCGTCGTCCTCGGGTTCGTGCTCGAAGCGCATCCCGTAGGACAGCCCCGCACAGCCCCCCTGCTGGACGAACAGCCGGAGCCCGGCCTCGTCGACGTCCATGCCCTCGCCCGACATGAGGTCGAGTGCCTCCGACGCTGCGTCGTCGGTGACCGTGACTGCGGTGCCGCCGGGTTCGGGTTCCTCGGCCGTGCTACTCATGCCAATGGCTTCACGCCCGAGCGTGTTAACCCTGACGACGGCCCCGGTTCTCGTCTGTCGCGACGTCGCCAGAGCCAAGGTCGCGCCGGGCACAGAACGATCATGCTCGACCCAGGCCAGCAGGCCCCCGACTTCGAACTGCCCGACCAGGACGGCGAGCCGGTCTCCCTCTCGGACTATCGCGGTCGACGGGTCGTCCTGTACTTCTACCCCCGCGCCGACACGCCCGGCTGTACCACCGAGGCGTGTAGCTTCCGGGACCGCTGGGGCGACTACGAGGACCGCGACGTCGCCGTCCTCGGCGTCAGTGACGACCCCGTCTCCGACCTCGCGGACTTCGCCGCGGAGTACGACCTCCCATTCCGACTGCTCTCCGACGAGGACGGGGCCGTCTCGTCGGCCTACGACTCCTACGGCGAGAAGAACATGTTCGGAAATACCTTCGACGGCGTCTTCCGGAACACGTACGTGATCGACCGAGACGGTGCGATCGCGTTCGCCTACGAGGGCGTGGATCCCGAAGGCCACGCCAACGAGATCCTGACCGATCTGGACGCGGCGTAAACCCGGCCAAACGTATTTGCAGCTACGTGTGTCAATGGTACCATGGCACAACGTTCGACTGCGGCCCGTGACTCCGACCGGTTAGTCCAACTGCCCGGCCATCCCGTCGCGTACCTCGCCATCCTGGCCGCAGTCGTCTCGGCCGCGATCCACCTGATGCTGGCGCCGCGGCTGATGAACTTCAATCAGACCATCGCCTACCTGTTCTACCTGAACGCCGCCGGCTGGATCGGGGGCGTGCTCCTGTATCTCACGCGCTACTGGCGGCGAGAGCTGTACGTCGTCGCCGCCGGCTACGCCCTCGTGACCATCGTCGCGTTCTTCGTGCAGAGTGGCCGACTGATGGACCTCGCAATCGCCTCGAAGGTGGCCGAGGTGGTCGTAGTGCTGGCGGCCGGGTACCTCTACCTGAACGAGTAGTGCCCGGACGAAGAGAGACCGGCATTCTGATCAAATTTCTTCGGCAGCAAGGGAGCCACGCTCCTCCGGGCCGTGCGAACGGGCGCTTCGTGTCCGTGGGCAGCCAGAAGGAGAGCGCGCCGGAAGCCCGAGGACCCGGCGAAACGGCGGTTCCTAGTGGAACGTCCGTTCCACTTCGCCCTCCTCCTCGACACCGGCGTCGGCGCGGTCGAAGCGCTCCTCGATCTCCTCGTAGCGCTCGCGGACGTCCGCGTCGACGCTCGGCCCGACCTCGTCCAGGGCCTGTTCGAAGTGATCCGCGGTCACGCGGACGTTGCCGATGGAGTCGTCGATGTCCTCGGGGTCCACGCTGGTGATGAACTCCCGTGACGCCGCCATGGAGGCCTCGCGGCAGACCGCCTCGATGTCGGCGCCGACGTAGCCCTGCGTCCGGCGGGCCAGGCGGTCGAGGTCGACGTCGTCGGCCAGGGGCTTGTGCTCCGTGTGGACCTGGAAGATCTTCCGGCGACCCTCCTCGTCGGGGACTGGCACGTGGACGTGCCGGTCGAGCCGGCCGGGGCGGATCAGGGCCTGGTCGATCAGGTCCGGCCGGTTGGTCGTCGCGATGACGACGACGTCCTCCAGTTCCTCGAGCCCGTCCAGTTCGGTCAGGAGCTGGGAGACGACGCGCTCGCCGACGCCCGAGTCACCCGAGTGCTGGCCGCGCTCGCCCGCGATGGAGTCGATCTCGTCGAAGAAGACCACGGTCGGGGCGTTCGACCGGGCCTTTTCGAACACCTCGCGGACGCCCTTCTCGCTCTCCCCGACGTACTTGTTGAGCAGTTCCGGCCCCTTGATGGAGATGAAGTTGCTCTGGCTCTCGTTGGCGATGGCCTTCGCGAGTAGCGTCTTGCCGGTGCCGGGCGGGCCGTACATCAGCACGCCCTTGGCGGCCTGCATGTCCATCTGCTCGAAGACCTCGGGGTAGTCGAGGGGCCACTGGATGGTTTCGCGGAGCCGCTCCTTGGTGTTCTCGAGGCCGCCGACGTCCTCCCAGGTCACGTCCGGCACCTCGACGAAGACTTCGCGGAGCGCGCTGGGCTCGATGCCCTTCAGCGCGTCCTTCATGTCCCGTTCGGTGACCGTCAGCTTCTCTAAGGTCTCGGCGTCGATCTCCTCGGCTTCCAGGTCGAGGTCGGGGCGGACCCGGCGGAGGGCGTTCATCGCGGCCTCCTTGGCCAGCTGTTCGAGGTCGGCGCCGACGAACCCGTGGGTGTTCTCGGCGTAGACGTCGAGGTCGATCTCGTCGTCCAGGGGCATTCCACGCGTGTGGACCTGGAGGATCTCGGTGCGGCCGTCCTTGTCCGGGACGCCGACCTCGATCTCGCGGTCGAAGCGGCCGCCGCGGCGAAGCGCGGGGTCGATGGCGTCGACGCGGTTGGTCGCGCCGACGACGATGACCTCGCCGCGCTCGGAGAGGCCGTCCATCAGACTCAGGAGCTGTGCGACGACCCGGCGCTCGACGTCGCCGGAGGTCTCGCCGCGCTTTGGCGCGATCGAGTCGATCTCGTCGATGAAGACCACGGCGGGGGCGTTCTCTTCAGCCTCCTCGAAGACCTCGCGGAGTTGCTCCTCGCTCTCGCCGTAGTACTTCGACATGATCTCCGGCCCGGAGATCGTCGTGAAGTACGCGTCGATCTCGTTGGCGACGGCCTTGGCCATCAGGGTCTTGCCGGTCCCCGGCGGGCCGTGGAGCAGGACGCCCTTCGGCGGTTCGATGCCGAGCTGCTGGAACAGCTCGGGGTGGCGCATCGGCAGCTCGATCATCTCGCGGACCTGCTCGAGTTCGTCGTCCAGCCCGCCGATGTCCTCGTAGGCGACGTCCGGCGTGTCGGCGCGCTCGGTCTCCGCCTCACCCGCGATCTGTTCGGCTGGCTGCTCGGAGACCTCGATCTCGGTCCCGTCAGTGACGACGACGGTCCCGTCGGGCTCGGTCGCGGCGACCTTCAGCGGGATCTTCTGACCGGACATGCTCGAGAGCGGGCCCAGCCCGAAGGAGACGGGCACCGTCTGGCCGGCCGTGACGGCCTGGCCCTGGAGATTCGAGCGAATCATCGGGCCGACGTTGCCCCGGACCCGGAGGTTCTGGGGGAGTGCGACCGTCAGCTGCTTGGCGGGCTGGACGTCCGCGGGCTCGACCGCGACGGAGTCGTCGATCCCGACGCCGGTCTCCTGGCGGAGCTGCCCGTCGATACGGACGACGCCACGCCCCTGGTCTTCGGCGTACCCGGGCCAGACGCGTGCGACGGCGCGGCCGTCGCGACCCTCGAGGACGACGTAGTCCCCGTTCTCGAGACCCAGTTCGTCCATGGCCGCGCTGTCGACCGCCGCGAGGCCGCGGCCGGCGTCCTTCTGTTTCAGGGGTTTGACGGTGAGTTTCATTCGTCCACCTCGATGGTGACGACGCCGTTTTTCATAAACGCTCGCGCGTCGCCCTCGACGGCGAGTTCGTGTTGCTCGTCGCCTGCGACGACGATCACCGTGTCGTCGACGACGTCGACGCTGGTGTCCGTCCCTGGACCGAAGTCCGCGACGATCTCGACGCGGTCGTCGTACTCGCGACGACCGACGCCGACGTCCGCACCGACGAGCTGCTCTTTCACACTCATACTAACATTAGGTAACCAAGCTAGACTTAAATAGTTTTCGCTATCATTTATAAGTAACCGGGCGATCCAAGCGTTTGGTTTGTTTGCAGTTCGTCCCCAGATACTGGTGCCCGAGCGAGACGACCGGGTAGCGGGCGGAGTCCGGCTCAGTAGACGTCGTCCAGTTCGTCCGCGACGTGGGAGTGCTCCTCGCTCGGGAACTCGCCGTCCTCGACGGCCGCGACGAACGCCGCCATCGCCTCGGCCATCGCCGACCGGGCGTCGCCGAAGGACTCGGCGAACGGCGGCGTCCAGTCCGAGAGCCCGACAGCGTCGGTGTAGACGAGGACCTGCCCGTCGCAGTCGGGTCCGGCACCGATGCCGATCGTCGGAATCTCGGTCTCTGCCGTGATCTGGGCCGCCAGGTTCGCGGGAATGTGTTCGAGCACGCACGCGAAGGCGCCCGCCTCCTCGTGGGCCACCGCCAGGTCGAAAATCTCCCGTGCCTCGTCCGGGTCGTGGCCCTGCTGGACGTAGCCGGTCTGGTTGACGCTCTGGGGCGTCAGGCCGACGTGGGCCACGACCGGGACGCCCATTTCGGTGAGTCGTTCGGTCAGTTCGATCGTGTGCGACCCGCTCTCGATCTTGACGGCGTTCGCGCCCTCCTCCTTGAGCATTCGTCCGGCGTTCGCGACACTCTCGGCGAGGTCGTGGCCGAAGGAGAGAAACGGCATGTCCGCGACGACCAGCGCCTCCTCGGCGCCGCGTACGACCGCCCCTGTCCGGGCGGCCACCTCGTCGACCGTGACCGGAAGCGTCGAGTCGTACCCGAGGACGGCGTTGCCCATGCTGTCGCCCACCAGGAGGACGTCGACGCCGGCGGCGTCGGCGAGTTCGGCCGTGACGGCGTCGTAGGCGGTGAGCATCGTGATCGGCTCCTCCCCACACTTCGACTGGAGGTCCCGGACGGACGTCATACCGAATTCGTCGCACTCGCGCGGCCTTACCAGTTCGGGTGCAAGGGCGAAACCGGTAGGGGCAAGGTGGCCCAGGGGCAAGCCGCGGACGTGACGCCCCGCGTCGAGCGAACGGATCCAGAGGGGGTCGACTACGGGTGGGTCATGCAGGTCACCTTCGTGACGACTATCGTCGCTGGAGCACCGCTCGTCGCGTTGCTCTCCCTGCTGGTCTCGCTGCCGACCTGGACCGCCCGGCTCTCCTTTGCCGTCCGGGTCGGCGCCGTCGTCTGGCTCCTCACCGCGGTCGCCGTGTACGCGTACGCCCACTGGCGGCAGCGCGACGACGCGACGGGCGCCGACGCTCCGTAGTCACTCCTCGTCGAGATACTCGGAGACGTACGAGAAGGCAACGCCGGCCCGTTCTGCTGTCAGTTCGTCCCGCTCGCTGTCGCCGACGAAAATCGCGGACGCCGGGTCCACCTGCAGTCGGCCGATCGTCTCCAGGAGCGGTGCCGGATCGGGCTTGTAGGCCCCCACCGAATCCCGGCCGACGACCGCGTCGACGTGCGCGTCGATGCCGTGCAGTTCGAGGGCGATCCGACAGGCACCCTCGCTGTTCAGCGAGCAGACGCCGACGGGGACGTCGTGAGGGAGCCGATCGGCCGCCGGGAGCCGAACGGCGCTCCGGGCGCCGGATCGCTCGTGCTCCGCGATTACCTCGCCGACACGGCGACGAATGCCGGGCTCGTCCGCGGCGGTAGCGGACTCGAGCGCGTCCCAGAGGTCCATCTCCGGCGTCTCCTCGACCCCACGTGCCCGGAGCACGGCCACGGCGTCGCTACGGGCCGCATCCCAGTCGACGTCGAGCCCGACGAGCGTTCCATCGAGGTCGTAGACGATGGCCTCGTGCCTCGCAGTCACGGTCGGGTCTAGGCCGGAAGCAATGAAAGGCACGTCGATGGCCCACGCGTCAGCCGCGAAGGAAGTCGACGACCTCGTCGGCGCTAGCGTCGAGTCCACCCGCCTGGGCGAGGGCTGGGGACCCCCCGCCGCCACCGCCGAACGCGGTGGTGACGGACTCGACGACCTCCCCGGCGTCGACGTCGCCAGCCGACGCGACGGCCAGGTAGTCGCCCGACGCCCCCACCAGGGCGACGACGTCCGCGCTGCCGTCGGCCGCGCGCTGTGCGTGCTCCGCGAGGTCGTTTGCGTCCGCGTGCGGGACCGTGCCCACGAGCCACTCCACGTCCTCGCGCGTCACGGTCTCGTCTTCGAGCGCCGAGAGGCGCGCAGTGACGACCTCCTCGCGAAGGTCGTCGATCGTCTCGGACAGCGCCTCGTGGTCCGCCCGGCGGCGCTCGGCGGCGTCGTCGATGTCGGTCAGCGGCGCGTCGAGCGTGCGCGCCGCGCGACGAGCGGCGGTCGCTTCGCTCGCTCGCCGATCGATCGCCGCGGGACCGACCGCGAAGGTGACCCGGGTCAGTCCCTCACCCGGGTTCGATCTGTCGAGGACCGTCACCGGCCCGATCTCGTTCGTGTTTCGGACGTGTGTGCCGCCGCAGGCGGCCACGTCCCAGCCCTCGATCTCGACGAGTCGTACCTGCTCGGCGCCGGTGACCCCCTCTTCGGTCGCAGTGTTGAAGGCCACGTCCTCGCGGCCGAGCGCGTCCTCGCGCGGGACCTGCTCCCAGGTCACGTCGCGGGAGTCCCAGACGACCCGGTTGACCAGGCGTTCGAGTTCGACCAGCGCCGCGTCGTCGACCTCGGTCGGCGTCGCGAGGTCGACACGGACCTTCTCCTCGGTGATACCGAACCCGCCGTAGCCGAGGTCCTCGAAGAGCCGGCGTCCGGCGCCGAAGAGCGCGTGGCTGGCGGTGTGGGCGCGGGCACAGTAGGTCCGGAAGTCCGGATCGATCGCGCCCTGCACGACGTCGCCCGCCGCGACGTCCGGTTCGGTGGCGAGTTCGTGGACTACCTCGCCGTCGGCCGTGCGGACGTGCGTGACCGCGACGCCGTCGAGGAAGCCGCGATCGGCCGGTTGGCCGCCGCCCTCCGGGTAGAAGAACGTCTCCTCCAGGACGACGTCGCGGCCGTCGATCCGTCGGACCGCAGCTTCGAAGCCGGTGACCTCTGGCTCTGCGGGGGCACGAGAGCGCATCGAACGGTACGAGGGAGTGAACCGGGAAAAACCTAGTCGGACTCGGCGAGTTCCACGTCGAGGAACGACTCCAGCGCGCCGACGACGGACCCGCCGACGCCGGCCTGGGTGGCTCGGCCCTGTTCCATGGCGAGCAGGTCGGCTTCGGCGATCCCGAGTTCGTCGGCGAGTTCGCCGATCTGGTAGCCCGCGTCCTGGCGCGCCGCGGTCAGGCGGTCGCCGTACTCGGCGACGAGGTAGGGAAGTTGGTCGTCGTCGTAGTCGGCACCGGACTCCCAGTGGGAGGAATCGCCCGACGCCGCGTCGTGCATCCGCGCGGTGTTCCGGGCCGCCCGCTTGCTCCGGCTCTCGCCGTCCCGGTCCGGTTCGCTCGATTCAGTGTCGCGGGTCGTGTCGCCGTGCTGGACGCAGTCGCTGCAGACCTGCAGGGTCGCGCCCGCGACGCTCGCCGACTGGAGGTCGACGTCGGCGGCGCCACAGAGTTCACAACTGTCTCCGGCGCCGCCACCTCCGCTGCCGGTCGAGTACTTGGCCATGCCCGGCGTAATCAGTTGTCCGTATTGAAACGTCCGCTTTCCGCCAGGCGGCCGGCGCAAACGAAAGCGCTTTTATCCGGTCACTGGGTACGTGCGGATGCGAATTGCAAGACGCGCGTGGGTAGCCAAGCCAGGCCAACGGCGCAGCGTTGAGGGCGCTGTCCCGTAGGGGTCCGCCGGTTCGAATCCGGTCCCACGCATTTTGCCACGAACAACTCGTGAGTGGCAAAATCGTGACGAGCGGATTCGAAGCCTGGAAGTCGCAGCCCGGACCGGCCGCGAAGCGGCCGCACGCCCGGACCGTCTTCCTCTGGTTCGAATCCGGTTCCTCGGCTGAATACCCAAAAATTTCTGTAGGGCCCCCGTCAGAGAAATGCGAGCGTATCGGGCCACCACTACAATATCGATAGTGAAAATTAGGGCACAGGATTTAAGTGTATCCGGGCGCTTTGTTCAGATACGGCACCGATATGGTGCCGGTGCGACCCCACCCCCACCACCCACCCCACCCACCCACTCTTTCATACATTCCACGCCTTCTGGGGGCTGAACCGTCGAAACGGGAGCTGCTGGCCTGACTGAATTTCGGGTAGGGCTCAATATGCGAAACGGTCGGGCAGCGACCGGACCCGCGACGGGTCACCGTTCGGGTAACGGGGTATTCCCTGCCGGGCAGGACCGTCAGGAGTCCCGGCGACGGTCCCCGGTCACCTAGCCGCCGAGGTACAGTTCGGCGACGCGTTCGTTCGCCAGGAGACCGTCGGCGTCGCCCTCGAACTGGACGGTTCCCTGGTCGAGGACGTACCCGCGATCGGAGATCGACAGGCCCTTCCTGGCGTTTTGCTCCACCATGAGGATCGCCGTGTCCATCTCGTTGACGGCCAGGAGGTTCTCGAAGACCTCGTCGGCGGTGTTGGGCGCGAGGCCGGCCGACGGTTCGTCGATCAGCAACACGTCAGGTTCGGTGACCAGCGCACGCGCGAACGCCAGGACCTGTCGCTGCCCGCCCGACAGCGTCCGGGCCGTCGCCGCGCGCTTCTCCTCGAGGATCGGGAACCGCGCGAGGAGGTCATCGATCGTCTCGTCGAGACCGCTCTCCCGGGACACGCCACCCATGCGGAGGTTCTCCTCGACGCTCATGGTGCTGAACACGTTCTCGGTCTGGGGTACGTAGCCGATACCCTCGCGGACGATGTCCTCCGGCGCCATTCCGGCGATGTCGCGGCCGTGGTACCGGACGGTACCGGTCCAGGGCTCCAGCAGGCCGAAGACCGTCCGGAGGACCGTCGACTTCCCCGCCCCGTTCGGGCCGATGAGACAGACGACCTCCCCGGCATCCAGGTGCAACGTGAGGTCGTCGAGGACCTGCACCTCGCCGTACCCGCCGTCGACGTCCGTCAGCGCGAGCACGTGCGAGTCCGATCCCCCGTCGGAGGTTTTCGGGGTCACGCTCCCCCTCCCAGGTAGGCCTCGACGACGGCGTCGTCCGACCGGATCGCCTCCGGACTCCCCTCTGCGAGGACGCGACCCTGGTGGAGGACCACGACCGGGTCCGCCAGGTCCATGAGGAAGTCCATGTCGTGCTCGATGATGAAGAAGGTGGTCCCCTGGTCGTGGAGCCGCCGGATCTGGTCGCGAAGGTCGTTCGCGAGCGTCGGATTGACGCCCGCGACCGGTTCGTCCAGCAGGAGCACGTCGGGGTCCGCGAGCATGGCGCGGGCGAGTTCGACGAGTTTCATCTGTCCCCCGGAGATACTGGTCGCCGGCTGTGTGGCCAGGTGGTCGATCTCGAAGTCCTCCAGAATCCGCTCGACGTCCGCCAGGTTGGTCGACTCCGCCTCACCGACGGCCGACGGCGCGGTGAAGAGCTTGTGGAAGGACTCGCCGGGCTGGTCCTGCGGGCCGACGAGCATCGCCTCCCTGACGGTCATCCCCTCCACCGTCCGGGGCGTCTGGAAGGTCCGGATCAGGCCGTTGTCGGCGACCCGGTGTGGCGCCATCCCGGTGACGTCCGTTCCGGCGACGGTGACGCGACCGCCGTCGGGCTCGTAGAAGCCGGAGATCAGGTTGAACAGCGTCGACTTGCCCGCCCCGTTCGGCCCAATGAGACCGGTGATCGTCCCGCGCTCGACAGACAGCGTGACGTCGTCGGCCACGGTCAGGCCGCCGAAGGACTTCCGGAGGTTCTCGATCTGGAGGACCGAGGATCCCTCACCCTCCGGAGTCGTCGTCCCGGCCGTTCGCTCGTCACTCATCGCCACCACCTCGCGCCTCGCGGACGCCCGCGTCCGGCGTCGTCGGCGTCTCGTCGACGGTGCCCGGCCAGATGAGTTCCCGCTGGGGCGGGAGCACGCCCTGCGGCCGGAATCGCATGACGAGGATGATCAGGACGCCGATGGCGAGCAGCCGCAACGGGCCGGGGCCGATCGGCACGGCACCGAACCCGTCGACGAACCGCGTCCCTTCGCGGATGGCGACGATGACGAAGCCCCCGAGCAGCGCGCCGCGGTTCGAGCCGCTTCCGCCGAGCATGACCGCCACCCAGACGTAGAAGGTCGTGATCGGGTCGAGTGTGCCTGGCGCGACGAACCGGTTCAGGTGGGCGTAGAAGACGCCCGCGAGCGCCATGACGAGGCTACCGAGGACGAAGGCCTGCATCTTGTAGCGATAGGTGTCCTTCCCGAGTGCTTCCGCCAGGTCCTCGTCGGCCCTGATCGTCCGGAGCAGCCGCCCCCAGGGAGCGCGGTGGGCGCGCCGCAATACGGCGTACGACGCCGCGAGGAACGCGCCGATCACGACGAGGTTGAGGAAGGCGGTGTAGAAGGGCGTCTCGAGGAAGAACGGGGAGCCGGGAACGAGTTCGACCCGGAATCCCGGTAACGCCGACGGGAGGCCATCCAGGACCGGCCACCCCGCGAAGAACTGCGGGATCCCACGGACGCCGGCAGACCCGTTGGTCCAGTTCTCCTGGTTGAGCGCGAGCAGGCGGACCACCTCCGCGAGTCCGAGCGACGCGATCGCCAGGTAGTCGGCCCGCAGACGGAGCGTGGGCAGCCCGATCAGGACCGCGACGACGGCCGCCAGGAGCAGGGCCACGACCAGTCCCACCACCGGGACGACGTCCAGCCCGATCGGGGACGTCCGACCGGTCATCAGCGCCGCCCCGTACGCACCGATGCCGAAGAAGGCAGCGACGCTGAAGTTGATGAGGCCGGTGAACCCCCACTGGGCGTTCAGCCCGAGCGAGAGCAGCGCGTACATGCCCCCGAGGCCCAGCAGGAAGACGAAGTACGCGGGTGTGACGACTCCCCCGACGACCGCCAGCAACAGGAGGACCGAGACGACGGCGAGGCCGGCGCTAACCGAGCGTTCGATGCCCGACAGCGCCGTCCACTCCTCGCGGGGAGAGGAGAACCAGCCCATCTCACTCCGCCTCCCCGGCGATGCCTGCCGGCCGAAGGATCAACACGAGAACCATGATCAGGAACGCCACGGCGTCGGCGTACTCGATACCGACGGGAATCCCGAACCCGGCGGGAAGCACGGGGAGGAGGTCCCCGAGTTGCGTGAGGGCCGGCATCAGCTGTTTCGCCATGCCGATCACGAGACCGCCGAGCATCGCCCCGTAGACGGAGCCGATGCCGCCCAGAATGACGGCCGCGAAGACGACGAGCAGGACGGTAAAGCCCATGCGCGGTGTCAGCTGGTTGTACAGGCCGAGAAACACCCCGCCGGCCCCGGCGAGCCCGGCGCCGATGATCCATGTCCAGAGCCTGATCCGTCCCGTCCGGATGCCGCTGACGCGCGCCAGGTCCGGATTGTCCGCCATGGCGCGCATCTTGCGGCCGAAGTCGGTGTACTGGAGGAGAAGGTGAAGTCCGGTGACGAGAACCGCCGCCGAGAAGACGATGGCCACGTCGTGGACCGTGATCCGGATTCCGTACGGCACGAGCGCGTCGATCGGCCGCAGAGTCTCGACGGCGTACTGGCGCGGATCGGTGCCAAAGCGCCACTGGACGAGCGCCCGGTAGACGAAGGCGACGCCGATGGACGTGATCAACAGGCCGATCCGGTCGGTGTCCATCGGCCGGTAGACGACGTACTCGGTCACGACGGCGACGACGCCGGCGGCGGCTGCGCCGGCCAGGAGCGCGACGAAAAAGCCGAGCGGCAGGCCCAGGACCCCGCCGCCGAGCGTCCCGACGACGCCGAAGGTGACGAAGGCCGCGTAGGCCCCGACGGTCATCGTGTCGCCGTGGGCGAAGTTGGCGAACCCGCCGATGCTGTATACCAGCGAGAGCCCGATGCCGCCGAGCACCACGATGCTGCTGTAGACCAGCCCTTCCGCCAGGTACCCGAGCAGCGGGCTCGCCAGGAAGTCCAGAGGGGGCATGCGGGCTCAGCCGGCGATGAAGTCGATGCCCTCGTAGCTGTGGTCCTGCACTTCGAGGACCTGCAGGAAGCCGGACGGATCGCCGTTCTCGTCGAAGTCGATCGGGCCGCTCACCCCCTGGTAGTCGACGTCGCTCGGACTGCCACCGTCCTGGAGAATCTCCGCAGCCGCCTCGAAGGACGTGACCTGTTCGCCCTCCGGCCGCGTGACGTCGCGGACGACGTCGTTCAGCGCCGATCCGGTGAACTCGTCGGCGGCCAGGATCGACAGGGCCGCGACGACGACGCAGTCGTAGGCGTAGGCCGCCCAGGACGTCGGTTCGCGGTCGTACTCCTCCTGGAAGGCCGAGGCGAACTGCTGGTAGTTCTCCTGCTCGACCGGGGCCGAGGGCGTGACGATCTTCATCCCGTTCATGCTGCCCTCCGGCGTGTTCTCGAGGACCGAATCCGCGCGGACGGAGTCCGCCCCGTAGAGCTGGGCCTCGTAGCCGCTCTCGTAAATCTCGTTGACCATCGTCGTGAAGCCGGCCTGGTAGGCGATGAACACCCAGGCGTCGGCATCAGAGTTGGCCATCTGTGAGATGAGACTGGAGTAGGACTGCTGCTCCTGGTCGTGGGGGCTCTCGTAAGCGATGGAGCCGTCCCAGTTCGACGTGAACGAGTCCGCCAGACTCTGGCCGTAGTTGTTGTTGACGTAGGTCACTGCGACCTCGTCGTAGCCGTCCTCTGCGATGATGTTGCTCAACGCGAGAGCCTGCGTCCGCCCCGACGGGGACATCCGGAGGAGCCCGGGGAAATCAGTCAGCCCGAGGCCGGTGGAGTTCTGGCTCAACTGGACGACGTCCGTGTCCTGAACGACGCTCTCGTAGATGGCCAGCGAGACGCCCGACCCGACCGCGCCGATGATAAAGGGCACGCCAGCCTGGTTGACGAGGTTCTGTGCCGCCGTCACGCCGCCCTGGTTCTCGCTCTCGGAGTCCTCGACCTGGATCGCCAGTTCCCGGCCGTCGAGGCCGACCTCGTTGACGTGGGACAGTGCGAGGTCCTTGCCGCGCTGATTGCGTTCGCCGAACGACGACAGCGAGCCGGTCAGCGAGTCGATCATGCCGATCCTGTAGGGGCCGGACCCGCCGTCACCGTCGCCCCCGTCGCCCTCTGTGCCACCGTCGTCAGTCGGCGTGTCGTCCCCAGTGGGGCTCTCGTCGCCGCCGTCGCCGCCATCTCCGCCGTCGCCGCCGTCGGTCTGTGAACAGCCGGCCAGGCCAGCCAGCCCGGCGATGGCACCGTATCTGAGTAGTTCTCTGCGACTCGGGTCGAACCCGTCAGTCTGGTCCGCCATTTGGAGTCCCTGTTTTCAAGCATTGTATTTAATGCCAGCCCTTCCATGGTCGGCCGGAGCCGACAGACTCGCAGCGAGGGGATTATTCCGACCGGTATCCTCGGAAACGAATAGTCGGGTGAGCATTTAGGCGTCGCGGGCACCACCGGTCGATCATGATACCGCCGGTCGTGGACAACTTCGTCGCGGGGGAGACCCCCGCCGCGGCGTGTGATCACGCGGCCACGCTGAACGAGCGCGGCGTGGGGGCGCTCCTGAACCTCCTCGGAGAGCACTACGGGCGACGCGACGCGGCGGCCGCGGACGCGCGTGCGTACGAGGACGTACTCGAACTGATCGACGAGCGCGGCCTGGACGCCTGCGTCTCCGTCAAACCGAGCCAGATCGGCCTGGAGATCGACCGGTCGTGCTTCGAGGACAACCTCGAACGCATCGTCGAGCGAGCCGCCGAGACCGGGGGGTTCGTCTGGCTCGACATGGAGGATCGCACGACGACCGACGCGACGCTCGACGCGTTCGAACGCCACGCGACCGCGACGGGGGGACAGGTGGGCGTCTGCGTCCAGGCGAACCTGAAACGGACCCCAGCGGACCTCGAACGGCTGGCGGCCCTCCCCGGGAAGGTCCGGCTCGTGAAGGGGGCCTACGACGAGCCCCCGGAACTGGCGCACACGGACGGCGAGCGCGTGGACGAGGCGTTCAGGGACTGTCTGGAGTTCGTGTTCCGCGAGTTCGAGGACGGGATCGCCGTCGGCAGTCACGACCCGGCGATGGTGGCCCACGCCCGCGACCTCCACGCGGAGTACGGCACGCCATACGAGGTACAGATGCTGATGGGCGTCCGCGAGGACGCCCAGTTCGACCTCGCCGGAGCCGTCGACGTCTACCAGTACGTTCCCTACGGGGAGAAGTGGTTCTCCTACTTCTCCCGGCGCGTCCGCGAGCGCAAGGAGAACGCCCTGTTCGCGCTCCGGGCGGTCCTGAGCGGCTAGGCGAGACGTCGACCGGTCCGGTGGACCCGCCGTGATAGTGGATCGAGTCCACTCGCCCGCCTCAGGGATCCAGTAACTTCGCCTCGGCCTTCCGGAGGTGTTCGAGGAGCGTCGTCTTCGAGATGCCGAGGTCGTCCGCCAGGTCCCGCGTCGAGGTCTGTCGCGGCCACTCGTAGTACCCGACCTGGCGGGCGTGTTCGAAGGCCTCGCGCTGGGCGTCCGTCAGGTCGTCGAGTCGCTGTTCCCGTTTCGAGGTGGCGGGGTCGGTCCCGGTCGTGATCGCGGCGACGGAGACGTCCGCGCCGGCGGACTCGCGGACGTTCTCCAGTGCCGCGCTCGTCTCCGACCGGTCGCCGGCGAAACACACCTGCCACTCCTCGCGGCCGTCCTCGATGCGCACCGGCGCGCTGTGGATGAAGCCGTTCTCCAGCAGCGTCGGGCAGACCATGTCGTCGGGGTCGTACTCGAGGAGGAACTCCCGGACGACGTTTCCCGGGGCGTCGCGCGCCCGCCCGAAGCGGTCCTGGATCTGCTGGAGGTCGCCGGCGTAAGGCGACTCCGCGATCGTCTCGAGGAGCTGGTCGACCTCCGCGTCGTCCTCGCCGTAGGCGGTGAACAGGCCGGTGACCGACGACGGCGTCGCGGCCGACTTCGGGGAGTTGTAGACCGCGTGTGCGAGCACGCCGCCACCCACCTCCGCCGTGGCCTTGATGGCCCAGCAGCCGGGGTGCCACAGGTCGAGCGTCAGCCTGGTCCCGCCGGAGATACTCGCCCCGCCCATGTGTGACATCTATTCGCAGACGAACTTGTAAGTAGCGACAGGTGGCTCCCACACCGTCTATGGTCGGGTGCGGGCGTATGGAGCCGGAGCGACCACACGTACCCATGTCGACCTACCAGCACTACGTCGACGGCGAGTGGGTCGCTGGCGAGGGAACCGAGACGTTCGAGAGCGAGAACCCCGCCACCGGCGAGTCCCTCGGTGAGTTCCACCGCGCGACGGCGGCGGACGTCGACCGGGCCGTCGCGGCCGCCGACGCAGCCTACGAGACGTGGCGCGCGATGTCCCGCATCGACCGCGCGGAGTACCTCTGGGACGTCTACCACGAACTCCGCGAGCGGACGGACGAACTCGGGGAGATCGTCACCAAGGAGTGTGGCAAGGAGATCAGCGAGGGCCGGGCGGACGTCGTCGAGGCGGCCCACATGGTCGAGTGGGCGGCCGGCGACGCCCGCCACCCCAAGGGCGACGTCGTCCCGTCGGAGATCGCCGCGAAGGACGCCTACATGCGACGGAAACCCAGGGGCGTCGTCGGCTGCATCACGCCGTGGAACTTCCCGGTGGCCATCCCCTTCTGGCACGTCGCCGTGGCGCTGGTCGAGGGCAACACGGTCGTCTGGAAGCCCGCCGAACAGACCCCCTGGTGTGGCCAGATCGTCGCGGAGATGTTCGACGACGCGGGGATTCCCGACGGCGTGTTCAACCTCGTCCAGGGCTTCGGCGACGCGGGCAACGCCATCGTCGAGCACGACGCCGTGCGGACGGTCCTGTTCACCGGCTCCGCCGAGGTCGGGCACTCGATCGCCGACACACTCGGCGGGGAGCCCGGCAAACGGGTCGCCTGCGAGATGGGCGGGAAGAACGCCGTCGTCGTGACCGAACACGCGGACCTCGACGTCGCCGTCCACGCCGCCGTGATGTCATCCTTCAAGACGACCGGCCAGCGCTGTGTGTCCTCGGAGCGGCTGATCGTCCACACCGACGTCTACGACGAGTTCACATCCCGGTTCGTCGACCTCGCCGAGCGCGTGGCCGTCGGCGATCCCCTCGAGGAGGACACGTTCATGGGCCCGCTCATCGAGGCCGACCACGTCGCGAAGGTGACGGACTACAACGACCTGGCGCGCTCGGAGGGCGTGAACGTCCTCGTCGACCGGACCGACCTCGACGCCGCCGAGATTCCCGACGGGATGGCCGACGGCCACTGGGTCGGTCCCTTCGTCTACGAGGCCGACCCCGACGAACCGCTCCGGTGCACGCACGAGGAGGTCTTCGGCCCGCACGTGGCCCTCCTCGAGTACGACGGCGATATCGAGCGAGCGGTCGAGATCCAGAACGACACGGAGTACGGGCTGGCGGGATCCATCGTCAGCGAGGACTACCGGCAACTCAACTACTACCGCGACCACGCCGAACTGGGGCTGGCGTACGCGAACCTGCCCTGTATCGGGGCCGAGGTCCAGTTGCCCTTCGGCGGCGTCAAGAAGTCCGGCAACGGCTATCCCTCGGCCCGCGAGGTCATCGAGGTCGTGACCGACCGGACGGCCTGGACGCTGAACAACAGCCGAGACGTGCAGATGGCACAGGGCCTCTCGGCTGACATCACGACGCGAGAGGACTGACCCCCGGACCCGTCCGGGCCGGATCCGGTCGACTCATCAGGCGGGCGCACCGGAGTCGACACGGATGGACAGGGACAGGCTGCTCGCGACCGCACCACTGCTCGCCGCGGCGCTGTGGGGCGGCATGTACGTGGTGAGCAAGTGGGGGTTCGACCACGTCCCGCCGATCACGCTCGCCTTCCTCCGGGTGGCGGTGGGCGCCGCCGTACTGTACCCGGTCGTCCGACGCACCCGACCGTCGCGGTCCTTCTCTCGGGCGGATCGGCGCCGGGTCGGCGGCCTGGCGGTCTGGGTCGCCGCGACGATGGCGACACAGTTCCTCGGCACCGACCTGACGAACGCGAGCCAGGGGTCGCTGCTGACGGTCCTGACCCCGGCGTTCGTCGTCTTGTTCGGGGTCGTGTGGCTTGGCGAACCCCTCTCCCGGCGGAAGAACGCCGGCATGGCACTCGCGACGGTCGGGACGCTCGCGGTCCTGGTCGGGCAGTACGACCTCGCCCGGCTGGCGGACGGGAACCTCCTGGGCGTCGGCACGCTGCTGTTCTCCGCGCTGGGGTGGGCCGCCGTCACCGTCCTGGGCAAACCGCTCGTTCGACGCCACTCGGCCGTCGAGGCCGTCACGTACGCGACCGTGCTGTCGGTGCCGATACTCGCCGTTCTCGTCCCGATCGAACTGGTCACGCGGGGTATTACTGTGGCCGAGCTGCCACTCACGGCGTCGGTCGCGGGTGCGGTCGGCTACCTCGGCGTGCTCAGCACCGCCGTCGCGTGGTACTGCTGGTACAAGGGCATGGAGTACGCCGCCGCGAGCACGGTGGCCGTGTTCTTCTTCGCCCAGCCCGCCGTCGGGATCCTGCTTGGAGTGGTCCTCCTCGGTGAGACCGTCGGTCCCGGTTTCCTCGTCGGTGGCGGCCTGCTCGCGGTCGGCATCTACCTCGTCGACACCGCCGAGCGTCCGGTGGACGGCGCTCCGACGACGTAGGCGGGGTCCCGACCGAGTCCGTCGAAAGTAGGCCGCAGGGACGGGTGGCTCAGTAGGAGCGGACCTTCGGCTCGTAGGTCTTGTCCTCGCCCTCGAGAATGACGTCCGTGTAGTAGAGTTCGGGCGTGCCCTCGTTCCAGGCGAGCATCGTGTGCTTGAGCCACTCCTCGTCGCGGCGCTCCTGGTGTTCGCGGCGCCAGTGAGCCCCGCGGAACTCCTCGCGAGCGAGCGCGCCGAGGGCGATGGCCTCCGCGCAGTCGAGGATGTTCCGCGTCTCGATGGTGTGGATCAGGTCGGTGTTGTACGTCCGTGAGGGGTCCTCAACGGCGACGTCCTGGTAGCGCTCGCGCGCCGTGCGGATGTCCTCGAGGGCCTGCTCGATACCCTCTTCCTCGCGGAAGACGTTCACGAACTCCGTCATGGACTGCTGGACGTCCGCCCGGACGTCGGCGTGGTTGAGGCCATCGCGTTCGAGCAGCGCGTCGACGCGCTCCTCCTCGGTTGCGACCGCACGCTCGACGACGTCCGCCGCGACGTCGGCCGTCGCGCCACCGTCTGCCAGGATGGGATCCGAGCGATCGCCGACCGCACCGGGTTCGACCGGTGGTTCGACGTCGCCGTCCTCCGTCTTCGCGCCGTAGCCCGTCACGATCTGGGGCTCGCCCATGTCCTCGCCGGCTGCGGCCCGGCCCGCGCGGGCACCGAAGACCAGCAGTTCCGGGAGGGCGTTCCCGCCGAGGCGGTTCGCGCCGTGGAGGGACACGCACGCGCACTCGCCGGCCGCGTAGAGGCCGTCGATGCACGTCCGGCCGTTCTCGTTCACCTCGATGCCGCCCATCTGGTAGTGCTGACCCGGCTTGACCGGCATGGGCTCGTCGAGGCCGTCGACGCCCTCGAAGTCCTCCGCGAGGTGCAGGATGTTCTCAAGGCGGTCGAGGATGCGCTCCTCGCCGAGGTGGCGCATGTCGAGGTGGACGTACTCGTCCTCGATGCCGCGGCCCTCGTTGACCTCGGTCAGTTCGGCGCGGGAGACCACGTCCCGGGAGGCGAGTTCGCCCTCGTTGTTCGCGTAGCCGTACTCGAACATGAACCGCTCCGCGTCCTCGTTGTAGAGGATGCCGCCCTCGCCACGGACCCCCTCGGAGATGAGGACGCCCGTCGACGGAAGCGTCGTCGGGTGGAACTGGACGAACTCCATGTCCTGGAGTGGCGCACCGGCGCGGTAGGCCATCGCCTGGCCGTCGCCGGTGTTGGCGATAGCGTTCGTCGTGTGGTCGAAGGCCTGCCCGAGGCCACCCGTCGCGAGTATGACGCCGTCGCGAGCGCGGAAGCCGCCGATTTCACCGGTCCGGATGTCGTAGCCCACGCAGCCGTGGCACTCGCGCTCGCTCGGGTCGTCCTCGTCGGTCACGGCGAGGCGCGTGACGTACCACTCCTCGTAGACCTCGATGCCCCGCTTGACCACCTGCTGGTACATCGTGTGGAGCATGTGGTGGCCGGTCTCGGCGCCGGCGTAGGTGGTCCGGGGGTGGCTGAGGCCGCCGAAGGGGCGCTGGGAGACGGTGCCGTCCTCGTCGCGGGAGAAGGGCATCCCCCAGTGTTCGAGCTGGATGACCTCTTCGGGCGCGTCCTGGGCGAAGGTCTCGACGGCGGGGGCGTCCCCGAGGTAGTCCGAGCCCTTCATCGTGTCGTAGGCGTGCAGTTCCCAGGAGTCCTCCTCGTGGAGCGCCGCGTTGATTCCGCCCTCGGCCGCGCCCGTGTGCGAGCGCACGGGGTGGAGTTTCGTGACGAGGGCGACGTCCGCCCCCGCCTCGTCCGCTGCGATGGCCGCTCTGAGGCCGGCGCCGCCCGCGCCGACCACGATGACGTCGTGTTCGTACATGGTCACCAGAACTTGAGGTTCGACTTGACAGCTTCCCGCTTGAGCTCCTGGATGTGTTCGGTCAGCGGGATGTCCTTCGGACAGACCTCCGTACAGGAGAACTGGGTCTGGCACCGCCAGACGCCGTGTTCCTGCTCCAGAATCCGAAGTCGGTCCTCCTTTTTCATCTCGCCCTCGCGCTCGTCCATCGCGAACTGGTAGGCCTTGTTGATGGCGGCGGGCCCGAGGTACTGGTTGTCGCCCGCGGCGATGTTACAGGAGGACATGCAGGCGCCACACCAGATGCAGCGCGTGGCCATCTTGACTTTCTCGCGGTTATCGGGCGTCTGGCGCTGTTCCTCCAGGTCGCCCTCCGGAAGGTCGTCGGGGTCGAAGTACGGCTCGACGGACTCCATCTGGTCGTAGAAGTGCTGCATGTCCACGACCAGGTCCTTGACGACGTCCTGGTGTGGCAGGGGCTCGACCCGCACCGGCGTGTCGAGGTCCTGGATCTGGGTCTTGCAGGCCAGTCGCTGGCTCCCGTTGATGAACAGGGCGTCCGACCCACAGACGGCCTGGCGGCACGAGTGGCGGAACGTGAGCGAGGAATCGAAGGTGTCACGCGCGTAGATCAGCCCGTCGAGGACGGTCATGCCCCGGTGGTACGGGACGGTGAAGTCGTCGAACCGCGGTTCCTCCTTGTCCTCGACCTCCGGGTCGTACCGGAAGACCTTGATGCGGACGGTCTCCTGGTCGGCGCGGGCCTGTTCCTCGGCCTCGCGCTGGGCTTCGGCAGCCTGCTCGGCCGCGCGGGCCTCCTTTTCGGCCCGGCGGACGTCGCCGGGCGACGGCTCCGCGTCGGACTCGGTCGCTTCCTCGGTCTCGGTCTCGTCGGATTCGACTTGCGTGCTCATTGTTCAGACCAGGTTCGACATTGCGAGGGCGACGCGCGTGCCCTGGAAGACGAGCGCGACGCCGGCCACGACCAGCACGCCGGCGACGGCTTTCTTGCCGCGGCCGTCGAGCCCCATGTTGATCAGTGCGTTGTAGACGCCGTTGATTCCGTGGAACGCGGCCGTCACGAGGAACAGCCACATCGCCGCGAAGTAGGTCAGTTCGCTCATGCGGGCCTGGGTCCCCATGAACGTCACGTCGGCGGCGTGGTTGACGAAGTGCAGCATGACGAAGTGGAAGGCCAGGACGCCGATCAGGAAGACCGCCGTGACGCGCTGGAGCAGCCAGAGCGTCCCACCCCGGCGGAACGAGGAGTAGTGCTCTGCCATCAGAAGGCACCTCCCAGGAAGGTCGGGATGCTGGCGACCGTGATGGCCCCCGTCAGGAGCAGGGAGAGGTAGAAGGTCTTGTCCTGGACCGTCAGGCCGATGGTGAGGTCCACGAACAGCAGCCGGATGCCGTTCAGAATGTGGAAGATGGCGACGGCGAACAGGCCGACCTCGAGGAACCTGATGAGGAGGAGTCCCTCCAGTCCCTGGAGGGTGTTCGTATACAGCTCCCCGCCAGCGCCCGCCGTGACCGTACTCAGCGTCGCGACGTGGACGAAGAGGTACCCGATGAGCACCCAGCCGGTGAACTTGTGGAGGATCCAGGCCCACATCCCGGCCGAGAACTCCCGCCACCGCCCGAAGTCCTCGACGGTGCCTCGGTCGTACGTCTGACTCATGTACGCACACGGTGAGGGTGGGGGGCAAATAGTAGTTCCCTTTTGCGTCCTGACGGGGCAGAGACCGCACAGAACATGTTTGGCACGACACCGACCACACAGCCCCCACACACGAACCCCACAGCGACCACCCAGGTCCCGATTGGCGGCGTCGACTACACGCGGGCGCGGCCCCCAACGGAAAAGCGGACGACATTTGGGGACCGGCCACGCCGTGTCACCAATGTCAGTCGCCGAGGCCACCAGGGACGCCGTTCGGGCCCGCCCCTTCCTGCGGGACGCCCTGCGCGCGGGCGTCGTGAATTACACGGCCGCGGCCCGCCACCTGGACGTGGGCGACGACGACGCAGTCGCCGCTGCCCTGCGGCGGTTCGCCGCCGAGCTCGAACCCTACGAACACCCCGCGGCGGACCGATCGGTCCGCGTCACCATGGAGAGTGGCTTCGGCCGCGGTGACCCGGCGGACGCGCTCCTCGTGGTCGGAGATCTGGCACTGGTCCCCGGCGCGGGGGCGCTGACGGCCCTCTCGTGCCAGGGCGACGTCTCACCGGCACTCTTCAGGACCGTCCTCGGTCGACTCGCCGGTGGCGACGTCGAGGTCGTGGCCGCGGCCATCGCCGAGGACGGCTGTTACGTCGTCGTTCCCCGCAGCGACGGCCCCGACGCGCTCAGGCTCCTCGAGGGAGCGACGGCGGGGCCGGAGTAGCCTGGACGGCTGGCATCACTCGTCGTTTCCGTCGGTTCCGTCGTTGGGGTCCCCGCGTGCGAGGTCACCAACGGAGGCCAGTTCCTCGTCCGAGAGGTCGCGGTAGTCGCCGCCCTCCGGCTGCTCGGTGGCGATGCCGCTCGTGATGATGATCCGGACGGCGTCGTCGACGGTGATGTCCACCGAGCGCACGCGCTCGTCGGGCACGTGCGCGAGGAAGCCCCCCATGACGGGATTTGGCGCCAGCGGCAAGAAGAGCGTCGTCATCGGGGACTCCCCGGCGGCGGCGCTGATGGGGATGGCTGTCTGGGCCGTCTCGAAGCCCAGGACGTAGACGTCGTCGTGGGGAAATTCGACGAGGACCACCTCGCGGAAGTTGTCGACGCTCGACTCGAGCATGGCGTCCCCCATGCGCCGAAAGCTCCGGTAGACCGACCCGACGCCGGGAATGGCGCCGATGACGTAATCGAGGTAGTCGATGAGCTGTTCCCCGTACCGAATCCGTGCCAATAGACCGACGACCACGATGATCGCAAGCAAGATCACGAGGGCCACGATGGTCGTCAGGAAGTCGGTGACGTTCTCGTAGATGCCGACGGTGAGCAGGAAGTCGACGAAGCCGAGGTTCTTGACGCTCTCGATGAGACCGGCCCACTGGAGCACCCGGATAAACGGGCGGAGTGCGTCCGCGATGAACGAGAAGGCCGCGCTGAGGACGAACAGCGTGACGACGAGGGGGACGATGACCACGATCCCCGTCAGGATTACGTCGACGAAACTCCTGTAGAGCGACTTCCCGGCCTTGCGGGCGGTCTCCGCGGACTCTTCGACGTCCGGACGTGCCATCGTCGGCACCGACCAGCGCCGGGCCCGAATACCTGTGGGTCGGTACGGCAGTCTGCGACCGGAGACCGCCGGGTCGCCAGCGTTCCCTGGGGTCCGGACGGTCGGCCCCGGTTATCCGTCTCCGGTCACGTCCGCCATCGTCTCCTCGAGGTCGGCGATCGAGTCGTCGATGTCCTCGACGAGGCGAGTCTGCTCCTGGTTGGCGGTGGCGATCGTCTCGATCTCGGTCGCCAGCGTCTCGGCCTGCTCGGCGACCCGCTCGACCATGCTCGCCACTTCCTCGGTGCTCGTGGCCTGATCGTCGGCTGCCGCGGCGACGTCCTGGATGCCGTTGGCGGCCTCCGTGACGGCCTCCGAGACGTCCGCGAAGTTCGCGACGACGGTCTCCGTCCGGTCGATCCCAGCCCTGAGTTCGTCGCCGGTCTCCTCGATGCTCTCGACGGTCGAGGCGGTGGTGTCCTGGACTTCCGCGACGGTCTCCTCGATCTCCTGGGCCCGGGACCGGGACTCGCTGGCGAGTTGTTTGATCTCGTCGGCGACGACGGCGAAGCCCTCGCCGGCCTCGCCCGCTCTGGCGGCCTCGATGGAGGCGTTCAGGGCGAGCATGTTCGTCTGCTCGGCGATGTCGTCGATGACCTCCACGATCTCATCGATCTCCTCGATGCGCGCCTCGAGGTCGGCGATGTCGTCGGCCATTTCGTCTGCCGCCTCGCTCACCGACTCCATCAACTCGGTGGCCTCCGCCGCCGACTCGCGACCGTCGACGGCGATGTCCGCGGCCCGCTCGCTGGTCTGTTCGACCTCGCTCGCCGTGGACGCGACCTCCTCTATGCTGGCACTCAACGTCGAGATCTCGCCGCTGATCTCGTCCATGTGCTCCGACTGGTCGGCGGCGATCTCGCTGCTCTGGGCAGAACTGTCCGCGACGTCCTCGGCAGTGGAGCGGAGGTCCGCAACGGCGCTACTTACCTCCTCGGAGACTGTCTCCTGGACCGCTGCCATCTGCTCGCGCTGGCGGACGATGTCGGTGACGATCGGCGTCAGTTCGACGGCACCGATCACCTCGCCGTCGAGCGTCTCCATCGGCACCGCCATCGACCGGTTCCAGAGGTGGCCGTCCGTGAGCGGGACTTTCCGGAAGTCCTCCTCCCAGACCGTCTCGCCCGTGCGAGTGACGGTCTCGGCCAGGATCTCCGACTCGCCCTCGGTGCCGAAGAACTCGTAGCCCTTCATCCCGAGCGCGCTGGCGCGCTCGCCCTGATAGGCGTCCGCTGCCGCTTCGTTGAAGTACCGGAGGGTTCGATCGCGGTCGACGGCGAACATCGGCTCCGGGAACGTCCGGATGAGCTGGTCGAAGAGGTGTCGCCACTCGTCACGCTCTCGTTTCAACTGGTCGCGATCCTTCTCGGCGTCGGGTTCGTCGGCTTCGACCAGCGGCGCGTACGTGGCGTCGTCGACGTCAGTGTTTGCCGTTGCCATGAGAAAGTCTTGGTGTGAGGTCGGCGTCCGGTCAGGTCCCGAGGTATAGTTCCGCCACCTCGGGCGAGTCCAGGAGTTCCGAACCCGTCCCCTCCATCCGGTTCTCGCCCATGTCGAGGACGATGCCCCGGTCGGACTCTTCGAGGGCCCGCCGGGCGTTCTGTTCGACCATCAGGACGGCCTTGCCCGCGTCGTTGATTTCACTGATCTTCTCGAACATGTCGTCGACGAGCTGTGGTGCGAGGCCGGCCGATGGCTCGTCGAGGATCAGCAGATCCGGATCGAGCATCAGCGCCGCGCCCATGGCGACCATCTGCTGTTGGCCGCCCGAGAGCGTCCCGGCCTTCTGGTCCGGCCGGTCTTCGAGCACGGGGAAGCGCTCGTATACCTCCTGCACGCGCTCCTCGAAGTCGGCGTCGAGGTCGCTCTCGCCGAGCGCCCACGCACCCATCTTGAGGTTCTCGAGGACGGTCAGGCTGGGGAAGATGTTGTCCGTCTGTGGTACGTGACAGATCCCCCTGTAGATTACCTCTTCCGGGGGGAGTCCCGTGATGTCGTTGCCGTCGAGGGTAACGGTCCCGGACTCGATGTTGAGGAGGCCGACGATGCTCTTCAGCAGCGTCGACTTCCCGGCGCCGTTCGGCCCGATGATCGTCACCATCTCGTCGCTCGCGACCTCGAGGTCGACGTCGTGGACGATCATCAGGTCGCCGTAGCCCGCCTCGAGGCCGGACACGTCGAGCAGCGTCATACGTCACCTCCGAGGTAGGCCTCGAGCATCTCCTCGTCCTGCTGGACCGTCTCCGGGGACCCCTGCACGAGGATTTCCCCGTTGTGCATCCCGATGACGGTGTCCGAGATGGACATGATGGTCTCGATGTCGTGTTCGACGATCAGGAACGTTCTGTTCTCCTCGTCTCGCAACTCCATGATCCGGTCGAGGAGGTGGTCGGTGAGGTCCGGGTTGACGCCGGCCATCGGCTCGTCAAGGAGCAGGACGTCGGGGTCGGACATCAGCGACCGGCCGAGTTCGAGTAGCTTCCGCTGGCCGCCCGAGAGGTTCCCGGCGTACTCGTCGCGCAGGTCCCAGAGTTCGAGGTACTTGAGGAGCTCCTCGGCGCGATCGCCCTGTGCGTCCTCGAACTCCCTGACGGTTCCGAGCTGTGTCAGAAGCGGCAAGATCCGCTCGCCGGGATTGTCCTGGGCCGCGAGCAACATGTTGTTCATCACGGTCATGCCGGAGAGTTCGCGGGTGATCTGGAAGGTCCGGATCAGGCCGCGCTCGGCGCGCTCGTCCGGGCGGAGGTCGGTCACGTCCTCCCCTTTGAGCCGCACCGCTCCCTCGTCGGGGTCGAGAAAGCCGCTCATGAGGTTGAACAGCGTACTCTTCCCGGCGCCGTTCGGCCCGATGAGGCCGGTGATCTCCCCTTGCTCGATCGTGACCGAGACGCCGTCGACGGCGACGAGCCCGCCGAAACTCCTCGTAACGTCTTCGGTCGCGAGGATGGGCCCGCCGGCGCTCATCGTGTGGCCTCCCCGAACAGGCCGTCGGGCCTGGCGAGCAGTCCGATGATCAGCAACACGAGGCCGACGACGGGCTTGTACTCCGACGGGATGAAGGCCACGCTCACTTCCTGGCCGATCCCGATGACGTACCCGCCGATGACGGCCCCGGTCGGGTCACCGATCCCGCCGAGAATCACCGCGGCGAAGATGGGGATGAGCGCGATGAACCCCATGTTCGGCCGGAGATTCGAATCCAGGCCGAGCATGATGCCCGCGAACGCGGCGATGATGCCGCCGACCAGCGAGATGTAGATGACCAGCCGCTTCGTGTCGATCCCGCGCAGGCGCGCGAGGTCGGTGTCGTCGGAGGCGGCCCGCATCGCGATCCCGATACGTGTCCGGTGGAGCAACAGGAACAGGAGGCCGAGAACGACGAGGCTGGCCGCGATGATGGCCACCTGTTCGGGCAGGAACGTGACACCGAGGAGCGACGGGCCCTCCTCGACCGGCACGGCGTAGTACTGCGGGTCCGTCGACCAGAAGATGCGTATCACGTTTCTGAGGATGAACGCCATCCCGATGGAGACGACCAGCAACACGATCGGGCTGCGGTCCATGAACTTGCTGAAGACGAACTTGTGGACGACGACAGCGAGAATTCCGCCGCCGATCGCACCGATCAGTATCGAGACGACGATCGGGAGGCCGAACCCGACGTTCGCCGCGAGCGCGAAGTAGGCCCCGAACGCCATGTAATCGCCGTAGGCGATGTTGATGAAGTTCAGCAGGCCGAACAGGAGCGTCAGCCCCAGTGCGGCGAGTGCGATCAGACTGCCGACGACCAGTCCGTTCCAGATGAACTGTGGATCGACGACCATCGTCACTCACCCCCTCCGCTCATGCCGGCGAGCGACCGTTCCTTGTCTCCGAACATCCCGTAGGGCCGGTAGTACAGCACGGCGATGAGGAGCACGCCGATGACGATCAGCCGGAGGTACGGCAGTTCGTTGCCGAGGGGGATGTCGCCCGGCAGGAACCGGGTGATCTGTCGGATGCCGGTGACGATGACGGCACCGGCGATCGCGCCGATGTAGCTCCCGGCCCCGCCGATGATGACCATCGCCCAGATCGAGAACGTGAGGTTGGGCAGGAACATGGTCGGCTGGATGGCGTAGACGTAGTGCGCCCAGAGCGACCCGCCGAGCCCGGCGACGGCAGCACCGAGCGCGAAGGACTTGAGCTTGAACCGGCCGGTGTCTTTCCCCAGCGCCTTCGGGACGTCCTCGTCCTCGCGGATCGCGTGGAGGACGCGGCCGAAGGGCGCGTTCGCCAGGTGCCTGAACAGGACGTAGCTCCCCAACAACACGAGGAGAACGAGCCCGAAGTAAAACAGGTCGTAGGGGAGAAACGCCGGCAGGCTCCCGTCGAGCGGCCGGGGGATGTTCTTCAGCGTCTGTTCCCCGCTCGTGAGCCAGGCCTCGTTCGAGATCATCAGCCGGGCCGTCTCCGCGCCGGCGAGCGTGACGATCGCGAGGTAGTCCCCTTCCAGTCGGATGCTCGTGACCCCGAGCAGGAGTCCGAACAGTCCGGCCATGATCGGTGCGGCGATCATACCGACGACGATCGGGAAGTCGAATCCCACGGTCCGACTGGCGAGCAATCCGGTTTCGGTGACCTCAGTCGTCAGGATCGCCGAGGTGTACGCCCCGACGGCGAAGAAGCCGGCGTGTGCGAAGTTCAACAGTCCCGTGTCCCCCCAGTGCATGTTCATCCCGATCGCCAGGATCGCGTAGATCCCGACGATGATCAGGGTGACCATGACGAGGGAAAACGACACCGCCATGCTATACAGCCTCCGTCCGTCCGCGTCTCTCGATGATCATTCTCGAAGTAGTATCAGACGTTTCGTCTCGTTCACCCGCGGGTCGCGGGACGCTCCCGGGAGCCACTCGCGGACAGTTTGGGTCCGGTCCCGCGAATCGGGTTCCGTCGTGTGTAGTGTCATGTCCTGACACGGTACGTCGCCCGGTGATCCCGACCGGTCGGGCAGGTCACCGGCGGCTCTCGCAGCGAGCGACCGAGACGGCCGCACGGTCGCGCGAAGACTCCCCGGGCCGTCGCTGACAGGGCACCGCCGGACAGCGGTGCGGTATCGCCCGGGGAGACGACCGAGTTCACTCTGCCAGTTCCTCGGCGGAGTAGGTGGTCTGTGCCGTCCACTCCCCGTCCACTGCCTGCAGCGCCTGGAATGGGCCGAGGACGTTCCCGTTGTCGTCGAAGTTCTGCGGGTTGCCCGCGCCGTGGTAGTTGATCTCGTTGCCGTTCGCGAGTTCCTCTTTCCCCTCGGCGAACGTCGAGACCTTCGTCCCCGGCGGGTTGGAGATGTTCGTGAGTTGCTCCGGGATCGCCTGGCGCTCGACGGCACCGTGTGCCTCGAACGCGAGGGCGAACTGGTTGACCGCGTCGTAGGCGGTCGCGGCGAACGTGCCTGGAGCCGTGTCGTGGACCTGCTGGTGGGTCTCCGCGAACTGCTCGTGGGCCGGCCCCGGAGCGGGGGCCTGCCCGACCATACCCTCGATGGCGTCCGCGCCGACCGTCTCGATGAAGTCCGCCGTGAGGACGTCGTTCGACAGTGTGAGGTTGAACTCGTCGCCCGCGCCGAGTTCGGTGTAGTTGTTGATGAACAGCGAACTGATCTCGGTCCCGGCCGTCATCTGGACGATGTCGGGGTCCGCGTCCATGAGCGTCTGGATCTCACTGCGGTAGGAGTCGGTCTCCAGCGCGAGCGGCGTTTCGTTGACGACCTCGCCACCGAGCGCCTCGAAGAACTCCCCGACCGCCAGCGAGAAGCTCTGCGAGCCACGGTCGTCCTTGAACGCCAGCGCCATCGTCTCGTGGCCGAGTTCCTCGTAGCTGTACCGTGCGGCCGCGCGGCCGCCGACCCCGTCGCTCGGGACGTTCCGCCAGAACCACTCGCCGCCGACGTCGTCGAGCTGAATCGTCCCGGCCATGATCGTGATCATGGGAATCTCCGCGTCCTGTACCGGCTGGACGAGGTTCGGCACCGTCGAACTGGACGGGCCGACAATCCCCGGGATGTCGTCGTTGGCAGCGAGCGTCTCGAAGCCGCTGAGGGCTTCCTGCGGATTCGTCTGGGTGTCCTGTTCGTTCATCTCGATGGTCATTCCGTCGAGGACACCCTCGCTGTTCTCGTTGATCTGGTGCAGTGCCGTGGCGTAGGCTCGCCGGGCGTTCCCACCGATCCACCCGAGCCCGCCGCTGAACGGATTCAGGGCACCGAGTTGGATCGTTCCGCCACCACCGCCGTCACCGGTCGTCCCACCGTCGCCGCCATCGCCGCTACCGCCGCCGTCGCCACCGTCGCCTCCGTCGCCACCGTCGCCGCCATCGCCGCCATCGCCGCCATCGCCGCCGTCCCCGCTACACCCAGCGAGGGCCGTGATTCCGGCGCTCCCTGCGCCGATGAGGTACGTTCTCCGGTCGATGCGCCCCTGCCAGTTGCCACCGTCACGTTCTGGCATGGCGCTAGAACCAAACTGGCATCACTTATACTTTTGGATAGAGCAAGTACTGAGACAGGCTCATCGAAACCGATAGCCCGGAATTCGGCGCGTACGTCGCCTCCATCCCGATTGTAACACACCGCGTCAATTGGAAAAATGGAAATCGAACGTCGCCTGTCCGGTGCAGACGTGTGAGGTAAATTGCGGCGTTCTTCCGGCGAATTTTGCGACTGCTCGCCGAACGAGGCTACGATACGTACAATGAGGGAGTTTCCTGCCTGGTCCGGATGGAGAAGGTAGTCCCACTCGTCCGATTCCAGCCGCCGACGGGGCCATTCACACGTGTTTACCGGCTTCTGCAGTCGTATGAGGGTGTCACGCCTACCCATACCACTACTTCGCGAGTGGTTCTCGGGTGAAAACGTTTATCCGTTTTATTTCGTTACAGACTCCTATGGCAGGGCCCCGAGAAGGGGATATCGCAGACGGGTCGGTCGAGGCCGTTCCGCTCAGTGCCGTCATCGAGGTCTTCGACCAGCGGCAGGACGCTGCGCGCCCCCTGACCGCTACCGACGTCATGGAGGCAGTCGACTGTTCCCGCCGCACGGCCCACAACAAACTCAACGAACTCGTCGAGCGCGGCGTCCTCGAGACGCGAAAGGTCGGCTCGCGCAGCCGGGTCTGGTGGACGCCCATCGAGCAGTCGGTGTCCGGGCCGGACCCGGCGGGGTCGGAGATCGAACAACTGATCGCGGAGGTTGACCTGCCGGGGACCGGCAAGACGCTGGTCTCGCGCCAGGAGGCACTGCTCGCGGCCTACGAGTACCTTAAGGAACACCCGGAGGCCAAGAAGTCTGACTTCCTGCAGGACGTCTTCCCAGAGAACCCGGCGGAGTACGAGACCGCCGAGGGCTGGTGGAACGCGATCCAGCCGGCACTCGCGGATCTGCCGGGCGTGAACCCGCCGGAGGAACGGGGACACATCTGGCACTTCATGGGCGGATGAGGCAAGTCAGGGCACGCGTCGGTGCCAACGTTTTTGAAACCCACCCTCCTCGGTGGGCGTGAGTTATCGCGTCAGGAGGCACAGGTGGATGCAACGCCAGGGCCAGGAGGTGACGGACGAAGACGTCTACACCACCGAGGAAGAGGGCAAACAGTACCGCGGCAGTTCGTACATGCCGACGGCGTACGACAACCTCGACCTCGCGCCCGAGACCGAGGCCTACCCGGACCGCGGGCACGACGGCGGATCCTACCGCCTGCTGGATCTGCCCCGCGTGCCCAAACTCTCCCACGTCCTGGGTCCCAGCGCCATCATGCTGGGTGCCTCCCTCGGGAGCGGGGAGACCCTCTTCTGGCCCACGCTGGTCGCCCAGCACGGCTGGGAGCTCTACTGGGCCTTCTTCGTCGGCGTCCTGACGCAGTTTTTCATCAACACGGAGATCCAGCGCTGGACGCTCGCGACGGGCGAGTCGATCTTCCGGGCCTTCGAGCGGGTCCACACCGCCTGGCCGATCCTGTTCATGGTGCTTGGATTCGTGAGCCTCGGCTGGCCAGGGTGGGCGGCCAGTGCGGCAGACATCGGCGCGATCGGCCTCGGCATCCAGGCGTCCTCCTTCGAGATCCTGGGGGTCGAACTCGCCGCCTGGAAGCTGTTCGGCATCCTGTTGATGGTGTTCATCTGGATCACCTACCAGCTCACGCCGCTGATGTACAACGTCGTCGAGGCGATCCAGATCGTCCTCGTCACAATCTCGGTCGTGCTCGCGGTCGCGCTGTTCGTCGCGCTGGGGTCGGTCCACGAACTCGCGAAAGTCCCCGGCGGTATCGTCAGCGTCGGGACGCTCCCGCCAGGCCAGGACGTGGCCATCTTCCTCGGTGGGCTCGCGTACGCGGGCGCAGGCGGGTACCTCAACCTCGCGCAGAGCCTCTGGATCCGGGAGAAGGGCTACGGGATGGGTCGATACCAGGGTCGCATCGAAAATCCGTTCGTGGGCGACGATCCCGAACCCGTCCACCGGAACGGATTCACCTTCATCCCGAACGAAGTGAACCGGAAGCGATGGCAGGGGTGGTGGCGCCTGGCTCGCCTCGAGCACTTCCTCACCTTCGCCTTCGGCCTCTTCGTGGTCGCGACGATGATGATGGCGCTGGCCGCCGAGTACGCCCAGGGGACGACGACCGACGGGATCGCCATGTGGGCGGACGTCGTCCTGCCGCAGGTCGGCGCCGTCGGCGGGGCGCTCATCTTCGCCACGCTGTTTTTCGCCCTCCTGACCACCGAGTACGGTATCATCGAGTCCGTCGTCCGGAACAGTGCCGACATCGTCTACGAACTGTACGGCCGGTCGGCCGGGTGGAGCCTCCCACGGATATTCTGGAGTATCCTGACCCTGTTCACGCTGTGGGGGATTCTCATTCTGTCGCTCCCGATCCCCGTCGAGGATCCCTTCGGCCTCCTCGTACTGGCCGCCGCGATGTCCGGCGTGATGATGTGGCCGTACACCGCGCTGTTGCTCGTCGTCAACACCGCCAGACTCCCGGACCACGTCGAGCCGAGCTGGTTCCGGGTGGGCGCACTCGCCTGGGGGAGCGCCTTCTTCGGGTACTTCAGCGTCCTCCTGCTCGGCAAGTGGCTCCCCGACATCCTCGGGCTGACGATGTTCGCGGCCACGGCAGACGTGGTGGGCAGCGAACCCGGCGGCCTCGCGATGTTCGGCGTCTACGTCGTCGTCGAAGTACTCGTCGTCGTCTTTTCGATCCGGGCGAAACGAGCGACCGTAACCGCCCCGCAGACGGGCGACGGGAACGCCCCGGGCGAACGATGAACTGGTCTCGAGTCGTTGCGACGCTCGCCGCGCGGCGCTGGTGGCTCTACGGTGGCGGCCTGGCGGCGCTCGTCGCCGCCCGGGCGAGTCCGACACCGCGGGCGGTCCGGTTGGGCGTCACGGGCGGTGTCCTCGCCGTGATGGTGGCGACCTACGCCGCGGAACGGCGCCACGCGACGGACGGCCCGCTCCATCGGGGCCTGGCACTTCTCGGCGTCGCTGGCGTGATCGGCGGAATCGTCCTCACGGTCACCGGCCGGCTGGCGGGACTCGCCTTCGTCGGCGGCGGGCTCCTGTTCGTGCACCGCGCCTTCGGGGAGGAATCAAAGTGAGTCCGTCGCCGACGGTCCACGTCCACGTCCACCTCGTGATGGCGGGGGCGTTCCCGCTCCGGGTGGCGGACCTGCTGTTCACCGACGACGAACTCGTCGTCCCCGAGTACGAGTACCTCACGCCGTTCGCACTCGCCCGGGGCAAAGTCGAGACCGTCTCCCGGACCGCCCGGACGCTCTACGACGAGCGGGGCCTCGAGGGGCTGGTCGACGTCGCCGAACGGACCCACCGGCTCCCCTACGCCGAGGTCCGGAACGTTCGGGTCTCCGACGGCGGTCGGTTCGCCCGACCGAAGATCGCGATCGACGCGGGAGCGGGACCGCCCTACGCCTACCGGATCCACGTGTCGGTCGACCTCCCGGAACTGACGGCAGCGCTCGAGTCGCTTGGCGAGCGGCGGGGATTCGCGGTCGAGTCGGTCAGCGAAATCGGGTTCCACCCGACGACGAGCGTCCGCCGGTTCCTCGCCGACCGCTAGCGTCTGGCGGCCTGCGTCGAAGCGATTGTGGGAGTCCACCGGTGAAACGCTGCCAGCCTAATGCCACGCCCGGCAACGCGGTTCCGCCGCGATAGCCCGTTCCCTCACCCCCATCAGCGGTATGTGGCCGTTTAGCACTCACAATCGCCAGATTACGCGATTTGGCGGACGGACGGTCCAGGATCCGGTGCACCGGTGACTTTACGTTCGGTGCATTCGTGTGTACGCCCCAGCATGGCAGCACCACGTGTCGACGCGTTCGCCGATGCGGTCCAGGGGGTGGACGCGGCGGTCTCCCGGACGGCCGCGTCGGCGTTCGCCGAGACGCTGTCGGAGATCGTGCGCGAACCGGCCTACGGGACCCCGCTTCCCGCCTCCGGCGTGTCCTACGAGGGGACGCCCGTCCAGCGGGATCCGACCGGGGCCGACCTGGCGACGGCGGCGACGGGCGTGACCGCCGGGACGCTGGGCATCGCCGAGTACGGGTCGGTCGTCCTCCAGGAGACGGGGGCCGGGGAGGAACTGCTCGGCCTCTTTCCCGACCTGCACGTGGTCGTCGTCGGGGCCAGCAGCGTCGTCCAGGACATGCCGGCGGCGTTCGAGTCACTCGACGAGCAGTTCGCCGACGGGCTGGACGACGCCATCGTCGCGACGGGCCCGAGCGCGACGGCGGACATGGGCTCGGTCGTGACCGGGGTCCACGGACCACGGGACGTACACGTGGTCGTCCTCGAGGACCGATGAGCGAGTCCCGTCGCGAGAAGGCCGCGCGGATCCGGACCCTCCTCGATACCGAGGGCGACTCCGTGTTCGAGAACACGACCACGTTCAACGACGGCCGCTACGAGTCCGTCGCGCGACTCGACGACTACGAGGGCCTGAAGGACCGCGCGCGAGCGATAAAGGAGGACGCCATCGCGGACCTCCCCGCGCTGATCGAGACGGTCACGGCCGCCGTCGAGGAACGCGGCGGATCTGTGTACGTCGCCGACGACGCGGCCGACGCCCGCGAGTACGTCGGCGAGGTCGTCGACGAGCGCGACGCCGAGACGGTCGTCAAGAGCAAGTCGATGACCACCGAGGAGATCGAGGTCAACGAGCACCTCGAATCACAGGGGGTGGACGTCTGGGAGACCGACCTCGGCGAGTTCGTCCTCCAGGTGGCCGACGAGGCACCCAGCCACATCGTTGCGCCGGCGATCCACCGGTCCCGCGAGGAGATCACCACCCTCTTCGAGGAGGTGTTCGACCCGGACGAGCCACTGGACAGCGCCGACGCGCTGACGAACTTCGCCAGCGAGTACCTCGCCGAGCGCGTCGCGGCGGCGGACGTCGGAATGACCGGTGCGAACTTCGTCGTGGCCGATACCGGAACCATCGCCCTCGTCACCAGCGAGGGCAACGCCCGGAAGTCCGTCGCCAGCACCGACACGCACGTGGCCGTCGCCGGCGTCGAGAAGCTGATTCCAACGCTCACCGACCTCCAGCCGTTCGTCGAACTGATCGGTCGCTCCGGGACCGGCCAGGACCTCACCTCCTACGTCTCGCTGTTGACCCCGCCCGGCGAGACGCCCGTCCCCGACCTGACCGACGACGAGACGCCCATCGGCGAGCTGAGCGCGGACCGCGACTTCCACCTCGTCCTGCTGGACAACGGCCGGACCGGCCTCCGCGAGGACGACCAGCTCCGGGAGACGCTGTACTGCATCCGGTGTTCGGCCTGCCTCAACTCCTGTTCGAACTTCCAGCACGTCGGCGGCCACGCCTTCGGCGGCGAGACCTATTCGGGGGGCATCGCGACGGGCTGGGAGTACGGCGTCCACGGCCAGGACAGCGCCGCCGACTTCAACGACTTCTGTACCGGCTGCTCTCGGTGTGTCAATCAGTGCCCGGTGGGTATCGACATCCCCTGGATCAACACCGTGGTCCGCGACCGGGTCAACCGCGGCGAGGACCCGGATCGGTTCGACCACCTCGTCGACGGCCTGACGCCGGACGAGGAACCGGCCGGGCTGGATGTCCAGAAGCGCTTCTTCGGGAACTTCGAGACGGCCGCGAAACTCGGGAGCGCCCTCGCGCCGGTGTCGAACTGGGTCGCCGCCAGCCGCCCTGCGCGGTGGGCGCTCGAACGGGTCGTCGGCGTCGACCGGCGGCGCGACCTCCCCCGGTTCGAACGCGAGACGTTCCGGTCGTGGTTCGCGGACCGGGGGCCGACCGTGTCCGAGCACGAGGCCGTGCGCGAGGCTGTCCTCTACCCCGACGTCTACACCAACTACGTGTCCACGGCCCGCGGGAAAGCGGCGGTCCGGACCCTGGAGGCCCTCGACGTCCACGTCAGAGTGGCCGACGCCGGCGAGTCCGGGCGCGCACCGCTCTCACAGGGGATGATACGCACGGCCGAGGAGAAGGCACGGGCGGCTGCTGACGCCCTGGCACCGCACCTCGACGCCGGCCGCGACGTGGTCGTCGTCGAACCGAGCGACTACGCCATGTTCCAGCGGGAGAACGAACGGTTCCTGCCGACGGACGACTTCGAGCGCCTCGCCGAGAACAGCTACGAGGTGATGGCGTACGTCCACGGTCTCCTGGCGAACGGCGGCGACCCCGACGCACTGGCCGGAGGCGACGAGGCCCTCGCCTACCACGCGCACTGCCAGCAGCGCACCCTCGGGCTGGAAGGCAACACGGTGGCGGTCCTCGAAACCCTGGGCTACGACGTCGCGACGTCCGACGTGGAGTGCTGTGGCATGGCCGGCTCGTTCGGCTACAAGCAGGAGTACTACGACCTGGCGATGGACGTCGGGGACACCCTGGCCGCGCAGTTCTCGGACGCGGAGATGGCGGATCGGCGAGTGCTCGCCAGCGGGACGTCCTGTCTCGAACAGCTCGATTCGCTCCTGACGCGACGACCGACCCACCCGGTCGAACTCGTCGCGCCGGAGTGAGACGACACGCGTTCGGAGGCCGGTCGAGCGGCCGCCACCGACTCGCGGCCGCAGTACCGACGGATTGAAACGACCGCCCGGAGGATGGTATCCCATGACGCTGCGCGTGACGAACACCCTCTCGGGGGAGCGAGAGGTCTTCGAACCCGCGGATCCCGACTCGGTCCTGCTCTACTACTGCGGCCTGACGACCTCCGATCCCGCACACCTCGGCCACGCGCGCGGGTGGGTCCACGTCGACGTGATGCACCGCTGGCTGGAACACCTCGGCTACGACGTGCGCCACGTCGAGAACTTCACCGACGTCAACGAGAAGATCGTCGCACGCGTCGGCGAAGACGGCGACAGCGAGGCCGACGTCGCCCGCTCGTACGTCGCCGACGTCATCCGGGACATGCGGTCGCTCAATCTCCTGCGCGCGGAGGTGTACCCGCGGGTCTCCGAGCACGTCCCCGAGATCGTCGGCATGATCGAGACGCTACTCGACCGGGGCTACGCCTACGAGATCGAGGGCTCGGTCTACTTCGACGTGAGCGAGTTCCCCGACTACGGGACGCTCTCGAATCAGGACCTCGACGAACTGGAGGCCCAGGGCGACCCGGACGAACTGGCCGAGAAGCGCCACCCCGCGGACTTCGCGCTCTGGAAGGCCGGGGGCCTGGACCCGGGTGACGTCGAAGAACACCGCCACGACGACGCGGCGCCCGCCGAGGAGTCCTGCCAGACTGCCCAGACCTGGGACTCGCCGTGGGGCGAAGGGCGGCCGGGGTGGCACATCGAGTGTTCGGCGATGAGCACGACCCACCTGGACGACACCATCGACGTCCACGTCGGCGGCCAGGACCTCGTCTTCCCCCACCACGAAAACGAGATCGCCCAGAGCGAGGCCGCGACGGGCCAGCAGTTCGCGCGCTACTGGTTGCACGTTCGCCTGCTCGAGGCCGCCGACGACGAGAAGATGTCCTCCAGCCTCGGCAACTTCGAAACCGTCGCCGAGGCAATCGAGCGGTACGGGGTGAACGTCGTCCGGACCTTCCTGCTGTCGACGGCCTACCACAACCCCGCGACCTACAGCGCGGCAACCGTCTCCGAGGCGGCCGAGCGGTGGGACCGCCTCGAACGCGGCTACGAGCGCGCCGTCGAGGCGGCCGACAGCGTCGACGCGACGGCGAAGGCAACGGACGAGGCCCTCCGGTCGGCCGTCGACGAGGTCCGCGAGGAGGCCACCGCCGCGATGAACGAGGATTTCAACACCCGGCGTGGGCTCGCCGCCCTCCTGGACCTCGTCTCGGCGGTCCACGCCCACGTCGACGACCACGAGACCTACGACTACCGGGCGCTCAGACGCTCTATCGAAGTCTTCGAGACCTTCGGCGGCGACGTCCTCGGCCTCGCACTCGGCCGCGAGGGGACGGGGACCGCGACGCTGGCGGAGGAACTGGTCGAACTCGTCCTCACGCTGCGCGAGGACGCACGCGACGCTGGCGAGTACGAGCGCGCCGACGCCCTCCGGGACGACCTGACGGCCCTGGGTGTCGAGGTCCAGGACACCGACGACGGTCCGGAGTACCGGATCGAGTGACGGACCTGGGCTGAGAAATACCTACGAGCGAAACTGCTGGTCGTAGCGGTCGACGGTTCGTCGAAAACAGCGACAGCTCACTCCGCGGCAGCCCACTTGTCCGCGAACATCTTGGGGCAGGGATCGGTGTTGGAGGGTTCGAAGCTCCGCTTCGCGTGGCGGAGTGCGAACGAGGTGGCCTGTGTCGGCGATTCTGTCGGTGTGGTCTGCGTGCGGTCGCGGGCTCGCTGGGATGGTCCGATGCTCATGGTGGGTCTGGGGATGGGAGTAGTCGTCTGGCGACGCGTCGGGCTGTCAGCCAGTGACTGCTACGGGACGGCTAGTCATCGTACGTAGACGAACCACACCGACCATAATAAATGTTCATGATGGTGGGCGCGCGGTCGGAGTGCCCGAACCGCGCGACGCGAGAGAGGAGCGGTCTCGCGGGGAGATTTCCGTGAAACCGATACCCGTCGCTACGTACCTTCGAGGGAAAGTGACTCCGCGTAGTTGGTGAGGTTCTCGTACCCGTCCGCCGTGACCGCCACGAGGTCTTCGATGCGGACGCCACCAACCGCGGGATCGTAGACCCCCGGTTCGACGGTGACGACGTGGCCGGGTTCGAGTTCCTCGCCGTCGGGTGCCAGCCGCGGCAGTTCGTGGACCTCCAGCCCGACGCCGTGACCGGTGCTGTGGATGAAGCCGGTCTCGGCCGTCGGGTCGGCGCGCAACGTCTGGACGCCAGCCTGCTCGTAGACGTCACAGACCGCGTCGTGGACCGCGGCGCCCGCGACGCCGGGTTCGATGACGTCGAGGGCGGCGGCCTTGGCCTCGGCCGTGAGGTCGTACCACTCCCGAACGCGGTCGGCAGGCTCGCCGCGACAGAAGGTCCGGGTCAGGTCGCCGTGGTAGCGGGTCTCCGTGTCCTGTGGAAAGATGTCGACGATGATCGGTTCGCCGGCCACGAGCGGGCCGCTGCCGCGTTCGTGGGGATCGGCCGCGTCCGTCCCGCAGGCGACGATGGTCTCGTCGAGGGCACAGCCCCGCTCGAGGAGGGCAAACTCGATTTCGCGGCGGACGCGCTCGCTGGTCAGCGGGTCGCCCTCCTGGACGAGGGTTCCGTCCTCCCGGACCGTCGCCCCGGCGATCAGCGACTCGGCGCGTGCCATCGCGGCCTGGTTCGCGGCCTGGGCCGCGCGGACGTGCTCGATTTCTGCCTCGGTCTTCGTGGCCCGAATCTCGGTGAGGACGCCGTCGTCGTCGGCGCTGACTGTCACGCCCTGGTCGCGCAGCCCGTCGGCGGTCCGGAGCGGAAACCGCGGCGGGACGGCGACGGACGCCACGTCGTGGGCGTCGAGGAACCGCGCCAGCGCGCGGTCGCTGGCCTCGCGCGGCCCGAACTCGGCCGCAAGCTCGTCGTAGCCGAAGTCGGTCGAGCGCTCGACGGTCGCCGCCCGACTCTCTCGCTTGGCCCGGCCGTACTCGAGGCTGCGGGAGAAAAGCAGGTGTACCTCGCCGTCGTAGAGGGTCAGGAACGGATCGGGAGCCGCGAACCCGGCCAGGTAGTACTGGTCCGCGACGTCGCCGGCGGCGTCGACGAGGTAGCCGTCGACGTCGGTCGCCCGGAGGTGGGCGTCGAGGGGCGTCAGGTCGGGGTCCATGCCAGCCCGTGGGCGGCGTGGGCTGAAAGGCCTACCGGGGTGGAAGTGGGCGTCGGGTCACCCGGCGGGCACACAGTGGGGGGTGGCAGGCAATCGAAACGGGCCGCGTCGACCGGAGGGCCGAACAGTGGGGCCCGCAACAGTCGGTTGGGCCTCCGTCTACTTGAACCCGGAAACGGGGTTGCCGAGCGGGCGAGTGGCCGAAAGATTGAAGTTTGAGTGGTCTGAGTTCAGGCTTCTCGATCGCGCGGTCGCGGGACGACATCGCTAAGGACCACAGGGCCGAACGGGCGGACGAGCGATGGACCCAGCCCTGGTCGTCGCCGCACACGGCTCGCACAAGAACCCCGACTCGGCCAGGCCGGCCTTCGACCACGCGGCCACCATCCGGGAGACGAACGCCTTCTCGACGGTGCGCGAGGCCTTCTGGAAGGAAGAGCCGAGCTTCCGGGAGGCCCTTCGGACCGTCGCCGCCGACGAGGTGTACGTCGTGCCGCTGTTCGTGAGCGAGGGCTACTTCACGGAACAGGTCATCCCTCGGGAACTCCGGCTCGAGGGATGGGACCCCGGCGCCTGGAATTCTGACGGCCTCCAGGCCACGGCGGCCACGTTCGGGGTCCGCGACACCGGCCAGCAGGTCCACTACTGTGGCCCCGTCGGGACGCACGACGCGATGACCGACGTGATCGTCCGGCGGGCGGAGACCGTGACGGGCGACCCAGCCGTCGGACCGGACACGGCGCTGGCCGTCGTCGGCCACGGCACCGACCGGAACGAACACTCGGCCATGGCTATCGAGTACCACGCCGACCGGCTCCGCGAGCGCGGGCGATTCGACGAGGTACACGCGCTCTTCATGGACGAAGAGCCCGAAGTCGACGACCTCACGGACTACGTCGAGAGTGACGACGTCGTCCTCGTCCCGCTGTTCGTCGCCGACGGCTACCACACCCAGGAGGACATCCCGGTGGACGTGGGGCTCGTCGAACACGGCGCGCCGCCCGGAGCGTACGAGGTCCCTGCCACGATCGACGGGCATCGCGTCTGGTACGCCGGCGCCGTCGGCACGGAACCGCTCGTCGCCGCGGTGATCCTCCAGCGTGCCGCCGACGCCGGCGCAGACGTCGCGGGTGCGCTCGGTGCAATCAGGGCCGACCTCGGTGCCACGGCGGTCGCCGACGGGGGCCCGCAGGGATGACGGACGGCGAGTCCCCGCCCGGGACCGGGCAGGCTCCCGAACGGCCTGACTGGCGTGCGTTCCTGTCGTGGGTCGAGCACGCAACGAGCGAGCGGGCCGACGATCGATCGCAGGCGCCGACGCGCAGCGCGTCGCGCACCTGGGGCCAGTTACAGATCACCCCCCGCCAGACCGACGGCGACGTCCGGCGGTACGACCTCCGCCACGTGGACGACGGCGGGGTTCCCGCGACAGAGCTGACGGCACACGACGATCCGACCGCTCTCCACGAGATCGCACGCGTCGACGCCGACGGGCACTACCGACCGCTGGCTGGCGCCCCCACGCTCCGCACGGGGTGGGTGTTCCGCGACCTCGACGGGACCGCACTCTGCCGGGCCGTCGGGGCCTGTTACCCGGCGTCGATCGCCAACTGGCACCGCGAGCGCGAGGGCGACCTCGACGTCACGCACTGGCGAGAGACTGCGGCGCGCCAGACCGGAATCTACGACGTCGTCGAGGAACTGACCGGCGACCAGGTCGAGCGCCTCGCGGCCGCCTGCTGTGTCGACTCGCAGTGTCTCCGACGCCGGGAGTGGGACGAGTCTCCCGCGGAGGACCTCGACGCGCCGCGTGGCGACGGGGCCATCCCCTGTCGGGAGCCATGCTCGCTCGTGGTGGCCGCTGCCCGCGAGATTGCCGTCGCGGAGCGCGACGCGGGCGAGACGGGTACGCTCTCACTCACGGAACGCGAGCGCGCCCAGCTCGAGCGCGTTCTGGACGCAGTGGCCGACGGTCGAGCGGACGACGTCCGCGACGGCGACCTGGGTGACGGCGCGAACCGGCTGCGCGTCCGCTACCTCCGGGAGACCCTGTTCGGCGACGAGTGACTCAGACGCCGGCCTCGGGCCCGGCGAGGAAGTACAGCGCCACGAGGACGCCGACGAGGACGACGAGCGCCCCCGCGAGCACGAGCACGTCCGAGAGGAAGACGATGGCGACGAGGGCCACGACGAGCGCCACCACGCCGAGGGCGACGACCGGAACGGCCGGCCGGCCCAGGAGACCCTGGTCCGGTTCCTCGGGCTCCGGCGCGGGCTTCGAGAGGGATTCGTCGACGGTCACCGAGCGGTCCACCTCCGGTTCCTCGACGAGGTCGACGTCGATCCAGCGGGTCTCGGCGCCGTAGCCGGAGGCGACCTTCAGCTTGCCGCGGATCTGCTCGGGACCCAGCGCCGACTCGTCGACGTCGACGCGGACCACGCGGGTGGTGTCCTCCTCGACGTAGTGGTTGGTCGCGTCGAGCGAGCCGACCCGCGCGAGGCCGTCGTCGAGGTGGAGGTGCACGTGGAGAGGCTCACCGTGATTGACGAGCCGCACGTCGAAGGGGCCGTGGACCTCGACGGACGGTGGAACCGACAGCGTGTGAAGCCCGTCGCGATTGACGTGCACGGTGAACTCGGCAGGCACGAGGGGGACTGCGCGGGGACGGTAGAAAAAGGTTCAGGGCACCGAGCGGTTCCCTGGGGCGCGTACCGCGTCAGGCGGCCGCTTCCTCGTCGCGCATGTCCGGCGGCAGGAGGTTCGGGATGCCGTCCTCGATGGGGAAGGTCTCGTCACACTCTGTGCAGGTTAGCGTGCCCGCGACGATCTCGTCGCCGTCGCGCTCCTCGACGGCCAGGTCGAGGTCGGCCTTGTCCAGGGGACAGCAGAGCACGTCCATGAGGTCCTCTTTCATGCCTCGACGGTGGGCGGGACGGGTGAAAAGCGTTACCGGTCCGGGTTCGCGGGTCAGTCGTCGAACGGCCGCACGCGGACGATCGACTGGTCGCGGCCCGGTCCCACACCGACGGCGTAGATGGGCGTGTCGAGTTCGTCGCTCAGGTAGGACAGGTACGCTTTCGCCGCCTCCGGGAGGGCCTCGTAGCCCTCGTCGGCGACTGCGTTCCAGTCGACCGGGTCCCAGGTCTCGAAGGAGCGGAGTTTCGCCTCGCACTGTGCCCAGCGCTCGGTCGTCGGTGGCATCGTCTGGAGTTCCTCCCCGTCAAGGTCGTAGGCGTGACCGACCTTCAGTTCGGGAAGGGTCGCCAGCACGTCCAGGTGGTTGACGGCCAGTCCGGTGAAGCCGTTGGCCCGCGTCGCGTGGCGCAACATCGGCAGATCGAGCCAGCCGACGCGGCGCGGACGGCCGGTGACGGTGCCGTACTCGCCGCCCTCCTCGCGGATCTGCTCGGCGAGGGCCTCCTCCTCGGCGTCGTCTTGCAGTTCCGTCGGGAGCGGCCCGGTGCCGACCCGGGAGAGGTAAGCCTTCACGACGCCGATCACCTCGCCCTGGCCGACGACGGTGGGGCCGAGGCCCGTCCCGACGCAGGCTCCGCCCGCGGTAGGGTTCGAGGAGGTGACGTAGGGGTAGGTCCCGTGGTCGATGTCCAGCGAGGTCCCCTGGGCGCCCTCGAGCATGAGCTGGTCGCCGTTCCGGCGCTTGGCGTCGAGGAACTCCCCGGCGTTGACGGTCATGTCCTCCGCGGCGAGGCGTTCGCCGATCGACACGAACTCGTCGTAGATGGCCTCCAGGTCGAACTCCTCGCCGACCTCGGCCCCGTAGACGTCCTCGACGATGGCCCGGTGGTGGGGGACGACGTACTCCAGGCGGTCCCGGAGGACGTCGGGGTCGAGCAGGTCGCCGACGCGGACGCCCCGGCGGCCGACCTTGTCCTCGTAGGTCGGGCCGATGCCGCGGCCGGTCGTGCCCGCCTCGAGGTCGTCGTCGCTCTTTGCCTCCTCCTCGATGCCGTCGAGGACGCGGTGGTAGGGCAGGATCACGTGGGCCCGCTCCGCGACGCGGACGTCGGGGTCGATGCCCTGCTCGCGGAGGTCGTCGATCTCGTCGAACAGCGTACGCGGATTGACGACACAGCCGTTGCCGAGCACCCCGATCTTGCCCCGGATCGCCCCGCTCGGGACGAGGGACAGCTTGTACTCCTCGCCGTCGTGCACGACGGTGTGGCCGGCGTTGTCGCCGCCCTGGTAGCGCACGACGACGTCGGCGGGGTCGCCAAAGAGGTCGACGATCCCGCCCTTGCCCTCGTCGCCGAGCTGCGCGCCGACGATCGTCACGGTCATCGGGCCGACCTTTCGCCCATGCCGGTAAACAGATTACGGTCCCGCCGTCCGACCCGGCGCCAGCCGACGGAGTCTCGACGCTCTCGCGTCGGCTGCGACCTGGCGGCGAACGCGTCGCGTATGCCAGTGTTTATGAGACACCTGCCCATACGAGAGAACCGACTGCAGACGCCTGGAGCTGCCAGAACCGCCAGGCAGGCCGGGTGGCGGTCGGGTGAACGACAGCAACTTTTAAATCCGGCCAATACAAGTTAACAATTGCCATGATAGATAGGCTTGAGAAGGAAGTCGATATGCTGGAGCGCCATCTGCAGGTGTTGCGGATGGTAATCGAGAACGAGCCGATCGGGATCGTCAAGATGTCCAACGAGACCGGCTACCCCCACCACAAGGTTCGTTACTCGCTGCGCGTTCTGGAGGAGGAGAACCTGATCGAGCCCTCGAGCCAGGGCGCGATCACCACCGAGGAGACCGAGGAGTTCGTCGACGAACTCGACGGGAAGGTCGACCACATCGTCGAGAAGCTCGGTGGCATGAAAATCGAAGGCGTCGCCGAAGTCGAGGGCTGAGACCCCGCGATTGTCTCGGACTGACGGTCTGACGCTCTTCTACGACGCGTGAATCGGGACCGCTTGTCCGTTCCGCTCAGAGTTCGGGGACTTCCATGTGGAAGTTCCCGTCCCGTGCGGCGACCAGACAGAGGTGGTAGCCGGCCTTCCGGGAGAGGTTCACGAAGCTCTTGCGGCTATCGCGACTGAGGAGGCCGCCCTTCGTGGCCTCGCTGACCGTTTCCAGGGCCTCGGATTCGAAGAAGCTGCTCGTGACGAGGAAGGCCGAGGCCAGCGCGTCCTCGGTCTGGCCGACGCGTTCGGCGGACGTGACGAGCGACTCCATCATGTTGCCCGTCGCCGGTTCGCGGGAGTCGTTCAGGTTGGCGACCAGGAGCGGGTCGCCCATCCGGTGGCGGAAGATCACGTCGAAGCGCTCGCGACCGCTCTTGTCCTGGCCGTCCTCGACGTACTCGACGTCGACGACGCCGTTGAACTCCACCCGGCGCACCTCGCGGATGGCGTCGTAGAGGTCCGGCAGGTCGTCGGCGTGGCCGGTGTCGCGGATCTCGAAGAGAAGGTCGGCCACGACCCACTGGGCGAACCGGTAGTGCAGGGTCTGGCCGAGCCACTCGTCGAATTCCTGCCCGCCGACGGCGACTGCCGCTTCGTCGAACTCCGTGTGGACGCCCAGGCGGAGGTTCTCGGCGACGGCCTCGCGGCCCTCGGTCCCCTCGTGGCCGTCCGCCAGCGTCGCGTTGCCCTTGCGCTCGTACTCGACGAACAGGTTCGTCCCCTCGATGGCCTCGCTGGGCGTCATCCGCGCCTCCGCGTCGGTCGCGGCCCCGAACTCCTGTTCGAGCCGCTCCAGTTCGGACTCCAGGCGCTCGACCTCGTCCGCGAGGTCGTCCCGCTCCTCGCGCACCGCGGCCAGGTCGGCCTCCAGGTCCTCGCGGTCGCGTTCGGCGGCCTCGAGTTCCGACTCGAGGCGGTCGAGTTCGGCCTCCCGGTCGTCCAGTTCGGCCTCGAGTTCCGCCAGCGCCTCCTCGTCGACCCCGCCGTCGTCCTCGGCTGGCTCGGCCTCCTGCTGGGCGGGTGAGTCGGCTGCTTGCTCGCGACGCGGCGGCTCCGGTTCGGGGTCCGGATCGGCCCGCTGCCGTCGGTCGCCCCCACCCTGCCGCTGCGCGGTCGAACCCGTCTCTCGTGGCTGGGGGGTCGGTTCGGGCGTCGGCTCCGACCGTGACTCCCGCTGGGGCGCCTGCGTGTGTGAGGGATCCAGTGACGGGATCGACCGGGTCTCGAGGTCGACGGCCCCTCGGCCAGTCGACTGTCCGGCCGCGCCGTGATCGGTGCCAGACTGGGGCCGTGCCTGCCCGCCGCTGGCGGACCGACCGTCACGTCGACCGGTACCGCCGCCCACCGTCTCCGCACCCGATGGGGACGGGGATCGGGGCTGGCCGCCCGGATCCGTCGCGGCACCGCTATCTGGCTCCGCTGGTGGCCGGGAGGCAGTGCTGGGTGCCGTCGCCTCGGACGCCTCGCGAGACGTCCGATCCGCGGCCGTACCGCCGGCGCTAGAATCTGCCGAGGTTCGATTCGGAGTGCTCGCCGCGGTCTCTCCGGCGGGCTCCGCGGACGACGACGGCGTCGAGTCAACTGTCGACCCGGTTCTTTCCGCGTCGTCGACGGTCCGGTCGTCGGCCTGGTCGGCCGCTGCCGCGTCGGCCGGCGCGTCGCTCGCCCGGTCGTCGTCCGTCGCCGGCTCGCCACTGGACGTCGCCACTTCCGTCGCGCCCGAGGCGTCCTCGGCGTCAGCAGCGGTCTCCGCGTCGTCGGTCTCGGCGTCTTCGCCCGTCTCGGCATCGTCGGGGGGTTCCGCCTCGTCGGCCGTCTCGGGGTCCCCGCCGTCGTCCGCCTCCGCGTCCGGCGACGGCTCGGCCTCGGCGGCACCTTTGGCGGTCGCCGCGGCGGCCGCGGTCTCGGCCGCCGTCTCCTCGGCCGTCGGTTCCGGAATCTCGATCGGATCGACGTCGACCTGGCGGACCTTGTAGATCCCCACCTCCTCGTCGGCCGTCTGGAAGGCCTCGTCGTCGGTGATGAGCTTGTCGTTGTTGCCGACGTACGCGACGCTCATCGAGTTGCCGCCGTGGTAGACCAGGAAGTAGTCGCCGCTGAGGACGTTCTCGGAGAGTTCGACGTAGCCGGTGAACCCGCCGGAAGAGAGGGTCCCGTCGACCTCGGAGATGGGCGTCTCCTCGGAGTAATACTGGGCCCGGACGTCGACGTCTTCCTCCTGCATCACGGCCAACAGCGGCAGGGCCGGGGCCGGGGCTACGTGGGTCGTCCCCGAGGCGGCCTCGAAGTCCTCGATGGTGCCGTGTCGGACGGCGACGACGGTCCCCATCGTCAGGTAGGCCTCGGCGCCGCCCGCCCTGACGACGCCGGAGAACTCCTCGTCTGCGAGGTCGTGGAGGCCACCGTACCCTCCGTCGAACGGCCGCTGGTCCCAGCCGTCGACGCGATCGACGACGCGTACACTCATTGTAGGACAAAGCCAGATGTGCGCCAAATACTTTGCGGGGCGTCAGACGTCCGTCGGTCGCGATAGCCCCGGATACCGGCCCGCGTCACTCCGCCGTCTTCGCCTCGACGTGACAGTCGTGACCGGACTCCTCGGCGTGGCGCTCGGCCTGCGACTCGGCCCCGACACGGGACGCGTGAAAGCCGATCTTCCCACAGTCCGCACAGTGGATCTCGTACATGGCAGTTCATGCTGTGGCCAGCGAGATAATCCTTGTGGGGCTGGCGATACTGACGGCGAAAAATCGGGCCGTGGAGCCCGCTTTCGTCACCGGCGAGTCGCGGCTATCAGTCGTCCTGGACCTTGTCGCGGATATCCTCGGGGACGCTCGGGTCCCGGAGCGTGTCGGTGTTCCCGAGGTCGTCGTCGTTCGAGATGTTCTCGAGCAGGCGGCGCATGATCTTGCCGGAGCGCGTCTTCGGCAAGTCGTCGACGAAGATGATCCGGTCGGGCCGCGCGAACTTCCCGATCTCGTCCTCGATGGCGTCGACGATGCGGCCCTGGACCTCCTCCTGGGTGGCCTCGACGCCGTCGCGGAGGACCACGTAGACGTGCGGGACCTCGCCCTTCTCGGCGTCCTCTGCCGCCGCCACGGCGGCCTCGGCGACGTCCGCGACCTCGGAGACCGCGGACTCGAGTTCCATCGTCCCGAGGCGGTGGCCCGCGACGTTCATCACGTCGTCGAGGCGACCGAGGACCCGGTAGTAGCCGTCCTGGGCGTGCACGGCGCCGTCGCCCGCCTTGTAGACCCAGTCCTCGGGGTCGTCGCTATCGGTGTCCGAGAAGTCCTGCCAGTACTCCTCGATGAACCGCTCGTCGTTCCCGTAGACCGTCTGGAGCATGCTCGGCCAGGGCTTCTCGATCACGAGGTTGCCGGCCTTGCCGCTCGCCTCCTGCAGGGGCTCGCCGTCGTCGTCGTAGAGGGCGGGCTGGATGCCCGGACACGGGAGTCCTGCGCTGCCGGGCTTCATGTCCTTCAGCGCGGGCAGGTTCGTGATGAGGTGCCCGCCGGTCTCGGTCTGCCACCACGTGTCGACGATGACGGCGTCCTCGTCGCCGATGTGCTTGTAGTACCACAGCCACGCCTCGGGCTGGATCGGCTCGCCGACGGTGGTCATGTGGCGGAAGTCGAAGTCGTAGTCATCGGGGTACTCGCTGCCCCACTTCATGAACATCCGCACGGCGGTCGGCGACGTGTGGAAGATGTCCACGTCGTAGCGCTCGGCGATCTCCCAGATGCGGCCCTTGTGGGGGTGGTCCGGGGTGTCCTCGTACATGACCGAGGTGGTCCCGAGCGACAGGGGCCCGTAGACGATGTAGCTGTGGCCGGTGATCCACCCGATGTCGGCCGCACACCAGTAGGTGTCCTCGGGCTTGATGTCGAGGACGTACTTCGAGGTCGCGGTGACGTAGGAGAGGTAGCCACCCGTCCGATGCTGGCAGCCCTTGGGCTTGCCCGTCGTCCCGGACGTGTACATGAGGAAGAGCGGGTCCTCTGCGTCACGGGAGACCGGCTCGACGCGGGCCCGTTCGTTCTCCGCGAGGAGGTCGTCGACGAGGACGTACGGGTCGTCGTCGGTGATCTCGACCTCGTCGGCGAGTTCGTCGTGGCGCGTCCACAGCAGAACGGTGTCGACGTCGTGCTCGGCGAGTTCGAGGGCCTCGTCGCACTTCTCCTTGTGATTGAGGAATTCGCCGCGGCGGTAGTAGCCGTCGATGGTGACGACCACGTCACTGCTCCCGTCGTCGATGCGGTCGGCGAGTGCCTGGGCGGAGAAGCCGGCGAAGACCTCCGAGTGGGGCGCGCCGATCCGGGCGCAGGACAGCATGGTGACCGGCAGGTCCGGCACCATCGGGAGGTGACACGTGACGACGTCGTCCTCCTCGACGCCGACGTCTTGCAGGACGGCGGCCGTCTCGTTGACCCGGTTGTACAGTTCCTGGTAGGTAATGTGCTCCGTCTCGTCGGCGTCAGTGCCCTCCCAGAGCAGGGCCGTCTGGTTCTTGCGTTCCGGCAGGTGCCGGTCGACGCAGTTGTAGGAGGCGTTGAGCTTCCCGCCGGTGAACCACTCGTAGAACGGCGGGTTCGAGTCGTCGAGCACCTGGTCCCAGCGCTCGTCCCACTCGAGGAGTTCGGCGTACTCCTCGAAGGCCTCCGGGTAGTTCTCGTCGAACCGGTCGTAGATGTCCGTGTCGGTGCAGTTGGCCTGCCCGACGAAGTCCGCCGAGGGGCGGAAGTAGTCCCGCTCTGTCAGCCGCGACTCCAGCTCGACGTCGGCCTCGACGTCGGCGTCGTCGCTCATCGCGACCGACCTCCCGTTGCCACCGTCGATCCCGAGCCAGACCGTTGACTGCGTGGATACATGATACGTCCGTTATATGCTACAGCGGACTCTTAAGCGGACCACCTAACTATCTTTGGCGGCCGGGCACCGGCCGCCCCTAGGCGTCGATGTTCTCGAAGAAGGCTGTCAGGACCTTCTGCTGGGCCTTCCGGAGGTGGTTGTGGAGCGTCGGCGAGGAGACCCCGATGGAGTCGGCCAGTTCCTCGGCGGTGCTCCCGCGGGGCCACTCGAAGTAGCCCGCGAGGTAGGCCGCCCGCAACACCGACTGTTGCTTGTCGGTGAGGTCCTCCTCCAGGGACCGGCGGAACCCCTCGGTCGTCTGGACCGAGCGCTCGACTTCCTGTTTGGAGGTCAGGTTCGAGTCCGAAAAGGTCGACTGGAAGCCGTTGAAGACCGCGCGGACGTCCGTCTCCGTCGTGAACTCCGCCGTCACGGCGTGGATGCCGTCCTCGACGGTGAACTCCGTGACCTGTCCCCCGAGTTCGGTGAGCGTCGTCGCGGGCTCCTCACCGGCGACGACGAACTCGACCAGGTGGCTCTCCCCGTAGTCGCGGATCAGCCGGGCGCTCTCGATGCTGTCGGCGTCGTCCGCGAGGCTGACGACCTCGTCTGGCGTGGTGTCCCGGACCAGTACGAAGTACAGGAGCGACTGGTTCTCCCCGGGGACGAGACCCTGCAGTTCGAAGGAGGCGCCCAGTTGCCGACTCGCCGCGACGAAAAACGCCGCCTCGCTCTGGGTCTGGAACTCCAGTTCGAGCACGCTGTCGGCCAGCAGGAGGTTCCGGCGCTCGATGTGGGTCAGCGCCTGGCCCACCTGCCAGCCCAGGCTGGCGAGTAACTCCCGTTCCTCCGAGCCGATGCCCCCCTCGGCGGTCGTGCCGATTCCGAGGACGCCGTGTGTCGTGTCGCCGTACGTCAGGGGGACGCACGCGATAGCGGTCGGCGTCGTCTCGGCCTCCTCGACGGCCGCCTGGAGCGCCTCGGATCGGTCCACCTCCGTGACCCGGAGGTCGTCGTCGAGGCCGGCTCCCCCGCCCCGCGCGTCGGCGGCGACGGCCGCCAGGCGTTCGGCAGTCGACTCGTCGATGCCGTTCCACGCCGAGGAGACGACGCTCCCGTCGCGGGTGGCCGACCCGATCCAGGTGAACGCGTAGGGGTCGGCCGCCGCCACTCGCTCGCACACGGCCGAGACGACCTCCGAGCGGTTCGACGCGGCCGAGAGAGCCTCGGTCGTCTCCCCGAGCACCTCGATGGCCGTCGACAGGCGTCCCGAAGCCGCCTGGTCCCGTCCCTCGTCGGTTGTCGTTCCCGCAGCCTCCGCGAACACGACGACCTCGCCACCGGACACGCCGTGCTTGCTCGGGATCCGCGCCGCGAATCGGTGGACGGGAACCGGGTCCCCTCCGGACCGACGGAGTCGCACGCGGGCGGGACCGGCCCCCTCGTCGACCGCACCCTGGTCGTCGGCGTACAGCCCCGAGGTGTCGCGGCCGGTCACCTCGTCGCGGGCGTAGCCGGTCAGTGCCGCGAATCCGTCGTTCGCGTAGTCGACCTGCCCGTCGCGGTCGAGGACGACCACGGGCAGGTCCACGGTGTCGAGTGCCCGGCCGAGTTCCGGGTGGTCCCAGCCCTGCCCGGGACCGGCGACAGCCGACCGCTCCAGGGCGTCGAGCACGACGTCCGTATCGACCGGATCGAGGTGCTGGGAGAGGCTCTCGAGGCCCTCCCAGGGGCCGACTTCGAGGACGACCCGGGGATCGATCCCCTCCTCGTGGACGAGCTGTCTGGCGTAGTACCGACAGAGGTCCCGCGAGGAGACTGTTCGGAGGTCCTCGTCGCCGACCATCTCCGCAGCCCGGTCGGCGACTTCCGAGACGATCATCTGGATCCGCCGTGGCGTCACGTCGATCAGCCGCTCGTCGGCGGCGATGTCGTGCTCGTTGACGTAGCGCCGCACGGCCGAACGGACCGTCGGCGGCACGTAGGCGTGGCGGGCGGTCCCGTCGCCGTCGGCCGCCGAGACGGCGAGGAGGTGGTGGGTCCCGTTGCCCGTGGCTCGCCGTTCGAAGTCGTCCGGCGAGAGTCGGCCGATCTCCGGGGGGCGCAGGCCGACCTCCCCACAGAGCCTGACGACGAGCACCTCGCGGTAGGTTTCCGCCGCCTGCCGCAGGTGTTCGTACGCGGCGGTCGTCAGGCCTCCTCTCCCCGACCGACCGCCCTGTGTACTCGCCTGCATCTGAGCTGTTTCGCGGTATTATCTTCGACCGAAATAAATTATTCCCTTCTCCCGGCGTCTCGTGCCCCCGAGTCGCACGCCGCCGTGTGTACGTCCCCACTGCGGAATCGTTTCCCCGGAGTTGGTTTCGGGAACGAAAATATTGCGAAGTCGTAGTGTGTCGCACGTGCGTCGCGCGGGATCACTCGTCACCGAGAGCGGACTCGATCTCGCCGACGATCTCCGGGTTCCGGAGCGCACTGGTGTCCCCCAGTTCGGCGTCGTTGGCGATGTCCTTGAGCAGGCGACGCATCAGTTTCCCGGAGCGCGTTTTCGGGAGTTCCGGCGTGAAGATGACCTCCGTGGGGGTCGCGAACGACCCGATGCTGCGTGCGACGCTCTCGTCGATCCGCCGGCGGAGGTCGGCTTCGCTGCCGTGACCGCCGTCCGTACTGACGAACGCGTAGACGGCGTTGTCGGTGCCGCCGTCCCCCACGTCGACGATGGCCGCCTCCGCGACGCCGTCCACGTCGGCGATGGCGCTTTCCAGTTCCATCGTGCCGATGCGGTGGGTGCCGACCACGACCGTGTCGTCGACGCGGCCGAGAACGGTCACGTAGCCGTCCGCGTCGATGCGCGCCACGTCCTCGGTCACGTACTGCCAGGCCTCGTCACGCGAGGGAGCCTGGAAGGCCTTTGGCATCCCCGGCCAGGGATTCCTGATCGCGAGGCGGCCCCCCTCCGTCGCCCCCGTGGGTTCGCCGTCGAGATCCACCGTCGCGACGTCGATGCCCGGCAGCGCGGGTCCCGTGCTCCCCGGCTTCATGTCGTCGACGCCGGGGAGAGTCGAGACCAGGATGCCGCCGGTCTCGGTCTGCCACCACGTGTCCACGATCGGACAGTCGCCGCCCCCCACGTGCTCGTAGTACCACCACCAGGCACTGGCGTTCAGCGGTTCCCCGACGGAGCCCAGCAGCCGCAACGAGGAGAGGTCGTGGGACGCGGGGTGGTCGGTCCCCCACTTGATGAACGCCCTGATCGCGGTCGGGGCCGTGTAGAAGACGTTGACCGCGTTGCGCTCGATGAGTTCCCAGACCCGGTCCTTCTCGGGGTGGTCCGGGGTGCCCTCGTAGAGCACCGTCGTCGTCCCCAGCGAGAGCGGGCCGTAGACAAGGTACGTGTGGCCGGTGATCCAGCCGATGTCCGCCGTACACCAGTAGGTGTCCGACGGTTCGAGGTCGAGCACGGCGTGGCCCGTCCAGGTGGCGTGGGCGAGGTAGCCCCCGGTCGTGTGCGTGACACCCGTCGGCTCGCCGGTGGTCCCGGACGTGTAGATGAGAAAGAGGGGGTCTTCCGCCCGCCGGGCGACCGGATCGACGGACGCGCCCCGGTGGTCCGCGAGCAGGTCGTCGTAGGCGACGTCACCGTCGCCGAGCGTCACGTCCTGGTCGATGAGACGCTCGACGACCACCACGTTCTCCACCTCGTGTGGCACGGAGATCCGTGCGTTGTCGGCCTTGTTCTTCTGGTGGATGGCGTTGCCCCGGCGGTAGTAGCCGTCGCAGGTAACCAGGTACGCGGAGTCGGCCCGCGTCATCCGCTCGGCGAGCGCCTCCGCGGAGAACCCGGCGAAGACGACGTTGTGTGGCGCACCGATGCGGGCACAGGCCAGCATGGCGATGGGCAGTTCGGGGATCGAGGGCATGTACAGCGTCACGACGTCGCCCTCGCCGATGCCGAGCGAGCGGAGTCCGGCGGCGAACTCGTTGACCTCCCGGTAGAGATCGAGGTACGTGTAGGTACGCCGCTCGCCGCGCTTGCCGATCCACTTGATCGCCGCCTGGGTCTTCCGGTCGTCGAGGTGTCGGTCCACGCAGTTGACGGCGGCGTTCAGTCGGCCACCGGGAAACCACCGCGTCCCGGTCGAGCCGCGATCGAGGACTCCGTCGTACGGTGACGCCCAGTCCAGCAAGTCGCCCGCGACTCGCCAGCACTCCGGCCAGTCGTCCTCGAGGGCCGCGATGTCGGCCTCGGTCACGTTGGCTTGCTCGACGAACGACCGGGGCGGGGGCACTTGCGTCTGGTCTCCCGAGGTAGGGTCGCCGCCGGGCCCGTGGCTCATTGCTCGTTCCTCCGCGTGGCGGCGACATAAAAGATCCATCTACTGCCTTCTACCGGGCCACGTCAGCGGGTCGAGCGGCCATCCCAGAGGGCAGCGTGGCGAGACAGGCAGTCGCCACAGCGAGCGTCGGGTCGGTGCACTCGTTCGACCGCCAGTGGCCCCGATGCCCGGGATTTCTGTTATCCCGTTCGATAATCGGCGGCGTGGTTTTTTATAATCGTTCGGCCACATCTGGAGGTGATGAGAGACAGGCAATCAGGGTCCGGACTTCGCGGACTCCTCGAGCGATTCCTCGGTGACGGGGACGGCGGGGAGCCGCTCCGATCGGACGGCGGGACGGCCCTCGGCCGCGAGGGGTCGATCGCCCCGGTCGAGAACCGGTACGCGCCGGCCACCGGCGAACTCGAATCGGTATACGACGACCCCGAGCAGGCGGCGGTCGGCCGCCGGCACGTGGAGGACCTCTTCGAGATCACCGACGACGAGATGGGGGACCTCGTCGCGTCCTACCGACGGGCTGGCATCACGGGCGCCGACTTCGCCAGGTCCCAGCGCGTCGTCTCCACGGCACTCGTGGACGCGACCTTCGACGAACTCGAGGACGAACTCGGCCCCGAGGCGAGCGACGCGCTGGCGGCCGCCCGCGCGGAGCTCACCGCGGGCGTCGAACGAGCGACCGACGTCTTCGCCGCCGGCGTCGATGCCTACGAGGGCGAGGGTGTGGCCGACAGTTTGGGCGGCGACGAGCTCGATTACCACTCGATCCTCCACCACGTCGGCACACCCCTGTTCGTGCTCGATCCGGACGGCGAGATTCTGACGTGGAACGCCCAGCTCGAACAGCTGACGGGCGTCTCCGAGGAGGAGGCGATGTCGATGGAGATGGCCAGCATGGCCTTCTACCCCGACGGCCGACGGGGGAAGACGCTCGCGGACAAGGTCATCGACGCCCCGGAGCGGACACACCGCGAGTACGACGTGCCCAAGGTCGAGGACGCCACGTTCACGCTCTATCGGGACACCAGCACCATGGTCGACCCCGACGGCAACGAAGTGAACATCTCCTTTTCGGCGGCTCCGATCTACGGCGCGGACGACGAACTGATCGGCGTCGTCGAGATGGTCCAGGATCGCACGGAAGACGTCCTCCGACACGAGCGGACGGGCGACCTCGTGACGGAACTCGAGGACACCATGCAGGCGATCCAGGCCGGCGACCTCGGCGCTCGCGCCGAGTTCGAGAACGCCGACGGCCACGTCGACGAGTCGCTCCTGAACGTCGTCGACGAACTCAACGAGATGGCCGACACGCTCGCGAACCTGATCCAGCGCGTCGACGAGAACGCGAACGAACTCGCCTCCTCGACGGACCGGTCGGCCAACGCCGCGAACCACATCGAACAGTCGATCGTCGAACAGAACGAGATTCTCACCGAGGCCGCCGAGGACGTCCACGACGTCAGCGCGAGCATGGAGGAGATCGCCGCCACCTCCAGCGAGGTCGCGAACGCGGCCAGTCACGCCATGGACGCCGTCGAGGACGGCGCGGAGGCCAGCGAGGAGGCCCAGGCGGTCACGGACAACCTGACCGACACGAGCGACGACCTCGTCGACAGCGTCACCGGCCTCGAAGAGCGCATGGACGAGGTCAACGAGATCATCGGCATCATCGCCGACGTCGCCGAACAGACCAACATCCTCGCGCTCAACGCCAACATCGAGGCGGCCCGCGCCGGCGAGAGCGGCACCGGCTTCGCCGTCGTCGCCGACGAGGTCAAGAGCCTCGCCAACGAGACCGGCGAGTACGCCGACCAGATCTCCGATAGCGTCGAGGAGATCCAGGCCCAGGCGACCGACACGGTCGACACCGTCGAGGAGTCCAACGAGCAGATCCAGCGCGCCGAGGAGAAGATCACGGACGCGCTGTCGGCCCTGGACGAGATCGCCGACGCGGTCGACGAGGCGGCGACGGGCATCGAGGAGGTCTCCAGTGCGAACGACGACCAGGCAGACGCCATCGAGGGCGTCTCGGCGACGATCGAGCGCGCACGGGACCACGCCGAGGACGCCGAGGCGGCCGCCCAGGAGATCGTCGACAGCACGGAGTCACAGGCCGAGTCGGTCGCGGAACTCGTCGAGAGCGTCGACGAACTCAGCGACGCGAAGGCAAAATAGGACCGCAGGCGGATTCTGTCGACGGCCGGGTCTCCGACTCCCGATCGCTCGCTAGGCCGACCCGTACAGTTCTGCCGCGCGTTCGGCGAGCGGTTCGGGACTCGTGCGTCCGGAGACGACGTCGAGTCTGTCACCGTCCTCGAAGAAGACGACCGCCGGCGCGGTGTTGACCTCCTGAGACGCACAGAAGTCCGGACAGGCCTCCCCGTCCAGTCCCGCCACGGCGAGGTCGTCCGGGAGGCGCTCGAGAATCTCGTCGAGATCCTCCTTCATGCCGTCGCAGGGGGCACACCCGCGTTTCCAGACCGTGACGGCGGCCCTGTCGTGCTCGGCGAAGAAGTCCCCGTAGCTGTCGTCGTCTACCGGGTGGACCTGCTCGGGGATCGGCGACTGGGGATCGACCTCGGTGACGATGGCCGCCATCTGCCCCAGGTCTTCGACGCTCGCGTCCTCGAGACGGGCGCGCAGCGTCAGGAACACCGAGAGTTCCTCGCGCGTGACCCCGAGTTCCTCGGCGCGCTCTGCGGCGGCCTCGGCCGACGGCAGGTCGAAGACCTCCGCGAGCGTCTCGTGGAACTCCTCGTCGTCCGACTCCATGTAGGTGTCCAGGTACACCTCGAGGTGGCCCTGGAAGTCCTCGCCTGTGGCTAGCTCGTCGGACACCTCGTCGTGGACCAGCACGTCTTCCTCGAGCAAGGTATCGATGTACGCCTCGGTCGTCCGTTCGTCCATTGGAAGTGACATCGTGAAACGTGAAAGGGTCGCTTAGACGCCCAGGTACCGATCGCGGGTCTCCTGGTCGTCCTGGAGCTCCTCGGCGGAGCCCTCGAAGACGACGGCCCCCTGGTCGAGGACGTAACACCGGTCGGCGATCTTCATCGCCGCCATGGCGTTTTGCTCGACCAGCAGGACGGTCGTCCCGTCGTCGCGGATCCGCTTGACCGCGTCCTCGACCGACTGGATGATCTGTGGCGCGAGGCCCTCGTAGGGCTCGTCGAGCATCATCAGGTCGGTCGACTGCTTGAGTGCGCGCGCGATGGCGAGCATCTGCTGTTCGCCACCGGAGAGGGTCCCCCCGAGCTGGTTCATCCGCTCTTGCAGCCGCGGGAAGTCCTTCTGGATCTGATCGAGGGACTGGCCCTCGTGCTCGACGGTGATGTCTCGGCCCCACGTGTTCGAGGCGTTCAGCGCCACGTCGGAGACGTGGAGGTTCTCCTCGACCGTGAGGTTGCCGAAGATCCGCCGCTCCTCCGGCACCATCGAGATGCCGTGCATCGAGATATCGTCCGTCGGCATGTCCGTGATGTCGTCACCCTTGAAGGTAATCGACCCGTCACGGACCTCCGGCGGTCTCGCGCCCGCGATGCTCCGGAGCGTGGTGGTCTTGCCGGCGCCGTTGCGGCCCAGGAGGGCACAGATCTCGCCCTCCTCGACGCGCATCGAGACGTCGCGCAGGATGTGACTCTGCCCGTAGTAGCTGTCGATGCCGTCGAGTTCGAGCAGACTCATAGCTCGACACCTCCCAGGTACGCTTCCTGGACCTCGGGGTCGCCCTGCACTTCGTCCGGCGGCGCGTCGGCGATGATGCCGCCGCGGTGCAGGACCGCGATCCGATCGGAGACGCTGAAGACGATCTCCATGTCGTGTTCGACCAGCAGGATCGTGAGGTTCAGTTCGTCCTGGAGCTCCTCGATGAGGTCCACGGTGGCCTTCGTCTCGTCCGGAGACATGCCGGCCGTGGGCTCGTCCATCAGGAGCAGGTCCGGTTCGCTCGCCAGCGCGATACCGATCTCCAGGCGACGCTTGTCGCCGTAAGGGAGGTCGGCCGCGGTCTCGTTGCGCTGCTCGTACAGTCCAACCGACCTGAGGGTCTCGAGGGTCCGCTCCTCGACCTCCGGGTACCCGTTGCGGTGCCGGAGGAAGTTGAACCGGAACGAGCCGTGTTCGGCGCCGAACGAGGCGATGTTGGCGTTCTCCTCGACGGTGAGTTCCGGGAAGATCGACGCCGTCTGGAAGGACTTGCCGATGCCCTTCTGGACGACCTCGTGTGGCTCGAGGTCCGTGATGGAGTCACCCTTGAACAGGATGTCCCCCTCGGTCTCCTCGAGCATGCGCGTCACGAGGTTGATGAACGTCGACTTGCCGGCGCCGTTGGGCCCGATGAGCGATACCAGTTCGCCCTCCTCGATGGAGAGGTTGACGTGGTCGGTCGCGACCAGGCCGCCGAACTTCTTGACGAGGTCTCGCGTTTCGAGAATCGTCGTCATTCGTCGTCACCTCCGAGGACGCTGCCGATGCGACGGCGGATCCAGGTGATGCCACCCCAGATACCCTCGGGGAGTGCCACGACGACCGCGATGAACACGAGCCCAAGGATGAGATGCCAGTAGTGCCCGATGACCGGGATGCCGACGACGATGTTCCGGACGTACATGTACAGCCCGGCGCCGAGGAGGGGACCGAACAGCGAGCCGGCCCCGCCCAGGACGGTCATCACGACGACGTCGCCGCTCACGACCCAGTTCAGCGTGTTCTCGATCGGCACGTAGGACTGCGAGATGACGTAGAGGCTCCCCGCGAGGCCACCGAATGCCCCCGAGATGATGAAGCCCATCAGCTTGTACCGCCAGACGTGGAGGCCGACGAACTCCGTGCGCTGTTCGTTCTCCCGGATGGCCTGCAGGATCGCGCCGTACGGGGAGTTGAGGACCCGGTAGCCGACCACGACGGCGATCACGGTGCAGGCACCGATGAGCACGTACAGCCAGTTCGAGGCGAAGATGTCCGGAACGACCGGGACCGGCGACGAGAGATCGAACGTGCCCAGCAGCGGCCCGATCTGGACCGCGTTGAAGCCGTTCTCCCCGCCGGTCAGCCACCCGAGCGGCGACAGGAAGATGTAGTAGAGCATCTGCCCGAACGCCAGCGTGAGGATGGCGAAGTAGATGCCCCCACGGCGCAGGGAGATCCAGCCGATGAGCCACGCGAGCAGGACCGCGAGAACGGTCCCGACGAGTATCAGCACGAGCGGGCTCCCCATCACGTAGGCGCTGAAGATGCCGGCGCCGTAGGCCGCCACGCCCCAGAACATCGCGTGTCCGAACGACAACAGCCCGGTGTATCCGAGCAGGATGTCGTAGCCGATGGCGAAGATGCCCCAGATGAGCGCGAGGGCCACGAGGCCCTGGTACCACGAGTAGGCGCTCGGCACGCCGATCATCGGTGGCACCGTCACGAGGACCGCCGGGGCGAGTAAGACGCCGACGAGCGTGACGATCGCGACGGTCAGTTCGCTGTCGCGCACGCTCGCCCAGCGGTCGTAGAGCGAGTTCGAGCCGTCCACGGGCTCGCCGGGGTCCGTCGCCGACGCGACGTCGTCGCTCACGTCCCCACCTCCTCGGAGCCCATCAGGCCTTGTGGTCGCGTGAGCAACACGATGACCGCGAGCACGTAGATCCCGACCGTTGACCACGGTGAGAGGTTGATCGTGATGCCACCGATTCCGAAGCTACCGATGGAGATGAGCGACACCTGCGTCAGTCCGAGGAGGACGCCGCCGAGGACGGCGCCCTTGATCGAGCCCACCCCGCCGATGACGACGGTGAGGAAGGCCGGAACCAGGATCGACATCCCGATCTCGGGGTTGATGTTCGACAGCGGTGCGCCCACGACGCCCGCGACGCCCGCGAGCCCGGCACCGATGCCGAACATCACGAGGTAGGGGCGACCGACGCGGATACCCAGTAGCTCGACCATCTCCGCGTCGCGCGTGGCCGCCTTGACGGTGAGTCCGAAGTCCGTGAACTCGATGAGCGCGTACACGCCCAGGACGAGTACCGCCGTAATCGAGATGACCCAGAGTCGCCAGATGTCCATCGAGGTGCCGGTGAAGGGCACCTCGATCGGTCCGGCCGCCGGAAAGATGCCCAGGAACTCCTGTGGGAGTTCGTAGGAGAAGCTCCGGCCGCCGAACAGCGCGTGGATCAGCTCCTGAATGACGATGGCGAGACCGAACGTCACCAGGATCTGGTCGGTGTCCGGCCGGTCGTAGAACGGCCGCGCGACGACCCGTTCCATCACGAGGCCGACCAGGAAGACGACGAATGGGGTGATGACGAGCGCCGCCAGGAAGCCCCATCCGAGGCCGAGGGTCGGGAAGCCATATTCTGCGAGCTGTCCGTTCGATACAGTAATCTCCTGCGTGATCAACAGACCGACGTAGGCCCCGATCACGTACAGCGCCCCGTGTGCAAAGTTGACGAACTTCAGGGAGCCGAGGATGATCGACAGCCCGATGGCCAGCAGGACGTAGATGGCCCCCTGCTGGAGTCCGTTGACGAGCAGGACGATCAGGTCACCGACGAGGCTCACTGCCGTCTCACCCTGCTTTGTCGGTGGGGCGACACCGACGTGTGAGTTTGCGTGTGATTCATGCTGTCTTACCGTAGGGGAAACATTGGTTGAAGTTGGTACGGGTCGAAGGGGTGTAGGGCGCTACTCGTCGCCGTATTCGCCGAGTTCACACTCCGCGGCCGGGCCTTCGTCACAGCCGTACCCGACGTCGTCGCGAGAGGTGATGTTGACGATCTCGAAGAAGTTGCCCTCGCCCTGCTCGGACTCCGGCAGCCCGCGCACGACCGGGATGGCCCGCTGGGCCTGGTGGTCGCAGGCGCGCATCGTCTCCTCGCCCATGCCGATGTTGTTGTACTCGTAGCCCTCGAGCTGGCGGATGACCTCCGGCGGGTAGAACGTCCCCGCGCGCTCGGCGGCTGCCGCGTACTGCAGCGTCTGGGCGTAGGCCAGCTGGGCCGGCCCGGACGGCGTCCGGCCGTTGTAGGCTTCGCCGAAGACCTGCGTGAAGGAGTTGGACGGCTCGTTGTCGACCTGAGCCGACCAGGCGATGGTCCCGAAGATGCCGTCGATGGAGCCGCTCGCCGCCTCGGCCATCGGCCGGTTGTACAGCGGCATGACGATGTCCATGTCCTCGTCGATGCCGGCGTCGATCGCCTGGCTCAGGGAGTTCGCGCCGTCCAGCCCGTAGTGGTTCAGGAACAGCGCGTCCGCGCCGGAGGCCTGTGCCTCGGAGAGGTACGACGAGAAGTCGGACGTGTCGAGCGGCGTCGCGACGCTGTCGACCTGGCTCCAGCCAGCCTCCTCGAAGAACATCTTCATGGACTCCTGCTGGGTCTGCCCCCAGGAGTAGTCGGCGTACAGCTGGTAGAAGTCCAGGTCGTCACCGTACTCCTCGGTGACCACGGGCACGAGCGCCTGGCCCGTCATGTACGCGTTGAACATCTCCCGGAAGCTGTAGCGCACACAGTCCGGTCCGGTGGTGTCGTTCGAGTGAGTCAGGCAGCACTGGAACTGGACCTTCTCGCGCTGTGCCACGCCCTGCTGGGCGATGGCGACCGCGGAGGAGGATCCGCCGGAGAACATCATGACGTTGTCCCGGGAGATCATGCGAGAGGCACTCTGCTGGGCCGTCGACGCGTCCGTCGCGGTGTCACCCTCGACGTAGTCGACCGTCTTGCCGAGGACGCCGTCGCCGGACAGGTCCTCCCAGCTGTCGACCCAGCCGCCACCGTTGTTCAGGTGTTCGACTGCGAGCTCGTACGCACGAAGTTCGTCTTCACCCTCGGAGGAGTACGGGCCCGAGAGGGGCACGTTGAATCCGAAGGTCACCGTGTCGCCGTCGACGGGGAAGTTACCGAGCGCGGGGTAGTCGTCTCCCCCGCTCCCGCCGTCGCCACCGTCGCCACCATCGCCGCCACTGCCACCGTCGCCGCCGTCGCCACCGTCACCGCCGTCGCCACCGTCGCCACCATCGCCACCACAACCGGCCATGCCAGCGATACCGACCGCTGCAGCCGCTGCACCTGATTGTTTGAGTAGTCCACGCCGTGAAACGGACTTGCCATCGTGTGACATACAGACTACCCAGAGTAGACCACGTTTATAATAGTACCGTATAATTGTGAGAAATTCCCCCAGATCGGCCCGTCTCGCGGGGTTGCGGCGAGCATCCTGACCCGCCGTCGTAGGTATCGGGGTTATATGCCGGCAATTGACGCCTTCGCCTCGGAACGATCCAGCGGATTTATGTCGTATCCCGTCATGAGAGGCGCGCGCCACTGTACGGCCACCGGACCGGTGACGGAGCGACGGGCGACTGCAGACACGCCGAGCTGACGGGGCTCGTCAGGCCATACCGACCGTCTCGCGGTACGCGCCGTGGGCGTCCTCGAAGACGCCCATGATCTCCCCCATCGTCGCGTAGGTCTTGACCGCGGCGACGACCTCGGGGATGACGTTCCCGCCGGCCTCGACGGACTCGCGGAGGTCCTCGAGGGCCGCCTCGACGGCGTCGTCGTCCCGCTCGGCCTTGACGTCGGCGAGGCGGTCGAGCTGGCGCTCCTGGACGTCCTTCTCGACCTGGAGGATGTCCGGGCTGGTGTCGTCCTCCATCTCGTACTTGTTGACCCCGACGACGACTTCTTCCTCGTTCTCGACGCGTTCCTGGTACTCGTAGGCGCTGTCCTGGATCTCCCGCTGGAAGTAGCCCGACTCGATGCCCGCGAGGACCCCGTCCCGCACCGAGCCGTCGCCCATCTCGCGGATCTCCTCGATGTAGGCCATCGCCTCGGACTCGACCTCTTCGGTCAGGGACTCGACGGCGAAACTTCCGCCGAGTGGGTCGACGATGTCCGCCGCGCCGGACTCCTCCGCGATGATCTGCTGGGTCCGGAGGGCCACGCGGACCGCGTCCTCGCTGGGCAGCGCGAGGGCCTCGTCGTAGCTGTTCGTGTGGAGGCTCTGGGTGCCACCGAGGACGCCAGCGAGCGCCTGGATTGTCGTCCGGACGACGTTGTTGAGGGGCTGCTGGGCGGTCAGGCTCTGGCCCGCGGTCTGGGTGTGGAACTTGAGTTGCCGGCTCTCGGGGCGTTCGGCGTCGTACCACTCCTCCATGACCGTCGCGTAGATCCGTCGGGCCGCCCGGAACTTCGCCACCTCCTCGAAGATGGCGTTGTGGGAGTTGAAGAAGAAAGACAGCGCGGGGGCGAACTCGTCGACGTCCATGCCGCGGTCGAGACAGTCCTCGACGTACGCGAACCCGTCGGCGAGGGTGAACGCGAGTTCCTGGACCGCCGTCGACCCGGCCTCCCGGATGTGGTACCCGGAGATGGAGACCGGCTTGAACTGAGGCGTCTCGGCGACCGAGTACTCGATGACGTCGGTGACGAGCTTCAGGGAGGGCTCCGGCGGGACGACCCACTCCTTCTGTGCGATGAACTCCTTGAGCATGTCGTTTTGCAGAGTCCCCCGGAGCTCTTCGCGGGGCACGCCACGCTGGTCGGCGAGGGCGACGTACATCGCGTAGACGACCGGCGTCGAGGGGTTGATCGTGAAGCTCGTCGAGACGTCGGCGACGTCGATGCCGTCGAAGAGAATCTCCATGTCGCGGAGGGTGTCGACGGCGACGCCCTCCTGGCCGACCTCGCCGTCGCTCATGGGGTCGTCGGAGTCGAGGCCCATCAGCGTCGGCATGTCGAAGGCCGTCGAGAGGCCGGTCTGGCCCTCCTCGATCAGGTAGTGAAAGCGCTCGTTCGTCGACTCGGCGGTGCCGAAGCCGGCGAACTGTCGCATCGTCCACGGGCGACCGCGGTACATGGTCGGGTAGACCCCGCGCGTGTACGGCGGTTCGCCGGGGAACCCCAGGTCCTCCTCGTAGTCCAGGTCCGCGACGTCCTCGGGGGTGTAGAGGCGGTCCACTTCGAGGTTCGAGACCGTCGCGAACCGGTCTTTCCGCTCGCCGTGTTCGTCCAGTACGGGGTCGAGGGTCTCGGACTCCCAGTCGTCGCGGGACTCGCGGATCGCCGCGAGGTCGTCCTCGTCGAACATGGCTCAGTCTTGGAGAGGTGGGCGCATGAAGGTTCGGGGGCGAGTGACGTCGTTGACACGAGGTGACGTTTTTCACGGTCCGCGTCGAAGCCCCGGAGGTATGCGTGACGCTGTGACGCCCGACGACCGGTTCGAGACCCTCGAGACCGACGTGGACGGGTACGTCGGCCGCATTACCCTCTCGCGCCCGCGCGCGATGAACACCTTCAGTACGCAACTCGCTCAGGACCTCGACGACGCCCTCCGGGCCTTCGACGACGTAAGCGACGTCCGGGCCGTCGTCGTCGACGGGGCTGGCGATGCCTTCTCCGCGGGCATCGACCTCTCGGAGCACGAGAACTTCGAGAGCGAGGAGGAGTACGAGACCTGGGTCTCCCGGATGGAGGAACCGTTCCTGACGATCACGCGCATGGAGACGCCCGTGATCGCCGCCGCCCACGGCCACGCGGCGGCGAACGGCATCGGGCTGGTGGCGGCCTGCGACCTCGCGGTCGCCGCCGAGGACACCATGTTCGGTGCGACTGCACCGAAGGTCGGGCTGTTCTGCATGGGACCGGCCGTCCCGCTGCTCGCTGCACTCCCGCGCAAGCGGGCCCTCGAACTGCTGCTCACCGGCGACCTGATCGACGCGGAGACGGCCCACGACTGGGGCCTCCTCAATCGCGTCACGCCCGCTGGCGAACACGTCGAAGAGGCCCTCGACCTCGCCGAGACCATCGCCACGAAGAGTCCAACCGCCATCGGCATGGGCAAGCAGGCCGTCTACGAGATGGCGGGCATGGACTACGCAACGGCCCTGGCCCACTCGAACGAGGCCTTCGCGGCCCTCTGTACCACCGATGATGCCCACGAGGGAATTTCAGCGTTCCTCGACGGGGAGTCCCTTTCGGCATCCGAGTGGCCGGCGAAATGACGGCCGCCAATCGGCCGCGCTGGCTGTCAACTGGCGAAAACCTCCATAAAATATTATGACCCAGCCGACCAACCCGTGTTGCAGGTGAACAGGTATGAAAGCCCAGATGACCACGCTCGACTTCATCGACCGCGCCGTAGACCTGTACGAGGACGTCACGGGCGTCGTGGCCCACGACGGTACCGAGTACACGTACGGCGAGGTGAACGACCGGGTGAACCAACTCGCGCACGCGCTGGCCGAGCGGGGGGTAGGCGAGGGCGATCGCGTCGCGCTCCTCTCCCCGAACACCCACTACTTCATCGAGACGCTGTACGCCTCGAACAAGCTCGGGGCCGTCTTCGTCCCGATGAACTACCGCGTCACTCCCGACACCTACGAGTACATCCTGAACGACTGTGACGCGGACGTCGTCATCGCGGACTACGACTACGCGGGCAAGGTGGAGGCCGTCCGCGACGCGGTCCCGGCCGAGACTTTCGTCGGCTACCAAGCGGCCGAAATCGACGGCGACTGGGAGGACTACGAGGCCTTCATGGAGGGCCAGTCGACCGAGGAGCCGGATCGCCCGGACATCAGCGAGGACGACGACGCGAGCATCAACTACACGTCGGGGACAACGGGGGACCCGAAGGGCGTCGTCCGCACCCACCGGACCGAGCACTGGCACGCACTGATCCTCAACTCTCACATGGAGATCCAGGACGACGACACCTACCTCTGGACGCTCCCGATGTTTCACTGCAACGGCTGGGGACACACCTACGCCATCACGGGGACCGGCGGGACCCACGTCTGCCAGCGCACCTTCGACGCCGGCGGCGTCTTCCGGCGCGTCCGGGAGTACGACGTGTCCTACCTCTGTGGTGCGCCGACGGTGCTCAACAACCTCATCCAGTTTCACCAGGACAACCCGGACGTGGGCACCATCGGCGACAGCGACGTCCGCATCGCGACGGCCGGGAGCGCGCCCGCGACGGCGACCATCGAGACCGTCGAGGACGAGTTCGGCTGGCGGATCATCCACCTCTACGGCCTCACGGAGACCGCACCGCTCATCACGACGAGCAACTCGCCCCGGCGCCTCGCCCAGCGGGGCCGCGACCTGAAGGTCAACCAGGGCGCGGAGACGCTCTGTACCGACGTCCGCGTCGTCGACGAGGACGGCAACGACGTGGATCGCGACGGCGTCTCCATCGGCGAGATCGTCGTTCGGGGCAACCAGGTCATGGACCGGTACCTCAACAAGCCCGAGATCACCGAGGAGGCCTTCAACGACAGGGTCGAGGGCTACTTCCACACCGGCGACCTCGCGGCCATCGACGAGGACGGGATGATCGCCATCCAGGACCGCAAGAAGGACATCATCATCTCTGGCGGGGAGAACATCTCCAGCATCGAGGTCGAAGACGTCCTCTACGACCACCCGGACGTCCTCAAGGCCGCGGTCGTCCCCGTGCCCAGCGACAAGTGGGGCGAGCGCCCGCAGGCACTGGTCGTCCCGACCGACGGCGACGCGAGCGAGGACGACATCCTCGAATTCGTGAACGAGCGTCTTGCAAACTACAAGGTCCCTGACGGCGTCGACTTCGTCGAGGACCTCCCGGAGACGGCGACCGGGAAGGTCCAGAAGTACGAGATCCGCGAGGACTACTGGGAAGGCCAGGAGCGCCGCGTCGGCCAGGAGTGACCGGCAGCGGCTGAGCGGGCCCGGCGACCTCAACTCTCTTCTTGCAGGCGCTGTGTCGTCTCGACGAGCGGGTGGTGTGCGTAGTCGACGGCGTCGATGTCCGCGATCGTCTCCAGGTCCTCCTTCTCGGCGGTCTTTGCCATCCCGAGGTCGATCTGCTCGTCGATGACGATCACGTAGGCGTCCATCTCGTCGATGTCGATGTTGTCGGCGGCCTTGACGCGGTGGTGCCCGTCCGCGAGCAGGAGGTCCTCGCCGGTGTCGATCACGACCAGCGGTTCGGCCAGCCCGTGCTCGAGTTCGTACCGCCGCCCCTCGAGTTCGTCGGCGTAGACCTTGCCCTGGGTCGGCGTGAGGTCGGTCAGGGCGACCTCGCGACGTTCCTCCCTGGCCTGCACGCCGTGGATGTTCTCGAGGGTCCGCATCAGCTTGTCAACCTTGCCGGGCGTGGCACGCTCGATCTGGCCGCGGATCACGTCGGCGTTCGAGATGATCCCCACGAGGTTCCCCGCGTCGTCGACGACCGGGAGGCGCTGGATGCCCGAGCGCAAAATGACGCGGGCCGCGTCGGTCAGATTCATTTCGGGGTGGGCCACCAGCAGGTCGGTGGTCATCACCTTGAAGATCGGCTCGGCGTCGTCCTCGAGCAACAGGTCGCGCGCGCTGACGAACCCCTCGACGTGGCGGCCGTCGCAGACGGGAAAGCCGCTGTGTTCGTCGCTCTCGGCGACCCGCTTGCTGACCGCCGCGACGGTGTCGTCCGGCGAGACCGTGTCGACGTCCCGGGTCATGTAGTCCCCGACCGTCGGCTTCCCCTCGTCAGTCATCACGTCGACAGTCGGGGAGCGGAGAGAAAAAGCCCCCGGCTGACCCCGTCCCGTGCGACACTACCCACGCCACCCCGGTTTCACTCGCCGGCGTCCGAGTCCCCGTCGGCCGCGTCCGGGCGCTGGTCGGCCGGGACGAGGTAGCCGTCGACGTCCCGGGCTCCCGGGGCGTAGACCCCGGTGACCGTCTGCTCGGTGTGGGCCGCCAGGGACTCGAGGAATCGCTCGGCGACGACCACCTCGACGACGTCGAGCAGCGACTCCGCCTGGTCCTCGACGCTCTCGAGCACCCCGAGGGTGATCTGGGCGCCCGCCATGTCCGCGTGGCCACCGGCGCTGCCGATCTGGTCGAAGGCGTCCCTGAGCACCTCGCCGAGGTCGACGCCGTCCCCGCGGGCGCGAGCGGAGACGTAGATGGTCCCGTCGAGCACGCCGTAGACCAGGGTCGTCGAGACGCCGTCGAGCGTGAGCAGTCGGTCGGCAGCCTGCGAGAGGGCGTCGCGCGTCGACAGTCGTCCGACGCAGCTCATGAGCACCGACCCCTCCCGTCGGCGGTTGGTGATCGCGTCGGCGATGGTCGCCAACGTGTCGGCCGTGACGCTGGGGGACTCGACGCGTTCCAGCATGGCGAGGTCGGCGGCGGGCAGCAGTCTCGCGGCTGCCTCGAAGTCTGCGACCGACACCTCCCGCGTGAACTCGTCGGTGTCGATCCGGATCCCGAACAGGAGGCCGGTCGCGACGTCCTCCGCGATGGGGCCCCCGGTCGCCGTCAGGTAGTCCACGAAGAGCGTGCTCGTCGCGCCCACGTCGCTCCGGAGGTCGACGAACGTCGCCTCGACCGGGAGCCGGGGCGGGTGGTGGTCGATCACGACATCGATCGGCGTCTCCGGCGGAAGCTGGTCGTTGACGCCCGGGCGGGAGTGATCGACCAGGGCGACGCCGTCGTAGTCGTCGACGGTCGCGTCGTCGCCGACGTTCACCAGGTCGTACTCGAGGAGGTTCACGAAGGCGCGGTTCTCCTGGTGGGTGATCGAGCCGTAGTAACACACGTCGGCCTCGCAACCGACGCGCTCGGCGAGGCGTGCGAGGGCGACGGCGCTGGCGATGGCGTCCGGATCCGGATTGTCGTGGGTCACGACCGCGAGTCGGTCGATGCCCCGGAGGACGCGGTTGAGCTGGCGCACCTGGACGCCCGCGTCGCCGACGCGATCGACCAGGTGATCGACGAGGACCGCCTGGGGGTCGATCACGCGGTCGGCCACGCCTTCGAGCGAGGCCTGCTGTCCGTCCCGCCCGACGAATCCGACGAGGTGGGCCGCCGGAAACACGTCGGCTGCGAGCGCGAGCAACCGACGGTTCCGGGACCCGTCCGCGTCCAGGGCGGCGACGACGGCCGGGTCGGCGACGCCGTCGAAGGTAGCTTCGTCGATCGACTCGGCCTCGCGAACGTCGTACCCGGCGTCGAGCAGGGCGGACGCACGGTCCCCGTCGGCGGTGACGACGAGGAGGTCACCGGGGCGCTCCTCGAGGGACTCGGCGACGCGCACGGCCAGTGCCGAACTCCCGAGGACCACCCACCTGGTCATGGTGGCCGTGCGGAAGCCGGCGGCAAAAGTCCGTCCATCCGGAGAACTACTTCAGTCGTTCCTGGAGGAAGGAGGGGTGGGCCGCAGTGACGCCCTCGACGGCCATGACCTCGTCGTCGATGACGCTCCCGAGGGCGTCGCCGTCGGCGGCCCGCACCTCGGCCATCAGCATGTGGTCGCCACTGGAGGTGTACAGCGCCTCGATGGCGTCGACGTCCTTGAGCTGTCGGATCACGCCGACGTACTCCTCGCTGGCGACCTCGATGCCGACGATGGCGATGGACTGGCCGGAGAGCTTCTTCGGGTCGACGTCCGCGGAGTAACCGACGATGACGCCCTCCTCCTCGAGTTTCTGGATGTACTTGCGCACGGTCGGCTTCGAGACGCCGGCGCGATCGGCGATCTCGGCGTACGACGCCTGCGCGTCGTCCTCGAGGGCGGAGAGAATCTGTTGTTCCGTCGACTGCGTACTCATTGCCACTACTTTCGCATCCGAGAAAAAATATCTTCCGAACCGTTAAAACGACAGCTGCCCTGCACGAACCGTCACAGGGACTGCTCCGAACGACTCCCGTCACCGGCCAGTTCGTCGCCCCTGTCGCTGTATTCCTGGCGGCCCACGGCGTCGCTCCCGACCCCGTTGAGCAGGGCGAGTTCGAGTTCGTCGGGGCTCTCGTAGGTCTCCCTGCCCGACGTCTCGAGGATGCGCTGCAGCGACTCGGACCCGTCCGGATAGCCGACCTCTGCGTCGCCGTGTGACTCGATGAGCGCCTCGGTGGTGGTCGGGAAGCGGTCGGCCTCGAACAGTTCGCCGAGCGCGCCGAGTTCGAGGGAACTCGTGCGAGTGTCGTCGCCGTCGATCCGGTCCATGTGCACACGACGCGACCGGCGGGAAAGAGGATTCGGCACAGAACCGGGCCACCTGGCGACCGAGCCGTCGTCGGATACGAACGTCGGGCCCGCGCCGTCGGGCCTGCCGTCGTTCAGGTGTGGTAGTCGAGCAGTTCGTCGGCGGCGCGCTCCCACTCGACGTCCTCGTCGTGGTATCGCTCCGCGAGCGGTTGCTCGGGCAGTTCGCCGATGGCCTGCTTCTCCTCGCCGTAGGAGGGACGGTCCGGATCGTGGTAGAACCGACCCGTCAGCACCTCGCCCTCCCAGAGCCGGGACTCGACCTCGTGCATCATGTCGCCGGCCTCGCGCCGGTCGGTGACGTCGAAGTCGAACTCCTCGTCGTCCTGGACGTCCGTGTAGGGGACGTACTGCTTTGCGTCCTTGTTCCAGGTTGGACACTGGGTCAGGAAGTCGACGTGGGCGAAGCCGTCGTGTTCGATGGCCTCGACGACGATCTCCTGTGCCTGTTTGGGGTTGACCGCCGCCGTCCGCGCGATGTAGGAGGCCCCCGACGCGAGGCTCAGGGAGAGGGGGCGGACGGGCGCTTTCGCGCTCCCGTGTGGCTGGGTCTTGGACTTGTGACCCTTCGGGCTGGTCGGCGACGTCTGGCCCTTCGTCAGCCCGAAGATTTCGTTGTTGAAGACGATGTAGGTCATGTCGTGGTTCTCGCGGGCGGTGTGCATGAAGTGGTTGCCACCGATGCCGTAGCCGTCGCCGTCGCCGCCCGCCGCGATCACCTCGAGGCCGGGGTTCGCCAGCTTCGCCGCCCGGGCGACGGGCAGCGACCGACCGTGGATCGAGTGGAAGCCGTAGCTCTCGAAGTAACTCGAGAGCTTGCCCGAGCAGCCGATGCCGGTGACGAGCATGACCTCGTCCGGCGACCGGCCGACCTCCGGCATGGCCCCCTTCAGCGCCTTGAGGACGCTGAAGTCGCCACACCCCGGACACCAGGTCGCCTGTGGCTCGATGCCGGGCGTGAAGTCGTCGCTCTCTCGCTCGCGGTCCTCGCCGATCGCAGTGAATGCACTCATGGTCTAGTCACCTGCCGCGGGAACGTACTTGACGTTCGTAGCGGCCGGCTGGCCGCCGTCGACGCTCGAGGTGAACCCCTCGACGATCTCGCCGGGTTCGAAGGGTTCGCCGTCGTACTTCAGGAGGCTCGACAGCTTCGGCCCGTACTGGCCGAGTTCCTTCTGGGTCAGGCCGCGGAACTGTCCGGTCGCGTTCATCTCGACGACGACGCACTCGTCGACGCTCCGGAGGAACTCGCCGACCTCCGCCTCGGGGTAGGGCATCATGTCGCTGACGCCCAGGGCCGTGACGGCCCGGCCCGACTCGTTCAGGCGGTCGACGGCCTCGAAGACGGTGTCCTGCTGGCTGCCCCAGGTGAGGATCCCCATCGTCGCGTCGCTCGGCCCGTGGAAGGTCTGGTGGGACGTCTCGCGACCGTCGAGTTCCGCGCGGATCGACGACAGCTTGCGCCGCCGGCGGTCCATCTGTGCCGCCCGGTTGTCGGGGTCCTCGCTGATGTGGCCGGTCGGATGGTGTTCGTTGCCCGAAGCCAGGAAGCGCCCGCCGGACTGTCCGGGGATCGACCGGGGGCTGACGCCGTTCTCGGGGTCGTGCTGGTAGCGCAGGAACTTCCCGGACTCGTGGTGGGCCGCCTCGCTGATCTCCTCCTCGGAGAGGGTCGCGCCCAGCGACGGATCGGGCTCCCGGTCGAAGAAGCTCTCCGAGACGGTCCGCATCTCCCCGCCGAGCTTCTGGTCGTACAGCAAGATCGCCGGGAGCTGGTAGTCGTAGGCCATCTCGAAGGCCGCTCGCGTCTGTTCGTAGGCCTCGCGCTGGTTCCCCGGCGCGAAGACGACCCGGGTGGAGTCGCCCTGGCTAGTGTAGAGGACGTGTTCCAGGTCGGCCTGTTCGGGCTTGGTCGGCATCCCCGTCGACGGTCCGGCGCGCATCGCTTCGAGGAGCACGACCGGCGTTTCGGTCATCTCGGCGAGCCCGAGCGGTTCGCTCATCAGGGCGAACCCGCCGCCCGAGGAGCCCGACATGGCCTTCACGCCCGCGTGTGACGCACCGATGGCGAGCGAGGCGGCCGCGATCTCGTCTTCGACCTGCTCCGAGACGCCGCCGAAGGCGGGGAAGTGCTGGGAACAGATCGTGTACGCGTCCGTCCAGGGCGTCATCGGATACCCGGAGATGAACCGACAGCCCGCGTCGATGGCGCCGTAGGCGATGCAGTGACTCCCGGAGACCAGTGCCTGGTCCTCCTCGTGGCTCCCCTCCGGGACGCGCACGTCGTGGTCCGCGTCGAAGTCACTGGCCATCTCGTAGGCCGCATCGAGGATCTCCAGGTTCGCCTCCATCATCTCGCCGTCCATCACCTCGCGAACGAGGTCCTCGAAGTACGAGACGTCCTGGCCGATCAGCGCCGCCGTCACGCCGACGCCGGCGGTGTTCCGCATGACCTCCCGGCCGTGCTCGCGGGCCAGTTCCCGGAGGTTCACCGGGTAGACGTGCCAGTCGTTTTCCTCGGCCCGGGCCTCCAGGTCGAGTTCCGCGACGAGGTCCTCGTCGATCAGGCCTGTGTCGTAGACCACAATCCCGCCCTCGTTGAGGTCCGCGAGGTTCTCCGAGAGCGGCTTGAGTTCCTCGACGCCGTAAATGCTCTCCTCGTTTGGGTTGCGGGCGAAGCTGTCGCCGAGCGCGAGGAGGAAGTTGAACCCGTCACCGCGGGACTCCACCGGCTCGTCGCTCGCCCGTACCTCGACGTACGTGTGTCCGCCTCTGATCCGTGACGGGTAGTGCCGGTGTGTGAATACGTGCAGGCCGGCGCGCATGAGCGCCTTGGCGAAGTTCTGGCTCGTCGAGTCGATCCCGTCGCCAGAGCCACCGGCGATCCGCCACATCAAGGTGTCGTTTGTCATAGTGGTCCCTGGCCCCCTGCGGGTGCCATGGAGTAACACAAGTCCGGTTCCGACTAAAGACTTGTCATCCCTTAATGGTATATTAATGATGATCGTTACCACCCGACACCGCCGATAGCGTGGCCAGAGGGGCAATAGTGCCAGAATTCGCCCGTCGTCGGTCGCAGAAACGCCGGTATTAATTGTGATATATCTTCGAGAGGTATCGGGCTAGCGCGGGGCCTGGCCGTAGATGAGGTCGCGCTGAACCGGATTGGCCCCCTCGTAGACCACCGGAATGCGCACGTCCCGATAGATCCGCGAGATGCGCCGTTCCGCGAGGACAGAGCGGCCGCCGTGGAGTTGCATCGCCGTCTCCGCGCAGTCGGCAGCGGCCTCCGTCCCGGCGGTCTTCGCGAGGGCCGCCCAGTAGCCCGGGTCCTCGTCGGCCGCGACGCGGTCTGCCGCCCGCCAGACCAGTGCACGGGCGGCCTCGAAGTCGAGACGCATGTCCGCGAGGTCGTGTTTGACCGACTGGAACTCGCTGATCGGCTGGCCCCAGGCCTCGCGGTCGTGCACGAAGGCCCAGGCCTCCTCGATCGCGGCGGCCGCCAGGCCGAGGCCGTGGCCGCCCACGACGACGCGACCGTGGTTGAAGAAGTCCGCGAGGGCCGGAAAGCCCGCCCCCTCCTCGCCGATCAGGTGGTCGGCGGGGATCCGGCAGTCCTCGAAGGTGACGTGGGCCTGCTTGGAGGCGCGCATGGCGATCTTCTCGGGGATGTGCTCGGCGTGGTAGCCGTCGACGTCCGTCGGGACGACGAACAGCGAGTAGTTGCCGTAGGGGTTCTCCGGGTCGTCGCCGGTTTTCGCGTAGACGGTGAGCCAGTCGGCCTCGACGCCGTTGCCGATCCAGTACTTCTCGCCGTTCAGCACCCACTCGTCGCCCTCGCGCTCGGCCGTGGTCGTCATCCCGGCCAGGTTGCTCCCGGTCTCGGGCTCCGAGACGGCCAGTCCCGTGAGCTGGTCGTTGTTCGCCACGGGCGGGAGGTACTCCGCCCTGAGGTCCTCGTCGCCGTGTTCGACGAGGATCTCCGCGCCGAAGCTGGCGAGCTGGAGGGTCAGCGCGATCCCGGCGTCGGCGCGGTACAGTTCCTCGGCCATCCCGAGGACTGCCTGCAGGGAGAGCCCGCGCCCGCCGTACTCCTCGGGCAGGTCCTGGGCGACGAGGCCGGCGTCCATCCCGGCCTCCAGCACCTCCCAGGGGTACTCGCCGGACTCGTAGTAGTCGGCGGCCGCCGGCGCGACGTGCTCCTTGGCGAAGGCCCGCGCCTCGGCTTTCACCGCGCGGGCGTGTTCCGGCACGATCGACTCGTCGAACAGGTCCATGTCCGGCCAGACGGCGGCCCGCCACAAATACGGCCCGGAACCCGAACTCCGTGCGGGCCCCGATGTCGGGCCGTCGGGTGGCCGGTCTCAGACCTCGATCTCCTGCATCAGCCCGACCAGTTCGGCCAGTTCGGGGAAGGTGTATACCGTGACGTCGACGTTGGAGTCGAGTGCGTGCACGCGCGAGTCGAACATGAGAGCCATCTCGTCGTCCCGGTCGCCGACGAGGTCGTCGATCATCCCGCTGCCGGGCCCGTAGGTGAACGTCGGCGTCCCCATGTCGATGGTCGTCCGGAGGACGTTCGCCCAGCCGTCGATGAAGCCGCTGGTCATGATGTTCCCGATCTCCTGGATCGCCGAGCGCTCCATGTCCGTGAAGGCACCGCCCTCGGCGACCTCGTCGTCCATGTCTCCCACCATGCCCCGGGCGAGTTCCTTCGCGCTGCTGGCCTCGAAGAGAAAGAGGACGTGGCCGTAGGGGGGTTCGGTCAGTTCGACGCTGATGCCGATCTGCTTGTCGTCGCCCACGTGGGTCTTGATGTCGGGAATCTCGATGAAGTTGATCTTCGTGATCTCCATCTCCGTGTCCATCCCCGTCATCTGGCCGAGGTGACTCGCCACCGTGTTGCCACCCTCCTTTGCCATCCGATTGAACAACCCGAGCTTCCGGATGTCGATCTTCAAACTCATGTCTACGAGTGGTCGTTGCTCGGCGTTCCCGGCCGACGCACATAGTTCGATCCCCGCAGTTTTCACGGACGAGAATTGGCGACGGCGCGGCTACCGGCGCACCGAGACGCACACGCCCTCGCCGAGTGGCAACAGCGCGCTCGTGAAGTCGTCGTCCTCGCGAACGCGGGCGAGGTACTCGCCGATCCCCCTGCTGGCGTCCGTGGCCCCGGGCCGCCGCTCGCCGGCGAGCACGGCGCGGACGGCCGCCGCGTCGACGTGGCCGGCCGTGACGGCGTTGTCGGCCAGGACGACGCCCCCGCTGGCAACTTTCGGCCGGACCGCGTCGAAGGCCGCCCGGTACCGGTCCTTCTCGTTGTCAATCACCACGAGGTCGAAGGGGCCGTCGACGCGGTCGACCGTCTCGAGGGCGTCGCCGTGAACGAACCTGGCTCGTTGCGCGAGGCCCGCGGACGCGAAGTACTCCGTGGCCAGGTCGAGTTCGTCCTCGTCGACCTCGGTGAGGACGACTTCGCCGTCGGTCGGCAGTTCGCGAGCGATCCAGTACGCGGAGTAGCCGAAGCCGGACCCGAACTCGAAGGCCCGCTCGGCGTCGACGAGACGAGCCAACAGTGCCAGCCAGCCCCCGACAGTCGGACCGACGTGTGGAAAGCCCTCGCGCTCGGCCCGGTCGTGCATCTCTTCGAGAACCGCGTCCGGTTCCGGGCCAAGTGCCTCGGCGATGGCGGCGACGTCCTCGGAGACGATCGAGGGAGTCATGCCCGATGCTTCGGGTGGGCACCTGATATAGCTCGGCCTGCAGCCGGCAGCGACCGTCGGCCACCGGTCACACCGGACCCGATTGGGTGGGGCGCTTTTCCCCGAGGGGCCCGAACCTCACTCCATGCCCCTGAAAGCCTCCGGCCCGTCCGGCGAGTGGGAGACGATCGACCGCGTCGACGGCGGGGTCGGCTGGCTCGCCCATCCCGCCGAGGACATGCTGCGTGCGAGCCACGCGATCGTCGAGGACGGCGACGTCTGGCTGATCGACCCGCTGGACGCCCCCGAGATCGACGACCTCCTCGACGATCTCGGCACCGTCGCGGGCGTCGTCCTCCTGCTCGACCGACACACGCGCGACGCCGAGGGCCTCGCCAGGCGCCACGACGTCCCCGTCTATTTGCCCGGGCCACTCCACGGCGTCGCGGCGGATCTCGACGCCCCCGTCGAGCGGTTCCGCCACGACCTCGAGGACACCAGCTACGCCGCCCACGCGCTGGTCGACCGCTGGGGCTGGCACGAGGCGGCTCTCTACAGCGACGAGACGGGCGTCCTCGTCGTTCCGGAGGCGCTGGGAACGGCCGACTACTTTCGGGTCGACGACGAGCGCGTGGGCGTCCACCCGGCGCTCCGTGCGTTCCCGCCACGGTCGCTCGCGCGACTCGCCCCGGACCACCTGCTCGTGGGACACGGCAGGGGACTGCACGAGGGCGTCCCAGCAGCGATTCGGGACGCCGTTGACGGCTCCCGCCGTCGGATGCCCGCGCTCTACTGGAAGACCCTCACGTCCCTGATCGGCTGAGACGGGACTCGTGGCCGTCGGGACCATCCGCGCGTCTAAGTGCGGCGCGCCCCAAGCTGGGGCCGTGATCTACCTGACCGCCGGGTTACAGTCCACGTTGCTGCGACTCGCCCGCGAGCGCGAACCCGAGTCCGTGACCATCGCGCTCGACGTGACGGCGGCAGGGGACCTCCCGGCTCCCGTCGACGGGGACGGCGACGCCCTCGATCCGGAGACGCCCGTCTTCACGCACTTCTACCTCCCCCGGGACGCCGACTCGGTCTCCGCGGTCTTCGGGCTGGACCTCGGCACCCCCGTCGGCCAGACCCAGGGACGGTTCGTCTCACACCCGCACGGCGACCTGTCCGTCTCGACGACCGACGACCTCCACGCGGTCGTCTTCGTGGCCGTTCCGCCCTGGGACGAGGCGTCGCTCGCGGCCTTCGATCGCCGTGGTCGTCGCCAGCCGCTGTCCGTCCTCGACGTGGAACCGCCGGCGGAGTCCGGCGCGCTGTAGGTCAGTCGAGGTAGCCCAGGTCCTGGAGCTGTTCTGCGATCTCGGAGAACTCCGCCTCGGTGAGTTCCCCGCGTTGCTGGTGCTGGATGACGATGCTCCGCAGGAGAAAGCGGACGAGGTCGCTCGTCGAGGAGAAGCTCGTCCCCTCGATGGTGTCCTCGACCCGCTCGGCGAGGTCCTTCGGGATCGAGACCGTCGTGTACTCGGTCATGGGAGACCGGATGGCACCCCGGCGGATAGGCGTTGTGTGACGCGGTGGCGGTCCGGCCTCACCCCAGGGCCAGCGGAACGAGCAAGACCCCCATCAGGGTCGCCCGCCGCGCGCCGAACCTCGCCGGAACGAGTCCGACGACGGTGCTCCCGAGGAAGGCAGCCAGTCCCGCGAGGCCGGTGAACAGAGCCACCAGAACCACGAGAAACGCCAGCACCGCGACGGAGACGGCCGCGTTGTCCCGCCGGCCGACCCACGCCAGGTACCGATCGCCGACGACCACCACGAGGACGAAGCCTGCCGCGGCGGCCACGGCCACGCTGGCGAGGAGGAGCGGCAGGTCGAGGGGCACCCCCGCGTCCTGCATCGCCACGAGGACGCCCGTCCGTGGACTCCCGAGCGCGACCAGCGCGAACAGCGCGAAGACGGCGTTACTGGTGTTGACGCCGCTCGTCGCGACGACGAACGCCCGCGGCCCGCGTCGGGGTGAGGCCACGAGCGCACCCGTCGCCGCGATGGCACTGGAGATGCCCGGGAGGAAGCCGACGACCGCACCCGAGAGAGTGCCCAGGAGGGCAACGCCCCCGACCACCCGCCGGGATTCGGTGACCGCGGCGTCGGCCTGCGGGGGCACGCCGTCGCCGCTCAGTGCCTCCAGGAGGATCGGCGCGCCGAACAGGCCCGTGAACAGCGGCATGAGCATGCCACCCGCGTCGACGAGGCCGCCGGTCGGATAGTCCAGGGCGAGGATGCCGAGTGCCCCCGACCCCGCGACGGCCAGTGTGGCACCCAGTCGCGACCTGGCCGTGGGTTCGGTCGTGATCAACAGGACGACCACGGCCGTGAGGACCACCGTCAGGTGCGCCTCGATGGTCGGATAGGCCCACCGCATCAGCTCGGTGACCGGAACCGCCAGCGGCACCGCGAGGGCGATGGCGAGCCCGCTCCCGAGTGCGGACAGCCTGAGTGCTTCGCGGCCACGCCCCTGGAGGACGAGCCGGTGACCCGGGAGCGCGCTCGGGGCCATGGCCGGGTCGGGCACCCCAAGCGCGAGGGCCGGGACCACGTCGAGAAAGGTATGGACGACCCCGGCCGCGAGCATGGCCGCGCCGAGCAGTCGCGGCGGCCCGGGGACCGTCGAGGCCAGTGCCGCGAGCAGGAGCGCGAAGGTGTTGGCGTGGAGCCCGGGCGTCAGTCCGCTGACAGTCCCGAGCGCCACGCCACCGGCGACGAACGCACACGTCGCGGCCGTCGTTTCGGGTCGCACGACCACCTCCACGCCAGCGAGTGGCATCGCGGGGGACTGGGCCCGGCATGGGATATGAAGCTACGCGTGGGCAACACGCCACGCCGCGAGGCACGACCCGGTGGCACCGCTGCGGTCGGGCGAAAAATGAGAAACGTGGTGGGACGTCCGTCAGCCGAACAGTTCGCCGAGGCCCTCGCCGCTGGCCTCCTCGTCCTCGTCGTCCTCGTCGTCTGCGTCGTCGGCCGCCTCGGCCTCGTCGTCGCCCTCGTCCTCGTCGGCGGACTCGTCGTCGCCGGCCGCGGGGGCGCCACCGGCGCCGCCCGTCGTCGCGGGCACCGCGGTGGCCTCCTCGACGGCGTCGTCGATGTCGACGTCCTCGAGGGCCGCGACGAGTGCCTTGACGCGGGACTCCTCGACGTCGACGCCCGCCGCGTCGAGGACGTCCGTCAGGTTCGCTTCGTTGATCTCTTCGCCCGATTCGTTCAGGATGAGTGCTGCGTATACGTACTCCATTGTTGTTATCCGAACATGTCGCCGAGCGCTTCGCCGCCGTCGCCGCCGTCTTCGTCGTCGGCGTCCGCCTCGTCGGCGTCGGCGTCCTCGGCCTCCTCCGTGTCTTGGTCGTCGTCCTGTTCGTCCGCGGTCTCAGCCTCGGCCGGCTGCTGGGGCGTCTCGGCGACGTCCTGGAGCTCTTCGGGGAGCGCCTCCTCGTCGTCGATCAGCCCGGCGAGCGCGCGGACCTGGGCGTCTGCCTTCCCGATCAGGTCGGGCATGACGTCCGGGTCCTCGATGCTCGCGTGGATGGCCAGGTTCTTGCCCTCGCCGCTGGCTTTGGCCAGGAGCGCGGGCATGGTCGCCGTCGTCGGGACCGTCGCGTTGATCGCGAGGTTCCGGGCGCGACCGGCAGCCGCCTGGACGTCCGTCCGGTACTCCTCGACGTCGAGCGCGAGGTCCTCCGGCTCGAAGACGACGCCGTCGGCGAAGACGGCGCGCAGGTCCAGTCCCACTTCCTTCGGCTCGATGCCGAGTTCCGTGAGGACGTTCGCCAGGTCGGCCGACACCGTCTCGCCGGCCTCGAGGACCGTCGAGTCCTCGGTGACCTTGATCGAGCCCTCGTCGATGCGGGCCGCGGCGCCGACGGACTGCAGTTCGCCGACGAACGGCCCCGGGTCGACGCCCGTGTCGCCCTCGGGGACGACGATGTCGTTGGGCGCGACCTCCCCGGCGTTGATCGGTGCCGAGGTCTTGGACGCCTCTAACTGCTGGAACAGCGAGAACGGGTTCTCGTCCGTTCCGACCAGGCCGACCTGGCCGGTGACGAGGTCCGTGAGCTGCTCTGCGCCCTCGTCGACCTCCTCCAGAGCACGCACGAGCAGCGTGTTCCGCGAGACGCGCAGTTGGGCGGTCCCGTGGAGGTTTCGTCGCATGTCCTGGAGCTGGCGGCTCGGGATGCCGGTGATGTCCACGACGCCGACGCTCTCGTAGGACTCGAGCAGGGCGACGATGTCGTCGACCTCCTCGCGCTTCCACTGCGGGATCGTCTCGGTCTTGCGTTCTGCGCTCATTAGACGACCTCCACGGCGGGGCCCATCGTCGTCTTGACGTAGACGCCGTCGATGTTCAGCGGCCCCTTCTCCAGGTCGGCGTGCAGCCGCCGGAGGATGACGTCGATGTTGTCGGCGATGTCCTCCGCGGACATGTCCTCCGCGCCGACGCGCGTGTGGAAGGTCCGCCGGTCGCCGCTCCGGAGCTGGACGGTGTTTTTCAGTCGCTCGATCATCTCGACCACGTCGTCGTCGGGGCTGATCGGATCGGGCATCTTCCCCCGGGGACCGAGTACGGTCCCGAGGTACCGCCCGATGTCCTGCATCAGCCGCTCCTCCGCGAGGAAGAAGTCCGCCTCGTCCGCGAGGTCCTTCGCCTCGTTGTCGTCGTCGCCGAGCTCGGCGAGCTCGTCGGCGTCGAGAACTTGGTCTGCGACCTCGTCGGCACGAACGGCGGTCTCGCCCTCCGCGAAGACGACGATGGTGGTCTCCTGGCCGGTCCCGGCCGGGAGAACCACGCTCTCGTCGACGCGGTTCGAGGGGTCGTCGAGGTCAAGATCGCGCAGATTGATCGCGACGTCGACCGTCTCGCGGAAGTTCCGCTCGGGTCGATCGTCGAGTGCGCGAGTGACTGCTGCTTCGATTTCCTGATCTGCCATCGTTCACCTCCGTAGTGCGCCACGTGGCTCCTACGGGTCAGTGAAACAGGCCGAGGCCTGTCTCGTCCGGGGAGTGGTCGATGCCGCACTTAAAACCGTCGAACGCGGGACTCGGCCGGTCTCCGCCACGGCGGCGGCCGCCGAACCACGGCCGGTTCTCAGGAATTGCTCTCGGTGGGCTACCTATATACGTGGCGCTGACCATCCGCCGACAGATGCGCCTCCGCACGGCCCTCCTCGGGGTCCTGGTGATCGTGGCCCTCCTGCTGTCCGGGACCGTCTACGCGGGCTTCGAACTCCACAAGGAGGCGGTCGTCGAATCGGAACAGCGCAACCTCGACGCCACGGTCGAGTCGCAGGCGCGGAACCTGGCGACGCGCATGGAGGAGAAAGAGGCGATCGCCGGGCTCGCGGCGTCGAACCCGGACGTGATGACGAGGGGGGACTCGTGGCGGTCGGAGCGGGTCCTCCGTCGGTTCGTCGACCAGACCGCCTTCGACGGGGCGTCGATCATCGACGCGGACGGCGTCATGGTCGAGATTGTGGCTCGGAACCTCTCGACCGACCAGCGACGCGAGCTGATCGGTTCGGAGTTCGGAGACCGGACCTACGTGCAGCGGGCGCTAGCCGGCGAGACCTACGTCGGCGAGCCGATCACGGCAGACAGCGGCAACGCCATCGTTCCGATCAGCGTGCCCATCCGACGCAACGGCCGGACCGTCGGCGCGTTCACCAGCACGATCCACCTCCGCCAGACGGGCATCTTCGACGACATGGAGGCGAACCTCGCGAGCGGGCAAACGCTGTCGATCAGCTACGGCGAGACACCGGTGTACCGATCGGCACAGGCACCGGCGGACTCGCTCACCGCCACGGGTGGCGTGGCGGACTCGCCCTGGCGCGTCACGGTCGCGGAGGACCGCAGCCAGCTGGACGACGCCTTGCGTTTCGCAACCGGGATCCAGTTCGGCGCGGTCGGGGTCGCCGTCCTCACGATCGTCGGCCTCGGGCTGTGGGTCTTCCGCTCGACCGTGGCGAACCTTCGAACGCTGATCGACGGCCTGGGCGACCTCGAACGCGGTCACTACGGGCGGCGCGTCGACCTCGGCCGGACGGACGAGTGGCAGCGGATCGCCTCCCAGTTTGGCTCCCTGGCCGACACGCTCGACCAGCGGGAGTCCCAGCTCCGGGTGCTCAACCGCGTCCTCCGGCACAACCTCCGCAACGACATGAGCGTCGTCATCGCCCACGCCGAGATGCTCCGCGAGGAGGGCACGGCACGGCCAGAGCGCGTCGAGACGATCCGCCAGACCGCCCACGACCTCGTGCAGACGAGCGACCACGCCAGGGCGATCTACCAGGAACTGCTCGGCGACGGCCCGGCCGACCGTCGGCCCGTCGACCTCGTGGCGGTCGTCGAGTCGTCGGTCGAGTCGCTCCGCGAGGACTTCCCGGAGAGTCGGATCGAGACTGACCTGCCGGCCTCGGCCTGGGTCATGGACGGTGACGCCGTGCCGGTGATCGTCGAAGAACTGGGACGGAACGCGCTCGCACACAACGACCGTCCGGCGTCCGACCGCGAACTCTCGATCGCGGTCGAGTCGGCGGCAGATGGGGTCCGGCTCGTCGTCCGCGACAACGGCCCGGGCTTGCCCGACGTGGAGGCCGAACTCCTGACCGGCGACCTCGAGGAGACGGACATCGAACACGGGAGCGGCCTCGGCCTCTGGGTGGTCAGCTGGCTCGTGGCCCGTCTGGGCGGTGACGTCTCGGTAGAACAGTTGGCCGACCGCGGCAGCACCGTCACCGTGACGTTTCCGTCGGCGGACGACGACGTGAGCGACGCCGCTGCCAACGGATAGGCGAGTCACTCGCGTTCGGCGGCGTCTGCTCGGCGACGAACGGAACCCGCGAGAACGTCGATTCCGATTCGATTACGCCGTCGCTTCCGCGGCGAACCGGTCGTCGTACTCGCCGGCGTCGATCCTCTCTTTGAACTCGCGGGGATTCTCGCCCTCGATGGTGACGCCGAGGCTGGTGCAGGTCCCGACGACCTCCTTGGCGGCGTTCTTGAGATCGTAGGACAGCAGGTCGGTCTGCTTTTGCTCGGCGATCTGTTTGACCTGGTCGACGGAGAGATCGGCGACGAAGTCCTCCTGGGGCTCGCCGCTGCCGGTCTCGAACCCGGCCTCGTCCTTGATGAGTTCGGCCGTCGGCGGGACGCCGACTTCGATCTCGAAGGAGCCGTCCTCCTCGTAGGTGACGGTCACCGGCACCTCGGTGCCCTCGAAGGCTTCGGTCTCGTCGTTGATCTGCTGGACGACTGCCTGGACGTCGACCGGCGTCGGGCCGAGTTCCGGTCCGAGCGGCGGGCCCGGATCCACCTGGCCGCCGGGGACCAGGACTTCGATCGTGTCTGCCATACAGGGACAGTCCGCTGGCGCGGTGTTAAGGGTTGCTTTTTGGCCGAATCGACGGCTCGGACGTCCCCGAGGGCGCCTCTCCCCTCCCGGGCGGCCGAACGTGGCCGGCGGGCCGGTCAGGCCACGGAGACCCCACGCCGGGCCAGAAAGGCCCCGACCTCCTTGATGACGACCGGGCTGCCGATGAGGCGGACCTCGCCGTCGGCGTGGTGGACCGTCACCTGGAAGCGGTCGGCCAGTTCCGCCTCGACGTCCGCGATGGTGCCCGGCGGCAACCGGATCTGCGTACTGTCACGCAGTCTGGCGGGGTCCGACATTACGTAGGAATAATCGTGTAGGTTCGTATGAAGCTATCGAAGCACGCTCGCCCGGGCCCGGACGAAAGCCCTTTTGCCCGACCGGGGCCGACCTCGGGGTGATGGGGATCGAGGAGGAGATCGAGGAGATCCAGGAGGAGATCCGCGAGACTCCCTACAACAAGTCCACCGAGGCCCACATCGGCCGGCTGAAGGCCAAGCTCGCCGAGCTGAAGGAAAACCGCGAGGCCCAGCAGGCCGGGTCCGGCGGCGGTCCGGGCTACGCCGTCGAGAAGACCGGCGACGCCACGGTGGCCCTCGTCGGCTTTCCCAGCGTCGGGAAGTCCACCCTCCTCAACGCCCTCACGAACGCCGACAGCGAGGTCGGCGCCTACGAGTTCACGACCCTCGACGTCAACCCCGGAATGCTCCAGTACCGTGGCGCCAACATCCAGCTCCTCGACGTTCCGGGACTGATCGAAGGTGCGGCCGGCGGCCGCGGCGGCGGCAAGGAGGTCCTCTCCGTCGTCCGGACGGCGGACCTGGTGATCTTCGTCCTCTCGGTCTTCGAGATCGACCAGTACGAGCGTCTCCACGATGAGCTGTACAAGAACGGCATCCGCCTCGACACGGAGCCACCCCGGGTCTCCGTTCGGCCGAAGGCCAAGGACGGCATCTCGGTGACGGCCAGCGTCGACCTCGACCTGGACGAGGAGACGATCGCGGGCGTCCTCCGGGAGCACGGGTACGTCAACGCCGACGTGACGATCGGCGAGCAGGTCGACATCGACGAACTCGTCGACGGCGTCATGGACGACCGGGTCTACCTACCGTCGGTCGTCGCCGTCAACAAGGCCGACCTCATCGAACCCGACTACAAGGCGACAGTCGACGCCGACCTCGAGGCCCACGACATCGACCCGGACGAGGCGATCTTCATCAGCGCCGAGGCCGAGAAGGGTCTCGACGCGCTCCGCGATCGCATTTGGGACGAAATCGGGCTGATCCGGATCTACATGGACAAGCCCGGTCGCGGCGTCGACTACGAGGAGCCCCTCGTCCTCCGCGACGGCGACAGCGTCGGCGACGCCTGCGAGAAACTGGGCGGGTCCTTCGACGAACGCTTCCGCTTCGCGCGCGTCTCCGGCCCGAGCGCCAAGCACGACGAACAGCAGGTCGGCCGCGACCACGAACTCGCCGACGAGGACGTGCTCCGGATCGTCGCCAGGAAGTGACGACGGCATGGAGGCCCGCCGTCGACTCCTCGCGATACTCGCCGTCGGCATCGTCCCCTGGACCGTCGTGGTCGTGGGTGGAGACGCCACGCTCGTCCTCTCGGTCGGTCTCCTGGATCCGACGACCCTGACGCTCACCGACGTCTACGCCTACACCTTCGTCCACACGCGCGGCCTCCCGGCGTCGCTGTTCGCCTGGCCGCTCGGCGCGGCCCTCTACCTGCTCGCGCTCGGGAGCGCGCTCCTCGGAACCGCCACCGGCCACGAGGACCGCCGCGTGACCGCGGGACTGCTCGTACTCGTCGCGCTCACCCAGTTGACGGTCGCCTGGGGCCTGACCACCCGACTCGGCTCCGTGGCGGTCCCCCTCGGGAGCGTCGCAGCGCTCGCGGTCGTGGCCCTCGTTGAGTGGCCGGCCATCCGTGGCTCCGTTCTCCCGGCGAGTCGGTGAGCCACGCTGTGGCCAGAAGGCCTTCATCCTCGCTCCCCTTCGCTCACGCGCCCGCGAGCGAGGGCTCGCGGGCCGTCCGCCCCGGCACCAGGTGGTCGAAAGTCATAACCCCGGAGGGGGTTACGGGTGGAACATGAGCACACCGCCGGGGGAGTACTACACGCAGGAACGCTGGCAGAACTGGCTCGGCCGCATCCGCGAGGAGGAGGTCGATCCGGAGGACGAGGACTCGGCGCGCCTGCTGCTCAACCTCCAGGACGACACCGCCATCGCCGTGGCGAAGATCATCACCGACTACGACGACGGCGAACTCGACGAGAAGACCGCCCTCCAGGAGTTGACCGACATCGAGGAGATCGTCCTCCCCGAGGTCGAGATCGAGGACGAGGAGAAGGCGATGCTCCTCGACGGCGTCCAGCGCTCGCTGATGTGCGTCCTCTACGCCGGCCAGGAGTACGTCGCCGGCGGTGCCGCAGACGAGGGGGGCGTCGCCGAGTACGTCGAGGCCGCGGCCGACGCCGAGGCCGAGGAGGACCTGGACGCCGCGCTGGGCTACTGCGTCCAGGCGGGGACGCTGATCATCGACGGCGACGACCTCGACATGGACCTGGTGGAGGACCTGGAGTTCGGCTTCGTCGCCGAGTGGGTCAACGGCCTCGACAGCCTCCAGACCGCACTGGCCGACCCCGAGGTCGTCGAAGAAGAGGACGAGGACTAGCGGTTTCGCCACCGGACACCGGCGGGCAGGTTTTTAAGCGGGGCGTCTAAAGGGCCAGTCAATGTCGCTTCGGGACGACCGCCGGGCCCAGTCGATCCAGATCGGGGCCGTATTGTTGTTCGGCGTGTTGATCATTCTCCTCGCGACCTACCAGGCATTCGTCGTCCCGAACCAGAACCGCGAGGTGGAGGGCAACCACGTCGCGACCATCACCCAGCAGATGCAGGAGGTGCGCAACGCGATCGTATCGATGCCCGGCTCTGGTGGCGGCCAGTCCATCACGCTGACCCTGGGTGTGGAATACCCCTCCCGCGTAATCGCCCTGAATCCGCCGTCGCCGACGGGGACCGTTCGGACGCTCGGGACGACGGACGGCGGCGTAAACACGACCGTCGCCAATGCCGTCGCCACCGATGGCGAGGTCGACGACTACTGGACGGGGACGAACCGATCCGTCAATTCCGGTGGAATTGCGTATCGGCCGGGATACCACGAATATCAGAATCCACCGACGATCGTCTACGAGAACTCCCTGCTGTACCACCAGTTCGACAGCGGGAACCTCACGCGTGCCGGACAGCGCCTGATCGACGGACGACGCATCTCACTCGTCGCGGTCAACGGGTCGCTGAACCGAGCAGCGAGTGGTTCTGTCGCGATGGACCTCCAGGACGTCAGTTCCTCCTCGCGACGGATTTCAGTCACGAACGAACCTGGGCAGAACGTGACGCTCGACATAGCCACTCGGTTCAACAGAAGCCAGTGGGAGACCGAACTGGCTGCTACGGGAGACTACGAGGATCCGGACGGGTACGTCGCCAAAGTAACGCAATCGGAGATTCCCGATTCGGAGTTCGACGTCGTGCACCTCCATCTGGAGCGAGACGAGACGTACGCACTCCAGATGGCGAAAGTGGGTGTGGGGACGGGCGTTGCCGGGACGACTCCCAAGTACATCACAGCCGCGACGAGCCAGAACGTCGAACCAGGGGAAAGCTTCACGGCCGAGGTTCGGGACGGACTGAACAACCCAGTCAGCGGTGTGCCCGTCCAACCAGATGGGTGCGGACTTCAGACGAAGATGAGCGACGCAAACGGGCAGGCAACGTTTGCCTGCTCACAGTCGGGTACGGTCGAACTGCAAATCAAGGATGGAAATGAAGACAACGAGACGGTTACGTTTGGGTCAGGTGCGAGCCCAGACGATCAGGCACCCGTGATAGACGAGCAGGCGACCGCAGCGACTTCCGAAGAGCAAGGGTACTGGTCCCTCTCGTTTGATGCCGAGTATGCTTATCAAATTATCCAAGACTACTCTGCCACCGATGGTCAGTCTGGTCTCGATTCAGTTAATATACAATTATATGATGAGACAGACACCCTCGTTACAGAGTCGTCTCGGACCCTCAACGGTACGTCCTCACACGAAGGACGCTGGATATCGCCATGGCTAAACGTTGACGAGTCAGATATCCAAGACTACGAAGTTCGCGTTGAAGCGGTCGACAAAGCGGGTAACGTTGCGACTTGTATAGCAGGGGTTGGTGAAGGCAGTTGTCAATCCAGCCAATCCTCAACGACGATGGCAGATTCAGTCTCCCTCTCTGGCGACGGTAGCACTGTGGGAGGGTCCGGACAGAGCCGAATATCCTTTGATCTGGAGAACGACGCCCAGTCTGAAGCGACAATCACGCATTTGACACTTGACTCAGTCTCGGTCAGTGGTACAGATGATGACGACGTTTATGTCGATGATAGTGATACGTTCAGCGGAAGTGGTACGAGCTACTACCAATCACGGATCAACCAAGATAACCAAGTTCAATTAACAACTCAGCCAATAATTGACGGGAGAGATGTTGAAACATTTAATCTTGGTCAATTCCGTACCGGTCCTGGGAACGGTAACAGGGTAAATATGGGAGGAGAAACCGTTGAAATAACCTTCCAGTTTAGTGACGGAAGCGAAGGTAGCTACACAATCGAGGTCACATAATAATATCTAAATAGTGGAGTTCCTCGTGCTTCGAAATGAGAACGGAGGTCAATCGGAAGTCGTCGGCGTCCTCCTGCTAACGAGCGTTATCATCATTCTGGTAGGCATTGTCGGCCTCTTCGTCCTCTCCGGCCAAGATACCACCCGAAAGCCGGTCGCCGACATAGAGGTGACTGCAAACGAGTCGGTCGTCTGGCTGACTCACAACGGCGGGGACGATCTCGTCGAATCCGACGTCAGAGTCACCTTCGGCCGTGGCGGAGATGGTGAGTGGTTGCTGGAAGAATTCGACGACGCGGACGGCAGCGCCGAGCGGGGGCGCTTCGAGGGAGGCGACCGTCGTGTACAGAGCCACAGCGCGACCGGCGTCATCTCGGTGACTGTCGTCCACGTGCCGACCAATACGGTCCTGGCTCAGGAGTTCCTCGACGTGCCCGGCGCGAGGCCGACGGCCACACCCGGGCCGACGCCATCGCCCACACCGACCCCAACGCCCGAAACGGTCCGCTGGGAGAGCGCGGCCGACTGGGACGACGCGACCAGCGAGAGCGGCGTGGTCCACGAGGACTACCCCTATCGCGACGCCGGTCGCGTCGAACTCGGCTATTCGAGCAGCGGGCCCATCGCTTTCTGGCCATTCGATGAGGACGGTGGGTCGACAGCCACTGACGTCACCGGTGACAACGATGGCACCAACCAGGGGCCGGATCTCGGCCAACCAGGCGTTCTCGGAACCACCAGCTATGACTTCGATGGGTCGGACGACTACGTGTCGGACGCGACAGACCTGACAGCCCTCCAAGAAACTGCATCCGTGTCTGCCTGGATACGAACCACACAGTCCGGCGACGACACGATGTGGCAGGCACCAGGCCTAACTGGCGTGGAGAGCAGTGGCGACGAGAACGACATCTTCTGGGGCTGGCTCGACGCTGACGGTCATATCGGAATGCAGACCGGCAACAACCCAGGAGCCCAGAGCACCACGTCAGTCAACGACGGAAACTGGCACCACGTCGTCCTGACTCGCGAGGCCGTGACGGGTGAGGTCGAAGTTTACATCGACGGCACGCTCGAAGACTCGGCTACCTCGCGGACAGGCGAGATTACGACTGACTTCGACAGCATCGGGCGAATCGAAGACACCGCCGGGTCGCCCGAGTACTTCGACGGTCGCATCGACGAGTTCCGCGTCTACGACCGCGTGCTCTCCGGGAGCGAGGTCTCCACCCTCTACGACACCGCCTCGACCGGCTCGCTCACGACCGGTGCCAAGCTTTTCAGTGAGACCCGCGACGTAAGTCAGCTCGAGCTCCGGAATCTCGACGTAACGCGGCCCAGCGACGTCACCGTGTACGTGGAGTCAGACCATAACGGCGATGGTACCTACGAGGAAGTCTCGGACCCAATCGCTCTCGACGGGAGTGCGACCTACGACGTGACCGGCCTCTCGACGGACAGCGACCGATTCCGGCTGGACATCGAGTTCGACAGTCCGGACGTCACACAGAGCCCGTCCGTCGGTGGAGTCACGCTGTGGTCGGGCGGGTAGTTCGACGATCGTCGACGTCTCGGTCGACACTCTCATATACCACCGCCGAACAGTCGGGAGCATGAGTCAGGTAGGCATCGACGGCATCGAGATCTGGACCGGCAAGTGCAAGCTCGACCTCGCGGAGACGTTCGCCCCGGCCCAGGACGAGGACCCTGGGAAGTACACCAAGGGGCTCGGGCTGGCGGCCTCCTCGCTGCCGGACGCCTACGAGGACATCGTGACGATGGCGGCCAACGCCGCCCGGCGGCTGATGGAGCGCAAGGACCTGACGCCCGAGGACATCGGGCGGATCGACGTCGCCACCGAGAGCGCCTTCGACAACTCCAAGCCAGTCTCGACGTACGTCGCGGGCTGTCTCGAACAGGTCTACGACGGCGACTTCCACCACGCCAACAAGGGCGAGCGGAAGTTCGCCTGCATCTCCGGGACGCAGGCGCTCGACGACGCCTTCAACTGGATCGCCGCCGGGCGAAACCGCGGCCGGAAGGGGCTCGTCATCGCGACGGACACCGCACTCTACGCCCGCGACGATCCCGGCGAGGCGACCCAGGGCGCGGGCGCCGTCGCCATGCTCATCGACGAGGATCCCGACGTCGTGACGTTCAGCCGCGAGCAGGGCTTCGGGAGCGCCGACGAGACGGACTTCCTCAAGCCGAACCAGCAGTTCCCGAGCGTCGACGGCAAGCGCTCGGTCCAGGTCTACCTCGCCCGGATGCGCGAGGCCGTGGTCGACTTCGAGAGCGCGGGCGGGGACACCCACCCCGACAACGCGCGCTTCGTCGCCTTCCACACGCCCTTCCCGGGCATGGTCAAGAAGGCCGCCGCCCTGGGATATCGACACTGCATCCGCGACACCGAGATCGAGGACGAACTGTCCGGCGAGATCGGCCGCCAGCCACGGCGCGAGGCCTTCGACGACGACGAGGCCTACCTGGACGCCATCAGGGAGTACACGGACGACCTGACCGAGACCGAGACGTACCGCGAGTGGTACGGCCGGACGGTCGAGCCGACCATCGACATCTCCAGCCAGGTCGGCAACTGGTACACGGGGTCGGTCCACGTCGCGCGCGCGTCGGCGCTCGCTCACGCGCTCGAGGAAGGCGTCGACATGGCAGGTGAGCGCCTGCTCGTGGGCTCCTACGGCAGCGGTGCGCAGGCTGAGTTCCACGCGGAGACCGTCCAGCCCGGGTGGGCCGACGAACTCTCGCAGTTGAACGTCGACGAGCAGATCGCCGCCCGGTACGGCCTCAGCTTCGAGGAGTACGAGGAGATCCACGACGTCCACAATCACGACGCCGAGGCGACGATCGAACGTCGGACCGAGCCGTCCGACGAGTTCGTCTTCGACGGCTGGGGCCCGATGGGCGAGCGCGAGTACACCTACGTCGCCTAGGGCGGCCCCGCTCGCGGCTCGACGTCTGGCGCCCTGCGTAGCTTTATGCCGTGGACGCAAGTGGACAGGACATGAACCGTTCCCGGGCCGGAGGGCTCGCGTTCCTGGTCGGAATACTGGGTGCGGCCGGCCTGGCGCTGTTGGCCCCGACGAGAGCCCGGGCGGGTCTGGCGACCCTCCAGGAACTGGCCAGTGCCGGGCTGGGCCGCGTGCCGGTCCCGGTCCTCGTCGCCCTGGTCCTCCTGCTCGCCGTCGTGCTGTGGTTCGTCGCCGTCCGGTACCTGCTCGGCCTCGCGTACCGACTCTGGCGGCGGTGTTCCGCCCGGGTGTACTGGGCCATGACGCTCGTCCTCCCCGAGTCGCCGCTGGTCAGGTTCGCCGCCGGCTCCATGGTCCTGATCGGGGCGATCGTCGTTATCGTCGGCGGGCTACCGGTGTTGCTCGACCTGACCGAGTCCGAGGAGGGGGCGGCGGCCTACGCCGACCGGATGGGGAGCCAGGCGATGAACGCCGAGTTCGGCGACATCGTCGACGGGGACACCGTCGGTGGCGAGCCCGCGTGCTCCGGAGCCGGTGGCGCCGCAGCCGTCGACGGGACGGACCGCGACCAGGACGGGATCCCGGACGCCTGGGAACGGGCCGGAGAGACTCCGGACGGTGCCGCCCTCCCCGGCGCCGACCCCGGCCGCAAGGATCTCTACGTCCAGGTGAACCACGGGTCTGGGACCGAGCCGCTCACCGCGGCGGAGCGACGCCAATTGCGGGCTACCTGGGCGCGGATGCCCGTCTCGAATCCCGACGGGTCTCGCGGAGTGAGTCTCCACCTGTCCGAGGCCGGCAGCGGTGACCTGGGTGAGGCCGCGACGATTTCCCGTCTCAGGGCGCGAAACACCTACTACACGGAGTCGCGGCTCGGCCCGCGCCAGTGTGTCTACCGGCAGGTCGTCTACGGAACGCTCGCGGTCGAGGACGTCGCGGGCGTGGCCTCCTCGCCCGGGTACGCCGCGTTCGTCGATGGGACGCGCCAGCCGGACTACCCGGGGAACGTGAGCCTCCGGGTCGCGGTCACGAACCACGAACTGTTACACACCGCCGTCGGGACCGTCGACGGGCGATCCCACACGAGCGGCGGTTGGCTGGCGTCCCCGCCAGCGAGCGAATCGCTCTCGCGGCCGACGGCACGGGACATGAACGAGACCGGCATCTACGGGCCGGCGACCTAGGGCAGCGATCGGTGGCCCTCGAGGAGCGCCTCGCGGTCGACGTCGGTTACGGCCAGGGAGAAGCCGTCGATCCTGGCCATGTCCGTCGCGTACTCCCACACGTCGTCCGGGACCAGCTCGTGGAGCACGACCGCGTTGGGCGTCGGGCTCATGACCCGCTGGGCGACCAGCGGGGACTCGCCGCGCGTGACGTTCGTGAAGACCAGCGCGCGGTTCGTGCTCCGGCCGTAGAGGTTGTAGAACTCGTCGCTGGAGAGCCGGCGGATCGCCTCGATGCTGTCGATCACGGTGTGGCCGGCGACGGTGTCCCGGTCGCCGGCGGCGATCTCCTCGGCGCCGATGGCCTCGTAGTAGCGATCCAGCGGGAGGTTTGCCTGGTACTCGCGGAGGTCCAGAACCACCTCGCTGTCGAAGCCCGCCGAGAGGACCCGGGCGTGCTGGCGGATGTGGGTCCCCCCGCGGCGCTCGTCGACGGCGAGCAGGCCGCCGACGAGCCGCTTGATCACGCCGATACCTGGGTTGTCGCGCCGGCCGCTCTCGTAGTCCGAAACGACCGAGGGGGAGACGTCGAGTTCCTCGGCCACGTCGGTCTGGGCGATCTCGAAGTCCGTCCGCCACTTCCGGAGCGTGGCCCCCGGGTCGTCGCTGAGGGCGATCTCTCCGGCCATCTTCTCGGCCAGCTCGTCGCGCGGGCCTCGCGTCATCGAGCGATGAGTCGACCGTCGGCGGGATAAGGCTACCGAAGGGGCCCTTCGACGGACGACGAACTCCCTCCCCCTGGAGTCGGCTCCGCAATCCCTAAAAGCGGCTCGCGCCTACCCTGCGTCAATGGCCGACTGGACGGAGACACACCGGCCGAGCACCCTCTCGGAGGTCCGGGGCAACGACACGGCCCGCGACGCCCTCCGGGAGTGGGCCGAGACCTGGCCGGACCACCGCGAGGCCGTCATCCTCCACGGGTCGCCCGGCGTCGGCAAGACGAGCGCCGCCCACGCGCTGGCGGCGGACATGGACTGGCCGACCATCGAACTCAACGCCTCCGACGCCCGGACGAAGGACGTCATCGACACCGTCGCTGGCGAGGCGGCAAAGAGCGGGACGCTCACCGCGGGCGGGAGCGGCCGACGCCTCGTCATTCTGGACGAGGCCGACAACATTCACGGCAACGCCGACCGGGGGGGCACCCGGGCGATTACGAGCCTCGTCAAGGAGGCCAACCAGCCGATGGTCCTCATCGCCAACGAGTTCTACGACATGTCCCGCGGCCTCCGCAACGCCTGCCGGGACGTCGAGTTCCGGGACGTCTCCAAGCGCTCGATCATGCCCGTGTTGCGCGACGTCTGTCGCCAGGAGGACATCGCCTACGAGGATGCCGCCCTCGAAGGCATCGCGGAACTCAACAGCGGCGACCTGCGCGGGGCGATCAAGGACCTCCAGGCGATGGCGGAGGGCCGCGAGGAACTCACCGAGGACGACGTCGTGACCGGGGAGCGCGACCGGACGACGGGCATCTTCGACTACCTCGACACCGTCATCAAGGAGGCCGACGCCGAGGAGGCACTGAAGGCGTCCTACGACGTCGACGAGACGCCCGACGACATGATCAACTGGATCGAGGACAACGTCCCGAAGGACTACCACGGGGCCGAACTGGCCGGCGCCTACCGGTTCCTCGCGAACGCCGATCGGTGGCTCGGGCGGGTGCGGGCCACGCAGAACTACTCCTTCTGGCGGTACGCCGCCGACAACATGACCGCCGGCGTCGCGGCGTCACGGCGGGAGTCGAAGGGAGGCTGGACCCGCTACGGACCCCCCAGCTACTGGTCGAAGCTCGGCCGATCCAGCGGGACGCGCGAGAAGCGCGACTACGTCGCCCGTAGGATCGCCGAGGTCAGCGGGACGTCCATCGCGAGCGCGCGCCGCGACGTCGTGCCCCACCTGGCCGCGATGACCCACCACTGTACGAACCGCGAGCTAACAGTCGCGATGACTGCACTCTACGACCTGGAGCCAGCCCACGTCTCGCTCGTCACGGGCAGCGGCGAAGACACGAACAAGGTCCAGTCCATCGTCGACGACGCCCAGCGACTGCGCGAGGAAGCGGCCGTCGAGGGATCCGGCGGTGCATTCGAGGGTGGGAGTGCGGACCAGAAAGAGGACGCAGACGCGGTCGGGGGCGAAGCGGAGAGTGCCGAACCGACCGCCGGCGACGGGCAAGCGAGCGAGGGCGACGGCACGAATCAGACAGGCAGGGACGACGCGTCGCCAGACCGCGACGACGGCGACGACGAGCAACAGTCGGGACTGGGCGACTTCGTCTGAACGGGGACGCACGTCGCCTTCTTAGTCGTCGCCGGGGGCCGCGTCGGTGCTGGCCTGGCCCGGCCGATCGCGGCCGTTGTTGCCCTCGGCGTAGGCCCAGGCCGTCGCCGCCACGAGCGCGCCGAAGATGATCTGTGCGGCGCCGTGGTGGAGGACCTGGGCGAGGACGCCGAAGTTGAAGATGGTGTTTGCACCCAGCAGCACCTGGACGGGGAGGACGAGCACGGCGACCAGGCTGGCGACGACGATCCGGCGCTCGTGCCCGCCGCGGTAGGCCGCGATGGCCGTTCCGAGGATGCCGAAGCCGGCGATCATCGCCACGAAGCGGTGGAACCACTCGACGAAACTCGGCCACGTCGCCGGGAAAAGGCCCATCCAGCCGTCACAGAACGGCCACCGCCCTGCGCAGGCGAGGCCGGCCCCCGAGGCGCCGGTGTAGACCCCGAGGAGGATGAGCGCGAACGCAAGCACCGTCGTGGTGGCGGCGAGGTGCCGAAACTGCGGTCGCATGTCCGACCCTCGGGAGGCGAGCCATATGAACCCGGCCATTCGTCTCAGTCGTCGGGAATCCGGGCCTGGATGACGCGGGTCGGGCGACGATTTTCGACCGCTGACGAAACAGCGTTCGATGGGCTTTTTGTGTCCGCCAGGAGGGAGTACTACCATGGGACTCGACGAAGACGCACTCGACTATCACCGGCGGGATCCGCCCGGCAAGATAGAAATCTCGACGACGAAGCCGACCAACACCCAGCGGGACCTCAGCCTCGCGTACTCGCCGGGGGTCGCAGCGCCGTGTCGGGAGATCCGCGACGATGCCACGGATGCCTACAGCTACACGGCGAAGGGCAACCTCGTGGGCGTCATCTCCGACGGGACCGCGGTGCTCGGACTCGGCGACATCGGCCCCGAGGCCTCCAAGCCGGTCATGGAGGGCAAGGGCGTCCTCTTCAAGCGGTTCGCGGACATCGACGTCTTCGACCTCGAACTGAACCACGACTCCGCGGACGACATGGTCCGGACCATCGCCGCGATGGAGCCGACCTTCGGAGGCATCAACCTCGAGGACATCAAGGCACCGGAGTGCTTCGAGATCGAAGAGCGCCTCCGCGAGGAGATGGACGTGCCCATCTTCCACGACGACCAGCACGGCACGGCCATCATCTCCGGGGCGGCCCTGCTCAACGCCGTCGACATCGCGGACAAGGACATCTCAGAGATCGACATCGTCTTCTCCGGCGCCGGCGCCAGCGCCATCGCGACCGCCCGCTTCTACGTCTCGCTTGGCGCGAGCACGGACAACATCACGATGTGTGACTCCGGGGGGATCATCACCGAGGAGCGCGCGGCCGCGGGCGACGTCAACGACTTCAAACAGGAGTTCGCCCAGGACGTGCCCGAGGGCGACCTGGCGGACGCCATGGACGGCGCCGACGTCTTCGTCGGCCTCTCGATCGGCGGTCTCGTCGACCAGGACATGGTCCGGGCGATGGACGAGGACCCGATCATCTTCGCCATGGCCAACCCGGACCCCGAGATCGACTACGAGGACGCAAAGCAGGCCCGCGACGACACCGTCATCGTCGCGACCGGGCGCTCGGACTACCCGAACCAGGTCAACAACGTCCTCGGGTTCCCCTTCATCTTCCGTGGCGCACTCGACGCCCGGGCGACGGAGATCAACGAGGACATGAAGGTCGCCGCGGCGCGGGCGCTGGCGACGCTGGCTCGCGAGGACGTCCCGGACGCCGTCGTCAAGGCCTACGACGACGAACCCCTGCAGTACGGGCCCGAGTACATCATCCCCAAGCCGCTCGACCCCCGGGTCCTCTTCGAGGTGGCCCCGGCGATCGCCAGCGCGGCGATGGAGAGTGGCGCCGCGCGTGAGGAACTGGACCTCGACGAGTACGTCGAGCGCCTGGAAGCGCGCCTCGGCAAGTCCCGCGAGATGATGCGCGTCGTGCTGAACAAGGCAAAGAGCGACCCGAAGCGGGTCGTCCTCGCGGAGGGCGACGACGAGAAGATGGTCCGTGCGGCCTACCAGCTCGTCGACCAGGGCATCGCCCACCCCATCCTCGTGGGCGACCGGGAGGAAATCTGGGATACGATGTCGGACCTCGGGTTGAGCTTCGAGCCGGAGATCGTCGATCCCGAGGAGGGTAACCTCGAACCGTACGCCGAGCGGCTGTACGAACTGCGGGACCGCCACGGCATCACGCGCAAGCAGGCCGACGAACTGATCACCGACGAGAACTACCTCGGCAGCGTCATGGTCGAGATGGGCGACGCCGACGCCCTCCTGACCGGTCTGACCCACCACTACCCGTCGGCGCTCCGGCCACCCCTGCAGGTCGTCGGGACCGCCGACGAGGCCAACTACGCGGCGGGCGTCTACCTGCTCACCTTCAAGAACCGCGTGGTCTTCTGCGTCGACGCGACGGTCAACCAGGACCCCAGCGAGGAGGTGCTCGCGGAGATCACCCAGCACACCGCCAGCCTCGCCCGCCGGTTCAACGTCGAGCCGCGGGCTGCCCTCCTGTCGTACTCGGACTTCGGCAGCGTCGACAACGCCGGCACCCGAAAGGTGCGCAACGCCGCGACGCGCCTCCGGGAGGACCCCGCGGTGGACTTCCCGGTCGACGGCGAGATGCAGGCAGACACCGCCGTCGTCGAGGACATGCTCAACGGCACGTACGGCTTCTCGGAACTGGACGAACCGGCGAACGTCCTCGTCTTCCCGAGCCTGGACGCGGGCAACATCGCCTACAAGCTCCTCCAGCGCCTCGGCGGCGCGGAGGCCATCGGGCCGATGCTCGTGGGCATGGACAAGCCGGTCCACGTCCTCCAGCGCGGGGACGAGGTCAAGGACATCGTCAACCTCGCGGGACTCGCGGTCGTCGACGCCCAGACGGAGTGAGAAGGGCGCCGTCGCCCGCGGTCCGATCGTCGGGCGGGAGCGAACGGCGCTCCGAGACCGCTCACCGGCGAGGGATCACTGAACTTCGGTCCCGCGGCCCTGCCGTTGGACGCCGGCGACCGGCAGTCGCACCTCGAAGACGCCGTTGCTGTACTCCGCCTCGATCGCCACCTCTTCGAGGTCCGTCGGGAACCGGAACGTCCGGTGATCGATTCCGTGTACCCAGGACGTCGCAGGCCTGGTCGGCACTGCAATTGCGGACCACCCAGCGACAGCTTGAATTACAATTCTACTTAACTGTTGTCCAGAGAGCGAAACTTAACGTGATCCCGGCATCCCCGACGACGACGAGAATCAGTTCGTGCCCGACCCGGGCGCAGTCGGCGGATTGCGAAGCAACACGTCGCCCACGACGGCAGCGCTGAGACCCGAAGCGAGGGTGAACGACGCCTCGACCGAGACGCCGAGCCAGACGTGTGCGACCAGCGCGGATGCGAACAGCACCGGAATCGCCAGCAGTGCGAGGTCGTACCGAGAGGGAAGCGAGCGCTCGTCGGCGGTGCGTCTCCGTGGTCGATCGCGTCCCGGTGTCTGACTCACTGTCATCGGTCTCACCTCCTGCCCCTTCGTACGGTCTCGTCCGTCATAAAATTTGTTCGGGTGACGTTGGGGCAACCCCCATCGAGAGTTTTCGCTGCCAGCACCGATAATTTCTATAACTTATTGGGGCCTGGTTGTGGCGGGTATCCGGTCGATTCCACACCTGGAGAAAACAGCCCCGAGTGCTACCGGCGGGGAAAACGCGCGTCCCTCGGCTCAATCGCTCGCCCGGCGGTCGGCCCGCGACGGCGGTGGGATGGGCTGGTCGTCTGCCTCGCCCGCCGACCGGACACACCGGTCCGGTTCCTGGTTGACGTGCGCGTACTCGGCCGGCGCGTTCGCGAGCGGGTGGGCGGGGTTCTCGTCGCTGGCGATGCGTGCCGCCCGGATCGCGTCGAACCCGCGGATGCGAGCCTCGATGCCACGCCAGTGCAGGCCCGTTCCCTCGGGGACGGAGATCGAATGGACCGACTCCCGGGTCGGATCGCGCGCCGCCAAGATAGCCGCGTTGAGGTTCCCCGCGAGGTCGTCGTGGTCCACGAGCACGCCGACGCGCGCGTCGGTGGGCGCACGCGCGGCCAGGAGGTCGAGGCCCAGGTGGAGCGCGCGGTACTCCGCGACGTTGTTGTCCGGCGGGACGTCCGAGAGACAGCGCCGGGCCACGCGAGTGCCGTCTCTCGTCTCGATGACGGCACCGAGCCCGCCACCCGACTCTCTGAAGGAGCCGTCTGTGGCCAGGTAGAAGTCCCGGTGGTGGGTCCGTGGCGGGTGCGCGATGTGGGGCGTCGGTGACTCGTCGTACAGGTCTCGCAGTGACGGCCGGCCGTAGGCGGCCATACCGGCGGTAGGGGTGAGTGTGTTAAATATATTGTCCCGTCACGGACCAAACCGACCGACCGGTCGCCCGCCGAAACCCAAACGCCTACCCTCTCGGCGCGTTAGCGGTCTCCCATGCGCGCCCGCGACATCATGACGACGCCGGTGGAGACGGTCGGTCCGGACGACGACGTCAGCGAGGTCCTCACCCGCCTGGCACGGGCGGAGTTCAGCGGCTTTCCCGTCGTCGAGGACGGCCAGCTCGTCGGGATCGTCACGGAGGAGGACCTGGTCGATCTCTTCCAGCCGTCCGACCGGACGCTCTGGATCCCCGTCGGATTCCCGCCCTTCCTCGAGAGTCTGACCTACGGCGTCGACCTCTCCTGGGACAAACTCGACGTGGGTCTCGACCTGGCCCGGAACGCGGGCAAGCCCGTCAGCGACGCCATGACCGCCGACGTGGTGACCGTCGACGCCGAGGCCGACCTGGAGTCGGTCCTCGCGGTGCTCGGCGACGCCGACCGCGACATCAACCGCGTTCCCGTGCTCTCGAACGGCGAACTCGTGGGCATCCTCAGCCGGCAAGACGTCCTCGAGGCGCTCGCGGACGGCCCCCTCCCGGACGCGAACTGAACCGCAACGCCCAGTGACCCACCCCGCGAAGCGCAGGCGTGGTCAGGTACAGAAACGTCGTCGCGTTCGTCGGCCTCTCCGTGCTGTGGGGGTCTGCCTTCGTCGCCATCAAGGCCGGGCTGGATTTCTTCCCGCCGGTCTTGTTCGCCGCGATCAGGTACGAGGTCGCGGGCGTCCTGATGCTCGCCTACGCCGCCGTCGTCTCCCCGGACCCGGTGCCGCGGACGCGCCGCGACTGGGCGACGGTCGCGGTGGGGTCCGTCCTCCTGATCGGCGCGTACCACGCGTTCCTCTTCGTCGGCGAGGTCCACACCACGAGCGCCGCGGCCGCCGTGGTCGTGAGCCTCTCGCCCGTGCTGACCTCCGTGTTCGCCCGGGCCATTCTGCCCGACTCCCGCCTCGGGGTCCCCGAGGTCGGTGGCCTGCTCCTGGGACTGCTCGGCGTCGCCATCCTGGCCGGCCCGGCCCCGGGCGCCCTGGCCGAGGCGGACGTCTTCGGCACGACGCTCGTCTTCCTGGCGGCGCTCGCCTTCGCGCTCGGGAGCGTCCTGACACGGTGGCTCGACGCCGACCTCTCGGTCGAGACCATGGAGGCGTGGTCGATGGTGGGCGGTGCCGTCCTCTTGCACGCCGTGGCAGTCGGCGCGCTCGGCGAGTCACTGGGCGCGGTCGACTGGACGCCGATCGCCCTCTTGGCCCTCGGGTACCTCTCCGTCGGCGCGAGCGCCCTCGGCTTCCTCCTGTATTTCGACCTGCTCGAGCGCCTGGGGCCCGTCGAGATCAACCTCGTGTCCTACGTCGCACCGATCGTCGCTGCTGTCGTCGGTGCGCTCGCGCTCGGGGAGCAACTGGACGCGACGACCGGCGTCGGGTTCCTCGCGATCCTCGCAGGCTTCGTCCTGCTCAAGCGAGACGCGCTCCGGGCGACCCTCGGCCGGCAGGAGTCCTCGCAGTGAGTGCCGAGTTGGTAGCCGGCAACGAACCGGGCACCACCGTCGATGACCTGGTCGCATACTGAGCGCACCCGGGCGGGTGAACGCACGAGGCCCCGGCGGCCCAGCACCGGTAATGCCCGAATTACTAATCAGCCATCACACGGCCTCCGAGGCAGGGATGAAGACGGCCAGCGAGGAGGGGCACAGCGGGATCGTCACGCTGAGCATCGAAGTCGAACTCGGCTGGGGCAACCACGACACCGGAAACTTCGAGCGACTGAGCGAGAACGGCCGGACGGAGCGACACTACCTCTCGAAGCTGCTCGACGCCACCGAACGGACCCGCGTCCCCATCTCCTTCGACGTCGTCGGGCACCTCCTGCTCGAGACGTGCGACGGGACCCACGAGTCGCCACACCCGGACGGGTGGTTCCGCGGCGATCCCGGCACCGACTACCACACGGACGGACTGTTCTACGCCCCGGACGTGGTCGCCGACATCGACTCGGCCTCGGTGAACCACGAACTGTGCACGCACACGTTCTCGCACGCTCTCTTCGACGACGTTTCCCGAGAGACCGCCGCGTGGGAACTCCAGCAGGCACAGGACCTGTCACGCCGACACCTCGGGCGGGAGACGTCCTCGCTCGTCCCGCCGCGTCACCACACGCCCCCGTACGACGTCCTCAGTGACTGTGGCATCAGCGTGATCCGTCCGGCGACGAAGACGCGAACGAGGACGAAGGTCCACCGCTTCAAGGAACTCCTGGCGGGACCGCTTCCCCTCTCGGAGTTGCGGGAGACCGACGGCGTCGTCGAGACCTCCTGTACCACCAATCCGTCCCTGACGGCCGCCGCACTGCCCTCGGGTCGCGGAACCACGCACCCGACATTCCGATGTCTCCCGGCCAGCGTCCGCCGTCAGTACCACTTCGACAAACTCGTCCAGGCCACCGAGCGCGCCGTCGCCGAGGGCGCCCACCTCCACCTCTGGTGTCACCTGTTCGACCTCAGCAACGCCCAGCAGTTCCGGGTCGTCGAGCGGTACCTCTCGTGGCTCGACTCGTTTCGAGCGACCAACGACGTGACCATCGCGACGATGGCGGAACTGCCAGGGCATGTCGAACGGGCCATCTGAGCCGATCCGCGTCTGTCTGCTGGTCGAGCAGGGAACCGTCCGAGAGTGGGAAGACGCCGCTATCGAACGAATGATCGCGGAGACATCGGCGGAGATAGACGTCGTGGTCAACGACCCGCGGCCCGACGACAGGTCGACGCTCGACCTCCTCGCCCGCGGGCTCGAACTCCGGGAGTGGGCGGCAGTCGCGCTCCTCCGGTCGCTCTTCGCGGCCCCGTTTCCGCTGTGTGACGAGGTCCGTCTGGCCGAGCAACCGTACGTCGCCGACGCCGAGTGGATCGACTGCGAACCGGAGACTGTCGACGGCTGGAAGACGGCGATCCCGGCCGACGTCGTCCGGCAGATCCGTGCCGACGCCGACGTGGCCGTCCGGTTCGGGTTCGGCGTCCTGGTCGGGGACGTACTGACCGCACTGGACTACGGCGTCGTGAGCTACCACCACGGAGACCTGCGGGAGTACCGGGGCCAACCCGCCGGCTGCTGGGAGTACATCCACGGGAGATCGGCCGTGGGCATCACCCTGCAGCGCCTCACCGAGCAGTTGGACGCGGGCGAAGTCGTGGTCTCGAAGACCGTCCCCATCGACGACGCGGCGACCTACACCGACGTGCGGGGCGTGTTGTACGAGCACTCGGTCGACGTGCTCGCGACGGCGATTGCCAGGCTGGAAGCGGGCCAGACGGAGTTCGAGACCGTCGACGATCTCGGCCACCTCTATACGTTCCCGCGCGGTCGCTCGGCCCTGCGATTTCTCCGCAAAGAGATCCGAGGGCACGTTCGACGGTGGCTCGGTCAGTCTATCAATCCCTGACGGCGGCTCTCGTCCGCCCCGCGACGCGGCGCTGGTCGATCACAGGTCTGACGTCCTGCACCGGGGCTCATCCCTCGCGGTACGTGTGCCCCACGAGCAACGTGACGACGTTGAGGGCGACCAGGACGAGAAAGGCGGCCTGGGTCGCCGGCCCCTCCAGACCCGACGCGAGCAAGGGGAGATACAGGAAGGGCAGCGAAATCGCGGTCCAGAAAGCCGCCCCAGTCAGGGGACGGCGGAGGGACGGGACCGACTGGACGTCGTTCAGCTGGCCGAGGAGGGCGGGTCGGTCAGTTCCCGAGGAGCTGGGCATGGGCGGTGAACGATCGATCGGAGGGCCGGCGACGTCTTAATACCGGACGAGGCTTTGTCACGTTTCACGCCAGTAGCCGGTTCTAACGACGCTTTACGAGCGGCGCTACGGTCGCGAAACGTTTTATCCCAAACTCTGCGTCCGCGATCGGTCAGGGGCCACGTGGACCGCCGATCGGCGGTCGCCGCGCTACCCGCCCCGACGCGTTCGGACCTGCTGCGTCGGCAGGTCGATCGAGCACGTTCTGCCAGTGGGTTTTTCACTGTGGCCGACGAGGTTGACGCGTGACCGCTGTGACGCGACCGGCTGCCACCAACCGCGAGGCCGGCGCCGTAGACAGAGCGGCCGCGCCGCGTGACACCGAGAACGCCGGTAGCAGGCGACTAGGCTGGCGTGCGGCGAGCGAGCGTCCAGGATCATTCATGATAATTTGTGGGGTGGGTTTAATGTGCACGTCGGCAGAGAGTGCGGACACGGCTGAACGCACGCGGTGCAGCCACCAGCAACCGATCAACGGACAACTCGCATGACCGAGGAACGGACCGTCACAGTGCTCGTCGTGGACGACGAGCGGGACATCGCGGACCTCTACACGACGTGGTTAGAGACTGACTTCGAGGTCCGGACGGCCTACGGGGGCGAGGAGGCCCTGGACGAGGTCGACGAAGACGTGGACGTGGTCTTCCTCGACCGGCAGATGCCACAGTTCTCCGGCGACGACGTCTTGGAGCAGATTCGCGACCGGGGCATCGACGCCAGGGTGGTCATGGTAACGGCCGTCGACCCCGACTTCGACATCGTCGACATGCCCTTCGACGACTACCTCACCAAGCCGGTCATGCGCGAGGACCTGACCCAGTCCGTGGATACGATGCTGGAGCGCGACGGGTACGACGACACCCTCCAGGAGTACTTCGCGCTCTCGGCCAAGAAGGCGACGCTCGAAGCGGAGAAGACCCCGTCGGAACTCGACGACAACGCCGAATACACCGAGATGGTCCAGCGCGTCGAGGAACTCGAAGGTGAAGCAGACGACGCCGTGGCGGGGTTCGAAGACGACTACGAGTCACTCTTCCAGGAGTTTCCCGGCGGCGAGTGAGACGGCGGGTCCCACCCCCGCCAGGGCCGTTCGACGATCACCGCCCGGCCGTTCAGCGAGAGTTCGGCACCCTGAATTGTGAATTCCCCACAACACTAGTTCGTCACAGAGTGGTACTCCTGTACTCGTGTAGAGTACGTGCGCGAGCAATTTGTCGGCGCCTATTCGCCACCCGTACCGGCAACAGGCCAACTCGGCACCCCCAGTATTGCTCATTAGACACACAATCGTTAAGTGCGCGGAGGTCCAAGGATGGATCGAGATGGACGACGAACTACAGAAGATTCGGGAAGAGAAGATGGAATCGATGACGACGGAGGGCCAGTCAGCGACGGATTCGCCCGACGAACCGATCCACGTGGACGGCGGCGACCACCTGCGGGAACTCGCAGGGACCCACGACCTCGTGCTCGTGGACTTCTACGCGGACTGGTGTGGCCCCTGCAAGATGCTCGCCCCGGTCGTCGAGCGACTCGCGGCTGACTCGCCGGCCGCCGTCGCGAAGGTCGACGTCGACGCCAATCAGCAACTGGCCGGGCAGTACCAGGTGCGTGGTGTGCCGACGGTCGTCCTCTTCGCGGACGGCGAACCCGTCGAACGGTTCTCGGGCGTCCGCGGCGAAGAGGAACTGCGTGGCCTGATCGATCAGTACGCCTGAAGGCGGGTCGCGACGACGGGTGTGCAGTTTTCGGGCTCGTTCCGTGGACGGACCGAGTCGCGGTGAACTGTGCGAACTGATTAGCTCTCCTCGACCGCCTCGTTCTCCTCCGGCGTCGCCGTCGTCGGTGATGGCGTCGGAGTCGGCATCGACAGTGGCGTACTCGTCGCCGTCCCGGTCTCGTCGGCGGCCGCCTGCGCGATGGTGAACGCGTAGGTGTCCTGGCCCTCGATCTGGACCGACGTTCCGTCTGCGTCCATCACGGCGCTCGCGTTGTACGTCCCCGGTTCGAGCGTCGCCGTCGCGGTAGACGTCGCCGGGACGAGGACGTCACTCTGGACCCCGTTCGTGACGGTGACGCGAACGGCTGCGTCGTTCTGGTTGTCGAAGGTGGCGTTCTCGTCCTCGACGGAGACGCCGATCTGATCGAGCGTCGCCGCAGTCACGTCCACACTCGCTGTCCACCCGTCGTTCACCGGCACGCGCCGGTCGTCCGGCGTCGTGGCGAACACCTGGTAGGTCCCCGGGTCCAGGTCGGCCGTCGCGAGTTCCCGGGTCGTATCCGGCGGTATCGAGGCATTCACGAAGGTCGCCGCCTCGATGAAGACCGTCACGTCCACCGTCTCGTCGTTCGGGTTCGTCACATTCACGGTCCCGTTCGTGGACGTCAGCGTCAGCGAGTCGAGTCCCAGCGGGAGCGCGAACGCGTACGAACTGGTCCCCTCGACCGGGACGGCCTCGCCACCGTCGTCAGTCGCAGTCAGCGTGTAGTTGCCGGGCTGGAGCACCACCTGGCCATCGGAGAAAGCCTCCATCGACTGGTTTCCGCCAGGGTCGACGGTGACCGACGTGGTCGCCCCGGTCTCGGACTCGACGGTGGCGGTCACGGGCCCAGCAGTCGGATTCTCGATCCAGACGGCCTGGTTGCCGACGGTGGGGTTCACGCCGGACGCGGTCGTGGTCGAGACGGCCACGTAGCGCCCTGGCTGGTCGATCGTCGCCCGAAGACTCCCGTTCGCCGGCGGCGCGTCGGTCTCGACCTGCGCCCAGGTCGTCCCGTCGTGACGCCACAGTTCGACGTCACTATCCGCCGCCGGTTGCTCGTATCCGAACGTCGCCTCCAGCGTCCCCATGGGCAGGGACTCGGGGCTGGTGACGTTCAGCCCGCGGCCGAGCGCAGTCGTGCCGTTCGGGAGCGCGGGCAGGGCCCCGCGGTCGGTCGCGTCGAGGGCCCCGGCGAATTCCGCCAGGGTCGCCACCGACGCGGCCCCGTCGACTCTGAGATCGGCGATGGTGACGTTCCACCCGCTGAGTTCGCTCCCGTCGTTGTCGGAGACGGTGGTGTTCTCGACGACGAACGGTCCGAGGGTACCGAACCGAATGCCGCTGCCGCCGTTTCCGGCGACGGTACTGTTGGCGATCGTCGAGGCGTCCGAGTTCAGGTTGACCGCGGAGACGCCGACTCCCTCGTTGTCACGGATGGTCGAGGACTCGACGACGAGGGGCGTCGAATCGGCGACGGACAGCCCCTGCCCGTTGGCCGCGACCGTGGAGTTCCGGACCGCCAGCACGCCATTGCCCTCGTCGCCGTGGGTGGCGCCGTACGCTTCGTTCTCCGCGAACGTCACGTTCTCGAAGGTGGCGAACTGCCACGACCCGGCGTTGAAGTCGGCGCCGGCCCAGTTTGCGCGGAGCGTCGAATTGGCCACGGTCAGGTTGACGCCGTTCGACGCACCGCCAGCGACGCCGCGGTTCCAGCCACTGACAGTGACGTTCTCGACTGAAACGTTCTCCAGGTTGGGGCCGTCACCGGTGACCCCCTCGGCGGTGTTGTTCGCGAGGATCCCGATCGGAGCCCGCTGCCCGGACGCGTCGGTCACGTTTCCGGGACCCCGAATGGCGTACCCCTGACCGTCGAGTCGCACGTCGCTCGCCTGGATTTCGACGCAGGCGTCCCCCTCGGCACCGGAGAGATTTCCGGTCAGGGCGTACGCGCCCGGCTCCGAGAGCACGGTACACGACGAGAGTTCACGGATCGGTTCCTCCGTGGGTGGCTCCTCGGTCGGCGGCTCTTCCGTTGGTGGTTCCTCCGTCGGTGGTTCCTCGGTCGGTGGTTCTTCAGTCGTCGGCTCCTCGGTCGGCGGTTCTTCGGTCGGCGGTCCCTCGAGCGTGTAGTCGATATCGTCGACCGCCAGTTCAGCGTCGTCGTCGGCCGCCCGGATCGCCACGGAGACGACAGTGTCGTTCGCGAGTGGCGGATCGAGCGCGAGCGAGTCGTTCGAGAGCGCGCCGCCCGCGTCGATCGTGGGGCTCTGGGTCGCGTTTCCGCCGTACCGTGCTTCGACGTAGAAGGGTATCCCGGCGGTGGCGTTGGCGACCTGCAGGCGCTCTCCGTCACCGGTCTGGTCCTCGATCTGTAACGTCGCGGTGCGGTTCGGGACCTCGGTGACCGTGAGCGCCGTCGTGGCCGTGGCCCCGTCGACCCGGACCGTGAGGTTCTGGGTGCCGACGTCGGCCTCGCCGGTCTGGTACGACAGGGCGACCTGCTCGGTCTGACCCGCACCGACGTCAGTGGTCACGGTATCGACCTCGGTTCCGTTTTCGAGTTCGAGCGTGGCAGTTGCCTGCCCGTCAGCCGACCCGTCGTTGCCGATCGCCGCCGTGACCTCGGCCAGGTCCCCGGACTGGAGCGAATCAGTCGCGTCGACGATTTCGACGGAGAGATTGGCGGTTTGGGTCAGAGCCCCGGTCACGGTGACGGCCAGGTCGGACTGCCCGTTGAGAGTCACCGCGGCGCCCGTTTCGGACTGGCCGGTCAGCGTGTAGTCGCCGGGGTCGAGCGACTGGCGCTCGGTCGCCTCGGGCCCGACCTCGATCTCGGCGGTCGCGTTCCCGGTGGCGTCGTCAGTCACGGCGACCGTCGCCGACAGCTCGGTCGGGTTCGTGACCGCGATGGACTCGTTCGCCACGGACACCGAGAGTGGGATCCGGTCCTCCTGGACCTCGATCTGTGCGGCGTCCTGGTCGTTGACCGGGACGGCCTCGCCGTCAATCTCGGCGGCAACGGTGTAGGTCCCCGGATCGAGGTCCCACGTCCGGTCACCGGTCGGCCCGACGTGGAAGGTCACGACGCGGGCGCCGTCCTGGCGGACGGTCACCCAGGCGTCGACGTCGTTGACGTTGGCCACGGTGAGGGTCCCGTCGTCGACCGTCGCGGTCAGACTCCGGCGCTCCTCGCCGATGGCGATCCGGAGGCGCTCGCGCCCGGCGAACTCGACGGTTCGACCGTCCTGGCTCTCGGCCGTGAGGACGTAGACGCCGGGATCAAAGTCGCGGGTGAGTGACTCGCCGGGGGCTACCGTGATCGTGTCGGCGGTCCCGCCATCGCTCGTAACCGTGACGGTCACGCTGACGTCGTTGGGGTTGGCGAGGAACAGCGTCTCGTTCTGGACCTCGAAGAACAGGCTCCCGAGGTCCGCTTCGTCGTCCGGGTCAGTGTCGCTCACGTCTCCCTTCGCCTTCTTGTAGATCTTCGTGTCGTGGTCGACGTCCGTCCGGGCGGCCGCGCCCGCCGCGTCGGCGGCCGCGCGCTCGCTCCGGATCTGGATCTGGGTCACCGAGACGATCTGGATCTGGGTCACCGTGAGGGCGCCTTCACTGGCACCCCGGGCGGCCGAGCGGATCTGGACGATCGAGGCCTGCTGGTACTGCGAGAGCGCGCCGCTGGCTGCCCCCGCGGCGAGTGACTGCACCTGGGCGACGTTGATCTGCTGAATCTGGATCGTGGCACCCTGTCCCGCGCCGGCGGCCGCGGCCTGGATCTGCTGGACGCTGGTGACCTGGTACTGCGCGGCGGCCCCCGCAGCACCCTTCGCCGCGCCGAAGGCCGCGTGCTGGACCTGGATCACCTCGACCGTCTGGACCTGGGTGAGCGACCCGCTGGCAGCACCGAACGCAGCAGCCTGTATCTGAACGACGGAGGCCGACTGGAACTGGCTGATACTACCGCCGGCTGCCCCGTAGGCCGCCTCCTGGATCTGCGTCACCGAGACGAACTGCGACTGGACGAGGGCGCCACGGCTGGCACCGTGCGCAGCCGCCTGGATCTGGGAGAGAGACGCCTGCTGGTCCTGAACGAGCACCCCCGTGGCGGCACCCATCGCGGCTTCCTGGACCTTCTTGGGATCGGTGGCACTGCCATCAGTCCGCTCGGTGGCTCCGCCGGCCGCCCCGAACGCGGCGGCCTGGATCTGGCTCGCGTTCACGGTCTGTCGCTGGTCGAGGGCCCCGTAACTGGCCCCCTGGGCCGCTTCCTGGACCTGGGTGACGGAGGGCTGCCCGGACTCGCTCGCCTGCCGCGTCGCACCGGCCGCCGCACCCATCGCGGCGGACTGCAGTTGCGTGACGTTGGCGCGCTCGTACTGGGCGCTCGACCCGTGGGCCGCACCGTAGGCCGCACTCTGGAGGTGCGTCACGTTCGCTTCCTGCGACTCGGAGAGCGCACCGGCCGTACTCCCGTAGACGCTCGCCTGGAGCTGGGTGGTATTGACGGACTGGCCCTGGATGAACGCGCCGTGGCTCGCGCCCTGCGCGGCGGTGCGAATCGCGTCGGCCGACGCGTTCTGATTCGCGTCGGCCGCACGGAGCACACTCTCAGTGGCTTCCTGGACGCGACTGTCCGAAACGGTGACTCCGCGATCCCTCGCGAGGCGAGCCCCCGCCGCGACGCCGTCGCGAGCGGCCGCTTGCGTCTCGTTCGACAGTTGCATCGCGGACGACGAGCCGACCTGGGTCGCCGCGAACTCACTCACTCGATCGAGCCCGAGGGTGAATCCACTCGTCGACCGTGTCTGGTCGGTGTAGCCGTCGGCGTCGGCCGGTACCGACGAGCCGCCGGGGGCCGCCAGTGCTACGGACATGCCGCCTGTGGCGATCAGCAACAGCCCCATGCCGACGACCAGCACCGGCCGTAGCCGGGTCATCTGTCCGCTCCGCGTGCGTTGTCGCTGTCGATGCCCCGCGATCGGTCGGCGCTGAGTCCTGGTGCCATGGGTGGTCCCTCCGCCTGCGCTGAAGCGGCGCTGATGGGCCAGATCAAACGCGAGAGGGCCGGAAAAGGGTGGATAACCGTTCGTACCGACCGCGAGCGGTTCAGCCCGACTTACTCGTTCGAGGGAGACCCGAGGACGGCGCTCGGCCGCTACACGGCCCCGCTGGGCCGACTCTCGGAACGGCAGGGCGGGCGGATTCGGACCACGAGGTAACCCAACGCTAGGATACCTGGCCACGCCACCGTCGGATCGGGTGCCGTCGCACGGCGCCTCCGGCAGCGGCCGTCGATTTGCCCGATACGGGACGTGCAGGCCCTCAGTCGGGGATCGAGCGGGCTACTGGTCGGGAGGCGAGAAGCGTCTGGACGGCAGTGCGTAACGGGACGGGCGGTCGCGGTCGGGACGCCGGTCTGGCTACTCGCAAGTGGACATCTGGCGTCGAGAATGCCCGGGGAGGGCTCCGAACCCTCGATCTCCGCATGTCCCAGGTCCGAGGCGCGTCGCCTCGGCGGAACTGCCGGTGCGTGCCGCGTGTCGAGTGAACCCTATGAGTGCGGCGCTATGTCCAGCTAAGCCACCCGGGCGCACGCGGAGATTGCGCTGAGGTCGCCTTTAACCTTCTCATCCAGACCCGGAGACGGCCGTCGGCTGGCGGTTGGAGTGAGTGCGGGGACGGCCGGGCGGCCCCACCACCCACCGGATTTATACCCCCGGACGCGGACCACGCACCATGGAAATTCCGGACCTCGTCAGGGAACGGCTGGGAGACGAGGAGATACGGGCGGGCGTGACACTCGGTGACGAGGACGTCGTCTGTCTCACCCCGACGCGGACGATCGTCTACCGGGGCGAGGGACTGCTCAGCGACGAATCGGTCACCGTTCTCTCGCTCGACGCCGAGCGCGTCGACGTCACGGAGGGGCGCCGCAAGACCACCTTCACCCTCGCGTTCGTCGAGGGCACCGAGTCCTTCGCAGTTCCGAGCAGCCGGGGCGACAAGGTCCTCGAACTGCTCATGGACGGTATCCTCCGTCTCGACGGCGTGATCGGTCCCGAGGAGTCCGTCCACGGGGTCTACCGGTTCAGCGAACTCACCCTCGTGTTGACCGACGAGCGCCTGGTCAAACACGTCGGCTCGTCGGTCTGGGACGGGGACTTCGAGGAGTTCCCCTTCGCAGCCCTCACGGGCCTGGACTTCGAGGAGGGCAGCGTCGCGACCCAGATCGTCATCTCGGTCGACGGCCGACCCCAGCGGATCAAGGCGCCCAACGACGAGGCGCCGATGCTCAGACAGACCCTGGAGGAGGCCGTCTTCGCCTACCACGACGTCGACTCCCTCGCCGCGCTGAACGAGGCCGTCGCCGAGGACGACCCGGCGGACGAGACTGACGACGCTCCGGCCGGCGGGGCTGGCTCACTCTCGCTGGACGACGGCATCGATCCACTCGTCGGCGGCGACGATCCGCCGGACACGGACGAGAGAGTGCAGGCGGCGGGGAACGAGGTCGTCGACGCGAACCCCGCGGGGGATGGGGCAACGGGCGACGCCACCACGGCGGACGCCTCGAACGGGAGCACGGCCGCCGGAGGCACGTCGACGGATGGGCGCGCCGGGAGCCGCCGCGGATCGGAGCCGGCCGAACCTGCGTCCGTCGACGCGGGCGCGGTTTCGCGGGCCGACGTCGACGAGATCGGCGACCAGCTCGAGTCCCTGACGACGACGGTCAAGCGCCAGAACGAACTCCTCCGCAAGCAACAGCAGACGATCCAGCAACTCATCGAGGAACTCCGCCAGGGCCGCTGACGATCTCACTCCCGGCCGGTGACCGTCCGGATGCACGAGGAGCCGAAGGGCCCGTGCTCGCCGGCCTCGAACCGGATGAAGTAGCCCGTCGTCAGGTCCGTCCCACACCGCTTGCAGGTAAACTCGCCGTCGCGCCGAACGACGTCGCGCTCGAACCGGACGTACGTCCCACGCTTCGGCCGGATCAGGCCATCTTCGCGCTCGATGACCCCGCGCAGCTCGGCCGTATCCAGGATCTCCCTGGCGAGGCTCGGATCGGTCGTGATCGTCTCGATCCGGTCCATGGCATCGGCCAGCGTCAGCTCCTCGTGTTCCAGGTTGGCCAGCAGCGAGACGCCGAGTTCGACCGGGTCCTCGTCCACGTCCGTTGGTCGCGCCGGCGACCACAAAGCGTTTGCCCGGCCGGGGACACCAGTGGGGTAGATGGAGCCCGCCACGCGCCGCCAGCTCGTGGGCATGGCGACCCTCCTCGGACTCGCGGGCGTCGCCGCGCTCGTCCTCTCGCCGGAGACGGTCGTCGGCGAACTCGAATCCCTGGCCACGAACCCGCTCCAGTTCGGGGTCGCCCTGGCGGCCGTCTACCTCCTCAGACCGTTCCTCTTCTGGCCGGTCTCGTCGATTGCCGTCGTCCTCGGGTACCTCTACGGTCCCGTCGCCGCCCTCCCGCTCGCGCTGGTTGGCGCCGGGCTGACCGGGATGCCGCCCTTCTGTCTCACCCGGTACGCACGCAGCGACGCGGGCCTGTTCGCTGTCCTCGCGCGGCCGGGGCGCCAGGTGGTCGACGTCGTCGGCGAGACGCGAGGGGTCGTCGCCGCCCGGCTCTCGCCGGTACCCGGCGACGCCGTCTCGTACGCGGCCGGCCTCTCTGAGGTCTCCGTCGGCGCGTTCCTCCTGGGGACCGTGGTCGGCGAGGTACCGTGGGCCATCGTGGGCGTCGTCGCCGGCGACTCGATGCGGACGCTCGCGGTCGGTGGCGTCCGGCCCGATCCGGCCGTCCTCGTCGCCATCGTGGCGCTTGGCGTCCTCGTCTTCGCCGGTCCGGCCTACCGCCACTTCCGTGACGCGCCGGTCGGCGAGTGATCACGTCGACAGTTCGACCCGGACCCCAGACCCCGCGCTCTCGGTCAGCGTGACCGACCAGCCGTGCGCTCGCGCGACGTGCCGAACGATCGGGAGGCCCAGTCCGGTCCCGCCGTCGCGCGTCGTGTACCCGTTCTCGAAGACGCGGTCGTGCTCGACGTCCGGAACGCCGACGCCGTCGTCCGCGACGTAGAAGCCGTCCCCGTGGCGACCAACCGTCACCACCAGCGCCGACAGATCGTCGGCCGTCACGTCGGGGCGTCCTCCGCTCCCGGCGCGGTCGGCGGTCCCCGCGGCTGTCAGTGACTGGCCCCCGCCCGGGCCGTGTTCGAGGGCGTTCCGAAACAGGTGCGTCAAGAGCGTCTCCAGCCTATCGGGGTCGGCCTCGACGGTTCCGGGGTCCTCCAGCCGGAGGATCGCGTCGGTGGCGTCGAGCGAGTGCCAGGCGTCCCGGGCGGCTCCAGCGAGGTCGACCCGTTCCGGTTCCTCGACGGTGCCGCCGTCGAGCGCGAGCGTCCGGAGGTCCTCGACGAGCGCGTCGAGGCGGGTGGCGGCCGACGCCACGTGTTCGAGGTGATCGAGGTCGCCCGTCTCCATCGCCAGTTCCGTGCGGGCGTGGACGACGTGGAGCGGATTCCGAATGTCGTGGGAGACCATCCGGGCGAACGCTTCGACGCGGTCGCGACTGCGACGGCGGTCGGAGACGTCGCGAGCGATGCCACTGATCCCGATGACGTCGCCGTCCTCGTCGACGATCCGTGATCCCCTCACCTCGATTGGGACGCGACTCCCGTCCTTGCAGACGATGTCCACCTCCAGGAACGACTGCTCGCCCCGCATCGCCCGCTCCCCGTACGCGACGACGGCATCAGTGGCCGCCTCCGGGACGAGGTCGAAGATGGTCATGTCCTCGAGTTCCGCGTCTGTGTACCCCGTGACCTCGGTGACGCGGTCGTTCCACCGGAGGAGGTCGCCGGTCTCGAACTCCACGACGTAGAAGCCGTCCTCGAGCGCGTTCAGCGCGTGTTCCGTGACGGCCTGTTCTTCGGCGAGGCGTTCCTGGCGACGGCGCTCGCTGGTAACGTCCGAGATGAACCCCTCGAGGGCGACGAGGTCACCGTCCTCGAAGACGGGGCTTCCCCGTTCCCACACCCACCGCGTTTCGTCGGCGCTCGTGACGATGCGATACGTCAGTTCGAAGGACTCCCCCGCCTCGATACCCACCTCGACGGGGTCCCAGACCTGGTCCTGGTCCGCGGGGTGAATGATCTCCTGGCCCCAGGAGACGTCGCCGTCCTCCAGGGCGCTGGGCTCGTATCCCGTCAGCGCCGTGCAGCCCTCGCTGACGTACTCCATCGGCCACCCCTCTGCCACGCGACAGCGATAGACCATCCCGGGGAGGTTTTCGACGAGCGTCGAGAACATCCGTTCGGACTCCGCTGCTTCGGCACGCGCCCGACGCTCGGCCACCGCCCGCTGAATGCGGTGAGCGAGTACCTCGTACTGTTCGGTCCCCACGCCCTTCTGGAGGTACTCGGTCACACCCGCCGCGATGGCGTCGCTCGCGACCTCTTCGCTGCCCTTTCCCGTAAACAGGACGAACGGGAGGTCCCCGTGGGCGTCGCGGACCGCCTCGAGAAACGCCAGCCCGTCCATCCCGGGCATCTCCAGGTCACTCACCACGCAGTCGACGTCCGCGCTCGCGAGGCGGTCGAGGCCGTCCTGCGCGGACGTCTCCGTCACGACGTCGAAGGCGTCGTCGACCCGTTCCAGGTGAAGCGAGACGAGGGCCGCGAGGTCTGCGTCGTCGTCGACGTACAGAACGCTGATTTCCGCCTGGTCGGGACGACTCATTCGTCCCATCCTCACGCGTGAGGCCCAAAAGTTCGCCGGCCGTATCGCGTCGCGTTCCGGGTCGTCAGTAAAACGTGTCCGAGCAGTCGTAGACCACGCCGTGGTGGGGGCAGACGTACTTGCAGTGGCGGTGGTACATCGGCTCCCCACAGCGCGGACACGGTCTGCCGGGGGTCGAGTCGGGTGCTGTCACGAGGATATCGAGTCGGCGCGGACGGCCGAGTGAGTCGGCCTCAGCACTCCGACCAGCCACAGGACTCGCAGGTCTTGCAGCCCTCGGAGTAGTACAGCGCGAGCGAGCCACAGGTGGGACACGGCTCGGAGTCGCCGTCGTCGCCGGAGCCTGACCGATCGGGCGCCGCCCGCTCCGCGCCACCGGCGCCAGCCTGGGCCTGGACCGCCGAACCGCCGTCTGCCTCCGGGCCCGCTGACCGCGTCTCGGCGGCCGGGTTCCCGGGCGCGTCGTTGTTTTCGTCCTCGGCATCCCCCGCCGTCTGCTCCAGCGTGGCCTGGTCCGGGTAGGCCTTGTCGATCTCGCCCTCGAGGTAGCGCCGCATCGCCGTGCCGACGGCGTCCGGGATGGACTGGATTTGCTCGCCCTTGTCCCAGGCGACCTTCGGCGACCGGATGCCCTGGAGTTCCTCCGCAATCTCCCACGGGTCGACGCCCGCGCGAAGGGCGGTGGAGATGGTCTTGGCCAGCGCCTCAGTGAAGGAGGCGGTGAAGCCCCCGGAGTTACCGATGTTGGCGAACAGTTCGAAGGGGCGCTCGGCCTCGGGGTCCTCGTTGATGTTGACGTAGAGCTTCCCGTAGCCGGTGTCGATGCGCTGGGTGACGCCGTGGAGGACGTCCGGGCGCGGGCGCTTCGTGGCGAACTCCTCCTCGCCGTCGACCGCGCTCAGGAGGTCGGCGACCTCCCCGTCGATGACCGCACGGACCTCCTCGCTCTCGACGAAGGCCTCGATGCCGCCGAAGACCTCCTCGATCTGTTCGACCAGCGCCTCGGCGGCCTCGGCCTCGTCCGCGAACTCGGCGTTGTCCGCGCGCGTGGTCAGCACCTGCTTCGAGCGCGTGCCGTCGCGGTAGTAGGTCACACCCTTGCCGCCGTGGTCGTAGACCCACTCGAAGACCTCCTGTGCGTCCGCGACCGTCGAGTCGTTGGGCGCGTTGACGGTCTTCGAGATGGCGGAGTCGACGCCCGCCTGGCAGGCGGTCTGGACGCCGGCGTGCTGCTTGGCCGAGAGGTCACCGGTCGTCACGAACAGTTCGCCGACCGCGTCCGGGACGGTCTCCAGGCCGTCGACGCCGTCGAAGGCGTTGGTTGCCATCTGCTCCTGGGCCTCTTCCTTGACGGCCTCGACGTCGACGTCGTTTTCCTCCAGCACGCGGAGGAAGTAGTCGTCGAACTCGACGAGCATCTCGTCGCCCTGGACGTCGTCGGAGACGTTCTTGTAGTAGGCGACGTTGTAGATGGGCTCGCAGCCGCCGGTCGTGTTGCCGACCATCGACGTGGTGCCGGTCGGCGCGATGGTCGTCGTGTTGTGGTTGCGGATCGGGAACCCGTCGGCCCACTCGTCGGCGTCGAGACCGGTCTGCTTCTCGAACCAGTCCCGGTACCGCGTGGGGTCGGCGTACTTCGAGTCGTCCCAGTCCGCGAAAGACCCTCGCTCGGTGGCGAGTTCGTGACTGGCCCACTTCGAGCCGTGGTTGATGTGGGTCATCAGCTGGCGGGCGACCGCGTTGGCGGGGTCGCTCCCGTAGCGCATCCCGAGCTGGATGTAGAGTTGCGCGAGGCCCATGATGCCCAGGCCAATCTTGCGCATCGCGCGGACCTTCTCCTCGATCTGTTTCACGGGGAAGTCCGACATCGTGACGACGTTCTCGAGGAAGCGCGTCCCGAGTTCGATGCGGCGGTCGAACTCCTCCCAGTCGATGGCGGCCGCGAGGAAGGCCTCGATGGCGTCCTCCAGCGAGTCGTACTCGTCGGCGTGGTTGGCCGACCAGACGCGCCAGTCGGGCGCGTTCTCGGCGGCCAGCGTCGAGAGGTTGATGTGGCCGAGGTTGCAGGCCTCGTACTCCTCGAGCGGCTGTTCTCCGCAGGGATTTGTCGCTAATATTTTATGTTCAGGATGTTTATCTATGTCAAAGGAGTGTTCCTTGTTCACCCGCTCCAGGTAGATGACGCCGGGTTCGCCGTTCTCGTGGGCGCCCTGGACGATGCGCTCCCAGAGGAGGGCTGCCGGGATGGAGAGGACCTCGCCGACCTCGACGTGCTCGCCGAGGTCGAACATCTCGTAGAGTTCCTTCGTCTGGGCGGTCGCGACGTGGGGCTCGCCCGTCCGCGGGTTGGTGAAGGTGAACTCCTCGTCTGCCTTCAGGGCCTCCATGAATCCGTCGGTGACGCCGACGGAGATGTTGAAGTTCGAGAGGTGGCCCTCGACGGCGTTCCGGAGGTGCTTGGGCACGCGGCCCTCGTCGTCGATGAGGTCTCGGGCCTCCTCCAGGGCCTCCGCGAAGGAGGTGTGGGTGTAGTCGTCGGGGTCGTTCAGGCGGAGGGTCTCCGCGAGCGAGACGTCCTTGTTCTTCGCGTGGATGAACTGGATGACGTCCGGGTGCGAGACGCGCATGACGCCCATCTGGGCGCCCCGCCGGGCACCGCCCTGGGCGATGGTCTCGCACATCTGGTCGTAGGTCCGCATGAACGTGATGGGGCCGCTGGCGATGCCGCCGGTCGAGCCGACGGGGTCGCCGTAGGGCCGCAGCCGCCAGAAGGCATAGCCCATGCCGCCGCCGCTCTGGAAGACCTGTGCGGCCTCCTTCGCGGTCTGGTGGATGTCGTCGATGTCGTCCTCGGGCGAGTCGACGAAGCAGGCAGAGAGCTGCTGGAGTTCGTCGCCGGCGTTCATCAGCGTCGGCGAGTTCGGCATAAAGGAGAGGTGTTCCATCGCGTCCTGGAACTCCCCGGCGACGGTCTCGACGTGCTCGCGCACGGCGTCCGGCAGTTCGGGGACGACCGTGTCGTAGGCGAACTTGTTGACGTTGTACTCCGAGAGGGTCGTCTCGGCGTCCGTGTCGGCCGCCGTGGTCCCTTTCCCGAAGACCTCGGCGGCCAGTTCGTCCCGGCGCGGGTGGTCTGGCTTGAGCTGGTCGGGCGTGACGGTCACGTCCACGCCCTGGTTGTCGGCCTCGAAGACGGCCTCCGCCAGGGCGACGTTCTTGGCGACGCGCTCGAAGAGGTCCTCCTGGCTCTCGATCAGTTCCCCGTCCGCGTCCTTGCGGAGGTAGCGCGCGGGGAGGATGTTGTCATACGCGTTGTCGGTCAGGCGGTCGGCGAGAGTGTCGCCCTCGGTCCGCTTGATCGGGAGTGTGAGGTCGTCGGCTCCCAGGTCCGTGCTCATGCGCCCTCACCTCGCGTAACTGGCTGTGCGGCGATGCGTCGTCCGCGGTGTGGCCCCGTACCGTTCATTTTGTGACGATTTCCTGTTGATTCGGGTTCCAGATAACCGTTTTGCCCGATCGAATACCGGTGCTGTATTGCGGTTCTCTGGTCGTGTCGAAACTATTCCTGCTGTGATACGTCCGGCTCGGTTTGCCCGGCTCGCGCCCCGGGCTTCACGGACCAATTAGTCGGGTGGTTCCCTCTTAATGGGATGGAAACCGGGGTGAAAGTGAATCGAACGAAATCGGATCTGGTCGCCGTCTGTGGGTTTCGCACTGGAATCACAGGGGGGTCGAGGGATGGCGAACGTACGGCCCGGAAGCTTATGGGTGCTCCGCCTGTCGTGACGGGCATGTCACTCGTCGCGACGGCCCTCCAGTCTGGCTCGCTCACGTCGCCGCCGGCCCTGCTCGTCGGCGTCGCCGTGCTCGCCGTAATCATTCTCGTCGGGCGTATCGTGATGAAGGTCGCCTGGCGCCTCGTCCTCATCGCACTCATCGCGCTGGCCACGCTGTGGATCCTCGGCATCCTCGGCTTCCAGACGGGCGTCTTCTGACCCTGGAGGCGGAACCGGCGCCCGAACGTTTACCGGCCGATCCTGCGTACACCGGACACGACATGGACGACTGGCGAATCGACGCGGAAATCGCCTGGGTTCGCGTCCGGGGATGGCTCCACGTGAGCCTCCGCGTGATCGGCCTCGGTCTCGTCTGTCTCGCGGTGTGGAATCTGCTCGGGCCGGCTGTATCCGAGTACGGTGCAATAGCTCCGTACCGCGAACCGATCAGTGTGGGACTCGGACTGACCCAGGGGAGCAGGTACGTCGCTGACCTCCTGGTGCTCGGAATCGGGCTCGTCGTGGCCTGGTGGGGGTAGCCGTCGAGGAACTGTGCCCCGTCCTCGCTGATACGTGCAGCATCAGACAGACCCCAGGAAGTTCCGAATCACGTCGTGACCGACCGCGGTCAGGACGCTCTCGGGGTGAAACTGGACGGCTTCGATGGGGTACTCGCGGTGGCGGATCCCCATCACCAGTTCCTCGCCGTCGACCGTCGTGGTGGCAGTCACGTCGAAGCAGTCGGGCACCTCGGTCGCCACGAGCGAGTGGTACCGGCCGCCCTGGAAGCCCTGTTCGAGACCGCGGTAGACGCCCTCGCCGTCGTGATCGATGGGGAAGGCCTTGCCGTGGATCGGTTCGGGTGCCCGTCCGACCTCGCCGCCGTAGGCGTAGACGGCCGCCTCCAGGCCGAGACAGACCCCGAGCGTCGGCACCTCGGGGCTGACTTCGGTGAGGACGTCCATGGTCACGCCGACGTCGCGGTCGTTTTTCGGGTGTCCCGGCCCCGGCGAGACGACGATGGCGTCCGGGTCTGCGGCCCGGACGTCGGCGAGCGAGGCCGTGTTCCGCACGACCGAGGTTTCGGCGTACTCGCTGACGTACTCCACGAGGTTGTACGTGAACGAGTCGAAGTTGTCCACGAAGAGGACTTCCGCGTCCGTCGGGACGGGCGCCAGGGCCTCGTCCGGCGACGCGCTCATCGAGGAACCTCCTCGGGGACGTCGGCCGCCGGCTCGGCAGCGTCGTCGCTCCGCTCGGGATCCGCGGTCACGTCCACGGCCGCGATGTCGTCCAGCGCGACGAGGACGCCGTCCATCTTCGACTCGGTCTCGTCGAACTCGGCGGCTGGGTCGCTGTCGGCGACGATGCCCGCACCGGCCTGGACCGTGAGGCGGTGGGGTACCGTTGCGTCGTCCAGCCGTTCGATCGTTGCCGACCGGATCACGATGGCGAAGTCGGCGTCGCCCTGCCAGGAGACGTAGCCCACGCCACCGCCGTAGGGCCCCCGGGGCTGGGACTCCAGGTCGTCGATGATCTCCATCGCGCGTATCTTCGGTGCGCCCGAGAGGGTGCCCGCCGGGAAGGCCGCCCGGACCGCGTCGAAGGCGTCGCACTCGGCGTCGAGCGTCCCGGTCACCGTCGACTCGATGTGCTGGACGTGGCTGTACTTGAGGACGTTCATGAACTCCTCAACCCGGACGCTCCCGGGTTCGGCCACCCGGCGGACGTCGTTGCGCGCCAGGTCGACGAGCATCGTGTGTTCGGCCCGCTCCTTGCCGTCGGCGAGCATCTCGCCAGCGAGCCGGCGGTCCTCGACCGGAGAGTTTCCACGCGCGCACGTGCCCGCGATGGGATTCGAGACGATCCGACGGTTCCCCACGGAGACCAGCGTCTCCGGGCTAGCTCCCACGATGGCGCGGTCGCCGTAGTCGAGCAGGTACATGTACGGCGAGGGGTTGACCGACCGGAGCGACTCGTAAAGGGCCAGGGGGTCGACCTCGCCGTAGAGTTCACGCGTGCGCGAGATGACCCCCTGGTAGATGTCGCCGCACGCAACGTGTTCCTTCGCGCGCGCGACGGCGGCCTCGTAGTCCTCGCGGGGCCCGGCCGTCTCGCGGTCCAGGTCGAACCCGCCGGTCGTCAGCGGCCCGGCCGACGCCAGCAGGTCGGCGACGCGTTCGGCCTCGGCGACGAGGTCGTCGTAGATGGCACCGGCGTCGTCGTCCGGCCGTACCACTGGCGTGAAGACCAGTTCGAGCGCGTCCTCGGCGTGATCGAAGACGAGCGTCGCCGTGTTCAGGACGAACTGGGCGTCCGGGAACCGCGAGTCCGGCCGGTCGAGGCCGACCTCGTCGAGCCACAGGTCGTAGACCGCGTCGTAGGCGAGGAAGCCGACGAGGCCGCCCTCCAGATGCTGACGGTCGCTCTCGGGAAAGCCCCTGAGGTCGACGTCGGGGAGGACCGCACGCAGACTGTCCAGCACGTCCCCACCGTTCGGTTCGAGCAGGTCCGCGTACCGGTCGTCGATGGTCTCGACCGTCGTTTCGTCCCCGTCGACGGTAACGACGGCCTCCGGGTCGTAGCCGACGAAGGAGAAACGGGCGTGGCGGTCCCCCCGTGACGGGGCGAAGGCTCCGTTCGGATCGCTCGAGGCGACCTTCTCCGCGCTCTCGAGGAGGAACGAGTGGTCGGCCGCGTCCGCGTTCGTCGTTCGCCCCGTCAGCGCCGCGTACGCTGCCAGGGGATCGATCCCCGCGTCGAGTGGCGCCGTGGCTCGCACCACTGCAGGCCGGGCGCCCGCGGCGAGGTCGACGAACGCCTCGCGGTCGACGTCGAGTATCCCGTCGGTCACGCCGACACCTCCCGGCGCGTTGCGGACCGGACGAATCGCCCGACGGCGTCGTGGTCCTTCCGGCCGCCCGTCCGCTCGACGCCGGTAGCGGTGTCGACCGCAAACGGACGCACCGTCTCGACGGCGTCGCCGACGTTCTCCGGCGTGAGCCCGCCAGCGAGGACGACCGGCACGTCCACGGCCTCGACCAGGTCGCGAGCGCGGCCCCAGTCGTGGGTCTCGCCCGTGCCGCCGCCACCAGCTTCGTCCGTCGAGTCGACCAGGAGCGCGTCGGCGACCTCGGCATATTCCGCTGTGTCCGACCGGTCCGCGTCGATGCCTGCGATCACCGCCGCGTCGGTCCGGGCGCGCAGGCCCCCCAGATACTCGGGAGCCAGGCCGCCGTGTACCTGGATCGCGTCCGGTTCGACACGGTCGGCGAGCCGGACGGTAGCCTGGACGGAGGAGGGCATCGTGACGAGGACGCTCGTGACGAACGGCCGGACGCCCTCGACGAGGTCGGCGGCCCGTTCGGCGGAAATTTCCCGGGGTGTGTCGACGGGGACGTCCACGACGAACCCCACCGCGTCTGCCCCTGCCGCGACGACAGCGTCGCGATCCGCAGCCGTGGTAACGCCACAGATCTTCACGCGCGTCATGCCTCGACACCGCAGAGCTCGTCGAGCTTCGCCGCGGCGTCACCGTCGTCGATGGCCTGCGCCGCCCGCTCGACGCCGTCCGCGAGTGAGGTTGCGCCGCCCGCGACGTAGATCGCCGCCCCGGCGTTCGCGAGGATGATATCCCGCTTCGGCCCGTCGGCCTCGCCCTCGACGATCGCACGCATGTCGGCGGCGTTCTCGGCGGGCCCGCCGCCCGCGACGGCCGAGATCGGTGCCTGCTGAACGTCGAGGTCGGCCGGCGTCAGGGTGTACTCGGACACGTCGCCGCCGTCGACCTCGGCCACCCGCGTCTCGTCGTGGATGGCGATCTCGTCCAGTCCAGCGCCGTGGACGACCAGGGCCCGCTCGACGTCCATCTGCGTGAGCGCGCGGGCGAGCACCGGGACGAGGTCCGGGTCGTAGACGCCCACGACCTGGGCGTCGGCGCCGGCGGGGTTCGTCAGCGGCCCGAGGACGTTGAAGATGGTCCGCATGCCGAGTTCCTTGCGCGGGCCGATGACCGCCTTCATCGCCGGGTGGAACACCGGCGCGAGCATGAACCCGATGCCGGCGGCCTCGATGTGGCCCTCCACGGCCGGCGGCTCGGCGTCGACGGTCACGCCGACCTCCTCCAGAACGTCCGCGCTCCCCGAGGACGAGGAGACAGAGTAGTTCCCGTGCTTGGCGACCGGGATCCCCGCCCCCGCGACGACGATAGCGCTCGTCGTCGAGACGTTGATCGTGTCGTAGTCGTCGCCACCGGTCCCACAGGTGTCGACGAGCGTCTCCCTGTCAGGAGAGATAGTCCGCGCGGCCGCGCGCATGCCCTGCGCGAAGCCGGCGATCTCCGTCTCTGTCTCGCCTTTCGCCCGGAGCCCCGAGAGCAGCGCCCCGATCTGGGCCTCGGTGGCATCCTCGAAGACGGTCGTTGCTGCCTCGCGGGCCTCCGCGAGCGTCAGGTCCTCTCCCTCGGTCACACGTTCGATGTAGTCCTGCACGTGGAATCACCAATGTACGATTTCGTCTTGTAATGCACAAATACGTACATCAGTATAAGCCTGTCGCCAGGAACGGCCCGCATCAAACGAGTCCGAGCCGCACGTTTTTGACGGTCGGCCACCAATCCGGCCCATGGTCGTAGACTGGGACGAGGCTGAGCCGGTCGAGGGCGACGAGGACGAGCCCGAGGACTGGAAGCAGCGCCTCCTGAAGCGCTTCACCCGGTATCTCCCGATCAAGACGTGATCGCCAGGGGACGCCGTGGTGGTCCGTCACGTGGGTCGGCCAATCCGTAACCTTCAATTGTCCCTCCGAAGTACGAGAAGGTGCGAGGGTTCGTGGTCTAGGCTGGTTATGACACCTCCTTGACATGGAGGAGGTCGGCAGTTCAAATCTGCCCGAACCCATCTTCTTATACGGGTTTTCGGCTGTTCAGCCCGAGGCTCACCGTCTGGTAGCTACCAGTCCGGGAGGTGGGGCCGGTGAGCCGGGCCGTCGAGGTCCCGCCGCCGGTCTGTGAGTACTGTGGCGGCTTCATCGAAGACCGGGACCAGCAGTGCCCGGCTCGCGATGACGGGAGGCGGTGCTACCCGTGACCGGGAGCGCCGACCCGGTCCGGGACTCCGATACTGTCACCTCGCCAGAGGAGACGACCCCCGGAAACCTCTCCGAATACGTTAGTAACGCGGCTGATACGCATGACGGCGGCCGGGTGCCCTCCCCCGGCAGCGCCGGATCTGGGCACAGTCCCCAGGATAAGACACGGGAGGCGGCGAGCTGGACCCCCGCCGACGGCGCCGGTCTCCACCCGACTCGACAGGCGCCCGTCGCGACGGCTGCGGCGGTCGACCTCGAGGACGCAACCGTGACCGACGTCTGGGCCCAGCTCTTCGAGCAGGCCGACGTCCGCGATGCGTTCGTCCGCTCGGTCAGGGAGTTCGCGAGCGGCCGGTCGACGGCCGACCTCCTCGAGGCGTTCGACGATCGCGACGTCCCCGCCCACCTCCACGGGAAGCTCCTCGCAGTGGCTCGGGGCGACCGCCGGCGGGCCTGGCAGCTCGTCGCCGACGTCGTCCCGTCGCTCGGGAGCGGCTGGTCGACCGTCGAGGATGTCCTCGCGACGGCCAGCCTCTTCGACGTCTCCCCCCGGACGCCCACGGTCGCGATCCACGTCGGCCAGGGCTTCCGAGAGCGGCGCCGGGACCAGCGGGAGGACGTCTGCTCGCTCCTGGCGACTCTCGCCCGGGGCGTCGACGTCAGGCTCGTCACGACCGGGCTCACCCGGGTGTGGCTGGCTCGCGAGCATCGCGCGGACCTCCCCGGCGTTAGCGAGTGGCGCAGCGCGGACCGGACGCAGGGACCACTCGACGCCGTCGTCGACGAGGCCCTCGCGGCGCTGGACCCCGACGGTCGAGAGGTGTCCCTCCTCCGCGACCTCGCCGACGAGCCCGGCGAGACGCTGAGCTACCACTCGCTCTACGCAGCCGCCTCCGTCGACGAGAGCCGCGTCCGCCAGTGTCTCGGCACGCTTGCCGACCTCGGGCTCGTCGAGTCCTTCGGCCCGTCGACCGACCGGAAGGTCGAGCTCCTCGAGGCTGGCCGGGCCCTTCTGTCGGAGCTCTCCCGACAGATCACCCTCGATGACGGCGTTAGCGAAACCCCACAGCACCACCCACAGGCCGTGTACCACGCGGACACGAGCCCCGCCCCCGACGACTCCTCCGCGACGGCTGGGGCGGACCGCGGCCCCTACCGCACCCGCTACATGGGCCGACCGCAGCAGCACGCGGCGGCTGCCTGCGCCCCAGACGGCGGTGTGGGCCTGGTGCGAGCACCGCTGACCGACGAGGACGCCGACGACGCCCGGCGGACGCGCCTCGTCACCTACGACGAGGAGCGAGACGAGGCGGTCGTCTCCGTCCGAGCGACCGGGGCCCTCCAGCTGACGGTGAGCGTTGCCCTGGCGTTAGCGTCACCCCGGTTGTTCGACGCGGCGCTCCCGGTCGACCGCCTCGAGGCCATCGACGACCCGCCGGCCATCCTCCGGGACGCTCGCTGTATCGGCGGCCTCTCCGACGAAGCCCTCGCCGACGGGGAGGTCCTCCGGGACGCCCTCGTCGAGTGGGGCGAGGACCTCGCCGACATGACGCGGGACCTCAAGGAGGCCGACCAGGAGGACCTCGACGGGCGCCGGTCGGCGATCATGCGGTCCGCTCATGGCCTCGCCGGGACGATCGTCCACCTCCTGGACGTCGCCGGCGTCGACCTCGTCCGGGAGGTGCGGGTTCCCGGCGGTCTCGACGGCGACCACCTCGACGAGCTGGCAAGGTCCATCGGCATCGGCGCGGCTATCCAGTCCCGGTACGGTGCCTTCGCGGTCTACCGGCAGCTCTTCGAGCACCGCGAGGACAAGCGCCAGCGCTCGCTCACCCCGGACGTCGACGCCGCGGACCCCCTGGGCCGCCTCATCGGCGGGTTCATCCTCCGGGGCCCGGACGTCGACCGCCTTCAGCCCGCTCTCGAGGACCACATCGCCACGCCTCGGGAGCTCGCCGAGGAGGTCCCCGAGCTGGCCGTCCACGTCCCACTCGAGCGTGTCGGCCGGTCGGCCTTCGCGACGGCTGCCACGCGACTCCTCTCGGCGAAGCACCTCCGGCCGTCCTCGGAGGCTGTCTCCCTCCTCCAGGCGCTCGTCGGCACGCCCTACGACGCCACCCGGGCCCTCCAGCAACTCTCACCGGAGGACCAGGCCCGGGACGTCCGCCCCGACGAGCTCCGGTATGCTCTTGCCACCCTCCCGTCCGACCGGATCACGCCGACCCTCCCCCCGACGGCCGGGGCCATCGTCGCGACGCTCCTCGCGGCAACCGAGCCACTTCCCCAGGCCATCCTCGCCGAGCGGGCCGACGTCGCCACGGAGTCGGTTCGACGCCACCGCGACCGCCTCGAGGCGCTGGGCCTGCTCGACCGCGAGGGCACCACCTACCGCCTCGCGCTGTCCTTCCGGACCACCGAGGAGCGTCGGCAGCCCGTCACCCCCGACGCGCCGGACCGGTTCGTCGACGCAGTCGGCGCGCTCCTGGAGGTGGCTCTCCCGGCCGAACGCTACGCCGACCCGGGCGATCCCGTCGCAGGCACCCTGTTCCACCCACCGGACCCCTGGGGTGTCGTCAACGCCAGCGCCTCGCTCGAGCCCTGGGTGCGCCTGGCGGCCGCACTCACGGCGACGGACCCGCCGGACCGGGCGGCGTCGGTGTCGGTCGGCCCGCCACTCGAGCAGGCGAGCCTCGACGCCGCCACAACGCAGGGGGTGACTGCCCAATGACGCCGACTGAGCCGACCCGACCGGCCGAGGTCGCGGGATCCCCAAGCACTGGCTGCGACCTACTTAAATTACATAAAGAAAGTACGGGGTTCGCCGGGCCACGGGCGAATCTCACGATCACCCCATGGACGCCCCGAATCTCACGATCACCCCATGGACGCCCACTGGCAACCCCATGGCGCGGTCGATTCCAGGGAGGCCCCATGGCGCGCCCCCCAGGTCGCGACGCTGGAGGTGGCCGAGATCGCCATGTCTGAAACGAACACGGGGCCCATGGAGCGCGCCGACCGTTCCGACCCCGACGTCGACGACCGGTGCGGCGCCCGGACTCGCGCCGGCTCGCCCTGCCAGAAGTACCCGGCGAAGGGCGCCGACCGCTGTCGGTTCCACGGTGGCGCGTCGACGGGCCCGAGCGACACCGCCTACCTAGAGGGCAACGATCACGCTGCGGGCAACCCCGGCGGCGGCGCGCCGGAGTTGAACACGAACGCCGAGGACTCGGGCGCCTACGCCGACTGGCGGAAGGTCTACGAGCGGCTCGCCCCAGCCGCTCGCGAGGAGGTCGAGGAGATCGCCGAGGCCGCGCTCTCCCGGGCCCGTGAGCATGCGCCGGATGTCGACGATGCGGAGCGTCAGGAGCTCGCCCTCGAGTACGCCGTCCTCGCCCGCCTTCTGGACCGCGCGGATGTCGCCTTCTACAAGTCGACGCAATCCGGGGCGCCGGGCGCCTTCGAGAAGGCGGCATCGGCGCTGGGGCGCTCGGTGGAGATCTCGACTCGGCGCCGGAAGATCGGGGAGGAGCTCCGTCTCTGGCCGGGTGTCCGCGATGAGGGAGGTGACGCCTGACGATGCTGCCGATGACCCAGACCCGTCGCGAGACGGCGAGGCGAGGCATCCTGACCGGCCTGGCCGCACCCCTGCCGGCGACGTCGTCGATCATGTGTCCGCTCCGGACCCGTTTCACACCGCGACGAAGCTTTTCCGTGCAGCGGGCGATGACCCCGGGATTCGGGCGAGCACTTGCGGTTTCCGGGGGTCGCGCCCCCATGCAGCAGCAACTCCGATCGGAGACCTACCATGAGTGAGACCAATCTCAGCGACCTGAGCATCGAGGAACTGAACGAGCGACGCGAGCAGCTGGGCGACACGGTCGGCACCGACCACTACGACGAGAAGCTCAGCGAGCGCGAGCGGCGCCGCGCGAAGGAGGCCGAGCTGCTCGACATGAAGATCAAGCTGGAAGAGGCCAAGAGCCGCGGACTGGACGACCTGACGGTCGACCGCATCGAGACGCAACTGGCCGAACTCGCCGAGGAACTCGAGACGGGCCCGCGGGCCCAGCTGGCGGCCGAGACCGGCTTCGACCGAAGCTCGATCGCCCGGCTGAGCCCTGGCCAGGCCGAGACCGCGCTGGCGAAGCTCGAGGCCATCGAGCATATCCAGGACGCACCGGAGACGTCGGTCACGTCGAGCGAGGCTGCCCTCGAGGAGAACCGCGCCGAGCTGGAGGACCTCCTCGCGGGCGGCGACGCCGAGGCAGCCGCGCTCGAGTCGGCCTACCTCTCGGACGAGGCCGGCGAGGAGATCGGCGTCGCGCTCCTGGAGAGTGACGACGACGGGGCGGCGGGTGTCGACGAGGACACCACGCCCAGCCGGACTGGCCCCTCGCCCCAGGAGGAACTCGCCGAGGCCACCGGTCTGAGTCGAGAGGAGGCGGACGTCTACTCTGACCGGAAGGCCCGGACCGCCCTTGGCCTTTACAAGGACCTCGAGGCGATGGCCGGGATCCCGCACGACGGCGCCCAGGAGAAGTTCGAGGAAAAGAGCGAGGAACTGGCCGAGCTGGCCATCGACGACGCGGCTCACAAGGCCGCGCTCTCGGTCCCGGACGGTGGGGCGTGACAGTATGGTCAAAGGAGCCACCGAGGAGGTCGAGGACCTCGCGAACTCGCTCCCGGGGCCCCTCGGGACCCCCGCGGCGACGGACCTCTCTACCCTCCTCGACGAGGACCCCGAACCGGACCCCGTGACCGTCTGGCGCCTCTGGAAGCGATGTGGGCGACCGACCGAAGACGACCTAGAACGCTGCCGCGACTTCGTCGACGCCGAGAGCGTCGAGGGGTTCGATCCGGCCGAGGACCGGCCGAACACGGCAAGCAAGGTGAAGGCGGCCAACGCCTACGAGGACGCCCTGGAGGCCGACCTCGAGGCAGCGGCCGGCTTCCTGCGAACGCTCGACGGCCGGAAGGCCGAACAGTTCGCGATGTTCCTCCGGAGGGAGTACCTGTGACCGACCCACCGAATCGCGGACTGTCGAAGGAGGTGGCCTGACCGATGGCGGACGTCGACCTGAGCGGCGGCGCCAGCATGCTGCTGCTCGTCGGCCTCGCCTGGGTCCCGGTCGGCTGGCTCGTCGGCTCGGTGGCCTGGATGCTCGCCGGCGTCGCGATGGCCTCGGCCGGGCTGATCCTCGCGGGCTTCACCCCGGCGGAGGAGTCCGAGTCGATGGCGCTCGGGGCCGACGACCTCGAGCGCGAGGAGGTGAACTGACCGATGTCGACCTCCGAGGAGCCCGAGATCACGGTCGATCAGGCTGTGACCGAGCTGTTCAGCCAGGAGGCTCAGGACCGGAACGTGGAGTTCTCGAGTACCAGCCTCATCGAGCAGCTCATCCTCTCGATGCCGGACGTCTTCTACGTCCACGGCTTCATCGGCGGGCCGGGAGAGTTCGCGACCGTCGGCGGTGGTCCGGGCCCGCGGGTTCAGTTCAAAAATCAGGAGTCGGCACAGTTCTGGCTCGACGCCACCGCAGCCGCGCAGGACGTCGCGCTGGACGAATATCCCGTCTTCCACAACGAGTACATGAGCGGGACCTACTCACCCGAGCTGGGCGGCCCGGGCCTCCACACCGACGAGGCGGTCGACGCCTCGCTCTGGGACGACTACGTCTCGGCGCTCGATTCCCTGGGAACCCGCACAGCACACAATGCGAGGAGTACCCTCGGCGGCGTCTACGAGGAGATTCGCCTCGACGACGGGTTCGCCATCGGCGAGCGGGTCGGGATCGCCCACGGCTGGACGCCCGAGAAGAACTTCTATCGGCTCCACACCGGCAACTCGGCCCCGGATGGCCACCTCGACGACGCGACCTCGAAGCTCCAGACCTTCCTCGAGGACGCCCTCGCGACGCTCCAGGCCGACCACCCGGACAACTTCGACGAGTACTTCGGGTACACAGATGTGCCGATCGTCGACACCAGGGGGGTGAACTGACCGATGGCCTTTCAGGGCCTCTCCGTCTCGGTCTCGGCCGCAACGGCCGACTTTCAGGCGGGGATGCAGGCCGTCAAAAGGGGCGCCTCGGGAGCCTCCCTCAGTCTCCGCCGGCTGGGCCTCTCCGCCGACGAGGCCGAGGACGAGATCGACTCGGCCGGCCGGAGCGCGACGGCGACGGCGGGCATGTTCACGTCGCTGTCGCTGAGCACCAACGGCGCGGCCCTCTCCTTCGGGACGCTCTCGACGGCACTCACGGCCACGCTGATCCCGGCGTTCATCGCCCTAAGCACGGTCGTCGTCCCCCTGGCTGCCACCCTCGGCGCCGTCGCTGCGGCGGCAGGCGGGCTCGCAGCCGCTTTCGGCGCCGTGGTGGGGTCGGGACTGATCGCCTTCGGAGAGAAGCGAGGCGAGCAGAACGCGCAGCGCCTCGAGGAGACCCAGGCACGAATCGAGCAACTGGAGGCGCTGCGAGAGGAGACGGGCAGCCTCACGGAGGCCCAGCAGGACGAGCTCGAAACGCTCCGCGAGCAGGCCGAAACACTCGAGGAGCAGACCGGCATCATGGGCGGCCTCCGGGACGCAATCGGCGAGACCGTCGCCGAGATCCGCCCCATGATCGTCGCCTTCGGGCAGCAGTTCATCCCGCTGATCGAGGACGCCATCGAGGCGATCCCCCAGCTCGTCGAGAACATCCTCGGGGCCGTCGGCGGGATGGGCCAGTTCAAGAACGCCCTCCGCGACGCCGGCGAGGCGGCCATGGACGCCATCCCGAACATGGTCGCGACGCTCATGGACCTCGCCAGGGACGCACTCCCCGCGCTCCGCGACGCGGCTGTCTGGCTGCTGAACAACGGCGGCGAGATCTTCCAGGGGATGGTCGACACGGCGCGAGAGGTCGGCCCGGAGCTGGTCGACCTCGCTCAGACGACTGCCGACCTCCTGCCCAAGATCAACGAAATGGGGACGGCCATCCTCGAGACGCTCCTCCCGGCCATGGAGGATCTCACGGAGGCGCTCGAGCCCGTCGTCGGGAAGATGACGGAGTTCGTCGAGGCGATCAACACCGGCGACTTCTCCGAGTTCGCCGACATGGACGAGATCACGCTGAGCTTCGACCTCGCCGAGCTGGACATCAGCGCGGCCGACCTCGTCGGCGGGGCGATCGCCGCGAGCGCCATCGTCAGCGCCATCGGCTGGCCCGTGATCGGCGCGCTCGCCATCACCGGCGCGATCACCTGGGGGAAGGTCCAGGGCGGCCAGGTCGTCGACGCGATCACCTGGGGCACGATCACGGTCGGGATGCTCATCGGCGCCATCGGCTGGCCCGTGATCGGCGGCAGCGCGATCGTCAGCGCGCTGACGTTCCAGAACATCGCCGGCGGCGACATCGTCGAGGCGATCGGCTGGGGCACGGTCTCCGGTGCGATGGTCCTCAGCGTCGTCTTCGGGGCCGTCTCGATCACGGCAGGCGGCGTCCTCGGCGCCGTCTTCGCCGGGACGTCGGTCCTGGTCGGGGACGTCCTCTCGTACATCTTCCCGAACGTCTCGATCAGCGAAGGCGACATCCTCGGGCTGGTCTTCGCCGGTCTCACGATCACCGCAGCGGGGACCCTCGCCGCGATCGGGTGGCCGGTCATCGGGGCCGGCGGTGTCCTGGCAGCCGTCTTCAGCGCGGCCGTCGTGACGACGGCGGCGCTGCTGGACTACATCTTCCCGATGACGATCACGAAGGGAGACGTCATGGACGCCCTCTTCGGTGGCGGTGGCGAGACGTCGGGCGCCGACAGCCCCGGGACGATCGGCTCGGGCCTGGACGAGGATACCCCGGACACGATCGACGAGTACGCCCCCGGCGCGGGAGGCGGGGGAGAGGAGCAGGAGGAGTACTCCCCGTCGATGACGGCCCAGCAGCGGGCGATCTTCGCGGGCGGCATGCCCTCGGCGGCGACGGGCGGCCTGATCGAGCGCTCGGGGCTGCTCAACGTCCACGCCGGCGAGCGGGTCGTCCCCGCCTCGCAGGTCAGCGACCGCGGCCAGGTCCAGGTCAAGGAAAGCGGCCCCGTCGACGTCACGGTCCGGTTCGAAGGTGACGGCGAGGTGGTCGACCTGGTCCGCCGAGAGGCTGAGGTGGTCGTCGACCGGCGAGAAGAATTGACCTACGACCGCGTGCGTCGGATGGGCAAGATCGACTGACATGTCCCAGACTGCCCACGCCGCCGCACTCTACCGGCTCACCCTCGCCGATCGCGACCAGGCGCCGGGTGACGTCGCCGTCGCGCCGGCCGCCGACGGCGCGATCAGGGTCGAGTACGAGGCGCCAGCCCAGGAGTCAGACCAGCGGGACGCCTTCTACGCGGTCGCCGAGGCCTTCTACGGGGTCCTGACAGGCTCGGATGCCACCGCCGCGCGCCTCGAGGCGATCGCCCGCGACGCCGAGACGGGCGACGAGCTGCTCACGTTCACGATCGAGCGCGAGTGGGTCGACGAGCACATGCGCGGCGCCGGGGCGGATCCGGCGGCGCTCCTGGAGCGCATCGTCGACGAGAACGAAGACCTCGAGCCGTAGCGGCGGGGGCTACGGCACTCCGGCCGCTCGCTTCGCGATCGAGAGCGCCGCGCTCCGGTCGCGCCCGACTTCGTCGACGGGACACGTCTCGCTCGAGCAGGCGATCGTCTCCGCGTCCAGCTCGCCGACCTCGCCGCAGACGTGACACCGGCGGCTCGTCTGATGGGGGTCGACCCTGACGACGGGGAGGCCGGCAGCGACGGCGCGGGCGACGAGGATCTCGAGGGCGACGGGCGGGACCCACGACGCCCACCGAAGCCCGCCGTGGGCCGCCTCGACGAGTGGCTGACATCGCTGCGGGAGGTCCTCGACGGCGAGCAGCGCTCCAGGACGGGCGCTGGCGTAGGCGACGACGTCGTCGGCCGCCTCCTCGAGGGCCGTCCGGATCCGCGGCCAGTACCGCGCGACGAGGTCGCCGAGACAGTCGGGGTCGAACGCTGGCGCGGCGCCGAGGCGGTGGGTCGCCGACTGGAACTCCGCGAAGAGCGCCCTGGGGTAGGTGGCGTCGGCGGTGATCGCACCGTCGGGCCCGGCGCCGGGCGAGGTCGCGACGAACAGCGAGCGCGTGCTCCCGACGTCGACGCCGACCGGCGAGACAGTATTCATGGAATAACTTTCCATCTGCCCCGAGGCAGAACCGCGAGACGGCGCCGTCTTCGCCGGCGCAGGTCCGTGGCTGCTCATCGGTTGATCCACTCCTCGCGATCGGCGGGTCCGTAGGCGACGATCTCGTCGAGGATCGCCTGGAGCTCGGTGATCGTCGCGACGGCGTCGAGGTTGATCGTCTCGATTAGCCCCGACTCGCCCCAGACCGTCCAGGTATGCGGCCCACCTTCGAACTTCTGGCACTGGAGCTCGAGGCCGTGGTACTCGAGGACGACGCCGTCGGCGTAGGCGCCCTGAAGCATCTCGCTGAGGAAGTCGTGGGGCTCGTAGGCCAGCCCATCCCGCGGGGCGATCACGTCGGTCGGCTCGTCGTCGCTCATGGCGCGCCACTCCTGGCCTCGTCGCTCGGGCCTACCGGTCGCCCGGCGATGACGCTGCGCGCCTCCTCGAGGGACACGGTCTCGTCACCATCGGTACCGAGCACGACCAGCTCGTCGCCGTCGAGTCGGACGGTGTCGCCCGTAACGTCCGGGGCGCCGTCCCGGCGGACAGTAAGCTCAGTCATGGTCCTCCAGGACGGCGTCGACCGCGTCGCGGCCGTCGGTCGTGACGAAGCGCTCGCGGATGTAGGCGTACTCCGTCAGGATCCGCTCGGCCTTGCCCCGCCCAGGGTCGTCGGCCTGCTCGAGTCGCCAGCGAGCCGCCTCGAGGCCCCACTCGGGGACGACCAGGTCCTTCTCGACGACCGCGTTGTGGAACGGGTCGGGGATAGCCCCCTCGTCGGGGACGGCCCGCGGTGGCAGGGTGACGCCAGCGACCAGCCGGTCGCTCTCCGTCGGCTCGTCCAGCGTCGGGAGCTCGTCGAACGGCGCCGGGATCGGCCCGTCGTCCGCGGCGGCGAGTCCGGGCAGGAGCGCAACAGCGCCGAGGCCGGCCCCGGCCCGGAGGACGTCCCGCCGGTCGACGTCGTCAGTCATGGCTCCCTCCTGCGGCCGCCGGGAAACACCGCGGACACGGGTCGTAGTGGCTCTCGATCACGGCGCGATCCTTCCGGAGCGGATTCCGGCCGTGCTGCTTACAGGCCGGGTCGCCCGCGTCGTCGATCCGGTGGTACGTCCGCCCGCCGCGCCCGCCGAAGGTGAGCACCTCGTCGGGGAGTTCGCGGGGCGCGGCCTCACTCATCCAGACCACGCTCCTGGACGTCGGCGAGCGCGTCGGCCAGGTCGTCGAGGCCAGGCCCGTCGAGATCAACCACCAACCGGACGCCGTCGTCGGCCACCCGCAGCGTCGCGTGGGGCTCCGCCTCGCTGAGTGGCTGGCGATCGGGCCGCTCGACCCGGAGCGTCGTCGGGGAGACCTGCGCGTTCATCGCCACGCGCCCGTCGGCGATCGCGACCGTCGCGTCGACGCCCTCGACGTGGTCGGTCATTGCTCGCCCTCGGGCTGAAGACCGCGGGCCCGGTCGAGTACCTCGCTCTCGAGGTAGTTCAGCCCGCTGGCGTGCTTCGACGCGGCGTCGGCGAAGGTGTGGCCCTTCGCCTTCAGGACGTGCTTGTCCTCGTCGCGGGTGCCGCTGCCCCGCTTCAGCGTCGTCGTGATGCTCACGCCCGTATCCGTCCGCTCGACGACCTGGTCGGCGTCGACGTCGTCAGACATCCTGGCCAGCCTCCCGGACGGTGTCCCGCGCTTCGGCGAGCCGGGCGTTCCAGGTGGCCGCCTCAGGGACAGAGATGGTCGGCACGTCCGCCCAGTCGACCCGCTCCATCGTCTCGACGAGTTCCGAGAGGGCCAGGTCGACCGGGGCGGCTTCGTCCGCCGAGAGAGCGTCCTGCGCCGCCTGCTCGCGATGGCGCTCGGGCGCGGCCTCTTCGACGGCCATCTAGCGGCCCTCCCCCGCGGGACAGCCGTCGCGGTGGACGAGGTTGTCTTTCCCGCCGAGGGACTCGAGCAGCTCCGCGCCGCAGCCCTCGCAGCGGACGTAGCGCTCGCCACCCTGCGCGGGCGGTTCGACGTGGCGGGTGTACTCGACGTCGGGCTCGCGCTCGAGGACGACGCCGTCGTCGCCGGCGTGGACGATCTCGTCGGAGTCAGTGCGTCGGTCGCTGGCGGCAGTTTCAAGGCCGCCGGAAGTGGATTGCGTCATGCTGGTTCATCCAGCACGGTCGGGGGCGGTGCAACGCCCGCCGGCCTTTCTGACCGGGCTCCCGTGCTCAGTTACTTCTACAACCCCGTTCCACTTAGGTGTTACGAACTGTAATAGATGACGTAACACGGGTACGAAGTTTCAAGTGGACACCGGGCCGAACGATTAACTGTGCAATGAGCATAGCGCGTACCAACGTGGTTAACGAGCAATTCGAGCCGGGTGAGACGGAGGAAGAGGTCCTGGAGCACCTGAAGGCTGGGCGTGATCGGGGCGAGCCCTGGGGCTACACCTCTGCGAGCATCGCCGCCGCGTCACTCGGGACCCGCCGGCAGTACACGTCCCGAGCTCTCGGGTCGCTGCATGACGCCGGCTGGGTGGAGAAGGTCGAACCCGAGGGGACCGGGGTGTATCGGTTCGTCGAGGACCCGCGGGAGGATGCCAATGCCTGAGAACACAAACTCGCCCAGCAGGCCAGCCACATCTGACGATACTGAGCTTGTCGAGTGCGTCGATGAGAACCGCGAGAAGATCGAACGGGAGGCCAGCAGCGACAGCCCCGGCTCATGGGTGTGTGAGAGATTACTCAACTGGTACAACCAGACTCATGCCTAACGCTGACACCGCCGTCGAGGCGACCTGCCGGGAGTGCGGGCGGGAGTGTTTCGTCACGGACGAGCCGACGAGCTGCCCCTACTGCGGCGGGGATCTCGAGACCGGCCACGGCGTCGTCGTCCGGCCCCACTGACCCATGCCCGAGTGCGCGAGCTGCGGCGGGCACGTCACGCCCGATTTCGTCCGGGTCTTCGGGGACGCCGACGGCGACGTCCACGGCTGTCCGGCCTGCTCGACGAAGGCGGCGATTCTGGACGGGGAGACGGTGGTCCCGGAGTAGCGATGGCGTGCTCAGTCGGTAGTGTCGACGCCGGTCGCGGCGGACACCGCCACCAATCTCTGGGGGGTCCCGATTGTGGTTTTCACTCCGTTTCGGCCGGATATACTCCGGAATCGGGACTCTCATCACCCCTTGAGACCCTCGCAGTGTTGCGGTTTCGCCGATGTCGCGAGGGGCCCTTGGTTCCATCGACGTCGGGCGATTCCGGCCGAACGTGGGGGGACCCCTCGCTACCCCACCTCGAGACCCTCGCCGTCTGTCGGTTTTTGTCTTTTATCCAACCTATATATGGACGCTGGACGGTTTCTCGAGATGTCGATGGCACAACTCAGCTGCCGAGTCCCCGCCCGACTCGACGACAAACTCGAGGCGGTCGCGGCGGACCGGGACGTCTTCAAGTCGGAGATCGTTCGCCAGGCAATCCGGCACTACGTTCGCGAGAATCCGGACGGGTTCGCGGCGTTTTCGCACGGATCACGGCGAAACCAGGACGTCGTCGAAGGAGATCGGGCCCCGACCGGCGGCATCTACGACCCGCTGGAGGACCGGCAATGAAGAGAGCCCTCCTGCTTCGCGGGTTCTACTCTTCGTCAGAATCCTTGGGCGAGAAAAACTCGGCCATCCACTCGGCTCGCGACTCACGGGTATCATACCACCGCTCCGAGAGCGAGTCGCCGTCGGCTTCAGGGAGCTCTTCGATGAATCGTTCCACGGCCTGGGTACGGTCGAGCTCACCCATCCTCATCCGCTGGCCGATTTCGTCGATGCTCATTTCGCCGATGTCCTTCTCGGGATCCTGCTCAGTCACTTCGATGGAGACGTCGATTTCCTCGACGGCGGTTCCCAGCCTGTTCAGCGCCTTCGTCAATCCTGCTTCAGCGACGGCCTCGAACCGCTCGATGCTGGAGGTGTCGGCGTGATCGCTTCGATCTCCATCCAGGAGCAGGAATCCCACGGTGACCATATCTTGGATCTGGACGTCGATGGCGTGCTCCTTCGCGGTTTCTTCGAACTGGCCGATCGGGAACCGATCAGACAGCAGTTGGAAGTCCTGGAGCCCGGCACGAATCCGCTCCCTGAGGCGCGTCAGGGTCGTTCGTTCCTGCGCCGGTTCCTCTTCTCCCCGAAGATATCGACGCTGCCCGTCCGTCAGTATCGACGTGGTTTCGCCCATGCTACGAAGCATTGTAGCGATGCTACTAAGAGGTTGTGGTTACTCATGAGAAACATGGCACAGAGCCAGGCCGACCCGTTCACCTCGTTGGGCGCCCGCCGGTCGACGGTGGACCGCCTCGAGGAAGTCAAGCCCTACGAGTCGATGAGCTGGGACGAGTTCCTGGCCGAGATGGCCGACGTCTACGAAAACCACCAGACATGACCCTCACCGATCGAGGAATCGACGGGGTGATGACCCGGGATACCAGCCCGGCGAGCCCCGCGGACGATTGCGAGAAGGACGACGGCGACGAGCCTGTCGTCACCGGCTCTACGTGGGCCGGAGGCTTCAGGTTTTCCCCCCGTCGTCGGCCAGCGGAACCCTACCCGACGACACATGAGCGAAACCCAGCGTAACGACGCCAGCACCGACACGACGAACATCACCGCGGCGGAGGCACTCGAGACCGCCCAGCGAGCCCTCGAGCGAGTCACCGAGGTCGAGGCCCAGCTCGACGAGGCCGAGCGGGAGCTCGAGGCCATGCAGGCGCAACTCCCTGGCATCGAGGCCCGGGTCGACGCCCTCGAGGAGCAGGACGAGCAGACGGTCGAGCGCGGCGATCACCGCGACCAGGCCGTCCTCGACGTCCTGGAACCCGGCGAGGCCGTGACAGTCCGCCGGTTCCGGACCCTCTACCGCCGCCACACCGACCTGAAGAACAGCGACACGATCTCGGAGCGGATTCGGACGTTCACGAGCGGGCCGGAGTTCGAGCCCTGTGGAAACCGGGTCTGGCAGTACCGACCCGAGCGGGGTGAGCGATGAGCAGGGCTGCCTCGATCGCGACGATCACGCCGGAGCCCGAGGCCACCCGCTGCGAGGCCGACGGCTGCGGGGTCTCCGAGGGCCTCGCGACAGTCGACCCGGACGCGGTCGGCTACGGTCCGCAGACGCTCTGCGGGGCCCACCGCGTCGAGTACTTCGAGGAGCTGAGAGCATGAGCCAGACCGCCAGCTACACCGTCCGGATCGCCGGAACGACCGACGGCGGCAGTCGCGTCCCCGACCTCAGCCCGCGCGAGGCCTTCGAGCGCTGGATGAGCAAGCTCCGGGGCGACAAGCGCGAGGCGACGATCTCCTCGTATCACTACCAGGTGAAGCTCTTCATCGAGTGGTGTGAGGAACAGGCCATCGTCGAGATCGGCGACCTGAACGGCTGGAACATCGACACCTACGAAACCCACCGCCGCTCGCAGGACGTCGAACCCGTCACCCTCAACAAGGAGCTGGGGACGGTCAAGAACTTCCTGGACTACTGCGCCCGCATCGAGCTCGTCGACGAGAACCTCCCCGAGAAGGTCGACCCGCCGGACGTCGAGGTCCAGGACGACGTCGACGAGACGCGCCTCCACGCGACCCGCGCGAAGGCGCTGCTGGACTACTACGCCGAGAACGACTACGGAAGCCGGGACCATGCGCTGCTTTCCCTCCTGTGGTTCACCGGCGCCCGGCTCAACGCCATCCGCGGGCTCGACCTCGACCACTACGACTCGAGTAACGAGCTTGTCGAGTTCCTCCATCATCGCGAGCGGGACCTGCCCCTCAAGAACGGCCCCGGCGGAGAGCGGGCCGTCGGGCTCCCGCGGGAGGTCTGCGACGTCCTGGACACGTACATCGCCGAGAACCGCCACGAGAAGTTCGACGAGCAGGGACGGCCGCCGCTCCTGACCAGCGAGGTCGGCCGCCCCTCCCGCAACAGCGTCCGGTCCTGGTCGTATCTCGCCACGGTGCCCTGTCTCCATACGGACTGCCCGCACGGGAACGAACCCGAGACCTGCGAGTTCCTCGACTACACCAAGGCGAGCCAATGCCCGTCCTCGAGGAGCCCGCACCAAGTCCGAACCGGGTGCATCACCTGGATGTTGAACCGCGGCATCCCCATCGAAGTGGTCTCTGACCGGGTGAACACCTCGGTCCGGGTGCTCAAGCGTCACTACGACCAGCCGACCCGGCGCGAGGAGCTCGAGGAACGACGGCGTCACCACCTGGACCGGCTGGATTTCGGCGATGAAGGGGGTGACAGCGAATGACGTTGTCCATTCCTGCCCGAACCCATGAGCATTCTCGCGGAGCGAGGCACCGCCGAGCGGAGCGTGAACGCGCAATGGTGAGGGCAGATTTGAACCCTGGAAGTCACAGTCCAGGAGCGAAGCGAGTGTAACGAGCGAGCACCCCGGACTGTCTTCCTCCGGTTCACAATTTGCCCGAACCCATCCTCTTTGTTTGCTGCACGACGAATGAAGCGAGGATACCCCACGCTGCAAATGACTAGAGGGATCTATGCCCTGAATGAATCAGTCAGGGAGCCAAGCGAGTGAACGACCGCCCGGTCCGTCTTCCGGCGGTTCAACTCTGGCCAGACCGGGACTCCTGTGTAGTCCGCCCGGAATCTGCACCGCTCAACCCACACATCCAGCTCGCGCACGGCAAGAATCAATCACGAAGCCGCGGCCCCATAGAAGTCCCATGGACAGTGGGGGCACCGATCCCAATTATCTGCATCGATAATCCGAGTCTCTGAGTCAGATTCTCGCATCGACCGAAGCCAGAAACTGCTGCCCAAAACATCGGAAGACGGAGTAGGCGGTCATCTCAGCCACCGGGTAGTCGAGACCGCGAGATTCGACGAAGAACCTCGAATCGCATGACTGGACCGGGTTTTTACTGGCTCTGAAAACGCTTGTTCCCCATCGAAGGCCCAGGTCGGATGGTGATGGCTATCGATTCAAAAAGTGAAACTACCCGGCTCCTCGTCCGGCGATAATCGGTCAATAGTGTACAGTACCTAATCATTAAATAGGGGCACGTGGTCACCTTGCCCCATGCAGTTGCAAAAGCTGCTGTCGACCGACGAGGAACAGGCAGTCAGTCCGGTCATTGGCGTGATCCTGATGGTCGCGATCACCGTGATCCTGGCGGCAGTGATCGCGAGCTTCGTGCTCGGGCTCGGAGATAGTCAGGAAGTGGCGCCGACGGCGACGTTTGACTTTGACTATGACACGGACGGGCCTAATGTTACAGTAACCCACACAGGAGGGGATAACGTCATCTCAGAAAACCTTTACATTCGCGGACAAGATATCGATACCAGTACAAGTGACACCGAACTTTGGGGTTCGAATGATGATAGATGGGGAGGTAGTAATAGCACCACCATCGATGGCAAAAACGCAGTAACATCTGGAGACTCCGCCAACATCGAAGTGGATGGATCAAGCTACGTCATTCGGGTCGTCTGGGAGTCTGCAGAAGGTAGCAGTTCCTCCGAGTTAGCAAGCGATAGCGGTCCCGACGCCTAATCGGCACCCCATCTTCGCGCTTTTTATTAACCAAGCCCCAGCGCCGGAACCTGTCGATACTCGCTGCCGGTCCGAAAGCATAATTTGGCCAATAGGTGTCCATATCCCAACATTCTACTTTCGCGCCGCGGGTGAATGGCACTAATTGGACCGCCCCAATTATGCCTAATCCTTCCTCGCGAATCCATTTGCGCCGCCGATGAATTCAGAACGAAGTCGCGATGGGATGCCGAAATCCTCGGAGACTTGCAGGTGGACGTGGCACTCCGGCAACTCGGCATTGACGGCGGAAGGGGGGACGCAGGCTGAGGTGTTCATGCTGACGCATGGTTTTTAATCTAAACGAGGTACCACGAAACGACTGATCAAACATGGAGCACGCACGATATGACACAGAGTCCCGCTCCGCCGAAATCGCTGCCGCGACGGCCTTAGCCCTCGTCGCCGGACTCCTCCTCTGGCCCCCCGGTGCCGTCTACTGGTCTGACGTAGCAAACGTACTCGGCGATGGCGTGACGCTGGCCCTCGTCAGTACTCTCGCTGTCGTCCTCGGCGCCTGGTTCGCCCGAACGGCAGCCTTCGCCCTCGTTCACATCTTCGTCGGCGGCGTCATCGCCTACGGTCTCGGAATGGTCGCCATCGAGGTCCTCCTCCAACCCAACAGCCCTGCACACCTCGTCTGGTACGGCGCCCTGTTGGCCTGCCTGCTCGGTGGCGCGGCAATCTGGCGTGGCGTCGACTGGCTCGGCCAGCGTCGCCGGTCGACCGCCCCGGAGGGGACGCTTTAACCGCCCCCGGACCGGTATCTGGACCATGACACCCGTTCGTCGCCTCGTGATCGACGTGCTCAAACCGCACGAGCCACCGCTGGTCGAGTTCACGCGGGGAATCGGCGAGACGGCGACGGTCGAGGCCGTCGCCTCCTCACTCGTCGAACTCGACCAGGAGGTCCAGAACGTGAAACTCACGCTGGAGGGGCCCGACGTCGACCTCGCGCGGATCAAGGACGCGGTCGAGCGCCTCGGCGGGACGGTCCACTCGGTCGACGAGGTGGCCTGTGGCGAGTACGTCGTCGAGGAGCGGCCGACGCCACAGGACTGAGATGGCGTCGATCCGCGAGCGCGCCGCGCGACTGCTCGGGCGCGAGGACGTGCTGTCGATTTCGCGGCGCTACTTCGTCTCCAACGGCTTCGACGGGACGCTGACGTGCATCGGCGTCATCGTCGGGGCGGTCCTCTCCGGGGTGACCGACGGCTTCCTCGTCATCAAGATCGGCCTCGGGGCGGCCATCGGGCTGGGGACCTCCGCGCTCTGGAGCGTCTGGGAGATCGAGCGGGCCGAGACCCTCGCCGGCGTCCGCCGCCTCGAGCGGGCGATGCTGACCGACCTCGACGACTCGCGCATCGAACGCGAGGGACAGGGTGCACGGATCGTCCACGCGACGGCGAGCGGCCTCGGGCCCACTATCGGGGTGCTCGTGCCGCTCGTCCCCTTCCTCTTCGAGGGAACAGTGCTGTCGATGGTCGAGGCCGCCGCGCTCGGCGTCTGCCTGGGGATCGCCATCCTCGGGACCTTCGGCGCGTACATGGGCTCGATCTCCGGGCAGCGGTGGTACGTCTCCGCGGCACGGATGGGACTGGCGGGGCTGGTCGTTGCGGGGCTCAACATCATTCTGCCGGGCTGAGGGATTGGGTCGGTCGGCTACTCCGCGAGCGCGCGCCGGGCCGCCGCGAGGCCGGCGTCCGGATCGACGTCGGCACCCTGCGTTTCGAGGGCGTCGCCGAGCCCCGCGAGGAGCGCGAAGACGTTGGTCGGCCGGGCGCTGTGGCCCATGCAGCCGATCCGGAGCACGTCGCCGGCCAGGTCGCCGAGGCCGCCCGCGACCTCGATGTCGTGGTCGTCGAGCAGCGCGTCGATGACGGCGCCGTCGTCGACGCCCTCCGGGAGCCTGACGGCGTTGAGGCTGGGGAGCCAGTAGTCGTCCTCGGGGTTGAGCGCGAGGCCCATGGCTTCGACGCCGGCCTTGAGCGCGCTCGCGACTTGCTCGTGGCGCTCCCAGCGTGCCTCGATCCCCTCCTCGGCGACGAGTCGGAGAGCCTCGCGCAGCGCGTAGACGTTCGTGATCGGCGCAGTGTGGTGGTAGGCGCGTTCCTCGCCCCAGTATTCCTGGAGGAGGGAGAGGTCGAGATACCAGGAGCGGACCGGCTCCTCGCGGGCGAGGACCTTGTCCATCGCGCGGTCGGAAAGCGTGAGCGGGCTGGCACCCGGCGGACAGCTCAGGCACTTCTGGGGGCCGGCGTAGGCCACGTCCACGTTCCACTCGTCGACGCGCAACTCGACGCCGCCCAGGGACGTGACGGTGTCCGCGATCACGAGTGCATCGTGGTCGTGGGCGATACCCGTGAGTTCGGGGACGTCTGGCTGGAGGGCACCCGTGCTGGTCTCGGCGTGGACGAAGCCGAAGAGGTCGGGCTGGTGCTGGTCGAAGGCGTCGGCGACGTCCGCGGGGTCGAGCGGCTCGCCCCACGGGGCTTCGACGGTAACGACGTCGCCACCGGCGCGCCGGACCATCTCGGCCATGCGTTCCCCGAAGTACCCGTTGCCGGGGACGAGAACGGTGTCGCCGGGTTCGGTCAGGTTGCCGATGGCGGCTTCCATCGAGGCGGACCCGGTCCCGCTGACGGGGATCGTCCACTGGTTGTCGGTCCGGAAGACGTACCGCAGCAGGTCCTGGACCTCGTCCATGATCTCGACGAAGGCCGGGTCCAGGTGGCCGACGAGTGGCGTGCCCGCGGCACGGAGGACGCGCGGGTGGACCTCGCTCGGGCCGGGGCCCATCAGGGTCCTGTCCGGGGGGACGAGCTCGTCGACGTCTGGTCGTTCCATACACGATTCCAGCAGCCTCGATTGCTTAAGAGTGGGCCTTTACGTCTCGCGGGCGGCTGACGCGAGCAACCGTGGCGTTTTACACGCCGGCCGCTGTTGGCTCTCCCAGTGGTAGACGTTCTTCTCGTGATCGGCCTGGTGGTCGCGGGCTTCGTCGGGTACAACATCGGTGGGTCGACGACGGGACCGGCCTTCGGCCCGGCAGTCGGAGCCGGCGCCATCTCGAAGGTCCTCGCCGCAGGCCTCATGTCGGTGTTCTTCTTCGTCGGAGCCTGGACCATCGGCCGGCGCGTCGTCGACACCCTCGGTCGCGAACTCGTGACCAACACGGCCATCTTCACCGCCGAGGCCAACGTCGCAGTCCTGTTTTTCATCGGCGGTGCACTGTTCGTCGGTAACTACGTCGGCGTCCCCGCCTCGACGTCGATGACCGCCGTGGGTGCGATCGCCGGGATGGCCCTCGCTGCCGGCAGCCTCGCCTGGTCGGTCATGGGCGAGATCGTGATGTGGTGGATCGTCGCGCCGATAATCGGCTTCTGGGTGTCCGGCGTGATCGGCCGGTACTTCTACCCGACGCTGAACCGGTGGTTCGCCCTGCGCACCACTGAGGGCTCACTGCTCACCGTGGACCGGTCGGGACTCGTGCCGCGGGTGTCCCGCGGGCCCAACACGACCCGCCGCGAACTGTCGGGTAGCGTTGTCGTCATCTTGATCGGCTGCGTCATGGCCTTCGCGTCCGGGACGTCGAACATCGCCAACGCCGTCGCCCCCCTGGTCGGCAGCGACGTGATCGGGATGAACCACGCGATCATCCTGGGGGGCGTCGCCGTCGCAGTCGGTGCGTTCACCATCGCGCGGCGGACCCTCGACACCCTCGGCAACGACCTCACCCAGCTCCCGCTGACGGCGGCCATCGTCGTGGCGACCGTCAGCGCGACCCTCGTCACCCTCCTCTCGATCATCGGCATCCCGGCGAGTTTCGTCATCATCGCGACGATGAGCATCGTGGGCCTCGGCTGGGGGCGGGCGACGCGCACGACGACGGTCTCCGAGGGAGTCCGGGGCGGACGGACGGGGATGTCACCGGGCGCGCTCGCTGGCGACGAACCCGGCGAGGAACTGCCGGCCATCGGCGAGGAGGAACCCGAGGACCTCCCGACGGCTGCGGACCTGTTCAATCCCTCGACGACCGGTCGCGTCATCCTCATGCAGAACGTCGTTCCGGTCCTCTCGACGGTCGGGGCCTTCCTGACCTTCCGGTTCGTCCCGATCTTCGGGTTCTGACGGGGTCAGTCCCGATCCGTGGCGGGGCGCTCGAGCGACGCGGCGAACTGCTTGACGATCTTCTCCTCGGCCCGGTGGAGCGTCTCGCTCGCGGTCGACTTGGCGATGTCGACCGTCGACGCCAGTTCGGTCAGCGAACACTCGCGGGGCGTGTCGTAGTACCCGGCCTCGACGGCGGCCTCCACGAGACGCTGCTGGCGCGCGGTCAGGAGCTGTTCGTCGGGCATCGAGTCCCTGACGTACTCGACGTCGAACGAGACGCCGAGGGCCTCCAGCATCTCGCCGAGTTCCGAGAGGCGCTCGTGGGGCGCCGTCACCTCCCAGGTGAGGTCGCCGTCCGTGACCTCGAAAGGGGTTTCGAGCGGGACGCCGGAGTCCCGGGCCGCGAGAAGCGGCAGTGGGGCGCTCGTCTCGAACCAGACCAGCGCGCGACCGTCCGACTGCTGGAGGACGTCGACGAGCGTGACGTCCGCCTGGGACTCCATGTCCGAGAGGAGGGTCGGGAGGTCCTCGGAGAGTACCTCGACGAGGCCGACGCCCTGCTCGTCCTCGAGCAGCGCGGCGAGCACGCGGACCGTCGCCTCGGGATGGTTCCGCGTCAGGGTCCCGACCCAGATACCCTCCGGAATCGTAAGCGTCAGTTTGGCGTGTGGCATGTTCCCGATTCGAATATATTCGGTCCCGTGCACCCATCAATGTTGGCGAACGTGTTCGGGTCAGGCGGCGTCCGTCGGCCCGTCGCGCCCGTCGAGTTTGCGTAGCGACTCGTGTGTCCCGACGACCATCGCCGGGACGACGAGCATGAACAGGTGTTCCTCGAGCGGGATGCCGAGGAGGTCGACGCCGGTGCGCATAGGAATCTCGAAGACGCCGGCCTGGAGGGTGTACCAGTCCCAGACGAACGCGAAGGGGTACAGGACCGCGATCGTTCGGGCGGCGGCACGGAACGCGCCGGCCCACCAGAGCACGCCGAGGGCCACGGTCCCCCAGAGGACCTCCGTCGCGAGGTAGGTGTACGGGCCGAGAACGGTGACGTCGGGAAGCACGGTCGACGTACGGCTCGCCGGACCAAAACCCCACGGGTGAGTCGGGTCCGGGGAGCGATACCGGTCGGTGAGCCCGTTCCCGGCCAGCGGGGCCGAAACCAAGTTTGATTACGCCAGCAATCGAAGCCGCGCTACGGGAACTTCACGATGGATATTGCCGACATCGCAACAAGCGACTACGTCGAGGTCGACGCCGAGGAACGACTCGGCAAGGTACGATCCCTCTTCGAGCGGGAGAATCCGGAGGGAATCGTCGTCACGAACGACGGCGAGTACTCTGGCGTCATCACGGAACGACAGCTCCTCCAGTCACACGTCGAGGACGACGCGAAGGCGCGTCGGCTCCAGACGCCGGCCCCACAGGTCGAGCGGACGGCCGACGTCCGGCGGGTGGCCCGCGTGATGGTCGAGGGCAACGCCAAGGTGGCCCCGGTCTTCGAGGCCGACCGCCTCTGGGGCGTCGTCACCGGGGACGCCATCCTCGGGGCAGTCCTCGAGAACCTCGACGCCCTGGACGTCGGCGAGATCTACACGGAGGACGTCGTCACTGTCGACGAGGACACCGGCGTCGGCCAGGTCATCAATCTCTTTCGCGAGCACGGCATCTCCCGCCTGCCGGTCCTGAACGACGACGGGCACCTCTCGGGCGTGGTGACGACCCACGACATCGTCGACGTCACGATCCGGGACATGGACAAGGCGACCCGCGGGGATCGGGCTGGCGACATCGACCGCGTCCTCGATCTCCCCGTCTACGACGTGATGAGCAGCCCTGTCGTGACGACGACCGTCGACGAGCCCGTCGGCCAGGCCGTCCAGCGGATGTTCGACAACAACTACGACGGCCTGGCGGTCACGCCCGCGGACGACGACCGGCAGGTCGTCGGGGTCATCACCAAGACGGACGTCCTCCGCGCGCTGACCTACACCGAGGAGGAACACATGGACGTCCAGATCACGAACGTGGCACTCCTGGACACCATCGCCCGCCAGGAGATCCGGGAGCGAATCGAGGAGATCGCAGACAAGTACCAGAAGATGCAGGTCCAGCACGCCCACGTCCGCTTCCACGAGCACAAGGAGAAGCTGCGGGGGACGCCGCTGATCCAGTGCCAGATCCGCCTGCGGACCAACCAGGGCCAGGCCGCCGGTTCCGGCGAGGGCTACGGCGCGGACAACGCCTTCCGCATCGCTGCCGACACCCTGGAGCGCAACGTCCTCGAGATCAAGGGCGTCGTCGCCGACGAGGAGTACCGCGGGCAGTTGCTGCGGAAGCTGGGCGAGCTGTAGACCGACACCGGACCTGTCCTTCCAACGTCCGTTTTTCGAGGCGTCCGGTCGACGAATTCGTCGTCCGGAAACGGCCCGAGAAGGGTGCGGTCGCTACTGGAAGCCGATCCGGCCGCCGCGGTGACCCTGGGTCGGCTCCGGCCCGCCGCCCTTGAAGTCCTCCTCCATGCGCTCGTAGTAGTCGCGAATGTCGTCCGTGATCGTCGGCCGGACGTTCTCCATGGCCTTGCGGAAGTGGCGCATCTCGACCTCGTCTGCCGTCTCGTCCTCGCGAAGTGCCTCGATGGCGGCTTCGCGGGCGATGGACTCCAGGTCCGAGCCGACGAAGCCCTCGGTGATCTCCGCGAGTTCGCGCAGGCTGACGTCGGGGGCCAGCGGCGAGTCGTCCGTGTGGATCTTGAGGATCTGTTCGCGGCCCTCGGTGTCGGGCTCGCCGATCATCACGAGGCGGTCGAACCGGCCCGAGCGGATGAGCGCCGGGTCGATCATGTCCGGGCGGTTGGTCGCGCCGATGACCATGACGTTCTCCATCTCCTCCAGCCCGTCCATCTCCGTCAGGAGTTGATTGACGACGCGCTCGGAGACGTTACTGCCGACGTCCCCGCCACGACCCGGTGCGAGACTGTCCAGTTCGTCGAAGAAGATGACCGTGGGCGAGACCTGCCGGGCCTTCCGGAAGGTCTGGCGGATGGCCTTCTCCGACTCGCCGACCCACTTCGAGAGGAGTTGCGGGCCCCTGACCGAGATGAAGTTGGCGTCGGTCTCGTTGGCGACGGCCTTGGCCATGAGCGTCTTCCCGGTGCCCGGTGGCCCGTAGAGCAACACGCCCGCGGGCGGCGTGATGCCCATCCGCTCGAACTTCTCGGGGCTGTTCATCGGCCACTCGACGCTCTCGCGGACCTCCTTTTTCGCGCTCTCGAGGCCGCCGACGTGGTCCCAGTTGACCTTCGGCAGTTCGACGAGCACCTCCCGCATCGCGCTCGGGCTCACCTCGTTGAGCGCGCCGCGGAAGTCCTCGCGCTTGATGATCATCCGGTCGATGAGGCTCGGCGGAATGTCCTCCTCGTCCAGGTCGATCTCCGGGAGGTACCGCCGGAGGGCCTTCATCGCGGCCTCCTTCGTCAGGCTCTCGATGTCGGCGCCGACGAAGCCGTGGGTCTCGGTCGCCAGGTTCGAGAGGGCGACGTCGTCCGACAGCGGCATCCCGCGGGTGTGGATCTGGAGGATCTCCTCGCGGCCGACCTCGTCTGGGACGCCGATTTCGATTTCGCGGTCGAAGCGGCCGGGCCGACGGAGGGCGGGGTCGACGCTGTCGACGCGGTTCGTCGCCGCGATGACGATGACCTGGCCCCGACTCTCCAGGCCGTCCATCATCGTCAGTAGCTGGGCGACGACGCGGCGCTCGACCTCGCCGGTGACGTCCTCGCGCTTGGGCGCTATGGAGTCGAGTTCGTCGATGAAGATGATCGAGGGGGACTCCTCGCTGGCGTCCTCGAAGATCTCCCGGAGCTGTTGCTCGGACTCGCCGTAGTACTTCGAGATGATCTCCGGGCCCGCGATGGAGAAGAAGCTCGCGGACGTCTCGTTGGCCACCGCCTTGGCGAGGAGGGTCTTGCCGGTCCCCGGCGGGCCGTGGAGGAGGACGCCCTGTGGCGGCTCGATTCCCAGCTTCTTGAAGATCTGGGGGTGTTTCATCGGCAGTTCGACCATCTCGCGGACGCGCTGGATCTCGTTTTGCAGGCCACCGATGTCCTCGTAGGTGATCCCGCCGCCGGTCTTCTCGAAGCCCGAGATGGGCTCCTCGCGGAGTTCGACTTCCGTGTCCTCGGTGATGAGGACGACGCCCTCCGGTTCGGTCTCGACGGCGATCAGCGGAATCGCCTGCCCGGGCGACCGCATGAACGGGTGGTTCGTCGAGGACATTACGGGGACGATGTCGCGTTCGACGACCGGGCGTTTCAGGATCTGGCGCTTGACCATACCGGCGGCGTCGGAGCCGAACTGGACGCTCGCTTCCTCGGGCGGCGCGAGAACCAGCGTGTCTGCCTTCTCGGCCTCGGCCTTGCGGATCTCGACGCGCTCGCCGATCCCCACGTCGGCGTTCTGGCGCGTGAACCCGTCGATGCGGACCGTGTCGGTGTTCCAGTCCTGCCGGTCGGCCCGCCAGACCTTCGCGGCGGTGGTGTCGGCGCCCTCGATCTCGATGATGTCGCCGGGGGACAGCTTCAGGTGCAAGAGCGTGTCGGGGTCGAGGCGGGCGATCCCACGCCCCGAGTCGTTGGGGTAGGCCTTCGCCACCTCAAGTTGGACTTCGTTCATAGTAGACTGGGATGTGTTATCACTCGGGTATCCCGCGAGATATGCTTTTTGCTATCGGCGGGTTCCGGGGGTACCGGAACCGCCCAATGGCCCCGGACTGGGGCCGAGTTCGAGCCAGTTCGACAACGGCCGCGGACCGACCGGTGACCCCTTCGACGGACCGGCTACCTGCCACGGCGTCCGACGGACCGCCGCGCGCGACTGCCCTGACCGCTGGGACCTGGCGACCCACGTGGCGCCACGTTGATTACCACCTGTTCGCTAGACAGTCGTATGGTCTTTCTCGTTCCGTTCGACGGATCGCCGGCGTCGGAGGCGGCACTCAGTCGCGCGGTGGAACACGGGTCGGCACTCGGCCGGGAAGTGCTCGCGGTCGCCTTCGTGCCGACCGGCGCGGAGTTCGCAGAGCGCCGCACGTGGATCGAGCCGAGCGACGACTTCGCCGTCGAGGACGCGAGCGCGGCCCTCAAGCGGAAGATCGACGAGACCACGGACCGGACCGAACTGGTCTTCGACGAGGCCAGCGCCGGGTCGCCGGACGACGGTATCGGCGACGTGGTCCGTCAGACCGCCGAAGACGTCGACGCGACCGTCCTGTTCGTCGGGGCCGGCGACGCGACTGTCGGCGAGGGGCTCCGGACGCAGTTCGGGTCCGTCGCCGCGGACGGGAGGTACGACGTCCACATCGTCCGCTCCGCCTGAGAAGAGCGGCGGCCGCGGACTCGGGGGCTTTTTACCGTCCCCACCGTGCGGTCAGTCATGCAGACGCTCGCGTTCGACGGGCGGATGGGCGCCAGCGGGGACATGCTCCTCGGGGCGCTGCTCGCGGCCGGCGCCGATCGGAACGCCCTCGCGCCCGTGGAAGACGCACTCGACGTGACCTACGACGTTGGACCCGTCGACCGACAGGGGATCGAGGCGACCGCCGTCACCGTGCGGTTCGCCGAGGACCACGACCACGCCGACGACGGCCACCCGCACGACGAGGAACACGACCACGGCGAACACGGCCACGATCACGGCGGGCACAGTCACGAACACGAGCCCCAGCCCCACGCGGAGGGTCACGGCCCGGGCCGCCACTACAACGAGGTGGTCGAGGTCGTCGAGTCGATGGACCTGCCGCCCGACGTCGAGGGCGACGCGCTCGGTATCTTCGAGCGATTGGGACGAGCCGAGGCGGCGGTTCACGGCACGGACCTGGCGTCGACGCACGTCCACGAGGTCGGCGCCGACGACGCCATTGCCGACGTTGTGGGGACCTGCCTCCTCGTCGCCGACCTCGACCTCGAGCAGGTCGTGACGACACCCCTCGCGACGGGCGGCGGCGAGGTCGAGATGAGCCACGGGACCTACCCGGTCCCGACCCCCGCCGTCGTCGACCTGGCCGAGGACGCGGACTGGTCCGTCCGTGGCGGGCCGGTCGACCGCGAGCTACTGACCCCGACCGGTGCGGCGATCCTGGCCGAACTGGCCGAGGGAGTCGAGACTGTACCGGGCCTGGAACTCGACGCGTCAGGCTACGGCGCGGGGTCGGCCGACGTCGCCGGCCGGCCGAACGTCCTCCGTGCCCTCGTGGGCAACGTCGACAGGCAGCTGGAGCGCGAGCCGATCACGGTCCTCGAGACCAACGTCGACGACGTGTCCCCGGAGGTCCTCGGCGGACTCCAGGAGACGCTCGCCGACGCGGGTGCGCTCGACGTGACCGTCGTCCCGACGACGATGAAGAAGTCCCGGCCGGGCCACCTCGTGACGGTGATCGTCGCACCCGAAGACGCGGGGCGGGTCGCCCGGCGACTGGCCGAGGAGACGGGGACGCTCGGCGTCCGCGAGTCCGGCGCGGGGCACCGCTGGGTCGCAGACCGGGAGGTCGTGACCGCGACGGTCGACGTGGGCGGCGAGTCCTACGACGTCGACGTCAAAGTCGCCAGCGCTGGCGACGACGTCTACGACGTGAGCGCCGAGTTCGACGACGCCCTCGCCGTCGCGCGAGCGACCGGGCGACCGGTCCGCGAGATCGCCCGCCTGGCCGAAGCAGCCGTTGACCGCTAGGCCCCGGTAGCGGGTTGCCTAGCGGACGATCAGAAGAACGACGAGACCTCGGGTGCGTAGGCCTCGGGCGCCTCGTCGACGACCCGGCCGTCGTGGAGTTTCTGGAAGTAGAAGTCGTCGTTCACGTAGTACTCGTCGAAGGGCGGTCTGGCGACGACGTCGAAGACGGCCGGACAGACGGGGTCGTCTGGCATCAGCGTGAGGGCGACGTTGAACGCGTTGATCCCGCGGTCGGTGTAGAACTGGAGGACGCGTTCGAGGCCCGCAGCGAGGTTCTCGACGAGCGATCCGTGCGGGTCGGGCACCCCGGTCTCGGTCGTGATCCCGCGGACGTGCCACTGGGACGTCGGGGCGAAGGGGGCGATCCACTCGACGTCGCCGGTCGCGCCGACGTACCGCTCCCCGTCGCGTTCCGCGTCCAGCAGGTCCGTCCAGTAGACGCTCCCCTCGGTCTCGTGGTACTCCCGCGCGGCCTCGCGGCGGCGCCGGGCCTCGTTCGTCCCGTGGTCGTCCACGAGCGCCTGCATGTGTGGGTGGGCGACGCTGCTCCCGGCCGAGGGGAGGAGGTTCATGTTGACCGACGCGTGGGTCGAGTCGTGCGTGTCGACGACGGCCGCGACGTACTCGAGCGCACAGGCGAGGCCGTCGGCGAGCAGGTCGGCCGTGAGGTCGCTCGCGGGTCGGAAGTGATCCTCGGTCAGGACGACGACGTTGGAGTGCTCGGCGTAGGGAAAGAGGTTCGGGAAGGAGGTGGCCTCGCCGACGGAGCCCCGGTCCACGCCCACGAAGTCCGGGTACTCGGGCGTCGCGTCAGTGACGGTTTCGGGACAGAAGAAACACCCCTCGCCGTCGCCCACGAAGTCGTCGACGGCCGGATCCTCGGGCGGGTCGGGGAACCACTCGACGACGACGCGGGACTGCTGGCCGGTCAGCGGGTCCGTGCGGTACTCGACGGGTTGGGTGTCGCGCTCGAAGTCCGCCATCGGGCTGTAGAACGTCGCCTCCTCGACGGTCTTGTCGAACTCGACGGGCATACTCGGACCTCCGGTGGGGTGTGACAAAAGCCTAGTCCGCCTCGAAGACGACTGTCGCCAACGGGCGCGTCGACGGTGGTCAGTCGTCGCGGTGTTCCTCGAGCGCCTCGCGGAGGGAGAGGTCACCCACGGCGACGCGGCGGGCGAGGGTTTCGTCGATGGCCCGGTTGGCCTCGCTCGCCTCGCGGGAGCGCTCCTTGATCCGTGTCAGTTCGCCGGCGGTCGGTTCGACCTCGCGTTCCTCGATGCGGTCGCCCTCGCGTCGGGCGATGTTGACTGCGGCGAGGACGTCTCCCATGCCACGCGTGCCGGTCCCGAGGTAGGGGGTCGTCCCGGTCTCGTCGACCAGTTCCACGGGCACGTCCGGCAGGTCGTCGACGAGTCGGGCGCCGACGAGTCGTGCCCCGTCTCCGATCCTGACGAGGGGGTCCGCGGCGTCCGTGACCTCTTCGGCGACTATCTCGCCGACCCGGTCGGCCGGGACCTGGAACGTGGCCACGACGGTCTCTCCCGAGCAGACGGCAATCCCGGGCCGCTCGCCCGGATCGATGCCGACCACCGTTCGGCCGTCCCCACCCCTCAGGTGCGCCAGGATCGATTCGACCGCCCGCCGGGGTTCTCCCGGGTCTGCACTGACCACGGGGACGTCGGCGTCCACGTACGCGTCGGGGTCGTCCGACGTGCCAGTCACGACGACGGTGGTCCGGTCGGGGAGGTCCTCGCCCGGTTCGACGGTCGTGAACGCCACGCCGCGCTCGCGGAGGGCGGTCACGACCTCGTGGTAGACCTCGAAGTCCGCCGTCGCGACGACGATCACTCGCGATCGTTGGCCGCGGGAACACTTACCACGCACGATGTCCCGGTCCCGACGGAAGGCCTTTGTGTCGACGCGGAGGAGGATCCGGCCAGGATGTCAGTCCCGGCCAGTCACTCCCCGTCGGAACAGCCCGACGGGCTGTTCGTGCTCGTCGCGGGACTGTACGTGTCGGCGATACTCGGTCCGATCGCGGTCGCACTCGCCCGACGCCTCGTGAGCGAACCGGGCGCACTGTACGGCGTCCTCCTGGTCGCCGGGCTGGGCGGGGTCGTCGTGGGCGCCCTCGCGGTCCGCGGGCGGGCTGGCGTCGCCGAGCGCCTCGGCGATACCACCCTGGCATGGACGCTCGTCGCCCTCCCGCTGGTGGCTGCTGGGGGCGTCATCGTCGCGAGCGCGGCCATCCCCGGGTACGTCGGAGCGGGGGACGTGCTGCTGGGGCTGGTCGCCGGATTCGGCGCCGGCGTTCTCGGCTTCGTGCTGGTCTCGATGGCCAGGACGCGGTACGCAGCCTGGGTTCTGGCGGAGGCCACCGTCGAGGCGACCTGGTCGGCACCCTGGCCGCACGCGTCACGACGACGAATCTGGTACGTGGCCGGCGTGATCGCCGCCGTCGGCGTGGTCGCGTTCGTCGTCGGCGCCTACGTGGGTCTCGACCCGGTCAGGATCGCGGGCCAGCTGCTCGTTCCCATTGCGGCGGTCCTGGCAACGGTCGGCCGGGAACTCACCTACCGCGCGAGCGATCGGGGCCTGGAGATCCGGGCCCCGGTGGACCGACGTGTCCGGCCGTGGTCCGCCTTCGCGGGCTTTCGGGCGTCCGGGGAGTCGATCGAACTCGTCCGCCCCGAGCCCTACCGCCAGTCGATCCGGTGTGACCGGGCGGCGATCGAGGACCCGCAGGCGGTGACGGCCGTCCTCGAGAACCACCTGGTTCGCCTCTCGTGACGGGTCTTTTATGACGGTCGGCCACCGACCGTCGGCCGTGAGCGAGCCAGTGCCGACCGGCTGTGGCCCCGTCGACGACCTGCTCGGCGGCGGCTTCGAACGCGGCGCCGTCACCCAGGTCTACGGTCCGCCGGCGGCCGGAAAGACGAATCTCGTCCTCTCGGCGGCCATCGAGGCGACCGCCCGCGGGGAGTCGGCGCTGTACGTCGACACGGAAGGGCTGTCCGTCGAGCGCATGGATCAGATCCTCGGTGCACGCGCGGAAGCCACCGACGAGGACGCCGACGCGCTGGCCGGCCGCCTCGTCATCACGGACGCGCTGACCTTCGAGGAGCAACGGGAGGCCGTCCAGGACGCGGCGGAGTTCGCGAGCCAGGTGGACCTGATCGTGCTCGACAGCGCGACGGGCTTCTACCGCCTCGAACGCACCGAACAGGCCGAGGGCGAGGCGCTGCGGGACGTCGCCCGCCAGATCACCCACCTCCTCTCGCTGGCCCGGAAACACGACCTCGCCGTCGCCGTCACGAACCAGGTCTACACCGATCCCGAGTCCGACGGCGTTCGCGCGCTCGGGGGCCACACTCTCAATCACTGGTCGGCGGCCATCCTCCGTCTCGACCGGTTCCGCGGCGGGAACCGCCGGGCGACGCTGGAGAAACACCAGTCGCGCGAGGCGGGTGACTCGGCCCAGTTCAGGATCGTCGACGGCGGCCTCGCGGCGGCAGAGCGGCGGTAGCCGTCGCCACTGCTGTCGCTGGCTACTCAGTCGTCCGCCTGCGCCTCCCTGGCGGTCGGCACCGTCACGTCCGGGAGGCCGGCTTCGATCTGTTCTCGTCGCCCCTCGAACTCCCCGGGGAGCACCAGCCGGCCACCGAGGTCGTCGAGGGGTTCGTCGCTCTCGTAACCCGGTCCGGCCGTGGCGAGTTCGAAGAGGACGCCGCCGAACTCCCGGAAGTAGACCGACCGGAACCAGTGCCGGTCGATCTGCTGGGTGGGACTGAGACCCAGCGAGCGGACCGCGTCGCGCATGGCGGACTGGTCCTCGTCGGTCGGCGTCTGGAACGCGACGTGGTGGACGGTGCCGTGGCCCTGTCTCCCGCCCTCGACGGTCGGCAGGACGTCGACGTACTGGCCGACGGTCCCCGCCGCCTCGAAGCGCGTGCGTTCGTCGCCAGGCGTGTCCCCCGGCGACTCCTCGGTGCCGGCCTCGTCGAAGCCCATCGTCCGGAGCAGGTCCATCGTCGGGTCCGGGTCCGCCAGCCAGAGCGTCACCGAGTGGAAGCCACGGATGGCGACGTCCGCGGGGACCCACTCGGTCCAGGGGACCGTCGGATCGTCGTCGGGAATGGCGACCTCGACGAGTTCGATCGGGAGGCCATCGGGGTCGCGGAAGGGCATGACCGTCTCGCCGAATCTTTCGAGTCGGTCGTCGTAGTCGACGCCGTGCTCGTCGAAGCGGTCCTCCCAGAAGTCGAGGCTGCCCTCGGGGACGCGGAAGGCCGTGCGGGAGACCTGGCCGGAACCCACCTTCCCCTGCGGGAGGTCCTGCCAGGGGAAGAACGTCATGCTCGTCCCGGGGGTGCCCTCGGCGTCGGCGAAGAAGAAGTGGTAGGTCTCGGGATCGTCCTGGTTGATCGAACGCTTCACGAGGCGCAGTCCCAGTGTCTCGATCCAGAAGTCGAGGTTTCGCTGGGGGTCGCCGGCGACGCAGGTCACGTGGTGGATGCCCGGCGTGGGCGTGGGCGCTGCCATGCCCGTCGGTACGGGACGGAGGAACTTGAGTCCGTGCTGACGCGAGTGTTACCGGACGACCGGCCACGTCGAGGGCGCTAGTACAGCAGGTCGTCGTCGTTCTCGACCATGTACAGCGTCCGCGCGGCGATGTTGACGGCGTGATCGCCGACGCGTTCCAGGTCGCGGATCGTCAGGAGCAGGCGGTAGACGTCCTGCATGGTCTGCTGGACCTCCTCCTCGGTCCCGACGCCTTCGCGTTCGATCAGGTCGCGGACGACGATCTCCGAGGCGCGCTCGCACATCTCGTCGACCTCGTCGTCGCGGTCGGCGATCTCGTAGCAGGCCTCGACGTCCTCCGCGGCGTAAGCGTCCATCGCGTCCTCGACCATCTCGATGGTGAGGTCGCCGATCTCCTGGACGTCGACGTCCGGGAAGACGTCGTGTTCGGCGTCCTTCGTGTAGTCGCCGAGGTTCGTCGCGAGATCGCCGATGCGCTCCAGGTCGGTGATGATCTTGAAGGAAGCCGCGACGAAGCGGAGGTCGCCGGCGACGGGCTGCTGGAGCGCCAGCAGGTCGATGCAGTCCCGTTCGAGGTTCAGGTACAGCTCGTTGACCTCGTGGTCACCCTCGATGACCTCCCAGGCGAGGTCCTCGTCTTTGGCCTCCAGGGCGTCCAGCCCCATCCGGAGGCGCTCCAGGACCACCTCGCTCATGTAGAGGACGTCCTCGCGAACCTGCGCCAGCTGTTCCTGGTAGCCCTCTCGTGGCATTAGCGACCCCTCCGCGGTGGGACAACTAGTAGCTTTGGGCGACGGCGAACGTTTCGCGACCGCCCGTCAACGCGAGGTGTCCCCGTCATCCGAACTTGCCCGTGATGTAGTCCTCGACGCGCTGGTGCTCGGGGTTCTCGAAGATCCGGTCCGTGCTCCCGAACTCGACGAGTTCCCCGCCCGTGAGGAAGACGGCCGTCTTGTCGGAGATGCGGGCCGCCTGCTGCATGTTGTGCGTGACGATGACGACCGTGTAGTCCTCGGCCAGTTCCTCGATGAGGTCTTCGATCTTCGAGGTCGCGATGGGGTCCAGCGCCGAGGCCGGTTCGTCCATCAGGATGACGTCCGGGTCGGTCGCGATGGCCCGCGCGATGCAGAGGCGTTGCTGCTGGCCCCCGGAGAGGTCCAGCGCGCTCTCGTCGAGCTGGTCGCTGACCTCGTCCCAGAGCGCGGCACGCCGGAGCGCGGTCTCGACCTGGTCGTCGAGGTCGGCGACCTTGTCCTGGATGCGGAGGCCGTAGGCGACGTTGTCGTAGATGGTCTTGGGGAAGGGGTTGGGCTGCTGGAAGACCATCCCGATGGCCCGGCGCAGGGCGACCGGATCGACGTCCTCGTCGTAGACGTTCTTCCCCCGGAAACGGAGTTCGCCCTCGACGCGCGCGGCGTCGATCAGGTCGTTCATCCGGTTGATGCACCGGAGGAACGTCGACTTGCCACACCCGGACGGGCCGATCATCGCCGTGACCTGTCGTTCCGGGATGGCGACGTCGACGTTCTGGAGTGCCTGCGTCTCCCCGTAGAACACGTCGAGGTCGCGCGCCTCGATGACCGAGTCGTCCATCTGCTCGTCCGACGCGACTGCGTCACTGTCGTCGACGGCCGCCGAACCGGGGGTCGGCGCGTCGGTCGTCTCCTCGCCGACCGGATCCGGGTCCGAGGCCGTCATCTCTGTTGCTGTCGAATCTGTCATCGTTTCTGATACCTGTTGCGAATGACGATCGCGGTCGCGTTCATGGCGAGCAGGACGACCAGCAGCGTGACGACGCCGGCCGCCATCACGCCGTACTGGAAGGCGTCCTGCGGGTAGCTCACCCAGGAGTAGATCTGCCGGGGCATCGCGCTGAAGGCGTCGTAGAGGCCGTCAGGGGCCTCGAAGACGGTCGCGGCCGCACCGATCATGAGCAGCGGCGCCGTCTCGCCAATCGCCCGGCCGAAGGCCAGGATCGACCCCGTCAGGATGCCCGGGAACGCCTGGGGCAGGACGACGCGGCGGATCGTCTGCCAACGCGTCGCGCCCATGCCGTAGGAGGCCTGACGGTCCGAGTCGGGCACCGACCGGATGGCCTCTCGCGCCGAGATGATGACGATCGGCAGGATCAGCAGGGCGAGCGTCAGGCCGCCGACGACGACGATGCCGGTGTCCATGCCGACGAAGCGGATGAAGACCGCGAGCCCGAGCAGCCCGTAGACCACCGAGGGGACGCCGGCGAGGTTGCCGATGTTGACCTCGATGAACGTGGCGACCGACCCCGCGAGCCCCGAGTTCGGCGCGTACTCCTCCAGGTACAGCGCCGCGCCGACGCCCAGGGGGAAAGCAACCAGGGCGACGACGATCATCATCAGGACCGAGCCGACGAGGGCGGGGTAGATGCCCGCGTCGGCCGCCACCTGCGAGTGGGCCGCCGTCAGGTACCCCCAGTCCAGCCAGGTTGGAGGACTCCGGATACCCGTCGTCCGGACGAGTATGACGCCGGCCCCGATCCCCGCCACGAGGGAGAGGGGAAACGCCAGCGCGGCCAGGCGGCCGCCCGCCCAGACCCGATCGAGGTGGACGACCAGCAACAGCGCGACGACGGTCCCGACGACGGCGGTCGCCCATGGGTCGGTCCCCGCAGCGCCAGCGATCCCTGCGCCGACGAGGGCGGCGCCGCCCACGAGTGCCGCGGCGACCGTGGCCCGGCGGCGGTCAGCGTGGCGGCGGGCCACGACGACCCACGCCACGGCCGCCGCCGGGAGCGTCACTGCCCCGAGGACCGTCGCGAGTCGCGTCGGCACGACCGGCAGCATCGTGATCGCCTCGAGCAGGCTCGGGACCAGTTCGGGGGTCGACACCTGGATCGGGATGGCGACGTCGGTCCCCGGAACCGCCAGCGTCCGGTCCACCGTGATGCCCGGGACGCCCACGAGAGCGAGCCAGTAGGCGAGGGCCGCGACCAGGGTCCGCTGGGTGGCGGGCGGGCGACGCAGCCTGACGTGGGCCAGGTGGACCGCCGTTGCCGTCGCGACGGCCAGGACGAGCGCGAGCCAGCTCAACAGCGAGATGCCGTGGATAAACACGATCACCGCGCCGCCAGCCAGGAGCGTGGCGAACAGGGCGAGGGCGGTCGTCGACATGGCACTCCAGAACAGCGCGCGGGAGCGGCGAGCGAGTAGCGCGGCCACGCCCAGGGGCACGAGGGCGGAGGTCACCCCGTGTACCCCGAACCAGGCGGCCTCGGCCTCGAAGACCCGCGTGGCGTCGAGGAAGACGTAGAGGAGCAACACGCCGACCATGAGGACGCCGATCATCGTGGCCCCGAGGCAGGCAGCGGCGAACAGTCGCCCGCGGAGTCGCTCTCCGTCGCCGTTTTCACGCACCCACGGAAGGGACCGGTCGTCGGTGCTCACTCGTATTCCTCCCGGTAGCGCGAGGCGATCCAGTTACTCAGGACGTTCATGCCGAAGGTCATGACGAACAGCGTGAGACCGATGGCGAACATGCTCTTGTAGCCGACGGAGCCCCCGCCGATGTCGCTCCCGACCAGTTGCACCATGGCCGACGTCATGGTCTGGCCGGACTCGGTCAGGCTCGCCAGCGGGTCCGTCGGGTCGAACATGCGTGGCGACATGCCCATCGCGACGACGACGATCATCGTCTCGCCGATGGCCCGCGAGAGCGCGAGGATGAACGACGAGAGGATCCCCGAGAGCGAGGCGGGAATCACGACACCGGTCGTCACCTCGTACTTGGTGGCGCCGAGGCCGTAGCCGGCTTGCCGGAGAGAGTCCGGCACCGCGCTCATCGCGTCCTCGCTGAGGCTCGAGACCATCGGGACGATCATGATGCCGACCATGATCGACGCGCTGAGCGCGTTGAACGTCCCGACCGGGACGCCGACCGCGGCCAGCGCGGGCGTCAGGTACGCGAGCGCGAAGAATCCGTAGACGACCGTCGGGATGCCGGCGAGGACCTCGAGTGCGGGCTTCAGGAAACTCCGCGTCCGGTCGCTCGCGTACTCGCTCAGGTAGGCCGCCGCCGCCACGCCGATGGGGATCGCGATTAGCCCGGAGACGACCGTGACGACGAGCGTCCCGCTGACGAGAGGCAACACCCCGTAGGACCGGGGAGAGAACGCCGGCGCCCACTCGGTCCCGGTGAAAAATCGGAGGGGATCGATCGCGAGGAAGAACGAGACCGCGTCGAACAGAAGCGTGGCGACGATACCCAGCGTAATCAGCACGGAGACGGCGGCACAGGCAAAGAGCATCCACCGGACGAGCGTCTCGCGGCCGCCCCGAACGCTCGTCGTGCCCACGAACGCGGCGGATTCGTCGGCGCCGCTCACGCGCGCCACCTCCAGCGGCCGCCTCGGTCGGTGTTCGCACCGGTCATGTGACGTCCTGAATCGCGGTCTCGAGCGTGCCGAGGTTCTCGTTGCGCTGCTCGACGCTCGTCGGGACGTACCCGACGTCAGTCACGAGGTCCGTCTCGGCGTTGACGACGTAGTAGCGGAGGAACTCCCGGACGGCCCGACGGCGGAGACTGTCTTTCGCCGCGTAGATGAACAGCGGCCTGGCCATCGGGTAGGACCCGTCCTTGGCGTTCTCGAGCGTCGGAACCGTACACTCGTCGTCCTCGGTCTCCGCGATCTCCAGGCCCTTCAGGCGGTCCCTGTTCTCGTCGTAGAACCGGTACCCGAAGTAGCCCATCGCCGAGGGCGATCCGGCTATTCCCTGGACGAGCGTGTTGTCGTCCTCGGTCGCCTCGTAGTCGCTCCGGTGGCTTCCCGCCTCGCCGACCACGTGTTCCGTAAACCAGTCGAACGTACCGGACGTCGAGGCGGGACCGAACAGTTCGAGCGGTTCGTCGGGCCACTCGTCGTTGACGTCGCTCCACCGGTCGGCACCGTCGGGCTCCCAGATCTGGCGGAGTTCGTCGAAGGTGATGCAGTCGACCCAGTCGACCTCGGGATTCACGGCGACGGTCAGGGCGTCGGCCCCGACAGCGAGTTCGATCGGATCGACGCCGTTGGACGCACACAGGTCCGTCTCCTCGCCCGTGATCGGACGGGAGGCGCCATTGACGTCCGAATTGCCCGGACAGAAGTGATTCTGGAAGCCCCCGCCACTGCCGGTCGAGTCCGTCGTGACGTTGACTCCAGGGTGGTCGACCCGGAACTGTTCGGCCATCTCCACGGAGATTGGGTAGACCGTACTGCTCCCCGTGACGGTGACTTCGCCGGACAGTCTGCCAGCGCCATCAGCCGATCCATCGAGCCGCGGATTCGACCGACAACCGGCGAGCGCACCCGCGCCGACCGTCCCAGCGGCGGCCAGAAACCCGCGGCGCGACAGGCCGCGCCCAGCCCTCTGTGACATCGGTTGAGACTACTACGGCGCAAATAAGTACCCTACTATGTTTCCTATTAGAGCCCCCCCATGACTATATAGAACAAGGAAAAGCCCGGGCCCGCCACTCGTCGTTGGCGAACCCGGAAAGACGGTTCGTGGTGCTCGTTGGAGGTAAATCGGCCGTATCGCGAAACGCGGCCACACCCCGCCGACGGCCAGCCGTGAAGAAATCCGGCCCGAACGGCGACCCAGTTCTCGTCTCGCGGCCGTCGAGCCGACGAAACGACGTCCGCGGGCGCCAAATCCGCGACGCTCGTCAGAAGTATATAGATGTAGTGGGTTTTATTGTTGGCGGTGCTTATCTACCGGCATGGAGACGCGCAAGGTCCAGGTCACCGGTGGATCGACGTACACGGTTTCCCTGCCCAAGGACTGGGCGACGGCAAACGACGTCAGCGCGGGGTCGATCGTCGAATTTCACTCCGAGGACGACCTGCTGGTCCTCTCGCCCAAAGAGGAGGACGACAAGACCCAGGGATCGCTCGACGTGACCGGGCTAACCGGCGACGACGAACTCACGCGCGCGGTGATGACGATGTACGTCAGCGGCTTCGACGTCATCACCCTCGAGACCGACCGGATCAGCGCGAAACAGCGCCGGACCATCCGCGACGCGACGCAGGGGCTGGTCGGCCTGGAGGTCATCGAGGAGACCTCAGAGCGGGTCGTCCTCCAGGACCTGCTCGACTCGGCGGAGCTCTCGGTCAACAACGCCATTACGCGCATGCGTCTCGTCTCGCTGACGATGCTGCAGGACGCGGTGGAAGCGCTGGTCGAGGACGACGACGAGCTCGCCCACGACGTCATCGAGCGCGACGACGACGTCGACCGGCTCTGGTACATGGTCTCCCGGGTCTTCCGGACGATCCTCCGGGACCCCTCCGAGGCCGCGGAGATGGGCTTCCCGCGCGACACCTGCTTCGACTTCCAGTCCAGCGCCCGGCAACTGGAGCGCATCGCGGACCACGCGACCAAGATCGCCGAACTCGCCCTCGAGGTCGACGCCATCCCCGAGAACGCCGCCGACCCGCTCTGGCGACTCCAGGAGGAGGCGATCGACGTGCCCGAAACGGCCATGGACGCGCTCCTCTCCGACGAGTCCGATGCGGCCGTCGAACTCGCGACGGAGGCCGGGGCCAAGATCGACGACGTCGACGAGACCGTCCGCGAGGTGGACAAGGAGATCAGGCAGTTCGAGCCCCAGAAGGCCCAGGTCCTCGGGCTCGTGGTCGACTCGCTGTCGCGGACTGCCGACTACGGGGGCAACATCGCCGAATCCGCACTCCAGAAGGCCGCGCCACGGCCCTGAGCGGGCCCACAGCCGCCAGGCAGTCTCAGGCCTCGATCCGGACGGCGTTGACCTGGCCGTCCTGGCCGGGTCGGGACGTGACCCGGACGCGACCCTCGCTCGTCTCAAGTACCGCCCCCTTCGTGATGATGTTCCGTCGGGCGTAGTTGGGGTTCGAGGGGTTCTCCGCGACGTTCTCGATCTCGGCGGCGACGACCTCGCCGTCGACGGCGACGCTGGCGGTGTCCGTGGTGATCGCACGGACCTTCTCGGTGTTGCCGCGGGCGTCGACGGTCTTGTAGCTGGGCTCGCCGACCTGCGTCTCCGTGGACTCCTCGCCGAGTTCGTGTGCCTTCTTCTTGCGGAACCGCCGGCGACGGCCGCCGGTCCGCTTGCGCGGGGAGCGTCCCTGGTCTTTCATACCCGTTCGAAGCCCCAGCGGCTACTTGAAGGGTTCGATGCCGCGCGGCGGGCGTCAGTTCAGCGCCGACTCGAAGACGAGCATGAGACCCACGAGGCCGATGATGATCAGAATCGCTCCCGCTCCCATCATGAGTTCGTTGCCCAGCAAGATTGCGAGGATGCCACCGACGATGGCGGCCAGGTCGGCCGTCGCCAGTACCGTCGTCCGTCGTGCCATGTTGCCCGGGACTGCGACGGCCGGGGGGTTATGCTTTTCCACCGACGCCGTCGGGCCGAACCCGACGACACCGAGCCGTGCCCACGCGGTCGTCTCGTGAACAGAACCCGGTACGTTTACGGGCCGACCGGGCCGGACTACGATCGATGAGCCTCCGCCGGACCGTCGCCGCCCCCTTCCGACAGCGGGGGGTCGAACAGCTCCCCGAGAGCGAGTTCGTCGTCGCCCTCTCGCTCGACCGCGACTGGTTCTCGCCCGACCAGGCGAAACGGCTGCTCGACGTCGCGGAGGGCGAGGGACTGATCGAGCGCAGCGACGACGCGGTCACGCCCACCTTCGCGGCCGGCGAGGTCGCCGTCCCGGACGACTTCGCTCCCGACGAGGCCGTCCTCCAGGAGCGATCCGTCTTCGAGTGCGTCCTCGACGCCCTGATCGACGCGGGCGTCGAGAAGCAGGCGGCCGTCGCGGGCAGCAACCGACTCCAGGCCGAACTCGGACTCACGCTGGCGGCCGCCGCGGTCGTCTACGCCCGGCGCGAGGGCGTCGACGTCGGCGACCTGGCCGCGGCCGCACGCGCCGACCTCTGACGGCTCCCTGACCAGGTCCGGGCCGAGATGGCCGACGGCCGACGGTCGACGAGTGGTTGCCCTCGAAGGTTACTGACGACGAGGAGCGCGGGGCGACGATCGAAATCCGCTCCGAAGCGGCCCAGCCCGACCCCTGGCGGTCGGTTTTCCGACACTACGGGAGGCGAGACTGGGTGAGCAACAGGTCCCGGAGGTCGTCGGCCAGCCTGTCGGTCGCGACCGTGGCGTCGGCCGCGGGGGACTGCTCGGTGTCGCCGTCGATGACCTGGACCACGTAGAACCCGGCATCCGCCGCCCCCTGGACGTCTGCGATCGGGTGGTCGCCCACGAAGACGGCCTCGGCTGCCGACGCGTCGAGTTCGTCGAGGACGGTCGCGAACGTCCGGGGGTCGGGCTTGCCCGCCGGGAGGTCGCCGGTGACGACGACGGCATCGAACAGGTCGCCCCACCCGAGGGTCTCCAGTTTGCCGTACTGCGCCCGGGTCGGGCCGTCTGTCAGGAGGCCCAGGCGATAGCATGCACCGAGGTCCGCGAGCAACTCGGCGACGCCCGGAAACGGGACGAGGGCCTCCTCGACGGCCCGCCGGTAGTGCGTGGCCACCTCTGCGGGGTCGCCCTCCTCGAGGATCGCCTCGAAGATGGGGGCGCGGGTCTCGCTGGCGAGGTCGGCGCCGTGGGCGTCGAGGTACTCGGCACGGGAGATGCGGTCGACGCTCGCGGCCTCGGTGGCCTCGTCGAGCAGCGTCTGGCGGTCGCGACGGGGAACGGCGAGCGTATAGTCGAGGTCGAAGACGACCGCCAGGGGCTCCATCGACGGTCGGTAGGGGCCGGTCCGCCCTTCAACGTTTGGCTCCGGGCGGGGAGAGGAAGATTATTGACACCACCGGTCCGACGCCCGGCAACGGGATGAGCTTCTTCGACCGCCTCGCCGATCGCATCGCGACCGCGGACAGCGTGGTCTGCGTCGGCCTCGACCCCCACCCGGACCGTCTCCCGGGGGCGGTCGCGGACGCCGACCTCCCGCGGTGGGCATTCAACCGCCGGATCGTCGACGCCACGCACGAATACGCCGCCTGCTACAAGCCCAACCTCGCGTTCTACGAGGACCCCGACGGTTGGCGCGCTCTCGAGGAGACCATCGCCTACGCGCACGGCAAGGACGTGCCCGTCCTGCTCGACGCCAAGCGCGGCGACATCGGCTCGACGGCCCGCCAGTACGCCCACCTGCTGGACGATGCCGACGCCATCACCGTCAATCCCTACCTGGGCCGTGACTCCCTGGAGCCGTTCCTCCAGCGCGAGGACGCGGGGGTCTTCGTCCTCTGTCGCACCTCGAACCCCGGCGGTGCCGACCTCCAGAACCTCACGCTCGAATCGGGTGAACCCCTCTACGAGCGCGTCGCCGCACTCGCGGACCTCTGGAACGCGAACGGCAACGTCGGCCTCGTCGTCGGCGCGACGGCCCCCGACGAACTCGAGGAAATCCGCGAGTCGGTCCCCGACCTCCCCTTCCTCGTGCCGGGCGTCGGCGCCCAGGGTGGCGACGAGGCGGCGGCCGTCGAGTACGGTCTGGCGGACGGGGTCGGCCTGGTCAACTCCACGCGCGGGATCATCTTCGCCGGGGAGGAGGCCGTCGGTGCCGCCGGCCGAGACGTCGACGCGGCGGTGGCCGACCGGTACTTCGCCGCGGCCGGCCAGGCCGCAAAGCAACTCCAGCGCCGGCTCAACGAGTACCGCTGAGGCCGCACTGGTGAGGCCCGGGGTGCTCAGAACCGGTAGGTGTCGACCCCGTCCGGCAGGTCCTCGGGGTCCGGCGTCGTCGGATCACCGCCGCCGACGTCGGCGGCACACTCCACGCAGTAGCCCGTGTCCTCGTCGTAGTGGCGCTCGCAGACGAGCGTTGCACACCGGTCGCAGGTGTACTCGACGTCCGCCTGCCCGCAGATCTCACAGGGGCTGGAGACGCTCATCGGGCCTCCTTCGTTCCTCGGGGGGTTGAAGCTTCGGGCGGCCGAGACAGCCGTCGCGACCGCGTCGCCATCGCCCCCCCCCGGCGAGAGGCTTACGTGAGTCGCGTCCGAACCCGAGCGCGTGGACAACCGACGGATCGTCACGGGGCTGACGGTGACATTCGCCGCGATGAGCGCCGTCCTCGTCGTCGTGGGGCTCCTCACGAACCCCGTCGCGCTCGTCCTGGGCATCTTCTTCGCGGGCGTCGCGGGACTGCTCTACTACCAGGCCTCCGGGCGCCTCGCCCGCCGGCTCTACCGGAGCGTCGAGCAACGGGCGGCCGTCGACGGCGGCGCCGAACGACGCCGGGCGAGGGGCGCGCGGGCCGGCCGGGGTGGCTTCGGCGCCGGCCCGCGCGAGGAGTGGACCGGGCCCCACCAGCGCCGCGGCCGCGGCGGTCGCCGACGGGCGGCCGGCCCCGGTTCAGGTCAGACCGCTGCTGGGGGTCCGACCGCCGGCCGGCGCGACGAGGGGCTCTCGGCGCGGGAGGCGTACGACGTCCTCGGGCTGGATCCAGGTGCCGACGCGGACGCCATCCGCACGGCCTACCGCGACCGTGTCAAGGACGTCCACCCGGACGCCGAGGGTGGCGACGAGGAAGCCTTCCGGCGTGTCCGGGACGCGTACGAGCGACTCGCCGACTGATGGGCCCGGATCCAAACCGGTTTTGCGGACGGCGGCCAAGCGACAGCGATGACCGAGGTCTCGACGCCCCCCGACGACGCCCCGCCGCTGGCCGTCGACATCGACGGGACGTTGACGGACGACCGTCGGGCCCTCGATCCGCGAGTGATCCCGGTCCTCCGCGAGTGGCCGGCGCCGGTCGTGCTGGCGACCGGCAAAGCCTTTCCGTACCCCGTCGGCCTCTGTGAGTTCCTCGCCATCGAACCGACCGTGATCGCCGAGAACGGCGGCGTCGTCCTCGCCGGTCGCTCGGGACCGATCCACGTCGAGGGAGACCCCGACGCGGCCCGGGCGGTCGCCGATGACCTCGAAGCGGCCGGGTACGACCTCGGCTGGGGTGCGGCCGATCTCGTCAACCGGTGGCGCGAGACGGAATTCGCCGTCAGCCGCGACCTGCCGAAGGACGCCGTCGAGACGGCCGCTGCCGACCACGGGCTGCTCGTCCTCGACACCGGCTTCGCCTACCACGTCACGTCGCCGGACGTCTCGAAGGGGCGTGGCCTCGAACGGCTCGCTGACTCGATGGGCCGCTCACCGACGGACTTCGTGGCAGTCGGCGACTCCGAGAACGACGCGTCGCTGTTCGCGGTCGCTGGGCGGTCGGTCGCCGTAGCGAACGCCGACGACCGGGCGACGGCGGCCGCCGACCACGTGACGGCAGCGTCCCACGCGGACGGGTTCCTCCGGGCCGTCGCGTGGCTGACCGGCTCGGGGCCCTAGCACCGGAGCACCGCGTCCGGTCACGGGACCAAGGGGAACGGCTTATATCCCAGTGTCTCCGAACTGGACGCATGCGAGTCGCATCGGGAGCGAAAGCGTCTCGACGGGCCGGGAGGCAGGCGTGAGCCTCCAGTCACCGGTCGGGTCCGACCACCAGCTGGCCCGGCTGCTCCAGATCGGGGTCGTGCTGGAGGAGGTCGTCGAGGCACGTGCGGCGAAACACGCCAGCGAGTCCGAGAACGTCGGCGAGGACGTCCGGGCCTTCCTGGCCGAGGCCGCCGAGGAGTCAGCGGGGCACCGAGACCGCCTCGAAGACCTGGTCGACGAACTGGACGCGGATACGGTCGCCTTCGAGGAGATCCAGCGCCTCGTCGAGGCACAGTACGAGGCCGACCGCGACTTCGACTGGGTGCTCTACGACCAGCTCTGCAACGAGGAGACCGCCTACAAGTTCTACGACGACCTCATCGCGGCCATCGAGGGATCCGACGCCAGTTTCGGCGTGGATCGCGAGCACCTCCTCTCGGTGCTCCGGGAGATCCGCGCCGAGGAAGAGGCCGGCGTCGAGGACGTGACAGCACTGATGGAGGAGCGAGGATGATCGCGGCCCGGCCGCGGGGACGGGCCCGCCGACGCCAGGGGGTATCGACGTGAACACCGCAGACCAGTACCTGAAAGCAATCTACCTGATCCAGGAGGAGACCGACGGGCCGGCATCGACCGGGGCCATCGCCGACCGACTCGACGTGAGTCCGGCGAGCGCCAACGAGATGGTCGGCAAGCTCGAGGGCGAGGGCTACTGTAGCCACGAGAAGTACAAGGGCGTCGACCTGACCGACGAGGGCATCGTCCGGGCCCGTGACGCCCTCCAGAACTACTGCATCATCGAGCGGTTCCTGCTCGAGGTCCTCGAAGTCGAGGACTTCCGCGGGGAGGCCCGCCAGCTCGAACCCGTCATCGACGAGACTGTGGCCGACCGCCTCGACACCATCATCGACCGCGCGCCCCAGTGTCCCGACTGCTTCGACGCGGAAGACGACGTCTGTGGCCTGCTCGAACTCGAGGCCGACGCGGCGGATTAGGCGTTCGTCGGGGGCGAGCCACGGTGGAGGCTTTTTGCCCTGGAGCGAGACCTCCCGCCATGCACCTGCTCGGAGCGGTCGGCCTCGTCCTCGCGGCGGAGACGCCCGGAACCGGGCCCGGGGCGTTGCTCGACTACTGGCCACTCGTCGAACGCCTGGGGTGGTTCATCGCGGCGTTCCTCGTCGTCGCCATCGTCGGCTGGGTCGTGGTCGAACCGGCAATCAGCCGCTTCGTCCGGAGTCGGAACCGGAACAATCCGACGATCCGAAACGTAATCAGACGGTGGCTCCGCCTGCTGGTGGTCGCAGTGGCGGTACTCGTGGGCCTGGCGGCCGCGGGCTTTGGCTACGTCATCGGCGACTCGGCGCTGGTGGTCGCCGCGGCGACCCTGGCGGTCGGCGTCGCCGGGCAGACCGTCCTGGGATCGCTCGTCAGCGGGATGGTCCTCGTCGCCGACCCGGAGTTCAACGTCGGCGACTACGTCGAGTGGCCCGATGGGGCCGGCACGATCCAGTCGATCACTCTCCGGGTCACCCGCGTCGTGACGCCCGACGGCGAACTCGTCACCGTCCCGAACACGACGCTGACGAGCGAGGCCGTCACCCGCCCGTACGGCAGAGCGCGCCATCGCATCGTCGACACCGTCGGGATCGCCTACGAGACCGACGTCGGGGAAGCACTGTCGCACATGCACGCCGTCGCCACGAACCTGGAGGGAGTGGCCGCCGAACCGAGCCCCGACGTGTACGTCGAGTCCTTCGAGTCCGACTGGGTGGAGTGTCGGGTCCACTACTGGGTCGCGGACCCGAACCGTGAGGACGTGCTCGCGGTCCGCTCCGCGTACGCACAGGCTCTCAAAGAGCGCCTCGACGCGGCCGACATCGGAATCAGTCCGGCCTCGAAGCGGGAGTTGCTGGGGCGCGTCGACGTCGACGGCGAGGCCTGACGGCGCCGAGCGGAAATCCTCTTGTACTGGCGTCGTGTACCGCCCGAGTGGAGTCCCGTGGTGTAGTGGCCAATCATCATGGCCTTTGGAGCCATGGACGGCGGTTCGAATCCGCCCGGGACTATCCTGCGGGGGACGGGAACCTCGACCACCACCGGGCACCCACGAGAGTGAGGGGCCGGGATTAAGGGGCTCCACGGGCACCGTTGAGACACGACGTCGACGCTGTACTCATGGTTCACTCCACAGTTCCGACGGACGACGACCCGGCATCGACCGCGGCGACGAAGGCGTACGACCGCGACGTGGGCGAGCAGCCGTCGGAGGCGGTCGTCGCGGCCGTCGCCGAGGCGACGGGCAGAGACCAGACGGACCTGCGGCCGCTCTTCGAGTCCGTCGACCCCGACGCACTCGATCGACTGTTCGCCCCGACCGCGGGCGACCCCGGCCGCGCGTCGAACGGCCGGGTGCGGTTTCGCTACGAGGGATGTGACGTCTCGGTCCACGCGGACGGCCGGGCGGTCGCGACGCCGCACGAGTAGCGCCGGTGGCGCGGCCGCTGCCGGTTCCGTCTAGGTTCGTGCGTCCTCCAGCAGGAAGCCGATCAGCTTCCGCTCGGCGGCCTGGATGTGCTCGGAGAAGGTCGCCGGCGTGATCTCGAGGTCGGCGGCGACGTCGGCCCCGCTCGCTTCGCGTGGCCAGTCGTAGTAGCCGGCGTCGTACGCCGTCTCGAGGACCTCCCGTTGCCGGTCCGTCAGGCGACCGTCTGCAACCCTGTCGATGGTTGCACGGGAGAAGGGCAACTGAAGCGAGTCCCGCGCTCGCTTTCGGACCAGGTCGGCCGCCGGGATCGCCTCGAGGAACTGCTCGACCACCGCTGTGGCGTCGTAGCCGGGCGGGACCATGGCGACCACCCGGCCGTTGCCGTCGACCCCACGGACCTGGCGCGGAATAGCCCCCAGCGACGCCAGTCGCCGCGCCGGACAGTTCCCGGAGACGACGAACTCGTACAGGCCACCGTCGTCGTGCTCGGTGAGACAGGTCGCCGTCAGATCCTCGAACCGCTCGGCGACGGCGAGAACGTCGGCCGCGTCGATCCCGGGGACGGTGAAGAACTCCGCGTACCGGTCGTCCGCTCGCGGGATCATCTCGACGAGTTCCACCGGTCCCGAGGCCCGCTCCGACGCCGAGACGAACGGGTAGGTGGCGTCGTCGATGGTGAACGCGACCTCGACGGCAGTGTCGCTACCGTCCGCGTCGCCCACCGGATCGGTCATCCTGAATAGATTGTCTCGTTACGGGCATCAACGTTGTGCCCGTTTGACTCGACTGGCGTCGATCGGCACCCGTCAGAGCGCGAACTCGTAGCCACAGCCCGTACACGTGAACTGGAACTGACCGTCCTCGACGGGCCTCGTTTCGTGGACGTGCTCCGCCTCGCACTCGCGACAGTAGACGACCGAGTCCAGCGCGTCCCAGTCGTGGCTCGCTCCCGGGCCCCCAGTGCAATGGCGACGACGCCCTCGTCCCCGTCCGCGGGCACGCCGCCGGTCTGGAACTCCCCGGGTGCGAAGCGGATCACTTCGTCGGGCCCAACCGCCACCGTCTCCCGGTCCCGACCAACCTCGAACCGGGCAGTCCCCGAGGCCACGTAGAACACCTCTTCCTGGTCGTTGTGGGCGTGGAGACCGCCGGAAAAAGACTCGCCCGGCGACAGTTCGAAGTAGTTCATCGCGAAGTGGTCGGTTCCGAGGGCCCGCGAGAGGGGCTTTCGAACCTCGTGCTCCGCGAGCGGGTTCGCCTCGTCGTCCACGGCCTCGATTGCCACGTGCTCCATGCGCCGCAGTGCGCGCGTCGTAGCAAAACCGTTTCGCCGGGCCGAGGCCGACGACGGTCGCCACGTCGGTGGCCAGTCGGCCGGAGACGCATTCGATTTGCGTTCGGATCGCGTCCGAGTTAGTATCCGGTTACCAATCGCTTCCCACCGGGCGATAGCTGGGTACACACGTAATAACAAGTACGGGGGCGGGGACACCGGTGGCCATGAGGTGTCAGCGGTGTGGGGCAGACACGCGCGTCCGGAGCCACCGCGTCGACGAGTTCACGGGGTACCTGTGTGACGGCTGTCGGGATCGGTGGGACGAACTGGTAGCGCCGGCGCCGGGGACGTCGCCGTGACGGGACGGGCCCGGTCCGGACGGGCCCTGCCGGGACGCGCCCGGCCTGGACTCGGCGCCCGGCCGACGCTCTGCCGTGGTACCGCTTCGAGACGTCCGGTCGCAGATGCGTGGGCCCGTTACTCCTCGGAGAGGTACGCGATGGCTTCGTCGTCGCTAACCTGCCCGAACTGCTCGTAGTGGTAGCCGACGGCCCGGAAGGGGTCGGGGGTCTGCAGCGCGATCACCTCGTCGGCCTCGGCCGCCAGGTCGTCGAGCACGTCGGCTGGCGCGACGGGAACGGCGAGGACGACGCGGGCCGCGCCGAGGTCCCGGAGCTGGCGGAGGCAGGCACGCGTCGTCGCGCCGGTCGCCACACCGTCGTCCACCAGGACGACGCGCCGGCCCTCGATGGTCGGCGTGTGGTCGCCTCGGTAGCGGTCTCGCTTCTCGCGAGCAGCGCGGGCCGCGCGTTCACGTTCGGCCGCGACGTAGTCCTCCGAAACGCCGAGTTCGTCGACGAGCGCGTCGTTGAGCCAGACGGCACCGTCGCTCGCGACCGCGCCGATGGCCAGTTCCTCGTTGGTGGGCGCCCCCAGTTTCCGGGCCACGACGACGTCCAGGGGTGCCCCGAGGGCGTCCGCGACGGCACGACCGAGGGGGAGTCCGCCACGCGGGATGGCGAGGACGATGTCGGCCTCGACGCCACGCTCCTGGAGGTGGGCCGCAAGTTGCTCGCCGGCATCGGTTCGATCGCGAAACATGGCCCGGGTTCGCCGCGCGCAGGGAAAACGGTAGCGGCGTGACAGGTCCCGTCGGCACCCTTTTTGCCGTCCCCCCGGAGGGGAGGCCATGGCGCTGGTCGACGAGATCAAGAGCGGATTCGTGGCTGGGCTGGCGCTCGTGGCGCCGCTGTTCATCACCATCGTCGCCTTCCAGCTGGTGTTCGGGTGGCTCCGGGGCGTCATCGATCCGATCGTGGAGGGGGCGGGCCTCCAGCAACTCACGGGCAACGTCCCGTACCTCGCGGAGGTGATCGCCGTCGTCTTGCTCGTGCTCGCGGTCGCCGTCCTCGGCTACGTCGCCCAGCGGCGACTCGGTGCGTTCGTCTTCGGGATTATCGACCGCGGGCTGGCCAGAGTGCCGGTCTTCAGCGTCATCTACACCGGCGTCCGCCAGGTCGCGGACGCCCTGACCTCCCAGCAGTCCCGGTACGAGAAGGTCGGCCTCGTGGAGTACCCGCGGGAGGGGCTCTACGCGCTGGGGTTCATCACCTCCGAGAGCCCCGTCGCAGTCGAGGACGAGACCGGCGTCGAGACGTACAACGTCTACCTGCCCAGCAGCCCGAACCCCACGCAGGGCAAGTTCGCGCTCGTCCCCGAAGACGAGATCCGCGAACTCGACATGACCGTCTCGCAGGGCATCCGCCTCCTGGTGACGACCGGCATCGCCGAGGACCGCCAGGGCATGGAGGAGCTCCAGGCGACGGTGTCACACGACGGCGCGCTTGACCTCGAGCAAGCACTCCAGAACGCCGACGACCCGGATCGGGAGTCAGAGCGCTAGCCAGCGGACAATCAGAGGTACGCCGAGTCCCAGCGAGTCGGCTTGCGCGCGTTGCCACACTCGTCGCACTGAATTCGGCCCATCGAGTCCATGGCGTTGGCCGGCTGCTGACACTTCGAGCACCAGTACCCCCAGATGTCCTCGGCGTCCTCGTCGGTGTAGATGACGTTGAAGGGGGCGATGGACCCGGTCTCCCGGGTGGCGTGGTCGACGTAGACCGTCTCGCCGTCGACGTCGAGTGCCTCCAGGCCCTCCTCGCTGGGCTGGGCGTAGACGTGCTCGACGTAGGTCGTCCCCTCGATGTCGACCTCCTCTTCGCCGACCTTCACGAGCCCGTGGCGCTTGTAGAACTCGTTGCCGCCGACGTTCTCCGCGAGCACGCGCCCGTGGAGGTGCTCCGCGCCGCGGTCGGCCAGGTGGGTGCGCGTCTCCTCGAAGAGGACCTCGCCGATGTCCTCGGCCCGGTAGTCGGGGTCGACGTGGATCCAGTAGAGTTCGCCGGTGTCCTCGCCGGTGAGCGCGCTGTCGGAGAACGCGACCACCTGCCCGTCGACCACGGCGGCCAGGAACAGCTTCGACGGGTCGCTGATCTGGTCGCGCATCCGGTTCTCGTCGTACCACTCGTCGACGGCACCCATGATCGCGCTCGGCCCCAGCGAGTAGGAGGCCGCGAGTGAGCGACGCGCCACGTCTCGGATGGCGGGGCGGTCCGCCGGTTGCACTTCTCTGACGTCCATGGGCATCCGTTTCAGTCCTGACACAATAAACGTTACAGGGAGGTGCGTGCACGCCGCCAGGTGCCCACGGGCAGCCGACCGGCTGGTGACCGGGTTCGAACCGGTCGAAACCGACTCCGTGCCAGCGTAATTCGACCGCGAGCGGGTCGTAACGCTAAAGAGTCAATCGTACCATCGTGGGTGTAAGATGACTAGTACGCCCGTCGCCGGGAGGTGGTACTGTGGGTGTCGAGATTAGCGAATCTCCGGTCTCGCCCGAGGAGTTCGCCCGCATGGAGGACTTCGTCCGCGACTACCTCCAGGCGAGCGTCGAGAGCGAGGAGGAGGGTGGCCGGATGCGCTGGTACCCCTGGCACTCCGCCGAGTACCGGTTCAACCACATCCGGAACGTGGTCGACATCGCGGGGGACATCGCGGAAGCGGAGGGAGCGAACGTCGACGTGACCCGCGTCGCCGCCCTCTTTCACGACATCGCGAAACTGGAGGTCGACCAGGACGTCCACGCCGAAGAGGGCGCCCGCATCGCCCGCGAGTTCCTGACCAGCCAGGCTGACTACCCCACCTCGTTCGTCGATCAGGTCTGTGCGGCCGTCGACGACCACTCCTACCAGGGCCCCCTCGAGGACCTCCCCCTGGAGACGCGGTGCCTGATCGAGGCCGACCTCATCGACAAAGTCGGCGCCAATGGGACGGCCCTGATGCTCCTGCGGATGGGCTACGAGTCACGGACCCACATGGACGCCCCCGAGATGGTCGGTCGGGTCCTCGAACGCGGCGTCGACGCGAAGGACCGCGTCCACAGCGAGACCGCGAGCGACATCGCCGAGCGACGGCTGAAACGCGTCAAGTGGTTCCAGGAGTGGCTCCAGATGGAGGTCGCCGGCGTCGAGGATCCCGCCCCCGTCGAGCGACCCGACCTGGAGGAGTAGGCCTCACAGGAACGCCCGGAGGCCGTCCCACAGGAACAGCGTTCCGAAGGCCGCGAGCACCAGCGCGCTCACGCCCGCGACGACCGGTGCGAGCGCGTCCATCCGCCGTCGGGCCGCGACGAGCGTCGCCGGAAACCCGACGATCCAGAGCGCGATGCCGCCGAAGAGTCCGACCAGCAGTGCCGGCGTCCCCGTCTGGACGACGAGGAGGCCGGTCAGATCCCCGCCCACGTACGGCGTGTGGCCGAGCACGTCCACGCTGCCCGGCGCGAGCAGGCCGACGCCGACCGTCAGCCAGAACAGGATCTGGTAGGGGTTCGTCAGCGCGAGCACGAACGCCTTCTGGAATCCCTTCCCGCCGGCCGTGGTGTCGGCGTCCGGCGTCAGCGTCGACCGCGTTCCCCTGGCGGCGTCGACGGCGAAGTACCACATCAGGGCGCCGCCCACGAGTACCATCGCCCCCCGCAGTCGCGGCAGGTCGTTCAGCGCGGCGACGAAGCCAGCCAGCGAGAGGCCGAGGAAACACAGGTCCGCGGTCATGGCCCCGAGGCCGGCCCGGAACCCGGCGAGCCACCCGCGGAGGACGCTCTCCTCTGCGATGATCGCGTTCATCGGCCCCGGCGGGGCGGCCAGTGCCAGGCCGAAGACGACGCCGGCGACGGTCGTCGTCGCGAGGTCGGCGAGAAGCATCCGGGCGAGGGTATCGGCCGCGATCCCATAAAGTCTCAGTTTGGCCGCCGCGGCGACCCGGTCGTGGCAATCGGAAGCCCGGTTACTGGTACATGCCGACGGGCTGAGCCTGGGAACTCTCCTGGCTGCCCTCCTGCATGCGCTGTGCGAGGCGCTCGCGCGCCTGGGCGATCTCCTCGGCCTGCTCGACGAGCGCCCCGGTGTCCACCTCGACGCCAGCGATAGGGGCGATGGCGTCCGCGAGGAGTACCCGCGCGGCCTCGGGGTCGGGGAACTGGGGGTTGGCCTCGACGACCAGGCCGACGCCGTCGACGTTCCGCTCGTTCGCTTCCGCGACGAGGCCGCCGGTCGGGCCGCTGATCATGCCTGCCTCCGAGGGTGGATCGACGTCCGCGTCCGCGAGCATCGCACCGCCGTCGCCGGTCGCGATCCCGTAGAGTGCCGGGACGTCCTCCTTCTCGGCGGCGAGGCCGGTCAGGAAGATCGGCGTGACGTCGTTGGTTCGGAACCACTCGGTGACGCAGTCAGCGAAGCCCGCAGCTGCCTCGGGGGAGACGGGGACGTCGCTCTGGAGCGCCAGGAGGTCTCGGTCCCCGTCCGCGTAGATGCGCACCGGGGGCTTGACCGCGTAGTCCCCCTCCGCGTAGACGGCGACGTCCGGGATCCCCTCGCAGAGACAGGAGGCGACGTGGTCCATCTCCCACTCCGAGACGAGGTGGTCGACCGCGATCTTTCCGACGAGTCCGACGCCCGGCAGCCCCTCCACGAGGAAGGGATCGTCGACGCCGAGGTCGTCTACGTGGGTGACGACTCGTGCCATGCCTCCTGCTCGCGCGGCCAGCGACTTAATGGTGCCCGGCCGCGGGGACGGCGACGGCCCGAGCCCAAAACGTCTTTCCTGCCTCGCACCCTGGTTTCGGCCACATGAGCCAGTTGCCAGACCCGGACGCCGTTCCGCGCGACGATGGGATGCCGATGCTCGGCCTCGGCACGTGGGAAAACGAGGATCCGGCCCAGTGTGCAGAGAGCGTTCGCACCGCACTCGAACTGGGGTACCGGCACGTCGACACGGCCCAGATCTACCGGAACGAGGACGCCGTCGGCGAGGGACTCGCCGCGGCCGACGTCCCACGCGACGAGATCTTCCTCGCCACCAAGATCTGGATCGACAACCTCGCCCACGAAGACGTCGTCCGCACGGCCGAGGAGAGCCTGGAGCGCCTCGGGACGGACTACGTCGACCTGCTGTACGTCCACTGGCCGGCGCGAGCCTACGACCCCGAGGACACGCTGTCGGCCTTCGACGAACTGGTCGACCGTGACCTGATCCGCCACGTCGGCGTCTCGAACTGCGAGCCCGAGCACGTCGACCGGGCGCGGGAGGTCCTCGACGCCCCCCTCTTCGCCAACCAGGTCGAGATGCATCCACTGCTCCAGCAACAGGAGCTCCGCGAGTACGCCGCGGAGACCGACCTGCACCTGGTGGGGTACTCGCCGCTGATCCGCGGGGATATCTTCGACGTGCCGGAGATCCAGGAGATCGCCGAGAAGCACGAGGCCAGCGCCCCGCAGGTCAGCCTCGCGTGGCTCCGGGAGCTCGGCGTGACGGCCATCCCGAAGGCCACGAGCGAGGCCCACATCCGGGACAACTTCGAGAGTCTGACCGTGGACCTGGACGCCGAGGACCTCGATCGAATCGCGAGCATCGAGGCGACCACCCGCAAGGTCGATCCCGACTTCGGGCCGGACGCGTGGGACTGAGCAGGGGCCGAATCGGCCCCCTCCCGACCACCGGCCGGAACGGGGATACGAAAGCATATACCGGGCGAGGGTGAACGCCGCCACATGTCGACGGGGACCGAGCAGGGCATCGTGGACGCCGTCCGCTTCGACCTGAAGCGGATGCACGAGACCTGGATGGAACTCGTCTATCCGCGCCAGCGGAACGCAGACCACACGGTCCTCGGGAAGTGGAAACCCACGGGCGGTGCGTCCCTGTACTTCTACCGGGCCTGGTCGGCCATCGGGGCGCCGCTGGTCGGCCTCGTCTACCCGTTCGTGTTGCTCGGCTACTTCCTCCGATTCCAGACCCGCAAGGTGAACGTGACCGCGGTCAGGCTCGGCCTGCCCGGCGTCGTCGCCCTGTTCGTCCTGCTCTGGGGTGCACTCGCTGCGCTGGCGAAGTTCCAGTTCGCAGACGCCTTCTCGACGGGCGGGGTGACTGCCGTCATCGCTGCCAGTGGCGTCGCAATCCTGGCCGCTGCACTCTCCTTCGTCTTCTGGCGATTGGGCGGGCGCTTCGTGACGGTGCTGCTGGCCTACCCCTTCGCGATGACGGCGATCTTCCTCCCGCCCGTCGTCGCGGCCCTGTTCTCGACGGCGGTCGCAGACGCCGTCCTCCAGCCCCTCGACGACCTCGCCCGGTGGTTGCTCCTCGAGAGTCCGGACGTCATGGGCGTCCAGGACTACCTGCGGGAGAACTTCGAGCGGGACGCCATCGCCCACGCCATCATCTGGTTCGTCGCCTCCTTCCCGGTCGGCTGGTTCCTCGGGACGGTCGTCACGCTCGCCGACCTCGTCCGTCCCACGGACGAATGAGGGTCACCCTTTACGTGTGATCCGGTCGCAGGGTCGCGCATGGAGTTCGACACCACGACGACCGCCGTCGCCTTCGTCGTCCTGATCGCCCTCGCGACGGGCGCACTGATCGCCGCCCCGATGATGCAGACGGGGACGATCCTGACGATGGTCCTGCCCTCGATGGTCGTCGGCGGGCTGGTCTTCCTGGCCCTCGGCGTCAAGTTCGGCGAGTACCGCGCCGGTCGCTAACTACCTCGCGATAACGTCGCCATCCTCGTTCACGAGCAGGTCCCCCGCCCCATCCTGCCCGCCGACGACAGTGCCACCGGCAGACAGCGGCGCGAAGACGCCGCGTGCCAGGACCGTCCCATCCAGCCGGCCCCGAACGGCGATCCGGCGGTCGGTCATGTCGTGTGCCGCCGCGATCGACGCGGCCTCGGCGAGGAGATCGGACTGCGTCGTCTTCCCGTCGGCCAGCGCGACGGCGTCCGGGTCGACGGTCTCGGGGGGTTCCACGGGGTTCTCGCTCCAGACCTGGCGTTCGAAGTGCTCGACGGCGGGGTCGGACGGCTGGTCGCCGTAGGCGAGCCGCGTACAGCCGGGTGCCGCGTCGTACCGGTCCAGCCACGCCGCGGGGGCGACCAGTGCCGTCGCGTCCACGGTCGCCCCGGGGGCGAGGTCGACGCTGGCGCCCAGGCGGAGCGCACCGAGGGCCGCGAGCAGGGGCTGTGGCGTCGCGGCAAGGTATCCCGGTTCGTCGTCCGGACCCGGGTCACCGGGACCGACCACGACTGCGACACGCGCTCCCGGCCGGACGCCGAAGTGTGACAGGAGGTTGGCGGCCTTCCAGGCGGTCGTGGCGAGTTCGCGCGACGAGTAGGCGGTCGTCCGATCCGGCGCGTCGAAGGCGACGCCCTCCCGCTCGCGAACGGCCGCGAGCAGGGCCGCGACGGTGTCCATGACTCGCCGTACTGGCCCGGCGGAAAAAAGTCCGCCGACCGCCGCCCGGTCGCGCGTCGACTGTCAGAAGCTCTCCTTGATCTTGTCGAAGAATCCCGTGCCGACGTCGACGTCCTCGCCGCCGGCCTCTGCGAACTGCTCTAGGGCCTCCCGTTGTTCCTCGTTCAGGTCCTCCGGGGTGACGACCTGGACCTGGACGTAGAGGTCGCCGTTGCCCCGCCGCTGGAGGCGTGGCATCCCCTTGTTTCGCAGTCGGAAGGTCTCGCCGCTCTGGGTGCCCGCGGGCACGTCGACGGAGACGGTGCCGTCGAGGGTCTCGACCTCGACATCGGCCCCGAAGACCGCCGTCGGGAAGGAGATCGGCTGGGTCTTGACAAGGTCGTCGCCGTCGCGCTCGAACTCCGGGTGGTCGGCGACCGACACCTCGATCAGGAGGTCGCCGTTCGGCCCGCGCCCGCCCTCGGCCGGGGCACCCTCGCCGTCCATCCGGAGGGTCTGACCGTCGCGGATCCCCGGCGGCACCTCGACGGTCAGCGTCGCCTCCTCGCGGACGACGCCGTCGCCTGCGCAGGTCCCACAGCGCTCCTCGTAGATCGTGCCCTCGCCCTCGCAACGCCGGCAGGTCGTCGTCTGCTGGACCCGCCCGAGCGGCGTCTGCTGGACGGTCGTGGTCTGACCCCGGCCGTTGCACTCCGGACAGGTCTCCGAGTCGGTGCCGGGCGGGTGGCCGGTCCCGTCGCAGTCCGCACACTGCTCCGGCCGCCGGACGGAGAGTTGCTTTTCGGCCCCGTGGTAGGCCGCCTCCAGGTCGATCTCGAGGGCGGTCCGGAGGTCGCGGCCCTGACGGGGGCGCGACCCACCGCCCCCGCCGCCACCGCCGCCGAAGAACTGGTCGAAGATGTCCTGCATGTCCGTGAACGGCCCGGCGCCGCCGGCCCCGCCCCCGAATGGGTCCCCGCGGGCGCCGCCACCGCCACCGACGCCGCCCCGTTTCTCGGCCTCGACGAACCGTTCGTGGCCCAGTTGGTCGTAGGCTTCCCGCTTTTCCTCGTCCGTGAGGACTTCCTTGGCGGTCTTTGCCTTCTTGAACTTCTCCTCCGCGTCGGGGTCGTCGCTGACGTCCGGGTGGTACTCGCGGACCTTCTCGCGGTAGGCCCGCTGGATCTCCTCCTCGGAGGCGTCCCGACCCACCCCGAGCACGTCGTAGAAGTCCTCGGTCATTCCTCGACGCATCGTTCTGCATTGAGCCACGTAAAGTGCACGGGTCGCGAACGGTCGCCGGCGGGACCGCAGCAGCCGCCTCCGTCGGTGATGCAACCCGAACTATTACCCTGCTGCACCCTGGAATGAGTGTAGCATGGACCCGCCTGCACGCGTGCTCGGAATCGGGGGAGCGGCGGGAACGGTGGAGTCGGCTCTCGGCAGACTCGACGACAGCGTCGACCACACGGTGGCGGGCGCTACCGCCGGCATCGAGCGCGCGCAGGACGGCGAGTACGAGTGTGTCGTCCTCTCCCCGTATCTCGAGGTCGACGGTGACGGGCCCATCGAGGACCGGCTGCGCACAGTCGAACCGGACCTCCCGATCGTGGCACTGATCCGGAGCCAGGACTGTGACCGTGCCGACGAAATCCTCGCACACGACGCCACGGACGTCGTCGTGGCCGATCGCTGCGAGTCGAAACCGGGGATCCTCTCGACCCGGGTCGAGAACGCCGTCCGGCGCTACCGGAACGAACGCACCCTGGAGGAGTACGAGACCCTGGTCCGTGCCCTCCCCGACGAGGTCTACACGCTCGACGCCGAGGGCATCATCACCTCCATGTTGCCCCCCACGGACCAGGAACGGACGACGACGGGCTACCAGCCCGAAGAACTTGAAGGGGAACCCATCGACGTCCTCATGGAGGACGACGACGTCGACTTCGGGAAGCAACTGATCGTCGACCTCCTCACGTCCGAGCGTGACCACGCGTCCTTCGAGATGGACGTCATCGCCAGGGACGGGACGCGACTGCCTCGCGAGAACCACGTCGCGCTCCTGCCGATGGACGAAGACGAAGAGTTCCGCGGGACCGTGGGCGTGCTCAGGGATATCACCGAACGGCGCGAGCGGAAACGAGAACTCGAACGCCAGAACGAGCGCCTGGAACAGTTCGCCCACATCGCCTCCCACGACCTGCGCAATCCCCTGAACGTGGCCAAGGGTCGCCTCACGCTCGCCCAGGAGGATGTCGAGAGCGACCACCTCGACCACGTCGAACGGGCGCTCGACCGCATGGAGACGATGGTCGACGACACGCTGACCATGGCGAAGGAGGGACAGAGCGTCACGGACGTCGAAGCGGTGGACCTCGCGGAGATGGCGACGCGCTGCTGGACGGCCGTCCCCAACGCCGCCGCGAGACTGGAAGTCGACGACCGGCTCACGGTCCAGGCCGATCCCGAGCGACTGTCGCGCGTCCTCGAGAACCTCTTTCGCAACGCCGTCGAGCACGGCGGCTCGTCGGTCACGATCCGGGTGGGTGCCGTCGGCGATGACGGCTTCTACGTGGCCGACGACGGCTCCGGCATCCCCGAGGGCGAACGCGACGAGGTCTTCGGGGCGGGCCACAGCACGGCCGACGACGGAACCGGGTTCGGCCTTACCATCGTCGAGCAGATCGTCGAGGCCCACGGCTGGACGATCGGCGTCTGCGAGAGCGACGGCGGTGGCACTCGCTTCGAGATTACCGGTGTCGACGTGGAGTGAACCGGGCGGGGCGACGGAGCGCCACCTTCGGGTGACACCCGTTCAGATCCGAGCGTCGCCCGCAGAATTCTCGCTCGAAGCTGCTCGCCACAATACCGGAACGGAAGTGCTAACGAGCCCGAGGGGCCGGTCCTGGCGAGCGTCGTGACTCGGTGTCGCGTTACTCGTCCTCGTCCACGTCCACGTCTTCGTCGTCGAATTCAGAAACCGCGCTGGCGCTCGGTTTCTGAAACTACGTCAGAGCACAGCTCTGACGAGCAGACGACTCGACTTCGTCGTTACTCTCCTTCGTCTTCGTCGTCGACGTCCTCAGAAATCGAAGATTTCTGATGGGCTCAAGAGGAGGACTCCTCTTCGTCGTCCTCCTCTTGAACGTCTTCGAAGTCGGCGTCGACGTACTCCTCGTCGGCGCCGCCGGCACCGGCGGCACCGGCACCCGGGCCAGCGCCGCCCATGCCGCCGGCCCCGCCCATGCCGCCGGGCCCGGCACCGGCCGCGCCGGCGCCCGCGGCCCCGGCACCCTCGGCGGCGCCCTGGGCCTGCTGCTGGTAGACCTGCTTGCCGATCTCCTGGAGTGCCTCGGCGAGGTCCTCGGTAGCGTCCTCGATCTCCTCGGTCGAGGCGTCCTCGTCTTCGAGGACGTCCTCGAGGACCTCGATCTCGTCCTCGATGTCCGCGATCAGGTCCTCGTCGACCTGCTCTTCGTTCTCGTCGAGCAGCGTCCGGGCGCGCTGGATGGTCGAGTCGGCCTGGTTGCGCGCCTCGATGCGCTCGCGGCGGCGCTCGTCCTCCTCGGCGTGCTCCTCGGCCTCCTCCTGCATCTGCTCGATCTGGTCGTCCGAGAGGCCCGCACCGCCCTCGATGGTGACCTCCTCCTGGTTGCCCGAACCCTTGTCCTCGGCGGAGACGTTGACGATGCCGTTTTCGTCGAGGGCGAAGGTCACCTCGATCTGGGGAACGCCCGCCGGGCTCGGCGGGATACCCGTCAGCGCGAACTCGCCGAGGAGTTCGTTCTCGGCGGCGATCTCGCGCTCGCCCTGGAAGACGCGGATCTGGACCTGCGTCTGGTTGTCCTGGGCGGTCGTGAAGACCTTCGACTCCTCCGTGGGAATGGTCGTGTTCTTCTCGATGAGGCGCTCGAAGAGACCGCCCTTGACCTCGACGCCCAGCGAGAGCGGCGTGACGTCCACGAGGACGATGTCGTCGACGTCACCGGAGAGGACGCCACCCTGGATCGCCGCGCCGAGCGCGACTGCCTCGTCGGGGTTGACGTTCTTCTTGGGTTCCTGGCCGACGATGTCCGCGACGTTCTCCTGGACCTGCGGCATCCGCGTGGAGCCACCGACGAGGATGACCTCGTCGATGTCGCCCTTGGCGTAGCCCGCGTCCTCCAGGGCCTGCTCCGTCGGGCCGACTGTCCGCTCGATGAGGTCCTCGGTCAGCGACTCGAACTTCGCGCGGGTGATGGACTCCTCCAGGTCGAGCGGGCCCTCGTCCGTCGCGGCGATGAAGGGGAGGGTGACCGTCGTCTCCTTGCGGTTCGAGAGCTCGATCTTCGCCTCCTCGGCGGCCTCGGTGAGGCGCTGGAGGGCCTGGCGGTCGTCGCGCAGGTCGATGCCGTGCTCGTCCTCGAACGAGTCCGCGAGGTAGTCGATGATGGCCTCGTCCCAGTCGTCGCCGCCGAGGTCGTTGTCGCCGTTGGTCGCGACGACCTCGTAGACGCCGCCGCCGAGTTCGAGGATGGAGACGTCGAAGGTCCCGCCCCCGAGGTCGTAGACGAGGACGGTCTGGTCGGACTCGTCGTCCAGCCCGTAGGCCATCGCCGCGGCCGTCGGCTCGTTGATGATGCGCTCGACCTCGAAGCCGGCGATCTCGCCGGCGTCCTTGGTCGCCTGGCGCTGGCGATCGGAGAAGTAGGCGGGAACCGTGATGACCGCCTTCTCGATCTCGTCGCCGAGGTAGTCCTCGGCGTCGCGCTTGATCTTCTGGAGGATCATCGCCGAGACCTGCTCGGGCGTGTACTCCTCGCCCTCGAGTTCGACGCTGTAGTCGTCCTCGCCCATGTGGCGCTTGATCGAGGCGACGGTGCCGTCGGGGTTCTGGACCGCCTGGTTCTTCGCCGGCTTCCCGACGAGCTGTTCGCCGTCGGAGAAGGCCACGACCGAGGGCGTCGTGCGGTCGCCCTCGCTGTTGACGATGATCTCGGGATCGCCACCCTCCATGACCGCGAACGCGCTGTTCGTGGTCCCGAGGTCGATACCGAGAATCTTGTTGCTCGCCATGTTGCCTGACTATACCCGATTGCGCCGGTTAAAAGTTGCTAGACGTGGCCGGCCCCCGCCCCGCCGCATGACCGCTCAGCACCCCGATTTCGGCGATCCGGCGACCGACGAGACCGTGGTCTATTAATCGACCGCAATCCCACCGAAGTGCGAGTCGCCACCCCTCGCTCCGACCGCCTCGCGTGGCGGCCGGGACATGTTCAGGCCGACGTTTTTCTGTCGCCGGAGCGAACGGTCGGTATGGTTTCCACCGGAGACGACGCACCGACGTTCACGGCGACGCTCGGAACGAGCGACCACGAGGACTTCGACCTGGCCGACCGCCTGGGGGACGGCCCCGTCGTACTGGCGTTCTTCCCCGGCGCGTTCACGCCGCCCTGCACGAACGAGATGGTCGCCTTCCAGGAGCGACTCGACGACGTCCGGGCCGCTGGCGCGGAGGTCATCGGACTCAGCGCCGACTCGCCCTTCACCCTGGGCGCCTTCCGCGAGGAACACGGCCTCGAGTTCGACCTCGTCAGCGACAGCGGCGAGGCCATCCGGGCCTACGGCCTGGAGATGGACATCCCCGAGCTGGGCCTGTACGGCAACGCGAACCGCGCGGTGTACGTCATCGGCGAGGACGGACAGGTCGTCTACGACTGGGTCGCCGACGACCCGACGAACGAACCCGATTACGACGAAGTCCTCGACGCCATCGCGGGCTGAGCTCTCGGTCGGTCAGTCGCCGTCTGCCGTCTCGTCGTCCGACGCGGCGCCGTCGCTGACGGTGACCTGTGCCGCGCGCAGGACCTTCCCGGCCATCTCGTAGCCGGTGCGGTGCAGGTCGGCGACGGTGTCTTCGGGCTGATCGCTCTGGACGCGCATCAGCACCTCGTGTCGTTGCGGGTCGACCGGCTCGCCGGGTTCGGGCTCGATGGTCGAGACGTTCTCGCGCTCGAACTCGTCGTCGAGTTGCCGGAGCGTCGACTCGACGCCGCCCCGAATGTCGGCCCCCTCGTCCTGGTCCAGCGCCCGCGCGAGGTTGTCCCGGACGTCGAGCAGCCGCGTCACGAGGTCCTCCGTGGCGCGCTGTTTTTCCTCTTCCATCCGCTCGCTCTGGCGCTGCTTGTAGTTCTGGAAGTCCGCCTGCTTGCGCGCCAGGCGCGACTCCAGGTCCTCGACCTCCGCTTCGTGCTCGGCGACGGACTCCCGCAGGTGCTCGACGCGCTCGCGCAGGACGACCAGTTCCGTCGCGACGACCTCGGGGTCGGCGTCGGCGACGGTCTCTACCAGTTCCTGGTCGGGTTCGACCGCGGGCAGGTCTTCGTGGCGCTCCACGTCGCCAGCGAGGATCTGCCGGAGGGGGTCGTCCGGATCCGCGGGCTCCTCGGCGATGTCGTCGAGAGTGGTCGCGTCCGGGCCGTCCGCGGCGCCGTCGAGACCGGGATCGCCCCCCTCGCCACCCTCGGTCGCCGTCTCGGCGTCGACGTCGTCCGCGTCCTGCTCGGTCATACTCGACTCTCAGGCCCTCGGGCGGATAAAAGCGTTCAGATGCGGTCGCGGTCCCGACCTCACGGGCCCGGACCAAGAACCCCGACGGCCTCAGAAATCCCGCTGGCGGCCCTTGGGCACCTTCGACTGGAGTTCGCCGTGGACGTACAGCCCGACGCCGATGGGTTCGGGCGCACCCGCGAGGTCGTGGGCGGCGATCAGGTAGCCCCAGTCGCCGTCCCACGGTAGTTCCTGGTCCTCGCCCGCGAGGAACGACCGCGCCTGCGATTCGTCGAGGTGAATCACGTTCGTCGACGCCTCGGTTCCCCACCGCTGGGCCGCCTCCGTCGTGGGCTTCCAGTGCTCCTGGCGCGTCCGGAGGACGGCCATCCCGAGCCCCTCGATCTCGACGGGCGTCGGCTGGTCGAAGTCGTCGCGAAACGCCCAGATCTTGCCCGCGCCGCGCTCCCAGAAGGTGTGGTCCTCGACGGTGTCGGGGTCGATCCCGAAGCGCTCGTCCCACCAGTCCAGAATCGCCGCGCGCGTCGGTCGGCCCTCGACCTCCCGCTCCGCGGCCGTCGCCGGCAGTCGGTCGAACCGGTGGGGCTCGTTTTCGGACGCCATCAGCCCGTCACCTCCAGTTTCGCGACGAAGAACCCGCCCGTGTCGTTGTGGTGCGGATAGATGCGTTTGGCGCGACTGACCGACGGGTCGTAGGTTTCGTCCTCCCAGGCAGTGACACCCGCGACGTGGTCCAGCGGGAGGTCGAAGTCGAGGAGTTCGCAGTCCTCCTCTCGAATGACGTGGTCCAGCACCGCCTCGTTCTCCTCCGGCGCGAAGGTGCACGTCGAGTAGACGACGGTCCCGCCCTCGCGCGTCGCCTGGACGGCCCGGCGGAGGATGCCCTTCTGGACCCCGGCGATGTCGTGGACGTGGTCGAGCGTCCACTCGTCCAGGGCGTCGGGGTTCTTCCGGACTGTGCCCTCGCAGGAACAGGGCACGTCGACGAGCGCGCGGTCGTAGCGGTCGAAGTCGAAGGGCTTGAGCGAGTGGTTGCGCGCGTCCTCGCGCGTGACGGCCACGTTCGTACAGCCCAGGCGCTCGGCGTTGGAGCGCAGCGCCGCGATGCGCCCGAGGTTGTTGTCGGTGGCGACGACGAGGCCCGTGTCGTCCAGGAGGGCTGCGAGTTGCGTTGTCTTGCTCCCGGGCGCGGCGCAGGCGTCCCAGACGCGCTCGCCGGGCTGGGGGTCGAGGACGCGTGCCGGGACGGCCGAGACTTCCTCCTGGCCGTGGATCCAGCCGTGGACGTACGGCCAGTTCGTCCCCGGCTGGGCCTCGGGCAGGCGGAGCAGGCCGGAATGCCAGTCGGCGGCGTCGTAGGCAATGTCCTCGTCGTCGAGGGCGTCGCGAGCGCGTTCGACCGTCGTCTTGATCGTGTTGACCCGGACCGCGGAGGGGAGCGGTCGGTCACAGGCGGCACGGAAGGCCTCGACGTCGTCGACGAGGCCCTCGTACCGGCCCAGTACGTCCATTTCCACCGAATTGACCCGTCGTCGGTTTGGTCGTTTCGGGTTCTCGGCGGTCGTGTAACGGCTGGAGGGAGTGATAGTGGGCCACCGCCTCAGCGAAAGCAGGCGAAGTCCCCGCGAGCGTAGGGTGTTGAGGTCCGCGAGAGCGTTCTGCTCTCAGAAAGCACGCACTGCATCGAAGGAGCAGCGACCGAGTGAAGTGCGTAGCGAGCATCCGGAGCCAAAGCGGCCGGGGCTTTCTGAGCGTTCACATCTGGAAGGGCGATAAGATTCGCGCTCCCTGACGCGCAGTCGGGGACGAAACCCCTAAGGCGGCACCGACCACACGCTCGGCCAGTATCCACGCGATGATCCGAGGGACGGCGACCTGGCTGGCCGGGCGCGACGGACTCCCGACGTCGGCGCGGGCAGTCTTCGGCTTCTACGGCGACACGGGCGTCTTCGACCTCCAGAGCCTCCGCCTGAAGCGAACGGTCGACGACGTGACCGAGGCGATGATCCGGACCGCCTTCGAACCCGTCGAGGCGGCCATCGCCGAGGAATTCGGACGGGCGTCCGTCACCTTCGCCTACGACACCAAGCTCGTCCTGCCGGCCCAGTTGACCCTCGGGCACCTCTATCGGACCCACGAGGACCCCGAGCGCCGGGAACGCGCCGAGGCGATGACGCGGCTGGCCATCGAGGCACTGCTCGACGGGGACATGCGCGACGCCCGGAACGACGCGGAGTTCGAGGACTTCGAGGTGAACTTCTCCGTCGACGAGGACGACCGGGCGCGGATCGCCGAGATCGCACAGGAACGACTCCAGGCGCGCGTCGAGTCACAGTTCGACGACTTCGATCCGACGGTGCGCGAGGCCTACGACTGGGCCGTCGAGGTCTCCGAGGCCCATCAGGACGACGACGAGCACTTCCGGGACCTCTACGCGGCGGCGAAAGACGGCGACGACGACGCCCGCGAGGCGATCCGGACCGAGTACCGCGACGCGCCCTTCGAGGGGGTGCCGGACGCGCTCCGCGAGGCGGACCTCGACCTACCCTACGCGCGGACGCAGTACGACCGCGTCGGCGTGATCTACGACGGGATGTGTCAGATGTACCGGAGCGGCGGCTTCGACATCGGGGACGCCTTCGCGCGGTCGATCGTCCTCGCGATCATCGGCGCACAGGTCTGGCTCGACGACGTCGACGACTACCACGCCGACCGCCGTGAGGGACAGCTCACGCCGGTCACGGCGGAATACCTGCTCGCCGGGAGCGACGCCGAGGCCCACGCCCGGGTCGTGGACCTGTCGGAGGCGTACCTCGACCGGGCCAAGCGGGCTGCGACGGCGGCCGGGTCGCCGCTCTCGGGCATCGCGACCGAGTACATCTATCGGTCCGGGAGACCCGAGGTCCTGCCGGGCGGGGACGAATAGGGACCCTTTTTAAAGACCAGGGACCTGTGTCCGAGCAAGCGATGTCGGGTCTGGAACGCGTCGTGCGGACGGTCGGAAACGTCGGCAGTGCCGTCTCCATCGGCGGGCGGACGCTCCTGTCAGTCGACACAAATCCGGTCCCGGAGTGGGAGCACGTCACGAAGGTCGACCCGGAGGACGAGAAGCAACTGCCCCTTGCCTACCCCCTCTACCTTCAGCACACCGGTGGCGTCTCCGTCGGTGGCTCCCGCGACGTCACCGAGCGCAACACCGAGGAGACCTTCGACCTGGTCAACGCCGCGGACGTCACGGCCTTCCACGAGCCGAGTGCAGCCGCGCACGTGACGGACCGCACCCGCGACCAGGCCGCCTTCCTCGCCGTCCCCGAGGTGCTCAACGGTGACAGCCAGGCCATCGTCGGCACGCTCGGCGAAGGGATCGAACACGTCAAAGAGGAACTGGCCCCGAAACTGATTGCGGACAAACTCCCCCTGCGCGTCGGCGACGGCGTGACCGACCGCCTCGCGAACTTCGCAGCCTCGTGGCTCATCCGCGAGGCCGTCTTCGAGGCCTACATCATCATGAACACCGACAGCGCGGCCGCGCGGGAGGCCAACGTTGGCGAGGACGACCTCCTCGAGCCCCGTGAGGCCAAGCAGCGCGCGATGGCCGCCGAGCGCCACCTCGAGAGCGAGGTGATCTACCTGGAGTACTCCGGCACGTTCGGTGGCGAAGAGGCGGTCGCCATCCTCGAGGCCGTCGACGAGGGCGTCGACTGGTCGCGGATCTGGTACGGCGGCGGACTCGACGACCGGGCCAACGCCGAGGCCGTCCTCGACGCCGGTGCGGACGCCGTCGTCGTCGGCAACGTCTTCCACGACGTGGCCGACGAGGAGGCCGCCCTCTACGAAGCCGCCGTCGACGACCTGCCGGCCGACGCGACGCGCGACGCGGTCGAGGACTGGGTCGCGGCGCAGCGCGAACCCGGCGAGACCAGCGCCGCCAGGTACCTCTCGACGATCACGGGCGTCCCGGACCCCGAGCGGCGGGCGGTCCGGTACCTCGCCGCCGGCGTCCACGTCGCCCTCCAGCTACGGGCACTCGCGGCCGACCTCGACGACCCGGACGCGGCCACGCTCCGGCGGACGCTGGCCGGTGAGACGGTCCCAGGGGAGTCGGCATTCGCCGACGCGCTGGCCGCGGACGCGCGACCGCTCGCCCGGCGGCTGGGCCTGAGCGTCCTCGCCGAGGCATTCGACGTCGACCTCGACGACGGCTTCGAGAGCCGCCACCTCGCGGTGTCCCTGTAACTCACTGGAGGTACCCGAGGTCGGCAAGGCGTTCCTCGGTCGCCTCGGTCATCGAGACCGACCCCGTGGTCGAGGCCGGCCTGAAGGACTCCCGCCAGTCATCCAGGACGTCCCCGAGGAGGCGGACGGCGCTCCGCTCGTCCGCGGCCCGGTTCGTCGTCTCCGCCGGATCGTCGGCGATCCGGTAGAGTTCTTCCGTGCCGTCGGATCCCCGTATCAGCTTGTACTCGGTCGTCTGGACGGCCGTGAGCCGTCGGTCGAACCGTTGGACCGAGGGCGGGAGGTCGCCGAACCGTCGCTCGAGGGCCGCCATCGACGGCTGTGGGGCGACGTACTCGGAGACGGCGTGCGTTCGTGGCTCGGCGGCCTCGTCCAGCAGCGAGTGACCCTGGTACTGGTCGCGGACGCCGTCCCCGTCGACGCCGGCCGCGTCGAGCAGCGTCGGCGCCAGGTCGACGTGCTGGACGAGGTCGCCGGCAGCGGCGTGGCCGCCGGTGAAGGGGCCGCCGTGGAGCACGAGCGGGACCCGCAGGACGGTGTTGTAGCAGTTGTACTGGTGGCCGAACAGGCCGTGTTCGCCGACGTTCTCGCCGTGGTCGGACGTGACAACGAGGAGCGTGTCCGCGAAGGCGTCCGTGGCTCGGAGGATTCCCAGGAGGTCGCCGAGGCGCTCGTCGAGGTAGCTGATCGAGCCCCTGTACAGGCCGCGGAGAATCTCGAACTCCCGGTCGGTGAGGTCGTAGTCGCCGACGTCGTAGGCCCTGGGGGCCTGGCGAATCCCGGTCGCCTCCTCGTAACTGACGCCCTCGGGCAGGTGTGGCTCGGCGTGGCGTCTCGGCGGGTCGTAGTCGATGTGCGGTTCGAGGTAGTTGACGAACAGGAAAAAGGGGCGGTCGTCGTCGCGGTCAGTGAGCCACGCGCGGATCCAGTCGTTGGTCCGCGCGGCGCCGTCGTCCGACGCCCTGTCGGTGGCGACGGTCAGGTACAGGGCGTTCAGCAGGTTCCGAGCCGGCCTGCCGCCGTCGAACAGGCGCCGCCGGAGGACTCCGAGCTTGCCCCGCAACGTCTTGGCCTGGATCATCCCACCGAGGTCGGCCCCGGCCCCGTCCAGTTGCCAGGTCTTCTCTACCGTGTCGAACCCGCGGTCCATCCCGAACTCGTCCGAGATCCAGGTGTTGTTCGAGACGGCGACGGTCTCGTAGCCGACGCTGGCGAGCGTTTCGGCCAGCGGTTCCACGTCGGCCTCGAAGGTCGGATTCGCCCCGTGGGCACCGTGTTTCGACGGATAGGTGCCGGTGAACAACGACGCGTGCGAGGGGAGCGTCCACGGGGCAGTAGCGACGGCGTCGGTGAACTCCGTCCCGGCGTCCGCGAGTCCGGAGAGCGTGGGCGTGGTGTCGTCGTCGGCCGGCACCGTCTCCGTCGCACGCGTCGTGTCCATCACCACGACGGCCACGTTCGGGCGTGTCGTCATCTGAGTAAGAGGGTCGCCCGGGACCGACAAAGTCGCCAGGCTTGCGAGGAAGCCGATATTATAGGTAGCGTGGCTCTCGTCTCTGATATCGGGGAATCAACGGTCCCGTCGAGACTGAGTCCCGACGACCTGGTCCGTCCGGGTCGGGACCAGGAGAGTCCCGGAGAAAATCAACGGTCGGCGCGCGAACGCGGGAACCGTCAGTAGAACTCGCGGACGAGGTCCATCCCGTTCTCGGGGGCGCCGTCGGGAACGTCGGCCATGCTCTCGGTCAGTCCCTCGCGTTCCTCCCACGGGACGCTGTTCTCGTCCTGGTAGATGACGCCCATGTACTCCTTGTCGCCCTGCATGATCTTCTCTTGGGCGGCGTCGTAGTCCGTCGGGTCGTGGTCCTCGTCGCCGAGGTCCACGATGGTGTCCCGGAAGTAGTCGTAGGTGTCGACGTCGTTGAAAGTGACGCAGGGCGAGTAGACGTTGACGAAGCCGAAGCCGTCGTGCTCGATGGCCTGTTTGACGATCTCGGTGTGGCGCTGACTGTCCGAACTGAACGACTGCGCGATGAAGGTCGCGCCCGCCGACAGCGCCAACGCGAGGGGGTTGACCGGGGGCATCTTCGGGCCCTCGGGCGAGGTCGACGTCTCGAAGTCCTCGCGGCTGGTCGGCGAGGCCTGGCCCTTCGTCAGGCCGTAGATGCGGTTGTCCATGACGACGTAGGACATGTCGACGTTCCGGCGGACGGCGTGGACGAAGTGGCCCGCGCCGATGGAGAAACCGTCGCCGTCGCCGCCGGCGACCATGACTTCGAGATTCGGGTTGGCGAGCTTGACGCCGATGCCGACCGGCAGTGCACGCCCGTGAACGCCGTGGAGCGCGTAGCTGTGCATGTAGGTCCCGATCTTGCCGGAACAGCCGATGCCGGCCACGACGAAGGTGTCGTCGGGGTGGTTGCCCGTCTCGGCGAGGGCCTTCATCATGCCGTTCATCGTCCCGAAGTCGCCGCAGCCGGGACACCACGTCGGTTGCTTGTCGGACTTGAAGTCGGTGAATCTGACCTCTGAGCTCATGTGTTAGGCCTCCTGGGGGTGGCCGACCGCGTCCTTGATGTCGTCTGCGAGTTCGTCGGCCTTGAACCGCACGCCCGTGTACTTGTTGATGCGCTCGACCCGCTCCAGGACGTCGTGTTCGATGACGTCCGCGAACTGACCTTCGGCGTTGCACTCGACCACGATGGTCTGGTCTGCCTGTTCGATCTCCTCGCTCAAGTCAGGTCGGGGGAAGATGTACGGCACCGAGATGAAGCGGACGTCGATGCCGTCCTCCTCCAAGAACTCCATGCTCTCGCGGATGGCGCCCTCGTTCGAGCCCCAGGAGATGACCAGCGTGTCGGCCTCGGGGTCGCCGAACTCGCGGTAGTCCCACTCCTCTCGCTCCTGGGCGGTCTCGACCTTGCGCTGTCGCTTCTGGACCTGCTCGACGCGGACCTCCTCTTCCTCGGTCCGGCGGCCGAGCGAGTCGTGCTCCAGGCCCGTCGTCATGTGGGCACCGCCGGGGGTCCCGGGGAAGGTCCGCGGGCTGACGCCGTCCTCGGTCGGGGCGTGGGGCTGGAAGCGCTCCTTCTCGTCGACCCACTCGTCGACCTCGTCGGCGCCGACGACGTTGCCCCGCTCGATCTCGACCTCGTCCATGTCGAAGGCCTCCGGCGGGAACGTCTGTTCGGTGACCGCGAGCGCGAGGTCCGAGACGAGGTAGACCGGGATCTGGTACTTCTCGGCGAGGTTGAACGCCTCGACGGTCTTCCAGAAGCACTCCGCGACGGTGGTCGGCGCGACCACGAACCGCGGAATCTCGCCGTGGCCACCGTACAGCGTCATGTTCAGGTCGCCCTGTTCCTGCTTGGTCGGCATCCCCGTCGAGGGGCCCGAGCGCATCACGTCACAGATGACCATCGGCGTCTCGGTCGTCGCCACGAGGCCGAAGGTCTCGGTCATCAGGTCGATCCCCGGCCCGGACGTGGCAGTCATGGACCGTGCGCCCGCGCGCGCCGCGCCGAGCGCGAGGTTGATCGCGGCCAGTTCGTCCTCCGCCTGGACGACCTTGCCGCCGTACTGTTCGATCCGGCCGGTCAGGTACTCCATCACGTCCGTCGCCGGCGTTATCGGGTAGCCCGCGTAGAACCGACAGCCCGCCGCGAGGGCGCCCATGCCGATGGCCTCGTCGCCGTTCAGCAGGACGTAGTCGTTGTCGGTCGTCTCCAGTTCGTAGGGGAAGTCGTGGTCGTCGTACTCCTCGGCGACGTAGTCCTTGCCCACCCGGGCGGCCTCCTTGTTGTTCTCGACGATGGCCTGGCCCTTGTCGCCGAAGCGCTTCTCCAGGGACTCGTCCAGGTTCTCGATCGGGAAGTCGGCGACCTCGCAGGCCACCCCGAGTGCGACGACGTTGCGCATGATGGCGCCCCCGGCCTCCTCGGCCAGGCTCTTGAGGGGCACGTCGAGGCCGACCATTCCCTCGGGAATCTCGACGTCCTGCATCGTCGTCCGCTCGCCATCGTAGATGATGACGCTTCCCTCGTGGAGCTCGTCCATGTTCTCGTCGATGGTGCGCTCCGTGAGGGCGATCAGGATATCCAGGCGGTCGACGACGCTCTCGCAGCGCTCGACTGCCGTCCGTACTTTGTACGCCGTGTACCCTCCGCGGATGCGAGAGGCGAAGTCCTTCGACGTGAAGACGTGCCGTCCCGCGCGCGAGAGTGCCTGGGCGAATATCTTACCGGTAGAGTCGATTCCATCGCCGGCTTCACCGCCGATGGCCCAGTTCAGATCCTCGGGCATTATCGCCCGGAGCTACCGAAGGCGAGAGGAAAAGCCTTCTGCAAACCCCCCGAGAGTGGCTGCCAAATCTGCCGGTACCTGCACGCACTGTGGACTCGCTCGGGTGGAAACCGCCGTTCGTCACGTCGCGAGAGACGGACCGGACAGCCGCGGGATCCGCTGTCCACTGCCGACGAGTCGACCCCACGGCACTTCCGCCCACGCGCAGCACGTAGGCTTATTCCCCACTCGCTCCTTTGGCGGCGTATGCAATCCGTCAACCCAGCCACGGGCGAGGTCGTATCGTCCTACGAGCCCGACGGCGCCGGCGCCGTCGACGACGCGCTCGACCGTGCGGCAGCGGCGCAGACGTCGTGGGCCGACCGTCCCGTCTCCGAGCGCGAGACCCTGATCGACGCGATCGGGGACGTCCTCACCGAGAACGTCGAGGAGTACGCCAGCCTCATGACCGACGAGATGGGGAAACCGATCTCGCAGGCCCGCGGGGAGGTCGAGAAGTGCGCCTGGCTCTGCGAACACTACGCCGAGTACGCCGGGACGTACCTCCAGGCCGAGACGTACCCCAGCCCGCCCGGAACCACCGCGAAGACCGTCCACGATCCCCAGGGCGTCATTCTCGGGATCATGCCCTGGAACTTCCCCTTCTGGCAGGTCTTCCGCTGGGCGATTCCGACCGTCGTCGCCGGCAACGCCGCCGTCCTGAAACACGCTCCCGAAGTCCCGGGTTGCTCGCGCGCGGCAGCGGAAATATTCGAGGCGGCAGGCGTCCCCGAGGGCGTCTTCCAGTCGCTGCTGGCCGACGTCGACGCCATCCACGACCAGCTCCTCCCCGACCCGCGCGTCCGCGGCGCGACGCTGACCGGCAGCAACCGCGCGGGCGAACTCCTGGCGGAATCGGCCGGCTCGCACGTGACCAAGACCGTCCTCGAACTGGGCGGCTCCGACCCCTTCGTGGTCCTCGACGACGCCGACGTCGATGCCGCGGCGGGCTGTGGCGTCGACGGCCGGATGATGAACGCCGGCCAGTCCTGCATCGCCGCCAAGCGAACCATCGTCCACGAGGCCGTCTTCGAGGACTTCCTCGACCGGTACCTCGACGGCGTCGACGACCTGGTCGTCGGCGACCCCGCGGACGACGAGACGGACGTCGGGCCGATGGTCAGCGAGCGCCACCGCGACGAACTCGCCCGACAGGTCGACGAAAGCGTCGACGCCGGTGCGACCGTCCTCCGCGGCGGCGACGTGCCGGACCGCGAGGGCGCGTACTACGAACCGACGGTCCTCGCGGACGTCCCCGAGGGTGCGCCCGCACGCGAGGAGGAGCTATTTGGCCCCGTTGCGGTGATTCAAGAAGTGAGCGACGAAGACGAGGCCGTCGCCGTGGCCAACGACACGCAGTTCGGCCTGGGCGCGAGCGTCTGGACCGAGGACCGCCACCGGGGCGAGGCCCTCGCGCGGCGCATCGACGCCGGCAACGTCTTCGTCAACCAGACCACGGCCTCGGACCCGCGCGTCCCCTTCGGCGGCGTCAAGGACTCCGGCTACGGCCGCGAACTCGGCGAGGCCGGGCTGAAGGAGTGGGTCAACCGGAAGACCGTCTGGGTGGAGTAGCGCGTCAACTGCCGGCGACGAGGTACGAATGGAGACACTCGACTGCCTCGTCCACGGGCTCGGGGGCCAATCGACAGACGTGGTCGGTCACCAGGCCTGGGCGAAGTGACGAGAGTGCGTGTGGAACGAGCGAGCTATCGACCGGTGTCCGGCTCTCCCGGAAATCGTCGTCGGCGAGTGGCACCCTGTGTTCGTACCACGTCCTGGTCGTCAGTGCCATCGCGACGTACTGCTCGCCGTCGAAGGGGTGAGACTCGTTGTTGACCACGGCCCAGGGTCGCATCGCGTCGCCGTCGTCCGCGAAGGCATCCAGCGCGAGGACGACGTCACCGCGACGGAGACTCGCAGGGTCCGGTCCGTCACTCGCCATTCCGCATCTCCGATGCCGCCTCGAGCCACTCCTCGCGGCTCTCCGAACCGAGTTCCTCGTCGAGAAACTCGACCGTGTCGTGGTACGCCAGTGCTGACTTGACCGCGTCGACGTCCCCGACAGCCCAGTACGGTCGCTTGTGCCGGACGAGGCCCCGGTCGTGGAGGCGCCGCAGCACGGGGTGAACCGAGTTCTCCCCGACGCCCGTTTGTTCGGCGATCTCGCGAGCCTTGAAGGCCTTGTCACGATTGCGCAAGAGGAATCGCCCGACGCGCTCGGCGTTGGTCTCGTCGCCGGACGTGTCGGCCGCCTCGAACTCGTCGATGTCGATGGCCATGGTCGGACGTGTCCGCGGAATCGTACTTCAAGTCGCGGACGCGTTGATGTATCTTTGTATGCTCGTACGTTTGTACGTTTCGGCGGGCGACCCGTCAGTGCTCGACGAACTCCAGCAGGACCCCGCCCGTCGACGCCGGGTGCAGAAAGGCCACGGAGTGTCCCCAGGCGCCGGGGCGTGGCTCCTCGTCGATGACCTCGACGCCCAGGTCCCGAGCGTGGTCCAGGGCGGCCGCCACGTCGCCGGTCTCGACGGCCAGGTGGTGGATGCCGGGGCCGTTGCCGTCGAGATACCGTGCGATGGCACCCTCGTCCCCGAGCGGTTCGAGGACCTCGAAGAAGGCGTTCCCCAGGTCGAGAAAGACGACCTGCATGTCGTCGAACTGCTCTTCGTGGGCGACGTCGCAGTCCAGCAGTTTGGTGTACAGATCGACGAAGGCGGTCGCGTCGTCCGTCGCAATGCCGGCGTGGTCGAGTTCCATGGAGCCGCGTTGGAGGGCGAGGCCCATATAGGCAAACGTCAGCGGGGGACCGAGACCGTCAGTCCTCGGGGTCGAAGATGTCCTCGACGTCGCAATCGAAGTACTCGGCCAGGTCGAAGGCCAGTTCGAGGGAGGGGTCGTACCGGCCGCGCTCGATGGCGTTGATGGTCTGGCGCGAGACGTCGACTTCGGCGGCGAGGTCGGCCTGGCTCAGGGCGGCGCGGTCGCGTCTGTCCGCGAGGTCGTTGTTCATGTGCGGTAGCGGTAGATGGTGTAGACGGCACCCCAGGTCAGGTACAGTGCGGCGTACGCCCAGATCGCGCCCCAGAGCCGCGGGCCGATGGTGTAGCCCGTGAAGCCATCGAGCAGGTACAGCCCGATGATGGCCGGGAGCCCGACGAAGGCAAAGAGGTTGATCACCGCGCCGCTCGCGCGGTCCTGGAGCTGGCGGTCGCGCTCGTCGCCGAGCGGGACCGAACTGACGAAGTGCAAGTAGAGGAGGGCCACGACGCCGCTCAGACACGCGACGGCGTAGACGACGAGGCCCACGAGCGTCCGGTCGATCAGCATCCCGGCGAAGAAGGCCAGGATGCCGATGCCGAAGACGGTCATGATGATGCGATTGTAGCGCTGTCCTCGCTGGATCGGATGGTCCGGTGTCATGGTCAGGGCGGTGTAAAGCTGCTTTTCCGTAAAGCTCGCTTTACAGTAAAGTGTGTTTTACACTCGGACTTGTACCTTACGGTGGGCAGACGTGAGAGGAAAATCGAGGAAAAATTGCCGTCAGACCGCCTGTCCCGGCTCGTACTCGCCGAAGACGTCGCGCATAGCGTCGCAGATCTCGCCGGTCGTCGCGTATGCCTTGACGGCGTCGACGATGTAGGGCATCACGTTGTCGTCGCCCTCGGCGGCGTCTCGCAGGGCCGCCAGCGCGTCTTCGACGGCCGCGTCGTCGCGCTCGGCGCGCACCGATTCGAGCCGGTCCTGTTGTTTCGCCTGTTCGGCCGCGGAGACCTCCTCGATGTCGACGTGTTCGTCCTCCTCGACGGTGAACTCGTTGACGCCGACGACGATCCGCTCGCCGGCGTCGATCTCCTGCTGGCGCTCGAAGGCCGTGTCCTGGATCTGGCGCTGGACCCACCCCTCCTCGATGGCGTGGCGCATCCCGCCGCGCTCGTCGATTTCGTCGATGAGGTCGTAGGCGTCTTCCTCCAGGCCGTCGGTCAGGCTCTCGACGTAGTAACTCCCGGCGAGGGGGTCGATCGTGTCGGCGACGCCGGACTCGTGGGCGAGGATCTGCTGGGTCCGGAGGGCCGTCCGGACGGACTTCTCGGTGGGCAGCGAGAGGGCCTCGTCCTTGCCGTTGGTGTGGAGGCTCTGGGTCCCACCGAGGACCGCCGCGAGGGCCTGGTAGGCCACGCGGACGACGTTGTTCTCGACCTGCTGGGCGGTCAGCGTCGACCCGGCGGTCTGGGTGTGGAACTTCAGCTGTTTCGAGGCGGGGTCGTCCGCGTCGAAGCGCGCGTCGACGATGTCGGCCCACATCCGGCGGGCGGCGCGGAACTTCGCGACCTCCTCCAGGATGTCGTTGTGAGCGTTGAAGAAAAAGGACAGCTGTGGCGCGAAGTCGTCGACATCCAGCCCCGCGTCGATGGCGGCCTCGACGTACTCGATGCCGTCCGCGAGCGTGAATGCGAGTTCCTGGGCCGCAGTCGAGCCGGCCTCGCGGATGTGGTAGCCCGAGATGGAGATGGTGTTGAAGTTCGGCACCTCCGCGGCGCAGTACTCGAAGATGTCCGTGATGATGCGCATCGAGGGCGCCGGCGGGTAGATGTAGGTGTTCCGGGCGATGTACTCCTTGAGGACGTCGTTCTGGATGGTACCGCGCAACTCCTCGCGAGGGACGCCCTGCTGGTCGCCGACGGCGACGTACATCGCCAGGAGGACGCTCGCGGGCGCGTTGATCGTCATCGACGTCGAGACCTCGTCGAGCGGGATGCCGTCGAAGACCGTCTCCATGTCCCGCAGCGAGTCGATGGCCACGCCGGCCTTCCCGATCTCGCCGGCGGCCATGTCGGCGTCGGAGTCGTAGCCCATCTGCGTCGGGAGGTCGAATGCCATCGACAGGCCAGTCTGTCCCTCGTCGAGGAGGTACTGGAAGCGCTCGTTGGTCTCCTCGGCCGTGCCCATGCCGGCGTACTGGCGCATCGTCCAGAGACGCCCGCGGTACATCGTCGGGTAGACGCCGCGCGTGTACGGATCCTGGCCGGGGTATCCCAGGTCGTCCTCGTAGTCGAGGTCGGCGACGTCCGCCGGCGTGTACAGGCGCTCGACCTGCTGGCCGCCGGTGTCCGTCTCGAAGGTCTCCCGGCGCTCCCCGAACCGCGAGAGGGTCGCGTCGAGGGTGGTCTCAGCCCACTCGGATTTCGCCGAGCGGATGGCCTCGAGGTCCTCCTGGTCGAACATGTCTCCAGGGTCGGGCTGCGGCGGTCTTAACCCTGCGGGTGTCCGGACGCAGCGTGCCGAACTGGACCGACGCTATCGGCCGGTATCGTACTTGTAGGTCGCCTCGTCGGGATCGATGCCGAAGTCCTCCGGTCCCTCCTCGGGTTCGGTCTCGCCCTCGTCGGCGCGGGCACCCTTGAAGGCCTGGCGGAGTCGGCGGGGCATGACGAAGTCCGCGGGGCCGATCTGCATGGGGACGGCGTCGGGCTCCAGGGACTCCTGCTTGGCGTCGAGTCGCTCGCGGAGGCGGTCGGGAAGCTGGGTCGGTTCGATGCGCTCGAAGCCGAACTGCGCGAGGTAGTCGGGCTCGCCGGTCAGCGAGTAGACCGTCGCGAAGTCCTCGTCGCCGGCAGTCTGGACCAGGCGCTCGACGACGTGTGCGCCCACGCCCTGGTCGCGCCAGTCCTCGAGGACGCCGATACTGGTCAGCTCGCAGTACTCGTCGTCCGCGGTCTTGTGGATCCGGATGCGGCCGAAGCCCGCCCGCTCGTTGGTCTCCTCGTCCATGGCGATGACGTAGTCGCGCGAGCGGAACGCGGTCTCGTCCAGGCCCATCGCCTCGATGTGGTCGAGCAACCAGGCCTCGTCGCGGTTGCGGGCGTCCCGGACGTACATGGTCGTGCCTTGACCACCGGGATTCAAAAGCATTCGTACCACAGGGCAGCGGTGAGCCGACAGCCGCCCGCCATCAGTCCTGATCGAGGACCGTCTCGCACCGCGGGCACCGCGAGGCCGCTGCCTCGAGCGTCTCCCCGCACTCGGGACAGTAGTCCCCGTCCGAGCGGTCCACGATCCGCGTCTCCCGCCCGACGACGCCGCCGTCGGACGCACCGTCTGGAACGCCGTCGACGGCATCGAGGTCCGCGTCGTCCGGCGGCCTGAAAACCCGCGTGTGTGTCGCGTCGTCACTCGTTTCGGTTCGAGAGTCGGTCCCTCCGTCGCTTGGGTCATCGGCCGCCGTCCGTGTCGAACCGGTCCCCGACTCGACATCCGTGACGACCGAGTCGGCGGCGGATTGGCTCGCCCGTCCCCCGGTTCCAGCACCGTCGGCACTCGCAGTCGTCGGTCTGGCGAAGCGTGGATACCGCTGGCCGGTGCGAAGCTCTGGCCGCCGGACCGTCGGCTGGCGGAGCCGGTCGGCCACGCTCCAGGCGAGCTGGGCGGCCAGGTAGACGGTCGTTCCACCGACGGAGACGGCAACCGCCACCGCAACCGTGAGCGGCACGTCCACGCCACCGACGGCGTAGCTGCCGGTGTGGAACGCAGCCAGGGCCGGGACCCCGGTCCGGGTCGCGATTCCGGTGAGGACGTCGGTCACGAGTGCCTCGCGACCGATGGCGAGACCGCCACGAACGAGCGTCCCACTCGCCAGGGCGACGCCGGTCGCGAACAGGAGGAGCCAGGCGACGACTGGCAGGGACAGCGAGAAGACCCGGTAGGCGTAGGCCGCCGTCCTGACGGCGAGCCAGACCGCGCCGGCGACGAGGACGGCCGAGACGGCGGGACCGGCCCGACCCGTCCCGACGAGGGCAGCGTATCCGACCGCCAGGACGAGCCCAGGCGGCCACAGCAGCAAGAGTGGATGGCGCAGACGGTAACCGACGCGGAGGTTGTCGTTGACGTTCGTCACGCGGTCCACGACCAGCACCGTGGCCAGCGCGGCGGGACCGACGATCCACAGGACCGCGACCACGACCACCGAGACCGTCGAGAGGGGCGTCCACGGGCTGACGGTGACGGTACCGGCCGTGGCCTCGGCGAGGAAGGACAGGGCAGCGCCCGGCAGTCCGACCCAGAGCGCGTAGGCGACGAGCGCGACGACCAGACCTGCCGGTAGCCAGCGTTCCGCTCGCCAGGCGGCCCGAACCGACGCCCACCCATCGTCCCCGATCTGGTCGCTGTCCATGCGTGACTCTCGGTGCCTCAGGGCGCGTCGACGGCGAGCGTGGCGACGCCGGAGAGTTCGATTTCGTCGCCGGGCGCCACCGGCTCTCGGTCGCCTTTCGAGAGCCGACGGCCGTTGAGGCGCGTGGGATTGTCACCGAGGTCGACCACGTGGAACTGGCCGTCCGCCCGCACGAACCGCAGGTGCTCGCGGTGGACCCTGACCGCCTGGTCCTCCTCGCCGCCGGACTCGGTGATCACGCGCCTGACCTCTCGACCGACCGTCTCGCCGGCAGCGACGGGAATCTCCTGGCCGCGACACCGGAGGACGATGGAGTCGAGTGACTCGGCGGCAGTCGCCTGCGTGTCCAGGTCCGTCGATGTGGAAGACGCCGCCGCCAGCGTCTTCCTGGCGGCCGCGAGGTCCTCGCCACACGAGGGGCAGAAGCTGACCTCTGCGTCGACCCGGGTGTCACAGTTCGGGCAGGCCTCAAGCGTCGCCGCGTCGTCGTCCGTGAGGTCGGCTCCGCAGGAGACACAGAAGTTGTCGTCCGGGTCGACGGCGGTCCCGCAGGACGGACACGCGGCGTCCTCGGCGCCAACAGTCCCGTCCGACGCGGAATCGTCGGCCGCTTCATCCGAGGGCGCCGCGTCGATGCGGCGGATCGCCGGCGTCTGCTCGGAGTCCCCCTTCGTCTCGTCGGCCGGCGACGGGTCCTCGGCGCCGGCATCGGTCACGCTCTCCTCGTCTGGGTCGGCGGCGACGTCGGAGTCGCCGGTCGACCGCGTCAGGTCGGGGGCGGCCACCGCGGACTCGGCGTCACTCCCCCGCGACGGTTCGGGAACCGCCTCGCCGATGTACTGCCACTCGCCACACTCGGGATTCGTACACCACCCCCCGGTCTCCGTCGGATCGAAGGCCACCCCACAGACCGCACACTCCACCGCAGAGCTCGTTTGCTCTGGCATCCTTGGTGAGTGGTCACAACCGAGTAGTAAAACTGTTACCCCGGGGTCGGCCACCGATGTGGCCGTGTCGCGGCCTCACTCGTCGGGCAGGATCACGGTCTGGCGCTCCGCGACCGACCCGTCGTGCTCGGGCTCCCTGGTCGGCATGTCGTCGGCCGGAGGCGTCGACGCGAGGGTCGGGTCGCGACAGAGGACCGCCGAGACGTTGTCCTTGCCACCCCGGTCGTTCGCGAGGTCGACGAGTCCCCGGGCAGCGCCATCGAGGGAGTCCGCGGCCAGGAGGTGGTCGCGGAGGTCGTCGTCCGTGACGACGGCCTCCCGGATGGCGTCGCCGGCCTCCTCGGGCCGGTCCGCGGCGAGGTAGCGGTCGTGCAGAGAGGGGGCGTCCGTCTGCGCGTCGACGATGCCGTCGCTCGTGGCGAAGACGACGTCCTCCGCGTAGAGGGGAACGGTGTGGGTTTCGACGGCCACGCGGTCGTCGCCGGGACCGGTCCCCGGGTGGCCGCCGAGGGCGTCGGTGATCTCGTTGCCCCGCGGATGGACGTGGGCCTCCACCTCGTCGATTTCGCCCGCGGCACGGAGTTCCGCGACGACGGAGTGGTCGCGGGTGAGCCGTTCGATCGTCCCGTGCTCGCCGTTGACGACGTAGAGCCGGCTGTCGCCGACCCACCCGTAGTGGAGTTCGCCGCCGACGGCGACGCCCGCGACGACGGTCGTGAACGCGGGCTGCCCGGCGTCGTTCACGTAGCCGAGGACCGCCCGGTGGGCGGCCTGGACGGCGTCGACGATGGCACGCCGAATCGCGGCGGGGGATGGCTGCGCCGGTGCGACGTCCCCGAGGTCCACGTCGAAGGCCGCGGGGTCGCTCCGTGCCGCTCGGATGGCCAGGTCCGCCAGCCGTTCCGGCACGACCGTCGAAGCGATGTAGGAGGCGACGTCGCCGGCCTCGTAGCCGCCGGCGCCGTCCGCGAGGGCGAACGTGGCGACGCTCCGATTCCGCGGCCGGGTCGCCTCGGACGCGGACGCGTTCTCGCCACCCGTCCCGCTCCGGTGTCCGTCCTCGAAGACGGAGACGGCCACGCTGTCCTCGTTGATCCCCCGGTCGCGCTTGCGGTCGCCGACGTCGTATGCAGTGGCGTAGTCCATGTCAGGTAGTCTCGAACCGGAGGGTCTGGCCGTATGTCGGGTGGACCAGGGCGAGCAGGTCACCGTCGGTCAGCCGGTGGACCGTCGGCGGAACCGCCCCGCTGCGGTCGGTCGGGTCCTCGCCCCGGTCCCGGAGTCGCTGCCGGCCCGACTCGCCCAGGACCCGCTGCCAGTCGCCGTCCGAGCGGACGTAGGTGCCGTTGAGGCTCCGGTCGCGGACGAGCCAGCCGTCGTCGTCGACGTCCAATTGCAGATGGATCGTCGAGACGTACTCTCCCTCGTCCGCGAGCGCGAGCGACGGGGTCGGTCCCTCGGCGTGGCGTCGTCCGACAGTGTCACCGGGGTAGACCGTAAACGCATCGCCCGATCCGACGTCCGTCAGCCGGGCGGCCGGCGGTGGCGTCGGATCCCGCGCCTCGAGCACCTGCTTCATCACCGTCGCGTTGGGATAGCGCGCCTCGTAGTCGGTCTGCGTGGCGCGCTCGACGATCTCGCCGAGGTAGGGCTCGCAGTCCGCGCCGAAGTCCCGGGGGTCGACGCCATCCTTCTTCGGGACGCTCCCCTTCAGCAGGAACATGAGGATCTTCCCGACGGAGTAGACGTCAGACCACGGGCCCTGGCGCGCCTGCGTCGTGTCGGCCTCCGCGACCTCTCGTGGCTTGTAGGGTCCGAGGATGGTCGTCCCGGAGTCGGCCGCAGCGCCCGTGGCGTCGAAGCCCGTCGCCGTGTTGAAGTCGATGAGGACCGGCGTCACCTCGCCGTCGCGTTCGGTGATCATGACGTTGTCAGGCTTGAGGTCGCGGTAGACGATCTCGTTCTCGTGGAGGAAGCTCATCGCCTCGCAGAGGTCGATACCGATCCGGCGGACGTCCTCGGTGTCTTCGAGCGGCCCCGTCTCCTCGATGGCCTCGTCCAGTTCGTACCCGTCGACGTACTCCACGACCAGTTTCGTGGTGCCGTCGGCGTCGTCGCGCTCGCGGAGCGTCATCAGGTTGGGGTGACCCTCCACCGCCCGGATCCGCTCTAATGCCTCGGCCTCCTTCTCGACGTACTCGTCGATGACCTCGGGGTCGTTGCTCGACCCCTCGTAGTTGGGCACTTTGACGACGACCTGGTCCCCCGTCTGGACGTCCAGGGCCTCGTAGGCGACGGCGAAGCCGCCCTCGCCGGCGATTCCCTCCAGCCGGTACCGATCCGCGACGAGGTCACCGGAGCCGGGGACGGCCGTGTGGGTCACGGCGGGGATCCCTCCTCCAGGGGCGGCACTGCACCGACGGGGGCACCGCCGTCGGGGACTGAGACGACGCCGGGCGGGGACGCCATGGTCAGGACTGGAGGCCCTCGTCGTCGTCCGTGACGATCTTCGTCGCGCGGTTGCGCTCCGCGCGGCCGCCCTCCTTGACGAGCTCGGTCTGGCGGGCGGCCTCCTCGACGACGCGGGTGTCCGCGCCGTGGATTCGCGTCATCTTCTCGACCTGCGTCTCGGCGGTGGCGACGTTGCCCTTGCCGAGCGCCGTGTTGACGACGGTCTGGCGGTGGTCGAGGTCGACGCCCTCGTTGTTCTGTGCCAGCTTCGCGTTGTCGTCGGTGTACTCCACGGAGATGATGCCGGTGGCCTGGGCGCCCCTCGCCGTCAGCGTCAGGTCCGCGAGTTTGTGGTGTTCGTCCTCCGCGGGGCCGTCGTCGCGTCGCTCCGCCAGCACGCTGTCGGGCGCGTCGTCCTCGGGGATGCCGTCCATTCCTGGCGCGTGGACCTTCATGACGACGCGCTGGTGTTCCCGCTCGATCAGGTCAGGGAGCTTGACGATGGCGACGTTGTCCGTCCAGTCCAGATCGACGTCCTGGGCCTGGGGACGCGCCCGGTAGACGTCGGTGATTTCGACGCCCGGGGCGACGTCGAGTTCGAGTTGTGCGTCGGGTGCGACGACCTCGCTGGCCGCCTCGACGGCGTCGCCGAAGAACTTCTCGATGTCGCCGGGCTGCTCCAGGTGGGTCCACTCGCCGCGCGCCGTCGTCCCGATGGTCCGGATCGTCTCCTCGTCGTAGTCCTCGCCGATGCCGGCCGACTGGATCCGGATGCCCATCCCGTCGAGTTCCTCGGCGAGGTCGGTGAACGCGTCGAGTTCGTGATCGTTGTCCTTGCCGTCGGAGAGCAGGAGGATGCGCCGGACCGCCTCCTCGTCGGACCGGTACCCCATCGACCGGAGGGCGCTACCGGCCGTCTCCAGGCCGTCGTACATGTCCGTGCCGCCGCCGGCGCTCAGTCGATCGACCTTCGACATCGCTTCCTCGCGCGAAATCTCGGCCCACTGCCGGGGGCGCATGACGAAACTGGCCTCGGAGTCGAAGGCGACGATCGTCAGGAAGTCCTCGTCCTCGAGCAGCCCGAAGACCCAGGCCGCACCCTCGCGAGCCTGGGCGATCTTCTCGCCACCCATCGACCCGCTCGTGTCGACACAGAGGGCGACGTGGCGCGCCATCGCGCCGTCCCGGGTCCCCGGCTCGACGTCGACCTCGGCCGTGACCGTGGCGCCGGACCACGGGATGGCCGGCCGGTTGACGGCCGACGACAGCTGCGGTGTCATACGGTGTGGGTGGCTCTCGCCCGGTATGAATTTTTGCACCAGTTTGGCAGCTGACGGCCAGGATCGGGAGCGCTCGGGTGGCTCCGACCAGGTCCACACGAGGCGTGCGACCCCACTCTGGCTCAGGAGTCCGTCCGGACCTCGTCGCCGACCCGGAAAGTCTGCCCACGGTCGTCCTCGGGAACCCGAGCGATGAGCATCAGCGTGTAGAAGTGCTCGAATGCGTCCTCGTCGGCCCACTCGGGGACGGTCTCCTCGCGCTTCCGGACGAACCGCTGGCGAAACTCCGGGAGCGCCTCGCCCGTGTCGGGGTCGCGCGTCGGCACGACACAGCGGCCACAGGGTGTGACCCCCTCGAAGCGAACCTCGCCCGCCTCGAAGGTCGGTGCGCCGTCGCCGACGAATCGATCCTCCCAGAAGGCTGGGACGCCCGAGACCTCCACGTTGGCCCGCAGACGCCGGCGGACGCCCTCGACGGTCAGGTCGTCGAACCACGACGCCACGGTCCGGAGCGTCGCCGTGCTGACGACGGACGGGCCCATGTCGGGCCGGTCGACGTGACCCACCGATTCGTCCCGACGGATCCTCACGTCCACGTCGAACCACGCCTCGAAGAACGTCTCGGCGCGCGCCCGGTCCGCGTCGAGGTCGAACGACCGGCATTCGCCGGCCGGCGTCTCGACCGTCAGCACGTGCGCGTCCGGGTCGAAGTCCGTCGCGAGTTCGTGAATCCGGGCGGTCCGCTTGCCGTTGATCACCTCGTCGTCGGCGTCGAAGAGCGCGTACTCGCGGTCGTGTGCGAGGGTTCCGCCCGGACGGATCGCCGCCGAATCGAGTGCCACGCCGTCGAGACCCTTGACCGGGTACACTCTGAGGTGCGCGACCTGCGCCATTGCAGGGACGTCGGTCCGGCCGGGATTTATCGTTTTCCGCGCGGGCGATACTCTCGACCGGCGCTGGACCGACGGATGAGCGGCTCCCCCACCCGGCTGTCCGCACGTCGATCGGCGGCGCTCGCCTGGCCTACATGTACCCGAGGTCGCGCAGGCGCTCCATCAGGTCCTCCTTGTCCTGGGCGCGGCCCGCGCGCTCGGTCGTGTTGGCCATGTCCTGGAGCCAGGCGGGCTCCTGGGCGCTCTTCTCGGTCGAGACCTCGCTGCCAAGGGAGCGGAAGCCCGCGAAGTACTTCGGGGAGACAGGAACGTCGTCCTGAGTCAGGCCGTTGGGCAGGTCGTCGCCGCTCTCCGGAACGTAGCCGTCGTCCGGGAAGTTCTCGACGGTGTCGGGTACCACGAAGTACCAGAAAGCCTCCCAGACGTCGGGTTCGGCGAACTGGAGGATGGGCTGGATGCGGTCGTGGGGCGGGTAGATGTCGGGGTCGTGGCGCGGCGAGAAGAACGTCTCGTCCGCGCGGGCCTCCTGTTCGTCCCAGCGAACGCCGCTGATGACCCCATCGACGTCGTACTCCTCCAGCGTGTCGTTGAGCGCGACCGTCTTGAGCAGGTGGTTCCCGACGTACGTGTCCAGCAGGAAGGGGAACGTGTCCTCCTCGTACTCCAGCAGGTCGCGGACGTGGTGCTGGTTGTGCTCAGACAGTTCCTCGATCGGGATGTCGTCGCCGGGTTCGAGACCGTGTTCGTCGACGTAGTCGCCGACGTCCTCGTTGCGGGCGTAGATCACGTCGAGGTCCCACTCCTCGGCCCAGTGGTCGACGAAGTCGTGGATGCCCTCGAAGTGCTGGAAGTGGTCGATGAAGACCGCCGGCGGGACCTCGAGGCCGTACTGCTCTGCGACCTCCTTGATGAAGTACAGCGTCAGCGTCGAGTCCTTGCCGCCGGTCCACATGACGACGGGGTTCTCGTACTCCTCGAGGCCCTGGCGGGTGACCTCGATGGCCTTCTCGATCTTGTCCTGGATCCCGGGGTAGTCAGCGGGCTCCTCGCCCTCGCCGTCGGTGTAGTCCACGTCGATCGACTCCGGAAACGCGTCTGTCGATGCCATTCTATAATGAGATGTAATTACGACCCGGGATAAGTATTCGGGATTTGCCGAGTCTGTCGTGGATCACGTTGGTAGGTATCAGGGCCAGTCGCACGGCTCATGGGGCTGCGTCTCGGACACGCGTGCAATGGCAGAACTGCCGCTCGACGACGGGACGCTGTGGTACGAAGAGACTGGATCCGGACCGCCGCTCGTGTTCGTCCACGGTGGCTGGATGGACAGCGACGCCTGGGAGCCACAGGTCGAGCGCTTCGCCGACGACCACCGGGTCGTCCGGCTCGATTTGCGGGGTCACGGTCGAACGGGGTCGACGGACTCACGCCGGTACTCGGTGGACCTGTTCGCGGCGGACCTCGAACGGCTCTTCGACCACCTCGCCCTCGAGGACGCCGTGCTCTGTGGCCTCTCGCTCGGAAACATCGTCACGCAGACCTTCCTCCATCGCCACCCTGACCGGCTCCGGGCGGCAGTGCTCGGCGGGCCGCTCCGCTCGTTCCCGCCGTTCGACCTCCCGAAGTGGCTGAAAGCCGCCGGTAATCCGAGCGCCAGTATCAAGACCGCACTCCAGCTCTCGGGGTCGAAGGGCACCTTCCGGTCGATGCTCGCCTCCGTCCGCGCGACCACCGGCGAGCCGTGGCTGAGCGTCGACCGGGAGACGCGCACGCGAGCGATCGAGTCCGCGGGGTCGATCTCCCGGGCGGAGTACGAGAAGATTTTCGACGCCCTCTATCGCTACGAGCCCGCGACGCTCTCGCACGTGTCGACGCCCACGCTCGCCATCTACGGCGAGGGCGAGGCCCCCCTCGTCAAGCGCCAGGGCCAGCAAATCGCCGCCACCGTCGAGGACGGGGCCGTCCGGTCGATCCCCGACGCGGCCCACCTCGTCAACGCGGACAACCCCGTCGCCTTCAACGACGCTCTCGTCGAGTTCGTGGACCGCGCCGAAACCGCGGCCTGAGCGGTCGACGGGACCCGTTTCGCCGATTTCGATCCGCTTCCGCCACGACTCGCCGATGCCGAGTCCGACCGCCTCGGAATCGCAGTCGGCATCGAGGCGACCCGTCCCTGGACGTATCCCAACCCCCGAGGGTCAGGACTCGTCCGTGGGCTCCGAGTCCGTCGATTCGGCGTCTGCGTCGGTCGTCGTCGCTTCGTCGTCATCCCGGCCCCCGTCGGTGGCGACGTCGTCGACCGGCAGCATCCCCCGCCCGACTGCGACGCCCGCGAGGACGAGGACCAGACCGAGGACGACCAGCGCGAGGGACTGGACGGTGACTGCCCCGGAGACTGAATCGACGACGCCGAGGAGTGCCTCGCCGACCGGCGACGGGTCGGTAGCGTCGACGCGCATCGCCCCCGAGAGCAGTCGGGAAAGCAACAGCCCGACTGCGACGCCGAGACCGCCAGCGACCAGCACGGGGATGCCGATCCGCCAGAGCGCGCGAGAGCGCCGGCGAGAGCGATAGCCGATTGCGCCCGCCGAGGCGAGCGCCACGAGCGGGAGCACGACGAGCAGGACCCCCGCGATGGAGACGCCGGTCCGGGCGGTCTGCAGACCGGCTATCGCGCTCTCGTCGAGGTCACCGGTCACGTTCCGCTGGTCCGGGTGGTCCTCGTCGAGGCGCTGGCGGGTCGCCCCGCCGACGGCGTCCGCGAGGTCGTGACGGGTCGCGTTCTCCCGGTCGAGGAACGCGTCGTAGCTGGCGTTTTCGGCGACGAGTGCATCGATCCCGACCGTCCCGTAGGCCACGCTCGCCGCCTGGACGGACTCGGGGTTCCCGCTGTCCGCGACCCGGGAATCCAGGTCCGACACCATCCGGTCTCGGACCTCGTCGCGCCGGTCGTCGTAGATCTCCAGCAGTTCGGGTCGGGTGTGCTCGCGCTGCGTCTCGTTCTGGATGCGCTGGAGCTGGTCGTCGGTGAACGACTCCCGGGTCTCGCGGAACGACGACTCGCTCTCCGCGAGGTCACCCATCCGCGGACTGATCTCGGCGGGGTCGAGGGACGCGACCCACGCAGCCATCTCCTCGCTAATGCCCGCTTTCACCGGCACGAGGTCGAACGTGAGCGAGAGGGTCTCCTGCTCGCCCTCGAGGTAGGCGTAGATGTCCTCGAGGTTCCCCTCGACCTCCCCCTGGACGTACGCCGGCGTCACCACCGACCGGACCATCTCGTCGATCGGGGGCTGTTCGGTGTCGTTGGCGAGCCCCACGGACACCTTCGTCTCGTTGTCCGGTTCGACCTCACTGGCCATGTCCGCCGCCATCGACTCGTAGACGCCTGCCTCGTCCAGTTCGTCGGCGACGTTCGCCGGATTCATCACTGTCCGCTCGGCGCCGACAACCAGGGTAGCGCCGAGCAGGGCCACCACGAGGACGGCGCCCAGCAGCGCGAACACCAGTCGCCGCCCACCGGCCGATTGTGCCATGTTGCCGTCTGTAGGACGCAGTACCCCCCTAAGCGTTCCGGCCGTGTAGACAGTCGATACCGGATCGCGTCGCCGACACGTGACCGACCCGAGCAGTTCGAGAAGAGAGGTCCTGCCGGGACGGGGCCCACAGAGACGGCATCACCAACGCTTTGCCGCGAGCCACCCTACGGGACGCCGTGCTCGTCCTGGGTGACGCCCACGCCGCCCACCCGGCGCGCCGGGAGGCGCTGCTCGCGGCCTACGACGACAGCGACGCCGACGTCGCACTCCACGTCGGCGACCTGGAGTACTACGCGCTCCCGATGCCGACCTACTTCGTGGCCGGCAACAACGAGGACCTCGACGTGATCGACGCCCTGCGCGCCGGCGAGACTCCCGCGGGCGTCGAGAACGCCCACCTCCTCGCGAGCACGGTCGCGGAGGTGGCGGGGCTGCGCGTCGCGGGCCTCTCGGGCAACTTCGCGCCGTCGCGCTTCGAGAAGACACGGGACGAACTCGTCGGCGACCGGCGGCGCCACTTCACCCGCGAGGAGGTCGAGCGGGCCGAGGCACTGGACGACGTCGACGTCCTCCTGGCCCACGAGGCCCCGCGGGGGCTGATCTCCTACGGATACGACGCCGGCATCGACCACGTCACCGCCCTGATCGAGGCCCTCAACCCCGACCTCTGTCTGACCGGCCACCACCACACCCACGCCGAGACCGAGGTGGCCGGCGTCCGGACCATCAGCCTCGCGCCGGCCTGGACGTGCTACTACCTCCTCGACCCCGACGACCTGACTCTCTCGGTCCGCGACGTGCCCGCCTCCGCGCCGCCGCCGGAGTAACCCTGCCAGACGGAATGGAGCGGCACCACGGCTATCCGGTCGTCACGTCGAGGCCGTCTGCCCAGGAAATCGGGCGATCAGGAAATGAACTCGTTGTCGCGCCAGTTCACGCCGCCGTCCTCTTCGTCCTCGTTCGGGTCCTCCGTCACCGTCACCGAGGCCGGTCGTTCCTCGCCGTCGACGATCTGGACCGCCTGGAGGCCGTCCTCCTCGGTCGCGGCGATGGCGGTGAGGGTGCCCTTCTCGGCCTCGCGGGCGACGTTACACAGGACGAGGAACATCGGATACTGGAGGGCGGTGTTCTGGAGCACTGTCTCGCGGTCGCCCTTGAAGCAGGCGTACTCGACGAGCTCGGACTCGATTTCCTCCTCTTCCTCTTCGAGGGTCCCCCACTGCGGACCGCCACCGCCTGGCGAGGGCGGGCCGCCCGGCCCGTCCTCTGGCTCCTCCTCGTAGACCCGGTTCTCGGTCACGCTGGCCTTCAGCTGGGCCGACGGCGTGTACTTGCTGATGGAGTCGTCCGCCGGGACCGCGCTGATGATCAGCGTGTTGTTCCGCCGGGTGATGTCGATGTCGGCGATCTCCGAGGGGAGCTCCGGTGAATCGAAGTGGTCGTAGAGGTCCTCGAGGGGCAGTTCCAGCGTCGAGTGGAGTCTGTAAACGCGGCTGGTCATAGTTGGGGGGATGATGCGCGCGGGCGTCTGCCGACCACGACGCCCGTAGTCAGCGCTACCTACGGGCCGCACCCATATATGGCCTATCCTTCTTCGTCATCGCCACGTCCGACGATTGTGGGGCGTGTCATCGCGACCCACAGGAAGCCCAGATCGTCCACCGCGGCGCAGTAGTCACCGGTTACCAGACAGTATAGGTGGCTCGACCCCCAAGGGTCGCGCGATGACTGCTTCGACCGATGTCGACGCACACGTGGCGGTCGTCGGCGGGGGTCCCGCGGGGTTGACCGCCGCGATGTACACGACGCGCCTGGGCCTCGATACGGTCCTGATCGACCGCGGTGGCGGGCGCGCCGCCATGATGCAGGAGACCCACAACGTCATCGGCGTGACCGAGGACGTCAGCGGGATGGACTTTCTCGGTACTGCCCTCGAACAGGTCAAGGAGTACGGCACAGCCCACGTCCGGGACACGATCACGGCCGTCGAGCGGACCGACGACGGTCGCTTCGCCCTGGCCGGGAACGACGTCGACGTCGTGGCCGACCGCGTGGTCCTGGCGACCGGCTTCGCGGACGGGCGGCCAGACCCGCCGGCCCCCCGAACCGGTCGCGGCCTCCACTACTGTCTCCACTGCGACGCGTACACCTTCGTCGACGCGCCCGTCTACGTGATGGGGAGGGGCAACAGCGCGGCGTTCGTCGCGATGATCATGCTCAATTTCACCGCCGACGTCGACCTGCTCCTCGACGGCGACCGCCCGACCTGGGACGAGTCGGTCGGCGAGCAGTTGCGAGCCCACCCAGTAGACGTGCTCGAATCGGACGTCTCCGAAGTGACCAACGACGAGGCGGGCTGGCTCGAGTCGATGACCTTCGCGGACGGGACCACCCGCGAGTACCGCGGCGGCTTCGCCATGTACGGATCCGACTACAACACCGATCTCGCCGAACAACTCGGCTGTGACCTCACCGACGACGGCACGATCGCGGTCGACGACCACGGAAACACGAGCGTGGACGGCGTCTACGCGGTCGGTGACGTGACGCCGGGCCACAACCAGATTCCGATCGCGATGAGCCAGGGCGCGAAGGCCGGCATCGACATCTACTACGACCTCCGGACGTTCCCGATGAGTCTCGACGAGATCGAGGCGCGCGGCGGGATCGACGCCGACGACGCGCCTGGCCTGTCGCCGTCGCTCCGCGAGCAGGCACGAGCCCACCCCTCCAACGTGAGCCGACGCGAAGCGGGCGACGACTGAGGACGAGGCCGTCGCTGGCCACCGGGGGCAGTCGCGGACGGTCCTCCCCCCCCCCCGCCTACTCGTCCGTCGGTTCCGCCGATTCCTGTGCCAGTTCGTAGGCGCGGTGCGTCGCCGTGACTGCGTCGACGAGCTGGTCCGCGAACGCCTCGTCCCCGGACAGGTCGGCCGACTCCAGGACGGCCTCGAGTTCGTCACAGGCGGCGGCGAGCCTGGCGGTCTGTTCGTGCTCCGGTGCGCGTGCGAGCTGTGGCGATCCCATCGGTCCGCCGTGGACCTTCATCCGTACCGGCGATCCCTTTCCCATGATGACAGGAAGACCGCCCTCCCGGTTAGTAATTGAGTCGTTAGTGACGGGGCCGTGACGTGCACCCGGTAGTTCATCGGTCCCTACCGTTCGACCGTCGTCCCCGTGTTCGAGGGAGACGCACCCGAATCGGCGAGGGGGTCCCTAGTCGTCGGCGGTCGCCGCGTCACCGCCCGCGTCGACAGCCGTGTCCCCCTCGATGCTCGGCGGGTACTCCCCGCGGTCGAGTCGGAGGTCGGACTGGGGCCGAGCCATGCACGTGAGCGCGTAGTCCTCCCGTTCGGCCTCGGTCAGTCCTCGTGCGGCCGGCTGGGTCACCTCTCCGTCGAGGATCTTCGCGGAGCAGGCCAGACACATCCCGACGCGACAGGAGTACTCCTGGGCGATGCCCGCCTCGATGCACCGCGAGAGGATCGTGTCCGTGTCGGCGACGGTGATCTCTTCGCCCGTCCCGACGAACTCGACGGTGTAGTCGGTCATTGCCCGCGATTCGGCCGAGGCTGACAAAACTCTTTATGCCGGACCTGACGCCCGCCGGGACCGTGATAAAGAGTTTTCTCCCTCGGGCCAGGAACGTGCGACATGACTTCCTACGAGGTGGACGTCGCCGTCGTCGGGGCAGGTACCTCAGGCTGTTACGCCGCCGCGACGCTCGCCGAGGCCGGCTTCGACGTGGTCGTCGTCGACCGCAAGAGCGAGTCGGAGGCCGGCCACATCGCCTGCGGCGACGCGCTCAAGGGGGCCGACAGCTTCCCGGACGCGATCCCGAAGTCCACCCTCGAGCCCGCGATCACGAACCCCGAGGTCGACCACGGCCGCTTCGAGATCCCCCAGCTCGACACCGTCGTCGACATCCCGGTCCCGGGCGAACTCGCCGTCGTCGACCGCTGGGAGTACGGCCGCCGGATCATCGGCGGGGCCGCCGACGCCGGGGCCGAGTTCCACTACGACACGGTCGTCAGGGACGTCCGCCAGAACGGCCGGGTCCAGGGTCTCGACGCCGTCCAGGCGGGCGACCCGGTCACCTACGACGCCGACCTCGTCATCGACGCCGCCGGTGCGCTCTCCCTGCTCCAGAACAAGGTCGACTTCGAGGGGACGACCTACGACACGAACGTCACGTACTCGCAGTTCTGTTCGGCCTACCGCGAGATCGTCACCGTCGACGAGCCGGTCCCGTGGGACGACGCGCTCGTCTTCAAGCCGACCGAGCGGGCGGCGGGGTACCTCTGGTACTTCCCGCGCACGCCCACGGAGATCAACGTCGGCCTCGGCTTCCAGATGACCGAGGAACCGATGCACCTCGTTGAAGACCTCAAGGCCGACCTCCGCCAGCGCCCGGAGTTCCAGGGCGCCGAGGTGACGGACAAACTCGGGGCCGCACTACCGACCCGGCGGCCCTACGACTCGGCAGTCGCGCCGGGGTTCCTGTCTGTCGGCGACGCCGCCGGCCACGTGAATCCGACCACGGGTGGGGGCATCGCCGGCGCGGCCTACGCCGGGACCTACGCGGCCGAACAGGCCATCGAGGCCCTGGAGGGGGGGTCCGTCGGCGAGGCCGACCTCTGGGAATACAACGAGCGGGTCATGGACCACTTCGGCGGCCGGTACGCCGCACTCGACGTCTACAACATCTTCACGACAGGCTACGACGTGCAGGAACTGATGGGGCTGCTCGCCGCCATGCCCGTCCGGAAGCTCTCGGAGGCGATCTACTCCGGATCGGCGAGCCTGGGCCCGTGGACGAAGATCAAGACCGCCCTGAAGTCGGTCGGCTACTGGGACACCATCTACGACCTCTACAAGACCAAGGGACTGGCCGACCGGTTGCTCGACCACTACGAGGACTACCCCGACCACCCGTCGGACTTTCCGGCCTGGCAGTCGCGACGCGACGACATCATGGCGAACGTCTACGAGCGGACCGGCGCCGACCCGAAGTACTGACGGGTTTGGGCGTCACTCGCCGTCCGCCGCGAGCCGTCGTGCGGCCCCGGCCAGGACGGCGACGGCGTGCTCGATGCTGGCCTCGTCCACGTCGAAGGTGGCCGTGTGGTGGCCGCCGGGGTGGTCGGTCCCGACGCAGACGTAGGCCGCCCGCCCGCCACGCTCCTGGACACGTTGCAGCAAGATGGCGGCGTCCTCGCTCCCGCCGAGGGAGCCCGTTCGACGGACGTCGGTGACGTCCGGGACGGTCGCCGCCACGTCGGCGACGGTGTCGACCACCGAGTCGTCGGGCGTCGCGGTCGGCGCCTCGCCGGTCCGCTCGATGGCCACGTCACAGTCGTGCATCGATGCCGCGGCCCGCATCGTCCGGTTCGCGGCGTCGCGCATGTAGCGCATGAGGTCGGTCGTCTCGCCGCGGACCTCCCCCGCCAGGACCGCCGAGTCGGGGACGATGTTCGTCGCCGTCCCGCCCTCGACCCGCCCGGCGTTGACCCGCGTCGCGCCGTCCTGGTGGCGGGGAATCGCGTACAGTCCCTGCACAGCCGCCGCGAGTGCTCGGACGGCGTTACGGCCCTGCTGTGGGGCCTTCCCGGCGTGGGCCGCCTCCCCCTCGAAGGTGGCGCGGAACTGACTCACCGCGAGGATGCCCTCCAGTCCGGCGATCACGGTCCCGGTCGGGTAGCCCAGACCGACGTGGGTCGCGAGGAGTGCGTCGACGTCGTCGACGACCCCCGCCGCAGCCATCGCACGCGCCCCGCCGATGACCTCCTCGGCGGGCTGAAAGAGGACCGTCAGCGTCCCCGCGAAGTCGCTCGCTGCCACCGTGCGCAATACCCCGAGCCCGATTGCCGCGTGCGCGTCGTGCCCGCAGGCGTGCATGTACCCCTCGTTGCTCGATCGAAAGCCCGCGTCGGTGGGGTGGTGTCCCGACTCGGTGGACTCGGTCTGCGGGAGCGCGTCGAGGTCGACGCGCACCGCGACCGTCGGGCCTTCACCGCGGTCGAGCGTCGCGACGGCGCCGGTGTAGCCGCCAGCCATCCGGTCCAGGCGCGTCTCGTCGACGCCCGCCTCGCGAGCGCGGTCCAGCCACGTCTCGAGCGTCTCGTCGTCGGGAACGGCGTCGCGGGCGTCCGCCGCGAGGACGGCGGGGCCGTACTCGACGTCCACGCCGGGAATCGCCTCGCAGGCCCCGACGACGCGGTCGGTCGTCCGGAACTCACACCAACTGGGTTCCGGGTGGCGATGGAGGTCGCGTCGGAACGCGACGAGTGACTCCCCGTCGGCCTCGGTCATGCGCGCACCCAGACCCCCGACCACCTTGACCGTTACCCGTCGCCGACCTGGCGGACCTGCTCGACCTCCGCTGTCACGTGGACGGCGTCGGGAAACTCCCGGCCGGCGACCGAGCGGGCGAACTCGTCGTGCCCGACGATCTCGAGGACGCGCCGGTAGACGGAGTAGTCCCAGGCGTCGAAGCCGTCCCCGGGCTGGCAGTCGGCGTACATCGGGACCCGGAGTTCGGCCGGCGGCTGGGGGTGGGGCCCCTTGAACTCGGCCCCCTTCCGGGCCGCCGTCTCCTTGATGTCGGTGACGACGGACTCGAGGACGTCGCGGTCCCCGCTGGCCAGCCGGAGCGTGGTCACGAACGGCATTCGGCTCCCTCTCGTCGACCCACGGGCAAAAGCTTCCCGTGTCGCTGCGCAAGCCTGGCCGGTCTCCGATATTCACTTAACGACGGGATGATTATATTCCGTCAATGATGCAGGCCACGAGCGCGGGAGCCATCCTCTTTCGCGATACGCGTGGCCAGCGCGAGTACCTGCTGCTCAAGAGCCGCCCCGGCGACTGGGAGTTTCCCAAAGGCGGGGTCGAGGGCGACGAGGAGTTACAGCAGACCGCCATCCGCGAAGTGAAAGAGGAGGCCGGTATCGGCGACTTCCGGCTCATCGATGGCTTCCGCCGCGACTACGACTACGTGTTCGAGGCGAACGGCAACACCATCCACAAGACGGTGCACCTGTTCATCGCGCGCTCCTTCGAGGCGTCCGCGGAGCTCTCACACGAGCACCGCGACCTCCAGTGGCGCGACTACGAACAGGCGATCAACACCGTGACCCAGGACGGCCCCCGCGAGATTCTCGAGGAAGCCCACGAGTTCCTGGACCAGGAGGTCGAACAGGAGGAAGCCTGAAGCGGCCGCCGATCAGGCCGAGCCAGCGGCGACGCTGTTGATTCCGCTACTGGTGAGGTACCACGCTGCGGGCGCGAACACGAGCCACAGCAGGAACAGGACGACGCCGCTCTGGTCGACGACCGCCTCGCTCGACATCGAGAACTTCCAGAGGAAATAGAGGTTGACGACCGGGATCAGCAGCCCGATCGTTCGCATCAGCGGACTGAAATTCTCGTCGGTCCCGGCCGCGACCTGCTTGTTTACCTGATGCATCCACCAGAGGCCGTAGAAGCCCAGCGTGATGATGAAGAAGATGACCATCTTGCCGAGACTTCGGTGTCTGAACGCCGATGCATTCGTGACTTGGGGTGTGCCACCCGACATGCAAAAAACACGTTGTTAGACTGTACCTATAAACTTACGTGTCACTACGGCCAGGCGACAGGACCTCCCTACCCGCCCCGATCGTGGCCTTCCCTGGGCCGTCGTGTGCACTGTCAAAAAAGCTTCCAACGTTTACTCGGTCGGCTGGCGTGACAGGGCCACTCGCCAGTGACGCCGACAATCCTCGCTGGTGAGCCCCGACGGTGCCAACCCAGTCGTGTGCCATACCGTTTTCTCCCCCCGCCCCGTTGGGTCGCCCGTGAGCACGGTTCCGGAGTTCACCTTCGAACTCACCGTCTGTCAGTGGGCAGAGCGCCACTGGCCGCCGGCCGGGGAGCGCGACGCGCCCATCGTCGTCGCGCGCCAGCTCGGGACGCGTCGCCGGCGCTGGGACACCATCGTCGTCGAGTGTGACCCGGCGGGGCTTCGAGCGCGCGCCCGCTTCGGGACGGCGGCGCTGGACTCCGACCTCCTCCACGTTGTCGAGCACGCACCCGCAGACTGGGCGTGGTATCAGGACGCCCTCCCGCACCCGGGCTATCCCTGGCGGTACGTCCGCGAGGCCGTCCACGCGGCCGCCGACCGCGGCGTGATCGAGACGCGCCGCGGGGCGAACGGCCGGATCGAACTCCGCCGGAAGTGGGGCTATCCCGACTGGGTGCGCCGGATCGTCGCCATCGAGAACAAGCCGGACCTCGACGCGAGCGCGGCCCGTGACCTCCGGCCGCAGATCGAGCGCGACGTCGCCCTGGGCCTCGCCGACGAAGTCTGGATCGCGACGGCCGCCACCGGCGAGCGCGTCGAGCCAGCGCTGATCGAGGACGTGCCCGTCCAGGCCGGCATCCTCACCGTCGACGTGGCGGCCTCGACAGACGACGGGGCCGACGTCGCCTGGCATCCACAGACGCTGGATCCGACCGAGCCGGGCACCCGGATCCTCGAACGGCCGGACGGTGGTGCCTACGACGCCAGCGCGGCGCGGTTCGAGTACGCCGACGCGGACTGGAAGGCCGACAAGCGCCTGGAGATCGCCGAGCGCGCCTACGCCCGCGGCTGGCGCTCCTACGTCGAGTCGATGCGACCGGACTGCCGGCACTTTCAGTTGGCCGACGAGGACGGCTGGCTGCTCCCCCGGTGTGGGGCGAAGGAGCGCTCGCAGACTGCGAGCGAGTGCCACGGCGGCTGTCCGGACTTCGAGCCGGAACCGCCGGCGTGGCGACAGCAGGGGTGGCCGATCGAGGGCGGGCCGGGGGCTGGCGTGCAGTCACTCCTGGCGCGCCAGCGAGAGCGCCGGCGGCCGGATCCAAAGGAGTCCTGAGTTCGGAACTCAGGCCGGCTCGGCGACCTGGACGGCGAGTTTGTCGCGAGCGACGGACAGCCGGAACGTCGGGACCGTCTTCTGGACGCGCTCGACGACGCCCTTGTCGGCGAGGCCGTGGAGGGCGGAGCGGACGTCGTCAACCTCGGCGTCGGTGCCGGCGTCGCGAAGGGCGTGGAGGGTGGCGACCACGCTGTCGGGTTCCTCGTCGGGGCCGGCGATCACCTCGAGAATCTGGCCCTGGAGGTGCGTGACGGCGATCTCGCGGTCGTCCGGGTCGAGTTCCTCGCCGGTGATGAGTTCGATCGCGTCCGGCGTCGCGCGGATCATGCTGTCGTCGTCGCGGTAGTAGTACTCCTTGAGCTCGGACTCGAGGTAGCCGTGGACCTCGCTGCCGCTCTCGACGCCCCAGCGCTCCTGGAGCTCGGCGTTCTTCGTGGGCTGGAGTTCGACGACGTCGGCCAGCCGCTCGCGGGCCTCCTCCGAGAGGGTCATCCACCGGTGGTACGACGTGGGGGGTACGAAGGCTTTCCGGAGTCGAGTGGGGTCCGACAGCGACAGCGTGCCGTGGCGTCACTCGAGGGTCGCCAGCGTCTCGCGGACGTCGTCCCAGTGGCTCCCGCGCCAGTAGTGCTGGTCGCAGTCGGGACACCGCCAGACCGGACTCGGCGGCTCGTCCGGGACGTATTCGGGGCGCGGGTCGCCCGCTGACAGCTGCTCGAGTTCCGCGTTGCACCGACTGCACCGCGTCGGTTCCTCGGGGAGCGTCAGGTCGAGTCCCGCCGCACGGACGTCCGCGAGCTGGTCGCGCACGTCCCGGGTCCCCAAGAGGATCACGTCGGAGGCGGCCGCGGCGAGGTCCTCGTCGCGCGTCACGACGGTTCGCCCCTCGTCGCGCGCCCACTCGAGGACGGCCTCGTCGGACTCGGCGTCCCGGTCGAGCGCGTAGGCGGTATCGTGCCCGCACATCCGGAGGTAGGACACGAGGCCACCACACATCACGTCGACGAGGAGGCGTGTCATTCGGTGGACTCCGGGTCGCCGAGGAAGTCCCGGACGTCCGCGACGGGCCAGGCGTTGAGGACGTCGTCGACCTCGGCCCACCCGCGGCGGGCCGTGTGAACGCCGTAGCGTAGCAAGTCGTAGCTGTCGACCCGGTGGGCGTCGGTGTCGATGGCGATCGTCGCCCCCTGGTCGATGGCGAGCTGGACGAGGCGACCGCTGAGATCGAGGCGCTGGGGGTTGGCGTTGACCTCCAGGGCCGTGTCGTGCTCTGCGGCGACCCGCGCCAGCCGTTCGACGTCGAGATCCAGGCCCTCGCGGCGGTTGAGGTACCGACCCGTCGGGTGCCCGATCACGTCGACGTCCGGGTGTTCCGCTGCCGCGACGAGTCGGTCCGTGCCGTCGCCGTCGAGGGCAGCGTGTGGCGAAGCGACGACGAGGTCGAGGTCAGCCAGGAGGTCGTCGGCGACCGAGATCGAGCCGTCCTCCGCGATGTTGGCCTCGACGCCAGCGAAGACCTCGACGTCGGCGTCCTCGGCCACCGCACGAATCTCCGGAACCTGCTCGCGCAGGTCGTCGTCCGAGAGTCCGACGCCACCGACCATCCCGGGGCCGGTGGCGTGGTCGCAGATTGCGACGTAGTCGTGACCGTACGATTCCGCCCCGGCGATCATCTCCTCGATGGTAGCGATGCCGTCGGACCAGTCGGTGTGAACGTGGAGGTCGCCACGGACGTCGCCCCCGTCGAGGAGGTCCGGGAGGTCGCCCGCCTGCGCCGCCTGGATCTCGCCGCGGTCCTCGCGGAGTTCTGGCGGCACGGTGGGGAGCCCCAGCGCGTCGTACATGCTCGCCTCCGTCTCGCCGGCGACGCGCTCGCCCACGCGCTGGCCCGCGTCGGGGTCGTCGACGCCACTCACACCGTCGGACGAGTCCGACGAGCCGTCCGAGCCGAGCTCGGAGACGTCGAACGCCCCGTACTCGTTGAGCTTGATCCCCTGCTCGATGGCGACGGTCCGGAGCGCCACGTTGTGTTCCTTGCTGCCGGTGAAGTACTGGAGGGCGCTGCCGAACTCCTCCGGAACGACGACGCGGAGGTCGACGCGGACGTCGCCCACTCGGAGGCTGGCCTTGTTCTCGCCGGACTCGATCTCGACGTCCGCCTCGGGCCAGTCGACGAAGTGGGCGACGACGGCCTGCGGGTCCTCGCTGGCGGCCAGCGCGTCGACGTCACCGATCGTCGGTCGCCAGCGCCGGATCGACCCCGCGGTCTCGACGCGGTCGACTGCCGAGTGTTCCTCGAGGTAGTCGAGAACGGCGTCCGCGAGGGGGCGGGCCTCTCCCAGGAGCTGGCGCTCGTGGGCATGCCGGGCGAAGTCGACGTTGTCGAGGATGTTCTCCTCGGTCTTCGGCCCGAACCCTTTCACCTCCTGGATCTCGCCGGCCTCGGCCGCGGCTTCGAGGTCGTCCAGGTCCTCGATTCCCAGGGTCTCGTACAGTTTCGCGACGGTCTTGGGACCGACCCCCTCGACGCGCGTCAGTTCGTCGAAGTCAGCAGGGAGGTCCGCGCGGAGTTCCTCCAGCTCTTCGATCTCGCCGGTCTCGACGTACTCGACGATCTTCGCGGAGATGGCCTCACCGACGTCGTCGAGTTCCGCAACCGCGTCCTGGCCGGCACCCGCGAGGCGGGCGACCTGGTCGGGGTACTCGCGGACGCTCTGGGCCGCGTCGCGGTAGGCCCGCGGCTTGTAGTCCACGTCCTTCGCCTCGAGTCGGTCGGCGAACTCCTCCAGGAGAGCCGCGATCTCCTCGTTGCGCGTCACCGGCCAAGCCCCCTACCGACGCCGTGACCCGAGTCGTCGTCCCCGTGGCCGAGCGCCTGCTTGAGGAAGCGCGTCCAGCGCTTCTTGTCAGCCGCGGCCTTGGCCTGGGCCTCGGACTCCAGGTCGACGGAACCCAGTTGCTCCAGGGCGTTGAGCGCGCGGTCGATGCCGATGATCGCCCGGGCGAGGTCCTCGCCCTCCTCGCGGGAAATGTCGCCGTCCTCGATCCGTTGCTTGCGCTGGAGGCGTTCGCGCCGGAGGTTCTTCTTCGCGCGCTCGACCCGCTCACGTTCGCCCGCCGGGATCGTCTCCCGGCGCTTGATCTCGAAGACGAACGACTGCAGGTCCAGCTCGTCGCCCTGGACCTCGATCTCGTCGGGGATGTCCTGGCCTACCGTCGCGCTCTCGCGCTCGACGCGCTCGAGTAGCTGCTTCCGCTCGAACTCCTCCACGGGTACCTCCCCGTTGGGGGCTCGGCCACTTCGCTCCTTCGGAGGCCGAGACACCGCAAGTCGGCCCGACCCGCACAGGTCGGCCCACCGCCGGCGCAGTCAGCCGGTCGACGGTCTCGAGGCGCGATTCGGACCTGTCGTTCCAGAGAGCGCAATCCCTTTGCGGGGGCCCCTCGTAGGCCCGGCAATGTCGCGTTGCGACGTGTGTGGCCAGCAGGAGAGTATGCCGTACCACTGTCGGCACTGTGGCGGCACATTCTGCGCCGAACACCGTCTGCCCGAGGCCCACGACTGTCCGGGTCTCGACAACTGGGGCGACCCGGACGGCGTCTTCGACAGCGGCTTCGACGCGTCCGTCGAGAGTTCCTCGGAGAGCGACGGCCTGACCGACCGGGTCGGCGGCGCATTCGACACCGGGCCCGGTGGCGTCATGGGCTACGTCCGGGGGAACATGACCTACGTCTTCCTCGGGATCATGTGGATCACCTTCTTCTTCCAGTTCATCCTCCTTCCGGCGATCGGCATCGGGCCGACGCCAGTCTACTCGACCTGGGACGCCATCTTCGTCCTCTCGCCCCAGCACCCAGAGTACGTCTGGACCTACGTCACCTCGATCTTCGCCCACGGCGGCCTCGGCCACATCGCCCTCAACAGCATCGTGATCTTCTTCTTCGGCCGGCTGGTCGAGCAGTACGTCGGCTCGCGGGACTTCGCGCTGCTCTTCCTCGGGAGCGGCATCATCGCCGGGATCGGCCAGCTCCTCATCCACCTCGTGCAGAACGTCCCCCAGGGCGCCCTCGGGGCGAGCGGGGCCGGACTCGCCATCATGGGCGTCCTCACGATCCTGAACCCCGGCCTGCGCGTCTACCTCTACTTCATCCTGCCCGTCCCCATCTGGGCGATCACGATCTTCTACGCGGCGATCAGCCTCGGGGGCATCGTCGGGATCGAGATCCTCGGCGGGAACACCGCCCACGGCGCCCACCTCGTCGGCCTCCTGATCGGCCTGGCCTACGGTCAGCGCGTCAAGGACCGCATCCGCCTCCCGAGTCAGCTCCAGTTCGGCGGCGGGCCCGGGGGACCGGGCGGGCCAGGCGGCCCGGGCGGCCCCGGACGAGGCCGCGGGCCGTTCTGATGGCGGCCGTTCGGCCCGAATTCGTCCCCGATCCGGCCCTCGACCGCGCGGCGATGGAGTCCCTGCAGCTCGACATCGCCGAGGCCGCCACGTTCGCGGACGATCTCGACGTCGATCCCGACCGCGTCTGTGCCGGGGGTCCGGCTTCGGGGGGCGACGGGCATCGCGGCGGCGCGGACGCACGCCCAGAGGAACCGCCGCTCGTCGCGGGCGTCGACCAGGCCTTCGACGGCGACGTGGCCGTGAGCGCCGTCGTGGTCCTGCGGGATGGCGCGGTGATCGAGCGCGCGTCCGCCGCCGTCGAGACGGAGATTCCCTACATCCCCGGACTCCTGTCGTTCCGAGAGGGCAACAGCATCCTCGCCGCGTTCGAAGCCCTCGACGCCGAGCCGGAACTCGTGCTGTTCGACGGCAGCGGGCGAATCCACTACCGGCAGGCGGGGCTGGCGACCCACGTCGGCGTCACCCTCGACGTGCCCGCGGTCGGCGTCATCAAGAACCTCCTCTGTGGCGAACCCCGCGAGTCGCTCGACGAGCGCCTCCCGGAGGGCGCACGGGTGCCCATCGACCGAACCGACGAGGTCGAGGGGCCCCCGGGATCACCCATCGGATACGCACTCCAGACCCGCCAGTTCGAGGGTGGCGACCGGTACGTCAATCCCGTCTTCGTGAGTCCCGGCCACCGCGTGAGCGCCGAGACGGCCGTCGACGTGGTCGAGCAGTGTTGCTCGGGGTACAAGCTCCCCGAGCCGATCCGGCTCGCCGATCGGTACGCGGGGGAACTGACGGCAGCGGAGTAGCCCCAGGCCGGCGGTGTGAGCACGGTCGTCTGGCGGCCAGCGGACCGCCCCCGCTTAACACGGAGGGGCTCGACGGTGCCAGCATGGACGAGGAGACGGTACTCATCACCGGCTGTTCCTCCGGCATCGGCCGCGCCACGGCCGCATTCTTCGCCGAGGAAGGGTGGACGGTCTACGCGACCAGCCGCGACGAGGACGACCTCGCCGAGCTCGCCGAGGCTGGCTGTCACACGGCAGCCCTCGACGTCACGAACGCCGCGCAGATCGAGCGGGTCGTCGACCGCGTGATCGACGAGCAGGGCCACCTCGACTGCCTGGTCAACAACGCCGGCTACGCGCAGTACGGTCCCCTCGAGGACGTTCCGGCGAGCGAACTCCAGAAGCAGTTCGACGTGAACGTCTACGGGCCACACCGGCTCACGCGGGCGGTCCTCCCCCACATGCGCGAGGCCGAGGACGGGACGATCGTCAACGTCTCCAGCGTCTCCGGGCGGATCGCGATGCCCGGCACGGGCGCCTACAGCGGCTCGAAGTTCGCACTCGAGGCGATGAGCGACGCGCTCCGCGGCGAGGTCGACGGCTTCGGCGTCGACGTGGTCCTCGTCGAACCCGGGCCGGTCGCGACCGAGTTCACGGAGCGCTCGCGCGACGAACTGACGGACGGGCTCGACCGACGGGAGGACACCTACGGCTGGCTCTACGAGATGGTCGAGGACGCGGGCATCGTCGGCGGAGCAGCACCCTGGGCCGCCGACCCGGACGACGTCGCCGCCGTCATCCACGAGGCCGCCGAGGTCACCGATCCCCACGCGCGCTACCCCGTCGGCCAGGCCGCCCGGTACATGCTACTCTCGCGCTTCCTGCCCGACGGCCTCCGCGATCTGGCCGGGCGACTCCTCCGCAAACTCGGCTGATACGGCAGTCCTCAGCTCAGTCAGTCGGTTCCAGACAGGCGGCGACGACGCGCAGCAGTTTCTCGCCGTGGACTTCCTGGGGAAAGAGCGGGACCCGCCGGACCTCGTGGCCCCGGAAGAGGTCCTGGGAGCGGGCCAGGGCCTCGCGCTGGACGTCCCACCGGCGGGCACAGAACTCGCAGTCCTCGTGGCTGGGCGCGACGAGCCAGTCCGCGTCGAGGTCGGCGACCTCCGCGGGGTCCTGCAGGAGGCGGTTGACCACGACCGTCCCGACCGGGATGCCGAACTCCTCGAGCCGCGAGAGCAGGCGCTCGGACTCCCGGACGGACAGTTCCTCGGGCACGAGCACGACCCGGAAGTCGGTCTTCGCCGGATCGCGGAGGACGGCTCGGAGCCGCTCGATACGGTCGGAGAGTTCGTTCAGATTCGCGGTCCCCTGCTCGAGTTGCTCCTCGCCGTCGTCCCCGCCGAACATCCCCGAGAGCCCCTCCACCATCCCGCCGAGCCGTTCGCGCATGGTCAGGATGCGCCCGACCATCGAGTCGAGGAGTTCGGGCAGTTCGAGTAGGCGGAGGGTGTGGCCGGTCGGCGCGGTGTCGACGACGACGCGCTCGAATCGCGGGTCGTCGACGTACTCCAGCAGGAGCCAGAGCGCCGCGGCCTCGTCGCTGCCGGGCATCGCACCGCCGAGGAGGTCACCCGCCTCGTCGCCGAGCAGCCCGCCGAGCGGGTTCGCGCCCGCACCGGCCCCGCCACTCGCCTCACTTCCCTCGCCCTGTCCACCGAATGGCGTCTCGGCCATCGCCGCCTCGGGGTCGATCTCCGCGGCGTAGAGAGGAACGTCCTCGCGGACGCGGGCCGGTTCGTCGGGTATCTCCGTCTCGAGGGTGTCGGCGAGCGAGTGGGCGGGGTCAGTCGAGACGACGAGGGTGGCCGTGTCGTCCCGGGCGCTCGCGAGGGCCGTCGCCGCGGCCATCGTGGTCTTGCCCACGCCACCCTTGCCGCCGTAGAGCACGAACTCGGGGGCCTCGATGCCGGCGGGGACGGCCGCGTCGTCGACGTCCGCGACCGGCTCGACCTCCAGATCCATGGCCGTGCTTGCCGCTCGTGCGTCGTGTATCCGTCGAAAGGCGGGCGCCGGTCAGTGTCGCGTCGACCGGGCTTCGCGGACCTCGGCCCCGTCGCGCAACTTGTCCTCGCAGTTCGGGCAGACCCGCGGAGCGTCGTGCTCCTCGGGCGTAAAGACCTGCACGTAGCGCTCGGTGACGAATCCCCCACAGTTCTGGCACTCGGGCATCGTCCAAATCGGCCCACCAGGCGGACATATGTCTTGTGATCGTTCGGGCCCGATCGCGCCCACGTCAGCGTCCCGAGAGAAGCGTTCTATCCGGCGGTTGTCGTCCGGAAGGCGTGGCTCGGCCCTGCCGTCGTGGGCGGCGACGGACTCCACTCAGTCCTGGTTCGCCCAGAAGGTCGACAGCTGGTCGTCCAGGAACTCGGGCGTCATCCGGACGAACTCCGCGCGCTCGGCCGGCGAGAGGTATCCGTTGACGCTGTGGCGCGCACCCGAGACGTACCGCCGGCCGACGAAGACGCGCACGCCCGATTCGTCGGCACCCCTGATGACCCGTCCGATGGCCTGGCGCGCCCGTCTGACGGCGGGCACCGTCAGCGCGTACTCGAAGGCGTCCGACTCGCTGAAGGCGTCGGCGTAGGCCCGGCGGGTGGCAGTCACGCGCGGCGAGCCGATGTTCACCAGCGGGATGCCCACGACGGCACAACAGTGCAGTTTGTCGCCGTCGTAGTCGACCCCCTCCGTCAGCGTCCCCCGAGTGCTCGTGACGAGCACTTTGCCGCCGCCAGCGAAGAACTCAGACTTCAGGCGCTCGGTCTCCTCGTTGGCGGAGCTCTCGTCGACGAGCACCGGCTTGTCGACGACGGTCCGGAGGTACTCGCCGGCCCAGGAGGCCTCGCGGTAGTTCGGCATGGCGATCATGACGTTGCCGTGCGAACGCGCGAGGGTGCGTAGGACGTGGGCGTACTCGTCGCGCGTCCGGTTCCAGGTCGCCGGGTCTCCATTCTCGTCCGGGTCGCCGCGGTTGCGGGCGGTGAAGGGTTCGGCGTCGACGATCCAGCTGGCGCGGTTCGCCTCCGGGAAGGGCAGTTCGTAACTCCGCTCGACGACGGGCCGGTTCGCCGCGCGCAGGGCCTCGAGGCCAGCCACGTCCGAGAAGACGTCGAGTGGTTCGAGCGTCGCACTCATCAGGACGCCGCCGCCGAGCGCGTCGAAGACCTCCCGGAGCGCCTCGCCGGGCATGCACTCGAACCGGACGAGACCGGCAGTGTAGGCCGTCTCCCACTGTCGGTCGACGTGGCGCTCGTCGGCCGGCGAGTGCTCCAGTTCGATCTCCCGGAGGGCCGTGGCGTGGTCGCCCTCCCACCAGCGCTTCATGAGGACGCCCACTGCGGCGGCGACGGGCGAGCGCGCCAGTCCGAGGTCGTCGATGGCGTCCTCGACGGCCGCGCCGACCGTCCCGAGACTCCGCCAGAGGCCCCCGTCGTAGTCGTTGCGCTCGGCCCAGACGGAGAGTTCGTCCCGCTCGACGGTCTCGGGATCGCGCAGAGGTATCTCGATGCCGTGGTCCGGGAGCTGGTCGGCCCCCGCCACGCGCCAGTCCTCTCCCACTTCCTCGTCGAGGTGGGCTGCGACGCGGTCGTCGAGCCACCCGAGCACGTCGTCGAAGAAGTCCCGCGCGCGCTCGACCGCCTCGATCGGAACCTCCCTGGCGGCGAGGTGGTCCCGGACCTGCTCCTGGTGCTCGTGGGTCTGCTGGGCGCGCGAGAGCAGCGCCTGGCAGTCCCCGCGGGCCCGCTTGAGCGTGTCCCGCCCCACGCGATCCGAGAGGAGGTCCCGGACCCGCTCCTCCAGGCGGTGGGCCTCGTCGACGATCACGAAGGTCCGCTCGTCGAGGACCGCCGAGAGGAGGGGCCGCGAGTCGGGATCGAACAGGTGGTTGTAGTTGCCGATCACGACGTCGGCCGACTCCAGCATGACGCTCATCACCCGGTGCGGACAGGTCCCGCGCTCGACCGCAGCCGGGAGGTAGTCGTCGGGCGTCACGACGTGCCCCTCGCCGACGTCGAAGTCCACCGGCGACGCCTTGTTCCGCGCGTACCAGTCCGCCTCGAACGGGCAGTACAGCGGCGGGTCGTCACCCTCGACCATCGACTCCGGAGCGGTCGGCTGCTCGGTGCGGTATGGACTGGTGGCCCCCGCGGTCGAGAGCGACTGCTCGGCGAGCTGGCGCTGGCCTGGTGCGTCGGGGCGGGCGTGGCGCGCCAGGTCGCTCCCGCGCTGTGGGTCCCACCAGATGTCCTCGTCGGTGTCCTCCCCGCCGAGGGCCACGTCGGCGACGGGGGCGTCGCCGCCCGTGCCGTCGCTCTCGACGAGGTGCGCCGTGTCCTCGCGCAGGTCCTCGCAACGCGAGTGCGTTCCCACGTCGTCCGGGAACAACCCCTCGCGGCCGTACGGGCAGAGGTCTCGCTTGCCCACGAGGGAGATGCCGGTGAGCGGCTCGTCAAGGCCGGCGTTCATCGTCCGGAGGTCGGCGACGAACTGCTGGAGTTGTTGCTTGACTGGCGTGACGACCACGACGTTCTCGTAGTCGCCGTGGCGGAGGTGCGTGGCCGCCGCGGTCAGCGCGGCCATGGTCTTGCCCGTGCCGCAGGGCCCCTCCATGGCGAGATAGCCGTTGGCCTCGCCGACGGCGATTGCCGACTCGACGGCGTCGGCCTGGTTGTCGTAGGGTTCCGGGAAGCCGAAGTAGTCCTCCCAGTAGTCCAGGAGGTCGGAGTCGGGCCTGCCCGTGACTTCGGTTGGATCTCCCGGGGCCGGCCCGTCGTCTGGCATTCGTGGGTACTGCGTCGCCCTCCCGTTTGAAGTCACGGATTCTGGCTAGGGTTTTCGGTGGTGGTCGTGATAAGACAGAGACCGTGCCCAGGTCCGCGAAAGCCCTCGGCCCGCTCACTACGAACAATATCTCGCTTCCGTCAACGCCCGGACGCCCTCGGCCCGCTCGCTACGAACATCTCTCGCTTCCGTCGACGCCCGTACGCCCTCGGCCCGCTCGCGGACGCTCGGCAGGATACCCTCACTGCGTTCGGGTAGGGCCTGCCGAGCGCCCCGCCTCACTCCGTTCGGCGCGACCGGGCCTCGCCCGTACAGTCCACCAGGTCTCCACCGCAACTGGACCACACACCTCCCCAGCCGATTCACTCGCTCACTCCGTTCGCTCGTTCATCCCTCGCACGGCGCGGTCTCGGTACCTCCCTCGCGGTCGGCACCCTCGACAGCGCGCGCCAACCGCACGTGGTCGGCCGGAAGTGAGTGCCGAGGGCCGGACGGCCCGAGGCCTCACGACCTGGGGAGGGCAGGGCAAGGGCGCGGACACGGTCCACGTCCTGGCGGACTGAAAGTGTGACCCTCGCTCACGGCGACCAGTGGGAGCGACGTCGCCGAGCGGGCCCTATCCGAGGGCCGCCAGGCCCGAGGATATCCCGCTCAGCGACCGCGAGCGAGGTGAGGGCTTTCCCGATGCCGTCCACAGATCAAGAAACAGTCACGAAAAGAACGCTTCCAGTCGCTCGGCGGCCTCGGCAACCCGGGGCGTGACAAGCGCGAACCGGAACCAGTCAGCGCGTGCCTCACCGAAAGCTTCGCCTGGCATGCACGCCACGCCGCCCTCGTCGATCAGTCTCTGGACGTGCTCGAAGGTGCTCTCGTAGCCCGGGAACCGGGCCATCACGTAGAAGGCGCCCTCGGGGTCCGTGTACTCGGCCCCCGCCGCGTCCAGCGCCTCCGTGAAGACGGCGATCCGCTCCCGGACCGTCGCTCGCACGTCCTCGTAGTACTCGGGGCCGGTGTTGCGAAGCGCGTGGCGGACCGCTGCCTGGGCGGGCCGGGACACGGCGATGTTGGTCAGCATGTGGCGCGTCCGGGCCCGATCCAGCAGGTCGGCGACGGGCGCCGGGGCGTCGGTCGGCGGGAAGATGGCGTACCCCACCCGCCAGCCCGTGATGGCCATCGACTTCGAGAACGCGTTCGTGACCACGACGTTCGGAGAGTCGGCCGTCAGCGCGCTCTCGAACCGGCCGCTGTAGTCGAAGTGGTCGTATACCTCGTCGCTGACGAGGACAGCGTCGTGTGCCTCGGCGATGGCCGCGAACTCGCGGATCGTCTCGCCCGCGTAGGTCACGCCGGTGGGGTTGTTGGGGGAGTTCACGACGACGGCCGCCGTGTCGTCGCTGACGGCCTCGCGAACGTCGTCGGGAGCGAGGTGCCCGTCGGCGTCGACCGGGACCATGGTCAGGTCGGCGCCGAGCAGGTTCGTCCGGCCGGCGTAGTAGGGGTAGACCGGGTCGGCCGTGACGACCTCGGTTCCGTCCATCGACTCCAGGGCCCCGGTCATCGCGAGGTGGTTGGCCTCGGCGGTGCCGTTGGTGATCAGCACGCGCTCGGTGGCGACGCCGCGGCGCTCGGCGATCTCCTCGCGGAGGCCCCGGAGGCCGACGCTGGGCGCGTACTGGAAGTCCGCGGAATCGGCGTCCGCGTAGGCATGCAGGCCCTCGCGGAGCGCGGCGGGGGGTTCCCAGTCGGGGCTGCCGCTGACCATGTCGACGACGTCCCGGTCCGCACTGGCCGCGTACTGCATCACGCGGAAGAACTGGGGCGTCTCGTAGTCCATGCGGCCCGGTGGCGGGCCGGCATACTGGCTCTTTCCATCCGCCCAGGATCGACGGTCGGTTTTTTCTCGTCGGGCCGCCGAGCAGGAGCATGGACGACGTCGCCGAAGATCCGCCGATCGAGGAACGCGTCGCCGACGCGCTCCGGGCGGCAGGGGAGACCGTCGCCGTCGCGGAGTCCTGCACCGGCGGCCTCATCGGAACGCTCCTCACGGCGGTCCCCGGATCGTCGGCCTACTTCGACCGGGCGCTCGTCACCTACTCGAACGAGGCCAAGCAGGACGTGCTCGCTGTCTCGCGTGAGTCGCTCGACGCCCACGGCGCGGTCAGCGAACCCGTCGCGCGGGAGATGGCGAGGGGGACGCGCGACACGGCGGGGGTAGACTGGGCCATCTCGACGACCGGGATCGCCGGCCCTGGCGGGGGGACCGAGGAGAATCCGGTCGGGACGGTCTACGTCGGCCTCGCGTGGGCCGCGCCGTGGGGATCCGGGGAGTCGGGGGCGACCGTCGAACGCTACGAGTTCGATGGGGACCGCAGCGAAGTCAGGGAGCAGATCGCGCGGCAGGCACTGGCGGATCTGCTGGCCGGCGTCGAGAATCGGACTCGAGACGGCGGAACTCAGTAGACGCGGACGTCGTCGAACTCGCCGCCGTAGGCGACGTGGCCCGGGTGGGTCGGTTCGGTCCCGGAGAGGAGCAGGCGGTCGAACTTCTGCCAGGTGTTCTCCCAGCCGAGGTGAGCCACCTCCGCGGCCCGCCGGCGGACGTGGGCGGGGCCGCCCCGTCGCTGGGGCTGTCGGGGCCGGCCCTCGCGGATCGCGGCGTGGAGGTCGGCGGCACTCGCGAGGTCGTCCTCGAAGCGCGTCCACACCTCGCCGACGGTTCCCGGGAGGTGGGCGTAGGAGGACGCGAAGGTGGGGCAGTCGAACTCGTCGGCGAGGCGGCGCGCCCGGTCGTCGTGCCAGGGGAGGAACTTCGGGTTGTACACCTCGATGGCGTCGACGACGTCACGGTAGGTTCCCACGTGCTCGCGCTCCAGACTCACCGTCGCGAACGCCGGGTGGGGAACGAGCACCAGCGCGTCCTGGTCGGCCAGTTCGTTCATCGTTCCCTCGAGGGTTAGAAAGTCGGGGATCGGCCGCTCGAGGTCCAGGGCGAGGACGTGACGGCGGTCCCGCCAGCTCCCGGTGAAGAGTTCCCGGCCGGGGACGACGAGAAGGTCCTCGTCGGTGTACCGGCGGGCCTGCGTCCGGATCTGCGGCCAGCGGGTGAAGTGCGGGGCGTAGACGAGGACGTCGAGATCGCGGCGCTTGGCCCGGGCCGCGACCGCCTCGTCGAGTACCTTGACGTGTGCGTCCACGCGCGTCCCGTCTGTCACGAACCATCCTTCGCCGCGCCGGCTGTTAGGAATTACCCTCCACAGCGGGCGTCACTCGTGTTATCGTATCGCACGCCCTCGGAGGAACGCTTTTAAACCAGGCTCGCCTGGCCCCCGGTAATGGCACGCTGGGAGTGCGCCATCGAGGGCGACGCCGCCGGGTTCGACCGCGTCGAGGACCTGATCGTCCACCAGGCCACCGAGCACGAGCGCGTCGAGTGCAAAGTCTGTGGCGCGGTCGTGCCGGACGGCTACTTCGCTATCCGCCACGCCTTCGAGGAACACTCCCGCGCGGAGTACGTCCGCGCGTACGACGCCTCCGCCGCCGAGGTCCGCCGTCGCGAGAAGATCAAGGAGGACATCGAGGAATCGGCGGACATTCGCGAGGTCGTCGATCGCATCGAAAACGGCAGCGCCTGAGCACGACAGGCCCGATTTTCGCCCGAAGTCTACCGACGCGCCCGGCAGACGAACGTCTCCGTGCGCGAGACGGCGTGGTCGACGGTGAAGCCCGCGGCCGTCTTCGCACCGACGGCATGGGCGAGGGCGTGGCGTTCGTCGAGCGGCGGACCCTCGTCACCGGGGCCGCTGGCGCTCCAGTCGACCGTGACGAGCCTGCCACCCGGCCGAATGACGCGTGCGAGTTCCGCCATCGCGGCCTCGCCGGAGAACTCGTGGTAGGTCATCGTCGAGAAGGCGGCGTCGAGGGCGTCGTCGGCGAGGGGCAGGTCCGCGACCTCGGCGGTGACCGGCCGGACGGACTCGGGCCGTCCGCGGTCGTCGTAGACGTCGTGCATCTCCGCCTGGACGTCGACGGCGTAGACCGTGTCCGCCGCTGCGGCGACGGGGTCCGTGTAGAACCCGATCCCACTCCCGAGATCGGCGACGGTCGCGTCCGGGTGGGGCGCGAGGAGGCCCAGGAGTTCCTCCGTCGAGCACCAGCGGTACCGTTCGGGGTCCGCGAGGGCCTCTGCCCGGTCGACGTCGAACGTGTGGAAACCCATGGCGGGACTGCGCGGGCGCTCGCCTTGGGACTGTCGGCTGGTGGACCGCGAGCGATTTCCCCCTGGACGACCTAGACCCGCCGTGACCGTCCCAGTCCGGTACTACTGTCCCCGCTGTGAGGCCGTCGCCACCCTCGAACGCGACCCCTACCTCGACGACAAGTCCGTCACCCCGTTCCCGCTGGAGGGGTGGGACTACGCTTCGCCGGACGAGGACGTCGAGGACGGAGACGGCGTCAGGTTCGTCTGCGGGGAGCACACCGACGAGGACGGCTGTGGCGAGCCGTTCTACCTCAACTTCGTCCGCTTCGAGGACGGCCGCGAGGTCGAGACGTCGCCGGAGAGCGAGTACGTGACGCTGAACCTCGGCGAGGGGCCCGCCGGGCCGTCCGGCCCGGACGGACCCAGTCCGTGAGACTGAGTGAAGTCGTTGTACCTTCGGCAGGGGCCTCGCCCGGTCGCGCACCTCATTCCAATGCCGAGTGGCTGACACAGACTCGAACCACGGAGGAGGTCGGTGATCCGATGGTGGGGCGGGTTACAACAGTCGCAACCGCTGGCGTTTACGTTACCGCACCAGGCTCCCACCGTCGAACGCCGAGCGCTCGTAGTCGATCTCCATCAGGTCGAGGATGGTCGGAGCGATGTCGAACAGGTCCGCGTCGTCGACGGCCACGTCGGGATCGTCGACGAACAGCGAGGCGTTGTCGAAGCTGTGCATCCCGTTGCGGGGCCCCGTCCCGAACACCTCGTCGGCGCCCTTGAACCCGGCCTTGAGGTCGAAACCGTGGTTCGGGATCACCACGAGGTCCGGCGCGATCTCGTCGTGGTCGCCGCGGAAGGCGTCCTCTTTGGTGACGACGCGGTCGGCTACGGGCCGCCCGTCGGGGCCTTCCAGGTCCTCGAGGGCAGCCTTGAGGTCCTCGCGGACCGTCTCGTACTCGTTCGGGTCGACGGACCCACGGGGTTCGCGACCCTCGAGGTTGAGGTAGAACCGGCCGGGGATCAGCGAGTAGGCGCGAGTCTCGTCGGCGATGTCACCGAGTTCCCGGGAGCCCCGGCGGAGCCACTCGCCGTCGGCGTCGAAATCGTCCTTGCAGACGACGGTTCGGTCTGCCGTCGACGCCGGGACGACCTCCAGGTCGGCGGCGTGGACGTCGGCCTCGCGGACCTCGACGGACTCGACGAGGGGCGTCCCGTCGGGGGCCGCGAGATCCCCGAGCGCGTCGGCGATTTCCTCGCGGACGGGTTCGGGGTCGTCGACGGCACCGGGCGCGTCGGCGTCGGCCGTGTTGACGACGATGCTCCCGGGTTCGGGGGAGTAGGCGACGGTCTCGGGTGCGAGATCGGCGGGCCCGCTCGGGTCGTCAGCCGCCAGGGCGAGGAACTGCTCTTTGGCCAGCCAGCGGTTGAGAAAGACGTCGTAGCGGTCCTTGAACGAGAGCCACCCCTCGCGTTCGAGCCACTCGTTGCAGTGGACCTCGTAGTCGAGCGTGGTGAAGCCGTGGTCGGAGGCGACGACCATGGTCACGTCGTCGGCCAGTCGCTCGCGGAGGTCGCCGAGGTACGCGTCGACCTGCGAGTAGAACTCGAAAAACTCCTCGCTGTACTCGCCGTCGCGCTCGTAGTCCTCGAAGAGGAAGTGATTGACCCGGTCGGTCGTCATGAAGACGCCGAAGAAGAGGTTCCAGTCGTCCTGTTCGACGTAGTGCTTGAACGCCTCGTAGCGGGCGTCGAGCGTGCGGTGTGCGTCGGCGACGAAGTCGGACTTGTCCTCGTCGTGACCGAGTTTCGCGTTGACGTCGATGCGGTAGTTCAGGTCCTCCAGCGTCCCGCGGAGTTCGTCGGGGTAGGCGGCGGCGTCGATGCCCGGCGAGAGGAACCCGGAGACCATTCGCTGGACATCGCGCTGGGGCGGGAAGGTGACGGGGACGTTCATGACCGTCGCCTGGAGGTCCTCGCCCTCGACTGCCTGGACCCGGTCCCAGAGGCGGGTCGCCTGGACGTCCCGTCCCATCGGGACGTACGTGTCGTAGGAGTCGACCTCGCGGTCCTGGAAGCCGTAGACCCCCGTCTCGCCCGGATTGACGCCGGTCGTCAGGGAGGGCCAGCAGGCCGAGGACTCCGGCGGGACGATGCTGTCGATGGCCCCGGCGCTGCCCGCCTCGGCGATGGCGGTCAGGTTGGGAAACTCGTCCGGGTGGTCGGCCACGAGGCTGTATGGCACCCCATCGATCCCGAAGAAGGCGACGCGAGGCCGGTCGTCACCGCGAAGCCGGTCGAACAGACCCATACGGCGGCGTACTGTGGACGGACACAAGAAGTTTCGTTTTCCCCGCTGTGGACCGCGAGCGGCGTTCTCGGCCGATCCAGGCGCCCGGCTCGTCGGAGCCAGCGGCAATTACTGAGCGGTGTGCTGGTCGCCGTGGTCGGCCGACTCATCGCCGTCCCCCTCGAGGTTGGTCGGAACGGTCGTCGGATGATCCAGCCCCACGACCGGCGTCTGTCGGGTCGCCATCGGTAGGTGATCGTCGGGGCCGACGGGCAATAAGATTACTCATGCTCATAATTTATCGGCAGCCCTTGCCCGTATTAGCGACGGGCATACCGGCACCTGGCAGCGAGCGACGGCAGGTACGGCGGTACCGTGACGACCGTTCCCGCGTAAGACTGCCGCCACCCACTCGACGACGTAGCCATCAGCCGGCCCGCGACGGCAGTAGCTCTCGGGAAACTCGATGGCGAAAAACGCAGAACGGCGGTCGCGTCAGCCGAAGTGTTCTTCGTAGAGATCCAGGGCGTGCTCGGTGGCCTCGAGGGCAGCCTCGCGGTCCTCCCAGCCCAGCGTCTCGACTTCCTTGCCCTCCTCCAGGTTCTTGTACGTCGAGAAGAACTCGTCTATCTCGTCGCGGCGCTGCTGGGGGATGTCCTCTAAGTCCTGGACGTGGTCCCAGCGGGGATCCTCGGTCGGAACGGCGATGACCTTGTCGTCCTGTTCGCCGTCGTCGTCCATCTTCATCAGGGCGACCGGGCGGGCCTCGATGATGCAGCCGGGGAACGTCTGGTCCTCGACGAGGACGAGGACGTCGAAGGGGTCCTCGTCGTCGTAGTAGGACTGGGGAATGAACCCGTAGTCGCTGGGGTAGTGGACGTTGCTGTGCAGGACGCGGTCGAGAACGACGCCGGGGACGTCCTTGTCGTACTCGTACTTGTTGCGTTCGCCCTTGAGACACTCGACGACGGCGTAGATCTCTTCGGGCGGGTTCGGTCCGGGTTCGAGGTCTTCCCAGAGGTTCGTCATCACCCTCGGCTCCGCAAGCGGATCAAAAACTACTTTCGGTCTGACCGCCTGCCTCTGGCTACACGCACGGGCTCCTCGGGGCCGGTCGGGAAACCGGAATCCGGGTCGTGCTGCACGGGCGCGAGTCGGGCCCCGCCGGGGCGATGGCAATTGCACGCTCGCGACTAGTCAGTCGTCCGTCTATTCTGAAAGGGCGATCATCAAAACAACCACACACGTGTGAGTAGGACCCTCTTTACCAATCCCCTCTTGCGGTTTGCAGTGACAACGGACTCACGATTTAACAAGTGTTAAATACACAGATGACATTCCATCGACCATGTCAGAGGCACAGACTGTGTCGAACAGTCCCGGCATTGCCCGCGAACTCACGGCCTTTCAGCAAAACATCCTCACGATCCTCGCCGAGGAACCACGGTACGGACTCGCGATCAAGCGAGAGTTAGAGACCTACTACGACTCGGAGGTCAACCACGGTCGGCTCTACCCGAACCTGGACGACCTCGTCGAGATGGGACTCGTCGAGAAGAGCGAACTCGACAAGCGGACCAACCAGTACGCGCTGACCGACGACGGCTACCAGACCATCCTCGACCAGGTCGGCTGGATGTTCTCGAAGATGGCGACCGACGACGAGCGCGTCGCCGACCTCGAATCCCTCATCGAGCGCGCCCGGTAATCGATCGACACCGCATTCCGTTTTCGCACCCAGTCCAACGCCCCGGTTCCGGACGCCCCGCTGTAGGCTCCCGGTCAATCGGTACGCTCGCCGGGCACGGACTCGTCGGCCGCCGCGAAGGTCAGGCGGATCGACTCCTCGAGGGTCGCCAGTTGTTCGTCCGTCGGCCAGGCGTTGCGCGGCAGGTACTCCTCGCGGAACTCCGCCAGTTCACCCGCCGTGAGGTCCACGATCGGTTTGGCGTAGTGGTTGCCCGCGAAGTCCGCCAGGGCGTGTGCCGTCTCGCCGTGAGGTTGCTCGTGCTCCTCGTCGACGGTCTCGGCGAGCGCCCGGTTCCGTGACTCCACGTCGTTCCAGTCGTCGGCGTCTCCCGTTCCCGACAGGGGAATCTCGACGCCCCGGTCGAGGTCCTCGACGCGGTCGATCTGGACCGTACCGTCCTGCATCCACTCCACAGGGTGGAGGACGAGCACGTCTGCCTCCTCGTCGTCGCGGATCCGCGCCGAATAGTCGTACTCCTCGAGGATCGCCGCACGGTCCTCGCGGTAGGCCGCAGCCTCGGCGTCGTCGACGGCCTCGCGCGCCAGGCGGGTCAGGCGCTCGACGCGGTCGGTTACCTCCCGGGGGAGGGGGTCGTCACCGTCCGGTTCGTCCGTTTCGGCGTCGCTGTCGTTCCGTTGGTGCATGGCTCAGTTCCCGTCGAGTGCGTCGTTGGCCAGGTCGTCCGCCCGGTCGTTGGCCTCGCGCGGGACGTGCGAGAGCGTCCAGTCGTCGAACGTGGTCAGTAGTTCCCGAACGCGTACGCGCCGCTCGCGCAATCCCGGATCGTTCGTGTCGTACTCGCCCCGGACCTGTTTGACGATGAGTTCCGAGTCACCGCGAGCCTCGACGACGTCGAACCCGTGGTCGCGAGCCACCTCCAGGCCGCGGATCAGGGCCTCGTACTCCGCGCGATTGTTCGTGGTGTCGCCGATCCGCTCGCCACCCTCGGCGACGATCCCGTCGTCCGTGACGATCACCCAGCCGATGGCTGCGGGGCCGGGGTTGCCGCGGGCCGCACCGTCGAAGTAGACGTGCGCGCGTGCACCGGCATCGGGGCGGAGGAGCGCGGTGAGCTGCGCCGGGGAGTTGCCCTGGACGACCACCTTGTCGTCGTAGGCCACGGCCGTGCCACCGGCGTGACTGGCGCGCCACAGCTCGTGGTCCGTGTTTCCGGACTCGATCGGCACGTCCGCGGCCTGCAGTCTGTCGCGGGCGGCCGCCGGATCGCACTCGATGACCGGCATCGACTCACACTCCGGCGGAGATACCGTTATGTCTTCGGATTCCCCTGACCCGTGGTAAGGCGGGTGTAACCGGGGGAGGGCGCCGGGGCAAATTCGGTCGGTTCGGCGAGGACAGGACCACAAGACTTTTGACCAAGGGTTTAAGTCCTTCCATCTTACTACTATAAAAATGCGATGACACGGTCCAGCCGCCAGCGGGAGCGCGAGCGCGAATCCGAAACAGAGCAGGACGAGTCGGAGGAGGTGCGTGAGTGCCCCGAGTGTGGGTCAGACAATCTGGTCAAGAGTTCCGATCGTGGTGAACTGATCTGTGACGACTGCGGGCTGGTGGTCGAGGAGGGGAACATCGACCCCGGTCCGGAGTGGCGCGCGTTCAACCACCAGGAACGCCAGGAGAAGTCCCGCGTGGGCGCCCCGACGACCCAGACGATGCACGACAAGGGGCTCACGACCACCATCGACTGGAAAGACAAGGACGCCTACGGGCGCTCTATCTCCTCGAAGAAGCGCAGCCAGATGCACCGGCTGCGAAAGTGGCAGGAGCGCATCCGGACGAAGGACGCCGGCGAGCGCAATCTCCAGTTCGCCCTCTCCGAGATCGACCGGATGGCGAGTGCCCTGGGGGTTCCGCGGTCGGTCCGCGAGGTCGCCTCCGTCATCTACCGCCGGGCTCTCAAGGAGGACCTCATCCGGGGGCGCTCCATCGAGGGGGTCGCGACGAGTGCCCTCTATGCGGCCTGTCGCAAGGAGGGCATTCCCCGTAGCCTGGAGGAGATCTCCGACGTCTCCAGGGTCGAACGCAAGGAGATCGGTCGCACCTATCGGTACATCTCCCAGGAACTGGGCCTGGAGATGGAACCGGTCGACCCGAAGAAGTACGTGCCACGCTTTTGCTCCGAACTGCAACTGTCCGAGGAGGTGCAGACGAAGGCAAACGAGATCATCGAGACGACGGCCGAGGAGGGACTGCTCTCCGGCAAGTCCCCCACTGGCTACGCCGCGGCCGCAATCTACGCCGCGAGTCTGCTCTGCAACGAGAAGAAGACCCAGCGGGAGGTCGCCGACGTGGCGCAGGTCACCGAGGTGACCATCCGGAACCGCTACCAGGAGCAGATCGAGGCGATGGGCATCCACAGCTAGCGCCAGCATTCCCGCCGAGGCTTTTTGTACGAGACCGGGACCAGGCCCGCCTGTGTACCTGCAGCAGCCACTCCATCGCACCAGGGCACCGCTCGCGTCGACACCTGCCACCGAAACGCCCTTGACGAATACTGACAAATGCTGACTAGACGCGACATGCCCGTCGACCGCGATCACCTCGAGAGTGAGTCCCCGCTACTCCCCGTCAAAGCGGGGACCAACGCCCACGCGCTCCTGTCGGTGCTGGTCCAGCACCCAGACCTGGGATTCACGGCCGCTGAACTGGCGGACCTGACCGACGTCCCCTCGGGAAGCGTGGGAAAGACGCTAGCCAGACTCGAAGAACGGGGGCTTGTCGAGCAACTCGAGGGGCACTGGGTCGTCGCGGACGACACCGTTGGGGATCACGTGGGGTCGCTCCTCAGTCTCGACGCCGTCGAGGAGCGCTACGGCGACGACGTCTACGGCAGGTCAGACGACTGGGTTGCGGAGTTGCCGGATCTTGGCGAGGACGAGTAAGATGGCATACCCACACGGGAGCGTCGTGCTCGCACCCGCGACGTTCAAGACCGGGATCCGGCCCTACTGCGTCGTCTCGAACGGCAGGCGTCCGTACCAGGGCGAGGAGTACACCATCGCGACGGTCACGTCTCGAGAGCGGAACGAGGCAATCGAGGTGACGCCCGAGACGCTGTCGGACGGTCGCCTCGCCCGGTATCCAAGTTTCGTCAATCCGTGGGGACTCCACGTCGTCCGCGCCGAACAGGTGGAAAAGCGCGTGGCGCAACTCTCGCGGGAGACGCTGACGCGCGTGGTCGAGGCAGCGGTTGGATACCTGGAACCGGTCTGACGGGTCGGTCATCGACCTGCCACCACGTCCGGAGTCACATTCATACCCCACACACCCCTACCCAAGCCCGAATGCGGCTCGACGAGTTCCTCGAGGGGTTCGAGCGGGACGAGGCCGCCGAGCGGCGGCGCCTGGCCCGCGAGAAGTCCTACGAGATCACGAACCACCTCGAAGACGTCGAGCGCCAGTTCAAATCGGTCGTGCAGGGCGACGCGCTGTTTGGCTCGTCCGCACCGGAGATCTTCGTCGGCCGGACGAACTACCCACAGGTCAACACCGGCATCCTCTCGCCGATGGCCGAGACGGACGACCCGACGGACTTCGCCACGTCGGGCGACTGGTACCGCCGGGGACTGGACATCGACGACGTCCTCCAGCGCCGGACGGGGCTGCTCAACTCCCAGCGCTCGGCCCAGGTGAACGTCGAGGACGTCTGGGACGGCTTCGTCGGGACCCAGCGCGAGGTGGCCATCGCAGACCACGCCGTCGACGTCGAGGTGGGCCTCGACGCCGCGCCGGAGGCCGACCTGCAGCTGGACGACGTCTCGACGCCGACCGGGCCGCGAGCGCGGGCGGAACGGGCGGACCTCGCGGAGAACCCCCACGTGCCGCGGCCGGTCCAGAAGGCGCTCTCGGACGACGACTGGCGTGCGGAGGGGGCGATGAGCTACCTCTACCGCCGGGGCTTCGACGTCTACGAGATCAACACGATCCTCTCGGCGGGCGCGCTCGGGCAGGGCGAGCAGCGGAAACTCGTCCCGACGCGCTGGTCGATCACCGCCGTCGACGACGCCGTCGGGAAGTTCCTCCGTGGGGGGATCCGGAACGCCCGGAGCGTCGACGAGGTCCAGGTCTGGCACAACGAGTACATGGCCAACGACTACTGGGTGATCCTCGCGCCCGGCGACTGGGAGTTCGAACTGGTCGAGATGAAGGCGCCCGGGAGCATCTGGAACCCCGAACCAGACGGCGACCTCTACTACGGCGCCGCCCACGAGGGCTACGAGGGGCGGACGGGCTACGTCGAGGAGACTGCCGGGGCCTACTACGCCTCCCGCCTCGGGGTCCTGGAGCACCTGGCCGACGTCGACCGCCAGGCCAAGGCGCTCGTCCTCCGGTACGCCAGCGACGCCTACTGGGCGCCCGTCGGCGTCTGGCAGGTCCGGGAGGGGGTCCGCCACGCCTTCGAGGGCGACCACGCCGTCGCCGAGTCCTTCCACGACGCCGTCCAGCAACTCGTGCCCGCGCTCCCCTGCGACATGACCGCGCTCCGCCGGAAGTCCCACATGGTGTCCGGGATCCAGGCGTCGCTGGCGGACTTCTGATTCGGAACCGGCGTGATCGAAGGCCTCCCGTTCCTCAGTCGGCAGCCTGCCCGCCGTCGACCGGGAGCGTCTGCCCTGTCACGTACGAGGCGTCGTCAGAACAGAGGAAGGCGATCGCGCCGGCCATCTCCTCGGGCTGGGCCTGACGCCCCATGGGCACCTCGCTCATGGCGGACATGTCGAACTCGACCGCGTCGGGGTCCGTCGGCATCTCGACGTCGTCCGAGATGTTCGTCTCCGTCGGCCCGGGTGCGACCGCGTTGACGCAGACGCCCCGGCCCGCGTACTCCAGCGCGACGGACTTCGTGAGGCCGACGACGCCGTGCTTGCTCGCGGTGTAGTTCGACAGCCCGGCCATCCCGACGAGACCGGCCTCCGAGGCGACGTTGACGATTGCCCCGCCACCTCCGTCCTCCATGGCAGGGAGTTCGGCGCGCACACACGCCCAGACGCCTTTGAGGTTGACGTCGAGGAGGCGGTCCCACTCGTCCTCGTCGACGTCAGTGACGTCCTCGAAGCCAGTGAGGATGCCCGCGTTGTTGACGGCGACGTCGAGACCACCGTAGGTGTCGACGGCGACGTCGACCATGTGCTGGACGTCGTCGAGGTCCGTGACGTCCACGTCGACGAAGGTGGCCTCGCCGCCCTCGCCCTCGATCAGGTCCACCGTCTCGCGGCCGGAGTCCTCGACCACGTCGGCGACCACGACGGACGCACCCTCCTCGGCGAAGCGCTCCGCCGTCGCTCGACCGATACCCGATCCAGCACCCGTGACGACCGCGACCGTCCCGTCGAGTCCACGCATACCAGGGTCTTCGGACGACCGAGTGATCAATCTGTCCCGCCCCCACGGTCGCTAGTGCCCCATCCCGTGCTTGTACGGGCCGGAACCGTCGAAAACCGTGTCGGCGTCGACAGTCGCGACCCGCAGCATGGCGTGCCGCGTACTGGTCAGTGGCCGGAGTCTACCCCCTCGATCCGGGTCCGGAGGGACTCGCGGGTGACTGATTCGCTCTCGACGGGCGTCGCACCCGTCCCCAGTTCTTTGAACCCCGTGCCGGTCGGGACGAGCACGACGGACTCGCCGGTTTCGACCTCGCCACGCTCGGTCAATCGGGCCGCGGCCGCGAGAGTCGTCGCCGACGCCGGTTCCACGCACAGGCCGGCCCGGCGCGCGAACTGTCGCCGTGCGGTCTCGATCGCCTCGTCGGTGACGGAGCACACCGCCCCGCCGGTCTCTCGAACCGCCGTCAGCGCCCGGGTCCCGCTGGGCGGGTCCGGATTCCCGATCGACCGCGCGATTGTCTCCCCGACATCCGCGGGCGGGAGGGCAGTGACCTCGTCTCGACCCGCCTCGTACGCACGGGTGATGGGGTCGGACGCGGCCGGCTGGACGAGGTAGAGTCGCGGTGACTGGTCGACGAGCCCTGCCTCCTGGAGGTCGCGGATGCCACGCCAGACGCCGCTCGCGAAGCCGCCGGAACTGGCCGGGAGCACGATTGCGTCGGGGTCCTCCGGGTGGAGTGCCTCGACAATCTCGAACAGGACGGTCCGGTAGCCGCTGATCCGCCACGGGTCGTCGTTGAGGAGAAAGCGGATCGGCAGGGTCCGGGTCAGTTCCAGCGCGTCCGCGTACAACTCGCCGTAGTCCCCCTCGACTCGCAGGATCGTCGGGTCGTACTGGTCGATCAGTTCCAGGCGACCCGCCGGCACGTCGACGGGGACCAGCACGGCACACGGGCGCCCCTCGCTGGCGGCGTGGGCGGCGGTGCTCATGGCCATGTTGCCATACGAGACCGTCCTGACGGCGTCCTCGCCGCGCTGGCACACCCGCGACACGGCGACGGCGCTTCCCCGGTCCTTGTACGAGCCGGTCGGGTTCTCGCCCTCGTCCTTAACGAAGACGCGACACCCGGCGACCTCGTCGAGTCGCCGACTCCGAATTAGTGGCGTACCCCCCGCGGCGGACGCGGCCCCGTCGGGGACGCCGAACGGGAGGTGATCCGCGTAGCGCCACATGCCCGGTGACGCTGCCTCCGCCGGGAGGTCGAACCCCGCCGCGTCCTGGTCGAGCCACAGTGGCTCGCCACAGTCACACCGGACCCGATCCTCCCCGAAACGCGCGTCACACCGGTAGCAGACTGTCGAGGGAGCCATCGGCTGATGTTCGGTCAGGCCGGGTACGTCACGTCGTCGTGCTCGGCCAGTCGCGAGAAACACTCGTCGACGTAGTCGCCCGTGTCCGCCACGATATCTGCCCAGGTGTCGTCGTCCGGGGCCAGTCCCACGAGGCGGGCGATGCGCATGATCGAGACGTGGTAGACGCGCTGGAGGCCCGGCTCCTCCTGCCAGACGATCATGTTACAGGGAAAGAGCGCGCCGATGTGCCCGTCGGAGGCGTCGAGTGCCCGGTCGGCAACTTCGGGGTTGCAAGCTCCGAGGACGTAGTACGGATCGCGGTCGGCGTCGACTTTCTCGTTGAGGAGGTCCGACGGCGAGAACTCGACGGGCACGCCGAAGCCGACGGCCTCGCAAGTCTCGCGGACCAGTTCGATGGCCGCCTCGTGGTCGCGTTCGACGGTCGCCTGTTCTTCGCCGACGTCCTCGGGGGAGAGTGCACTCGGATCGATCGGGAGCGTCATGTCCGGAGAGACGGTGGCCGGCGGAAAAAGGCCTCGGCTGTGAGCCGCTCTCGCCCAGGGGGACAGCGTCGGCCCTCAGGCCGTCTGGACCGGGCCGTCGCCGACGACGCGCTCGACCGCGTCGACGAACTCCTGGCGCGTCGCGAAGTACGTCTCGTCGACCTCCTCGAGGACGTCGCCAAGTTCGCGCGGACCCTCGGGCGTACGGATTTCGGCGTCGCCCTCGCGGGCCACGATGGCGCTCTTCTCGCTGCCCCACATCAACCGCGCGGCGATGCGGGCCAGCGGCGCACCCTCTACCTCCGGCCCCTCGCCGAGTTCGACGGCGGGGGCCTCCTCGTCCTCACCGTTGTCGTCGTCGCTCATACCGCCTGCTTGACTCGCACACCGATTAGTGCTTTCGGCTTGGCGTTCGCCCCCTCACCCCCGAGTGCGGGCCGTAGACCGGCGTCCGACGGCCGTCTGACGCAGCCTTTTGTGTCGGACCCGTGAACCGTGCGCCATGACCAGTCTCACGGACGCGTACGACAGCGGGGCCCGGACCGTCGCGGGCCGACGCCGGCGCCGCTTCGGGACGGCCCTCTACGCCGTCGGCGCCCTGATGGTCATCGGCGCGATACCCGTCGCGACGACGGACCTGGGGAGCGGCCTCGGCCTCTCGGTCTTCCAGGCTCGCGAACTCGCGGGGGTCCTGGCGGGCGTCGGCCTGCCCGCCTTCTTCGTGGGCATCTTCGCCGTCCTGCCGGCGAGCCGAGCCACGCGCGCGGCGGCCTCCATCGGCGCCAGCCTGGCGGTCTTCGGCGTCGCGCTGTTCGTCTATGCCTACCCCTACCAGTGGCTGGCGACCGATTCGACGCTTGCCATCGCGACGACCCTGACCTACGGCGTCGGCACGCTGACGACCTTCTGGTGTATGTTCCTCGCGATCGCCACGGTCAAACTTCGCAACGACCCCGGCGGGACCGCCCGCATGGAGATCACGAAGGAGGGGCGCCTCCGGATCATCAGCGACACCACCGACGGTAGCACCCCGACGTCCGGGTTCGGCGCCGTCGGACTGTTCGGTCGTGGCCCCGACGGCGACGTTGCCACTCAGACGAACATGGGTGGCTCCGCCGGCGGGAGCTCGACCAGCGGCGACGGCGACGAGGGCGTCGTCCTCGAGGACGCGACGCCATCGCCGACTCAGTCGAACGAGACATCGACCTCGTCGAACGGGACACGGACCCCGTCGAACGCGAACCCGACCCCCTCGGCGGACGGCGCCGGCGCCATCGCGGAGCCGGCCGAGGCCGACGAGGAGGTCGTCGAGGCCGTCTCGGAGCGCGGTCGGCCGGACGAGTACTGCGGGAACTGCACGCACTTCGACTACGTGCGGGCCGACGGCGACCTGGCGCCCTACTGTGGCTTCCACGACGAGGTCATGGACGACATGGACGCCTGCGACCAGTGGGACGCCAACAACGAGCCGCAGCCGCGGTCGTAGGGACGTCTGGCTGGGGGAGGATTTCGGGCACTCCTGACTTCGGTCCCGTCGACGAGGTCGGAGGTGTGGCGTTCCACGTGGCGCGCGCTGCCGAGCCGCCGAGCGCCAATCGCGCGAGGCGGCGTCGCAGCATCGTGCGAGGGACGAGGAGCGCAGGCGAGCGACGCGAGCCGAGCACCGCAGTCGGTTGGGGAGGTGTGTGGCGCGGACGCGGTACGGGTACGGGGTTGGACTGAAAGGGGCGGCGTGGTACGCGACGCCCGGCGACGTAAGCACTGGACCGAGCGACCGGAGGGAGCGAGGGAAGCGCACAGCGAGCCAGGCGAGGCCGACCGAAGGGACGGCCTCGACGGCGAACGGCGACCGGGTGGCCGACCGCAGGGAGGCCACCGTATGCTCGAACGGGCGAAGCCCGTGAGAGCGGAGTGAGCCGTGAGCCGCGCGAGCGTAGCACGCCGGGGCTTTCTGGGTGCTCTCGTCTGGACTCGCAGAATCGTTTGCAGAACGTACTCGACGTCGAACCCCGACGCTTAACTCCCCTCCAGCGACTACGGAGTCCATGGAGTTCTGCGACGAATGCGGCTCGATGATGAAGACGGAGGACGGCACGTGGGTCTGTGACAGCTGTGGCTACGAACAGTCCCGCGACGCCGAGAGCGAGGAGGCGATGGTCACGACCACCGGCCAGGAGGAGACCGAGATCGTCGACGTCAGCGACGCCGAGGACACCGGCCTCCCGACGACGAACGCCCAGTGTCCCGAGTGCGACAACGACCGCGCACACTGGTACATGCAACAGATCCGCGCGGCCGACGAGAGCGAGACCCGCTTTTTCGTCTGTACCGAGTGCGAGCACAAGTGGCGCGAAGACGACCACTAGGAACGGTCTCTGGGGCTCTCTGAGTCGAGGTGGTGTGATTCTTCGCCTTCAACTACTATAGAACGCCCTCGGCCCGCTCGCTAGGAGTCTTCTCGGCCGCCACGTCCAACTCTCGAAAGCCCTCGGCCCGCTCGCGGTCTACGACTCGCTGCGCGCTTCGCTCACTTCGTTCGCTCCAGTGCTTGCATCGTCTCGCCTCGCGACCGCGCCTCGCCCTTTCAATCCTCCAGGCCAGCACCGGCACCGCTCCACACGCCTCCCCAACCGACTCCCTCGCTACCGCTCGGTCGTCCCTCGCACGCCTCAGTTGCGCGGCCTCCCTCGCGGTCGGCACGCGCAACAGCGTGCGCCACCCCCCTTATGAGTCGCTGTCGCCGAAAAAATTTCCCGCTCAGTCAATCCGTCCAAACGTCAGAAAGCCGGTGTGGCCCACCCCGGCCGTACTCGGCCGGGAGCCACGCTCGTCGAAGTCCATTCGGCGCTGGATGGTCTCCTTGGTCCGCACGTCGGCCAGGCCGACCTCGCGGGCGGCCTCGACCACCTCGCGCGTCTGCTCGACGAAGGGCGAGTAGACGGCGACGAAGCCACCCGTCACGAGTAGGTCGGGGGCGTGGGCGACCACGTCGGCCGCATCCTCGGTGTCGAGGGTCAGCACGTCGAAGCTGTCCGAGTCCAGGTCTCCAACCGAGTCCAGCAGGTCGCCGGTGCGAACGTCGACGGTGTCGGCCACCCCACCGAGCGCCATGTTCTCGCGGGCGTTCTCCGCGAACTCGGGGTCGCGCTCGTAGGTCACGACGTCCGCGCCAGCGCGGGCGGCATAGGCAGAGAGCACCCCTGTCCCGGTCCCGGCGTCGAGGACCCTGTCGCTGCCGGAGATGCCGGTCTCACCAATGACCAGCCCGACGTCGCGGGGCATCATCGGCGCGCCGGTGCGGTCGAAGTGCTCGAAGAGGTCCGGGCCGCGCAGGGCACGGGCCGTGAACTCGGTCCCGAGGTGGGTCGAAACGGTGTCACCGGACTCGACGTCCTCGGGAATTTCCAACACGCCCAGGTCCGTCTCGAAGGTCTCGCCGGGCGCCAGGAGGTACTCGCGGTCGTCCGTGACGAACAGGAGCGCCACTACTCCAGGCGCTCGACGGCGGCGGCGAGGTCGCCGTCGGTCGCCTCGAGCGCCTCGCGGGCGTCGGCCTCGCTGGCCCCGGTGCGCTGGGACACGAGGGCCACGTCGTCGTCGGGGATACCCCCATCGTCGCCGGCGTCCGCCGACCCGTCGCCGGACTCGATCGCCGCACCACCCGCGCCGCCGGCGCCGGGCTCGCGGGACTCGGGGTCGCCGACGATCTGGTAGGTCTGCTGGCCCTGGGCGTCCATCAGCTGGACCTCGGCGTCGTCGAAGACGAGGTCCTCGTCGGGCGTGCGGATCACGACCTCCTCGGCCTCGATGTCTTCGATGTCGATGCCCATCTGCTCCATCATCTGCTTCATCTTGCGCGGATTGAGTCCGCCGCCTCCGCCTCCTCCAAACATACCCTCGGGTTCTCCCCCACCGATGAAAAGACCTGCGTTGCGCACACTCGCCAGGGTGCGGTGGACGCGACGCCCCTCCACCGGCGCTAGTCCGTGCCCTCGCGGACGCGCACTGCCACGCCCGTTTCGAAGTCGGCCATCCCGGCCCCGGACAGTTCGGCCCGGCCCACTGCGAGCAGGTCGCCGTCGACGTGTTCGACGAGCACCTCGTCGAGGGGCCGGATCGCCACGTCGGACTCCTGGACGAACTTCGCCATCGCGTTGCGCCCCTCACGCACGAACGGGTCGCTCTCGTCGCCGACGACGACGCGGTAGGCGGGCGCGTCGAGGGCGGCCTGGAGCCGACGGCCGCCGGCGAGTCCCAGACGGAGCCGTCCGTCGACGCCGTAGGTGACCAGGCGCCCCGACTCGGCGTGGACCTGTCGTGGGCGACCAGAACTGGTGTGCGTGACGTCGGAAACCCCATCGGCCGGGAATAGCGCCGGACCGGTACCGCTCCCGAACTGGTAGTTCGCCACACGGCGGAGCAGTCGACGGTCGCCCTCGTCCATTGGAGTCGCCTCCGGGGGCCTCGGTGATAACGCCTGCGTCACGCCGTGCGGACCCGCGGTGGGGCTCAGTTGCCGTCACACGGACTACAGCAGGAACCGGTCGCCGTCGGCGCTCATGTCGGTGAAGTCGTCGACGACGTCGACGAGCGACTCGGCGGTCGACTCCTGGAAGCAGATGGCCTCCACCCGGACCCCCTCGTGTTTCAGGTACCGACCCAGCCGGGCGAAGTCGCCGTCGCCCGTACACAGCACGACGGTATCGACGTGTGTGGCCAGGGAGACGGCGTCGAGGCTCATCCCCACGTCCCAGTCGGCCTTCTTCGAGCCGTCGCCGAAGGTGCGGATGTCCTTGATGCGGGTCTCGAAGCCGATGTCGACCAGCGCCTCGAAGAAACTCTCCTCCTCGGGGGCGTCCGCGCGGATGACGTAGGCGATTGCCCGCGTCAGCTCGCGGCCGTCGACGGCAGCCTCGAGGAGTGACGCGTAGTCGATGTTTCGGGAGTAGAGACTCTGGGCGGTGTGATAGAGGTTCTGCGAGTCGGCGAGGACGGCGACTCGCTGATCCGGGTGGATCGCGCTCATTGCGAGAGACTGTCCGGGCCAGGGAGAAAGGGCTTGTCCTGTGCTTCGACCGGGTCGAGACCGGCCCACACGGTCGGGCGCGGAACACGGCCGGCAGTCGCGTCAGGAACGCAGCGCGTCGATGCGCTTCTCGATCGGCGGGTGGGTCGCGAAGATGGTCTGCATGAGGCCGCGGCTGGTGTCGTTGATCATCAGGGCGCCGACCTGGTCGTCCGCGCTCAGGCCGGACTGTTGCTGCTGGCGACCGCGGCCGCGGCCACCACGAGCCTGCTGGGCCTGCTGGGCGCGCTCCGCCCCGTTGCTGATCTTCTCCAGTGCCCGGGCCATCGCGTCCGGGTTGCCCGTCACGTCGGCGGCGTCGGAGTCGGCGACGTACTCGCGGTACCGCGAGATGGCCAGCACGAAGATCATCACGATAACCTGGGCGATCTGCCCGGCGATCATCCCGAAGATGTAGGCGCCGATGTTCCGTTCGCCACCGAAGATGACCGCGAACTGGACGAGGATGCCGACCATCGACGCGATGGACTGGCCGAGGACCATCACCACGACGTCGCGATTGCGGATGTGGGCCAGTTCGTGGGCCAGCACGCCGTCGAGTTCGTCGCGCTCCAGGATCTGGATGATCTCCTCGGAGACCACGACCGTGCCGGCGCCCTTCCGGCCGACGGCGAAGGCGTTGGGGACGCCCATCTCGGCGACCATCAGGCGGGGTTTGTCGATACCCATCTCGCGGCTGAGGTGCTCGACGGACTGGTGGATGCGCTGGTACTCGCCCTGCTCGGGCATGTCCTCGGCGCCGACGCTCTTCAGCGCCGCCCACTTGCCGAACTTGTACTGGAAGCCCACGAACAGGAGGCTCCCGAGCAGCACGATAGGCAGTACCCCCTGACCGTACATGGCGAAGGCGACCGCGGCGATGGCAGCGTAGAACCCAAACAGAATGCTGCCCGCGAGCGCCATCCGCACTTTGAGACCGAAGTGACCTACCATCGAGGACCGATAGGTAGCCAAGTGGCAAAAATGATCCGTTCTATGGGACAGCGTGACGGGGTTGGGCCCCAGCCGGACGGACCCCTGGTGCCCGATCCACAACTGCTAAGGGCCTCGACGCCGCCGTATCGAACATGACGCGTGCCACGCTCGACGGCGACGGACGCGCCCAGCGTGGCGTGCGCTCCTTCTCGAAAGACAAACGGTGAGCAGACTCGCGGCGGCGTAGCGCCCCGTCGCGGGTCGATCGGTGTGGACCCACGGACGTCCGTACGATACATCACCCGGCGGGTCCACGTGTGACTACCGGCGGACCGGCGTTCGACTACTGCGACCCAGACCACCCGAGACACACCATGACGGACCACGAGACCTTCGGCGGCGTGTACCCCGCGATGTGCACGCCGTTCTATCAGGACGGCAGTATCGACTTCGACACACTCCGCGCGGACGCCCGACGCCTCGAGGACGAGGGCGTCGACGGCGTCGTCCCGATGGGCTCGACCGGCGAGTCCGCGACGGTCAGCCACGACGAGCACGTGGAGGTCGTCGAGGCCGTCGCCGACGCCGTCGACGACGTCCCGGTAATTGCCGGCGCCGGCTCCAACAACACCCGGGAGGCAGTCTCGCTGGCCGAGCGCTCCGTCGACGCGGGCGCCGACGCCCTGCTGCTCATCTCCCCGTACTACAACAAGCCCGAACTGGCGGGCTTCGTCGAGCACTACGAGACTATCGCCGACGCGGTCGACGTGCCCCAGATCGTCTACAACGTCCCCTCGCGGACGGGACGCTCGATCCCCGTCGACGCGACCGTCGAACTGGCGTCCCATCCCAACATCCAGGGCTACAAGGCCGCCAGCGGCGACCTGAACCTGGTCTCCGAACTCGTCGAGCGCACGCGCGGGGAAACCTTCGACGTGCTGTCGGGCAACGACGGCGAGACCCTCCCGATCCTCTCGATCGGCGGCACCGGCTGTATCAGCGTCGCCGCGAACGTCGAAGCCCCGCGCATGAGCGACCTGATCTGGCGTGCACGCGAGGGCGAGTACGACCGCGCTCGCGAGATCCACCACGAACTCGGGCCCCTCTTCCGGACGCTCTTCGTCGAGACGAACCCGATCCCGGTCAAGGCGGCCCTCGACATCCGCGGCCACATGCCGAGTCACGTCCGCTCACCGCTAACGCAGCTCGGGGACGAGAACCGGGAGCTCCTCAGAGGTATCCTGACGGACCTCGAGGACGCGGCGGAGGCACGATGAGTTCGGGCGGAAACAGTGTCACCGTCGCCGTCAACGGCGTCGCCGGGAGAATGGGCCGGACGCTCGTGGAGACGGCCGCCGACAGGGCGGACGTGACGGTGACGGTCGGCGTCGACGTCGACGCGGACGCCGACGTGGGCGTTCCCGTCTACGAACCGGACGCGGCCGCGAGCGCCTTCGCCGACCACGAGCCCGACGTCGTCGTCGACTTCACGGTTCCCGAGGCGACGCTCGACCTCGTCGAGGCCTGCGAGGAGGCCGGCGTCCCGCTCGTGATCGGAACGACGGGCTTCGACGAGGCCGGGATCGAGCGCCTCGAGACTGCCAGCGAGCGCGTTCCGGTCCTGAAGGCGACGAACTTCTCGCGGGGCATCCAGGCGTTCCTCCGCGCCCTCGAACCCGCCCTGGAGACCCTCGCGGACTACGACGTCGAACTGGCCGAGACCCACCACAACGCCAAGATCGACGCGCCGAGCGGGACCGCGAACACCATCCTCGAGGCGATCCAGGAGCAGCGGGACCTCGATCCGGTCTACGGCCGGGAGGGCGTCCAGCCACGAGAGGACGACGAGATCGGCGTCCTCGTGAGTCGCCTCGGTGACGTCCGCGGGGAGCACGAGGTGCGTCTGGGTGACAACGACGAGGTGCTGACGCTGGCCCACCGCGCCGAGGACCGCGCCGTCTTTGCGGCGGGAGCTCTCGATGCAGCCGCCTGGCTCGCGACCCAAAACCCCGGGTGGTATACCTTCGGGGACGCAATCGACGCCACATGACGCTGGAGAGCGAAATCGAGGGGCTCTGGGAGCGCTACCAGGACGGTCTCGCGGCGGCGGACGCGGAGCCACAGGACGACAGGCTCATCGAGGAGTTCCTGACGGCCCTGGAGGCCGGCGAAATCAGGGCAGCCGAGACGGTCGACGGCGAGTGGGAAGCCAACGCCTGGGTCAAGCAGGGCATCCTCTGTACCTTCGGCCTCCGCGAGATCACCGCCCACGAGTACGGCGACGTGACGTACAACGACGTAATGGGGCTGCTGGAGACCGACGACCTCGGCGAGCGCGGGACGCGCAACACGCCGAACGGGACCGTCGTCCGGCGCGGTGCCCACCTCGGCAGCGACGTCATCATGATGAGCCCCTCGTTCGTCAACGTCGGCGCGCACGTCGGCGACGGGACGCTCGTCGATTCCTGTGACACCGTCGGCTCCTGCGCCCAGATCGGCGAGAACGTCAAACTGGGCGCCAACACGCTGATCGGTGGCGTCCTCGAACCGGTCGAGGGCGCCCCGGTCGTCGTCGAGGACGACGTCTCGCTCGGCGCCGGCTGTCGGGTCACCTCCGGGTTCGTCGTCGGTGAGGGCTCGGTCGTCGGCGAGAACACGCTCCTCACCCCGCGTATTCCGGTCTACGACCTCGTCGAGGAGGAAATCGTCTACGGGCACCTGCCCCCCGAGCGCCGGGCATTCACCCGCTACGTCGACTCCTCGGTCGGCGACCACGACCTCTTCGAGGGCGGCGCGTACAAGCCCGCCGTCGTCGCGACACACGTCGAGGAGGAGACGCTGGAGGCGACCGAGCGCGAGGACGCGCTGCGGGAGTAGCGCCCACGCATCGTCCGCTGCTTGAGTGAACGCCCCGGGGGCGACAGTTTATGTGTGAACCCACACGTACACAGACGCATGGGGACGAAGACGATCTCGCTTGCCGACGACGCCTACGAGAAGCTCAAGCGGCACAAACGGGAAGACGAGAGCTTCAGTGACGTCGTCCGCCGGCTGACCGGGGGCGTCGAACTGTCCGAGTACTACGGGCGACTGGACGAGGAGACGGTGACGCAGATCGAGCAGGCGATCGACACGCGGCGCGAGCGTCGGTCCGACACCCATCGGAAACGCGTCGAGGACGTCGCCGATCGACTCGGCGAATGATTCTCGACTCCAGTTTTCTCGTCGACGTTCTTCGTGGAGAGGCCACCGTCCGAGAGCGGGTCGAACGGGTCGACGAACGCGGGACGCCAGCGGTGAGCACAATCACGGTGATGGAACTCGCCGAAGGGGTCCACCTCTCGGACGCATCCGAGTCGGAACGCGAGGCCGTCGAGCGTTTGCTCACGGACCTCACGGAGCTCCCGTTCGATCGGCAGTGCGCACTCCGGGCCGGCAGGATCAACGCGAACCTGGTAGCTGCTGGGGAACCGATCGACGAGACCGACGTGATGATCGGGGCCACGGCCCTGGTATATGGCCATCCCGTCGTGACGCGGGATCGCTCACACTTCGACCGAATCGACGACCTGGACGTCCTCTCGTACTGACGGGCGTTCTCGGGTTTCTCCGGACCTGCACCTGGAGTTTCCGGGTATCTAATGGCTCGGGAAACGGAATTCTTGTTAGTCCCGGGCTTCCACCAGATGGTAATGACCGACTCGCCGCCGGTGCGCCGCCTCGCGGACTGGGATCACGACCGGCTAGAGCGCCTCGCCGAGACCCACGACACTCCACTCTACGTCCTGGACGAGGCCCGCGTCCGCGAGAACTACCGGCGCTTCGCGGCCGCCTTCCCCGACGCCCACGTGATGTACGCCGCGAAGGCCCACACCGGCCGGGCCGTCCTCGAGGCCGTCCTCGACGCGGGCGGCGACATCGAGTGCGCGGCGTGGGGCGAACTCCAGCGGGCCATCGACGCCGGCGCGGACCCGGACACGCTCCAGTACACGGCCGTCAATCCCCCGGACCGCGACCTGGACTACGCGGTCGACCTGGCGGCGGATCACCCGGGCCTGACCATCACCGCCGGGGCGCGCGACACCTTCGATCGCCTCGAATCGCGCGGGTACGACGGTCGCGTCGCGATCCGGGTGAACCCCGGCATCGGGACGGGCCACCACGAGAAGGTCGCGACCGGCAAGGACGCGAAGTTCGGCATCCCGGCGAGCCAGGTGACCGAGGTTGCGCGCGACGTGGCCGACCGGTTCGACCTCGTTGGAATTCACGCCCACGTGGGCAGCGGCGTGCTGAGCGAGGACCTCGCCGACCACACGCGGGCCATCGCGACCGTCGCCGACCTGGCCCGGGACGTGATCGACGCGGTCGGCAGCCTCGAGTTCGTCGACGTCGGCGGCGGCTTCGGCGTTCCCTACCGCGAGGACGAGCCACCGCTGGACCTGACCGAGGTCGGCGAGCGCGTCCGCGAGGCCGTCGGCGACCTGGACGCCCAGCTGAAGCTCGAACCCGGTCGGTACGTCGTCGCGGACGCCGAACTCATCCTCTCCGAGGTCAACACCCGGAAGGAGACGCCCGAGTCGACGGTGATCGGCGTCGACGCGTCGCTGGCGACGCTCATCCGGCCCGCGATGTTCGGCTCGTACCATCCGATCCGGAACGTCTCGGCGCCCGGGCGGGACGCGGAACCGGTCTCGATCGGGGGTCCGTGCTGTACCAGCGCCGACGTCTTCTGTACCGACCGCCCCGTCGCCCGTCCGGAGCGCGGCGACCTGCTCGCCATCGGCAACGCTGGGGCCTACGGTTACGAACTCGCCAACCAGTTCCACTCCCAGCCCCGACCCGCGGAAGTCGCCATCGACGGCGACGAGGAACGAGTCGTCCGGAGACGGGAGACGCTCGCCGACGTGACGCGCGTGGAACGCGAGGCCGGCGACGGACCGGAGTCGGCGGAGCGGGAGTGAGATGACCGTCGACGTCGCGGACTTCCATCGCGAGGCCGTCGACACCCCGTCCCACGAGGGCGTCGACGCGATGCGGGACCTGCTCGTCGAGACGCTGGACGGGGCGGGCGTCGCCGCGACCGTCGACGACCTGGGGAACGTCGTCGCCGCGCGCGGTCCCCCGACGGACGAGGCCGACTGGCACTTCGTCCTGAACACACACGTGGACACGGTTCCGCCACACGTCCCGTACCAGCGCGACGGGGACCTGGTCCGGGGCCGGGGCGCCTGCGACGCGAAGGGGCCCCTGGCGGCGATGGTCGGCGCCTTCCTCGACGCCGACCCGGGGGCCGGCCGGGTGACGCTCGCGGTCACGCCCGACGAGGAGACGACCCAGACCGGCGCGGCCCACCTGGCCGACCGACTCACGGCGGACGGGTACGTCGTCGGCGAACCGACGGGCCTGGACGTGTGCACGGCCGCCCGCGGCCAGTTCGAGGGGACGGTGACCATCTCCGGCGAGAGTGGACACGCGGCGAGTCCCGATAGCGGAGCAAACGCTATCGTGGCCGCGGAAAGCGTCCTCACTGGAATGGCGACCTACGACGCGGAGCGTGGCCCGGGCGAGCACGAGGCTCTCGGTGAGCCCCTGCTCACGCCGACGATGATCGAGGGTGGCGAGGCGACGAACCAGATTCCGGCCGAGTGCCGGCTCACCTTCGACCGCCGGAGCGTCCCGCCGGAGACGAGCGCGGCGTTTCCGGCAGCCCTGGAAGCCCACCTCCGCCCGCTCCTGCCGGACGGCGTTTCGCTCTCCGTCGACCTGATCCGGCCGGACACGCCGTTCCCCGAGGCGTTCGCCACCGATCCCGACGCGGACCTCGTGGCTGCCATTCGACGGGCAGGTGGGGGCGACGTGCGCCCCTTCGGCGCGGCGACCGAGGCGTCGCACTTCGCGGCCGACGCGCCGACGGTCGTCTTCGGACCGGGCGTCCTCGCAGACGAGGACGGCCCGGTGGCCCACGCCGAACGGGAGTACGTCGACCTGGCGCAGGTCCGGCGAGCCCGAGACGTGCTCGTTGCCCTCCTCGAAACCGGTCCGCGGTGAGAGGCGCCCGGGAGCGTTGCACCGGGATTTCGCTCAGCGGTTCTCGTCGACCAGCTCGGCGGCGAGGCCGATGTACGTCTCCGGCGTCAAAGCCGCAAGTTCCTCGCGGACGGACTCGTCGACGTCGAGGTCCGCGAAGAGGTCACGAAAGTCCTCGAGGGTCGCGCGTTCGCCACGGGAGAGGTCCTTGACGCGCTCGTAGGCGTCGGTGTGGCCCTCCCGGCGGAGGATGGTCTGGACGGCCTCGCCGATGACCTCGGGGTTGGCCGCGAGGTCGTCGGCCATGACCTGCTCGTTGGGGACGACCGTCGAGAGGCCCGCCTCTGCCTTCTCGTAGCCGATCAGGCAGTGGGCGAAGGCGGGGCCGACGTTGCGCTTGACCGTCGAGTCCGAGAGGTCGCGCTGGAGGCGAGAGGTCGTGACGTAGTTCGCGAGGAAGTCGAGGTCGGCGTTGGCCTTCGAGAGGTTCCCCTCGCTGTTCTCGAAGTCGATCGGGTTGACCTTGTGGGGCATGGTCGAGGATCCCGTCTCGCCCGCGACGGCCTCCTGGCCGAGGTAGCGCTGGGAGACGTACAGCCAGGCGTCGCGGTCCAGGTCGAGCAGGACGTTGTTCGCACCCCGGACTGCGGCGAGCAGATCAGCCAGGTCGTCACACGGGTTGACCTGCGTCGTGAGCGGTTCGTGGTCGAGGCCGAGCGAGTAGACGAACTCCGTCGCGAAGGCCGGCCAGTCGACGTCCGGGTAGGCGGCGACGTGGGCGGCGTAGGTCCCGCTCGCGCCGGCGAGCTTGCCGGACAGGTCGTCGGCCGCGGCTTCGACGCGCCCGATGGCGCGGCCCAGGCGCGACGCGTAGACGGCCATCTCCTTGCCGAAGGTCGTCGGCGTCGCGGGCTGGCCGTGCGTCCGCGCGAGCATGGGAAGGTCGCGGTGCGTCTGGGCGAGGTCGGTCAGTTCGTCGCGGACCGTCTGGAGTCGTGGGACCAGCACCTCGGTCACGGCGTCCCCCCAGCACAGGCGGTAGGCCAGGTTGTTGACGTCCTCGCTGGTCAGGCCGAAGTGGATCCACTGATCGATCTCGAGGTCCGGCGGGCGCCGGAGGCGCAGGAAGTACTCGATGGCCTTGACGTCGTGGTTCGTGGCGGGGTAGCCACCGTAGCCCTCGGTCTCGAGTTGCTTGACGACGGCCGCGTCCTCGCCGTCGAAGTCTTCGTAGAGTTCGCGGAGGGAGCGCCGAGCCTCGCCGTCCAGCGTTACCGGCGTCGCCTCGAGGTCGGCGAGCGCCAGGAGGTACTCCACCTCGACTTCGAGGCGGGCGCGCATCAGCGCCTGCTCGCTGGCGTAGGGCGCCAGGGCCGCAGTGTACCGTGCGTAGCGACCGTCCAGCGGCGAGATGGCGGCGAGAGCGCGGTCTGTCATGGGGGACAGTCCTCGGGAGCGGCGAAAAAGCCTGCCGGTCTTTCGTGTCAGTCCGGGTCGACCGGGTCGGTCTGGCCGTCACCGTCCGGGTTCTCGCGATCAGCCGTCACTCCCTCGCCCGTCGGACGCCGTCCGATCCGGTGATAGAACGACTCGTACCGCGAGACCTTCCGGAGGAGCACGAGCAGGAGCACGCCGTCGAACGCGACCACGAAGGCGACGAAGGTCACCTGCGTGAAGGGCACGTAGCTGACGACGGTGTTGTAGAAGGCGTGTGCGAGCGCCGCGAGCAGGAGGCCCTTGACCACGATCGGCCCCCGCCTCGCGGGATTGAACTTCGCCAGCCCGAGGTAGTAACCGGCCAGCGCCGAGAACAGGACGTGGCCGGGACCGACGAAGAAGCGGCCGACGGCCGTCTGCGTGGCCGACCAGAACTGAACGGCCGTCCCGGCCTGCTGGGCCGTGAGGTAGGCGTCGAGGATGTAGTTGAGGTTCTCGATGGCGGCGAAGCCGAGGCCGGCGACCGCGCCGTAGACCACGCCGTCGACGACGGTCCCGAAGGTCGGCTGGTCGAAGGCGTGCAGGCGGACCGCGAGCCACTTGACCGACTCCTCGATCGGACCGACGACCACGAAGAAGAAGACCGCCAGGCCGAGGGGGCCGAGGGCGTCGAAGGGGGCGCGCAAGAGGGTGTTCACCACCGCCGCGAAGGTGGCAAAGAGGACCGAGAGGAGGAAGGTGACGGCGAGGGGTTCGAGTGGCTCGCGCTGGGTCGGGTCGCCAATCCAGAGGTACCCCATGAGGACCAGCGCGGGCGCGATGGACAGGAGCGCCAGGAGTCCGAGGTAGGGCTGGTCGGCGACGATCGGGACCGCGAGGCCGAACAGGCCGAGAAAGAGGACGGCTGCGAGCGCCACGATGGCACTGGAGCGGGCCTGCCGAAGCCCGCCGTAGAGTGCGACCGACAGGGCGTCGACCACGCTTCGCACCTCCCAGGTCGCGACGTCGTAGAGGTCAGCCTGGCCCAAAAAGGCCGCCTGGACGGGGTCGGTCGGCTCGGCCGCCGCTGCGTCGTCGGCCGGGCCGTCTTCCTCCTCGGACGACCGATCGGCGTCGTCTGACTGTCCCGGGTCTGCCGCCTCGTCCATGGAGGGCGTTCGACCGGCCGGGCCAAGTTGGTTTCCCCGGTCGTCGGTTCCCGGGACGTCGCGCTCTCCAGCCCCGGCGGGACTCCCGTCGAGTCGCAACGCATTTGCGACCGCCACGCGGGTCTCCTCACATGAAACTCGCCGGCATGGCCTCGAACCGCGGGCGGAACCTCGTGAACGTCGCGGACCGGGCGCCGGGTGGCGCCTCTTTCAGCGTGATCCTGACGAACGACGCCGACGCGCCGGTCCTGGAGACGGCGGCGGACCGCGGCATTCCCACGGAGGCGGTCCCGCGAGAAGAGGGTGAATCGCGGCGCGACCACGAGCGTCGCGTCCTCGACGCCCTGGCCGACTACGAGTTCGACCTCGTGTGTCTGGACGGCTACATGCGCATCCTCTCGGACACCTTCCTCGAGGTGGCCCCGACGACCCTGAACGTCCACCCATCCCTCCTGCCGTCGTTCCCGGGCACGGACGCGTGGGGCGACGCCCTCGAGGCGGGCGTCAGCGTCACCGGCTGTACGGTCCACGTCGTCACCGACGCCACCGACGACGACGGAAACGTGGTCGAGGAGCGCGTCGACGCCGGCCCCGTCGTCACCCAGGAACCGATCCCGGTCTACGAGGGCGACGACGCCGACGCGCTCGCCGACCGCGTCCTCTACGAGGGCGAGTTCCGGGCCTATCCGCGCGCTGTCAAGTGGTTCGCGGATGGGAACGTGGCGGTCGATGTGGACGCGGAAACCGTGACCGTCGAGGCCGACGAGGCCGGCACCTTCCCCGCCCGCCGCGTCACGTCGGGGGACCGCGCGGCCGACCTTCGCTACGGCGAGAACCCCCACCAGGACGCCGCGCTGTACGCCGACTACGCCGTGAGCGAGGCCAGCGTCGTCCACGCCGACCAGCTCAACGAGGGCGCCAAGGCCCTCTCGTACAACAACTACAACGACGCCGACGGGGCCCTGAATCTCATCAAGGAGTTCGACGAGCCCGCAGCCGCGGTCATCAAGCACACCAACCCTGCGGGCTGTGCGACCGCAGACTCGCTGGCCGACGCCTACGACCGCGCGCTCCGGACCGACCCGATGAGCGCCTTCGGTGGCATCGTCGCTCTGAACCGCACCTGCGACGAGGCGACGGCCGAGCAGATCGTCGATTCGTTCAAGGAAGTCGTCGTCGCGCCCGACTACACCGACGACGCCCTGGAGGTGCTGTTCACGAAGGACAATCTGCGCGTGCTCGACGTGGGTAGCGAGGCGCGGAGCGCCTCGGATGCGAGCGGCGAACAGCCGCGAGCGCTGGGCGAGCGCACCGCGACGCTCACCGAGAAACCGCTCGTCGGCGGCCGCCTCGTCCAGGAGCGCGACCTGCAGACCCTCTCGGCCGACGACCTGGAGGTCGTCACCGAGCGCGAGCCGACGGATGCACAGGTCGAGTCGATGCTCTTCGGCTGGCACACGCTCAAGCACGTCAAGTCCAACGGCATCCTCTTCGCACAGGGGACGGAGACGGTCGGCATCGGCATGGGCCAGGTCTCGCGGGTCGACGCCGTGCGCCTCGCGGCGATGAAGGCAGATGAACACGCCGAGGGGAAGGACGCCGAGGGCGCGGTGATGGCCTCGGACGCCTTCTTCCCGTTCCCGGACGGCATCGAACACGCCGCCGAGGCCGGCATCGAGGCCGTCATCCAGCCCGGCGGGTCGCAGAACGACGACGCGGTGATCGAGGCTGCGGACGACCACGGCATGGCGATGGCGTTCACCGGGACGCGCTCGTTCCGGCACGACTGACCTCCCGTCCGGGAACGTCGCGTGCGCCGGTGCGAGCGAGACACCCTTATAAGTCGACCCGCCCTGGCCCCGCCCATGGATACCCGCCTGCGGTACGCCGCGGAGATCGTCGGCGTCGCGCTCGGTGCCGCGCTCGTCGCACTCGTCGGATTTCAGGTCCCTGTCGCCTCGGCGGTCCGGACCGGCCTGCTCGGCGGGGCCGTCGCTCTCGCCGTGGTTGCCCTCGACGCGCGTCGGCCCGACCGCGAGTGAGAAGTGCGCCGCTGGCCACCGGACCGAAACCGCCACGTGGCTGGCACCGGAAGCCGCGGCTATGACTACGGAGGGAGACGGGGACGAACTGACCGCTCTCGGCGAGCGCGAAGGGTGGCAGGTCGAGGGCCAGGCCGCTCGCGTCCACTACAGCGGCGAGGGGGACCGGTACAGCGTCGAGTACTACGATCCGAGCGGGTGCGTCGTCTACTGGAAGGTCCCGCCGGGCGACGGCGGCGGGACGGCGGTGCCGGTGGGCCGCTCGACCGTCCCGACGCCGCTCCGGGAACGCATCCGCGAGGACCTCCGCGTGGCCGGGATCGACCCCGAAGTCGAGCGGCGGACGCTCTGACGCAACCGAATGGCTAATGGCCGGGGCACCGGATCGAACAGGCATGGAGTACCACGAGGCGGCGAACACGCTGTTCGACCTCCGGCGGTACGCCACGCGGCCGGGGACCGACGCCACGGCCGCGCTGCTCTCGCACCTGGACGACCCGCAGGAAGACTTCCACTGCGTCCAGGTCGCCGGATCGAACGGGAAGGGCTCGACGGCCCGGATGCTCGCCTCGGTTCTCGCGGAGGCCGGCCTGTCGGTCGGCCTCTACACCTCCCCACACCTCGATTACGTCGGCGAGCGGATCCGCGTCGACGGCCGCCCGCTGTCGAAGGCCGCGCTCACCGCCTTCGTCGAGACGGTCGAACCGTACCTGACCGAGACCGCCGCCGACGGCGCGTCCCCGACCTTCTTCGAGACGCTGACGGGCCTGGCCTGCTGGGAGTTCGGCCGCCAGGACGTCGACGTCGCCGTGCTGGAGGTGGGCATCGGCGGCGCCCAGGACGCCACGAGCGCCGTCGACCCCGTCGCCAGTGCGGTCACGAGCGTCACCCTCGAACACACGGCCGTCCTCGGCGACACCGTCGCCGAGATCGCACGCGACAAGGCCCAGGTCGCGCCCGCCGACCGGCCGCTGGTCACCGCCGCGACCGGTTCGGCACTCGACGCGATCGGGGAGACGGTCGGCCAGCCGCTGGTGGTCGGTGGCGCCGGCCCGAGCCTCGCGGCCGACGCAGCGAACGGCGACCGCGGGACCGCCGACCCCGACGTGAGGGTAGAGTACGGCGGCCGCGACGGCCTGGAAGGGATCGTCCACGTCGCCGGGCCGGACTGGGACGTCTCGACGCACCTCCCCCTGCTCGGCGCACACCAGGCCCGGAACGCGGGCGTCGCCGCGGCGCTCGCCCAGCAACTCGCCGACGCGGGTATTGCCGACGTGGGAACCGAGGACCTCGCGCGCGGGCTGCGCAACGCCCACTGGCCGGGGCGCTTCGAGGTCATGGGCCGGGAGCCGCTAGTGGTCCTCGACGGCGCACACAATCCCGGCGGGTGTGCGGCCGTGGCGGAGACGCTCGAGACCTTCGAGTACGACGACCTGCACCTCGTCGTCGGCGCGATGGCCGACAAGGACCTCCGCGGCATGGCCCGGGCGCTCTCGGTGGCGGACCGCGTGATCGCCTGCGAACCCGACCGCGCTCGCGCCGAGGAGAAAGACGCCATCGCGCGGGCCTTCGAGACGGAGACGGACGCCACCGTCGAGACGCGGGCGGCCGTGCGGGACGCGCTCGAAGACGCGCTCGACGCGGCCGGTCCCGACGACTGCGTCCTCGTCGTCGGATCGCTGTACGCCGTCGCGGAGGCCCGGACCCGCTGGACGCGCACCCAGACGCCGACGATCGTCGACGCCATCGACGAGGCGAGCGAGACTCTCGCGCGCGCGGACGTGACCGACGCCGGCACCTGGCGGATGCGCGGCAAGGCCGTCCACCGCGTGCTCAAGACTCGCGTCAGGCCCCGCCAGGCCCAGTACCTGAAGGAGGAACTGCTCTCGCTGGGCGGGGAGTGTGCCGTCTCGGGCGTCGACGCGGCAGACGAGGAGCCCGTCCCCGTCGTCACGATGGCGACGATGGCCCAGTACAAGCGCCTGATCGAGAAACTGGCAGGCCAGCCCTACGGCCTGGCCCCGCTCGGCGAGGAGATCCGGGAGACGCTCGGCATCGGCAGCGGGCCGACCGGTTCCGACGAGGGGGACTACCCCTGGGCGGGCGACCGGACCGCCGTCATGGGCATCCTCAACGTCACGCCCGATAGCTTCCACGACGGCGGAGAGTTCGCCGCCGCCGACGACGCCGTGGCCCGCGCGAGGGAGATGGCCGAGGCGGGCGCGGACGTGATCGACGTCGGCGGCGAGTCGACCCGCCCCGGCGCCGACCCCGTGCCGGTCGAGGCGGAGATCGAGCGCGTCGTCCCGGTGATCGAGGCCATCGCGGACCTCGACGTCCGCGTCTCGATCGACACCCGCAAGGCGACCGTCGCGCGGGCGGCCCTCGAGGCCGGTGCCGACCTGCTCAACGACGTGTCGGGCCTGGCAGACCCCGAGATGCGCCTCGTCGCCGCGGCGTTCGACGTGCCCGTCGTCGTGATGCACTCCATCGACGCGCCGGTCGATCCCGACCGGGACGTCCACTACGACGACGTGGTCGACGACGTGATCGCCGACCTGACCGAGCGCGTGCTGCTCGCCGAGAAGGCGGGGCTGGAGCGCTCGCAGATCATCGTCGACCCCGGCCTGGGCTTCGGCAAGAGCGCCGCCGAGAGCCTCGAACTGCTCGACCGTGCCGGCGAACTGCGGGCGCTGGGCTGTCCGATCCTGATCGGGCACTCCCACAAGTCGATGTTCGCGCCCGTCGAGCGCGAGGACGGGGACCGCCGCGAGGCGACCGTCGCGGGGACGGCACTGGCGGCGGAGCGCGGTGCCGACGTCGTCCGGGTCCACGACGTCGCCGCGAACCGGGCGGCCGTCGACGTGGTCCACGCAGCCACGGGCGACGAGTCCCTCGACGGCGAGGGCTAGAGCCAGCCGTACTCCGACCGGAGTTCGTCGTAGATCGCCTCGTAGTCCCGGATCACCTCGTCGTGGTCGTAGCGTTCCCACTCCTCGTCGACGCTCAGGCGCTCGAAGTCGCCGGCCTCGGCGATGGCGTCGGCCATCTCCTGGGGGTCGGTGACCCGGAAGCTACGCTCGTAGTTTTCGACCAGTTCGTGGGCGGCGGAGCGCTCCTGGTACTCGACGATGCCGACGCACCCACAGGCGAGCGCCCAGAGGAGTTCGAGGGGGAACTGCTCGCGGTAGGCCGTCTGCACGAAGGCGTGGGCGCCGCGGTAGACGGCGATGCGTTCCTCGCGGTCGCACGCGCCAGCGAAGGTCACGCGATCGTCGATGCGCAAGTCGCGGGCCTGGCGCTCGTAGTCGGCGCGGTTGGGGCCGTCGCCGACGATCGTCGCGCTCCAGCCACGATCGCGAAGTTCCGCCAGTCCCAGGAGGAGGTCCTCGACGTTGGCGCTATCGTCGAGCGGGTGGGCGAAGGCCACCTCGACCTCGTCGTCGGGGTCGGTCCTCTCGATGGCGTCGAAGTCGATGCTCTCGGGGATCGCCCGGACGTCGTCGCCGTCCGCGCCGAGTTCGCGCACCTCCGTCCGGACCATCTCGGAGGGCGTCACGACGACTGCGGGCTCCGTAGCGGCCCAGCGGGTGAACCGGGCGTCGGGGTCCAGCCCCTCGTCGCCGAACCACTCGACGGCGAGGGGTGCCTGGGCGAGCGTCCCGCCGGTGCTTGCAGCGACGACCTGCTCGGCCGGCGACGGCCTGGCGTGGACGACGGCCGGGCGGTGGCGGGCCAGGAGGAGGGGGACGCGCGCACAGAACGAGGTGAGTGCAGGACCGAGCGTGACGCCGCGGTAGGTCACGCCATCTGCCTCGCGGACCGAGGACTCGCCGTCCCACCACTGGGCGCAGAAGACGGTGACGTCGTGGCCCGCGTCGGCGAGCGTCCGGGCGAGCCGATCGAAGCGGCGATTGCCCCGGGTGTCGCGGTGGTGGACCGTCTCCATCGCGACCAGGGCGACGCGCATGTGCCGGCCGACGACGGGGGGCGCAAAAAATCCCCCCTATCCGGCACAAACTGGGCCGAGGGCGTCACCCCGGATCGCCCCCGCCCCGGACGCCACACAAACCATTTGGGTCCCAGGGCCGTCTCCCCGCGGGTGTACGAGTACGACTTGGAGCGGTACCTCACCGTCCGCCAGGCCTACGGCGCCACGCTCGGCGCGCCGGACGACCTGGCCTTCCTCTACGACGCGACCGGCGTCGGTCAGGTCTGGACGCTGTCCGAGCCGGGCGCCTGGCCCGAACAGCGCACGTTCTTCGACGAGCCGGTCTCCTTCGTCGACGCCTCGCCCACGCGCGAGGAGTGGGTCTTCGGCATGGACGACGGCGGGAACGAGCGCCTGCAGTTCTTCCGCCTCGACGCCACCGACGGTCGGATCGTTCCGCTGACCGACCGGCCAGAGTCGAAGCACCGCTGGGGCGGCTGGGACGGCGACGGCGACCGGTTCGCCTTCGCCGCGAACCGTCGGGACGAGTCGGTCTTCGACGTGTACGTCCAGGGGCGCGACGAGCGCGGCGAGGCGGCCGAGCTGGTCCACGAGGGGGACGGCTGGCTCTCGCTCGGTGGCTGGAGCCCCGACGACGACCGCCTGATCGTCGTCGAGTCGCGGAGCAGCTTCGACCAGGACGTGTCCGTCCTCGACCTGGCGACCGGCGAGCGCCGCGAACTGACGCCATCGGACGAGGAGGTGAGGTACGGGAGCGTCCAGTGGGGGCCCGAGGGCGAGGCGCTGTACTGCGTCACCGACCGCGGCGCCGACACGCAGTACCTGGCCCGACTCGACGCCGAGACGGGCGACCTGTCGGCAGTTGCCGACGGCGGGGACTGGTCCATCGACGGCCTCGCCCTCCACGAGGAGACGGGGCTGCTCGTCTACTCGCGCAACGTCGAGGGCTACACGGAGCTGACGCTCGGCGAACTGACGGGGCCGACCGACCTCGACCGGCTCCCGATGCCAGGGCTCCCCGGGGGCATCGCCGGCGGCGTCAGTTTCGGCCCCGACGGCGAGCGATTCGCCCTCTCTGCAGCCGGCCGGACGCACAATACGAACGTCGCCGTGGTCGACGTCGAGGCGCTACGCGAGGGCGAGACGGCCGACGAGCGCGTCGGCGGGCCGGCGGTAACTGCCGGTGCGGTGGCCACCGAGCCCGTCGAGCGGGGCGCGACCCAGTGGACGCGCGCCTCGACTGCGGGCATTCCGCTGGAGACGATGGTCGAGCCCGAACTCGTGCGCTACGAGTCCTTCGACGGGCGGCAGATTCCGGGCTTCCTCTCCCTGCCCGACGGCGCCACGTCGGGCGAGACCCCTGTCGTGGTCGACGTCCACGGCGGCCCCGAGAGCCAGCGCCGCCCCTCCTTCTCGGGGCTGACGCAGTACCTCTGCTCGCGGGGCTACGCCGTCTTCGAGCCGAACGTGCGCGGCTCGACGGGCTACGGGCGGGCCTACACGCACCTCGACGACGTCGAGAAGCGCCCGGACGCCGTCCGCGACCTCGCGGCCGGCCACGAGTGGCTCGCGGCCCACGACGCCGTCGACCCGGATCGGATCGCCGTCATGGGTGGCTCCTACGGCGGGTTCATGGTGCTCGCGGCGCTCACGCGCCAGCCCGGGCGCTGGGCCGCCGGCGTCGACGTCGTCGGCATCGCGAACTTCGTCACCTTCCTGGAGAACACGGGGTCCTGGCGGCGCGAACTCCGCGAGGCCGAGTACGGGAGCCTGGCAGACGATCGGGAGCTCCTGGACGAACTCAGCCCGATCAACCACGTCGAAGCCATCGACGCGCCGCTGTTCGTCCTCCACGGCGCGAACGACCCGCGGGTGCCGGTCGGCGAGGCCGAACAGATCGCCGAGGGCGCCCGCGAGCAGGGCGTCCCCGTCGAGTTGCTGGTCTTCGAGGACGAGGGCCACGGCATCTCGAAACTGGACAACCGGATCGAGGCCTACACGCGCGTGGTTGGCTTCCTGAACGACCACGTCTGATCCGCACGCGGCTGCGTCCAGGAAGCGAGAATTGGATGGTACTCCCGTCGGGCGGTTTCGATGGCGTTACCGGCGACGAGAACACAAGGTGGGCTTTAATTGGCCAGGATTCGTGGGGGCTCTATGGGCATCGCGGAGCGGTCGCGGGCGCGAGTCGAGGACGTGCTCTCGGACCTCGAGGGGAGTTACGACTCCTTCCCCGTCAACCAGACGACGCTGACGTTGCCCGAGGAGCGCTACGAACGCGCCCGTCGGGAGTACGGCGAGGGCGCAGTCGACACCTACCTCAGAATCGCCAACGAGGACGGCGAGGTCCTGCACGTCACTGACGACGGGCAGGCTGGCCTCCCCGGGATCGTCGGCCAGTCGGACCACGCCGTCGAGCGCGACCTCGAGCGCCGGATGGAACGCCAGACCGGGGTCGAATGTTCCGTGGACGGCCTCGAGGAAGTCACCATCGCCGGTTTGGGCAACGCCGACGCGCCGGACGATCCGACCTACTACCGGCTGCTCGTCGTCTACGAGGCGAGTTACCAGTGCGGTGAACTCGCGGAGGGCGTCGAGTGGCAGGCCGGGACCGCCGAGCCACGACCCGCGTTCGTCTGACGCTAGTCGGGCAGGACGCCCGTCACCGAGGCGACCTCGCGAGCGGCGGCCTCGTTCATCCCGTCGCCGAGGATCGTGTAGCGATCGCGGATCTCGTGGGCGCTCGTCAGCGCCTCGATGACGGTCTCGCCGTCGACGCCGAGTTCCGCCGCCGTCGTCGGCGCGCCGATCGTCGCCAGCGAGTCGCGGACGTTGCGCCACTGGCCGCCCTCGCCGGTGTGGAGGTACTCCGTCATGATCGAGCCGACGCCGACCTGGTGGCCGTGCAGCGCTGCGTTCGGCACGAGCTGATCGAGCCGGTGTGAGAACAGGTGCTCGGCGCCGCTGGCCGGTCGCGAGGAGCCGGCGATGGACATCGCCACGCCCGAGGAGACCAGCGCCTTCGTGACGATCCAGGCCGACTCCTCCAGGCCCTCCTTGACGTACTCGGCGCGGTCCACGAGCATCTGGGCGGTCATCTGGGAGAGCGCGCCGGCGTACTCGGAGTACTCGACGTTCTTCAGCCGGTGGGCGAGTTGCCAGTCCCTGACGGCGGTGTAGTTGGAGATGATGTCGGCACAGCCGGCGGTCGTGAGCCGCCAGGGCGCGGCGGCGATGATGGCCGTGTCCGCGACGACGGCCATCGGCGGTTCCGCGGCGACGCTGTGCCGCGCGTCGCCGTCCGGCACCGACCCGCGCCCGGAGACGATGCCGTCGTGGCTCGCGGCGGTCGGGACGGAGACGAAGCCGCAGTTTCGCTCGTCGGCGGCCATCTTCGCGATGTCGATGGCCTTGCCGCCGCCGACGCCGACGAGGTAGCCGGGGTCGACGCGCTCTGCGGCGTCGAGGACCCGACTGACGGCGTCGAAACTCGCCTCGTCGACGACGATCGTCTCGGGCTCGGTGCCGAGCGTCGCGAGCTGGTCGACGACGGCGTCGCCGGCCACGTCGCCCGCCGTCGGGCTCGTGACCACCAGCGGGCGCCCGGAGATGTGGAGGTCTGCGACGGCGTCGGCCGTCTGCTCGATGACGCCGTGGCCGATCACGACGTTCCGGGGCAGCCGGATCCACGTCGACTTCTCGAACATACTCCCCGTCGCGGGGGCGGGGGCAAAACAGTTTGTCCTCGCGGCGCCCGCCGAGTCGCGAGCCGCGATCGCGGGCCGTCAGTCGTCGGCCTGTCCGTGGACGGTGCCGCCCGCGCCGCCGGCCCGGGGCTCTGCGGGATCCGGCAGTTCGCTCCGGACGTCGTCGCGCTCGCGGTCGGCGATGACCTCCGCGTAGGCGTCGGGCATGACCTTCGTGAACTGTTCGAGTTCGGCGTCCCAGTCGTCGAGCAGCTCCCGCGCGCGGTCGGAGTCGGTGTAGGTGGCGTGGTTCTCGACCAGACGGGTGACCATCGCGCGGTCGGCCTCGTCGAGGTCGTCGTAGAGGGTGACCATGCCCGTGTTGGCGCGCTCCGCGAAGTCGCCGTCGGGGTCGTAGACGTACGCGACGCCGCCGGACATCCCGGCGGCGAAGTTCTTGCCCGTCTCGCCCAGCACGACGATGGCGCCCCCGGTCATGTACTCGCAGCCGTGGTCGCCGACGGCCTCGACGACGCCCTTCACGCCGGAGTTGCGGACGGCGAAGCGCTCGCCGGCCACGCCGTTGACGTAGGCCTGTCCCTGGGTGGCGCCGTAGAGGGCGACGTTGCCGATGAGGACGTTCTCGTCGGCGTCGTAGGGTGCCTCGGGTGGCGTCCGGACGATCAGTTTCCCACCCGAGAGGCCCTTGCCGACGTAGTCGTTGGCGGCGCCGACGAGATCCATCGTGACGCCGTCCTGCAGGAAGGCCCCGAAGCTCTGGCCGGCGGTCCCCGACAGGCGCGCGGTGATGGTGTCCGCCGGGAGCCCGTCGGTGCCGTACTCGCGCGAGATGCGGTTCGAGAGGGTGGCGCCGACCGCGCGGTCTGCGTTGTCGACGTCCAGATCGACCGTCACGGGTTCGCCGCGCTCGATGGCGGCCTCGGCTTCCTCGAGGATGGCCCAGTCGAGTTGCTGGTCGACCTCGTGGGTCTGGGGCTGGGTCTTGTACCGATCGACGCCGTCGGGGCGGTCGGGTTCGGCGAGGACGCCAGAGAGGTCGACTTTCTTCGCCTTCGGGTTCTCGACGTCGGTCCGCTGGCGCAGTACGTCGACCTGGCCCACCATCTCGTCGACGGTCCGGAAGCCGAGTTCGGCCATGATCTCGCGGAGTTCCTCGGCCATGAACGTCATGTAGTTGATGACGTGCTGGGGCTCGCCGGGGAAGCGCTCGCGCAGCTTCTCGTTCTGGGTGGCGACGCCGACCGGACAGGTGTTCTCGTGGCACTGCCGGGCCATGACGCAGCCCGAGGTGACCATCGACGCGGTCCCGAAGGCGTAGCCCTCGGCGCCGAGTAGCGTCGCGATGGCCACGTCGCGACCAGTCATCAGCCCGCCGTCGGTCGTGACCTCGATGCGGTCGCGCAGGCCCGTCTCGGTGAGGAGCTGATTCGCCTCCGCGAGACCCAGTTCCCAGGGGACGCCCGCGTTCTTGATGGACGTCTTCGGACTCGCGCCGGTGCCGCCGGAGTCACCGGAGATGTGGACCTTGTCGGCGTTGGCCTTGGCGACGCCGGCGGCGATGATGCCGACGCCCGCCTCGGCGACGAGCTTGACGTTGACGTCGGCCGCCGGATTGCTCGCCTTGAGGTCGTGGATGAGCTGTTTGAGGTCCTCGATGGAGTAGATGTCGTGCAGCGGCGGGGGCGAGATGAGCCCGACGCCGGGCGTGGCGTAGCGGACGTGGGCGATCATCTCGTTGACCTTCTTGCCGGGCAGGTGACCACCCTCGCCTGGCTTGGAGCCCTGGGCCATCTTGATCTGGAGTTCCTCGGCGGCCGAGAGGTACGTGCTCGTGACGCCGAACCGCCCGGAGGCTACCTGCTTGGTGTGGCTGTCCTTCTCGGTCCCGAAGCGCTCTGGCGGCTCGCCGCCCTCCCCGGTGTTCGAGGCGGCGCCGAGTCTGTTCATCGCGATGGCGTTGTTCTCGTGCATCTCCGGGGAGAGCGATCCGAGGCTCATCGCGGCCGTCTCGAACCGTGTCACGATGTCTTCGACGGGTTCGACCTCGTCGAGTGGTACCGACTCACGGTCCTCGTCGGCGAACTCCAGGAGGCCGCGGAGGGTGTACTGCTCTTTCGTCTGGTCGTTGACGAGGTCGGCGTACTCCCGGTAGGTCTCGTAGTCCCCCTGCCGGACGGCCTGCTGGAGCGTGCCGACGGTCTCGGGGTTCCACTGGTGGTGGATGCCGCCCGAGCGGTTCTCGTACTCGCCCACGCGGTCCATGTCGGCGTCGTCGCTCCAGGCGACCTCGTGGCGGTCCGCGAGGTCGTCCTCGATCTCCTCGATGCCGACGCCCTCGGTGCGGTTCTCGGTCCCCTCGAAGTACTCGGCGACGAACTCCGAGGACAGGCCGACGGCCTCGAAGATCTGGGCCCCCTGGTAGCTCTCGACGGTCGAGATGCCCATCTTCGCCATCGTCTTCAGGAGGCCGTCCTCCACGGCGTTGACGTAGGCGTCGATGGCGACCCCCGGATCGGCGCCGTCGGGACCGGCGACGAGGTCCTCGATGGTCTGGTAGGCCAGGTAGGGGTTGATCGCGCCCGCGCCGTAGCCGACGAGGGTCGCGAAGTGGTGGACTGCACGCGGGTCTCCAGACTCCAGCACCAGCCCGACGTGGTTGCGCAGGCCGTTGCGGACGAGGTGGTGGTGGACGCCGCCGACCGCGAGGAGGCTCGGGATCGGAACGCGATCCGGGCCGGCGTCCCGGTCCGAGAGGACGATAACGTCGTTCTCCCGGGCCGCCTCGTCGACGGCCGCGCGGAGGGCCGCGACGGCCGACTCGAGGTCGGTCTCGTCGGGGTCGTAGGTGATGTCGACGACCGCCGACGCGAGGCCGTCGGCACCGTCGAGGTCCCGAATGCCCGCGAGTTCCTGATCGGTCAGGATCGGCGAGTCGAGCACGAGCTGGTTTGCGTGCTCGGGGGACTCGCCCAGGATGTTTTTCTGTTCCCCGAGGCGGGTCTCGAGGCTGGTGACCAGTTCCTCGCGGATGTAGTCGAGCGGCGGGTTCGAGACCTGGGCGAACAGCTGCTTGAAGTAGGTGAACAGGGGGCGGTTGAACTGCGAGAGGACCGACAGCGGCGTGTCGTCGCCCATCGAGCCGACTGGATCCTTGCCCTTCTCGGCCATCGGTTCGAGGAGGTGATCGACCTCGTCGTAGGTGTAGCCGTACATCGCCTGGTGGGCCCGGAGTTCGTCGACGGGCTCCTGGGTGGCGTTGTCGTCGCCGGGGGAGACGTCCGCCGTCCGGAGCTGGTGGTCGGCGACCCACTGTCCGTACTGCTCGTCGGCGAGATCGTCGAAGACCTCCGCGTCGGGGATGACGCGGCCCTCCTCGGGATCGGCGAGGAAACACTGGCCGGGCTGGAGGCGGCCGCGCTCGCGGATCTCGCTCTCGTCGTAGTCCAGCGCACCGGCCTCGGAGGACATGACGAGGCGGCCGTTCTCGAGGACGTCGTACCGGCAGGGGCGCAGGCCGTTGCGGTCGAGCACCGCGCCGACGCGCTCGCCGTCGGTCGCCGCGACGAGCGCCGGGCCGTCCCAGGGTTCGACGATCGAGGCGTGGTAGTCGTAGAAGTCCCGGCGGTCGCCCCGGACGTCGTTGTCCTCCCCGCGCCAGGCCTCCGGGATGAGCATCCGAAGTGCGTGAGGGAGGTCGCGCCCGCCAAGCATCAGGAGTTCGAGGGCGTTGTCGACGCTGGCCGTGTCGGACTGGTCGGGATCGTCGATGATCGGCTTGATCGTCTCGATGTCCTCGCCGAAGGCGGGGTGTTCGATGTCCGTCTCCCGGGCCCGCATCCAGTTGATGTTGCCCTGGATGGTGTTGAACTCGCCGTTGTGGATGATCCCCCGGTAGGGGTGGGCGAGGTGCCAGGCGCCCAGCGTGTTCGTCGAGAAGCGCGCGTGGACCATGGCGAAGGTCGAGCGCAGCCGCTCGTCGGTCAGTTCGGGGTAGTAGTCGGACACCTGATCGGCCGTCAGGAGTCCCTTGTAGACGACGGTCTTGCGATCGAGCGAGACGACGTAGAAGCGCTCGTGGCCCGCGGGCTCCTGGTCCTCGATCCGGTTTTCGAGGGCCCGCCGACCGACGTACAACTGTCGGTCGAAGTCCTCGCCGGTCTCGCCCGTCGCCGACGCGACGGCGACCTGGGCGACGTGCGGTTCGGACTCCAGGGCGGTTTGCCCCAGGCCGTCGTTGTTCGTCGGAACGTCCCGCCAGGCGAGTACTTCGAGGCCGGCCTCGGCCAGTTCGTCCTCGACGAGCCGCTGGAGGGACTCCCGAACGGCCGCGTCCTGCGGGAGGAACAGGGAGCCGACGGCGTACGCGCCGGGGGCCGGGAGGTCGGCGTCGAACTCGTCGTCGAAGAACTCGTGGGGGATCTGGAGCATGATGCCCGCCCCGTCGCCGGTGTTCTCCTCGGCACCGGTCGTGCCGCGGTGTTCGAGGCACTCGACCAGTTCGAGACCGTCCTCGACGACGGCGTGACTCTGGCCGTCTTCGAGGTCCATTACGACCCCGACGCCACAGTTCGATCGCGCGTCGGCGGAGTCTGCGAGCCCACCCTGGCTCGCGCTACCCGCGCCGAGACGTCGTTCGCTCATGGTACGCGGTGGCAAGGACCTCCGCAATAAGAGGTTTCTCCTGAAAGGGTCAGGGTGTGTTAAACTCAAATAAGGGAATATATATCGAATAAGTGTTGTACTAGGACGGGCGCGTCGGCGGAGGTCGACGGCACAGATTCGCTTCTACCAGCCCTACAGTGAGGAATAATCGTTATAGATGGGACCTTATACGTCCGAGGACCGATCGACAGAGAACCGGGACCGGGTCTGATTGCTCGAGGCGGTCGCCGAAAACGACGGTCGGCGGTCAGTAGCTCTTCGCGAAGTAGGCCGTCTCTTCGGCCGCCTCGCCACAGATCGCACAGTCCTCGTGGATCGGTTCCGCGTCGCGGTCCAGGGGGACCATGACGATCTCGGCGGCGATGGCGTCCTTGATCGGTTCCTCGCAGGCCTCGTCGCCACACCAGCCGGCCGTGACGTACCCGCCGTGCTGGCCGATGGTGCCGAGGATCTCCTCGCGGCTCTCGGCCTCGCGGATCTCGCCCTCCAGGGTCTCCTCGGCGCTGGCGTAGAGCTTGGCGAAGACGGTGTCGAGGTGGTCGTCGACGGTGTCACCGATCCCGGTCCGGTCGACGTGCTCGCTCTCGCCGTCGGGCCGGTGGACGAGCGTGGCACCACCCTCTTCGACCTCGTTGGGACCGACCTCTATCCGGAGGGGGACGCCCTTGAGCTCCCACTCGTTGTACTTGAAGCCGGGGTTGCGGTTCTCGCGGTCGTCGAGGTGGACGCGGTGGCCCGCTGCCTGGAGGTCGTCCCGGAGCTCCTCCGCGTAGTCGAGCACCTCGGGCTTGTTCTCGCCCTGCCAGATGGGGACGATCACGACCTGCTGGGGGGCGAGCGTCGGCGGGAGGACCAGCCCCTGGTCGTCCGAGTGGACCATGATGAGCGCGCCCATCGCGCGCCAGGAGAGTCCCCAGGAGGTCGTGTGGGCGACGTGTTCGTCCTCGTCGGCGTCGGCGTAGGTGAGGTCGAAGGCCTCCGCGAAGGAGGTCCCGAGGTAGTGGGAGGTCCCCCCCTGGACGGACTTGCCGTCGGGCATCAGGGCCTCGACGGTCGTCGTCGTGTGCGCGCCGGGGAACTTGTCGTGGTCGGGCTTGCGACCAATCATCGCCGGCAGCGCCATGACCTCCTCGTAGAGGCGCTCGTACTGCTCGAGGCGGGTCATCGTCTCGTCCCAGGCACCCTCCTCGTCGGCGTGGGCGGTGTGGCCCTCCTGCCAGAGGAACTCCTTCGTGCGGAAGAAGGGCTTGGTCTCGGTGGCCTCCCAGCGCACGACCGAGCACCACTGATTGAGGCGCAAGGGCAGGTCGCGGTGCGAGCGGACCCACTGCGCCATGTAGGGGGCGATGATTGACTCGCTCGTGGGGCGGACGGCCAGCCGCTCTTCGAGTTCGTCGTACCCGCCGTGGGTCACCCAGGCCACCTCCGGATCGAAGCCCTCGACGACGTCCTTCTCCTTCTCGAGGTAGCTCTCGGGGATGAACAGCGGGAAGTAGGCGTTCTGGGCCCCGGTGTCTTTGAACCACCCGTCGAGACGGTCCTGGATGCGCTCCCAGATGGCGTAGCCCCGCGGGCGCGTGACGATGAACCCGCCCATCGGCGCGTAGTCGGCGAGGCCGGCCTTCTGGACGAGTTCGGCGTACCACTCGCCCGTCTCGTGGGCCTTGGACTTCGTGATGCCGAGTTCCTGCTCGGCGTCCTCGTCGCTCATGTGGCCTCGTCCGGGGTCGAGGTACAAACAGACTGCGTTTGGTCGCGGCGGGGATGCTCAGCGCCTCGCCCACCCGACGACGAGTGCGACCGCCAGTCCGACGGCGAGCAGGCCCACTGCGACCGGGAGGACCCCGCCACCGCTGCCCCCATCCGCTGCGCCACCGTCGGCCCCGCTCCCGCCGTTAGATCCGCTCTCGCTGCTTCCATCGGACACGGCCCCCGTCTCCCTGAGCGGTTCGTATCCGACGTCGTAGGCCCGCCGGTCCCGGTCGAGCAGGTAGATCGGCCGGACGACGGGATCGACCGCACCTGTCCCGGCCGCCTCGTCCAGGGTGACCCGGAGCAGCGTGACCTCGCCCTCCACCGACTCGGGAATCTCGCGGACCTGGATCCGGAGACTCCCCTCCCGTGGGGCGATGTGGGCGCCGCCGCGGTGCTCGTCGACGTTCGGCAATTCCTCGTAGTCCGGGGTGGAATCGCCCAGCGAGTGCAGGTGGAGTTCGAACTCCCGGAGGCCGTCGTCCAGGTCGGACGCGACGACGTCGAAGCTGGCACCCCGATCGGGCTGGTTGTCGCTGGTGACGATCTCGACGTCGGCACTCGACCCCCGCGGAACGGTCTCGAACCGACTCCCCTGGGTGGCGGTGATGCGGTAGGAATCGCCGGTTGCGTTGGTCGCGTTCAGGACGTCGACGGAGAGGTCCGTCGTGCCCGTGGACCCGGCCAGAACGGCCACGCTCCCCACCGTCGGGCCGTCCTCGTCGGTCAGGTTGGCCCCGTCGACGTCCACGGTCGTGACGCGGCCGGCGTCGCTCGTGGTGACGTTCAGCGAGGCAGGTGACCCAGGACTCGTGACGTTCTCGACGGTCGCGGCGCTCGGATCGTCGATCGTCACCTCGTACGTGACGTTGGCGAGGCCGCCGTCGAGGTCGTCGAACCAGAGGTCGTAGTAGACGCGCTGGTCCGCCGCGACGACGGCGTCGTACGGATCGACCGTATCCGACTGGCCGAGTTTCACCCTGGCACCGGGCCGGTCCATCTCGACGTCGATCGCGGCACCGGTCGCCTCGACGACATCGTAGGCGGTACCGTCGTCTCCGGTCAGCGTCGGTGCGTCGATGGCCAGGTCGACCGCGCCGGGTTCGTCGCCGAGGATGTCGAACCTGGCGAGGGTCACCTCGCCCTCCACGTCGGCCTCGACGCCACTCGTGCGAATCAGCTGCTGTGCTCGATCGAAATTGCGGTATGACGTCCGCGTACTGCTCCCGTAGTCCGTCGTGGCCCACCTGGCGTAGGCTCGATCGACGTCGGAACTGACGACCGTGACGTTGAAGCGTTCGAGCCCCCGGTCCAGTCCCGTCGCGACCAGGGCCACGGTGGCGTTGTCGTCCTCCTGGATGGTCGCGTCCGCGGGTTCGAGGCGGAGCGTCACGCCATCCGTTCCCTGTGCTGCCGTGCCGCCGCTGGCGAGCAGGAGTCCCACCGCGAGCGCGCCAGCGATCAGCGTGCCGACGACCGTCCGCCGCATGTGAGCGCCTGGTCGCCAGCACACAATCAATGTAGCGGCCGGATCGACTCCCGAATCCGACTCCCCCACGCCGGTCGGCGGCCGATCACCGCTCGCTCGCGAACGGGCTCTCGCCCGCGCTCCACTCCCAGCCGGGCAGGCGCGTCTGGAAGCCGGCGGCCAGCGCCGCGAGCAGGTCGTCCTCGCCCGCCGTCTCCCCCGCGTCGACGGTCACGTCGGCGTAGTGGAACGTCGCCTCCGCGAGGAGCCGACGGGGCTGGGAACCGGCCAGCATCCCCGCGAGTTCGCGGGCCAGGAGTTCGTCGACGACGAAGCCCGGGTAGTCGTCGGTCACGTCGAGGTCGCGCAGGAGCGCGACGAGGGCCGCGACGTTCACCGCGAGGTCGCCGTCGGCGAAGATGGCCTCGACGGCGTCCAGATACTGGGACTCCTCGACGTGGGCGACTTCGGTGTCGAAACGCGGCCCGAGGTCGTCGCGGACGGCGTTGACGATCTCGACGACCGTCGGCGCCTGCGATTCGATCCACTCCCGTTCGGCCCGAACGACGGCGGGGGTGACGTCCATGCGCCCGCGTCGACCCGGGCGACCTACTGCTTTGCGAAGGCTTTTATACGAGTGGGCAAGTAGCGGAGACATAGATCGGTTTTCCGGACGGGGCCTCTCGTCCGGACTGCAGCCCGACTAGCGGGCAAACCGACATCGAGAAATGATTCTGACAGCTCCGTTTGCGCGGGTGGGCTCCTCGGCCGTGGCACCGTGCCACAGCCAGGGCTCTCACCGCTCTCCACCTGTGACACATGAGTAGGGTTGACGATCGACTCGAGGAGATCCGCGAATCGATCACCGACGAAGTGCCGAACGACATCACCATCACCGAGGTCACCTACGAGGGACCCGAACTCGTCATCTACACGCGGAACCCCCGGACGTTCGCGGAGAACGGCGACCTCGTGCGGACGCTCGCCTCGAAGCTCCGCAAGCGAATTACCGTCCGACCGGACCCCGACGTCCTCTCGCCGCCCACGGAGGCCAGAGAGGAGATCCTCTCGGTCATCCCGGAAGACGCGGAGGTCACCGACCTCGACTTCCACGCCGACACCGGCGAAGTCGTCATCGAGGCGACCAAGCCCGGCATGGTCATCGGACGCCACGGGTCGACCCTCCGGGAGATCACCCAGAAGGTCGGCTGGACCCCCGAGGTCGTCCGGACGCCACCGATCGAGTCCGCGACGGTCGACAACGTCCGCAACTTCCTCAAGCAGGAGCGCGAGGACCGGCGGGACATCCTCGAACGGATCGGCCGACAGATCCACCGCGAGGAGATGGCCGACGACGAGTGGGTCCGCATTACGACGCTGGGCTGTTGCCGGGAGGTCGGTCGCGCCGCGTTCATCCTCTCGACGCCGGAGACCCGCGTCCTCATCGATTGCGGGGACAAGCCCGGCGCCGAGGGCGAGGTACCGTACCTGCAGGTCCCCGAGGCCCTCGGATCGGGCGCGAACTCGCTGGACGCCGTGGTCCTGACCCACGCCCACCTGGACCACTCCGCGCTCATCCCGCTCCTGTTCAAGTACGGCTACGACGGGCCCATCTACTGTACGGAACCGACGCGGGACCTGATGGGCCTCCTGACGCTGGACTACCTCGACGTGGCCGCCAAGGAGGGACGTGCCCCGCCATACGAATCTGCCCAGGTCCGCGAGGCGATCAAGCACTCGATCACCCTGGAGTACGGCGACGTGACCGACATCGCGCCGGACATCAAGCTGACCTTCCACAACGCCGGCCACATCCTCGGGAGCGCCATCTCGCACTTCCACATCGGCGACGGCCTCTACAACGTGGCCTTCTCCGGCGACATCCACTACACGGACACGCGCCTGTTCAACGGCGCCGTCAACGAATTCCCCCGGGTCGAGACGCTCGTCCTCGAGTCGACCTACGGCGGGCGCAACGACTACCAGACCGACCAGGAGGACTCCGAGCGCAAGCTGAAGAAGATCATCCGCGAGACGACGACCGAGGGCGGGAAGGTCCTGATCCCCGCCTTCGCCGTGGGGCGCTCCCAGGAGATCATGCTCGTCCTCGAGGAGGCGATGCGCAACGGCGACATCCCGACGGTGCCGGTCCACCTCGACGGGATGATCTGGGAGGCGACGGCCATCCACTCGACGTACCCGGAGTACCTCCGCGACGACCTCCGGGACCGCATCTTCCACGAGGACAAGAACCCCTTCCTCGCCGAGCAGTTCAACCACATCGACGGCGGCGAGGAGGAGCGCCAGGACGTCACCGACGGCGGGCCCTGCATCGTCCTCTCGACCTCGGGGATGGTGGAGGGTGGCCCCATCATGTCGTGGCTGGAGCACCTCGGAACGGACGCCGAGTCGACGATGGCCTTCGTCGGCTACCAGGCCCAGGGGACGCTCGGCCGCCGGATCCAGAACGGCTGGGACGAGATTCCGGTCGGCAACGGCGGTCGCGGCCGGGGCAACACCCTCAACCTCGAGATGAACGTCGAGACCGTCGACGGCTTCTCCGGCCACGCCGACCGCCAGGGCCTGGAGAACTTCGTGCGCACGATGAACCCCCGCCCGGAGAAGGTGCTCTGCGTCCACGGCGACGAGTCCTCGACCCAGGACCTCTCCTCGGCGCTGTACCACGAGTTCAACATGCGCACCTTCGCGCCGAAGAACCTCGAGACGTTCCGGTTCGTCTGAGGTCCGCGCGTCTGGTGCGGTCCCGCTTCTGTCTCGACATCCAGTCGCCGGGGACAACTAGACGCGAGCGGGTCGTCCTGGCGTCAGTTTAAGTGGGCGGCGCACGCGTCCACGGGCATGCCCGTCCCTCGCTACCGACGAATCGCGCTCCGCGGCCTCGTCGCGGCCGTGGTCGCCGCGCTGCTCAACGCCGCCCTCGTCCCGGTAGCGCGGATGCTCGCCATCGCGCCGGGCTTCGAGCCCATCGCCTATCCGCCGGTGGTCTTTCTCACCGTACTCGGCGTCCTCGCGGGGACCGCCGTCTTCGCCGCCGTCACGCGGCTGAGCACCACGCCCGGCGCGCACTTCACCCAGCTCGCGATGGTCGCGCTCGCCCTCTCGGTCGTCCCCGACGTCGTGTTGCTGTTCGCCGACGAGAACGCGACGGTTCCCGGCGTGCTCGTCCTCGTGCTGATGCACGTCGTCGCCGCCGTCGTGGCGGTCCGGGTCCTCGTCCGCGGCGTCGGGCGACAGGGCTGATCGTCGACTCGGTCCGACGCGAGGGTCAGTCGCTCCCCGCGTCCGCGGGATCGACGACCGACTCCGTCGCCGGAGCGACGCCCACCTGGTCGCACTCCGCGGCCAGCGGACAGGCCTCGGGATCGTCGAGACAGGCGGGCGTGCGCGCCCGGCAGTACTCGCGGCCGAACTGGATCATCGCGGTGTGCCCGAAGCCGCACTTCGACCCCGGGACGTCGCGTTCGAGGTGTTCGCGGACCGTCTCGTGGTCTGCGTCCGGCGGCGCGAGTCCGAGCCGGCGAGCGATGCGGTGGACGTGGGTGTCGACGGGGAAGACGCCGCCGCGTCCGCCCGCGAACAGGAGGACGCAGTCGGCGGTCTTCGGGCCGACGCCGTCCACCTCGAGGAGCGTCTCCCGGACCTCGCCCGGGTCGCCCGCAGCGACGTAGTCGCCGAAGGCGCCCGCCGAGCCGTAGGCCCCCAGCACCCACTCGGCCGCCCCGATAAGCGACTCGGCTTTCTGGTTGTAGAGCCCCGCAGACCGAATCGTCTCGGCCAGGGTCGCGTGGTCGGCGTCGGCCAGCGCGGCGGCCAGGTCGGCGTCCGCGCCGTCGTAGCGATCCACCAGCGCGTCGAAGGCGGGCTGGCTGGCACTGTCGGAAGTGTTCTGGCTGAGAATCGTCCGGACGAGACACTCGAAGGCGTCCCGGCCGCCGTAGGTCTTCTCCCAGTACAGGTCGCCGAGGCGGTCGACGACGGCCTCGGCCCGGGTGCCGGCGGTGTCGGGATCGAACGTGGCGGCCTCCCCGCCGCCGGCGCTCCCGCCGCTGATGTTCCGGGCCGGTTCGGGGTCCTCGGACATGTCCGTGTGCTGGCGCGGCCGGCGGAAAACTGCTCTGGAGTTTCCGTGCGGTCCGGTGGCCCCGTCACGCCACGCGCAGCGTCATCGTACAGTCCGCCCCGTTCGCCAGCGCGGCCACCAGGTCGCGGTCCAGGTCGGCCGCAGCGGCGTCGGCCCCGACCATGACGGTCCGGTCGTCGACGTAGTCGCTCGTCCGCCCCACCAGACTCCGGTCGCTCTCGAAGGACAGGTCCGGATCGCCGCGTCCCTCGACCGTCGCCGCGATCCCGTCGGCTTCGATCACCGCGACGATGGTCGCGTCGGCGTCGCGGCAGGCTGCCACGAACGCCTCGTCGAAGTCCGCTGGCACCCGGTCGGCCTCGATGCCGAGGATGCAGTCGCCGGCGGGCGTCAGGTAGTCGTCGCTGGTCAGTTCGAAGGTCGAGGCGTGTGCCGCGGTGACGTGTTCGTGGCCGCGGGCGCGGACGACTTCCTCCATGGCTGGCGTGGGCGGTGGCGCCACTTGAGCGGGGCGATCCGGGCTCAGGACCCTCGCTCGCCCATCGGCACCTCGACGTCGGTCTCGGTGACGTAGGCCGCGACGCGCACCCCGACGAGACTGATCAGGATACTCGCCAGGACGTACACTGCGAGGTGGCTCCCGGGCGTCAGCGCGATCGACTCGACGTCGATCGGTCCCGCCTGGAGGGACGGAACCGTGAATATGTCGAAGACGCCCGACCGTTCGAGGAAGTACGCGGAGAAGCCACGGATCGCGAGCCCGACGGCGATGGCGACGAACGGGAGATTGACGTACGCGCTGCCGAGATCGTCGTTGCGGATGAGTTCGTCGAGGAGGCGGCCGGTGCTGGCCGCCAGCGCCGCCGTCGTCAGCCAGGGGATCGCCTCGTAGACGAACCGCGTCGCGACGATCAGGATTCCCACGTCGCTGGCGGCCATGCCGGAGATGCCCAGCGCGCCCGCGAACAGCCCCACGAGCGACAGGCCGCCAGCGACGACGTAGGTGACGAGGGAGACCTGGCCGGCGTAGAGCGCGTCGCGGATCGCACCGGGGAGTGCCGCCAGGTACGCGTCGACGCCGAGGCCCTTGTAGAGGAGGAAGGTGCCGACGGCCGCGGCGATGGTTCCCAGGGCGAGGGTGGGACTGTCGGCGAGGAAGACCAGCGCGGGGAACGCCAGGAGCGCGGCCCCGAGGGGGACGAGGACGGTCTTCCGGAGTTCCTCGTCGGCGAGGAACTGCTTGAGGAGGTAGTACGTCGACTCGATGTCGCGGGCCTGGCGGACGACCACGCGGTCGACGGCGTCGACCTGCACCCGGCTCTCGACGATGGGGACGACCCGCTCGTCCTCGGCGCTGTCGACGACCACGACCGCCGAGTCGGGGTCGTGGCGCTCGACGAGCTGGTCGACCTGTCGGGCGATCTCGCGGTCGCCACCCACGCGCTCGCCCGTGCCCGACACGACCGCCACGACCGTCTCGTCGCCGTCTGCCTCGAGATCCCGCGAGAGGCGGAGCGTCTCGAGGAGGCTGTTGACCCGACTGTCTTCCGGGTCGTCCACGCCCACGCGCGTGACGAGCGACTCCACCGCCTCCCGGCCCACGATGGGCAGGGGCTCGTCGCCGAGGGATTCGCCGCGGTGGAGACAGACGACCAGGGTTGTCACGGGCGAACACAGTGGCCCACTGGTTAAAAATCCAACCACCGCGGCCGGTGTGGTGGACACTCGGTCACCAGTCGGGAACCGGACTCACTGCATCCGGAGCCCGCCGTCCTCGCCCCGGAGGCCGCCGGCAACGCCAGCCCCGAAGGCGTACGCGAGTGACGACGCCCCACCGCGGAGGCGCTCGCCGATGCCCCGGCTCGGCTCGAACGCCTGGACGGTCACCGGCGCGTCAAGGCGCGCCTCGAGGTCGTCCTCGATCGCGTCGCGGTCGCCCAGTTCGTCCACCATGCCGAACTCGACTGCCTCCTCGCCGAGGTAGACCCGGGCTTCCGTCTCGCGGACCTCGGCCTCGGCCATGTCGGTCCCCTCGGCGACGCGCTCGACGAAGTTCTCGTACCAGGCGTCGGAGAGTGCCTGCAGGTACTCCCGTTCGTCCTCCTCCAGGGGCTTGAACGACGAGAGGGCGTCCTTGTACTCGCCCGAGACGATGCGCTCGTAGGAAACCCCCTGTTCCTCGAAGAGGTCGTGGACGCGAAACTGCGAGAAGACGACGCCGATGGAGCCGACGATCGACCCGTCGCGCGCCCAGAGTTCGTCGCACCCGCTCGCGATCCACATCCCGCCGCTGGCACAGACGTCGTTCGTGTAGGCCACGGTCGGGCCGTCGAAGTCCGCGGCGGCCTGTCTGATGTCGTCGGAGGGGACGACCGCGCCGCCGGGCGTGTTCAGCTTCACGAGCAACGCCTCGACGCTGCGGTCGTCGTCCGCGCGCTCGATCTGTTCGACGACGTCGTCCGCACCGGGGGACGTCGGACTCGGCGGGACGCCCCCGCCCCCGCCGTCCCGGGTGATCGGTCCTTCGACGGCGACCTCCGCCACGTTGTAGTCCGGGAAGGCCCCGGTCGCGATCCGCCCACCCAGCTTCAGGCTCGCGAGGACGAGCCCCAGGACGAGCACGACGCCGAGCAGATCGGTCAGGTCGCCCGGGACGTCGACGAAGAGGTACCAGCCGGCCACGACGGCGACGGCCGCCACCGCCAGCACCACGACCGTTCGTCCGATGCCTCTGAGCACGCGTTGCAGTCGCATGACCGAGGGTCCGGCTGGACGCCTGTTAAAGGTGGAGTGTCACTGCTCGCCTCGCGACGGCTGTCCGGCGCTCGTGCATCCCCTGGTCGCGAGAGGTGTCCATCCCGGGTCGGTCCTGCTGCTGTGCGGACAGTGCCTGTCTCGGATGGGGCGTCCGGACAAATACCGTCGGCGTCCTCACCGCGAGACGGCAACGGCGCGCTACCCGAGAAGTGGTATCGGCGTCGCGGTCAGAGCAGCCCCGTCTTCTGGAGCTTCATCAGGTCCTCGGTGTCGAGGGTCTCGCCTTCCTTGAACTTCTGGTAGATC